>Ga0210407_10000003_pt1 | contig 434247 bp, 376 predicted proteins | sample IncBWC27MmetaG_FD_150860 | JGI IMG/M metagenome (GOLD analysis project Ga0210407, IMG submission 150860) | Forest soil microbial communities from Barre Woods Harvard Forest LTER site, Petersham, Massachusetts, United States - Inc-BW-C-27-M | ecosystem: Environmental > Terrestrial > Soil >... | reverse complement strand
TGAAACCCAGGATGAAAATCACAGCCTATAATCAACATGACGTTGGCTCCTCTCTCGAGCCTTGGTCTTGTTCATCGCATACCAATCTACTCGCTGCGATGGGCCAACGTCGTTATGCAATCAAGCGAAGTGACCGGTCGGCAAAGCCGAGCGATCACGCAGTCGAAGGATCCCTTTGCCCGCTCCACTGCCACCGGCATGTCAGGGAATTTCCCCCAGCGGCACGCCACGGACCTTCTACAACTTCAACTTCCTCCGCACGACGTCCACAATCCGCGCATGCGTCTGCCCCGGCGTCCCGCGCGCATTCACCACCACAACCCGCCCATGCTCCCGCGCCGCAATCGCCAGATACCCCTCATGCACCCTCGCAAAAAATGCCCGCGTCTCCGACTCAAACCGGTTCTCATCCCCGTGCCCGCGACCCGCGCCCTTCGAGTTTCGCTTGTTCCGCCGCCGCGCTCGCCCCACGCTGGCCGCCGCATCCGAATCCAGCAGGATCGTCAAATCCGGCTGCAGATTCCCGCACAGCACCCGATGCAACTCCCGCACCGCCTCACTCCCCAGCTTGCGCCCGCTTCCCTGATACGCCTCCGTCGAATCCGTAAACCGATCACATAAGACGATCGCGCCGGACGCCAGCCCCGGCTCAATCACCTCCGCAATATGCTGCGCCCGCGAAGCGAACATCAGCGCCATCTCGGCCAGCGGCGAAAGCCCCGCCGTCCCGGAATCCAGCAGCACCCTGCGAATCTTTTCTCCGGTCGCCGTCCCGCCCGGCTCCCGCGTTTCCACCACCTTGTGCCCCGCCGCGCGCACCACCGCCGCCAGCTTCCGCATCTGCGTGCTCTTGCCCGTCCCGTCGAGCCCCTCAAATGTGATGAATTTCCCGCGCCGCGACATCTGCGAAATCATAGCAGCGCGGCCGCCATCGTTGCATTCCGCAGGTCGCCAAATAAGATTGTCATCCTGAGCGAAGTTGTCGTCCGCGAAGCGGACGACAACGCAGTCGAAGGACCCCTATCAGCCAATCAACCCGCAGGCGCAGGAGGGAGTTCTCCCGATGAGCCGCATCGCACCGTCAGCCCCTGCGGTACAATCGCATCCGCCCATGACTCTCTCGCGCCTCGCCCCACTCGCTCTGATCTTGCTCGCTAGCGCTGCCCACGCCCAAATCCTCGGCTTCACCCCCGCCCACGCCACCCGCGAAGCCGCCGTAGAAGAAAAATTCAAATCCATCCCCACCCCCGACGAAGAACGCCGCCAGCACCGCATCTTCACCGCCGAACCCCACGTCGCCGGATCCAAACGCAACAATGAACTCGCCGAATACATTCGCGACGAATGGAAAAAGCAAGGACTCGAAGACGTGATCATCCGCGAATACGACGTCTACGGCACCAATCCCAAGTCAGCCTCACTTGAAATGCTGGCTCCGACGCACTATCAAGCCACGCTCCGCGAAGCCCCACTCCTCGGCGACGATGACTCCAAAAATCCTGCGATCTCCAGCGCCTGGCTCGGCATGTCCATCTCCGGCGACATCACCGCCCCGCTCGTCTACGCCCACAGCGGCAATCCCGAAGACTACGACCTGCTGCGCAAGAATGGCATCAGCGTCAAAGGCAAAATCGTCCTCGTCCGCTATTCGAATCCCTACAGCTATCGCGGATTCAAAGCCCTCACCGCCCAGCGCGAAGGCGCAGCCGCCATGCTGGTCTACAGCGATCCCGACGACGACGGATACAAAAAAGGCAAAGTCGATCCCGACGGCCCCTGGGGCCCCGAATATAAAATCCAGCGCGGAGCCATCACCTACGACTTCATGGTCCCCGGCGACCCCACCACTCCGGGATGGCCGTCAGTCCACGGCGCAAAACACATTCCGATCGAAGACGCAATCTCCGCCCCGAAAATTATGGCGCTGCCGCTCTCCTGGCACGACGCCAAACCGTTACTCGAAAACCTGGACGGCCCCGTTGCTCCCGATTCCTGGCAAGGCGGACTCGGCTTCCCCTATCATCTCGGCGGCGACAAAGAAAAAGTTCACCTGAAAATCGAAATGGAGAACGGCCTCCAGCCCTACTACGTAGTCGAAGGCCGCATCCGCGGTGCCGAACTCCCCGACGAATGGGTCGTCCTCGGCAATCACCGCGACGCCTGGGTCTTCGGCGGCGTCGATCCCAGCAGCGGCACCGCCAGCATGATGGAACTCACGCGCGCCCTCGGTGAACTAAAGCAACAAGGCATGCGCCCCCGCCGCACATTAATCATCTGCAGTTGGGACGGCGAAGAAGTCGGCCTCACCGGCTCGACCGAATGGGGAGAACAATTCGCCGACGAACTTCGCGCCAAAGCCGTGGCCTACATCAACGTCGACGAAGCCACGTCAGGTCCAAATTTCCACGGTCAGGCCGTAGCCTCGCTAGCCCCCATGCTGGTCGAAACCAGCCGCACGCTAAGTGATCCGTCAGGAAAAAGTCTGTACGAAGCCTGGAAAGCGACCGCCGCAAAAGAAAAAGAAGAAGGCCACCAATCCAGCCAGATGAACGACTCCGGCGTGAATGATGGCCAGTTAGCCGACACCCGCATCGGCAGCGGCAGCGACCACACCGTCTTTCTGAATTTCGTCGGCATGCCCGTCATCGGCCTGCAATTCGACGGAGACTACGGCGTCTACCACTCCGCCTACGACGATTTCTACTGGATGAACCACTTCGGCGATCCCGGCTACAAATACCACACGCTCATGAGCCAACTCTGGGGAGTCACCGCCCTCCGCCTGGCCAACGCCGACCTGCTCCCCTTCGATTTCGCCAGCTATGCCGCGAACATCCGCCAGTTCGTCCGCGACCTCGCCGAAAAAAACAAATCTGTCATCGCGGCCAATCACCAAGCCCCGGTTAGCAAGAATAAATCTGTCATCCTGAGCGAAGTGGCGGCTTTGCGAAGCGAAGCCGCCACGCAGTCGAAGGACCCCGTGCTCGCCTGCACCACCTGCGGCCCTGAAGGGAGTTTCCACCAAGGGTTCGTGTCCGGCACTCCAACCGCATCCAGCGATCTCGATCTAGCGGCAGTAAGAACCGCCATCGACAACTTGGAAGCCGCAGGAAAAAAGCTGAACGAATCCCTAGCCCGCAAACTCACCGGCTACGTCGATCCCAAACTCGCCCTAACCGTGAACCACGGCATGATGCAAGTCGAACGCAACTGGCTCAACCCCGACGGCATCCCCGGCCGCCCCTGGTTCAAACACATCCTCTACGGCGCCAGATTCACCTACGCTCACCTCGAACTCCCAGGATTAACCGAAGCCGTCGAAGCGAAAGACTGGCCCACGGCAAAAAAGCAGGCGCGCATCCTGCAGCGCGCCTTGGAGAAAAACACGAAGCTGATCAGAGAATTGAACGCCACGCTAATAAACGCATCCATCGCGGAGATCACGACTCAAAGCGAAAAGCCCTGAGTACGACGCATTCCAACTCCGGGTGCCCATGTCTCGCGCGCCCTTTACGCGGGAAGTGGGACTCTGTCTCGACCGTTAGCGAGCGCGTTCACCGCGCCTTCATCTCCCGCTCCATTGTCTTCCTTAGCGCCGCATTGATCCGGCTCTGGTATCGCCGCCCATCCTTCTTGAACCAGGCCAACACGTCGGCGTCAATCCTTACCGTGATCGGTTTCTTCAGCGGACGATAGAAGTCGCCGATCTTCATGGTATGTAACTTCGATTCCGTCACCGGCGCCGACAAATTCAAAGCGTTCGGTTTCACCGTCCTGGTTCTGCGCCTGCGCGTCGCACGTCGGACCCTGCCCGCCTTACCCGCTTTTTTTCCCGCGCGCTGCTTCTTTGGTTTCTCCATAACCCCTTCTTCCCATTGAACTTACTCAAACATCGGACCAAAGTACATACATAATTGTACGTCAAAATGTTCCTTCAGGAACATTCTGGAAATCTCCCGCGCAGGACTCCTAACCGGCCAGATCTTCAGCACTTATCTCTTCCACAGGCTCGTCCTCGCTCATGAAGCCGAACACCTCCTGCGGCACCGGATTCTGCCACACCGGCGCGAACGACTGGCGATGCAGCGCCGTTGGCCCCAACTCGCGCAACGCGGCCAGATGTTTCGGCGTGCAGTATCCCTTATGCGACGCGAGACCGTAGCCAGGAAACACCGCGTCCCACTCGCACATCATGCGATCGCGTTCAACTTTCGCGAGGATCGACGCAGCTGCGATCGACGCCGACAGCGCGTCCCCATGAATGATCGGAAACTGTGGCTGCTCGCAATCCAGACGCAGCGCGTCGACCAGCAGGTGGTCGGGCGCAGGCGCCAGCCGCATCACCGCCTCGCGCATGGCCGCGCGCGACGCGTGATAAATATTGATCTGGTCAATGCGCGCCACATCCACCGCTGCAATCGCCCACGCCACAGCGTGCTCGCGGATGCGCTCCGCCAGCACCTCCCGCCGCTCCGCCGGCAGCAACTTCGAATCGCGCAAACCGCGCACCCGGTAAGCTGGATCGAGGATCACCGCGGCCGCCACCACGCACCCAAACAGCGACCCGCGGCCAACTTCATCCACACCCGCCACCAGCCGCGCCCCCGCTGCCCACGCCTTTTTTTCATAGCGCAGCGTGCAGCGCAGTGTCTTCAGCAGCCGCAGCTTGGCCGCGGAAGCCGAGAGCATTCGTGCCGGAACTGATTTCATCACAGACTTCATCACGCTTGTGGGATTGCCCACCATCTTCGTCGAGCGCGCGAATTCCTGCAAGCGCAGTTTCACCAACTCTCCAAGCTAAGGTTGTCATTCCGACCCCTGAGCGCAGCGAAGGAGGAGGAATCTGCTTTCTCCGCTCTATGGCACGCGCGGGTCAGGCCGTCCCACGTGCGTAACCCCGCTTAGTAACCACTCCCTGGATTACGGACGTACATTGCCCGGTCGGACATGTACTGGTAACTTCGCTGCAGTGGAAGTCATCGCGTGAGGCAGTCGTGAACCACCCCATCAAAGCGTCGCCCGAAAGTGGCCTGCTCACCGGCAAAGTGGTGCACCTGGCGCTGCCAGTGCGCTGGAGCCTGGTCGGCCAGGAATGGCGCGGGCCGGCGGAGATGGCCTGTACCTACGATATTCACCCGCACGGCGCGCGGTTGCTCAGCGCGCGCAGCGTCAACGTCGGCGACCTCGTGATGGTCGAGCGCGGGCGCAACAAAGCCATCTGCCAGGTAGTGTGGGCAGGCGATCCGGATTCGCCTCTGCGTGGACAGTTCTCCGTGCAATGCGTCGAAGGCCGAACGCCCTGGGACGATGAACTGCGTCAGATGGAAGAGCAGTATCAACCGGTCATACTCGACGGCTTGCAGCGTGGATCAGCGCGCGGCTTCAGCGCTGCGGCGGCCAACAGGCGGCGCCGTCCGAGATTCTACGTCGAAGGCCAGGCAGAAGTGATGGACGGCGTGCAGCGCGCGGAAGGCGAAGTGCAGCAGATTTCAGAATATGGCGCACGCATCTCGTCAACAGAAATTCTGCGGCCGGGAACCGATTTCCGGCTCATGCTGAACATGTTTGACATCAGCGTGGCGGTGAAGGCAAAGGTTAAATATCTGGTCGACAGCGTTGGAATGGGCGTGGAGTTTCAGGAAATCCGCCGCGGCGACCGTCCGCTGCTCGGCTACGTGTTGAGCAAACTACGCACGAAACGAGTTGAGGAATTCGTCGAGGTGGAAGTCGTACGAGAACCGCTGGCGGTGGCGGGATAAGTCGAGCGGCGGACGCCTCGTCCGCCGGCGAGGTACGGTGCGCTCCAAGCTGCATGCCGTGGACGCATTCTTTCGCCCCTTCAGGGCTTCTTATTTTTCGACCAACGACCCACGGCTTGCGCCGTGGGCTGCATTCTTTCGCCGCTTCGCGGCTTGACCGACGCGATCCGACACTAGCTCTTTTCCACGTCGCGCAGGCGGGCGGCTTTGCCACGCAGTCCGCGGAGGTAGAACAGACGCGCGCGGCGAACCTTCGACGAGCGCAGCAGTTCGACCTTGTCGATGACCTTGGCCTGCAGCGGGAAGATGCGCTCCACGCCCTGACCGAAGCTGATCTTGCGGACGGTGAAGCTAGCCTGCGGGCCATTGTCACGCTTGATGACCACGCCTTCGAAGACCTGGACGCGTTCTTTTTCGCCTTCCTTGATCTTGACGTGGACGCGGATGGTGTCCCCGGGATGGAATGCAGGGAGGTCGGTGCGTTGCGATTTGGCCAACAGCTTTTCGATGATTAAGTTTGACATTGTCGTTTTATCCTTCGTTGTTCGCAGCGCCTGAAGGCGCGATTTGTTTCGTTCTTTCCCGGTATGCCTGAAGGCATACCCTGATACGAATCTTTGATACGAATCGCTGATACAAAATCTATATCTTCAATATCGGCGCGGCATCGCTATCCGCGACTCGCCTTAATCCGCGCCAAAATCTTTGCGTCTTCGTCGCTCAGCTGCGCGCCGTCCAGCAAATCCGGGCGGTTGCGCAGCGTTTTTTCCAGTGCCCGCTGGCGACGCCACTTGCGAATCTGCTGGTGGTCGCCGTTCAGTAGAACTTCCGGTACTGCCATCCCGCGAAAATCTGCGGGACGCGTGTAGTGCGGATAGTCGAGCAATCCGCCGGAACCACAAGTCGAATCCGCCGCGCCGGGCGCTTCAGAATCAACATGCGCGGCAAACGACTCCTGCCGCGTCGAAGCTTCGTTGCCCACTGCGCCAGGGAGCAACCGCATGACCGCCTCGATGATTACCGCCGCGCCGAGCTCGCCTCCACTCAGCACGTAGTCGCCGATCGAAAGCTCGCGGTCGGCAAGAAAATCGGCGACGCGCTCGTCCACGCCTTCGTAGCGGCCGCAAATTAAAACAATGCGATCGAGCGTTGCCAGTTCCGCAGCAACTTTCTGCGTGAAGCGCTGGCCCTGCGCGGAAAGCAAAATCACCGACTGCTTCGCTCGTCCGGCAAGACGGTCTTCACGCCCCGCCAGTTGCAGCGTTTCCAAACATTCAAAGAGCGGTTCCGGCTTGAGCACCATGCCTTCGCCGCCGCCGAAAGGGCGGTCGTCCACGGTGCGGTGCCGGTCGTGCGTGAACTGCCGCAAGTCGTGGACTTCGATTTTCGCCAGGCCCATTTCGCAGGCCCGGCGGGTGATGCCGTGATCCAGCGGTCCAGTGAAGAAGCCGGGGAAGATCGTCAGGATATCGGCTTTCATCTGGACTCGAACACCTTAAAACCTTAACCACAGAGGGCACTGAGGATCACAGGGGAAACCTTAGCGCTGCCTCTTTCCTTCCCGCTGCTGCTCCTGCTTTTCTTCCGCCGTTACCGGGGCATTCACTTCCAACAAGCCGTCGGGAAGGGTCATGCGTACTTGCCGCTGCGCGGTGTCGACACCTTCCAGATACGCTTCAGCGAAGGGCACATCGAATTTCTTTCCTGCGCCGTTTGTCACGATCAGCAGCGGGGCTTCGCCGGCTCCGAACTGAACGTCTTCGATGCGGCCGATTTCGCGGCCGTGATCGAGAACCTTACTCCCGATCAGATCGCTGACGTAGGTCCAGCCTGCTTCCAGGTCCGCGCGCTCGGCGCGAGGAACCTGCAATTCCGATCCGATCAGAAGTTCCGCGTCTGACATCGAATCCACGCCGCGAAACTTTAAAACCATCAGGCCTTTATGCGGCCACAAATCTTCGACTTCCAGTTCGCGCCGCGGGGCTTCTGCCTTCGGCAGCGCGAACAGCTTCATGCCTGCGGCGAAGCGTCCGGGGTCGCTGTGCATTTCCGCGGCGACCTCGCCGTGCCGGCCTTGCGTCTTGACCACGCGGGCCAGGGTGATGAACTCGGCGTAGGCTTCCACTCAACGCCTACTCGAGGATTTCGAGCTTGTAGCGCTTGCGGGCGCGGTGACCGGCGGCGCTCAACAGGGCACGCAGCGCGCGGGCGGTGCGTCCTTGGCGCCCGATGACCTTGCCCACATCGCTTTCGGCAACTTCCAGTTCGATGACGTCGTCGTCGAATTTCTCGACGAAAACTTCGTCGGGGGCATCGACCAGCGACTTCGCAATCAGCTCAACCAGCGTGCGCACATCTCCGGAGGGCTCAGTCATAGTCTGTATCTCTCAATGGAAATAAGTGATTGAGGAAGCGTCCGCCAGTTCCCTCAGCGGCTAAAGCCGCAGTCCTTTTGCGGCCTTACGGCACGACTAAAGCCGTGCCCCTCCCGATTCAGGCGCTCCGCGAACGATCCCGAAGATGACCGCAATCTTAGGCGGCGGAGCCGGTGGCGGCCGGAGCCGGAGGCTTCGAGAACAGTTTGTTCACGCGCTCCGACATCTGAGCGCCCTTCGACACCCAGTACTCGACGCGGTCGCGCTTCATCTCGACGCTGGCGGGATTGGTGCGGGGATTGTAGGTCCCGACCACTTCCACCGGGCGGCCGTTGGTGGCGCGCTCCTTCTCAATTACGACAATGCGATAGTGCGGTTGTTTGCGCGCACCGCGGCGCGCCAGACGGATCATTAACACAGGTCTTATATCCTTGTTCCGGAAGAGTCCGGTGAGATCGAGGCAAACTCTTATTATGCCGGAGGTTAGGCGGATTTGCAATGTCGATTACAGAATGTCTGCGACTTTGAATCTGCGCCGCGCGCCATGACGGATATGGAGGACATGGACTTGGTTCCTTTCTTCCAGCACCCGGTAGATGATGCGATAGACATGTGGTCTGCGGCCGAATAACAAATGGCGGAGGTGCCTGCTCTCGGGTGCGGCAGGGCAGCGATTGGGATTCTCACCAAGGCTAAGGATTTCTCGCTGCAGACGTTGATACCAGCGGAAGGCAGCGTTGGATTCGCTCGCGTGAAGGTAAGCGAAAAGCAGTCTCAGATCACATTGGGCGCGAGGCATTAGCTTAACGAGATAGGCCATACTTCTTTTCAATCTCGGCGTCGAACTCCTTGAAGAACTCACGCGCCGACTGGCCTTGTCCCTGCCTCGATTCTTCGAGTCCCTGGCGGATGCCTTCGCGGGCGTCGGCAGCGGCGGCGATATCCAGGAGGCGCTGGTAGGCGGCTGCATCCTGGACGATGGCGGCCGCTTTTCCCTTCACGGTGAGGACTACCGGGCGCTTGCTTTTCTTCAACTGCTTCAGGAAGTCCGCCGAGCGGCGGCGGAAGGTTGTCAGCGACTGAATATCCTGAGTGAGATCAAGCATGGTCTTTTTCTCCGGCACCTTTTTAGGTGCTTATAGAATACAGCAAATCTCTCCTGCTAGACTCGAATGTTTTGGAGGTGCGGTTTGCCGGGGATCTTTATTCTTTCCGGGGTGCGGACGCCGATTGGGAAGTTTGGGGGGCGCTCGCTTCCCTCACTGCGGCTGACATGGGGGTGGCGGCGGCCAGGGCGGCGATGGAGCGGGCTGGGGTCGAGCCTGCGCAGGTCGAGGAGACTATCTTTGGGTGTGCGCGGCAGGCTGGGGGCGGGCCGAATGTGGCGCGGCAGATTTCGGTGCACAGCGGCGTGCCGCAGGAAGTTCCGGGCTTCACGGTGAACCAGGCTTGTGCGTCGGGGATGAAAGCGATTGCGCTGGCTTATCAGGCGATTGTCGCCGGGGATGCGAATTGCATTCTGGCGGGCGGGACGGAGTCGATGTCGCGGGTTCCTTATTATCTTGACGGGGCGCGGTGGGGATACCGGCTGGGCAATCAGGAGATGGTGGACGGGATGTATCGCGACGGATTTTTTTGTCCGCTGGCCAAGATGGTGATGGGCGAGACCGCCGAAGTTCTGGTGGATGAGTACAAGATTACGCGCGAGGAACAAGATGAATTTGCGCTGCTGTCGCAGACGCGGGCGGCACGGGCGATTGCGGCAGGGCGGTTCGATGCCGAGATTGTTCCGGTGACGATCGAGGGCAAGAAGGGACCGGTGACGGTGGCTCGCGATGAGCATCCGTTTGCGGATGCGAGTATGGAGAAGTTGGGGAAACTGGCGCCGGTGTTTTCGGAAACCGGGACCGTCACGGCGGGGAATTCTTCCGGCATCACCGACGGGGCGGCAGCGATGATTGTGGCCAATGAACATTTTGTGAAGACGAACAATTTGAAGCCCCTGGCGCGGATTGTGGCCGTGACTTCGGTGGGCGTCGATCCGCGGACGATGGGGATTGGGCCGGTTCCGGCGCTGCGCAAGCTGGAAGATAAGCATAATCTCCGACTGCATGAATTTGGGTTGATTGAGTTGAACGAGGCCTTTGCGGCGCAGGTGCTGGCTTGCGACCGCACGCTGAATCTGAATCGCGACCGGCTCAATGTGAATGGTGGGGCGATCGCGCTGGGGCATCCCATAGGATGTACGGGGACGCGCATTACGGTGACGCTGTTGCATGAGATGCTGAAGCGCAATACCAAGCGCGGCGTGGCTACGCTGTGTGTTAGCGGCGGGATGGGGATGGCGTTGGCGATCGAGAATGTGGTTTGAGAAGCTCTTGGCTCTTGGCCTTTGGCTCTTGGCTTGGCGCGTGGCGTTTGGGGAGATACGGCAGGGGCTAAAGCGCTGATTCTTTAGGAGCCTTTTCGCGGCGCCGAAGCGCTGCTCTTCCACCTGAGCCACAATCGCAATTTCGGTTGGCAGGTCCAAAACCTTTTTGTGGCGATGTCGACTTCTGCTATGCTTCTAGCGCTCCGCCCCGACTCACCCTGAGTCGCAGGACTTTCCCGGCGGACGAAACAAGGAGGTCATCGTGCTTCGACGAATAGTGGGCGTTTGCGGTTGGGTCGTGTTGCTGGCTATGGCACAAGCGGCGCTGGCGCAGGATTTCTCGGCCGACGTGGTGAACGAGAAAGGCAATCAAGACCTGAAGAAGATCTATTCCACCAGAGACAAGGTGCGGTTCGAAGTGGCAGCGCGAAATCAGACGATGGGACCGAGCGCGTTTATCGTGGATGAGGCGCAAAATAAATGGATCATACTGCTGGCGGAGCGGCACATGTATTTGGACTCGGTGCCGGCGATGATGAAAACACCTACGATGTATCAGTTCTGGCACGTCGACGACGTAAGCGATGCCTGCCCACAGTGGAAAAAATTTGCCGACCAGGCAGGTACCTCCAAGAACTGGGGCAGTTGCACGAAAGTGGGCAGCGACACTGTGAATGGACGCAGCACGGTGAAGTACGAAGGTGTTTCGAACAAAGGCGAAAAGAATCACTACTGGGTGGACACGAAGCTGCACTGCGTCATCAAGACGGATGGGTCCGGAGGCATCGAGCTGCGCAATATTCAGGAAGGGTCGCAACCGGCAAGTTTGTTTGAGGTCCCCGCGGGGTACACGAAGTTTGATATGGGCAGCATGATGCAGAGGCCGCAGTAACCAACCCTTTCACCACAGGGGACACAGAGGCGCACAGAGGAAGATGGACGAGCTTCCTCGACCGGACAGCCGGGGCTGTCCCCACATAGGCTTCCCGCGTTGCGCGGGTAAAATCGGGCTACTATACTCGACTCAGGTTCGCTTTCCGCTTCTGGAGTCATGATGGCTTTATCCGCGTTGATCGTGGACGACGAACAACTCGCCCGCGACGAACTCGCCTACCTGCTGAAAAACACTGACGACGTGAATGTGGTGGCCCAGGGCAAGAACGGGCTGGAAGCTGTCAATCTGATCAAGGAACATAATCCTGATCTGGTTTTTCTGGACGTGCAAATGCCGGGGCTCGACGGGTTCGGGGTCATCAAGAAGCTGCTCGATAAAAAAATCCCTCTGCCTAAGATCGTGTTCGCGACCGCGTTCGATCAGTATGCGGTGAAGGCGTTCGAAGTGAACGCGATCGATTATCTGCTGAAACCTTTTGACAAGAAGCGCGTGGCGCAGGCCATCCAGAAGGCGCGGGCCAAGCAAGACGCGAACGCGCTGCCGGCGGAAAAGATCGAGACGCTGGTACGGATGCTGGAATCGCAGAAGCAGCCGGTGGCGAAGATTCTGCTGAAGACCGTCGGGCGCTTGTTTCTGGTGGACCAGCGCGACATTTGTTATGCCTGGATCGAAGACGGTGTGATCACGGTGGTCACGGGTGGGCCGGTCGGGATGGAGGGGCAATCCAACTGTCGGACGCTGGAGGAACTGCTGGATAGTTTAGATACGAAACTTTTCTGGCGGGCGCATCGCTCGTACCTGGTGAACATCAACCGCATCCGCGAAGTCGTGCCCTGGTTCAAGAGCTCGTACCAGCTGCGCATGGATGACAAGAAGCAGACAGAGATTCCAGTCAGCCGGGCTCAGACGAAGCGCCTGCGGGAACTGTTCGGACTCTGAATCTTCGTTTTTGTTGCGGGAGTTATTGCAAAAGTTACTGCGAACGTCGGCCCGCGGTTCGGGGCTGGAGTGGCTGGCGCCTTTTGCGGCCGCGCACTGCGCTTTCTCCGCCGCGGCTTCCACCGCGCTCCACAAGTCGTTGATCAGCGTGCCTTTGTACATCGATCGATCCCGCCCAAAGGGCTGGCGCGGATCAGTTTTCAGAACAACATTCAAGACATTCTTGCTGACTGCCTTACTCACAACCTTGCGAACAGCGTTACGAACACTCGTACGAACCATCTTGCGAACAGCGTCGGAGGATGGTTGGGGAGGGCAAACCATCCTCCGACTCCCAGGGGGGGAAGAATTCACACGGCCAGCGCCGCCAATGCGGTGCGGTCGCGAATGACCAGCGTTGGGCCGTCCAAACGAATCAACTGTTTCTTCCTCAGATCACTCAACAGCCGGCTTACGGTTTCCCGCGACGCGCCGATACGCTGCGCCAGTTCTTCATGGGTCATGGCGGAACGCATGCGCGTCTCCGCATCGGGCACGCCCAGGGTTGGAGCTAGCGACAACAACAGCCGGGCCAGCTTGCCGGCGGAGGAACGGGTGAGCACGAGATCGTGAATGTCATGATAGGCGGACTGGTAATCGCGGCTCAGACTCTGAGCGACGTGCTTGCCGACCTCGCTGTGGGCCTCCAGCAGTTCGAGAAAATTCTTGCGGTCGACATAGTTCAACTGGCAGGGGGTGGCCGTCACCGCGGTCGATTCGTAGCCCATGCCGGAGATGGTGGCGCTCAGGCCGAGAGCCTCACCGGCTTCGGCGGTTTTGAGAATCAGAATCTTGCATTCGCGCGAGGTGGTGGAAAGGTTCACCCGGCCGGCGCACAGGATGAACATGCCGCGCGGACTCTGCCCTTCTACAAACAGGATTGCCCCGGCCGGCAGAATGCTCTTGTGGCTGGCCTGATTCAGGGCCTGCAGCACAGGAAGCGAGAACTCGCAAAAGAAGCCGGGCTTGCTGTGAGTGCAGGCGGTGCAGTTGTCCATGATGTCCAGTCCATAGGGCGACTTCATTGTGGTCTCCGTGGCGGTCGGCCGCTTCTGCTTCTTGATGGCGCAACTCGATCCGGCGCTGAGGCCGCCCAACTGGTGCGAACTGGCGATCAGGGCCCGGGCGTGGGCGCGGGTATCGCCGTGCGGACTCTGAGCCGCGGCGAGCAGTTCCCAGGCCGCGCCGGGCTCCTCTTTCTGCTCCCATTCCAGACGACAGGCAAACAGGTATAGGGGATCAACCTCCTGGGGGTGAGGCTGGGGGGAGGGCTGAAGATCGGGGAGGGGTGCGTTCCGAGGCGGGTTCTGGACCACTGCTTCGGGGGCGAGTTGCTGCGCCGGCCGCGTGGTGCTCCATCCAACGCTCAGGCTAGAACTGTCGCCGACGGCGCGTCGGTAGGGTTGGGGGACATGCGCTACCGTTTTAACCAAACGGCTAGAGTTCGGCGGTTGACATCGGTTCGCTACAAACACGTCAGGGTCTCCACAAAAACCGGTGGCGTACGCCGGAAATTATTTTCTGGGGGAGCAGGGCCTCCCTCCAGGAAGCCGGGGTGGAAATACTCGCTGGCCAGAGGGTAAGTAACTCAGCACAGTGCACGTGGGGTTCCGCGAACGCGATGGGAGCAGGAGAAGCGGAACTTCCGTGTTTAGAACTAGTTCCGAAATGGCAACGGTGGCGAGTGCCTGAGACGACGTCGGGACTTCGGCAGTTTGCCGATTAGTCGTCACGGTAGGGTCGTCAGCTGCGGTCGGAATAGTCTTTGCGAGTGATTTTCAGGCGCTGCATCTTGGATTGCAGAGTAGTGCGCTTCAGGCCCAGGCGACGGGCGGCACCGTCGGGTCCGGCGAGCACGCCGCCGGTTTCGCGGAGCACGCGCAGGATGTGCTCGCGTTCGGCGTTATCCAGCGTGTGATTCGGGGTTTGATCCGAGCTTCGACCGGGCTGGCCAGAAGCGCTGTTTTCCGCCCGCATTTCCGACAGCGGGACATGCAGTGTGGCGCCGTCGGAGAGGATGACGGATCTCTCCATGAGATTCTCCAGCTCGCGAACATTGCCCGGCCACGACCATTCGGTGAGCGTCTTCATGGTTTCCTTGGGAATGGATTCGATATTGTGCTCCATGCGAAGGGCGAACTTTCGCACGAAGAAGCGGATCAGCAAGGGGATGTCCTCCCGCCGCTCGCTCAGGGGAGGCACGCGGATGGGAAACACGCTCAGCCGATAGAAGAGGTCGCTGCGAAATTCATGCAGCGCCATGCCTTTCGCCAGATCGCGATTGGTGGCCGCCACCAGGCGCAGGTTCACTTTGATGGTGCGGTTGCTGCCCAGACGTTCGAACTCCTGATCCTGAAGCACGCGCAGCAGTTTGGGCTGCAGCTCCAGGGGAATTTCACCGACCTCGTCCAGGAACAAGGTTCCGCCGTTGGCCAGTTCCATGCGCCCGATTTTCTGGCTGACCGCGCCGGTAAACGCTCCTTTCTCATGGCCGAACAGTTCGCTCTCCAGCAGGCCGGTGGGGATGGCGGCGCAGTTGAGTTTGATAAAGGGTCCGTCTTTGCGGCGGCTCAGCCGATGGATAGCGCGCGCCACCAGTTCCTTGCCGGTACCGGTCTCTCCCAGAATGAGCACGGTGGCATTGCTGGGCGCGACGGTCGCCACCTGGCCGAGGACTTTCTTCAGGGCGGGACTGTCGCCGACGATTTCCGCGAAGGGGCCGTCGTGACCGATCTCCTCTTCGAGATATTTTCTTTCTTCCGCCAGACGTTCCTTGAGGGCCTCGATCTCGGCGGCGGTTTGATGATTTTCCAGGGACACGGCCAACTGGGCGGCGACCTGTTTCAGCAGGGTCAGATCCTCGGTGTGAAAAGCATCTTTCCGGGTGCTGCCGAGCACCAGAACGCCTAAAGGGCCAGTTGGCCGGGCCAGGGGAACGCAACACAGAGACTGCAGTCCTTCGGCCAGAAAGTTCTTCGAAATCTCGGCTTCAAAACCATCCATCTCGTTCTTGGTGAAGATGAGAGGGCTGCGAGCCTGCAAAGCGGTGCCTTGCGGACTGTTGTGCGGGCTGATGGGCAGCGACGAAAGCAAGCCTTTGCCCAAGGGGAAGTCCTCGGCTTGCCGGACCAGCAGACCGGTGATGGGATCGTGCAACTCGAAGCCCGCGTACTCGTGGCGAAGCACACGGCGGATGCGAGACGAGATCTGAGGAAAAGTTTGCTGCAGGTTACCACTCGACACCAGCAGATTGCTCACTTCCAGCAGCATCTGCAGCCGCTCCATTTCTTTGCGGAGCTTGCCGCCGAGGTGCTGGAGGGTCTCTTCCGCTTTTTTCTGCGCCGTGATCTCGACCACAACCGCGCCGATCCGAGTGACGTCTCCGGTCTCATCCTGAATGGGAAGGTAATGCACCATCCAGTGGCCCGCTTCCTTTCTTGTAGGCAGCGTGGCGGACAATTCTAGGCTCACCCCTTCCCCCGTGGTAATCACGCGGCGCAATTCGGGTTCCACGACTTTCGCTAACTCGCCCAAAAGCTCACCGGGTGTCTTTCCCAGGTGGTCGTTTGGCGGAGCGCCGTTAATTTCGGCCAGCGTGCGGTTGACGGCAATATAGCGCAGATCACGATCGAAGATGGCAAGGCCAACGCTGGACGAGCCGAAATATGCGGCGAGCAGCTTCTCCGGTTCGCTCAGAGCTTCGGGGTAGGCAAAAAGAATGTGCGGGTCGTCACCGAACGCAAACTGATCATTCGGCATGGCGGGAAACCCCAGTCCGCGAAACCGGGCCACCCGAGCGCGGTCCGATTTGCAAAATGATTGGTTGGACTCTGGTTCGTCCCTGCGCGCAAGGTAATGCGATCATGAAATCCCGCTCTCTGGAATCAGGGTTTTCCTGATTTAGATCTCGGGTATTTCCCGTATGCGAAGCAAAGTCGAATGGAAAATTGTGGGAAGAATCGCGGAGAACCACGCCTCGAGCCACACTCGAGAGTGTGTCGAGACGCGGTAATATGACGGTCAAACGTAATACGTTCGAAGGGTACACAGACAACAGACTTCTCCAGCCGTCTCCCCCTCAAAAGACGGGCATTGTTCGGTCCCTCCCCGAACACTGCGCATTATAGCCACAAAATCAGTGGGAGTGAACCGCTTTTCTATTTCGTTACGTTTTCGGGAATTCGGCTCGAAGCCGCGAGAAAATCGATTCGGGAAACGAACGGTCGTTCGGCTGTCATTTTGGACGGTATGTGGCATGGAGGCGAACGCGGTCAGCACACGATTCGAGAGCAACTATAATGACCGCGTGGCGAGAGGCTGGGAAAGCAAATCGGTGGAAGGCCAGCAGGCGGACGCAAACGAAAAACCGGCCCCGGGACGTCCGCGGCTAAGCGCTGAAGAAGCGGCGCATTGGCGGGACATGGAGAACCTTCGACTGTCCCGCCAGAGAGTCCTGCAACAACTAAAAGCGAGCCCGAATCCGCGGCACCGACAGTTGCTCGAAGAAGCTCTGGCTGATCTGGATGAAAAGCTGAAGCAGGCGGAAGGTTAGTCGTCAGACCCAAAACCTGACAACCCGGAACCTCAGACTCAAACCCAACACTGGGGCCCAGACCCGTTCATTTATAATCATTTTTTTATGACAGCCTACGTTTACGTTTCGCTCAAGAAAAGTGTTCTCGATCCGCAGGGCAAAACCATTCAGGGCGCGCTGAAGAAGATGGGCTACAAGGGCCTGGAGAGCGTGCGCCAGGGAAAATATTTCGAGCTCACGCTGGACGGCGGACTGTCGCGCGAAGAAGCGCAGGCCGAGGTGGAGCGCATCGCCCGCGAGGTTCTGACCAATCCGGTGATTGAAGAATTCCGTTTCTCTTTTTCCTTGGCCGAGTAGCGAACTCCCTGGCCGAGTAGCGAGCGGCCGGGAAATCCTTTGAGGTTTCTCCATGTGTGGCATTGTCGGCTATGTCGGTAAGAAAAGTGTCGTTCCCATCATCATTGAGGGGCTGCGCCGGCTGGAGTATCGCGGCTACGACTCGGCAGGAATAGCGGTCGCCGGAAATGGTGAAGGTTTGCAACTCCGGCGCGCCGAAGGCAAGCTGCGCAACCTGGAAGAAGCCATCCGGCTGAATCCGATCGACGGCACCTATGGCATCGGCCACACGCGCTGGGCCACACACGGACGTCCCACCGAAGAGAATGCGCATCCTCACCGCGACTGCACCGGCAAGATCGTGGTGGTGCACAACGGGATCGTCGAAAACTATCTCACGCTGAAGAAAAAGCTGATCGAGGAAGGCCACATCTTCACCACGGAAACGGATACAGAAATCATCGCGCATCTGGTGGAAAAGTATTCCGGGGTCTCGGTCAACGGGACTTCCGGGCACGGCCAGCGGCGTTCACTGGAAGACGCGGTGCGGCAGACAGTGAAACAACTGACCGGGGTTTTTGCTCTGGCGGTGATTTCGACCGATGACCCCAACAAGATTGTGGCAGCGCGCAACGGGCCGCCGGCGGTGATCGGACTGGGCAACGACGAGTACTTCGTCGCGTCGGATGTGCCGGCGATCTTGCATCACACCCGCGACATTTTTTTTCTGGCGGATGGCGACATGGCTGTGGTCACGCCGGACGGCGTCCATCTTTCCGATTTTGACGGACGGCCGGTGCGGCGGCAGATTCAGCACGTCACCTGGGATCCCATCCTGGCGGAAAAGGGCGGCTTCAAGCATTTCATGCTCAAGGAAATTTATGAGCAGCCGCGCGCGGTTCGCGATACCGCGCTGGGCCGCGTTTCGCAGGAGACCGGCCACATTTTTCTCGAAGAGATGGGGATCAGCGAGGCCGAGTTCCGGTCGGCGCAGAAGATCAACATCATTGCCTGTGGAACCAGTTGGCACGCCGGGCAGGCGGGAAAGTTCATGATCGAGACGCTGGCGCGCGTGCCGGTGGAAGTCGACTACGCCAGCGAGTGGCGTTACCGGAATCCGATCGTGGATCCGGAAACGATCACGCTGGTGATTTCGCAGTCCGGCGAAACCGCCGATACGATTGCCGCGCAGCGCGAAGCTAAGGCCAAGGGATCGAAAACTTTGGCTATCTGCAACGTGGTCGGATCGATGATCACGCGCGAGGCCGCGGGGACGATTTATACGCATGCCGGGCCCGAGATTGGCGTGGCGTCGACCAAGGCTTTTACCGGACAACTCACCGCGCTCTATGTCTTCGCCATGTATCTGGCGCAGGTGCGGGGCGTGATGACCGCTGAACAGGCCCGGGCCGCGATGCAGGAGTTGACGCGGATTCCGGCGAAACTGGAAACCGTTCTCACCCAGGATGCAGCTTGCGACGACCTGGCCAAGCGCTACCAGAAAGTACACGACTTCTTGTTTCTGGGACGCGGCATTCACTATCCGATTGCGCTCGAAGGCGCGCTCAAGCTGAAAGAAATTTCCTACATTCATGCCGAGGGATACCCCGCGGGCGAAATGAAGCACGGGCCGAATGCGCTGATTGACGAGAATCTGCCGGTGGTAGTCATTGCCACTCGGGATGTGAACAATCCGGGGTCGGTGCTGCGCTACGAGAAGACCATGTCGAATCTGAAGGAAGTGAAGGCGCGCTCCGGGGTGGTGATTGCGCTGGCCACCGAAGGGGACGAAGAGATCAAGGAAGCGGCGGATCACGTGATTTTCGTTCCGGCCGCGCCGGAGGAGTTGTTGCCGATTCTGGAAATCGTCCCCCTGCAGTTGCTGGCGTATCACATTGCGGTGCGGCGTGGCTGCGACGTGGATCAGCCGCGGAATCTGGCTAAGTCGGTGACGGTGGAGTAGGGCGCTTCGGGGCGCGACCCTGTGAGGATCGGGCTTACGTTTAAGACCACATAGCGTTTTCCACGGATGCTATTCTCTTCGGAAAATGAAGAGATTGAAGGAAAGCGCTAAAGTTGATGGGGAAAAAACCGATCGCTCCGTATCGTCGACTACACGGAAGTTGAACTCGCCTGTGGTCGATGAAGCGTCCTTCTCAGCCGATATAGAACTGCAGTCAGGGCAGCAAGTGCACTGACCCACACCGCGAACGCCATCTCGACCACCCAGGCCGGCGCCGCTCCCACGCGGTGCAGCAGGAACGGGAACAGATTCCACGTGGTGATGTGGACGTGATCCCAGGGGTCCTGGTTCATGGCTTCGGTGTTCAGGCCCCAGGCGTCCATCTTGCCGAGCGCGAAGGCGGCGATGTTCTTGAAGCGCAGCGCGATCACAAACGTAGGATGCCCGAGCGTTTCCATCTGGTAGATCTCTAGCGGCAGCCAGAAGGCGAGCGACGCGATTTGAATCGCGAGACTGACCGCGATCAGCGCTATGGCGCTCCGCCAAACCCACAGGTTCAAGTTGGCGCGATAGCGAATCAATAGCGGCACCGCGATGAGCGCCACCACTTCTGCCGCGGTTGAAACGTAGCGATCTCCCCAGGCATGATCGCCCGCCCAGTAGGTGTAACGCGCGTAGAAGCTGATGTAGGCGAGCAGAAGCAACAGCGAAGTCACGGCGTAGGCGCGGACTTCCGGGCCCAGGCGCTTCCACAACAGCGCCAACAGCACGAGCGCAAGTACGAGAAGAGGGTCGAAGAGGAAAATCGATTTCTCGGGCTTGAAGAGCGCGCCCAGGAAACCCTCGTGAAATGGAGTGCTCCAGGGAAAATCCGCGGGCAGGCTGGGATCTTGCAGACGCTGTTCACGGGCGAAGATGGGGATATAGGTCTGGGTCAGGGATCCGAAGCGGTAGAAGCTGTAGAGACGTTCAATGATCGCAAAAAAGGTATAGACCGGCACGGCGATCTTGCAGTAAGCCAGCAAGCGCTGCCCCAAGACGCGGCCGCGGATTTGCTCGAACCAGAGCACAGCCAGCAGGAAGAACCCGCCTGCGATCAGATCGAGACCAGTCGTCACCCGAGTCAACAGGTTGAGCCCGAGCGCGACCGAGCCGAGAAAGAGCGCGCGCGGGCTGCCGCTGCGAAGCCACTCGTATTGGAAGGAAAATCCAGTCAGCGTCAGAAGCAGGATGTAGTTGTTCTCCTGCATGTTTTGGGTGTAGTGCAGATGCGTGGTGCAGAACAGCAGCGCCAGGACGCCGGCGACGGCCTGGTTCACGCTAAAGCGCAACTGGCGGAGCAGACGAAAGCCAATCAGCGCGGTGAGCACGGTGATCAGAATGTTGGTGCTATAGGTGACGATGATACTGCGCACGCCGGGGTCGTCCTTGTATCCGGAGAAGATGTGCCAGTGCGCTACCCAGGTGGCCACCAGATCGGAGGGCAGCATGAGCAGCGATTGTCCAATGCCGTACCAGCTATAGAGCCGTCCGCCGCGGCCATGGAGGCCGAAGTCGGGATAGTCGTCGGGAAATACCTGGGGCTGCGAGGTCCAGAGCCAGTGCGTAGTCTGCAGACGGGCCGTGGTGTCGGCGGTGCCCAGTTCGCCCGATTGCACGACGAAGGCAAGCAGGCCCGCCGTCAGGCACAGAAGGAATAAAGGATCGCGCAACCAGACGCCCCAGCGTGAAGTCATCGTTGGGATGGTAGCAAAACTGGCAGGGCCCTCCGACATTCAGCGGAGAATCGCGTAGCGGCGGGCGCATTCCGTGATTCGAGCGGGGCGTCTAGCGTCTGAGGTCTGCGGTAGACTGTAGCGGGAAATTTTCATGGCCAAGTGCGCATCCTGCGGATTGGAATTATCCAGTGCCGCTCGTTTCTGCCTCTCCTGCGGAACGCCGGTTTCGAATACCGACGACGTGGCGACGCTGGACTTTACGACCGCGACTTCGCCGTTGCCGCCGCGGCCGCCGTCGAAGTCATCGTCTTCATCCTCGTCGCGAACGTCCAGTTCCGCTGAGTACTTGTTGAACGAAGGACGATTTCTTCCCGGACGGCTGTTGGCATCGCGCTACCGCATCATTGCGCTGCTGGGAAAAGGCGGCATGGGCGAGGTCTACCGCGCCGACGATCTGACGCTGGGGCAGGCGGTTGCGATGAAGTTTCTGCCCGACCAAGCTGGGCGTGACGAGGGACTGCTGGAACGTTTCCGCAACGAGGTGCGGATGGCGCGTCGGGTCTCGCATCCGAATGTTTGCCGCGTCTACGACGTGGGCGATGTCGACGGCCAGACTTTTTTCACCATGGAATATATCGATGGTGAAGATCTGGGCTCCCTGTTGCGGCGCATCGGCCGGCTTCCGCCCGACAAGGCGCTGGACATCGCGCGTCACCTTTGCGCCGGATTGGCGGCGGCCCACGCTAAGGGCGTGCTGCATCGCGATCTGAAACCCGCCAACATCATGCTCGACGGGCGCGGGCAGGTGGTGATCACCGATTTTGGTCTGGCGGGCGTGGCCGAAGATATCCGCGGGGCGGAGGTGCGGAGCGGCACTCCGGCTTACATGTCTCCCGAACAACTATCGGGCAAGGAAGTCAGCCCGCGCAGCGATATTTATGCGCTGGGGCTGGTGCTGTATGAAGTGTTCACGGGCAAGCGGGCTTTTGCCGAAAAGCTGGCCGAGAAGCTCGCCAATTCGCCGAAATTGGTGGCAGCGGGTATCGACCGCACGCCCAGCCGGCCTTCGTCGGTGGTGAAGGATCTGGATCCGATTGTGGAGAAGGTCATCCTGCGCTGCCTGGAGATCGAACCCAGCGCGCGTCCGGCGACGGCCCTGGCGGTGGCTGCGGCGCTGCCGGGGGGCGATCCGCTGGCAGCAGCTTTGGCTGCGGGAGAAACGCCGTCGCCGCAACTGGTTGCGGCGTCCGGAGAAACCGCGGGCTTGCGTCCGCGAATTGCGGTTGCTTGTTTGCTCTTCGTGCTGGCCGGACTGGCGGTTGGGGCCTACCTCACCATCCGCTACAGCGGGATTGAGAAGATGCATCTGGAACTGACTCCGGAAGTGCTGGCGCACCGGGCGCGCGAAACTCTGGCGCAGGTCGGCTACCCGGAAAAGCCCGCGGACAGCGCGTTCGGCTTTGATTACGACACCAATTTTCGCGACTCGGTGGAAAAAGAGCAGAAGACCGCGGCGGACTGGGATGAAATCATCGCCGGGCGGCCGACCATGCTCCAGTTCTGGTACCGCCAGAGTCCAGACCTGCTGGGGGCCACCGATTACCGTGACATGCTGCTGATTCCAGGTATCGTCGGTGAAGAGAATCCCCCGACCACTCTCTCCGGCATGGTCAATGTGAAGCTGGATGCGAAGGGCCGACTGATTTATCTGCAGGCAATTCCGCCGCAGAAGGATGCGTCCGCAACAATGTCTGCTTCAAATTCCGCATCCCCGGATTGGAGTCCTCTCTTCACCGCGGCGGAACTTGACGTCGCAAAGCTGCAGCCAGCACACCCCGAGTGGACTTCCCTGGGAGCAGCCGACGCGCGCGCAGCATGGACGGGCGTGTGGCCGGGAACGACGCGGCCGCTGCGCGTGGAAGCTGCGGCGTGGCACGGCAAGCCAGTGTTCTTCGCCATGATCGGCGAATGGAACAAGCCGTGGCGCATGATCAATCCCGAATCAGCGGATGAAAAGAAAAACCGCGTCGGCAACATCATCGGAATTTCGCTTCTGATCGCCATCTTGGGGGCGGGCGCGTTTCTGGCACGCCGCAATTACCGGCACGGGCGTGGCGACCGCGATGGGGCCCTGCGCCTGGCGATCGTGATATTCGTGCTCGAGCTGGTGCTCTGGCTGTGCCGGTCGCACATCGTTGTGGGCTTCGAAGCCTTCGGCTACCTGATGCTCACGATTGCCGCAGGACTGCTGTGGGGCGGCGCGATGTGGATGTTGTATCTGGCGATCGAGCCTTGGATTCGGCGGAACTGGCCGCAAGCTATTATTTCCTGGAGCCGGTTGGTCTCCGGGCAAGTGCGCGACGCGGTGGTGGGGCGCGACATTCTGTTCGGAGTCGCGTTCGGCACGCTCTGGCTGGTGATCGTTGAGGTCGCCTACATTCCTCTGGCGCGCATCGGTGCCCCGCCGCCGCTGCCCTCCTCGGCATATTTGCTGGGAGGGCGCCACGCGCTGGGCCAATGGGTGACCCAGATTCCGTTCTCGATTTTCGGAACGCTCGAGTTCTTCTTCATGCTGCTGGGACTGAAAGTGCTGGTCGAGTTCCTGCTGAAGCTGGTGGGCCTGAAGGGCCGGCGCGGCGATTGGATTGCCGCCGTGTTGTTCGTGGCAATCTCCGTCGCCAGGCGATCGCCAGATATCTCGCATCTCGCAGTCGACCTCCCGGTCCTTCTGCTCATTTACGGCATCCTGGCGCTGATTGTACTGCGCTTTGGCCTGGTGGCTCTGGCGGTGGGAGCCTTTACCGTGGACATGCTGGGCAACGTGCCCTTCACCGCCGACTTCTCGGCGTGGTACGCCAGCACGGCGTTGCTGGCGCTGCTGAGTGTGGTCGCCCTGGCGGGCTGGGGATTTTATCACTCACTGGGCGGGGAGCCGCTGTGGCAGGTGGAGGAGTAGGGGAGTTGGAGGTTATACTGGGCGGCGCGCGATTAGAACAGTTCGACACTCACTCCCTGCACGGAGGCAGAGGCGAGTCGGGCATCTCGAGTCAGCAGGGATCCGCCGAGTTGTTCGGTGAGCGTAACGTACGCCGCATCATAGGCTGACAGATTGTGCCGGAGCCGCCAAATGTGAGGCAAGAAAACAAAGTGAGGATAGCGGGTTATGCGAAGGTCCTGTAGATCCTGAAGCGCAAGATCGGCGCGTTGCGCGGAAATCGAAGATTCCCGAACCAGCCTGCGCAGAACCTGGGCAACTTCAAGGTCAAGAAGATGCGGAGCATGCAGAGATTCGCCGCGCGAGTAAATTCGCGTCTCAATTCGTTGCCCTACGGCGGTCTGAAGAAGCCAGTCAATCGCCGCAGATGCGTCCAGGACGATCACCGCGCCTCGCGCTCTTCTCTCACCAGCCGCGCGGTATCCAGGGCGAGCGTGACTGGTTTATGGGCGTGCAGACGTTCCCGCAGTTCCGCGAGCGTGGGCCGCTCGGCGATCTCCTTGATTTCAGCCAGCAGGTAGTCCGAGAGGGACATTCCGGCCATAGCGGCACGAGCTTTCAGGCTGCGATGCAGGGCATCCGGGACGTTACGCAGTTGAATCATCTTTGGCATGTGATTAGCATACTTGCATGTGGAGCACATGTCAACTTCCGTCACCGTACTGCCTTTCCTCTTTTCCTCACATCAAGCCGAACGCTTTTTTCATGGCATCGGAAGTCACGGCGCAGGCTTGGTCCAACGGCAAAGCGCGCAGAGCTGCATTGAACGGCTCGGCCTGGATGGGGCCGTCGTAACCGATCTGGAGCAGCGCGTCGAGGAATTGTTTCACCGGGATGACTCCGGTGGCGACGGGCAGTTCCCGGTTGTCGTCGCGGTACTGATCGAGCGTGAGGCCGGTGGGAGCGTCGTTCAGGTCGACGGTGATCACATCCTGCCTGCGGAGTGTCAATAGATCCTGCTGCGTTTCTTGCGCGTTGAACCAATGCCAGCTATCGAGCTGGATGCCGAGGTTATCGGTGCCGATGGCGATCAGCAGTTCCTTCATTTCACTCAGCGTATGAATGAACGGGTGCTTCTGGCTTCGCCAGAGCGTACGCGGGGAGACGTATTCCAGCCCGAGTTTCTGGCCGTGATCGGCGAGAATCTGCGCACACAGCCGCAGGCGCTGGGCATGATGACGGAAGTTCTGCAAGTAAGTGAGTTGGTCGCTGCAGGGCATGATCCAGGTGCTGACCCGCCAAATTCCGGCTCGCTGGAGGACCGCGGCCGTAGCCGGAAGTTTCTTCAGGTCGGAATTGAAGGTATCCGAATCGTTGCGGAATTCGACTGGCAGTCCGGCCGCTCCAAACTTCAGATTTCGTTTCTGCAGATCGTCGAGGAGCCGATGCAGTGCGTCGTCATTTAACCCAGCAAGATAGCCGGCATCGGGGTCCAATCCTTCGAAGCCGTGCTTGGTGGCCAGCTCCACGGATTCGGGAAAGGTCGCGTGAAAGCCCAAGCGCCCCAGGCTGAGGATTGCGTAGAACTTGCGCTCCGGAACAGTCGCGGCTGCGATGAGCTTGCTTACTGTGGAGAGCGCGATGGCGGTAGCGGCGCCTGCGGCCAGGAAGTGGCGTCGAGTGATGGGATTGAACATGGCGGGATGATTGTAGATCGCCGCTACACCTTCCTGCTGCTCGGAGGGTCGCTCGCTGCCATCGAAAATTGGGGTATCCCCCTCCCCCCTCGAATCCTTGGAATCATCGCGCTAGCACGAAATTCCCCGCAAAATCCGCAAGGCAAATGACTTATAGGTCAAAATATAGACAACAAATAACTTAGGGCGGGGACAATTCGGGTTCACCCAACCGTCACGGCCTCGACCATAATTACAGGATTTAAATTGCGGCACAAGGGTAGATGTCACAAGGGTGTGCTGTGGAAAACGGACGGCTGCTTGAAGAGGCAAGATTCCCTCTCTACCGGCTGCCTCGGGAACAGCACCTAGCTCTCGAGGCGACCTTTCAGAACCTCTTGCACATCCCGTCGGCCTTGCAGGATCGCGACCACGTGCAGAGGTTTAGTGTCGGGCCGGTAGACGATGAGATAGGAATAAACTGGAAAGAACTTCACCGGTTCGTCCGTGAGATCTTTGCGCCACTGACCGATGCCTGGACTTCTGGCTAGCGAAACGATCTGGTGCGGATGGCTGCTTCAACACGATCTGCAATCCTCGCGCTGCTTTCCTTCTTGACGTAGCGCCAGATTTGGACAAGATCACGGGCGGCTTCCGGCGCGAGAACATAACGCCTTCTCATTCGGGCTGGGTTTTCAGCTTCGCCAGGTAAGCATCGAGCTGGTCTTCTGGGATTCCCTCTCCGCGATCGAGTTGAGCGATGCCGCGGCGAATCTTGGCATTGATCTCGTCCCGGTTCTCTAGAAGCCAGCGGTCCTGTTCTTCCTGCGTGTCGAGCAAGCGAAGCAGGACTTCCTCGACGCTTCTGGAGCCGGTGGCTTGGAGCTGCTTTTGGATTCTGGCTTCCAGTGATGGATCGCGGATTTCGATGGTCATAGCTAGCTCCTTTGGTTTAAGGGTACGGGAAAGAGAGGGGTGAATCAACAAAATCCCCGGAGGGATTGAGCCGTTGAATCCCACATCTCGCAAAGGAGGCGAGAAAGTGGGGCACCCGGCATCCAGTATTCGCCCTATGAGGCGCTCCTTTTTCCCTTACTCGGTTTCGTCTTCGAGCCGCCGGTCCGTTTCCGGCGAGGCGGAATGTAGTGAAATCGAATCAGATATATGTTATTGCCCTTGCCGTGCTTTGCGACCTTGAGCAGATCGAGTACTCCAAGGAAGCCGGATTCCCGCGCTAGCTCCGGGGTAATATCAGGAAACCCGATCGGTGTGACCGACTCGATTTCTATCTCGCCGTCTCCCATGCGATAGCGACGGCCTTCCGCGACATGGGGGCTGGTCCAAATCCTGACGCTGCAAGTGATGTCGCCGCGAACCACCCCTTCGCGAAGGCGCTTGGCAAAGACCATGGCTCCTCTGAACGACCAGTGCAGGATGCGATTATATCCGGTCATTTCGGCGAGAGGACGGGGGCCGTGGCCCAACTCTGTCATCCTGAGCGGAGTTGGCGATCGCGAAGCGGGCGACGACGCAGTCGAAGGAACCCCTGCACGCTGGGACTAACGATAGCGTCTCAGGGAGTTCTCACCAGGCGGCCCGGAGCAGTGGTGGAAGCGCCTTTCGGCTTTCGTGGAACTGCGGGCGGGGATGGGGTCCTTCGACTGCGCGGCTGCTTCGCATTTCGCGAAGCAGTCGCTTCGCTCAGGATGACAGGGGTGTGGAGTGATCGAGAGTAATCAACAGAAGGGATGGGCCGTGGCATCCCGCTTTTCGGAAAAGAAGCGAGAAGTGGGGTACCCGGCCTGTCGCCAACAGACTGCCGGCATTAGCGGAGAATCCCTCGCATCTTCTTCTATCTGCACGGCATCTAAACCTTGACAACACTTCACTCACATCCTATCATGCGGGTGGATGCAATGATAAGCACATTGATTACAAAGCACTTATCTAGTTCAGGAGGAGCATTTTATGGGAAAGATTATCGGAATTGACCTGGGGACTACCAATTCCTGCGTGGCGGTGATGGAGGGCGGCGAGCCTAAAGTGATCGCTAATGAAGAAGGAGGGCGGACCACGCCTTCTGTAGTCGGATTCACCAAGACTGGCGAACGGTTGGTGGGGCAGGTCGCGAAGCGGCAGGCGATCACCAATCCGGAAAATACCGTCTATTCGATCAAGCGGTTTATGGGACGGCGCTACGACGAAGTCACGGAAGAGATCAAGATGGTGCCCTACAAGGTGGTGCAGTCGGGCGACCATGTTGCCGTAATGGCGCAGGGCAAGGAATACACCCCGCCACAGATTTCGGCGCTGATTCTGCAGAAGCTGAAGAAGGCGGCGGAAGACTATCTCGGAGAGAAAGTGACCGAGGCGGTCATCACCGTGCCGGCGTATTTCAACGACGCCCAGCGGCAGGCGACCAAGGATGCCGGACAGATTGCCGGGCTCGACGTCAAGCGCATCATCAACGAGCCGACGGCGGCCGCGCTGGCGTACGGGCTCGATAAAACCAAAGACGAGATGATCGCGGTGTACGACTTCGGCGGCGGGACGTTCGACATCTCGGTGCTGGAAGTGGGCGAGGGCGTGATTGAAGTCAAGGCCACCAATGGCGACACGCACCTGGGCGGCGACAACCTCGACCAGCGGATTGTGGATTGGCTGATTGACGAATTCAAGAAAGATGAAGGCTTAGATTTACGTGGCAAGGGGAACGAGATGGCCCTGCAGCGTCTGCGCGACGCAGCGGAGCGGGCCAAGATCGAGCTTTCGACCACGATGGAGACCGAAATCAATCTGCCGTTCATTACGGCGGATGCGGGCGGTCCGAAACATCTGGTGAAGAAGTTGACGCGCGCCAAACTCGAGGGGATGGTGGAAGACATCATTCAGCGCTCGGTTGGTCCGTGCAAGCAGTGCTTGAAAGATGCGGGGGTTGAGACCAGCAAGATCAACGAAGTGGTGCTGGTGGGCGGACAGACGCGCATGCCGCGGATCCAGGCGCTGGTGAAGGAATTGTTCGGCAAGGAAGGCCACAAGGGAGTGAATCCCGACGAAGTGGTGGCGATTGGTGCGGCGATTCAGGGTGGCGTGCTGGGCGGCGAGGTGAAAGATCTGCTGCTGCTGGACGTGACTCCGCTGTCGCTGGCGATTGAAACGCTGGGCGGGGTGGCGACCCCGATGATCCCGCGCAACACGACGATTCCGACCAAGAAGACGGAGACGTTCTCGACCGCGGCCGACAGTCAGACCTCGGTTGAGGTGCACGTGCTGCAGGGCGAGCGGCCGATGGCGGCGCAGAACCGGACTCTGGGCAAGTTCCACTTGACCGGGATCCCGCCGGCGCCGCGCGGCGTGCCGCAGATTGAAGTGACGTTCGACATCGACGCCAACGGCATTCTGAACGTGACGGCGAAAGATACCGCCACTCAGAAGGACCAGAAGATTACGATCACGTCATCTTCTGGGTTGTCGAAGGAAGAGGTCGAGCGCATGGCGAAAGAAGCCGACGCGCACGCGGCCGAGGACAAGGCACAGCGCGATTCGATCGAGGCCAAGAACCAGCTCGACAGCATGGTCTACAACATCGAGAAAATGCTGAAGGAGCAGGGCGACAAGATCTCCGGCTCGGATCGCGGAGATGTCGAGAACGCCGTGGCCGACGCCAAGAAGGCGCTGGAGTCGAACGACAAGGCGACCATGGACAAGGCCCGCGAGACGCTGACCGCGGCTTCGCACAAGCTGGCCGAACAGATGTACAAGGCCGCGCAGGCGACGCCGGGGGCAGGCGCGGGTGCAGGTCCAACGCCGGGCGCGACCGCGGGCGGCGACCACAGCGGCAACGGCCAGGCCAAGAAAGACGAGGGCGTGATCGACGCCGAGTACGTGGATGTGGAAGACAAGAAGTGAAGTAAGGTGACAGCGCTGTAGCCTGCGGGGGCGCCGTTTGGCCTGTCATCCTGAGCGGAGTGGATGCTTCGCGAAGCGCGAAGCGTCCACGGAGTCGAAGGACCCCTTTTCTGGTTGCAGTTAGATGGACCTTGAAGGGAGTTCTCACGAAGACGTCAAGTGCGTCGTGGAAACTCCCTGACACATTCCGCCCGGATTGAGAGTTACCGGGGTCCTTCGACTGCGTTGCCGCCCGCTTCGCGGACGGCAACTTCGCTCAGGATGACAGAAATTGGGTGCTGTAATGAAAGACCACGAATACTTCGTGTACATCGTATGCAGTCGATCGGGAACGTTGTACATCGGGATGACGAACAGCATCTACCGCCGGGCTCTTGAACACAAGCACGGCGAAGTAGCGGGATTCGCCAGTAAATATCACTGCGATCGACTTGTCTATTACGAGAGCTTTGACGACGTTCATAAAGCGATCGGTCGCGAGAAACAGCTGAAAGGCTGGACACGGGCGAAGAAGATTGGGCTGATTGAGTCGCGGAACCCGCGGTGGCAGGATCTGGCTGAGACGTGGGGAGCACAGATGGCGTTTGCAGGGGAAGCGATTAAAGGGCGCTGAGCACATTTCGGGGCATTGCTCCAGGGGGAGTATCCAAGTGGATTTTCAGGTGAATGGGGAAACTTATTTTTTGAGCCTGGCCGAGGATGAACGGCGCTGGCTGGTTCTGGTGGAAAGCGCCACGGGAACGCGGGACGTGCCTGTCTATGTGGACGACGCGGAGTCCGACGATTTCAAGCTGGTTGTGGACGATAAAGAGAGGCGAAAGATTCTGAATTAAAGTCGTGATCCGGATTCAGATTGCGCTCCATGGCAACCACCCCTAAAAAAGACTATTACGAAATTCTCGGCGTGAAGAAGTCGGCTTCGGCCGACGACATTCGCAAGGCGTTCCGCAAGCTGGCGCGGAAGTATCATCCTGACGTCAATCCCGGGGACAAGTCGGCGGAGGAGAAGTTTAAGACGCTCTCCGAGGCCAACGACGTTCTCAGCGATCCCAAGAAACGCAAAATCTACGATCAGGTTGGGTTCTACTCCGACAACATCGATCCCGCGACGGCGGAGGCTTATGCCCGCGGGGGCGGTGAGCCCGGAGGCGCGGGAGGATTTCCCGGCGGATTTCCGGGCGGGTTCCAGGGCGGAAGTGGCGCGGGTGGGCAGGGCGTGCCCTTCGATTTCGGAGGATTCGATTTCTCTGATCTGGTCGATAGTGCAAGCCGGGGGGCGCGCCGAACCGGCGGAGGGAGTGGGGGCAGCAGTTTCCGCGACATTTTTTCAGGAATGTTTGGCGGCGGGCGAGGGGCGCCGGAAGAAGAAGGTCCGGAGCCGGGGACTGATCTCGAATATCAGGTCAACGTTCCCTTCTGGACGGCGATCCGCGGCGGGGTGATGCGGCTGAATATTTCGCGGCACGATACTTGTCCGACTTGTCACGGGCAGGGGTCGCTCGAAGCACCGGGGAAGTGCCCGGAATGCAACGGGACGGGGCAGATTACTCAGACCGGCGGGCGAATGAAGTTCAACGTGCAGTGTCCGCGGTGCCACGGGACGGGGAAGAATCTGACGACCTGTCCGACCTGTCATGGCGAAGGTACTGTCACGAAGACGGAGCCGCTCGAAGTGCGCATCAAGGCCGGAACCCGCGACGGGCAGCGAATTCGAGTGCCGGGCAAAGGAAACGCCGGGGGGCACGGCGGGACGGCGGGCGACTTGTACGCAATTATCCGGACAGAGGAGCACCCGATCTTTCGGCGCGACGGGGATGACATCTACCTGACCGTGCCGGTGAACGCGACCGAGGCCGCGCTGGGGGCGAAGATCGAAGTGCCGACCATTGACGGGCGGGCGCTGCTGAAGATTCCTCCGGGGACGCAGTCGGGGCAGAAGCTGCGGCTGAGAGAAAAGGGCGTGCCTTCGGCGACGAAGGAGGGCGTGCGCGGTGATGAGATCGTTGAGATCACCGTCACCGTGACCATGCCGCGCGACGAGCGGACGAAAGAACTGCTGCGGGAGCTGGCGAAGTTGAACCCCGAAGATCCGCGGGCGGAGTTGTGGGCGAAGGTCTGAAGTGCCAGATTGGAACCAAAACCAAAATCTTTAACACAGAGGACACGGGGGATCACAGGGTAACCCTGGTTCTTGTGTTATGAAGTTGGGATGGCTGCTTCTCCATCCTCTTTTTCTACCCTTCGGGTCAATCAAGTCTCTGGCGCAATCATCTCGTCCGCCATGCACGTCCACTCGGTTCTTGGTCCTGGCTTGCTCGAAAGCGCTTATCAAGGCTGTCTCGCCCACGAACTCAAAAAGCGCGGTTTTGAGCTGGCTACCCAAGTCGGGTTACCTGTGGTCTTCGACGGAGAAAAAATCGAACTCGGCTACAGGATCGATCTGGTCGTTGAGAACCTGGTGATTGTCGAGATAAAGAGCGTCGACACACTTCATCCGGTCCATCAGGCTCAACTTCTGTCGTACATGCGCCTAAGCGGCATCGGAGTAGGGCTGCTGATCAATTTCTACGTCACTCACCTGCGGGACGGAATCAAGCGGATGGTCGACGGCAGCAACTGGGAAAAATAGCCCTACCCCGTGTTCCTCTATGCCCCCGGTGTTAAAGATTTTGCGTTACCTCGGTCACAGCGGTTGTCTACAATATTTTGCAAAAAAACTCAAAAAAATCTTGCATCTGTGGAAAATTCCCGTAATCTCACAATTGCGAACTAACTTCGCCGAAATGCCCGGGAATCGCAGTGACCCAGGGAACCGCGAAAACATCAAGGGAGACGCGGTGGTGAGAGTGAGTCGCTTGAGGAGGAAGACATAGAAATTGGCAACAGCTAGCGCTCCGCGTGGACAATTCGAAAAGCCCCAGCACCTCACCGCCGTACCCGGCCGTACTCCAAAAAAATTCGTTCGCCTCACGCTGTGGCCCCTGGTCGCCGCCACCTTCTTTATGGTGTCGGGCGGAACCTATGGCACAGAAGACATCGTGCATGGCGCCGGTTATGGACGCGCGATTCTGATTCTGCTGCTCACCCCGCTGCTCTGGAGCCTGCCTACGGCTTTCATGATCGGCGAGCTTTCGAGCGCGCTGCCTTATGAAGGCGGATACTATGCCTGGGTGCGCCGCGCCATGGGCAACTTCTGGGGATTTCAGGAAGCCTGGCTCTCGCTGGTGGCGTCCATTTTCGACATGGCGATTTATCCCACGCTGTTCGTGGCCTACCTGACGCGGATGTTTCCCTGGTTTCAGGAAGGCAATCGCGGATGGTGGGTTGCGCTCGCGGTCGTGGTCGCTTGCGCTCTGCTGAATATTGCTGGAGTGAAGGTGGTTTCGCTCACTTCGCTGTGGCTGTTCCTCGCACTGTCGGCGCCGTTCGTGGCGGTCGTGGTGCTCGCCCCGTTCAAGGTCCACGCGCTGGTCAACGCCGTAACCAAACCGACGACCTCGACTGTCGACATTCTTGGCGGGCTACTCATCTGCATGTGGAATTACATGGGATGGGACAACGCGTCGACCATCGCCACGGAAGTGGAGAAGCCGCAGCGGACGTATCCGCGCGCCATGCTGGTCGCGGTCTGCATTGTGGCGGCGACCTACGTTCTGCCCTTTGCCGCGATGTGGATCACCGGCCTGAAGGCTACCGCCTGGGAAACCGGATCGTGGGCCGACATTGCCGGACTGCTGGGCGGGCCGTTGCTGCGCATCGGCGTCGTGCTCGGGGGCCTGATGAGCGCCTTCGGTATGTTCAACGCGCTGGTGATGAGCTACTCGCGTCTGCCGCTGGCGATGGCGCAGGATGGCATGCTTCCCGCGGTGTTCGGCAAGCTGCAGAAAAAGTCGCGGGCGCCGTGGGTGGCGATTATTGCGCTGGCCATCGGATGGGCGATGTGTCTCGGCCTGGGCTTCGCCCGGCTGGTCACCATCGACATTCTTCTTTACGGCTTCAGCCTTGGGCTGGAATTCATCGCTTTGGCGGTGCTCCGCTTCCGCGAGCCCGAATTGAAGCGGCCGTTCCGCGTGCCCGGCGGCTTGTTTGGAGCCATTGCCATCGGCATTCCGCCCATGCTGCTCCTGGGATTTTCCATCTTCCGCAGCGAGCATGAGCAGATCTGGAATATGAGTTCGTTCGCCTTCGGAATGATCCTCATCGCGGCGGGCTTCGTGGTCTACTTCATCAATCATGCGCTGAAACCGGCGGGGTGGTCGGCGCCGGTGCAGCAAAAGGCTGAACCGGCGGCGTAAGAAAGAGACTTGGCCACGGATTCACACGGATCAACGCGGATTTCAAATCCGTGAAAATCCGTGCTGATCCGTGGCCTTCTTAATTCGCGACTCGGTTTTGCGACTCGCCTAGAAGGCATATCCAAAGCCAACCGAAATAATCGGATAGGCCTTGAAGAAAGACATGCTGTTGTTGAGTTTGGTCTGCTCCGACTGAACGTTGGTCTGCACTCCAGTGTCGGTGGCAGCGGGGCGACAGTTTACGCCTGGAGAGTCGCAAACGTTTCCTCCCAGACTGAGCGTTGCCTTGGGAGATCCCTGAAATGCCACTCCGAGTTCGAACGGAACACTGAAATGCTTATTGTGGCGGCGCGGAACCAGGTTGCCCCAGCCGATCGTCGCCATCGGAGCGGCGCGGTTGAAGTCGATCTTTCCGTTACCGGTAACGGGTGTCGTCGTGTCGCTGTAGTAGGTGGTGCCCCCCAGAGTGAAACTCTGACCGCCAGCCACGGCAGCGCTCGCCGTGATCGGATCGCCGATGTAGGCCAGCACTCCCGGACTGACGTGGAAGTTCCCGGCGAATGGAAAAATATCGTAGTGCGCTTCCACCGTCTTGAAGCCTAGCGTGCCATTGTAGGTGATTCCATCCTTGTTAAAGTCCCGGCTGTAGCTGATGATGTTAAAGCCAGCGCGGACGTTGGTGTGGCGCGTTACTCGCGCTGCCACTTCGACGCCCCCACCCAGCAGGGACCCTTTTACGCCGATACCGACCCTCGCCGAACTTTCGTCTGAATCGGCTTTCGCTTTGGCCGGTGGTGCGGACGGTTGGTCGTTCGGGTTGGACTGACCATAGGTGAGAGAACCCAGCGTTAAGAACAAGCTGCAGGCAAGAATCACGAAGCGGCGGACAGACTTCTGCATGATGGTTGTTATCACTCTCCAGTTGTAATTTGTTTTCCCCCGGGAAGAGGGTGTGGCTTAAGCTAACATGGGTATAACCGCGACACTATGGCACCGACGTGATGGCACCAACGTGCGGTTAAGCCGATTTGCGGGTGCGAGCGAAGCGGGAGCCCGCTGGCGAAAATCCCGAGCGGATCGAGTGAAACCTGTGACCAAACGGAAATCCAAAGGCGCGTACATGATCTCGGCCGTGGCCGAGATGTATGGCATTCATCCGCAAACTCTGCGGCTCTACGAGCGCGAAGGACTGCTCAAGCCTTCCCGCACCGAAGGCAACACCCGCCTCTACACCGACGAAGACCTGCTGCGGCTGGAGTTCATCCTGTCGCTGGCGCGGGATCTCGGCGTAAACATCAGCGGCATGGCCATCATTCTGCAAATGCGCGAGCGCATGGAAGAGATGCAGCGGCAGATCCAGGAGTTCGTGCAGTACATCCAGCAGGAAGTGCTCACCCGAGCGAACGCTGCGGCCGATCCGGCAAAGGGGGCGATTGTGCCGGTGAGAAGGTCGATCGTGCCGATAGTGCCACCGAAGAGGCGTTAGCTCTCATCCCCTGTCATCCTGAGCGTAGTGGCTGGTTCGCGAAGCGAAGCAGCCGCGGAGTCGAAGGATCCCTATCCTCTCGATAACGTAAGGTTCCCACGAGTGTGCTGACTCCGAGCCCCGCTGTTGGTATCAACTCACAGGGATGCTTCGACTCCGAGAGAAGGTCCGCTGAGCGGACCCTCTCTCTCCGCTCAGCATGACAATCGGTGGAGGTATGATCTTGGAAACATCATGCCGCCCTTCAAGCTCGTCTACAGCAACGCCTACTACCTCCCGATCGGCGAACACGTCTTCCCTGCTGAAAAATACCGGCGGGTTCACGACCGGCTGCTGGCGACCGGCGTCGCCGAGGCCAGTGACTTTCTCGAGCCCAAGCCCGCGACCGACCTCGACATTCTTCTGGTCCACACGCCGGAGTATGTGCAGAAATTGAAGACTGGCACGCTCAGTCCGCGCGAGGCGATGGAGCTGGAAGTTCCGTTTTCTGACGAACTGGTCAAGGCATTCTGGCTGGCGGCGGGCGGATCGATTCTGGCCGCGCGGCAATGCCTGACCGACAAAGTCTGCATCAACATTGGCGGCGGATTTCACCATGCATTCCCCGACCACGGCGAGGGATTCTGCATGATCCACGACGTGGCGGTCGCGATCCGGCGGCTGCAGCGCGACAACCAGATCCGCACCGCGATGACCGTGGATTGCGACGTGCACCAGGGCAACGGCACCGCCGCGATTTTTGCCGGAACGCGGACTGAAAGCGTTCCCTTGCCGTCGGCTTCCCATTCGACGCTGTCACCGTCGCCGGCCGCTAAGACTGGCGCTCCCCAAGGGAAGATGCGCGGAGCCCATGCCGGCGATGTCTTTACCATCTCACTGCACCAGCACAACAACTATCCGATGTTTAAGCCGCCATCGTCGATTGACGTCGACCTGCCCGACGGCACCGGCGACGCTGACTATCTCGCGTGGCTCGACAATGCGCTCAGTTCCGGACTGCGGCAGTTTGAGCCTGATCTGTTGTGCTACGTTGCAGGCGCTGATCCTTATCGCGAAGATCAGCTCGGCGGACTCGACTTGACGATTGAAGGATTGAAGAAGCGCGACGAACTGGTGTTTCGTGTGGCCCGCGCGCGGGATATTCCGGTGATGGTGACTTTCGCCGGCGGGTATGCGCGGAATGTGGAGGACACGGTCACCATTCATAGCAATACGGTAATTGCGGCGAAGGAAGTGTTCTCACCCAGGAGCTGACGCCAGCTGAAGATATACTTCGAGGATGAATATCCGTCCTTCCCAGCTTTCCCGCAAAGAGATTTACAACCTGATTCTCAATTCAGTTGCGCCGCGGCCGATTGCGTGGGTGTCCACGGTGAGCGCCTCCGGTCAGCCGAATCTGGCGCCGTTTTCTTTTTTCAACTGCGTTTGCACGGCGCCGCCGCTGCTTGCGTTTGCGCCCGGACTTCGTCCTCCAAAGCGAGCCGGCTCCGCGACGGGAGAACCGAAAGACACGCTGCGAAACATTCGCGAGACGAAGGAATTTGTGATCAGCATCGTGACCTACGATCTGGCCGAGGCGATGAACCAGACCAGCGGCGAATACGACTCGTCGATTAACGAATTTGAGTTGGCGCGGATTGCCTCAGCACCGTCGCAGGTCGTGAGCGTTCCGCGAGTAGCGGCATCGCCGGTGAGTTTTGAGTGCAAGCTGTATCAGATTCTGGATTTCTCTCCATCTCCCGAAAGCAGCAGCCTGGTGATCGGCGAGATTGTCTCCATCCACGTCGACGAGGCGAATATGAAGGATGGGAAGCTTGACCGCGATTCGTTCGACCTGATCGGGCGCATGGGCGGGATTCAGTACACGAGAACGACGCAGAGATTTGAGATGGTGCGGCCGAAGGTAGGGTGACGAAGATCCTTGGAGGCTACGCTTTACTGAACAGTCTCTGGCAATTTGTCGACAACATCAGGTAACTCCCGCAGCGGAGTTCTTCGCCTTTCCGGGAAAGCAGCGGCGTCAACGAATTCAATCCCGGCGATTTTGGTCTCAACGTCGTACTCGCCAATTACCGCATCCAGGAACAAGTAGCCTATTGTTTTCAGACCAACGATGTCTTGTGTCGAAGCGTCTGCCATTCCGGGGATAAAGACGGTCATGTCGATCTTGTCGTCTACCGGAACATAGTCAAAGAACACCGCATCTCGATCAAGCTCCTTGTCTCCAGTTCGAATTTTCGGGACGTCCTTCCTTTGTCGGAAAGCGATGACTTCCCAGTGCGGCAGGGGTGGTGCCTCATGAACGAGTGCAGTCACTTCGGGAAATGCCGCGCGTATTCCTCCCGCACTTACGGTAAACTCCCGTCGACCTTCGCTGATACTAGAGAACTCAAATACAAGATCGGAGTGCACGCGACGGAGCTGTGCGGCCAGTTCTTCAAAGACCTTCTGCCGGTTCCTTTCGAAATGAAAGACGTCATCGTCGTGCGCCTGAAACCACTTCCAAAACTTGGCGTATTTTGAACCAAATCCAAACATTCTCTGCTCTCCACGATTTGCCATTCTACCCGGCCAGTTGAAGCGGCGGAAGCTGATAAAATTGAAGTTATCGTCATGTTTGAGAATCTACAGGAAAAACTACAGCGCGCGTTCAAGTCGCTTCGCGGGCAGGCCAAACTCACCGAAGAAAACATTGACGAGGCGCTGCGCGAAATTCGCCTCGCGCTGCTCGAGGCTGACGTCAACTTCAAAGTCGTCAAGCAGCTCATCGACCAGATTCGCGCCAAGGCCGTCGGCCAGGAAGTAATGACGGCGCTGTCGCCGGGCGAACAGGTCATCAAGATTCTGCGCGACGAGCTGGTCGAGATCCTCGGCAAGGACACGGCGCGCATGAAGTTCGCGTCGCAACCGCCCACGGTCGTACTCATGGCTGGACTGCAAGGGTCCGGCAAGACCACAACTTCCGGCAAGCTGGCCAACTGGTTCAAGGTTGGCGGACATCGCCCTCTGCTGGTTTCGGTGGACGTGTATCGTCCCGCCGCACGCGAGCAGTTGAAAGTTGTGGCCCAAGCAGTGAAGAGTCACATCTACGAAGGGCAGGTCGCCGAGGCGAACACGGCAACCGTCGAGCGGTTGGTGAAAGAGGCGCGGCGCGAAGCGATCGTTTCCGGCTGCGACGTGTTGATCGTCGATACCGCTGGCCGGTTGCACATTGACGATCAACTCATGGACGAGATGCAGTCGCTGAAGAAGCTGCTGAATCCGTCGGAGATTCTGTTCGTAGCCGACGCCATGACCGGACAAGACGCGGTGCGATCGGCAGAAGAGTTCCATAAGAAGCTGTCGTTGACCGGGGTCGTCCTAACCAAGATGGACGGCGACGCCCGCGGCGGCGCGGCGCTTTCGATTCGCCAGGTCACAGGGCAACCCATCAAGTTCATCGGCGTCGGCGAAAAATATGATGCGCTGGAGCCGTTTCATCCCGACCGCATCGTGTCGCGCATTCTCGGCATGGGCGACATCCTCTCGCTGATTGAGCGCGCGGAATCGCAGATTGACAAGAAGAAGGCGCAGGAAATGGCCACCAAGGCTCTGACCGGCGACGGCTTCTCGCTGGAAGATTTTCGCGACCAGCTGCGGCAAGTGAAAAAAATGGGATCGATGAAGAGCCTGATGGGCATGCTGCCCTCGATCGGCCCGTTCTCCGGTCTGCAGAAGGCCGCCGACAATATCGACGAGAAGCAGATCAACCGCGTCGAGGCCATCATCAATTCGATGACGTCGCACGAGCGCAATCATCATGAAGTCATCAACGGCAACCGCCGCAAGCGCATCGCCCGCGGCTCGGGCACGACCGTGCAGGAAGTGAACAATCTGCTTCGCCAGTACGCGCAGATGAAAAAGATGTTCAAGCAGATGGGGAAACCCAGCTTCGCGAGAAGGCTGGCGGGGATGAAGATGCCGGGGATGTAGGGAGAATTCGAATAAGCTGAGACATTTCTAGCGGGAAGGCGCTGATGGGCTTTTTTCTCGATATTTATGTCGAGTACTTCATCAGAATTATCTTTCGCTTTTTCAAAGCGCTCGGCTCTCATGAGTGGCCCCTCGAAGCAGCGAGCATTACGGGGACCAACTACCGTCCAGGCGGGTTCGGTTGCGCTGTAGCGGAGATTCGGTACGAGTACAAACTGGACGGCAAGCTATACACCGGCGTCAACGGCAAACCTTTCGTGATAAACAGGTCGGCAGAAACATACGTCGAGCAGTATTCCCCAGCAAGCCAGTTGCGGGTGCGCGTGAAGCCTGGAACGCCGGGGCTGTCAGTCGTGCGCGACCAAGATCAATATGCACTCGCGCAAGGTCTTCGCTTGGACAACTGACCTTATGAAGTGGCGATCGCTGCAAGAGTCCGACGAGAGCACCGATGCTCGGCCGCTGCGTGAAATCCTTGCCGAGCGCAAGGAACTCATCGCGAAGTATGTTCCGGCGGACACGCAGGCGATTCACGCACAGGCTGTTGCTGCGCTGAAGCAGAGGCGCCTTGCGGCGAATGCTCTGTCGGTCGGAGCACGGGCGCCTGTGTTCGAACTTCCCGGCCACGACGATAAGATTGTTTCTTCTTCTGATCTGCTGGCCATAGGACGGATGGTAGTGTGTTTCATCCGCGGTCGATGGTGCCCGTTTTGCGTGGGGCAGATGGAGGCCATGAATCTGGTTCTGCCGCAGATCGAGCAGGCCGGAGCGACGCTCGTCGCCATTTCGCCGCAGACGGTGAAGCAGTCGTTCTTCATGCACGATCAGCACAAGTTGCGGTTTCCGCTGCTCGCGGACGCTGGCAACAAAGTCGCGCGGCAGTTTGGACTGACTTATCGCGTGCCGGAGGCGCAGGAATCGATTTACCGGCGTGCGTTCGTCAATCTGCCCTTCACGAATGGCGATGAGAGTTGGGAGTTGCCGATTCCGGCGACTTACATTCTCGACCGCGACGGCAACGTTTTATTCGTGTCGGCGAATGAGGATTACACGGAGCGGCCGGAGCCGGCTGACATCACGCTCGCCCTCAGGGCTAAAGCCCATTCTCGTTAATCCCTTAACGCACGGCTAAAGCCGTGCTCTTCCACAAAATGCGGCGCTGAAGCTCCGCTCTTCCACGTTTTCGGTACACTGAATACTCATGCACTACATCTATGGCATCAACTCGGTGACCGAGGCGCTGAAGGCGCGCGGGCGGGCGTTTGAATGGGTCGGAATGGCCAAGGAGCGGCACGACATCCGCCTCCAGCGGCTCATTGAAGACTGCCGGCGCCTGGGCGTGAACGTGCGTTTTCTGGAGCGCACCGAGCTCGATAAGCTTGCAGGCAATGCTTCACATCAGGGCGTGGTGGCGGTCACGTCGGCCAAGCAATACAACGATCTTGAAGATGTCATCAATGCCAAGCGGGCGGAATATTCGCTGGTTGTCGTGCTCGATGGCGTGGAGGATCCGCACAATCTGGGCGCGATTCTGCGCACTGCCGATGCCGCTGGGGCGAACGGCCTGGTGATTCCGGAACGGCGATCTGCGAGCGTGACCGGGACGGTCACGAAAGTTTCGGCGGGAGCGAGCGAGCACATGCCCATCGCGAAGGTGACGAACATCGCGCGCACGATCGAAGATCTCAAGGCGCACAACGTGTGGACCGTGGGCCTTGACGAGCGCGGTAGGCAGCCTTATTACGAACTGGATTACAACATGGACTGCGCGCTGGTGCTGGGCGGTGAAGGCAAGGGGCTGCACGATCTGGTCAAGCGGAAATGCGACTTCCTGGTTTCGATTCCGATGCTGGGGAAGGTTCCGTCGCTGAATGTTTCGGTCGCTGCCGCGGTCGTGTTGTATGAAATCGTGAGGCAGCGGCGAACGCGAGAAGGCGCATCGAACCCGGAATGACGCCCTGGTTCAAGAGCCTGAGTTTTCTCTGTGTCCTCTGTGCCTCTGTGGTAAATGTTCTCGCTCTCGACCGCGAGGCCTTCAGCATTACCAATTACGATCTCACTCTGCAGATTGAGCCGGAGCAGCATCGCCTGGGTGTGCGCGGCAAAATAACGCTGCACAACGATTCGTCGATTGCGCAGAAAATCGCCGTGCTGCAGATTTCGTCGTCCCTCGACTGGCGGTCGGTGAAGGCCGGCGACAAGGCGGTGCAGTTTGTCACGCAGCCTTACACCTCCGACATCGACCACACCGGCGGACTTTCCGAAGCCGTCATTACTTTGCCGCAGGCGATCCCGCCCGGGGGAACGATCGAATTGGAGATTGCTTACGAAGGCGTGATCTTGCGCGACGCAACACGGCTGACGCGCATTGACACGCCGGAGGAAGCGGCCAACAGCACGGACTGGGACGAGATTGACACGAAGTTCACGGCGGTGCGCGGTGCGGGATATGTGGCATGGTATCCGATTGCGACTGAGGTGGCGAATCTTTCGGAGGGGAACAGTTTGTTTGAGGTTCTCGCGAGATGGAAGAACCGCGAGGCAGGGTCGAAGATGCATCTGAAGATCGGGCTGACCACCGACAACAGTGAGCCTCGTCAGGTCCTCTTCAACGGGGCCAAGTGCCTGAATACGATGCAGGAGTCCATGGGAATCTCCCGGGTCCTCTGGGATTGCACTTACCCAGCAGCACGCCTCGACGTGCCGACGTTTGTTGTTGCCGACTATCAAGTCCTGGAGCGGCCCGCAGTCGAAGTGCGCTACCTGCCCGGACATGACGTGGCAGCCGCAAATTTCGCAGACGCCGCGGACAAAGTTCTCCCGTTCATCACCGACTGGTTTGGCCCCATGCGCGAGAAAGCGCAAACGGCAGATCTTCCCGACCGTAAGGCCGCGGCGTTTGAGAGCGGTGCGCTTCTGCTCACGCCGCTGGCGAGCGACGACTCCAAAATCGAGGGACTCGCGGCCGCCCATCAGCTTACGCATGCTGCATTCCTGTCGTTCCGTCCGTGGATCGAAGAAGGGCTCGCCCACTTCGCCCAGGCGCTCTATCTCGAGCGCGAAAAGGGACGGCCCGCCGCGCTCGATTACATGGGATTGCACCGGTTCGCGCTCGGCGAAATCGAAAACCCGAGCGCGATGCCGCGATCTGAAGATGAAGTAAACCACTCGCTGGTGAACACGACCAGCGAGGAACTGTATCGCAGCAAGGCGATGTATGTCTGGTGGATGCTGCGCGACATAATCGGCGAACCGGCCCTGAAGAAGGCGTTCGCGGCCTATCGCCCCGAGCAGGACAAAGATGCTTCCTACATGCCGAGGCTCATCGCGGCGCAAACCCAGCGCGATCTGGCTTGGTTCTTCGATGATTGGGTCTACCGCGACCGCGGGTTGCCCGATTTCAAAGTCGAATCTGCTTTCTCGAGTAAAACCCCGACCGGATCGTTCATGCTGACCATCACGCTGGATAATCTGGGCACGGCCGGAGCCGAGGTTCCGGTCGTTGTTAAATTTAATGGTGGCGAAGTCATGCGGCGGATGGAGGTTCGCGCCAAGAACAAGGCGGTGACTCGCGTGGAGGTTCCTGCGGCGCCGCAGGAGATCGTGGTCAACGATGGCAGCGTGCCGGAGCATAACGTGGCGAACAATGTGTTCAAGGTTGCACCGGCGGAAAAGTAACTCCCTCGCGAAGACGCGAGCGCTGCCGGCGATTACATAGGTCCTTCGCTTCGCTCAGGATGACAAGACGTTTTTGGCGTGATCAGATAGCTGACGTAAAACGCGCAAGAGCTGCGAGTTTTTCCGCGGCTGCGCCGGAGTCGATTGATTTCGTGGCCAGCGGGAGCGCGGCGGCGATATGATCCGCGCGGCCCGCGGCTACCAGCGCGGCGGCGGCGTTGAGCAGCACCACGTCGCGACGGGGCGATTTCTCTCCGGCAACAACCGCGCGGATGATCGCGGCATTTTCCGGGGCGTCGCCGCCGGAGATTTCGTGCAGCGACGCGCGAGCCATGCCGAACTCTTCCGGCTCGACTTCATAGGATCGCACTGAGCCCTCGCGAGCTTCCGCGATGCGAGTCGGGCCGGTGATCGTGATCTCATCCAGACCATCGAGTCCGTGCACCACCAGCGCACGACGCAGGCCCAGCATGCTAAGCGCCTCCGCCAATTTCTCGACGAGATCGAGCGAATACACACCCACCACCTGGCCGGAGGCGCGCGCGGGATTGGTCAGCGGACCGAGCAGGTTGAACATGGTGCGCATGCGCAACTCCCGGCGAACGGCCTGCACCTGCTTCATCGCGGGATGCAGATTCGGAGCGTAGAGAAAGCAGATGCCTACCTCGCGCAGGCATTCCGCGGCGCGCTCCGGGGAAAGCTGGATGTTGATCCCGAGAGCCTCGACCACATCGGCGGAACCGCACTTGGAGCTGATGCTGCGATTGCCATGCTTGGCTACTCGAACGCCGGCCCCGGCGGTGACGAGCGCGGTGGCCGTGGAAATGTTGAAGGTGCCGCTGGCATCGCCGCCCGTGCCGCTGGTGTCGACTAAAGACGAGTCGACCAACGATTCTTCCGTCAGAGCATCTCGGCCCGTGCCGGTGACGGCCAGCGGGCCGGAGCTTTCGTCCGAACTTGCCGATCGAATCGGCAACGGAGCCGCCGCGGCGCGGATTGCCTCGGCGAAGCCTACGATCTCCTCGACCGTTTCCCCCTTCATGCGCAACGCGATGAGCAGCGCGGCGATCTGCGCGTCCGTACATTTCCCGGCCAGCACTTCCGACATCACTTCGCGAGCTTCAGCGCGAGCCAGCGACTGACTGTGGTTGGCGATGCGATGGAGAGCGTCGAGGATCATAGTAAGAAGATCATGTGAGAGGAGGGCGGATGTGGTCAGGCGGAATTGTACGGCATGACTCGACCCGGACGCGATCCGGTTCGTTTCTCAGGTTTACTGCGCCAGCGTCCGTTGCAATCGCTCCGACAAATATTCGCGCCAGTCTTCCGGCAGCGCCGGGGTACGAACCGCTTTACGCAGCAGGTCCTGATTGTATTTTTCCCGCACGAACAGCCGGTTCATTTCGGAGATCGTAATTCCGTCGCGCTCCTGCGTGAGCAGTTCGAAGGTATCGCCTGCCGCGACCGTCCCTTCCTGCTCGACCGAAAAGTAAACGCCGCTGCGGCCGCCGAGCAGAAATCTTTCCAGAATGTCCTCGCGCTGAAATCTGGCGGCCAACTTGTAGCACGGAGTGCGCGGCTGGCGGACCACCACGATCGCCGAACCAATCTGAAAGCGATCGCCGATGTGAAGGTCGTCTTCGGCCAGGCCCGACGTGGTGAAGTTTTCGCCGAACATTCCCCACGCTAAATCGACTCCCGGCAGCTCGCGGCGCCAGTCCGGATAATGTTCCGAAGGGTATGCGTAGACCGCCTTGTTAGGGCCGCCGTGCACGGTGAGATCGGCCTGGCGGTCGCCGTCCAGATTCAAAGTGCGCAGTTGCACCGGACCCGACACCGGCTTCTTGACGATTCCAGTGTTGATGGTCTTTCCCTGGTACACCATGAGCTGCGGACGCGCAACGTTCAAGGACTCGATCTTCACGACGGGGACCTCCGGTGCAATCCTTGGCGTTGGATGTTCGCATTGGGCAGAAAGTCGCAGGTTTGCCGTGTCGGGCAGCCAAGGTTTGCCCTAATTCCCCGGCCTTCTATAGAATTAAAAGTTTGCTGCCCGCAGTGCGACGCCGCAAGCTCGGTCCTTCCGAATCTTAACTGACGTTCTTGACTGACGAGCTTAATTCTTAATTGACGAGCGCATTATGAAAATCCATGAGTATCAGGCGAAGGCGATTCTCAAGAAGTATGGCGTAAGTGTGCCGCGCGGGGCGATGGCGGCATCGCAGGTGGAGGCCGAGGCGGTCGCCAGAGAATTGCTCGATGGGGGAGCGAGCGGAGTCGTGGTCAAGGCACAGATTCATGCCGGGGGCCGCGGCAAGGGCGGCGGCGTGAAGATTGCCAAGTCGGTGGAAGAAGCCGGCGAGCTGGCAGCGAAAATGCTGGGCATGAAACTGGTAACGCATCAGACCGGGCCTGAGGGCCGCATCGTGCGCCGATTGCTGATCGAAGAAACGCTGCCCATCGAGAAGGAACTCTACCTTGGCATTCTGGTGGATCGCGCCGAGGGCAAGCCGGTGTTCATGGCTTCAGCCGCGGGCGGCATGGACATTGAACAAGTTGCGGCGGAAACTCCGGATGCGATTCTGAAGCAGCACATCGATCCCGGCATGGGCCTCGAAGCGTTTCAGGCGCGGAAGATTGCGTTCATGCTCGGACTGAAGGCGCAGCAGATCAATCCGGCGGTACAGTTCTTGTCGAGTCTGTATAGAGCTTTTCTCGATACTGACGGTTCGCTCCTGGAGATCAATCCTTTCATCACCACCACCGACGGTCGATTGTTCGCGCTCGATGCCAAGGTTACATTCGACGACAACGCGCTGTTCCGCCACCCTGACCTGCGGGAATTGCGCGATATTACGGAAGAAGATCCGCTCGAAGTCGAGGCCTCGAAGTATAGCCTGAACTACATCAAACTCGATGGCAGTGTCGGCTGCATGGTGAACGGCGCTGGGCTGGCCATGGCGACCATGGACATCATCAAGTATGCGGGAGGGATGCCGGCAAACTTCCTCGACGTGGGCGGAGGCGCGAGTTCCGAGCAGGTGGCGCACGCGTTTGAAATCCTGCTGAGCGATAAGAGCGTGAAGGCGGTGCTGATCAATATTTTTGGCGGCATCCTGCGGGTCGACACGCTGGCCAACGGCGTGGTCGAAGCGGCGCGCAAGACGAACATCAAGCTGCCGGTTGTTTTGCGGCTCGAAGGAACCAACGTCAACGAAGGCAAGAAAATTCTGATGGAATCCGGGCTCAACTTCACGGTCGCTGACACCATGAAAGATGCCGCCGACAAGGTAGTGGCAGCGGCGCGGGGAACTGCGGGCGTAACAGAATGGCGCTGAGAGTAACGAGGAATTACTAATGTCAATTCTGGTTGATAAGAATACGCGGGTCATCGTGCAGGGCCTCACCGGCCGTGAAGGCACCTTTCACGCCAAAACCAGCGCCGCTTATGGCACGCAGATTGTCGGTGGCGTGACGCCAGGCAAGGGCGGGACGACGCATGAGGGCTGGCCGATTTTCAATACCGTGCGCGAGGCCGCGGACAAGACCGGCGCCAACGCCACGGTCATCTTTGTGCCTCCGCCGTTCGCGGCCGACGCGATCATGGAAGCGGCCGACGCGGAAATCGATCTGATCGTTTGCATCACCGAGGGTATTCCGACGCTGGACATGGTAAAGGCCTGGGAGTTTCTGCAGGACCGCAAATCGCGTCTGATCGGGCCGAACTGTCCGGGGATTATTTCTCCGGGCAAGTGCAAGATTGGAATCATGCCGGCGTCGATTCACAAGGAAGGTTCGATCGGCATTGTGTCACGCTCGGGCACGCTGACTTACGAAGCGGTGCATCAACTCACGCAGCGCGGCATTGGACAGTCGACGGCGATCGGCATCGGCGGCGATCCCATTATTGGCACGAATTTTATCGACGCGCTGGAATTGTTCAATCGCGATCCGGAGACTGAGGCTGTGATCATGATCGGCGAAATTGGCGGCAACGCTGAGGAAGCCGCCGCCGAGTTTGTGAAGACGCACATGAAGAAGCCGGTGGTGGGATTTATCGCCGGACAGACCGCGCCTCCGGGACGCCGCATGGGGCACGCGGGAGCAATCATCTCCGGTGGTAAGGGCACGGCCGCGGAGAAGATCAAGGCGCTGGAGGCGTGCGGAATTCGCGTGGCAAAATCTCCGGCAGCGATTGGCGAGACGCTCGCGGCAGCGATCGGAGTGAGCGTTTAGCACTCCAGAAACAGCCGCGGACTTCGGGACATTCCTCTGGAAGGACGATGGACTTCGCAAATGACTCTAGAGCAACCGTGGAAGAGCGGCCCTTCAAAGGCCGCGTAAGCACGCAAGAGATGGCGGGGTTTTAGCCCCTGTGGGCCTCATATCTAAATGTGACCAAGGATTATCAACCGAACCTATGAAAACTCTGCAACGCACTTTCACTATCGTTAAGCCCGACGCCGTCCGCAAAAATGCCGTGGGCGACATCATCGAACAATTCGAGAAGAACGGATTCCGCATCCTCGCCATGAAGATGCTGGAAATCTCGAAGTATCAAGCAGAGCAATTTTATGCAGTGCATGCCAGCCGGCCGTTTTTTGGCACGCTCACCAACTTCATGTCCAGCGGACCGATCGTGGTGTTGGCGCTGGAGAAGGAAAACGCCATCGCCGATCTGCGCAAGCTGATGGGCGCCACCAATCCTGCCCAGGCGGAAGAGGGCACAATCCGGAAAAAGTGGGCGAGCAACATCGAGCACAACGCGATTCACGGCTCGGACGCGGAGGATACGGCGCGCTTCGAGTTGAGCTTTTTCTTTGCGGGATACGAACTGGCAAAGTAGCGCCGCCGTCTCGGCGGCTGTCGCGGGGGCATCCTGCCCGCGCACTCGTGGAGTTCATCATGCCGATGGTACAAGTCACGATGCTGCAAGGCCGTACCGCCGATCAGAAGCGGAAGATCGCGAAGCGGATCACTGACGCGCTGGTCGAAGAAGCCGGTGCGCGCCGCGAAGGCATCATTGTCGCGTTCAACGAAGTGTCGAAGGAAAGTTACGCTTCGGGCGGTGAGTTGATGATCGACAAGAAATAGAGCGCTTCGCGCCGAACTATTGCCTTTCACTCACAAACGCGGGCGGGGGCGCCCGCGCCACATTAAAACCTACGCCAGCAGCTCGAACAAGTGCCCTTCCACACGATCAGCAATCTTGGGCAGATCTTTCTTGGCATGCTGCAAAAAGTGAGGCGCTGCACGATGGGCTTCGAGCGCAGCGTCGTCTTTGTATTGTTCGTAGATGAAGTAGCGCCGCGGTTCGGTTTTGTGCCGATGCACCTGGTACATGGCACAGCCCGGCTCCTTGCGGGACTGCTCGGTCAGCTTTTCGAAGAGTGCCGTGACTTCGGCTTCGTGCCCAACTTTCGCCATCCAGGTAACGGCCAACACCACCATCGTTTCGCTCCTTCCCCGCTCGCTCGAAGTCGGGGAAGCGATTCTATGCTTTTTTCGCTGCCGTCTTCAACTCCGTAACGAATTCGTCCATCAGAATGGTGTGGTTGCGGTCGGGACCGGTGGAGATCATGCCGACCTTCGCTCCCGCTTCCTTGCCAACAAACGCCAAATATTCGCGCGCCGCCGAGGGCAGTTTTTCGTAGTCGGTGATGCCCTCGGTCGAAGTCCGCCAGCCCGGCAGCTTCTGGTAGACGCATTCGATTTTGTCGTAGCCGCTGGCGTGGGCGGGCGCTTCGGCGGTGGCCTTGCCGTCGATCTTATAGCCGACGCACACCGGAATCTCGGCCAGCTCATCGAGCACATCCAGCTTGGTGACCACCAGCCACGACGTGCCGTTGATCATTCCCGAGTAGCGCAGTAGCGGCAGGTCGAGCCATCCCGTGCGTCGCGGACGCCCGGTCACTGCTCCGTATTCGTTGCCGCGCTTGCGCAGATTGTCGCCGACATCAGTTTTGTCTTCGGTGGGAAACGGTCCTTCGCCCACGCGAGTGCAGTAGGCCTTGCTGATTCCGATCACAGAATTGATCGCGGTGGGCGCGACGCCCGTACCGATAACGGCGCCACCAGAAGTCGCGCTCGAAGACGTCACAAACGGATAAGTCCCGTGGTCGATGTCGAGCATGGTGCCCTGCGCGCCCTCAAACAGAATCGATTCGCCATTGTTCAACGCCTGGTTCAACAGCATTGCCGTATCGCAGACGAAGGGCGCGATTTTCTCGGCCGCTTGCGCGTACTCCGTATACATTTTGTCGGCGTCGAGCGGTTCGGTGTTGAAAAGGGCGTGCGCGATCATGTTTTTCTCTTGCACCGCGTTCGCGATGTGCTTCTTGAGCAACTGCAGGTCGAGCAAATCCGCGACCCGCAGTCCGCGGCGGCCCATCTTATCTTCGTAGGCGGGACCAATGCCGCGAGAAGTTGTGCCAATCTTCACGCGCCCCGGCGCGTTCTCCGCCGCCAGTTCGATCATGCGGTGGTAAGGCAGGATCACGTGGGCGCGGTTGGAAACGAACAGGTGGCCGTCGATCTGAACTCCGGCCTCGCGCAGAGAGGCAGCCTCTTTCAGAAAGGCGATGGGATCGAGCACCACGCCGTTGCCAATCACGCTGCGGCAGCGGGCGCGCAGCACGCCGCACGGCACTAACTGGAGAACAAACTTCTTGCCGTTGATGATGACGGTGTGGCCGGCGTTGTGTCCGCCGGCATAGCGGGCCACGACCGAGAAGTTCTCTGACAATACGTCGACGATTTTCCCCTTGCCCTCATCGCCCCACTGGGCGCCTACAATCACCGCAGTCTTGCCTTTTTTCAATGGCAGCTCCGTCAGAAAATCTCGGGCAGGCAGAGGTCTGCTCTGCGCCCGGGTTCGCACACTCCTTGCCCGCAGGGAATGCCGGTACAGAAAATTCTAGGGATAAGAGCGGAGAAGATGTGTACGAATGATTTTATCGTGTCCGCGAGGCGAATAGCAACGCACGGCAGGAAGTTCTCGGTTCTCAGTTCTCGGTTCTCAGAAGAAACGCGCAGAGACGCTACCTGCTGAACGCCGCCCTGCGGTCAGGTAAGATGGTTGTGAGACTTCGTCGAGGAGGGCCCATGAAAAAAGTGTTCCACTTCGATGCTCCGCGCGAGAAGTATCATTGCGATGCGGCTATCCTATGGTGCTTCGATAATCGCTTCGAGCTGGGATTTCGGAAGTTTCTGAAGCGCATCGGCGTCGTGAATTCCGATCCCATCAAGATCGCCGGTGGAGCGAAGTGCATGGCTTCTCCCGAGCATGAGAGCGACCGCGCCTTCGTGCTGGACCAGATTCGCAAATCCATGCGGCTGCACGGCACGCGGCGCGTGATCCTGATGCTGCACTCCGACTGCGGCGCGTATGGCGGACTCGCCGCAGGATTCGGCGGAGACGCCGCGGCCGAAGCCGCACATCATCAGCGCGAACTGGAACTTGCCGCCGCGAACCTGCGCGCCGCGATACCCGGCATCGACGTGCAAGGATATTTCGTCGACTTCGACGGAATTTGGGACGCGGAGGTCGGTGCCAAGGTCGATGCGGCAAAGGAAATTCAAGTGCCCACGGTAGCCTGATGCCCCAGTTTGAAAAACATATCTTCGTCTGCGGAAACCAGCGTCCGGCGGGCCATCCGCGGGGATGCTGTGATCCCCTGGCCGAGGCGAAGCTGCAAAAACTCTTCAAACAAAAACTGGCCGAGCGTGGATTGAAAGGAAGAGTGCGCGCCAATCAATCCGGCTGCCTCGACCAGTGCGAGCACGGCCCCAATATCGTCGTCTACCCGGACGGAGTCTGGTACGGGCACGTCACCGAAGCCGATGTGGAGGAGATAATCGAATCGCACATCGTTGGCGGCAAGCCGGTCGAGCGCCTTCGGCTGGCAGATGCCTGCCTCAACACGGCGACCTGCGAGCACCGCAAAGGGAAGGGCTAGAGTCGGTCCTAACCTTGATGAATCCTCGCACGCTGATGAAATGGTAGGCGCGGCAGGATTCGAACCTGCAACCGCCGGATTAGAAATCCGATGCTCTATCCGTTTGAGCTACGCGCCCGCATGAAGCAACACTCGTCCATTCTACAATGTTGCTCGACAGCGGCTTTCGGACAATTGATCTAGCTTCGTTCGGGCCGCGAGTGACAAGCCTGTTCTACACGTACTCCCGCTCGGCGCGCCGGATCGCTCTGTAGCGCTCGAACACTTGCTTCTCACTCTCCAGTCCAAGCGCGGAGCGGATCGAACTTCCCCGGAACGTATGGAACAGCATCTTCCAGCCCCGGAACAGGACGAATCCTGGATCATGCCTTAGCGCCGCGGGGATGTGGTGAACTTTCATCCAGCGTTCAGCTCTCCAGCGCATGAATTCCACTTCTTCGGCGGGCAGATGCTCGGTGCGCACGACGGCCGTGGTGCCGTCGTATTCTTCGAGCCGCTCATTCATGATCAACCCCTGATCGCGGAAGTCTTTCGTCATGGGCGTGCGCGGGTAGGGAGTTGGGTGCTGAATGTACGGCCAGTCCACGTAGCGGCGGGCAAATTCAAGGTTCGCTTCGATGGACTCGCGCGTATCTCCGGGACTGCCGACGATCAATCCTCCCACCACAAACATTTGATTGCGATGCAGGTAGTCGATGGCTTTGAGCGTGGCGTTGCCGGTATTTTGGCCGTTGGTTCGTTCCGTGTTCTTGGCGGAAGCCTTTAAAAATTCGAGGTCGCCTTCCAGAATATTTTCGATGCCGAGAAAAACGTAGCGGAATCCGGCCCGCCTCATCAGCGGAGCCAGGGTATCGCCGTGGTTGGCGATGGCGGAGGTCATGGCCTGCACGAAATAGTCGAGCTTATGCAATCCGGCGTCGATAATGGCCTGGCACAGCGCCTCGAAGCGCCGCACGTTGAGCGTGATGTTGTCGTCGACCAGGAAAATGGTTCGAGCGCCGTGGTCGCGGGCATCGCGAATGTCAGCCAGCACGCGGTCGAAAGAGTACGTATGGAAGTTGCGGCCCCTCATCTCGATGATCGAGCAGAAGCTGCAATCGTAGGTGCAGCCGCGCGAGGTCTCGATCACATCCACCTGGCGTCCCAACAACGTGTATCCCTTCAGCACACGAGAATCGCGGTTCGGCGGGCGAATCTCGCTGTCTTCCAGCCGGTGCGGCGGACGGTCAGGATTGTGCACCCAGCCTTCGCCGTTGCGATAGGAAAGGCCGCCGATGCATTCAAAACCGGAGCCGCGTTCGAGCGCCCGCAATAATTCACGAAGGGTGACTTCGCCCTCGCCGCGCACCAGATAATCGACGCCCATTTGGTCGTACGCTTCGGCGGCGAGGCTGGGATCGTAGCCACCCACAACGATTCTCACACTCGGCCGGAGCTCGCGAACCAGTGCAATAATGCGCGCCGCAGTTCGCCGCTGAAACGTCATGATGGAGAGTCCGACAACGTCGGGATTGAACTCACCGACCAGCCGGGTCACAGTTTCACGAACTCGCTGATGAACCAGGATCAAGTCCGCCACCGCCACGCGATGCTGCGGATCAAGATTTCCCGCCAGCGATGTAAGCGCCCCGTTGGGCATGCGAATGGCGACCGGTGGCATGTGCTCGAAGGAATCCGGCATGGAAAGCAACAGGACGTTCATGGGGACCAGTCCTTCAGCGGGGCGCTGTGCTCCCAGACCAACACAGTCCCCCAGCAGATTGATTGGGAGTTATTGTACTGCGGGCGTGTCAGGTTGCAATTCCGACGGCGAGAAAAACCACCGCCAACCAGCAAGTCGCTGTCCGATAAGCAGATGGAATGGTGGGCGCTATAGGATTCGAATTTTGGGGTAGACGTAGTTTCAACAACATAGATGCACGGCGGACACAATTGCCAGCGATTGGCACGCCCTCTGGATTATTTTCATAGCACCGTCGCGGGGCATGCCGGTGTGAAAACCTGATCTGAGTGTTCGCACGGGGTGCGTGCTCATGCCTGATACCCAGATGGGAGACTAACCACGAATTAGGAGCAGAGTTTAAAATCGCGCCCAGTCAGATTTTGTCCGCAAAATTTTTCCGAATCCAGTCTTCAACCTGTGTACGGACCTGTGCCGCTACCTTGCCCGCGTGATCGGCCTCGCCCTGGGATACAAGCCCATAGTCATCATAGGCGCCTGTGTTGCGTTTGCGTCGCAAGGTGTCTAGCGTGCGAATGATCTTCTTCTCCGGATCGATGGAAAACCCGAGCGCCTCAATGGTCCGGTAATGCTCACTGCCGCCCCGTACCACCCGGTAGCCGGCTGCGCGCAGCGCGGCTGTGGCGGAAGCTCGTGCCGCGTCATACGCCAGACCCAGCTGCACGTCTGTCGACAATTTTCCTTTAACGGCCTTCCGATAGTCATCCAGACGGGCGTCCGCGATCCCAAGCAAACGCCCGATCTCCTCGCGGTCCGATGATTGCTTGTCGAGCCAACTATTTTTGACCCAGTTCTCGTACGACACTTTCGTCTCCAATCAGAAATAGCTTGTTTTCTGAGAGAATGGTCTTCAGAAAATTGCCGCGGAACTTTTTTCCAAATTCTCGTGTCGAATACACTGTAGGATTGATCTCGCGATTCAAGGTTCTCTGGGCTTCTGCCAGATGCTCGATGACATCTGGAAAATGAACCTTGCCGACAATCATCAGATCGACATCACTTTGAGTATTCTCCTTCAATCGTGCGGTTGAACCATAAACAAACGCGAGACTGATCTTTTCTTTAAGAGGATCGAGCGCTGCCAGGAGAACATCGTGGATTCCCACAGTCTTCGTCACCAAGCCCTTCATCTCTGTAAAGACAGGACTTCGATCATTGGCGCTATAGAAGACATGGTTCCCCAATGTCTTGCGCGTAACCAATCCGGCATCGACGAGCTGGCGCAGTTCGCGCTGGACCGCCCCGAGAGTGATTCTTGTTAGTCGAGAAAGCTGGCGCAAGTGGAATGAATCGCCCACATGTCCGTAGAGAACGGCGAGCACAGCGCCGCGGGTACGTCCGAAAAGCGTCCGGGAAAGCACGTTGAATGTACCCATTTAGGGGTCAATCGTACCCAAAAAGGCTACACCAAGTCAAGGGTAAGCAGAGTGCTGAAAAGAGTCTTCGTTATCGGATTACAGAACGGACCACGCGTCCTCAAGCTGTTGAGAGCGTGATCCGTTAGCGGATCGTAAGCCATTGAAAAGTGGTGGGCGCTATAGGATTCGAACCTATGACTTCCACCGTGTGAAGGTGGCACTCTACCGCTGAGTTAAGCGCCCTGCGGGTCATTTCATTCAAACATTTGCGCGTGGAATATGCAACCTTGCGGGAAGGGTTTCGGCGCCGCGGCCGGCGTGGTAGCCTATCGACTGCGGGGCGAAAGACGGGCTTGGACCCGGGGGTCGCCCTGCCGCTTGTTCCTTTTGCATGGCGCCCGACCAAAAGCCGTCGCGGACACCGCTATCTCCCTCATCAAAAGGGACTTCCGCCCCCCCTCCCGATCAACCCGACCCGCAACTTTCGGGCGCTGACGGGGTTCAAACTAAGGTGAGCACAGCCGCACTTGACCGGGGCATGCTGATGGCTGGGATGACGCCGCAAGCGTCCGCCGCTTTCACCTCGGCGGTGGCCGGCGCTGAATCGCCGTCCGATGCTGAGATCATGCTGCGGGCCAAGGCGGGGGATCAGTCGGCGTTCGATTATCTGGTGCAGAAATATCGCCGTCCGATGATAAGTTTCATGTACCGGATGGCGCGCAACGCGGCCGCGGCCGAGGATCTGGCGCAGGAAGTTTTCTTGCGGGTGTATCGCTCGCGGGCCAGCTATGAAGCCAGCGCGAAATTTACCACCTGGCTGTATCGTATCGCGACCAATCTGGCGGTGAATCATGCGCGCGATACGCGCCATGAGCGGCCTGAGGTCCAGGTCAGCTTGGACGAGCCGAACGAGGAAAGCGGCACCACGCTCGAACTGCCGGACGGTGCGCTCACGGCCGAGCAGGCCATGGTACGCCGGGAGCGGATGCTGGCGATCCGCGGCAAAGTGGAAGCGCTGCCGGAGCAGCAGAGGCTGGCGGTGATCATGCACAAGTATCAGCAGATGGATTACAAGCAGATTGCCGATGTTTTGAAGAAGAGCGAGTCGGCAACCAAGTCGTTGCTTTTTCGGGCCTATGAGACTTTGCGGGAACAGTTGAAAGAATTCGTTTAGCAACTGAATTTGTTTTCTTAGAGCGACTTTGGCGAACAGAGTGAAGGGGAAGTGGTTATGAAATGCGATGAAATTCTAGAACGGATGCCCGAAGTGGCCGCTGGTTTCAGCGAGCTTACAACGGACGAAGGCAAGCATCTGGAGAGTTGTTGCGATTGCACGGAAAAATTGAAAGCCATGCGGGCTACGATGACGGTGCTGGATGAATGGCGGGTTCCGGAGCCGTCGCCGTATTTTGACGTGCGTCTGCAGGCGCGGCTGCGCGAAGAAATGGCCAAACCGCAGGCAGGCTGGTTGCACTGGTTCCGCCGGCCGGTGCTGGCGGCGGCGCTGACTGTGATTCTGGGAGTTGGTGTGGGCGTGTTCGTCATGCGCGGCAGGATTTACGATCCGCCTCCGGTGGCCGATGTGGAAGGGCCGGGCACGGCGGTGAGCGATCTGCAGACGTTGGAAAAGAATCACGACATGTATTCGGATTTCGAGATGCTCGACGATCTGGATGTGCAACAGGATGTCGTAGCGAATCAGTAGACGCGGCGAATCCGAAGGCGCGACGAATCCAAGAGAAGGTTCGCGCGCTTGGTCAGTGGGGTTTGTCACAGCAAGAGTTGAAAGACGGCGAAGAGCAATACAGGCGGGGAAAATGAGGCCGGGACAATACAGAACGAATTGGCTGCCGGGCGCCGGTTTGGTGATGGCTCTGGCCATTTCCGTCCCCTGCGTACTGCACGCCGCCCCGTTTCAACCGCAGCAGCGACGCGCGTTTGCGGCGCAGCAGCCGTTTCGGCAAGCCCAGGTGCGGCCGCGGCCGCGAGGCCACGCTGGAGACTGGCTGCGACGCTATAAAGATTTGCCTCCGGCCGAACAGGAACGCGAGTTGCAGAGAGATCCGGCATTCCGCCGACTGCCGCCCGGCCAGCAGCAACTGCTTCGGCAACGATTGCAGCATTTCTCCAGCCTGCCGCCGCAGCAGCAGTTGCGCATGCTCAACCGCATGGAGACGTGGGAACATCTCACGCCGGCGCAGAAACAGCAGGCGCGGCAGATCTTTGGCCAGATGCGGCAACTTCCGCCGCAGCGGCAGCGCATGGTGGGGACGGCGATCCATGACTTGCGGGCTCTGCCGCCCGGGCAACGCGAGAGAATTATCGACTCCCCGCGTTTCCGCGGAATGTTCTCCGACCAGGAGCGCGACATGATGCGCGGGGCCACCCGTTTGCCCCTGGCTCCGCCCGAAGGCGCTGAGACCGGGCCTTAAATTCGCAGTGAGCTAGGTCTCTATTTGCGCAACATGTTCCTCGCGATGAAGAACACGTTCGCCGGACGCTCTCCCAACCGCCGCATAAAGTAGGGATACCACTCCGAGCCGAAGGGCACGTAGACCCGCATGCGCCAGCCCTCGCGCACCAACTTCTGCTGCAGGTCGCGGCGGATGCCGTAGAGCATTTGAAATTCGAAGGAATCGCGGGAGATTTTTTCGCGGATTGCGAAAGCCTGGGCTTCGCGGATCATGTTCTCGTCGTGCGTGGCCAGGCCGTGATAGATGCCGCTCTTCATCAGAATCTTCGTCAGCTTGACATAGTTCGCATCCACGTCGGCCTTGTCCGCGAACGCGATGCTCGCCGCCTCTTTGTACGCGCCCTTGCACAGGCGGATGCGAATCCCCTCCGCCAGCAGCTTTTCCACATCGCTCTCGGAGCGCTTCAGGTACGACTGAATCACGGTGCCCACGCTATTCCGATTTCCCGGCATGCGGTGCAGTTCGTGGACGAAATCCAGCGTGCGCTGCGTGTACGGGGAGCCCTCCATATCGACGCGCACGAATCCCGGCGGATTCAAAGATGCCGCCTTGGCCACCAGGCCGGCAACAATGTCGCGGGCCAGCTGCTCATCAACATCCAGGCCCATGTGGGTCAGCTTCAGGCTGATGTTGGCGTTGAGCTGGTTGGCAACGATGGCGTCGAGAATCTGGTAGTAAAGCTTGGCACTTTCGCGGGCTTCGTCCGGATTGGTGACGTTCTCGCCCAGGTTGTCGATGCTGACGCTCATCCCCGCGCGGTTGACGGCCTGGGTGACGCGCACCGCGTCGGCGATTTCCGTACCGGCCACGAAGCGGCCGGAAACACGGCGGCCGATCGACGAGCGCTCGGCAAAATTGCGCAGAGAACGATTTTCAGAGAGACGGACGAAGAACGTCCTCAGCATCTAGTACCTGCCAGGTGCGGAAAGATGGGAAAAGGAGTGCCGGTCACGTTTATGAAGACCACAGAAATTTGTATCACAACCGGAGATTTGTGGGACGTGGCGGGTATACGCGGAGGCTGGCGGGGGCGTCTATCCGGTGTCAATGAACGCTATCGAGATGTTTCGCCAAGTGACAAGATGTTCGAGTTCATTTCTTACAGACGCATTGTTGGTCACGAACTCTGAAGTGCTTGCGATCGTCAGGTACGAGCCATTGCTCTGTGTATTCCCCGGATTGCGGCACGAGACGGACAACGAACAGCCGCATACCAGCGTAGATGGCACTATCAGATGCCGGCACTATGGAGTTGGGATATAGGCCACCGAATCCGCGACGCAGCAAGGTCTTGGTTAGGCCGGAGGAAGAAATCTGTGAGATTCCCTGCGTCGTGATTACGAGCGCCGTATCATCGGACAGCTTTGAGACCGCTTCTGGAGCGCCGTCTAGCTCAACCAAGGTCCTCAGGTCAGTTTGGGATGTGATCTTGTAGGGTACGATTAGCACCTTGCCCGAATCGTGGAACATGTGAGAGAGACCAACAAAAACCAAAACGCCCTGCTGAGTCTCTACGAATCCGTGGACATTCTGATTGGAAAGTTCTTGCGTCTTACCGTCCCCGCCGGCAAACCACAAGCCGCCACCGAACTCGCCAGCGTCGAAACCAAGAAGCCATCCGTTCTGTAGTTTGAAGGTGCTCTCGACTCCGATCATCCCTTTTTGCCGTTTGACACCGGCGGGAAGTTTGGGGGACCCTGCTCCGTGGGTCGTCGGGTGCGGGACAATCCGTGCAGTACCCGCCTCCGACAATGAAACTTGCCATTCAAGTTCTGAATGGTTGGCGCACTGCATGACGCTGCTATTGCTTTCGGGCATCGGGTAGATGACCCAGCCGGTTGGCGGTGATTGAGCTTTAGCGCTGCCCCCGGCGGTAGCGGCGATCAACAGCGATGTCAGCAACAGTCTTGGAACACGATTCTTGTGGTTGAGAAGCATAGTCAAAGTAGTGTGCGGTGCTCGCGCACCCGTTCCGCGCAAGAACATCTTAACGCGATGCAACACAGTTTACGTAATCAGGCCGTCACACCCAGCTTCACCAAGTGTAGTGCGCCGAATACGTGATCGTCTTCTCGCCGTCGGGTGCGATGGTCACCGGAAACTCGATGGTTTGGCTGTCTTTTTTCCGGTAGTCGTCGGACTTGGCAGTAAGCTCCCAGTTCCGCCCACGATAGAGGTGTTCGACGACGCGCACTTCTACTGCTTCCTTCTTGTGGTTACGGACTTTGATCTCGAACGTTTCTGTCGCCGCGCTCTTGTTCGTTTCGACGACGTAATTCGTGCGGCGGCGTTCTCCGGAGACGTCGAAGGCGTTGCCGGTGTAGATGCGAATCGTTTCATCTTTCGGGGTGTGGTCGATCGAATTTTCGCCGGTGAATTCAACCTGACCGTCGTCATTGTGACGGTAGAAACGCACGCGGCCCTTGGGCAACGGCATGCCGAGATGGTTGGCCTGGGAGTTGACGAACTCCCGCATCACCCAAATCTTGGGATTGGATTCGGTGCCGTAGGAGTGATCGTTGCGGATGTTTTCCCAGTTCCAGCCGTTATATCGATTCGGATCGATCTTGGCGCCGTCGTAGACATAGACCTGCTTGGCCGCCACGCCCGCGGCGCGAATGAACTCCACCTGCTTGGTTTCCCGATCGCGCAGAGTCGTGCTGCGTTCGAGAGTGTAGAGGTGGTATTCATCGAAGGCTTTCTCGGTGACCGGCGGGCCCACCATGTCAGCAGCCATCGCGCCCCCCGCCCGCATGGCGTACGCTTTCGCCATTCCCGGCTGGATCTTGTTCACGTCGCCGGCCATGAGCTTGATGCGGGCGTTCTCGAAAGTTCGGCCGGTGCGGTTGTCCATGGTGATCCAGCCCACGATGTCGACGACGTCGCCCTTCTCAGGCGCGATGATGTTGTAGTCGGCCTGCCAGCTCATGCCGCCGGTCACGTACGACAACTCGGCGGGAAATTTGCCCGCCTTGTCGGTCGCCAGCAGCCACTCCAGCCGGGGCTTGAGGATAGTCTCGGCTGTGAGGTCAGGAAAAATCGGCGTGCCGGGAAGGCCGAACCGTAACTGGCCTGCGACTTCGATGATCGGCTCTTCTGGGGCGATGTAATTCTGCGAGCCGTTGATATTGAAATAATCCGGGCGCACGTATCCACTGCGAATAACTTTCCCCTTCACGGTGGAGTGGTCGGGCAATTCGAAATCGATGGTCCGACCTTCGTACAGCGAGAGCAACGAAATCTGCGAGACCGGATCGGCGCGGTAATTCTGCTCCAGCACATTCACTGCGTGTTTGCCCGTGGGGTCGCGCAGAATCACCGAGTCAGGCTCCAAGTGCATGGTGATCTCGTTCATGTTGATCAGGGTTTCGCCCGACTTCAGATCAAGCGGCACTTCCTGCCGGACGACGGCGAAGTCCTGGTTGTAAATAGTGAGCGACGGCTGAGGGGCCTGCTGCGCATAAAGGCTGCCACAAAAGGCGAGGATCAAGACGAAGCGAGCGTTCATAAAATAGCCTCCGCGAGAACGCCTGAGAGCTGCCTTGCCGGCGTCGAAGCCCGGTAAAAAGGCGGGCAGTCCACACTCAGGCTACCTCGGTTAGAACGTCGCGGGGAGTGACTCTTGCGGGGCTGGAGAGAGGTTCTCGCGCTGGCGGCAGAACCGGAGTAACCAGCGAATTGGTTACTTGCCGTGCTCTTCGAGAAATCTCTCCACTTCGATGGCGGCCATGCAGCCCGTGCCGGCGGCGGTGATTGCCTGGCGATAGCGGCGGTCCTGCACGTCACCGCAGGCGTAGACGCCGTGCACGCGGGTGAACACGTAGTTGTGGGTTTTGAGGTAGCCGTCGGCGTCGGTGTCGAGCTGGCCGGCAAACATTTTCGCGTTGGGCTCGTGGCCGATGCCGAGAAACAGCGCGCTGGTCGGGAAATCCCAGACCTTGCCCGTCTTCACATCGCGCAATTTGAGGCCGGTAACTTCCTTGTGATGAATGTCGTAAACGTCTTCCACCACGGTGTTGAGCAGGAACTGAATTTTCGGGTGATTCTTCGCCCGCTCCAGCATGATCTTCGAAGAGCGGAAAGCGTCGCGGCGATGAATAATCGTCACCTTGGTGGCAAAGCGCGTCAGAAAGATCGCTTCCTCCATGGCCGAGTCGCCGCCTCCCACCACAACGATCTCCTTCCCCGAAAAAAAGAAGCCGTCACACGTCGCACAAGATGACACGCCGTGGCCGATCAACTGTTGCTCGTGCGGCAGGCCCAGCCAGCGTGCGGAGGCGCCGCTGGCAATAATCAGGGTCTGGGCGTGCACCTGATGAACCCCGATGTGCAGCAGAAACGGACGCTGGCTGAGATCGACGCTGGTGAGATGCGCCATTCGGTATTCGGCGCCGAAGCGTTCGGCCTGCTTGCGCATGTTCTCGACCAGCTGTGGACCAAGAATGCCCTCGGGAAATCCGGGAAAGTTCTCAACCAGAGTGGTAAGAGAAAGTTGTCCGCCGGGCTCGTGGCCTTCAATGACCAGCGGCTTCAGGTTGGCGCGCGCGGTGTAGAGCGCGGCAGTATGTCCGGAGCATCCGGACCCGATGATGACAACGTCGCGAGTTTCGCTCATGAATTTTGCACTGGCAGATTAGATGGCCGATTACAGATTTTGATGCAGGCGGCTCCCGCATCTTAGCGTAAGCGCAAAGTTTCCGACGACTCTACACCGGGATCAGTGAAAACTGACGATGTCGTCCCACTTGATAACGTAGGCTGATGCAGTACCTTCCTTGTATTTTTCTGGCGTCGTCGACGAAACAAGACCGTAAACAGCGTCGCGATATTCGTCATCGACGTGAAGGATTTTCGCTTCCAGCAGTTCACCATCCGAGCAGGTGATCTTCACCACCTTGCCCTCATTTTGTCTTAGTCTCTCAACCTGTTCTACTTGCACACAGCACCTGCCATCCCTTTGCATTCGTTGGCATCATTTAACGGGCGTCGCCGGCGTTGGCCTCGCCATGGTCCCTTTTGCCTTGGTGCCAGTGGCCGGCTTGGACGCGGGCTTCGACTCCGCGCTGATGTTGGCCAACTCCTCCGGCACAATTTTTTTCACGCTCAGCAGCGCGCGATAGTTTGCCAGCGCATCTGACGCGGTGCGGAACAGCGACTCATACGCGCTCTGGTCCGGCACCGGGCCGCCCTCGTTCCCCAGGCACCGGGCCAGCGCGATCGAGGATTTGCCGAAACGTTCCAGCCGCACGCGGCTGGCCGGAGAGTTCGATCCGAGCATAGCCTCGGAACTGGTCACCGAAGATGCGCTGTCTTCAATCGAAACCTGAATCAGGTCCTTGGGATCGCGCACGTGCAGCACCAGCGTCTCCACCATGTTCTGCCCGTCGTTGCTGAAGGAATACTGCACGCTGGAAAAGAGCGCCTGCACCGAAAACTCGCGGCGAATGCGAACGTAACTGGCCACGGATTTTTCATCCGAAAAGTGCGTGCTCGTTCCGGGCTGCAGCAGGTTCGGCATGTCAGTCAGCGTCGAACGTCCGCGGGAAACTTCGAAATCGGCGCCGAACAACGGCGCTTTGGGAATGCGATCGAGCGCCGCGGCAATTTCTTTCTGCTCCGCCGCCGAAGGCGAACACACATTCAGCATATTGACCTTCACCTGCGGCTGCGACGCAGGCGGAGTGGCGGGCGCTTCCTGCGCCGCAAGCCTCGGCGCGAGGATCAGGGCGAGAAAACCGCTCAAAAGCACGGGGACGAAAATTCCCGGCGCTGTTCTGGGCACGATTCTTAGGGCGTTTTTTGGCACAGCGGAATTCTAAATGAGAACCATCGAAAAAATCTTGGATCGCGAAATCCACAAAGGATTTCACCAAGGACGCCACGAAAGACATAGAATTCCAGTATGGCGAATCTGACATTGGTTTATGGCATGCGGCTGCTGCCGTCCGAGGACCTAGCCGAGGTGGGAAATGCTCCCGTGAAGCTTACGAATGGCCGGGATGCACACGTGGCCATGCACATTCTCGAGGGCAGCAAGGAAGATATCGAAAAACAGTTGCGCACCAGCCTGGAAGCGTTCTTCGATCTTTATCCAGAGATCTGAGCGGCGAGGCGGGAGCCACGCGCGGCTTGAGGCGATTTGGCGGCGGGGTCGAACCTTCGAGGTTTCATCGCCGTATAATTCTTATCTTCTGCGGACAGTCCAACGAACAGCATGCAATGGTCCTATCCAGAACTCCGACGCCGGATGATCCAGGCCGAATTGTGGCCCCAAGGCCGCCTGGCGCGACTGACCTGTTATCTCGCAGGTATGGCGGTGGCTCTGTTCGCGCTGCAGAAATTGCTGGGGCTGTTTGCCGCATCCTGGGGCGAGCATCTGGGCGGGTGGGTCGGATTTCTCACGTTTCTCGCCGCCGTATTTTTTTCGATCCTCGCCTTCCGGTGGTTGAAGCGGCGAGTGCTGTGGCGTCTGCGGAACCGGCTGATCGTCACCTATGTTTTTATCGGCGTGATTCCGGTGGTTCTCCTCGTTTTGATGGCGGGCTTCTCACTGTTCTTGTTCGCCGGGCAGTTCGCCAGCTATGTGGTGATATCGGAACTCAACACCCAACTCCGCAGCGTGGAGGCGGTCAATGCCGCCATCGGCAATGAACTGGCGGCGGGTCTGGTGCGCGGGAACAATCCCACAGCAGAGTCGCTCTCGGGCCTGAAAAAACGCGACAGCGCCTGGGGACGCCGGCAGGTGCAGGCCTGGCTGGGAAACAAGGCCCTGCCGCTTTCGAGCGAAGTTTCGGCCGCGCCAGCTTTTTCTTATCCCGCCTTTTTCGACCAAAAAAACAACGAGTACGCCCTGGCTTCGCTCAAGGGCACACCATTTCATGAAATTGTGAGCGACCACGGGAAGCTCTACCTGCGCGTGGTGTCGGTTGTTCCTGTCGGAGCAAGTTCACTGATTGTGGTCACCAGCGAACCGCTCGACAAGACCTTGATCGGGAAAATCGCCGAAGACCTGGGGGAGATCACTCTCTACGCGGATCTCGCGGCCGACGAACCAGCCGGACCCAGCACTACAGCCCCAGCGGGCTCCGGTGCGAAAACCTCGTTCACCTACAACGCGACCAACAAGAATGGCGTGGTTATAACTCGAGGCTCCGGCGACCAGCGCTCTTCCGAGATCTTGTCTTCGACATTCACTGTCGGCTCATCTCCGCAGCCTACAAGCTTCATGGATCAGGAAATCCCTTTCGTCACTCCACTTCAGGCGGTCGATTGGGGATCGGGCACAACAGTAGGGCGCGACGTTCTGCTGAAGGTTAGAACCCGGCCCTCCAAGCTCTACGGGCACTTGTTTGCGGCTCTCGGAGAATTTGCCGGGTACGTCGTGGATGCTCTGATCGGCGTTGCGCTCTTTTTCGCCATCATCGAACTGATCGCGCTCATCATCGGCATGCGCATGACCCGCACCGTGACCGCCGCTGTCGCGCAGTTGCATGACGCCACCAAACATGTCGACCGCGGCGATTTCAGTCATCGCATCCCAGTGAAATCGAGCGATCAGCTGGCCGATCTGGCGCATTCGTTCAACTCGATGACCGCCTCCATCGAGAAGCTGATCCTGGAGCAAAAAGAAAAGCAGCGCCTGGAGAACGAGCTGGCCATCGCACAGGAAGTGCAGGCGCAGCTGTTTCCGCGCCAGGTTTCGGAACTGGAGTCGCTGGAAGTGCATGGCTTCTGCCGCCCCGCCCGCACGGTCAGCGGAGACTACTACGACTTTCTGACCGCGAGTTCGCACAAGCTGATTCTTGCGGTCGGCGACATCAGCGGAAAAGGAATTTCCGCCGCGCTGTTGATGGCGACCATCCATTCGGCGGTTCGCGCTTACAGCGTGGAGAATCTCCCGCAGATGCGCGAACCGGTTGCCGTCGGCGCGGTCGCCGGCTCGGGGAGAGTCCTGGCCGCCTGGCCCGAGGGCGTGGAGGTTTCTCCCGGAGCCTTGCTCAGTCTGCTCAACCATCAACTCTACGAGAGCACGCCGCCGGAAAAATACGCCACGCTTTTTCTGGGAATCTACGACGGCCGCTCCCACCACCTCACCTACAGCAACGGAGGGCACTTGCCGCCCATCCTGATCGGCAAAGATGGTTCGATCCGCCGGCTCGAAGCGGGAGGAACCGTCGTGGGATTGTTCGACAATATGACCTACGACGAGGGTTCGGTTGAAATGCATCCCGGCGAAATCTTTCTGGCCTACAGTGATGGCGTGACCGAGCCGGAGAATGATTTCGGGGAATTCGGCGAGGCACGGCTGATCGACCTGGTCCGTGACAACCGCGCACTACCTCTGCCCGAAATCAGCCAGATCGTGACCGTGGCGGTGGATAACTGGATCGGCGACAACGAACAACCCGACGACGTAACATTGGTTTTGGCACGGGCGCGGTGAACGGGGCTTTCGGCTTCCGGCTTTCCGAAAGTGCCAGCCCGCCGACCGCTTTGAATGGCGGGAGCCGAGCGCCGGAAGCCGTAAGCCGGCTTCACCGGTTGACAGAAAAACTGTCGTACAATACCTTGGTTCGGCACGTTTTGGGATCACACGCGGGAGTAGCATAACCACGGCAATGCGCCGGGGCTCCATCCCGGAGATGACGGTTCGAAACCGTTCCTCCCGCCCCAGTTTTCTCTCCAGCGAGGCGTTCGAGCCTCAGATTTTCTGACTTTTCCAGCAAAAATAGAAAAGCGGCGGATGGTCGGAGTTCCATCCGCCGCTCTTAACAGGAGGTACTCGGTGAACGTTAGCCCATTGGAACGAGGACAATGCTAAAGCCCGGGCAGGCTGGAAGGTGAGATCACGAAGGTACTTTTCGGGGTTTTTCCGACAAAGAACCTCCCACTTTTGGAAACAGTCCCGAAAGCGGAAGTTACGCACCCTCCTACTTCTTGGGCACTACTTCTTCGGCACTACTTCTTCGGTAGAACCAGCACCCGGGCTGAGATTGCTCCGTTCTGCAGCATCCCCCCAATAATCAACGGCCCCAGCGGCGTGGACAGGATTCCCCCGCCATCGGAGCGTACGTCAAAAGTGTCCTCCGCAATCGTCTCCCAGCGACTGCCATGCACTTCAAAGTCGAAGGTCACAGCCGAGAACTCGGCGAGTTTGCCCGCCGAATCCAACCCCTTGAAGTTATGCGGCTTGACGGTCCCGCCCGAGAACAGAATCTTGTGCTCATGTTCCCCTCCGCCCGCCAGTATGCCGAACCGCCCCGGTCCGGGATGCGGCGGCAGTTTGCTCCACACGATCTTGTTCGGATCTTTGTGGTCGATCTTTCCCATCCAGCACTCGTCAGACGCAACATAAGGATCGCCAGCGGCCGGGTTCTTCTTGGCGCCGTCGACGATCACGATCGTATCGTCGGCCAATCCCCCGGCGTGGCCGAAGACCGGAGTTCCAGGAAACGGTGTGGCCACGCTCCAGACGTTCTTCTCGGCATCGTAAACTTGCACGTCGTTGACCGGCCCGTTCTTCGATCTTCCGCCCACCAGATAGATGTAGCGGTCGTGATTCATGCCAATCACAGCGCTATCGACGGGTACGGGAATGTCGGAAGCGCGGTACCAGCGATGCTCGTCCGCCACGAAGGAGTTCACGTCGCCGACCGTCATCCCATTCCCCTGCCCGTCCACCACGTATCCACCGAAGACGAAGATCTGCCCCCGGGCGCCCATCGCGGAGGCACCCAAGCGCCCGGCAACTCCCGGCACGGGGGGCCCGGCGGTCCATTTCCCGGTCTTGAAGCGCAGCATATACATCTTGTTGGAAATATCGTCCCAGGTTTTCTTGGTCCCCACCCCCATCAGCGAATAAACCTCAATGCCGTTCTTGAGAGATGCGACCGCATTGCTGGCGGCGGCAATGGGCATGGGCGGAATTTTCGGTTGATCGGCCGCCAGCAGGAAAACGGCGCACAATACAACGCCAAGCAGCACCGGAATTAGAACGGCAGGCAGTTTTTTCATTGCTGAGATATTACTTCCTCGATGGGGACTACGGCAAAAGACAACGGCGAAGCTCTTAACCGCCGAGATCGCTGAGAAAGGCCGCAGAGAACGCGGAGAGAGGCGATTAAGACCTGTGATCTCGCTTTTCTCAGCGGTCTCTGCGGCCTTCCTCGGCGATCTCAGCGGTTAAAAGCTTTCGAAACTGGTCCTAGAACCACGTCTTCCGCCGATACTCCCGGTACTCATCTCCAAACGCGGCTTCGAGAACCCGCGCTTCCCGGCGAGCCCGGATGGTCTGACCGACGATTGCCGCTACCAGAACCAGCCAGCCCTCAGGCCGCTGCAGAACCAGTATCATCCCCGTAAGCATCACTATGCCGAACACATAAACCGGATTGCGGATTTTGGAATAGAGCCCGGTGGTGACCAGTTGGTGAGCCTCCGCCTTGATGGAAAACGATCTCCCCAGTTGGTAACGTGCCACAGAGATGAAGAGCAGACCCACAACTACCAACACGGTTCCAACGAGGCGCTGCACATTCCACGGGCCTTTCCACGTGGCCAGAAACCAAAGGAAAACGCAGGCCACAACGATCTGAAACCCGGTGAAGGCATAGATATGTCGGCTTTCCATGTCTCGGTAAACCCGGTCGAGTTAAATCCGCGCTTCCTTTATCAGGCCCTGGCGCGCGCCGTGAATGAAGTCAGTGTATGCGGGGGTCTGCCCGCTGGCCCGCATGTGGGTCGCAATCTGCCCGCGATGATAGGCCGAGTGCAGGACCACATGCGTCAAGACGTCAACAATTGTGCTCGTCCACTCCTCGCCCATGCTGTTCTTGTACGTGATGGACTGCGAGACGTCGCCGGCAGTGATCAGATCGAGAAACTCGAGCCACATCCCGCCCAGCTTGGCCGCCTGCGCCTCGCACTGCGCCAGATCCGGCTCCGGCCATACCGGGACGCTCTGCGGTTGTTGCTGCAACCGCTCCAGCCAGACCAGTTCGGCGGCAAGAATATGCGACATGAGCTGCAACGATCGTTCATTCGCCGATCGCTCATTCGGCGATCGCTCATTCGCCGATCGTTCATTCGGCGAGCGCTGGTTCGTGCCCCCTGCGGCTCGGATCGCTTTCAATACCTCGTGGTTCGCCCATTCATCGTAGGCAAACTGGCGGCGCAGATAATCAGCAAGATTCACGAAACTGCCTCCATCGCATGGCTCTCTGCGACTCCACCAATGTAATCGGTCGCACCGCCAGAGGCAAAGTTGTAACCATCCTTTCACATTGCAGGACTAGACTGCTTAAGTTGAGCCTCCGCTGAAATTCCCACGTCTCGTAAAGGACGCGAGACATGGGGCACCCGCGGGACCTCTGATGCCACGCAAAACGCCAGCCTCACGCACTGCCGGAGCCGAAGAAGTAGACGCGGTACTCCAGCGTCCGGCCAAAGCCGCGGAGTCGAAACTCGGCGGCCCAGACGACTTGGCTCGACTGGCCCTGAAGGCTTGCCTGATCGCCCGCGACGCCGCCTTCAACGTTCGCGACCTGCTCACCAGTTCCTCACGCATGGCATTTCTCGCCATCAAGGATTGCGAAAAGGAACTCGACCTGATCGAGCGCCAGATCGACGAGCGCCTGCCCGCGGCGATCACTCGGGTGAATGAAGCGCGGGCCCGCCAGTTGCTTTCCAGCCTGAAGTCCACGACCGACCTCGAGCGCATCGGCGATCTGGTCATGAGCGTGGCCATGCGGGCGCAGGCCCGGACCTCAAAGATGGCCGCGGCCGATGTGCGCCAACTCGTGGAAATGTCGACCGTGCTGCGCGATATGCTCGACCTGGTTCATAAAGGCTTCTCGACCCTTGATCTGGAATGTGCCCGCAAGGTCCTGCAGATGGATAAGGAGATCGACCGCGTTTGCCACGCCCTGTTCCAGAAACACCTGGCGGAGACGGTCGCGCAGGGCGATACCAGCGGTTTCGAAGTGCTGCTGATGGCCCAGGCGCTGGAGCGCGCCGGCGACCACACCACCAACCTCGCCGAAGATCTTTACAGCCTGATCGAAGGCCGCAGCCTGCGGCACGTACCGAAGAAAAAGGCGGCGAACTAAGACCGGGACTAGGGACTAGAAAAGAAGCTCTGATGAAAGCCAATCTCTAATCCCCAGCCCCTAGACCCTAATCTCTGCCTCTACAAATTCATCGTTCATTAACACGCGAGCAACATTCGCGCAACATTCTCCCCATAGAGTCTTGATTGCCCTCCCTGAGGAAGTCCTGTGACTTCGTGGGCCCTGAACCGCAAAAATGCATCAGCCAGGCGAATTCCACGAACCGACCGGCAGCACGACCAGTACTGCCTCGTTTCGTCCGGTGATCTTTGTCGTGGAGGACGAAGAGGATATCGCCCGCCTCATCTCCCACCACCTGCAGGCGGCCGGGTTCGAGGTGCAGAGTTTTGTGAGCGCCAATTCGGTGCTCGCCGAGGCCGTGCGGGAAATACCCGCGCTGTTTCTGCTGGATGTGATGCTGCCGGGAACCGATGGCTTCGAACTCTGCCGCCACATCCGCCAGACTCCGGTGCTGTCGGCGATTCCCATCATCTTTCTGACCGCGAAAACCGGCGAGTCCGACCGGGTCAAGGGATTGGAACTGGGCGGCGACGACTACATTACCAAGCCTTTCAGCCCGCGCGAGCTGGTAGCCCGAATTCGCAGCGTGCTGCGCGGGTTGGGGCAAATTCCAGCGCCGGGCGAAGTGCTGCGCCTGGGCGAACTCGAAATTGACGTCTCGTCCATGACTGTGCAGATGCAGGGCCGCAATGTGCTCACCACAGTGCGCGAATTCCGCCTTCTGGAATACCTGGCGACCCATCGCGGCCGCGTCCTGACGCGCGATCAACTGCTCGACGCGGTGTGGAAAGAGACTCCGTTCGTCACTCCCCGATCGATCGACGTCTACATCCGCCGCCTCCGCGAAAAGATCGAACCCGATCCCCGCCACCCCCAGTACCTGAAGACCCTGCGCGGCATCGGCTACCGCTTTGAAGTGCCGAAGTAAGGCAGCGCCAGGTCGCTTCAGTTCCTTGTCATCCTGAGCGAAGTTTTCGTCCGCGAAAGCGGGACGAAAACGCAGTCGAAGGACCCCCATCAGGCGTTTTGTGACATAAGCCTGGAAGGGAGTTCTCCCGATGCTGCCGGTCTTGTGGGAAAAACACCCTGACTCGTCCATGCTGAAATCGAGTAGCACGGGGTCCTTCGACTCCGAGACTGGTTCGCTTTCGCGAACCAGTCTCTACGCTCAGGATGACAAACATAGAGTTACGATCCTTCCACTCTTTTCACCCACGCCGCGCCCCCGTCGTTTATTCTGCCTACATCCTTCTCATGCCCTCGAGCCCGTCCAAACCGCTTTGGAAAGCCGACGACCAGCACTCCCGCCTCTCTGAAATGATTGCAAGTTCCGACGAGCCCGCGAAAGATAATCCGCTGCGCCGGGACGTGCGCTCGCTGGGCGCCATCCTGGGCCAAGTGCTGGTTGAACAGTCCGGTCAAAAAGTGTTCGAATCGGTGGAAGAGTTGCGGCGGTTACTGATTGAGCATCGCGAAACCGTGCGCCGCGGTCCGGAGCAGGCCTCTTCCTCTTCGCCAGAACTCATGTTGAAGGCGCAGGAAATTGTTTCTGCCATGGATTTGCCCCGCGCCTACCAGGTCACCAAGGCGTTCGCGACTTATTTCGAGCTCACTAATCTTGCCGAGACCAACCATCGCCGCCGCCGCCGCCGTGCCGGAAAGCTAGACCGCGAACACGCTCCCCAGCCAGGTTCGTTTCGCGGAACACTCGTTCGGATGAAAGAGGCTGGAGTTTCAGCCGAAGACGCCGTTGCCGCCTTCGGCCAAATCGTGATAACTCCAGTTTTCACGGCACATCCCACCGAGGTCGCCCGCCAGACCGTTCTGCTCAAACGCCGCCGCATCGCCAAAGAACTGGAACGCCTGGACCGTCTTCCACTCACCGCCGAAGATGCGGAAGGCTGCGAAAATAATATCCGCGCGGAAGTCACTTCACTCTGGCAGACCGACGAAGTCCGCATGGCGAAGCCGACCGTGGACGATGAAATCCGCATCGGCCTGCGCTACTTCCGCCTGTCGCTGTTCGACGCGCTTCCGAGAATTTATTCCGAGCTCGTCGAATCTTTCCGCGAGGTCTACGGTCTCGATCTCGATGAAAACGCTCTGCCCAATCTGGTGCAATTCGGTTCCTGGATCGGCGGAGATCGCGACGGTAATCCTCTGGTCAAGCCAGACTGCATTCGCGACGCGCTGGAAATGGGGCGCGCTCTCATCCTCCGCGAATATCTCAACGACGTTGAGTCGCTCAGCGACCGCCTGAGTTCGTCGCGCCGCCAAACCGGGGTTTCGGAGGAATTGCTGGCGCGTCTGAAAAATTACGAACGCACTATCCCCGGCGTGCACCTGGCCTGGGGACCGCACAACACAGCGGAAAGTTATCGCCGTTTTCTCTCCTACATGTTTCACAAGCTCCAGCAGAGCCGCCAGGCCGTGGACGCTCCCGCCGCCTACCGCAATGCGGGTGAGTTCGAGGACGACCTTTTGCTCGTGCACAACAGTCTTCAATCCAACCGCGGAGAACAGCTGGCGCGAACCTACGTCGATTCCCTGCTGCGAAAGATTCGCACCTTCGGCTTTCACCTGCACACACTCGATATCCGCCAGCACGCCCGCGTGCACGCGCGTGGGCTTGAGGAACTGGGGCCGAACCCCAACCGCAGCACGAACTCCGCCGAGAGCCGCGAGTTGCTCGAAACTTTCCGCGCCATTGCCAAACTGAAACGAACCTATCCCTCGCATTCCATCCGTCACTACATCATCAGCGGCGCGGAATCGGAAGACGACGTGACGGCCGTGGTCCAACTCGCGAAAATGGCCGGGGTGCAAGTCGCAGGATCCGAAAATGATCCGGGCCTGATGCCCGTGCCTCTGTTCGAGTCCATCGAATCGCTGCGGAACGCAGCCGCTGTGATGCGCCGCCTATGGAGCGATCCCGAATATCGACCTCTGCTCGATTCCTGGGGACGCTGGCAAGAAGTTATGCTCGGCTACTCTGACTCCAACAAAGATGGCGGCATGCTCACCAGCACCTGGGAACTTTACAAAGCGCATCGCGAATTGCATCGCGCCGCGCGCGAACACGGAGTGAAGCTTCGCCTCTTCCACGGCCGCGGTGGAACCGTGGGCCGCGGCGGCGGGCCCACGCACGCCGCCATCCTCGCGCAACCACCGGGATGTTTCTCCGGCCAGATTCGCATCACCGAGCAAGGCGAAGTCCTCAACTGGAAATACGCCGACCCCGTACTCGCAGAATGGAATCTGGAACTGATGATCGCCGCCAGCCTCGAAACTCTGACGCTGCATGGAGAGCAACAATCGCAGCATCCTCCACGCTGGGAAGAGGCCGTCGAGGAAATGTCGCAAGAAGCCTACCGAATCTATCGCAAGGAAATCGCCGATAGTCCTGACGTGCTGGAATATTTCGAGCAGGCCACTCCGGTGAATGAACTAGATGCGGCACGCATCGGATCCCGCCCTTCGCGCCGCAGCAGAGGCAGAAAGCTCGAAGACCTGCGCGCCATCCCCTGGGTCTTCGGCTGGATGCAGAGCCGCCACGCCGTCCCCGCCTGGTTTGGCGTGGGCCACGCACTTGAGCAGTTCGCGAAAAATGGTCCGGGACACGAGCAACTGCTGCGCCAAATTGCGCGCGGCTTCCCCGTGTTCTCGGAACTTCTCCGCAACGTCGAACTGGGGATGGCGAAAGCCGATCTGGAAATCGCCCGCGACTATTCCGGACTGGTCAAGAACGCACCGCTGAGAAAGCGCGTCTTCGGCATGTTGGAAGAAGAATTCCTGCGCTCCCGCCGCATGATTCTCCGCGTCACCGGCCAGCGGGAACTGCTGGCGCGGAATCGCGTGCTGGCCCGCTCCATCCGCCTGCGAAATCCTTACGTCGATCCCATGAGCCTGATTCAAGTAGAACTGTTGCGCCGCAAACAGGCGGGAGAAAAAAGTTCGGACCTGGAATATCCTTTGGGCGCAACCATCAACGGAATCGCCGCCGGCCTGCACAACACAGGTTAAACAAAACAGGTTAACCTAAAACAATGCCGGGCTATTTCGTCGGCGTTTCCTTGAGCGGGTCCACAGCGGCGTTAACGGAACCTTCGCGGGTCGCTTTCTTGACCACCGGTTTCCTCGCGGCCTCAGCCCGTTTCCGCTCCTGATAGCGGCGTTCATGAGAATATTGATCGGACGCTTGTTTCTTCATCCTTCTATCATGTCACAGATTGTGGCCGTTTCCGCGCTAACCTCGCACGGTGCCGCCCGTCTGTAGTATGTTGTTGGTCGGGCCTTGTAATATCGAGCCCTCCGATGTTGAAGCGTGCTTCCTCCGATATGCGTAATCTTCGCCGGCCGACTCGGTCGAATCTAACTCCAATGCGATCCTAAGAAGAGGCTATATGTCCATGTCCCGGTTTTCCGTTGCCCTGATCATGATCCTGAGTCTGAGCGTGTCCGCAGCTCTTGCCCCCAAAATCTCGGCCCAGACTATGCCCGCCCAGACCGTCCGCGCCGATGCTAGTCTTGCCGCTGGCGCGCCGGCCGATGACGCCAAAGAGCCGAAGCTCGAGCATTTCGATCCTACCCTCGTCGACTCGACGCTCGATCCATGCAATGATTTCTACAAGTACGCCTGCAACAAATGGCTGACCGCCAACCCGATTCCTCCCGACCAGGTTTTCTGGAGTACGGGCAGCGGCCTGCAGTTGTGGAATGAAACTCTGCTGCGCGACACCCTGGTCGCCGCCAGTACCGCTGCCAACCGCGACGCCGTCCACCAGAAAATTGGCGACTACTGGGCCGCCTGCATGGACGAAAGCGGCATCGAAGCCCAGGGCCTGAAGCCGCTGCAGCCGGAACTGGCGCGCATCGCCGCAATGAAATCCAAGAAGGACATCACCCTCGAAATCGCCCACCTGCACCATCTGTATCCCGGAGCATGGCAGGGCAGCGACAACCAGACCAACTCAGCATTCTTTGGCTTCACCGGGCAGCAGGATTATGACGACGCCTCCAAGGTGGTCGCGCAGATCGACCAGGGCGGATTAAGCCTTCCCAACCGCGACTACTACCTGAATACGGACGACAAGTCCAAGGAACTTCTCAAGAAATATCACGCCCACGTGCAGAAGATGTTCGTGCTGGCGGGAGAATCGGAAGCTCAAGCCGAAGCCGACGCTGGCGCAGTCATTGAACTCGAAACCGGAATGGCCCAGGCGCAAATGGATAACGTCACGCGCCGCGACCCCAAGAACATCAACAACAAGATGACGCTGGTTCAGGTGCGCGAACTCACGCCGTCCATCGACTGGGACGCGTATCTGAAAGCGGTGAAGGCTCCGACCAGCGAGCACTACATCGTAACTTCGCCCGCCTTCTTCCGCGCCGAAGAGAAGTTGATCGCAGGTCATCCCCTCGAGCACTGGCAGGCTTATATGCGCTGGCAGGTGATTCACTTCTCGGCCCCCTACCTGAACAAGGCGCTGGTCAACGAGAATTTCGATTTCTTCGCCCACACCCTGGCCGGAGCCGAACAGCAGCGTCCGCGCTGGCGGCGCTGCGTGAACGCGGCCGACCGCGATCTCGGCGAGGCCCTCGGCCAGGCCTACGTCGATCGCGCCTTCCCGCCCGACAGCCGCGACCGCACCATCCAGATGGTGCACTCCATCGAAGCCGCCCTGACTAATGACGTGCAGAGCCTCTCCTGGATGTCCGCGGAAACCAAAGCTCAGGCCGTGATCAAGCTGAAGGGAATCGAGGACAAGATCGGCTATCCCGCGCACTGGCACGACTATTCCAGCGTGACCATCACGCGCGACAGCTATCTCCATAACGTCGCGCAGGCCACATCATTTGAGTTTGAACGTTGGGTCGCCAAGATCGGCAAGCCCGTCGATCGCGCCGAGTGGACCATGACTCCGCCCACCATCAACGCCTATTACGATCCGCAGTTAAATACCATCAACTTCCCTGCCGGGATTCTGCAGCCTCCGTTTTTCGATCCCACGAAAGATGACGCGGTCAACTACGGCGCCATCGGCATGATCATCGGACACGAGATCATCCACGGCTTTGACGATCAGGGCCGCAAGTTCGATGCCCAGGGCAATCTGCGCGACTGGTGGACTGCCGACGACGGCAAGCAATACGACGAACGCGGCAAGTGCATCTCCGACGAGTACACCCAGGACGTTCCCGACGCTGGCCCCGGCGTGAAACAAAACGGCCTACTCACCCAGGGCGAAGACACCGCTGACAACGGCGGGATTCACCTCGCCTTGAACGCCCTCGAAGCCTCGCTCAAGCAGCAAGGCAAAACGCTCGAAGACAAAGGCCCGGACGGCTGGACCTACCGCCAGCGCTTCTTCCTGTCGAACGCCTACTCGTGGTGCGCCAACGTGCGCCCGGAGATCATGCGTCTGGCCGTCACCACCGACCCGCACTCCATGCCGGTCTTCCGCATCGACAACGTGCTCTCCAACATGCCGGAATTCCAGCAGGCCTTCGGCTGCAAAGCCGGCCAGCACATGGTAAGAGCCAACGCCTGCCGGGTCTGGTAGGTAAAAACCAGCCCTCTGTCCGCCTGCCGGGTATCGTGAATAGATCCGGCCCTCTGTCATGCTGAGCGAAGAACGAGCAGCGCAATCGCGCTGCTCGTTCGCAGTCGAAGCATCCCTTTGCCCACTAAACTTCCCGATCAGGGAATGAAATCTGACAATTATGGGTCCGACCACAAACATATACAGGCACTTCCCTTGACAATGTGGCATGCCCCGCGAACGCAAATACTATTGCGTCTACATTCTTGGAAGTCTCTCCGGTACGCTCTACGTTGGCTTCAGCGGAAACCTGCACCGCCGGATCTTCCAGCACAAGTTTCACCATTTTGAAGGATTCACAGATCGCTACGAAGTCGTGCGCCTCCTTTACTGGGAGTCCTACGATGAGGTTCACAAGGCAATCGCTCGCGAGAAACAACTCAAGGGATGGATCCGAGCCAAGAAGATCGCATTAATCGTACGTCGCAATCCTCAGTGGCTGGACTTGGCGAAAGAGTGGTACCCGTGGATGGAATTGGATAAAGGTAGGGATGCTTCGACTCCGCGGTGAGGATCGCTTCGCGATCCTCACCGCTCCGCTCAGCATGACAAGTTACCGGTTAATATCCTCCTTCGCCTGCAGCCGCTTCACATAACCCTCGAGCGCAGTCTTGTTAGCATCCGGAGCCCCCACCATCGAGAGTTTTATTTCCTTCACCGCATTGTCGAAGTCTCCCTGCGCGCTGTACACCCGCGCCATTCCCAGATGCGAAGTCCAGTAGTCGGGAAACTTCTTGGCATTCGACCGGAAGACGACAATCGCTTCATCCTGTTTCTTCTCGCCCTGCAGCCCTCGCGCATACACGTAGAGTTGCAGTGGGTTGGCCATGCCCAGCGCTTTGTCGCGCGCGACCTCGGCATCCTGCTTGCGCCCCATCGCCTCCAGAATCTTCGACTTGTTCATCACATTGTCGTAGCGCTCTTCCGCCTGGATCGACTGATCTTCATCTTTCAGCGCCTCGTCGAGATTAATTTTGTTCGCCAGAAAATAGCCGGCCGCGTCGTCCCATCCCTCCCAGTAATATTGATTCAGCCCATGCAGTTGCCGGTGAATGCTGGCGGTCACCAAGTCGTTCACCTTAACCTGCACTTTGAACGGCACCGCAACCTTATCCCAGCGCATGGTGACAACGGCAGAATCCGCCTTCAGATCGTCGAAATCATAAGCCAGCGCGTCGTGAGCCTCAGCCGGCCGCGGCTTTACGTCAACCCGCAGCGCGTCGTCCTCCTGCTTGTAGGTGAAACTTCCCCAATCCTTCGAATCTTTGGAAAAGATCACGGTCCACTGATTCTCGCCGGGGATCATGTGCAGCCCATAGGTCCCCTTGTCGAGCGCCTGGCCCTCGATGGTGACCGGATCGCTGAACGTGATGGTCGTATTCTCATTCGCGCCCGCGCGCCAAACCTGTCCATAAGGCGCCAGCTTGCCCCAGATCTGCCGCCCATTGGCCAGCGGCCGGTGATAGTTGACGGTAATGTCAGTGATGCCAATGCGCTGCGTCACCACCGCATGCTGGCTCTGCCGCGGCAGATCGAGCATCAGGGTTTCGCCGGTAGCGGTTTGCGCGTGGCTAAAGCTTGCTAGAAACAAAACACTGGACAACACACCAAACAACAAGGCAAGCAAACGAACTCTGGGCATAGGAAGCTCCTTTTTTCCTGCCGAAATCGGCAGTCGACGAGTCAGAATCTGAATTTGGAAACTGGGATTGAGCACAACAGTATCGCGATGCTGTTGGGATTGGACGGATGGAGGAAGGGGAAGTGAGCGAGTAGGCACAGAGAGCGAGGGCGGCGGGTGATGATGAAATCGCTGATTTCAACAACAACGGGATGTCTCTTAAGTCAAGTACAATCACGTCAAATGCTTACAGTTGGATCGCAGGACCAGTACGAGTGGCTTGTGACAGATCAACAATTTGATTTTCTGCAAATCTGCCCGAGCGTGGCGCTTGGCAAATACATCTCCATCACGTCCTTTGACAGCGGGCCGTTTATCCCGACCAACGAAGAAAGGGCAACTGGTTGGGAGAGCCGGAACAATGTTGCATACAGCCCGAAAGTTCAGGACGTTGCAAGCCTGCCGCGTGCCGGGTATGACGAGTGGTACATTTTCGACGGTCCGGTCGACCTTGGCATAAGCCACCTTGGCGAGAATGTGTTTGAAGTGCCACAAGAGCAGGGACATGTAAGCGTTCTTGTGAACTATGGCTTCGCCTTGCATCCGCCCGAGAGGGCCAGCCTCGTCACTCTTTTCTGGCCACAAATGGCGCGGATTCGCCCAGAGTCTTATATAGCGGACAACGATTACCTGACTTTTGTGTGCGCGAACAATACTCTCTTCGCCAGTGTTCTCAGTGCCGTGAAAGCGCTTTCCTAAGAACAGTCAGCTGCCCTGATTGGATGTTGTTCGCGAAATATCGCGCTTTCACTCATAAAACCGAAACGCCAAACCATCCCTCTTGACAAACCCATCCACCCAGCGCAGAATCTCTAAAGGCGAATAAAAAGCGAAAACGCCTCCGCGGCTCCAATCGAACTCCAGCCCCGGCGTTCCCTGAAATCTTCCGAGGAATCTTATGTCTTCCGCAGTGGTTTCCACTCCGGCGGCCCTGGGCCGCCCTTTTGTATTTGACGATGATGACCAAGCCGAGGGTGGCTCACTTGCCAGCGCCAGTCGAGCTGCGCTCGACCGGACAGCCGAGGGCGGCTGCCCCCACATAAACCTGCCGGAGTCTCCCCTCGCCCGCCTGCAATCCGCCATCAGCAATCAAAAATCAAAAATCTCCCCGGCCCGCGTAACCCCAGCCTCCCAGCTCGATATCCGCCCCGCACCCGAAATGGTTTCGAGCGGCGCCCCCGCCATCGACGCCCTGACCGGCGGCCTGCCCCGCGGATGCCTGACCGAAATCTGCGGCCCCTCCTCCTCCGGACGTACCACGCTGCTCCTGGCCGCTCTGGCCGCCGCCACCCGCCGCGGAGAATTCTGCGCCGTGGTCGATGCCAGCGACGCGCTCGACCCGCATTCCGTCGCCGCCGCCGGCGTGGAACTGGAACGCCTGCTGTGGGTGCGCTGCGGCGAGGATGCTCCGCGAAAAAATTCTTCCCCACAGAGCCACAGGGACACCGAGAAAAACGGAAATCAGAAAACAGGGTGCTCCATTTCTCGCGCGCCTTCTGCGCGAGAAGCTTGCCCTGAGCTTGTCGAACGGGTGGGGACTTGGGAAGTGAGGAAAGACTCCCAATCCGCTTTTAACTTCGACCGCACCGGGTCAATGGAAAACGGGTCGAAGGAAAATGTCTCGCGACAATCCGATCACCGCCTGGAGCAAGTCCTGCGCGCCACGGATCTGCTCCTCGAAAGCGGAGGCTTCGGCCTGATCGTCCTCGATCTTGGCGATTTGCCGCCGCAGTCCGCACGCCGTATCCCGCTGACCACCTGGTTCCGTTTCCGCCGCGCGGTGGAAAACAAACCCACAATCCTGTTGGCAATCGAGCAAAAGCCAATCGCCGGAAGTTGCTCCAGCCTGCTGCTGAAATTAGGAGCAGGCGATCCGATGTTGTCAGCGGATAAACCAGCCGCGAAGCGGTGTGAGATTACAGCCCACAGCTTGCCCCGAGCTGGCCGAGGGGGCGCAAGCCGTGGGTTCGTCGGCGAAGACCAACAAGCCCCAGAGGGGCGAAAGAAAATAACTGCCCCCGAATATCCCGCGCACGCGCACCTGCTGACTGGCCTTGATGTCACCGCTGAACTAATCCGCTCGCGCCTCGACCGCAAACCCCCGCGCCCCGTCGCGTTCGCAACTAAAACTGCCTGGGCCGGATGAGCATGTCTGGATGAACAAGATGAACCCAAATTTCTCAATTACCAAATTCCTCAATTACTAAATGCCCCCATGCCGTTCGCCTGCATCTACGTGCCGAATTTTCCCGTGGCGGCCGCACTCCGCACCGAACCGGACCTGCAGCCGCGCGCCCTCGCCATTCTCGAAGGCAAACCTCCGCTGGAAAAAATCTTTGCGGTCAATAACCAGGCCGCCGACATGGGTATCGCACCGGGCATGACCAAGGCCCAAGCCGAACTGTGCGCGGACCTCGCCCTACGCCCACGTTCTGCGCTGCAGGAATCTTCCGCGCACGCCTCCCTGCTCGACTGCGCCCAGTCGTTCTCCCCCTGCGTGGAAGACGCCGCCTGCGACACTGCCCTGCTCGATCTCGCAGGCATGGAATCTCTGCTCGGATCGCTGCCGGAAATTTCCCGCGCCATCCACCACCGCGCCGCCGCGCTCGGACTCGCAGTCCACGTTGCCGTAGCTTCCAATCCCGACGCGGCCATGCTCGCCGCCCGCGGCTTGTGCGGCGCGGGATCGTGTGGCGCGAGCACTCTTGCCCATGTGGTCACCATAATTCCTCCAGGCCAGGAAGCCGAGCGACTGGGCCCCTTGCCGGTGGAAGTTTTGTTCCCCGATCAACTGGAAGGCGATGAGAAAAAATCAGCCGCTCGCCTGCTCGAAACCCTCGACCGCTGGGGCATCCGCAACCTGCGCGCCCTGGCCGCGTTGCCGGAAGTCGCGCTCAGCGAACGCCTTGGACAGGACGGCCTGCGCCTGCAGCAGTTGGCTCGCGGCGCCGTTGCGCGCACTCTGGTCCCAGTAGAAGAGCCCATGGTGTTTGAAGAAGCCGTCGAGTTAGAACACCCCATCGTCCTGCTCGAGCCGCTGGCCTTCCTGCTGAATCGCTTGCTCGAACAAATCTGCGCCCGCTTGACGGCGCGTGCCCTGTCCACACAAGAACTGCGTCTAACGCTGGAACTCGAAAATTTTTCCGCGCGCTGTGAATCAACCAACTATCAGCAATTCGTCCGCACCCTGCGCCTGCCCCTTCCCATGCTCGACGTCAAAGTTTTTCTGAAACTGCTGCAACTGGATCTGAACGCGCATCCCCCGGGAGCACCCATCATGAAAATTCATCTGGCCGCCGAACCGGCACGCCCGCGCTCCGCGCAGGGCGGATTATTTCTGCCTCCATCGCCCGAACCGGAAAAACTGGAACTCACTCTCGCCCGCATCGCCGGCATGGTCGGCGAAAACAAGGTCGGCGCACTTGAGTTGCTCGACACCCATCATCCCGACGGCTTTCGCATGCAGCGCTTCGTAGCCGAGCCCCCACGAAAAAATGCGCCCGAAAAATCCCTCGACGTGGCAGCGAAAGAATCTCCCGAACAATCTCCGGAACAATCTTCGCAACCATCTCCCGTCACCGCACTGCGCCGCTTACGCCCTCCACTGCGCGCCACTGTGACTTTGGAAAACGGCCAGCCCGTGCGCATGGCGTGCGCAAAGAAAAAAGAAGTGCAGGGAGATGTGCTCTGGCGAGCCGGCCCCTGGCGCTCCTCCGGCGACTGGTGGGAACGCGAAGCCTGGTCCCGCGACGAATGGGATCTAGCTCTGCGAAATGAAGATGCCGTCTCGTTCTATCGCGTGGTACACGATTTACTCGGCGGCGGCTGGTTTGTGGAAGGAACGTATGACTGAAAAAAGATTTGCCACGGATTCTCACGGATCAACACGGATTTAAAGCTACGTTTTTGATCCGTGGAAATCCGCGCGAATCCGTGGCTAATAACTGATGCCCTACATCGAACTCCACGCCCGCTCCGCTTTCAGCTTTCTCGAAGGCGCGTCTCTGCCCGAGGAACTGGCCGCAGTCTGCGCTCAGTTCAACCTGCCCGCGATGGCCCTGCTCGACGCCGACGGCGTATACGGCGCGCCGCGCTTTCACATGGCCGCACAAAAAACAAAAATCAAAGCACACATCGGCGCGGAAGTCACATGCAGTTCGCTCCACCCCGTCATCCCAAGCACTGCCTTTCCCCCTGTCATCCTGAGCGGAGCCAGTGCTTCACGAAGTGAAGCACTGGCGCAGTCGAAGGATCTCTACCACCGACAAGCAGCGGCAGGAAAGCAGATTCCTCGCTTCGCTCGGAATGACAAATTCAGGTGGAATGACAAATCTTTCCCCCTTCCGTCCTTCCGCCTCCCGCTCCTCGTCGCCACCCGCACCGGCTACCAAAGCCTCTGCCGCCTGATCACCAAAATGAAGCTGCGCGCCAAAAAAGGTGAAGGCGCGGTCACCCCCGAAGAACTCGAAGAGCACGCCGACGGCCTGATCTGCCTCACTGGCGGGACCGAGGGTCCATTAGCCGTGGCCCTGCAGCAAGGTGGCCTGGATGAAGCCCGCCGCCAGGTCGACCGGCTCATCGCTATTTTCGGCCCCAAAAACGTCTACGTCGAACTGCAACGTCATTTCCAGCGCGAAGAAGAAGCCCGCAATCGTGCCGCCATCGATATCGCTCGCTCACGCAATCTTCCACTGCTCGCAACCAACGGAGTCAACTACGCCATCCCCAAAGCCCGCGAACTGTGCGACGCCTTCACCGCTATCCTCCATCACCGCACCCTATCGACAGCCGGAAAACTTCTCTCCCGCAACTCCGAACGCCATCTGAAGTCCGCGCAGGAAATGCGGCAACTCTTTGCCGACCTGCCCGAAGCCCTCCACAATACTCTCGAACTTTCTTCGTGTCTCGAATTCACGCTCAACAATCTCGGTTACGAATTTCCGCACTATCCCGTTCCCGAAGGCGAAACCATAGATTCGTTTTTGCACCAGCGCGCGTGGGAAGGCTTTCATACGCGTTATGGGCGCGCCAAGCCTGAGTTGCAACTTCGTGCGCGCGCTCAGATTGAAAAAGAGCTTAAGCTCATCGAAAAACTCAAGCTCGCCGGATATTTCCTCATCGTCTGGGACATCATTCGCTTTTGCAGCAAGGAAAACATTCTGATTCAAGGCCGCGGATCGGCCGCCAACAGCGCCGTTTGCTATTCGCTCGGCATCACCGCGGTCGACGCCGTCAGCATGGAACTTCTCTTCGAGCGCTTTCTTTCCGAAGAACGCGGCGAGTGGCCCGACATCGATCTCGACCTGCCCAGCGGCGACGAACGGGAAAAAGTAATTCAGCACGTGTATCAAAAATACGGCGAACGCGGCGCGGCCATGACCGCCAACGTCATCACTTATCGCAACAAAATGGGCGCCCGCGAAATGGGCAAGGCGCTGGGCTTCGATCCGGAAACACTCCAGAAAATTTCCGCCGCCGTCGCCACCTGGGAATTTCGCGACGAGAACGACGCCCTCGACCGCCGCTTCCGCGACGCCGGACTCGACCTCAACCATCCCCGCCTGCGCAAGTATTACGAACTCTGCCTCGCCGTGCAGGACATGCCGCGCCATCTCGGCCAGCACTCCGGCGGCATGGTCATCTGCCAGGGACAACTTGATTCCATCGTCCCCCTCGAACCCGCCTCCATGCCCGGCCGCGTCGTGGTGCAATGGGACAAAGAAGATTGCGCCGACATGGGCATCATCAAAGTCGATCTGCTCGGCCTGGGCATGATGGCAGTACTCAAGGATTCCATCGAACTCATTCGCGACCACTATCACGAAGAAGTCGACCTGGCGCACCTTCCCGCCGACGATCCCCCGGTATATTCCGCGCTGCAGCAGGCCGACACCATCGGATTGTTCCAGGTGGAGAGCCGCGCGCAAATGGCATCGCTGCCCCGCCTGCGCCCCATGCGCTTTTACGACATCGTAGTGCAAGTCGCGATCATCCGCCCCGGCCCCATCGTCGGTCAGATGGTGAATCCATTTATCCAGCGCCGCCAGGGGCGCGAAGACGTCACCTATCCTCACCCCTCGCTCGAACCCGTGCTCAAGCGCACGCTCGGCGTGCCACTCTTTCAGGAACAATTACTGCGGCTCGCCATGATCGCCGCCAACTTCACCGGAGGCGAAGCCGAAGAGCTGCGCCGCGCCATGGGATTCAAACGCTCACAAGCGCGCATGAAAGAAATCGAAGCCCGGCTGCGCTCCGGCATGACGCAAAATAAAATCCCGCCGAAAGCGCAGGAAGAAATTATTCTCTCCATCACTTCTTTCGCGCTCTACGGATTCCCCGAATCCCACGCCGCCAGCTTTGCGCTGATCGCCTACGCCAGCGCTTATCTGAAATGCCACTACCTGGCCGCCTTCACCGCAGCGTTACTCAACAACCAGCCCATGGGATTTTATTCTCCCGCGACGATCGTCAAAGACGCGCAGCGCCACGGATTAAAAATGCTGCCGGTGGACGTGACGTGCTCGGAATGGAACTGCACGCTGGAGGCAGTGCCGAGCACCGAGTACCAGGTACCGAGTAAAACCCTTAGCTCGCAGCACACTGATTTACACTATTCAGCGCTTGTCATTCCGACCCCTGAGCGAACGCGAGGGGCGGAGGAATCTCGGTCGTGCGCGCAACTCGAGTCTCGGGACTCGGGACTCGCAACTCCGGCCCTCCGCATGGGCCTGCGTTACGTCCGCGGCCTGCGGGAAGAAGCTGGCCAAGCACTGGTCCGCGAACGCCTGCGCTCTCCCTTCATTTCCATTCACGATCTCACCCGCCGCGTCCCTGAACTGCGCAAAGACGAACTCACCACGCTGGCGGAAATCGGCGCGCTGAATCCAATGGGCCATGAGAGCAGGCCGAGATTCCTCCGCCCCTCGCTCGCGCTCGGGGGTCGGAATGACAAGGATTGTGCTTGCGATTCAGGACTCGGGACTCAAGACTCGGGACTCGCAACTCGCGACTCGCAACTCCACCGCCGCGACGCCCTCTGGCAAGTTGAGCGCGCCGTCCGCGCTTCCGGCCCGCTGCTCGAGCAACAACCCGAGCCCGACTCGCCTTCACCGCTCCAGCCCATGAATCAGGAAGAGCGCCTGGTCGCCGACTTTCACGGCACCGGACTCACCGTCGGCCCGCATCCCATGGCCTATCGCCGCCCCTGGCTCAATGCCATGGGCATTCGCCGCGCCAGCGATCTGCGCGACATTCCCAACGGCAAGCGCCTCCGCATTGGCGGATGCGTCATCGTCCGCCAGCGCCCTGGAACCGCCAAAGGGTTTGTATTTTTAAGTCTGGAGGATGAAACCGGCGTGGCCAACGCCATCATCACACCCGACCTGTTTCATCAGAATCGCCTGCTGCTAGCCAGCGAGAAATTCCTCGCCATCGAAGGCATCCTGCAAAATCAGGACAACGTCATCTCGGTGAAAGCCGAACGCGTGCTCCCGCTGTTCGTCACCAAAGCGGAAACCGTCTCTCACGATTTCCACTAAAACAAATCGCCACGGACACGCGGGACCATAGACCATTCCGCACTTTGATCTTGGCTTAATCTGTGAAAATCCGCGCAAATCCGTGGCTAAGAATCTTCCTGCGTTCACTTCCCCGTATAGCTCACTCTCCAAATCGAGTTCGACCCGTCATCGCTCACCAGCAGCGACCCGTCCGGCGCAACCGCAATCCCCACCGGACGCCCCCACACATGTCCGTCGGGCAAAACGAATCCAGTCAGAAAATCCTGATATTCACCCGTGGCGTGCCCGGTCCCGTGCAGCGGCACGCGAATCACTTCATAGCCCACCCGCACTGACTTGTTCCACGAGCCATGCTCCGAGGCGAAAAGTTCTCCCGTGTATTCCGCGGGGAATTGCTTGCCGTCATAGAAGGTGAATTCCAGAGACGCGTTGTGCGGCTGCAACAGCACGTCGGGCACGATCACCTTATCTTTCAATTCCGGATGCTTGCCCTTGTGCCGCGGATCCTGATGCGCCCCCATGTACCACCACGGCCAGCCATAAAATCCACCCTCTTCGACGTGCGTGATGTAGTCCGGCACCAGGTTGTCGCCCAGCGCGTCGCGCTCGTTCACCGAGCACCACAACTCGCCGGTCTGCGGATTCACACGAATCCCGCCACCCGCATTGCGAATGCCGTAGGCATATACCTTCAACTGGCAATTCTCCGAATCGCACACCAGAATGTCAGCACGATCTTTCTCCGCCGGGTGCGTATCGGTGTCGTCCACATTTGACGCCGAGCCCACGGCCACAAACATCTTCTTGCCGTCAGCAGAAAAATCAACCGCCCGCGTCCAGTGCCCGCCACCGGCCGGCAAGTTCGCAATGTGCTGCGCTGCACCGCTGGCCTTCAAATCTCCGTTGTGATAAGCAAAGCGAACTACTTCATTGGTGTTGCCGATATAAATCCATTGCGGATCCGGTCCCGGCGGATAAAACGCAATCCCATACGGGCTCTTCAGTCCGCTGGCAAAGACCTGCATCTGTTCTGCCTTGCCGTCGCTGGTCATGCCGCGAAACACGCGAATCCGCCCCGGTTCGCTCTCCGCCAGAAAAATGTCGCCATTGGGAGCCGTCCGCAGCAATCGCGGATTCTCCAGTCCCCCGGCGAACATCTCCACCTTGAATCCGTCGGGCGCAACCGGCCACGCGTTCGCTGGACGAGCCACCAGTTCCGCGCCGTTGTTCGACGACTGGGTCGCATAAGGCTGCGGAAGATCGTTCACCGTGATCTTGCGAGTCGTCCCCGGCTTCTCGTAGCGGAAATCGGTAAAGGGCGCAACCGGGGAAGCATCCTTCACCTTCATCCCCGCAACTTCCGGCGCGGCAGCGGACGCTCCACCAGCAACCGCCTTTCCCGACGCCATCGCCTCGATATAAGTAACGATCTGCCAGCGCTTCTCCTCTTCCAAAGATGCCCAGGACGGCATTCCATTATCTTTGTCGCCCTTGGTGACGAACCAGAACACTTCGCCGGCGGTCACGCCCTTCAGCTTGCCATCCACCAGCGAAGGCACGTTGCCCGTGCCCTGCAACGTCTTTCCGTGACAAGCCAGGCAGTTGCGCGCGTACAGCGCCTTGCCCGCATCCGCCGCTGCCTGCTGGCCCGCATAAGGATTCTTCTGTGCTTTCGCCGACGCCGGCGCATCATGGAACGGGGTATCGGCCGCCAGAACGGCGACGGAACCGATAGAAAGAAGAGACAACAGAACGGTCGAAACGATACGGCTGGCACCCAGACGCATAAGTATCCTCACAGTTGGATTTTGCTTTTTTAGATTAAACGCTAAGCATAAAGGATGCGAACCAAAAACCCGCTCGAACCTCGGCTGAGCCGACTATTTCCAGAACTTGCAACCTGACGGGGGAAGTCTGCGACCGGTGATGTTGCAGATTCTTTCATCCATGGAGCCGCAATCTAAGATTATGTTCAAATAGAGCATGCTGAACTCCCTGCCTCGACGTTTCGCCGTGTGCTTCTTCCTCATCCTTTCCGCAATCGCCAGTCCTGCTCAAAAACCCGCGGACCCTTTGCACTTCCGCATCTACGTCACCAACGAAAGATCCGGCGACCTCAGCGAGATTGACGCGTCCACTCTCCAGGTCGTCGCCACCGTGCCTCTCGGCAAGCGTCCTCGCGGCATCCACGCCAGCCCGGACGGCCATTTTCTCTACATCGCTCTAAGCGGCTCGCCGCTCGCCGGCCCCGGCGTGGATGAAAGCAAACTCCCCCCGCCCGACAAGACCGCTGACGGTATCGGTGTCTTCGACGTCCAGCAGAACAAGCTCGTCCGCGTTATCCAGAGCGGCTCCGATCCGGAAAATTTCGACATCACCAAAGATGGCCACACCATCATCGTCTCCAACGAAGACGACGCCAAGGCCAGCTTCATTGACGTCACCTCCGGCAAGGTGACGAAGTCCGTTCCCGTCGGAGAAGAGCCGGAAGGCGTGAAGGTGAGCCCCAACGGAAAGTTCGTCTATGTGACGTCAGAAAATACCGGAACCATTTCGGCGATCGATGTCGCCGCCGCCACCCTGATCAAAACTTTCAAAGTCGGACGCCGTCCCCGCTCCGTCGCGTTTCTGCCCAACAGTTCCCGCGCCTACGTCAGCGCCGAAAACGACGGCGCCGTCACCGTCGTCGATAGCACGAAGCATGAGACCATTCAAACCATCGCGCTGGGGCAACCGGGAGTCATCAAGCCCATGACGGTCATACTCTCGCCCGATGGCGCAACCCTCTACGTCAGCACCGGCCGCGGGCACAAACTCTTCGTCATCGACACGGCCACCAACAGAATCAGCGCATCGTTCGAGATCGGCGAGCGCCCCTGGGGCATCGCACTCTCCCCCGACACCAAGACCCTGTTCAGCGCCAACGGTCCATCGAATGATGTCTCGGTAGTCAGTCTTGGGAGTCAGAGCGTGACGAAGAAAATCAAGGTAGGTGATGGACCGTGGGGAGTGGTGGTTCTTCCAAACTGATTCGACGTCTGAGGCTGCGCACCGTTCAGAAGCCCACAGAAATTTCGTTCCGGTCGTCGGGAATCCGCAAATCGATTCCGCGTTCATGATTGGCGGCCACCGTCGCTTGGATGTCGAGCTGCCCCAGCGGCACGCTGCGCTGCTGGCGCTCAATGCTCACCGACAAAGCGCTGGCCGTCAGCACAAACCGCCGGCTTTCCAGCCGCTCTCCGTCGGCCAGCACAAAGATGGTTGGCGGCAGCAGCTTGGCAGTCGTTGAAGTTGAATTCGCCGCAGGAGAAATCTCGATGACCTGTCCTTTCGGCACCACCGGCTCGGGTGTCCGCTGCATTACGATCTGCGGCTGCCCCGGTGTCGCGTCCGCTTCCGGTTGCTCGGACTCGACCGAATCGTAATAAGGGAAAAATCCTGAACCAATCCCGGCGCGCCGATGAACTCCGCCCGAAGACATCCCGCGTCTCACTCGACCCCCGCCCGAAAAGCCGCGCTGTCCGCCGCCGTGGACGGCCGGCGCACTTCGCTGCGCCAGTCCGGACCCGTTCAGAATCGCAAGCCCCAGCAGTGCAAATAAGACTGATCTCAGCACGCCGAGATTATACCCGTTTTCAACCTGAAGAACTCCTTAAGGTTCGGAGAAAAAATTGATCTTTGGCCCCTGTCTTGAAAACGGCTTGTTTTGCTTCGGCTTGAAGACGCGATGCTTTAAACAGTATGGCGCGGATTCCTTTTCAGGTGCAGCTCGGGAATACGGGGAACCCTGTATTTGTCCGCTCATCGCTCATAACGGAATCCGCGGGCCTCGAAGCCGCAAACTTTACCCTGTGGCCTCGCCCATACCACATCGGATGAGCCTACCCAAATCCCTGGTGCAGCACGACTTTCGGGCCGCCAAGTCCTTTGGCGGCACAATTGCTTCCTTACCTTCGTCGGCGCTCTCTTTCGACCAAGTGGGCGGAGGTGTTTACCGACGACAATGGGAATTTGTGAACCGAAGCGAACTTCCGAATTTGGAGGTGATACTCTTGCGAGGCAAAAGCAAAGAACGTTGGAGAGAACTTTGCGAGCGGGTTGTTTCCGAGCAAGACCCAGAAAGATTTGAAGCCACACTCCAGGAGCTGCTTGAAGAATTAGAAGAGCGCGAAAAAAAGGCGGCGCCACGCGACAAAGTACGCGTTCCGCCTATCGGAAAACTTATCAACAAACCTTATCAACATCAGTTCTCAAGCACCTTAAGTTGATGAAGAAAGTTGCGTTGTTTTCTGAGGAGGGGATGGTGCATGTTTCGCCTCCAAGCTCAGCAGGTAGCATTTCTCATGCACCGGCCAGCCACTGCCGTTGCTCTTGGACTCCGCAAGCCGGAGAGGCTTGCCGCAGATTGCGCACCCCATGAATCCGTTTTGTGTGGTCGTCAGAACCCTTAGAGTATTCATAAAAACTCGTCCCGGTCGATCAATATCGTTATTATCCCGGGAGGCGCTGAGATCAATCGGGTCCTGGCTGTAGCCCCTGCCGCAAAAATACAGTCTGTAGGGTATCCAACCGTTTCCCGCCCCGGGGGCAACTAACTAAACGCCACTTCCTGCATAGGCCCCCACCATGCCAGCGCGTCGTCTTGAAGATCGCATCCGAGAACTGTGCGCGCGAGCCCTTTATGAAAAAGGCGACGAATGGCTCGCCACGGTTCAGGACTTGCAGTTAGCCATTCACGAACACGGACTACGGGTTGCGAACTTAACCGGCGCTGCCACACTCGGTGGCATGCCCCAGCTCATGGCAGAACGCCGGAACCGCTAGCCAACAGGAGGACGAGGGGTAGCCTGCAAATTTGCGGATATCGAAGTGATCCGCGCCATCAGATCAGGCAAATTCCATTGTTGACTGCTATTGCGCAGCGGTTCCTTGGCCTCTCCGCTCGCGCTTCCTCATAGATACGGCACGAAGCCTGGCGTCTTCATCTCGAGGCGATAAACGGAAGTGGTGGCCGTAATGTAGAGCGTCCGATAGTCCTTATCACCCCAATTCAGATTTGCCGGCTGTTCTGGCATCACAATGGTGCCCAGATGGTTGCCCTTCGGGTCCCAGACCCAGATGCCTTTCGGCCCGGTTACAAAGAGGTTGCCATTCTTATCCACCTTGATTCCGTCGGGCACTCCATCGCCCTTCCCACCCGGTTCCTCGCCGAAGATCCGGCCGTTCCTAAGGGTTCCGTCCGGCGCTACGTCGTATACACGAATATTTCTTTGTTCGCTGTCGTCGACATAGAAATGTTTGCCGTCCGGCGAAAAGGCGAGGCCGTTCGGCTGGGTGAGATCCTTGGTGAGCAGTTGCACGTTGCCTTTCGCTTCTAGGCGGTAAACGCCCTGGAAGGGAATTTCCTGCTTTTCACCGGCCACCAGATCCAACGTCGGATCCGTGAAATACAACGCTCCATCCGGCCCCACGATCACATCATTTGGACTGTTGAATTTCTTTCCGTCGTAGTGATCGGCGAGGATTTTGTATTTTCCATCAGGAGTGACCTCGATGATGGCACGCAATACGCTGGCACAGTCGATCAGGCGATGCTGCCGGTCGAAGGTATTTCCGTCGGGATCGCCGAGCGCAATCACTTCCTCCCTCTTGCCATCGAGATGGAGCCGGTAAATCTTGTTGACGGTTTCGTCGCTCACATAAAGAAAGCCCGCCTCATCCCACACCGGGCCCTCGGTAAAACCGAATCCCGTGCCCACCGCAGTGAGCTTGGCATCGTGATCCACCACATCCCAGAAATGTGGCGACTCGGCCTGCAATTGAAACTGTCGAGGCTGGGTTGGGATCCGGGGAAATCCGGGTGCGCTCACCGCAATCAGCAGCACGGTTGCGAGGATGACCATAAACAGGACGTTCAGGCTGCGATTCATGAGGACGCCGTTCCCTTCCGAAGAATCATTGAGTAACCATGATTGATTAGCCATCTCGGATCGTAGCCTATTCGTCTTCAAACTTTTTCTCGGGGGGTTTCGACGGGCTGGTATTGGCGCCGGCCAGACTCATCAAGTAGCTGACGACATCGTTCAATTCATCAGGGCTGAGGGTTGAGCCCAAGTCAGAGGGCATGAGAGGTTGCGAACTATATTCCAGCCCTTCGAGCTCTGACTTCCCGAGGAAGTGAAAACTTCCATCCAGCGTCTGCAGTTGCAAGGAGAAGTTATCTTCGTTGCGGACTCGGCCCGTGTATTTCTCGCCGCTGCGAAGGGTCGCGGTCGCCATCCGAGCCCGGCGATCGTTGTTCGGTGGAGTGGTGATCTCGTTTCGAATTTGCTCTACATTGTGGGTGCGAGTGTAGGCGGACAAATCAGAAGCGATGAAACCACCTTTGCCGGCCACCATATGGCATCCGGAACACCCGGCCTTACCGAGGAAAATGGTCTCCCCGCGCGCGGGATCACCGGGCAGTTTGACCGGCTTGCCCGTCCCTTGCAGGCTTCGGAGGTAAGTGACGACCGCTTTAATGTTCGGGCTGTCCAGCGAGTGAAAGGCGGGCATTCCACTTCCAGGAATGCCATTCTCAATAATCTTGAAGATCTGAGCATCGGAAAGCTGCTGCACTCTGGGCCTGTCCGCGATGTTCGGCGCGCGTTCGCCCCCCCGGCCGTCCAGGCCGTGACAGTTCGCACAAGTGGACGAGAAAGTTTGCTTGCCCGACGCCGAGGCCGGCTTGACCGCTCTGTGCGCACCTTCAGTTTGCGTCTGCGACCAGGCCACGAAGTCGCCGGCGGGCGAAAGCGCCGCCAGAACTCCGACCGTCAAACAAAATGACTTGAGCCTTGAGAGCATTTGAAGGAAACCCGTTTCATTCTGCCAACATATCTAGTGAGTAAGGTTGTTTATCCCAATCGCAGTGGGCTGGTCAACCATTTTTGCGGCTTGCTCTTCCACACAGCCGCAAACAATGTTAGAGTCCGCGCACATACATACCATTCAGGAGGACGAAATGAACAAGTTTCGTGGCCTGGTGAAGTCCCGCGCTATCTCGGCATCCCTACTATCGATCGGTTTTGTGTGCGCCACCTTCTTCGCAACGAGACTTCTCCGGGCTCAAACCGGGACCAACCCTGCACCCCAGTCCGATGCCGCTCTGATAGCCGAGTTTCGTCGCGTCGAAGTGGCGTCGCTCTCGGATGCTCTGGAGCAGCTCACCGGCAAGCGCATGTACATGAGTCACCGCATGACTCCAATCTTCACCACGAAGTTCGCCGGCTTTGCGCGCACGGTGCAACTCAAGAAAGATGAAGGCAACAGCGACCCCGCCGCGCTGAACGGAATGTTGCAGGCGATCGATGCGGGATCCACTGATTCCGTTTACGTGATGGCGGTCGAGGACGGCCAGGATATTGCCGGAATGGGCGGACTGATGGGCACCGCGATGGCAGCGCGAGGTTACGCTGGAGCCGTAATCGATGGAGGAGTTCGCGACGTCGCGTACTTGCGCAAGATCGGCTTCCCGGTCTACGCGACCGGCATCGTGCCCTCCACCTCCGTGCATCACTATCGTTTCGGAGGCTCCCAGGTGCCGGTGACCTGCAATGGTGTAACGGTCAACGCGGGTGACATTGTCGCAGCCGACAGCGATGGGGTCGTAGTCGTTCCCAGGGACAAAGCGCTGGAAGTGTTGCACCTCGCTCAGCAGATGGATTTCAAGGAGCACTCGATGTACGCAGTCATCGAGCAAACGAAATCGATTGTAGAAGCCGTCAAAAAGTTTGGACGGCTTTAGACGAACGAGAACAATTGCATAAATCTCACTTTCATCAGATAAAGGGTGACATCACGATTTTGCGGAAGGCTTCCAGCATGCGGAAGGCAGCGCTTAGTGCCGTCGTTTTCACTTGCTTGGCCGCGCTTGCGGGCGATACCACTCCCGCGAGCGCGCCCGCAGCCCTCGACGCAACTATCGACGTCCGCTCCGAAGATCTTCTGGTTCACCCTCCCGCCGCCAATTGGATTTCCTATAACGGAGACTATTCAGGTCGCCGCTTTAGCGGCCTTTCTGAGATCAAGCCGGACAATCTCGCCGGGCTACGTGCGGAGTGGGTCTTTCATGCCCGCAATTCGAGCCGGCTTGAACTCACTCCCGTAGTCGTGAATGGAATGATGTTTGTCACCACGGCGAACGACGCCTCTGCCCTGGACGCACGCACCGGCCGCGTGGTGTGGCACCACTCCTGGCCGGTTTCGGAAGGGTTGATCGACGATGCCTCCGGGCACCTCAATCGCGGCGTCGCAGTATGGCACGACCGGGTTTACATGGAGACCGACAACGCGCATCTCCTCTGCCTGGATGCTCGCTCCGGAAATCTCATCTGGAATGTCGCCTACGCGAACTGGAATAAGAATTACGGCGCGACCGGCGCTCCGCTCGTGGTCAAAGACAAAGTCCTGGTGGGTACGTCTGGCGGCGATGATGGGGTTCGAGGCTTTCTTGCCGCCTACGATGCCATGACCGGCAAGCTGGCCTGGAGGTTCTGGACGATTCCGGGCCCCGGCGAATTCGGTTCCTCAAGCTGGCCGGGACAGCTCTATTTGCATGGCGGTGGAACCACATGGATGCCGGGAACTTACGATCCTCAACTCAACACCGTGTACTGGGGCACGAGCAATCCGGCGCCCGATTTCGAAGGCGGCGTGCGTCCGGGAGACGACCTCTACACCGACTGCGTGTTGGCCCTCGATCCGGATACCGGAAAACTAAAGTGGTATTTTCAGTTCACGCCGCATGATATTTTTGACTTCGACGCGGTCGAGACTCCAATCGTCATCGATGCCGTCTTTCAGGGCAGCCAGCGAAAATTGCTGGTGCAGGCCAACCGCAATGGCTTCATCTATGTGCTTGACCGCACCAATGGAAAATTTCTTTCGGCAACGCGATTCGTTGAGAAGATGAATTGGGCGAAGGAAATCGATGCGCAAGGCAGGCCCGTCCGGACGGGCATCGAACCTGCCGCGGCCGGAACCCGCATTTGCCCCGGCTACTCGGGCGCGACCAACTGGTACGCCCCCTCTTACAGTGAGTCCACCCATTCGGTATATTTCATGGCCTTGGAGGAGTGTGAGACTTATTTTTTCAAGCCGCAGGTTTTTAAGGAGGGTCACGGCTATTATTCAACTGGAGTGGAACGCATCCCGGGCGAAATGTCGCAGAAAGTTCTGGTCGCGTTCAATCTGGATACAAATTCCATCACCTGGAAGTATCCGCAAGTTGGCACAGGACATTCCTCCGGCGGAACCATGACAACCGCAGGCGGCCTGGTATTCTTCGGCGACGATGCCGGATCTCTGGAAGCGGTGAACGCGCAAACCGGCAAGCCGCTCTGGCACTTCAATACCGGGCAAGATATCAGTGCGTCTCCGATGAGCTACGCCATCGCCGACAAGCAGTACGTGGCCATTGCCGCCGGAAGTGACATCTTCAGCTTTAAGTTGCCGTAGCCAGTGGTCGGATCTCGAAAACTAAACTGCAAATTGTAAGGAGACAAAAACATGAATTCGACTTTCACTCGCCGAACCTTTGCCACGCGCTTCGCTTCTGTACTCTCCGCTCTGGGAGTCACCACCGCTGTACTTCCCAAGCGCGCATTGGCTCAAAGTTCCCCCGCGCAGGATGCGGGCGGAATCCGCAAGCTGAACAGCGAAGGCAAACCGGGCAGCGAAAAAGATGTCATCATGCCGGTGATTGTCCACAATGGGCTGATTTATGTCGCAGGGCAGGGCGCCCACGATAGCCGGGATTCGAAGGAATGGACCATCGAATCTCATACCACCATGGTCATGGACAAGATCAAGAAGCACGTGGAGATTGGCGGAGGATCGATGGACACCATTCTTCAAGCCAATGTCTTCCTGGTAAAGATTGAACACTGGGATGGAATGCACAAAGTGTTCGCGACCTATTTCCCGCATGGCGGCCCGTCACGCACAACCGTTGCGGTCGCGGCGCTGCCCGGAGATTCGCTGGTCGAAATCAATTGCATTGCCGCAGTCCCCCATAAATAGACTCCCAAGTAGACTCCAAGGACCAAGGAGAAGGCCTCATGCGACTCAACTCAAAGTGGAACCGGCGCAGCTTTCTCGGCAGCGTGGGCGTAATAGCGGGCTCAATCCTGACACCGCGTAAGTTATTTTCCCGGAATCGCGCCGCCGCAGCGACAAGCACGCAGGTCAGCGGATTTGGACAAACCGGCAATCCCTATGAAGAACTTGGGATACCCACGGTAATCAACTGCGAGGGGACCATGACCGTCCTAGGCGGCTCGCTCCCCCACCCCGAGCTGGAAGCGGTCATGACCATGGCCGGTCGCCACTTCGTGAACATTCCGGATTTAGAGGTCGCCGCGGGCAAGCGCATCGCGGAAATGCTCAAACTGCCGGATGGTTACACCGCGCTGGTGACTTCGGGTGCGGCAGCCGCGATTCAATCCGGACTGGCGGGCATCTTGACCGGCGGGAAAGAAGCGTTGATCCGGCAACTGCCGGATCTCACCGGCATGAAGTCCGAAGTGATCATTCAGAAGTCGCATCGCAATCCCTTTGATCATCAACTTCGCTCCACTGGCATCAAGCTCATCGAGATCGAAACGCCCGATCAATTGCGCGCCGCGGTCAATGAGCGCACGGCCATGATGCACTTCTCCAACTTCGCCAACGCGACGGGACAGATTAAAGTTGACGAGTGGGTCAAGCTGGCGAAGCAACACAACGTCCCGTGCATGAATGACGCCGCCGCCGACACCCCGCCGGTCTCTCATCTCTGGGACTACACCAACATGGGTTACGACCTGGTGACGTTCAGCGGCGGAAAGGCGATTCGCGGCCCACAGTGCGCTGGGCTATTGATTGGACGCCAAGACATGGTGGCGAACGCCCTGCTCAACAACAGTCCGCACGAAGACACATTGGGCCGCAGCCAGAAGGTGGGCAAGGAAGAAATCCTGGGCATGGTCAAGGCTCTCGAACTTTTTCTCGCGGAAGACCACGAAGCTCTGGCTAAAGAATGGCAAGCCCGGCTGGAAGGAATCTCGCGCGAACTCACGAAAGTGCCGGGTGTCACGACGTCGTTCTTCGTGCCCGACATCGCCAATCATGTGCCCCACATGAGTATCACCTGGGATGCGGCCCGCGTTTCCTTAACCCCGCAGCAGGCGTCCAAGCTCCTGCGCAATTCGAAGCCGTCCATTGTCATCGGAGGCGGCGAGGAAAAACCGGGACTGGTCATGTGCGCGTTCATGCTGCAACCAGGGGAAGACAAAATCGTTGCCGAACAGCTTTCGCGTGTGTTGCGCGAGCACGCGGCGTGAGCGAGGACGCCCCCTGCGATGAACCCTGCGACAACGAACGCTCCGAGGACGACCGCTGCTCGATCGAGTAACGTGCGCTGGTTTCTGATCTTCTGGCTGTTTATCCTCAGCGCCGTTTCCTATCTCGATCGCGTAAACATTTCCATTGCGGGCGGGTCTATCGCGGAGGCCTATCACCTCAACGACGTGCAACTCGGCAAAGTATTCAGCGCCATGCTGGTCGGGTACGCTCTGTTTCAAACCGTCGGTGGCAGGCTTGCAGACCGCTACGGGCCACGCCGTGTGCTGGCCGGCGGCGTCGCATGGTGGGGAATCTTCACTGCCCTGACTGCTCTGGTCCCCGCAAATATCGCAGGCGCGCTCCTCATCTTCATCGCGGTCCGATTTCTTCTCGGAGCTGGTGAGGCCGTTATCTACCCGTCGGCCAATCAATTCATCGCGCGCTGGATTCCGACCAGCGAGCGCGGCGTCGCCAACGGATGGATTTTTGCTGGTGTCGGAGCGGGTGCCGGCCTGACGCCGTTGCTCATCACCCAGATCATGGTTCGATACGGCTGGCGCTCGTCGTTCTGGGTGTGCTCCATTATCGGATTCGCCGCCGGAGCAGTGTGGTTCTTCAATGCGCGCGACACGCCTGCCGATCATGCCGGCGTTTCCGATTCCGAGTTGACGCTGATTCGCTCGGGACTCACGCAAACGCAATCCAACCCTGATTCGAAAGCGCTCGCGCCCTGGGCGCGCGTTCTGCAAAGCAAAGAAGTCTGGGCCATCACCCTGAGCTACTTCTGCTATGGCTATGTTGCCTGGATATTCTTCGCATGGTTTTATCGCTATCTCGCCAAAGTGCGCGGCCTCGATTTGAAGGCGAGCGCGTTCTACACCATGTTGCCGTTTCTCGCCATGCTCGTGTGCTGCCTCCTAGGAGGAGCGATCAACGACCGGCTCACAAAATGGCAGGGGCCGCGAGTCGGACGCTGCGGTCTCGCAGCAACCGCGATCACGCTTGCGGGCATAGTCATTGCTCTCGGCTCGCAAGTGCAAAGCGCCCGCCTGGCCAGCGTCGTACTCGCCGGCGGGGCCGGTGCGCTCTATCTCGCCCAAAGTTCTTTCTGGTCCGTAACCGCCGATCTTGCCGGCACGTCCTCGGGCTCGGTATCGGGCTTCATGAATATGGGAAATCAGATAGGGGCGGCGCTCACCGCGTCTCTCACTCCCTGGATCGCAACCCGGTTTGGTTGGACGACTTCATTTCTAGTGGCCGCAGCGTTGTGCCTGGTCGGCGCAGCAAGTTGGCTGCTCGTGGATCCATCGCGCCACCTTACTGCGCCCCAGGCGAATGCCGCTTCATTGCCGGTTCAGAATGTGAAACGGCTGTCTGACCAGCCCGCAAGCAGTTAAACTCTTTCCGCCGAAACCGAGGAATTCTATGCCGTGTTTATCTAGAGAGACTAACTTTCGCCGAATTCCTGCTGGAATGCCGAACCGCAAGTCTGCCGTAGCAATCACGATTCTTGCGATCGCCGTGCTCAGCGCCGCTGCCGCCGCCCAATCGAAATCCGCCGCAGAACCACCGGCAACAGTCCACGTCGATGTGACAGCCGGGCACGCGATCAACTCCTTCGATCCCGACAGCGCTCTCGGCAGCTCCATCGACGTTCTTTCCCACGCTGACATCGACAAGGTCTACACGCCGCACATTATTCAAGAGTCGCTCTCCGCGGGCTGGGGTCCGATCACTTACCGCAACAACTCCGAACTCCGCATGGCCGCCTGGCACTGGACCGAGAACGGCACCTGGAGCGACCCGGCACACAAGAGCGGATACTTCACCGGCAGCACCGATCTCAAGGACCCGCTGCGCTACATCCTTTCTTATGCCTTGCCCCACCGTGGTTTCTCCACCAGCGGAGACCGGCCGCTGCAGGGTCCGAATCTCAGCTACTGGAAGAGCAATCCCTATCTCACCAGCAAGTTCACCGGAGAAAGCGACGCGCTGCATCCGCAATGGGTGATCGTGGATCTGAAGGCCGAAAAACCGGTGAGCGCAATCCGCATCGCGTGGGCCAACCCGTATGCCACGACGTATCAGGTGCAGTATTGGGTGGGAACGCGCGCACTCGATTTTGATGCCGGCCCTCAAGGCGAGTGGAAGACCTTTCCCTCCGGCGAAATAAGAAAAGCTCAGGGAGGTACGGCGAATTTGAAGCTCGCCGACGCGCCGGTGACCACTCAGTATGTGCGCGTCTTGATGACCGAATCGTCGAACACCTGCGATCTGCACGGTGCAGACGACGTGCGCAATTGCGTGGGATACGCGATTCAGGAAATCCGTCTGGGCAGCGTCGACTCCAGTGGCACCTTCGCCGAAGTGCAAAAGAATTTTGGCGACCGACCAACCACATTTACAACGTCTTCAATCGATCCCTGGCACTCGGCCGCTGACGTCAACGACACCGGCAGCTACCAGCACAGCGGCTTCGATCTCTTCTTCACCAGCGGACTCACCAACAACCTTCCAGCCATGATTCCGGTCACCATGCTTTACGGCACACCGGACGACGCGGCCGCCCAGATTGCCTATATCGAAAAGCGCGGCTACCGCATCGGGTACGTGGAGATGGGCGAGGAGCCGGATGGCAAGCACGCCATGCCCGAGGACTACGCTGCGTTATACATTCAATGGGCCGCCGCCATCCACAAGATCGATCCTCAACTCAAACTGGGTGGGCCGGTCTTCGAAGGCGTGAATGAGGACATCCGGGTTTGGCCAGACGCGCAGGGCCGCGTCTCATGGATGGGCCGCTTCGTAGATTATTTGAAGACGCACGGCCGCATTGCCGACCTGGCCTTCGTGTCCTTCGAGCACTATCCGTTCGAGCCGTGCGACATTACATGGAAAACTTTGTACACCGAACCTCAGTTGATGAAGCACATCCTGCAGGTGTGGAGGGACGACGGTGTCCCCAAGGAAGTTCCGCTCATGGTGACCGAGAACCATCTGGCCGCCGCGCTTACCGGACCCATGACGACAATTTTCGCGGCCCTGTGGCTGGCCGACAATGTTGGGTCATTCTTCGAAGGAGGAGGCGCCGCTTTCTATCACTCGCCGATTCAGCCCCAGGGCATTCAGAAGACCTGTCTGGGCTGGTCTTCGTGGTCGAATTTTGTTTCGAATGAGGAGTACGAGATTCTGGGCTACACCTCGCCGTATTACGCGGCTCACATGATCAACCTCGAGTGGGTGCAGCATCACTCTGGCGTGCACCAAATGTTCCCATCCGTCGCGGATGTCAAAGATGTCGAAGGCAATGCGCTAGTCACGTCGTACGCGGTGCACCGTCCCGACGGAAACTGGTCCCTGATGCTGGTGAACCGGGACGAGAACAACCCGCATCGCGTGCGCGTGCAATTTGAGGATTCCGCGACCAAGAAGAACGTGCCGTTTTCAGGACCGGTCACCGTGGTGTCGTTCGGAAGCGAACAATACGTGTGGATTGACGATGGCCCAAACAGTCATCCCGATCCAGATCACGCGCCTGTCGCAGCCACTGTGGCTGCAGGCCCGCGCACAGAGTTCTTTCTGCCCAAGGCGTCCATCACCGTCTTAAGGGGAAAAGTGGCGGCTCTCAAGGATTGAACTTCAGGATTGAACTCCGACGCCGCCCCGATTCGATTTGAACAAGCTTGGTAGCGCTAACGGGAATCGAACCCGTGTTTGAAGATTGAGAATCTTCCGTCCTAACCCCTAGACGATAGCGCCTCGAGACGAACTCAAATTATAACAAAGCCTCGCCCCTTTTTCGGCGCGCACCCACAGCGTCCGGACGATCCGCACACCCTGTCCGCCTTCCAGAATTCCGCACCGTCCCATCGCATTTTTTTGTGCAAAACTTGCTGACATCCACAGGCTGGCTAGCGGTATATTTAATATTATCTCCGCAACGCACAACCTATTCGAAAGTTCGAACTCGCAGGAGCGCAGTGTATGTTGTTCATCCATCAACAAGTCCAGACATTCCTGAATTTAGGAGGATGCAAGGAGTATTCAATTATGGCGAAACCAAAATCACCCAAAAAGACGAACGGTACGAAAGAAACCATCACCCCCACCGGCGCCGCTCTCCCCATGTCCGAAGCCAACGTCGCACCTGCGGAGACGATGACAGCAGCGTCCCAACCCGAAGCCGGAACCAACGGAAACAAAAAGACGGCCACCAAAAAGGCCGCACCCAAACCCGAGATCGTACGCAACGAGTCGCGCGCCAGTGTTGTTCCGATTAATCTGGACGAAGAAATCCGCCGCTTCGCCTACTTGCTGTCCGAGCGCCGCGGATTCGAACCCGGCCACGAAGCCGAAGACTGGCTGGCCGCTGAGAACGAAGTTCGTCAGCGCTACCACCAGCAAGGCGCCTAGCGCCTGGTCCCGACACCATTTGGCGGCCGAGCCCCGGCCGCCGCCCTCTCTCGAAAACGTTTACGCTCAACCCGTCTCCAGCCCTTACACCAGACCCGTGGCTGCGTCTATGTGGCTGCTGCATTGTGGCTGCGTCATGTGGAAGAGCGGCGCTTCAGCGCCGCGTAAAGCATCCTCTGATACCGGGCTTGAGCCCCGGTTGCCTCTACCGTCCGTTTCTGAAAAAATACATCGGGGTTCTCCCGCATGGCGCAAATCGGCAGCTTTGCCTTGCTCCTCGCCTTGGCGCTGAGCTTGTATTCGTTCGGAGTGGGCCTGATCGCCCTCTTCTTTCCCGGCGACCCGGACTGGGAGCGCCTGGGTGAGACCGCGCGCCGCGCCGGCATTGTAGTTTTCGGAGGCGTCCTCCTCGCCGCCATCGCCCTTGTCGTCGCCGCCTTCCGCGACGATTTCACCATCGCCTACATTTTCCACCACAGCAACCGCGACCTCCCCGCTCCTTACAAGTTTGCAACATTGTGGTCCGGGCAGGAAGGCTCTCTTCTGTTCTGGTCGCTCCTTCTCGCCGGCTACGGTTTCGTCCTCCGGCTGCGCTACAAGACCGATCCTCGCCTCTTCGCCTACGCCTCCGTCGTTCTCGCCGGCGTGCAAATATTTTTCCTGCTGCTGGTAAATTTCGCCGCCAATCCCTTCGGCCTCCTGGATGGCCCGCTCCGCGCCGACGGCAGCGGCCTCAATCCTCTCCTGCAATATCCTGAGATGGTCATCCACCCACCCATGCTCTACCTGGGCTACGTCGGATTCACCGTCCCCTTCGCCTTCGCCCTAGGCGCGCTCATCATGAAGTATCCCGGCGAAAAATGGATTCACATCACCCGCCGTTGGACCATGGTCACCTGGGGATTCCTCACCTGCGGCATCTTCCTCGGCGCCCACTGGGCCTACGCTGTGCTCGGCTGGGGCGGCTACTGGGGATGGGACCCCGTCGAAAACGCCTCGCTCATGCCCTGGCTCGCCGGCACTGCGTTCCTGCATTCCGTCATGATGCAGGAGAAACGCGGCATGCTGAAAGTCTGGAACATGTGGCTGGTCTTCGCGACATTCTGGCTCGCGATCCTCGGAACATTCCTCACCCGCAGCGGCATCATCGCCTCGGTCCACGCCTTCGCGCAATCGTCGATCGGAGAGTGGTTCGCCTGGTTCCTGGCCATCAGCTTCGTAGTCTTCCTGTTCTTCTTCATCAAGAACCACGACCACTTGCGCAGCGAGCACAAACTCGAATCGCTCATCTCCCGCGAGTCGAGTTTCCTGTTCAACAATCTTCTCTTCGTACTGCTCTGCTTCACCGTGCTCTGGGGAACGTGGTTCCCGAAGATTTCAGAACTCGTGCAAGGCAACAAAGTCACGGTCGGCGCGCCCTTTTATAATCGCGTCGCCATCCCGGTCGCCCTGCTGCTCCTGATCCTCACCGCCGTTGGCCCCTTGCTGGCCTGGCGCAAAACTTCCTTCGACAGCCTCAAGCGAAATTTCAAGTGGCCCACCATCGGCGCCGTCGCCGTCATAGCCTTCCTCATGATCACGCCTCCGTCATGGGGATCTCCCTTCGGCCTGCGCCCCTGGCAAGACATCGCATATTTCTATTCCCTGGTGGCCATCGGCCTCGCCACCCTGGTCACCCTCACCATCGCCAGCGAATACTACCGCGGCGGCAAAGTCATCGCCAGCCACACCGGCCAGGGCATGTTCGCCTCCATCGTCCAGCTCACCCACCGCAACACCCGCCGCTACGGCGGATACATCGTCCACTTCGGCGTGGTCGTCGTCATCATTGGATTCGCCGGCTCTGCCTTCAATCAGGAAAAAGAAGCCGACAAGGGAATGGACTATGGCGACAAGATGACCATCGGCGCCTACACCCTCGTCTGCCGCTCCTATACTCAGGACGACAGTCCCAACAAAGCCAGCGAGTGGGCCGTCATCGACGTCTACAAAGGCGACAAACAAATCGACACCATGACCCCGGTGCGCGAGTTCTACAAGGCCAGCCGTCAGGCCTCCACCAAGCCCGACATCCGATCGACTCTGAAGGAAGACCTCTATCTGGTCTATGAGGGTCAAAACGAGAAAGGTCAGCCCATCATCAAAGCCCATCTCAACCCGCTGGTCATGTGGATCTGGCTCGGCGTCTGGATCATCCTCGGCGGCACGGTGCTGGCTCTGATCCCGAACGCCCCAGCTCCCGTCCGTATCCCAGCCGCAAGGTTAGTAAGCCGAGAAGTTGTCCCCGCAGTAACGGGAGACTAGCCGCGAAGCGGCGAAAGAATAAAGCCCAGGGCGCAAGCCGTGGGTGAGCCAGACAGAAAATGAACCAGCCCCGCAGGGGCGAAAGAATTTAGCCCAGCGCTTCCAGCGCTGGGTCAAGCAGGAAAAAAGGAACCGAGTCCCGGAGGGACGGCACAATCCGCGCATCGAATGACGTATCGTATGAAAACAACATCACCCCACCGTCGCGTCCTCCACTGCGCCCTGCTCTCCCTCGCCGTCATCGCCTTCGCCGGCGCCGGCGATCCCACCTCCCGCTTCAACGAACTCGGCCACCAGATGATGTGCATCTGCGGCTGCAACCAGATTCTTCTGGAATGCAATCACGTTGGCTGCCCCGACTCCGATCGCATGCGCAACGAATTACTGGAAGCCGTCAACCGCGGCGACAGCGACAGCCTGGTCGAACAATCCTTCGTCCAGAAATACGGACCCACGGTTCTCGCCGCCCCCACCACCACCGGCTTCGACCGCACCGCCTGGATCGTTCCCTTCGCCGCCCTCGCCCTCGGACTCATGCTGGTCGTGATGGTGATCAACGCGTGGAAGAATCGTCCCACGCCCGCCATTGCCGACGGCCTGAGACCCATCCGCGGCGCCGAACTTGAACAGTTCCGCGATCAAGCCCGCAAGGATACCGACTTATGAGCTTCGAACTAGCCTGCTGTCTGCTCGCCACCGTAGCCGCGCTCTACTACATTTTTTTCCCCAGCACCTTCTCCGTGGGCCGAAAAAAAACGCGCGCCTCCTACCTGCGCGAGCGCAAAGACGTCGTCTACGAAAATCTCCGCGACCTGAACTTCGAATTCAAAGCCGGCAAAATGCCCGAAACCGATTACCAGTCCCTGAAATCCTCGTTACAAGACGAAGCCGCCACCCTGCTGGCCGAAATCGCCCGACTCGAAGCCAAAGCCGCCGCCGCACCAAGAAAAGTGAGATAGAAAAGCGAAACTATGAACCAACCCCAACCCCCTGTCATCCTGAGCGTAGCGGGAAATGCGCGAAGCGCAGTTCCCGCGAAGTCGAAGGACCCCGTGTCCGCGTGCGTCACCAACTGCCCTCGCAAGGAGTTCTCAGGCAGAACCCCCGCCCCGCGCATCCCAATCATCCTCGCCCTCACCCTCCTCCTCACCACCCTAGCCTCCGCCCAAACCCTAACCGGCCGCGTCAAAAACTCCACCACCAACAAACCCTCCGCCGGCGACGACGTCGTCCTCCTCAGCCTCGGTCAAGGCATGGAAGAAGCCGGCCGCACCAAAACCGACGCCAAAGGCAACTTCACTTTCAAGCTCGACGGCCAAGGCCCGCATCTCATCCGCGTCATCCACCAGGAAGTCACCTATCACCGCATGGCCCCTCCCGGAACCACTTCCGTCGAGGTCGAAGTCTACGATGTCGCCAAAAAAGTCGACGGCATCCAGGTCGTCGCCGACATCATGACCTTCCAGGCAGATCAGGGCCAGCTCCACGTGCAGCGCACCTTCGCGGTGAACAACGTTTCCAAACCGCCGCTCACCCAGATGAACGAGCACAACCTCGAGTTCTATGTCCCCGACGGCGCAACCGTCAGCGAAGGCCAGGCCATGACCGCCGGCGGCCAGCCTGTAAATTCCGCCCCCGTTCCCGAAGGTGCCAACGCCAAGAATCGCTACGCATTTCTTTTCCCACTGCGCCCCGGTGAGACGCGCTTCAGCGTCGTCTACTCCGTTCCCTACACCGGCAGCGTGAATATCGATCCCAAAAGCATTTATCCTCTGGAGCACTTCGTCGCCATCGCGCCCAAGTCGATGGAATTCTCCGCCGCTCCCGGCACCAATTTTCAAGTCGCACCCTACCCCGGCCAGCCCGACGCCAACGTAGAAGTTTCCTCCAACACGGATCAGGGCAAGCCCCTGGCATTCAAGCTAAGCGGCGAAGGCACACTGGCAGCCCCCGCCGAAGAAGGCAGCGGCGGCGAGCCCAGCCAAGGCGCGCAGGCGCAGCCCGAAAGCCGCCCCGGCGGAGGCCTCGGCCCGCCCATCGACGCTCCCGACCCGCTGCAGAAATATCGCTGGTACATCCTCGGCGGATTCGCCGCCGTCCTGATTCTCGGCGGAGTCTTCGTCGCCACGCGCCAGCAAGCCGCCAACCGCGCCGCACGCGCCAAAGGCAAGGGCCCTGCCTCCATGACCTACGAGGACGAAGGCGAAGAAGGCTACGAAATCGCGGAAGTCCCCGCAGCGCGCGAACCCGTAGGCTCTGCTCGCGCCGGCGAAACTCGTGCGCGCCCCCCCGCTTCCTCCTCCATGCTGCTCGAAGCCCTGAAAGAAGAACTCTTCCAACTCGAAGTCGAACGCCAACAAGGCCGCATCACCCACCAGGAATACGAAACCGCGAAGTCAGCCCTGGATCAAACCCTGCAACGCGCCCTGAAACGCGAAGCCACCAAACACGGCTAGCCGCAAAGAGGATCTATGCGCTTAGGGACGCCGATCCACTATCTGTCGTCACGCGGTGGGCGCTTCCCGAAGGACAGCCGCACGACTGGCACGCCAGCGCAATGGCAGCCGTTCGGACTACACCCCAGAGCATCCGCTCTTCTGGTGATTGCGCTCGGCCTTCTAACTTTTTTCCTACCGCTCATAACCGTCGATCCGCCAGTCTTGGACACAACTCATTGGTCGGCGTTCAACATTGTGCTGCAGATGTATCGGGGGAACTTGCATGCCCCCGCATGTGAGCGGTGTGGCGTACCGCTGGTCCGAGCGTTCGTGGCTCTCCCGGCCCCGGTTACTGCAATCTACTTGCTGATGTTGGTAGCTCTCGTACCACTCTCGGTCCCGTATGCAATGAATACGGTGGCTGCGATATCGGGGCTCGGCGGTATCGCCAGTCTGTACTTGTGGAGGCCCGGGACCGCTTGGGCTTTCGAAGCAACCTTCTACGGACACTGGTCCCGCGTCGCACGCGTGCACTACGGCTTGTTACAACTTGCACTTCTCGGCGTCATGGCCGTTCTGTTTCTGATCGCAACAGGCGGCAAGAACCAACCCAGCCCTGCATCTTGAAAATTCATCCGCGCAGAGAAAAAAATTGCCGGACCAGTGACCTCTCATCGGTCATGCACGTATGTCCCTTCACCGCCGGGGGCCACGCGGCACCTTCCCGCAAAAAAGCAAAATTCTGCACCAACCCGACTTCAAAAACTGAGCCTTTTAGAGTAATCTTCTAGGCCGATTCGTAAGGAGGCTTTCTATGGCACAGAACACTCCGATCGAGATGGTCCGACACGCCTCGACGGTTTCCATTGCCTGGGGAGTTTTACTGATCGTCCTGGGCGCAGCAGCAGTGGCTTCTCCGTTTCTTGCCGCTGTCGCGGTGAACGTGGCCGTCGCCTGGCTGATTGTTTTGGCCGGCGTTGTCCACATATTGCTCGCCTTCCGCGCCCACGGAGCCGGGAGCATGATCTGGAAGCTCCTGGTAGGGGTTGCGTACGTGTGCTTCGGCGGATACCTCATCGCACGCCCGCTGCTCGGTGTCGCGTCGCTGACCTTGCTGCTGGCAGCTCTCTTCCTGATTGAAGGCATCCTCGATATCGTTCTGTTCGTGAAGATGCGTCCAATCCGAGGATCGACCTGGGTGCTGCTGGACGGAATCGTATCCCTGCTGCTGGGCCTGATGATCTACATGCAGTGGCCGTCGAGCGCCGCCTGGGCCATCGGCACGCTGGTAGGCGTCAGCCTGATCTTCAGCGGCGTTGCGCGGGTCATGATGTCGATGGCAGTACGCAAGGTAACCAGCGCCGTAGCGCCGCCGTCATCGATGGCGGCTTAGCCAGCGCCGCCCGGCATCTGCGACGCCGAGAGGTGGAACAGCTTCGAGGCTTGAGGAAATGTGTGCCCAGCGAGGCCTGAGTCTAGCTGAAAGAACAGAGTAAGGAGGAAGACCGACATGGGCGGATTGATTCCATTGAGCGACGCGTCCCGGCGCCCCACCCGCGTCCCCGTCATCACCATCCTGATTATCCTGGCGAACGCCTTCGTCTTTGTACGCGAACTGATGGGGGGCGAGGACTTCGTGACCCAGTGGTCGGCGGTCCCCGCCCAAATTTTCTCCGGCCACCATTGGATCACGATTTTCACTGCGATGTTCATGCACGCCAGTTGGTCGCACATCATCGGCAACATGATTTTCTTATGGGCCTTTGGCCCCGAGATCGAAGACGCGATGGGCCGGGCACGCTACCTCGTTTTCTACCTGGTTGGCGGGATCGTGGCCATGCTCGCCCAAGTCGCAGCCAGCCCGCAATCCACCGTCCCGAACCTGGGCGCGAGTGGAGCGATTGCCGCCGTGATGGGCGCCTTTCTGGTCACCTATCCTCGCGACCGGATTCGCTCGATTCTCATCATCTTCATATTTGTGAAGATCACATTCATCCCGTCCGCATTGCTAATCGGCTTCTGGTTCCTGACCCAGCTCTTCAATGCCGGACAAGTAGCCCACGCCCAGACCGGTGGCGTGGCCTACCTCGCCCACGTAGGCGGCTTCCTCTTCGGCGCCATCACAGCCCGCCTCTTCGAAAGCGCGAACCGAGTCTCTCCGGTTCCCGAACCTTGAAAATGAGCACAAACCCCTTGTCATCTTGAGCGGAACATGCCGATTCGGCCCGGCCGAATCGGCATGTGCAGTCGAAAGATCCCTACCCACCGTCGCAGCCCTCTCGGTTTCAGGGAATTCTCCCGAACTTGCGTGAGACCGCAAGTTCTAGAAAACACGTCGCCCTTCCCCCGAAAGAAAAGTCCTACCCCACAGTCAGCTCCAGGCCCAACCCCACCTAACTCCTTATTCCGCAAGATTTTACCCGTAACTCATTGAGCCCCATAGATTTTCCCGCTGATTTGGCGCTAACTCGATGATTCTAAGAGACCGACAGGGAGGGGGGAGGGGGCGACAATCGAATCCGAATTTTTCCTCACGCGGCCCCCCTGCATCGCCCCACTCCGCGTAACATCCAATACAGTAGTTCCACCAAAAATTATGGGAAACATGTTCAAGACCGCGTTCCTCCTGACCGCGATGACGCTGTTGCTGATGTTCTTCGGCCGCTACTTCGGCGGCCAGAATGGGATGTTCCTGGCGCTGGCCTTCGCTGCCGTCATGAACTTCGTCTCGTACTTCTACTCCGACAAAATCGCGCTGGCCGCCTATCGCGCTCAGCCCGTCACACGCGAGGAACTCCCGCGCGCCTACGCCGCCGTCGAGCGCCTCACTCAGAAAATTGGCATTCCCATGCCTAAGATCTACGTGATCCCCACCGAGTCGCCCAACGCATTCGCCACCGGACGCAATCCGCAACACGCCTCGGTCGCGGTAACTCATGGCATCTTGGGTTTACTGAATGACGAAGAACTCGAAGGCGTTCTCGCCCACGAACTCGGCCACGTCAACAACCGCGACATCCTGATCAGCTCGGTCGCCGCGACGCTCGCCGGCGCAATCACCATGCTCGCCAGCATGGGACGCTGGGCCATGATCTTCGGCGGCTACGGAGGCCGCGACCGCGACCGCGGCAATGGAGGAGGATTGGCCGGTCTGTTGATGCTGATCGTCGCCCCCATCGCCGCGACCATGATCCAGATGGCCGTCTCGCGCTCGCGCGAATATGAAGCCGACGCCACCGGCGCGCATTTCACCGGCAATCCCTACGCTCTGGCCAGCGCCCTGCAAAAACTCGACGCCTACTCGCGCCGCATTCCAATGCAAGCCAGCCCGTCGACCGCACACTTGTTCATCATTCAGCCGCTGCTGGGAATCAACTTCGGCGGCCTGTTCTCAACCCATCCCCCCATCGCCAAGCGCATCGAGCGCCTGACCGGAAGGCCCGCGGAGTTTATGCAGTAACGCTCTCAGCTGTCAGCTCTCAGCTTTCAGCTAAGACCGGTGCAAGAGTGGAGAGCACTGCCGTTCCAAGAAGGACATGCCGAACAGTTCCGCGATCTGTCGTCCCGAGCGAAGCGAGGGATCCCGGTTTAGCTGAGAGCTGACGGCTGATAGCTGACAGCTAGTCCTGTGACGTACGTAACTCCGCCCTTCGCGGCGCACAATAGTAGAATCGAAAACAATGTCGCCCGAGACCGCTATCGCCGTTTCTCATAAAGCCGCTGAACTGGAAAAGGCTCTTCGCCGCGTGATTCGCGGTAAGGATGAGGTTGTCCGCCTCGCGCTGGTCAGCATTTTTGCCCGTGGTCACCTTTTAATTGAAGGCGTTCCCGGCGTCGGCAAGACTACGCTCGGACAGGCGCTCGCCCGCGCCATCGACTGCACCTTTCAGCGCGTGCAGTTCACCAGCGACCTGCTGCCTTCTGACGTTGTCGGTATTTCGATCTATTCGGCGGTCGATCAGGAGTTCGAGTTCAAGCGCGGCCCGGTCTTCACCAACGTCCTGCTGGCCGATGAAATCAACCGCACCACGCCCAAGACTCAGTCCGCGCTGCTCGAGGCCATGAACGAAGGCCAGGTTACGGTCGACGCGCACTCCTACGAATTGCCGCAGCCATTTCTGGTGATCGCGACCCAGAATCCGGTGGAGCATCACGGCACGTATCCCTTGCCCGAGTCGCAACTCGACCGCTTTCTGATGCGTGTGCGCATGGGATATCCCGACGCGCAAGCCGAGCGCCAGATCCTGCGCTCCGAAGCAGGCGCCGCGCACCTCGACGATCTGAGCCCAGTTCTCACCGGCGCGGAAGTGCTAGAAATGCAACAGGCGGTAAAGCAGATTCGCGTGGACGATTCCCTCGTAACCTATGCTCTCGAAATCGTCCGCCGCACGCGCGAATCAGAATTTCTCTCTCTGGGCGTCTCGCCCCGCGGATCGCAAGCGCTCTACCGCGCCGCGCAGGCCATGGCGTTCCTCGAAGGCCGCACCTTCTGCACGCCCGAAGACATCAAGCCGCTGGTCGTTCCCGTTTTCGCGCACCGCATCGTAGTCAGCGGCCTCTACGCCTCAACCCTGAAAAAATCCGAACAGTCGGATCAGGTGCTGAAAGAGATTATTGAAAACGTTGCGGTGCCGGTGTAAGAGCAGTGGTGAGTGGTCGGTTGCCAGTTTTCTTTCCTCTGTGTATCTCTGTGTCCTCTGTGGTTAAATGTTTTTGACCTCGCCGCCGTTATAATTCTCCCGCCATGTCCTTCCTTCGTTTTCTAATGCTACTCTCGCTCGTCGCCTGGATCGGCGGCTTGATGTTCTTTGCGTTCGTCCTCGCACCGACGGTGTTTGCTCCAGGCGCGCTGCCCAACACGCATCTTGCCGGAAATATCGTCGGACGATCTCTCAACAAGCTGCACTGGATCGCCATCTTCTCTGGAATTGTGTTTCTGCCCAGTTCCCTGCTATACAGCCGTCTCGCCGATGGCACCGCGCATGCCTTCGCCACGCGGAACGTGCTCATCTGCCTGATGCTTGGGCTTACGCTGGTCTCGCAGTTCTGGATCATCCCACGCATGGACACGCTGCGCGCGCAGGTCGCCGACTTCACCGCGGTCCCAGTGGATAATCCCGCGCGCGCGGAGTTCGACGCACTGCATGCCTGGTCGACGCGCGTGGAAGGCGCGGTTCTGCTGCTGGGATTGCTTGCGGTCTACTCAACGGCCAGCGCCTTCTACCGCCGATAAGAACCGAGCGAATCTTCACTGCGCCCGAGTGCGAGGGCGAGACGCCCACGCGACAGCCGGCAGAATGCCGGCGCTACTTTTCCTAGCGCCGGCTGCGCGCTTCCAGAACTTCGCGGAGCTTCCCGGCAAGCGCATCCAGTTCGAAGGGCTTCTGCAGGAGCGTGGTTCCAGGTCCACGATTTTCGCCCGGCGCTGCGCCGAATTCGCCTTCGGTGTATCCCGACATGAAAATAACTTTCATCCCCGGACGCGAAGCCGACAGCCGGCGCGCAACCTCAGTGCCGCGCATGTGCGGCATCACGATGTCGGTCAGCAGCACATCGATGGTGCCTTTGTACTGCTCCGCTAGGGCGACCGCATCGCCGCCGTCTTTGGCCTCGAGCACCGAGTAGCCGAGTTCCTGCAGGAACTGGCAGATCATCCAGCGCAGGTCGGGTTGATCTTCCGCCACCAGGACGGTCTCCATGCCGGAACGGACGGCCTTGACTGGAGGCGCCACGGGCTGCGGTTTCGCCGCCGCCGCCACGCGCGGGAAAAAGATTTGCAGAGTTGCTCCTTGCCCCACTTCACTGTTCACGCGGACATGGCCGCCGCTCGCCCGCACGATGTTGTACACCACCGACAACCCAAGACCCGTTCCTTCCTCCTTGCGCTTGGTGGAGAAGAACGGTTCGAAGATTCTGCTCTGCGTCTCCGCATCCATGCCGATACCGGTATCCGCCACGGCCAGCATGACGTAATCGCCGGGCGGAAGCGCGGTTGGCTCCGCAGCCGCCGTCTCGGCAGCGGCTGGCTCTGCAGCGGCTGGCTTGGCAGTGGAAAGATGCGCGCGAGCCGTATCCGCAACCACGCGGGCGGTTTCCAGCGTGAGTTTTCCTCCCTGCGGCATGGCATCGCGGGCGTTGACCACAAGGTTCATGATGACTTGCTCGATCTGTCCGGGATCGGCGCTGACGCAACCGGCGTTGGGATCGAGCTTGACTACGAATTCCATCTCGTCGCGCAGCAAACCGAGGAGCATCTCGCTCATCCGGCTCACCAGCGAGTTGAGATCCAGAACCTCCTGGCTGAATACATGCTTGCGGCTGAAGGAAAGCAACTGCCGCGTCAGGTTGGCCGCACTCGCAGTGGTGCGGAGGATGGTTTCCACGCTCTTGCGCACCGCAGGACTGGCGCTTTCTTCCCCCAGCACAATTTCGGCGTAGCCTTGAATCACCATCAGCAGATTATTAAAGTCGTGGGCAATTCCGCCGGCCAGTCGTCCGACCGCCTCCATCTTCTGAGCTTGCCGAACCTGCTCCTCCAGCCCGCGCCGGCCAGTAACATCGCGTGAGGTCACTACGATGCCGCCCACCGCAACGTCGTTCAGCAGATTGTTTCCCACGGATTCCAGCCACACCCAGGAGCCATCTTTGTGGCGAAAGCGAAACTCGGGAGGAGCGGCGCTGCCCGCCTTCAGGGTCACGCGCTCCAGCGCGGCGCGCACCGCGGGCTCGTCCTCGGGATGAAGCAACGCGAGCAGGCTTCTCCCCAGGAGTTCCGCCGGCCGGTAGCCGGTGACGCGTTCGATCGAAGGGCTGTGATAAATCATGGTGCCATCGACGGCGACCACGGTGATCACGTCCGAGAGGTTCTGAATCAGATAGCTGAAGCGGTCTTCACTGCGGCGCAGAATGGCGGCGGCGTCCAGACGATCCCGGATATCGCGGAAGATGCCGAGAACGGCGGGTCGTCCGCCCAACTCGGTAGCACTGGCGCTGACCTCGACGGGCACTACGGTTCCGTCGGCCCGCAGCAGTTCCAGTTCCTGACTGCGATTTCTTCCGGGCGCGGCCGCGGTGATCGGATCGGTGATCGGAGCGGCGATCGGAGCGAGCGGTTCGCGGCCCGGCGCGTTTCCTGTGGAGGGATACAGGCGAGATTCCGGCAGGCCTACGAGCTGCCGCTCGGGCATGCCGAGCATCTCACCGGCGCGGTTGTTAGCTTCCAGAATGAGGCGGGTCTCGGCATCGATCACGAGAATGCCGTCATTCGCAGTATTGATCAGGTTGCGATATTTTTCTTCCGAGTTGCGGATCTGGGTGAGCACAGCCGAAGACAGGCCAATGCCGATCAGCAACAACACCCCGCTGGCGATCAGCGTGACCATGGAGAGCACGCGGTCGATCCAGCGCGCGCCCTCGCTGAGCGTGGACGAAAATTCATCTTCCAGCGGAGTGACGCCGGCATCGACGCTGGCAACCTGATCGGTAATCTGCTGGATCTTCTGCGCGTCAGGGTGGGGGGAATTCACTTCCCGGTGCAGGTCGTCGGCCAGGGAGCGCAACTGGTCAATGTATCGGTCACCCTCGGTCCAGACCGCGATGGCTCGCGCCATGTAGCCAAAGCTTCCGAATCGCCGGAAGAGCATCGACATGTTGTCGACATCCGCGGGACTGTTGCGCCCCTGCACGAAGCCGCGCCGAACCACTGCCAGGTCGGGCGAGAGTCGCTCCAACTGCAGGCGGGCCTGCTTGTCGCCCGCGGGAACCGCGATCTCCACGAGATACTGCTGATAGTCGCTCTCAGCATGGCTGGAAGAATACTTGGTCAAACTAAGGACAGCTCGCTTTTCGGCCTTCGACCACAGGCCCTCACCACCCACGTAGGCGCGAACCCCGGAAAGAATCTCGGAGCGCAGCGCGCCCAGACAAAAGACACAGACCACGATGGCGACGAAGACACCAACAATGATCTGCAACTTCCTGCCGATGGGAAGGCGGTGGAACATTTTTTACGAAACCCTCATGCTGACGTCTTGCGTCTGAGTTGAACCTGATGTATCCAGGCTGATCTACGGAGCCGGGGACCGAGAGACGGCGGAGCGCGCTACTTCCGCTTGAGAAAAAATACGGAAGGTGCGATTCACAGCGGAACCACTACCGCGTGGCCTGATCGCGGCGCGAACCTGAATCGTCCGGCTTTCGGAAGCGTCGAATCGCATTTACAGCATATCGTGCTTCGGGGACGACCCTCAAGCCAAAATTGATTGAGGAAGGCCACGCCGGAGAGCGGGTGTGGCGTGTGTCAACGCAACGCCTGATAGCGGAAGCAGTCCACAACGTGATCGTTGACCAGACCCACGGCCTGCATGAAGGAATAGCAGATTGTGGACCCGACAAAGTTAAAGCCTCGCTTCTTGAGGTCTTTGCTCATGGCGTCCGATTCCGGCGTGCTCGCCGGAACCTGCTTCATTGACTTGGGCGAGTTCACACGCGGCTTACCGCCAACGAATTGCCAGATGTATGCGTCGAAGCTGCCGAATTCTTTTTGGACTCCCAGAAACGCCTTGGCATTGCCCACGGCCGACGCGACTTTGAGTTTATTGCGGACGATGCCGGGATCGCGCAACAGGCGGTCCAGCTTGCGGCGGTCGTAGCGCGCGACGCGCGCAGGATCGAATCCGTCGAAAGCTTTGCGGTAGTTGTCGCGCTTGTTCAGAATCGTATTCCAACTCAGCCCGGCTTGAGCGCCTTCGAGAACGAGGAATTCAAAGAGCGTGCGGTCGTCGTGCGCTGGCACGCCCCATTCCTCGTCGTGATAACGAATCGACAGATCGTTGCTTGCCCAGGGGCAGCGGACGAGTTGCGATGAATTCTTCACGGAACGATCTTTCACCACAGAGGTCACAGGGTCTCACGGGGGAAAGCAATAGGGTAAACGATTTCGAAATCTACTCCAGCGACTTTGGGTCCGACTTGTTCACGGGCGACTTGGTGTCGAGCAGAGACACCAGTTCATGCGCGCAGGCTGGCATGCCGACTTTACCTTCGCGGATGATTTCTTTTGCGGTCAACTTTTTCTTGTACAGGTTCTCGTTGGCGCCGCCATCGGAACGCAGAGTCGAGCCTTCGAGTGAGACTCCAGCGAACAGGCCTTTGCTGCGCGAGTAGGAGAGAATTTCGGCGTTCATGACAATGTCGGTGGCGCCCTCGGCGGTACGTCCCTTGGGACCGGCAGCGGCCGAGGCATCGGCTCCGAGTTTTACTTTGCTGTAGAGCAGGGATTCCGCGCCCTTGGGGTTCATAATGAGCAGGACGAAATCGGTGGCCTCTCCGCCTAATTGAAATCCGATGCTGACGCCTTCGAGCGCGTACAGAGCGGGAGCGCCCCATTTTCCCTTGTAGTGTTCACCGCCACGGCAGACCATGACGCCGCGGCCATAGCTGCCGCCGATGCCGAATGCTCCCTTCTTCACGGAAGGCAGAATGATCAGGCATTCGGCTTTGTCGAGCAGATCCTGGGGAATGTCGTCAGGGATGTTCAGAATCTCTTTGAGGACAACGCCGGCATCTTTGACGCGGTCTTCTTCGCGCTCGTCGTTGGCAGCGAAAGCGGATGTGGTCGAGATGAGCACGACGATAAAACCCGCGATGAGCTTCTTCATGAATCCCTCCAAGTCAGATTTTAAGAAAAACAAATTAGATTCTAGGAAAAAATGGATCGGTACGTGTCAATATGTTAAACCCTGAATCCAACTGGCCAACGGGAAGGATCGGCCCGGTAGTACATGGAGGCGATGTAACTGAAAGATTTTGCACGTTTTATGCCATGACCAAACGTGTGCTCCTTTTGTAACTTGGCACTTTGGCGGTACGCTCCTAAAGTCAATCAGATAGCGGGCTCCAGCGCGGACCCGATTTCGGCCTCCGGCGTGCATCTAATAGCTTGGGAGTGTCGTTAGAGCGGTTTAGAGTGCAAATTTTGGATTTTTCAGGCATGAAGTACACGAACTTAAATCTTCGATTGCTCACGCTTTTTCTGGCAACCTTTTTGACGGTGGGCCAGTCGCGGGGGCAGTCCGCGTATGTGTCAGGCGCGCCGAAACTCAGCGCTGCGAACCTGGCGAGCGGGACGGATGGCTCATCCGATCCTGGTGATGATCCGCAGAGCGCGATGGTCACCCTGCACGCGCGGGTGAACGAGGTCAACGTACTGTTCATCGCGACCGACAAGCACGGCAAATTCGTGCGCGACCTGAATCAGAGCGATTTCAATATTCTCGACGACCACAAACCACCGCAGGCAATTCTGAACTTCCGGCGGGAAACTGATCTGCCGCTTCACCTCGGCCTGCTGGTCGACGTCAGCGGATCGGTGGATGGCCGGTTTGATTTCGAGCAGACCGCGGCCACCAGTTTTCTGCAGCACACACTGCGCGCCGGATTCGACAAGGCATTCATCGTCGGGTTCAACAGTCACAGCCTGATGGCCCAGGATTACACCGACGACGTGAATTTGCTCTCGGTGGGTGTGCACAAGCTGCACGATGGCGGAGGAACGGCGCTGTACGACGCGGTCTATAAGGCGTGTAAAGAAAAATTCCTGAAGGACCGCCCCGATCGTCCGGTGCGGAAGGCGATCGTAATCGTAAGCGATGGAGAAGATAACCAGAGCGAGATCTCGAAGGCGCAGGCTATCGAAATGGCGCAGCGCTCGGAAGTAATCATCTACGCGATCTCGACCGACGACAGTGGTCTGGTGATGCGCGGAGACAAAGTGCTCGAGCAGTTGGCCGAAGCGACTGGCGGGCGCGCTTTCTTTCCGTTCAAGATGAAGGATATTACGCACTCGTTCGCCGCTATTGAAGACGAGTTGCGCAGCCAGTACGTGGTTTCTTACAAGCCCGCCAATTTTGATGCCGACGGACGCTACCGCTCCATTGAAATCTCTTCGCTGAAGAAAGACCTGCAGGTACGGGCGCGCAAGGGGTACTTCGCGCCACAGCAGTAGGTTCGGCTTCCGGCTTCCGGCTCTCGGCTTCCGCCCTCAGTTCCCACCGTTCTTCCACACCTGTGAAGCTGTTATCGCAGAATGCAAAGGCTCGCGCGCGCTCGCGTTTGCCCGGGCGGTCTTACTGTGTTAACGTCCCATTGATTTCTGATTGCATCGATTTCCGTCCACGCTGCAGGCTTCATCCCAACTGAGGAGAGCTCATGATTATTGGCATCGCATTTCTGGTGATTCTGGTGGTCATCGCCGTGGTGCTGGTCGGCATGTACAACAGCCTGGTGCAGCTGCGGGTGCGCTGCGATTCGGCGTGGTCCGACATTGATGTGCAGCTGAAACGGCGGCACGATCTGATTCCGAACCTGGTCGAGACGGTGAAGGGATACGCGGCGCACGAGAAGGGGACGTTTGAGAACATCGCCAAGTTCCGCTCGCAGGCCATGCAGGCAACCACGCCGGAGGGTAAGGCGGTTGCGGAGAATCAGCTCACGGGCGCGTTGAAGAGTCTGTTCGCGGTGGCGGAGAATTATCCGGAGCTCAAGGCTTCGGAGCAATTTACCCAACTGCAGGGATCGTTGAGCGAGACCGAAGACTCGATTCAGAACGCGCGGCGCTATTACAACGCGGTGGTGCGCGACTTAAATACAAAGATCCAGGTGTTCCCGACGAATATTCTGGCGGGGATGTTCAACTTCACGCCGCGGCAGTTTTTTGAGACCACGGATGCCGATCGCGAGCCGGTGCAGGTGAAGTTTTAGGAAAATTGAGTAATTGAGTGATTGAGAAATTGTGTAATTTGAAAACCTCAAGAGCTATTCTTTTCGCGCTGCTCGTCTGCTTCCTTGCGGGCGCTGCACAGGCCAAATCCTGGCGGGTCGGCGACTTTCAGGACAATATTATTGTCAGCGAAGATGGCAGCGCGGTGGTGACCGAGCGCATCACGCTGGTGTTCGTCGGCGAATGGCACGGGATTCATCGCACGATTCCGATTGAATATCCCGGGCCGAGCGGGACCAACTATGAACTCTTTGTTGAGGTGACCAGCGTCACTGAGGACGGTGGCGGCAAACTCAAGTACGATTCCTCGACTGCGAATGGCTCGCGCGATCTGAAGATTTACCTTCCAGACGCGGTCGATGCGACGCGGACGGTCGAGATCACCTACCTCGTGCGCAACGGGACGCGCTTCTTCGACAGCCACGACGAGTTTTACTGGAACGTTACGGGAAATGACTGGCCGGTGCCGATCGATCATGCAGCGGCGACGGTGATGTTCCCGGGCGCGGCGGCGGGTTCGCTCAGCGCGCAGGCGTTCACCGGGGTTTACGGGTCGAAGCAGCGCGATGCCAGCGCAAAGATCGCGGGCGCCGAGGCGCAGTTCGAGACGAGTAATCCGCTGCCCATGCGCGGCGGGTTGACCATCGACATTTACATTCCGAAAGACATTCTCAAAGAGCCGAGTACGCTGACGAAGTTTTTCTGGTTCGTGGGCGGCAATCCAATTGTGTTTTTGCCGCTGGTTACTTTGATTGGAATGTTCGGGTTGTGGTGGGTGAAGGGACGCGATCCGGATCCCGGAATGTCGGTGGCGCCGATGTACGAGCCGCCGTCCGGGATTTCCCCCGCGGAAGCGGGCACGCTGCTCGAGGATACGATTCATCCCCGCGACATTACATCGACCATTGTCGATCTGGCAGTGCGGGGATACATCCAGATCGAGGAGACTGCGGAGAAGACCCTGGTGTTCACGAATAAGGATTATGTGTTTCACCTGTTAAAACCGCGCGAGCAGTGGGGCGCGGACCTGGCTCCGCACGAACTCGTGATGCTGGAAAATATCTTTGCCGGCGGCGACGAGACGCGCTTGTCCAGCTTGAAGAACCGCTTCTACACCTCGGTTCCGGTGATTCGCCAGGACATTATGGCGGCGCTGAAGCGGAAGGGAATTTACCTGCTCGACCCAGAGTCCGCCAACGGATACAGCGTGGGGATGGCGGTCGCGATCATAGCGCTGTTAGCGCTTCTGCAGTATCTGGGATGGGCAAACTTTTTCAACTCCGCGCCGTTGCTGGTTGTGTGCGTTCCGGTCTCGGCGCTGATCTGGTGGCTGTTTGCGCGGGTGATGAGCGCAAAGACGGTGAAGGGAGCGCAGACTCGCATCGCGGTGCTCGGCTTCCAGGAGTTCATGAATCGCGTGGATGCGGAACGGCTCAAGGTGATGCCGCCGACGACGTTTGAAAAGTTACTGCCCTATGCCATGGCGCTGGGCGTGGAGCACCACTGGGCGCAGGCATTTACCGGCATCGTGAAAGATCCGCCGACTTGGTATGTGGGGCCGGGTGGGTATGTGGGAGGATTCAATCCGATTTTCTTTTCCAGTTCGATGCATAGCATGGCGACGGATATGCATCAGGTATTTGTGTCGGCTCCGCGCGCCAGTTCGAGTGGGGGGGGGTGCGGCGGAGGAGGCGGCGGGGGCGGAGGGTTCTCCGGCGGAGGATTTGGCGGCGGGGGTGGGGGAGCTTTCTAGGCTGGAGTGATGATGAGATTTGTTTGTGGACTAACTCTCCTGCTCGCCCTCACGGCTCTTGATGTGTGCGCTCAACAGAGTGAGGCTACTCCGCCTTCCTTAACGGTACGCACGACCTTGGTGATGGTTCCGGTTCTGGTGACGAACCAGGCAGGGAAAGTAGTCTTTGGATTGACGGCAGACGATTTTGTGGTCACCGACAATGGCGTGCGGCAGCAGGTCGCGCTCGATCCGGAAACCGATTCGCAGCCGCTGGCCCTGGTCATCGTGGTCGAGACGGGCGGCACGGGAGCCCGTCATCTCAACGACTACCAGGAACTGAACTCGATTCTCGATGCTCTGATCGGGGATGTCGAGCACCACGTGGCTTTGGTTGGCTTCGACAGCGCGCCACATCTGGTGATGCCTTTTTCGTCGAGGACGTCCGATGCGGCACAGCTGCTCTCTTCCCTCACCGAGGGGGATCAAGGCGCAGCCATTCTGGATGCGGTGTCGTTCGCAGTGGCGCAACTGCGGATGCAACCGGCGAACTACCGGCGCGCTATTCTGCTGTTGAGCGAAACTATTGACCAGGGGAGTAAGACAACGCTCAACGAGGCGCTGCGCCTTGTCAGTGACACCAACACGGCCATCTACAGCTTCGCGTTTTCGAGTACGCGCGCGGCCGTCTCGCACGAGGCCTCCAAGTTGAACAACGATACTCCGGGGCCGGCGCACGGATGCTTCAGCCGCCAGGGCGCCGATGCTGAATATGAGGGCCACTACAGCAAGCAGGTGCTCGACTGCATCAGCCAACTGGCTCCGCCGGTGCGGCTGGCCACGATGACATTTTTGACGGCGCGGAATGCACTGCGCACCAAGACCGCCGAATCCATTGCGCAACTGGCAGGGGGAGAATTCCTTCGCTTCCATAATGCCAAGGATCTGAAAGCTAATCTGATCGCGGTCTCGAACGACCTGCCGAACTACTATGTGTTGAGCTTCCGGCCCACGTCGGTTACGCCAGGGCTCCATGCGTTGCATGTGGAGACCAAGGACAGAGACCGTCCGCACCTGGTGGCGAAGGCGCGACGCGAGTACTGGATCGACGACGATTCGGTGCGCTGAACGTCTGCAATTCCGCGGGTGAGCGGGTTAATACTACATTCCAACTATTGACCGCATCCCGCGCTGACCTATAATCGGCGCACTTCTTTTCCGGGGTTCGATCGTTGATCGTTGATCGTTGATCGTTGATCGCTGATCGTGTGAACGTGAAATCCAGATATGTCCGGCCAATCGTCGCTACCATCTGCGTGCTCGCCGCGCTGTGGGTGATTTGCTGCGTGGGACTCTACAGCGTGATGCGGCAGTCGCCGGAGCGGTTCGGTCGGGTGATGGCCAAGATCCCGGGACCTGTCCCTTTTCTGATTCTTCCTTTCGAAACTCTCTGGATGCGCGCCCGGGCCGGCACGTTGCAGGTGGGCAGTCCCGCGCCCGATTTCGCGCTGACCAAGCTCGATAAAACCGCGCAGGTGCAACTATCCGCTCTCACCGCGGAGCAGAAGCCGGTGGTGCTGGTGTTTGGCAGCTATACCTGACCTCCCTTCCGGCGGGAGGTTCCTGCCCTTAACAAACTCTACGAGCAATACGGAAGCCAGGTTACGTTTCTGGTGGTGTACATCACCGAGGCGCATCCCACCGACGTTTGGCAGACGGAGAGCAACCTCAAGGACAACGTCGTCTTCGCCAGCCCTCGCAGTGAAGACGAACGAGGATTCGTGGCCGGAGCTTGCGTGCGTAAGCTGGGAATTGAAATTCCTGCCGTGCTCGATGAGTTTGGCAATTCGACGGAGAGTGCATACACGGCGTGGCCCGACCGGCTCTACTTGATTGATGCCGCCGGGCGCGTGGCGTATAAGAGCCGGCCCGGGCCCTTTGGGTTTCACGCCGACCAGCTGAAAGCGGCCATACTCAAGGTGGTTCCGGCTCGGTAGCGGCAATCAGACTTCGACTCCGCTCTGTCGAAAGTCCCCACCCTTCGACTCCGCTCAGGGCAGGCCTTCTCGCGCAAAGGACGCGCGAGAAATGCGCCACCGGGGATTTTCATTTCCTTTGATCGGTCAGCCCATGCGCACTCAGGAGAGGCCCCGGCTGGACGGACGAAGGCTTCCGTCCCTATATGTGCATCACTGCTTCCAGCAATCAAAAAAAGGGCCGCGAGTGAATCGCGGCCCATTCAAGCGCTCAGGAGATTTTATTGTTCGCCGGCACCGGAGAAGTCGCTGCCCCACATGGCGTTGCTACCCCACATCGCATTACTACCCCACATGGCGTTGCTGCCCCACATCGCATTGCTCCCCCACATGGCATTGCTGCCCCACATCGCATTGCTCCCCCACATCGCGTTGCTGCCCCAGAGAGCGCTGCTGCTGGCCGAACCGGTCAGCGACGACGAGGACGTGCCGGTGGCGAATTGTGAGCTTCCCCACACGGTCGCATAGGACCAGGTAGAAGAAGTGTTCCAGACCGAGGACCGGCTCGGGCTCAGAGTGACGGTGTCAGAGTTGCCGTTGAACGTGGCTACCGGAGACATCGCCGTGCCCCTGGCTACCACGGTGCTGTTTAAGGCGGCTTCGACATCGACGTAGCCGGCGCCGATGGTGAAGACGTCGTATTGGTCGGTATACGTGATCCCGGTGGTTGGGTCGGTCGTGCTGCTGGACCGCGGGAAGGTCTTGTATGCCGTCAGCATCAACCGGGCTTTGACCTGATCGGGAGTGAGGCTCGGACTCTTCTGCAACACATCCGCAACGACTCCGCTGACGATGCCCGTAGCCATGCTGGTTCCACTTAACTGGAGGTACGTGGAAGAGATGGCGCTGCTGCCTCCGTGGACGTAGTAGCTGTAAGGTACCTGGTCGGCGGGATACTGAGTGAAAAGCGTTGAGCCTGGCGCCTCCAGCGAGACCAGCAGGTTTCCGGGCGCGACGATATCGGGCTTTGCGACCGCATCGACAACCGTCGGTCCCTTGGAGCTGTAGCTGGCAATGAGGTCGTCCACACGCGTAGGCGTGCCCATGGGCTTCATCGCGCCCACAGTCAGCACATAAGGATCGTTGCCCGGTGAAGTAACCGTGGCGTAGCCGTCGGTGGCTTGATAGCGCCCGTTATTTCCCGCGGCCACGACGACAACAATGCCAGCCTTCCAGGCCTTTTCGACCGCCTGGCACAGCGGGTCGAGGGTGTAGCTTTCGTACACCGGTCGGCCAAGCGAGAGGTTGATGACACGAATGTTGTACTTCGATTTAAGAGAGATCGCCTGGTTGATGGCAGCGATCGCCGAGCTATCGGTACCCGCACCGTTCTGATCCAGCACTCTGAGGCTGATGATGTTGGCGCTGGGCGCAATCCCCTTGAATGTCTTGGAATACTGAGTGCCGGTTGAACTGAGACCGTCGCCGGCAATGAGACCTGCGATGTGAGTGCCGTGGCCGTATTGATCATTGGTGCTCGAGTTTCCCGGCACGAAGGACTGTTGATACACCACTCGGGAGATAGGAAGAATACCCTGGTACAGATCCGGGTGGTTGCTCACGCCGCTGTCGATCAGGGCCACGCCAATCCCGGCACCGGTGTAGTTCGACTGCCATGCGAAAGGCGCGTTCACCGCCGCGGCGGCATTGCTGAGCGACGGCGCCAATGGCCGGTCTGAGCTGATGTATACGACGTTGGACTGGTTGGAGAGGTTCTGGATACCGTTGCCATCGAGCAGCGCAACCACGCCGTTAATGATCGGCAAGTCTCCCAGAATCGTGCCCCCAAGTTTCACAACGACGTTCAACAGGCAATCCACAATCCCGAACAACCCGCTGCAATTCAGCTGTGTTCCGGGCGCATACTGCACAATGACCTGCACCTGTTGGGTCCCGGTATAGCCTTGCAATTCGGGCGATATTTTGGAGTTGTTGCCCTGCGCGACGGCTGTCGCCGTCAAGGTGGCGATCAACAATAGAATCAGTAGTTTCTTCACATTTCCTCGATTTCGTGGGGGACAAAGTGATCTAACGCTCAAATCGAATCTCAGCCTTAAGATTGCAGGTACAGGTCCAAAGAAAGCGAAATAAGCCCCTTAAGAATCAATCGGTTGGGCGGGCACAAGCCGCGCGGAGCGGGACAGATTGTCGCATCGCGGGGCAATGAGACAGAATGGCTCATGCAGTAACCGCCCAAGTAACAGCCTTTATTAATCAATTGCCGTTCGGCAGAACTGAGAATCGGATCAAGAACAGGGCGATACCGCGGCTCTAACTTGTTGAATCGCCTGAGGAACACGAGAGTAACCACCGGCGACAGTTTTGCACGGACAGCAGGCCCCAATTGGGCAAGAATCTTAAGGGACCCAATGTCTTGGACACGTTCCATTGGCGCGCACATGTTCGTTGCCGGACTGGCGCTGGCGGCGTTCTCCAGCTGTGCCTGGGCTGGAATGCACTGGCAATCGAACGACCCGGTCAAGTTTGTCTGCTATCTGGTGACGGCGTTGTTGGTTTCGTCGCTCAAGGTGACTCTTCCCGGCCTGGATGCAACCCTTTCGGTCAACTTCCTGTTCACGTTGCTGGGAATTCTGGAACTGAGCCTGCCGGAGACGCTGCTGATAGTCCTGGCTTGCACGGTGGGCCAGGCTTACTGGAAGCCCGCGAAGCGAGTGAAGCTGGTGCATTTGCTGTTCAACTGGTCGCAGCTGACGGTTTCCAGCGCGATCGCATACGGCGCCTACAAACTGGTAGCAATTCACGTTCTGCACGCGCCTGGACCTCTGGCGCTTCTAGCCGCGGCGATCACGCACTTCGGATGCAACACCGCGGCCATGTCGACCATTATCGGCCTGACCGAAGATAAGCCGATTCCGAAGGTCTGGAACGACAGCTATCTATGGTCTTTCCCTTATTACATGGTCGGAGCGGCTGCAGCGGGGCTGGTGCACTTCCTTAATGGACACATCGGATGGCAATCCTCTCTGCTGGTGCTGCCGCCGATTTACTTGATGTACCGGTCGTATCGGCTGTACCTGGGCAAGCTGGAGACGGAGAAGAAGCACGCCGAGCAGGTTTCCAGTCTGCACCTGCGAACCATTGAAGCGCTCGCGCTCGCGATTGAGGCGAAAGACGAGACTACTGGCGAACACTTGCAGCGGGTGCGGATCTACGCCATGGAACTGGCGAAAGAACTGGGACTGAGCGAGGACGAAACCGAGGCGCTGCGGGCGGCGTCGGTGCTGCACGACATCGGGAAGCTGGCGGTACCGGAGCACATTATTTCGAAGCCGGGAAGATTGACGCCGGAAGAATTCGAGAAGATGAAGATCCATCCCATTGTTGGGGCGGAGATTCTGGAGCAGGTGCACTTTCCGTATCCGGTGGTGCCAATCGTGCGGGCGCATCATGAGAAGTGGGATGGCAGCGGTTATCCGAACGGACTGGCCGGAGAGGATATTCCGATTGGGGCGCGCATTCTCGCCGCGGTCGATTGTCTGGATGCGCTGGCGTCGGACCGGCAATACCGCAAGGCGCTGCCGTTGCACGAAGCCATGGCCAAGGTGGTAGCGGATGCAGGGAAGAGTTTTGATCCGAAGGTGGTCGGGATTCTGAATCGCCGCTACATTGAGTTGGAGAAGCTGGCGACTCAAGAGCCGCTGCAGGCTCCGCCGAAATTGTCCACCGATATTAAGGTTACGCGTGGATCGGCGCCGGCAGCGGGTTTTGCCGAGTCGGCGGACTCGGATGCCAACGCTCTCAAGCCGGGCGGAGATGCTAGTTCGCGCGTGGCGGCCGCTCGGGAACAGTGTCAGGAGATTTTGCAGCTCGTGCGCCAGACGGGCGCGGAGCTGCGAGCGGAGGACATTTTTTCTCTGCTGGCAGTGCGGCTGAAGAATCTGGTGCCGCACGATTCCATGGCGGTGTACTGTCCGACGGACGGCACGCTAGCTGCGGAGTTTGTCAGCGGAGAAAACTTCCGGCTGTTCTCGTCGTTGCGAATTCCGGAAGGTGAAGGCCTTTCGGGATGGGTCGCGCAAAATCATAAAGCGATTTTGAACGGCAATCCGTCGGTTGAGCCGGGTTATCTGAACGATCCCACAAAGTACAGTACGCTGCGCTCGGCGCTGGCCGTACCGCTCGAAGGACCGGCGGGAGTGGCGGCCGTGCTGGCGCTGTATCGCGCCGGGCAGGATGCGTTCACGGAAGACGATCTACGCGTGGTGGAAGCGGTGGGAGACGGGCTGGGGACGGCGATTGCCGCGGCGCGCAAGCCGAAGGCTACCGGGATCGGCGCTGGCGCGAGGTAGCGATAGTCTTTTCGGTTTCGATGAAGCGCGGGCGGGACGCCCCCGCGACAGCCGGCGGGGACGCCGGCGCTACTCTAACCTCACCAGATGCGCTGAACACTGTAGGTATCGAAGATGCGATCGTTGCTGATGATCTTGAGATCCTCCGCCTGCGCCTGAGCAATCAGCATTCTGTCGAAGGGATCGCGATGTTCTCCGGGCAGCCGACCCGCGCGCACCGCATGATCGATTGAGATCGGCAGTTCCTCGAAGCCAAGCTGCGCCAGATACCGGTCGAGGTCGCTGGCGAGTTCCTCGCCGGTTGGTAACTTTCCCAGACGAACCTTGGTGGCAATTTCCCAGGCGGAAGCCGCGCTGACCAGAATTTCGTTTTTGCCGTCTTCAATGATGAGGCGAGCTCGCGGGGTCAGTAAGCGAGAAAGATTGAAGCTCCACAAGAGCGTATGCGTGTCGAGGAGAAAGCGCACGACTTCACTCCCAGCGGTCGAGTTCTTCCGGGGGAAGAGGCTCGAAAAACTCGGGTCCGACCACTAACTTCCCTTTCAGAATGCCGAGCTTTCGTCGGCCTTTGCGGCCTGCGACAGGCACCAATCGCACCACGGGATCTTTCCCGCGGGCAATAATGATCTCCTCTCCCATGCATGCCTTCTCAATGAGCCGGGATAGGTTGGTCTTCGCTTCGTGAATGCCGACGGTTTTCATGTGGTTAGCTGGTTGTGTTAGCTAATTATAACTTAGCTAATCCTCCAATGGCAAGAGCCTTAGTTCCAAACCGAAGCGCGCGCGGGATCGCCCGCGCCACATGGGCTTATTCCATCTCGAAGCTCAGATATAGCAGGCCGCCATCGCGCTCGACTTGCAGCACAACCGGATCGCCGGGCTTCAGGGCGCGCACGGTGGTGCGGAGTGTGTCCATGGAATCGATCGAGGCTGTGTTGAGCTGGTGGATGATGTCGCCGGCCTGCAGGCCGGTGTCCGGCAGGATGAGGTCAGCGGCGCGTCCCACCACGACGACTCCCGAGGGAATGCGAAGCGCGCCCAGGCGGGAGCGCAGGTTGTCGGTGAGATCGATCCCCAGAATTCCCAACCGGGAAATCAGGCTGTTTTCTGGACTGACCGAGTCGAGAAGTTCGTCCATGTGATCGTGCTGCTCGATCGCGGGAACGTAGAGAATTTTCTTTTCGGTGCCACGGAGAATCTCCAGCTTCACTACCTGGTCGAGACGGTGCAAGTACAGCGCCGCGGAAAGCGACGGGAGAGTCTCGATGCGCCGGTCATCGGCGGTAAGAATGATGTCCTCAATTTTCAGGCCAGCGGCGGCGGCCGGGCCCTCGGGCTTTACGTCATCGACTACCACGCCCCAATGCTGCGGCAGGTGTAGACCTTCGGCCAGAGTGGGCGTGATCTCCTGCGCACCCGCGCCAATTTCAACCCGATGGACGTGCCCGTATTTGCGCAGGCTGTGGTAAACGAAATCGACGACGCGCGCGGGAATGGCGAAGCCCAGACCTTCGCTGCCTCCGCCTTGCGACAGGATGAAAGTGTTGATGCCGAGAACCACGCCGTTCGTATCCACCAGCGGGCCTCCGCTGTTGCCGGGATTGATGGGAGCATCGGTCTGCAAATAAGTGAGCGCCTTGCTGGGATCGGGTTGACGGGCGAGCGCGCTGACCACGCCCATGGTGACCGAATTCTGCAGGCCTTCGGGACTGCCGATGGCGAACACGAGTTGGCCGACGTGCGGCCGCTGCGGGCTGACCAGGGGAAGTGTCGGCAGATCGGTCTCATCAATTTTGAGCAGAGCGAGATCGGTCTCCTTGTGCTGGCCGATGAGTTGCGCCTCCAGGATGCGGCGCTTCCCGATCGGTACCTGGCCGACAGAGTCGCCCATGGGCAGGGGCAGGGCGACGCGAATCCGTTGCGCGCCCTCGACCACGTGGGCGTTGGTCATAATATAGCCGCCCGCATCGACGATCACTCCCGAACCGACCGCGTGCTGGCGGACGATAAAGGCGGTCTGGGATTTGTCCTCTCCGCTTTCGCGCAGCGGACCGTATCCCGTGACGAGAATCTGCACCACCGCGGGGGATACGCGGGCGGCCAGGCTTTCGAGGTCGTGGTTCAGCTTTTCCAGGGTGTCGTTGGCATCGGCGGCGCGGGCATCGGAGGCATTGGCCTTGCCTGTGTCCTTGTGCGGCGCTGCTGCTTGAGCGAACGCCGGGTGAGATTCATTCGATAGAACACACAGCGTGCAGAGCATCAGAACTCGCGCTGGCAGGCTCACACATCGCGGATGATCGCCGACATTTCCTAGGGGGATCGCTGGCATGATTCACTCCTCTGACAAACTCGCCTGTCTGCATTCTGACAGAACTTCCCTCTCCGTGACGACTGCACCTGGCGTGGTAGGCCTTTGCTATTTTCCTCCGGGCGCTGCGATCACGGCAGGGGAAACCTAGTTGCTACCGTTAACTAATGGGAGGCTAATACAGATTTGCTGGTGGGGGGGTTCGCAGCGTATTCCATTGGAAGCGGACGATCAATTGCCCTTTAGCGGCACCTTGCGTTGCAACTCGTCGATGAAGTTTTCGAGGAAGATCACGTGGCCCGCGTATTGCTGGGTCGAGTCTCCGGCGTAGGTGGCAACGGCAATGTGCTTGCCATCGGGGGAAAGGTCGTACTGGGCTCCCACCGCGCCACTCATGGTCAGAGCTACATTCTGACTCGACCAGACACGCGGCTTTTCCGCTACGAACGAGTCGCCTTTTGCCGAGTAGCTGGCAACCATAATCCGATCATCCGGAACATCAAAGAAAAACAAATCCTTCCCGTCGCGAGAGAAGATAGGCGTCGTTCCGCCATTGCTTGAAATTTGCCAGTGACCGCCCTTGTCTGGAAAGGCGCGCACATAAACCTGGGAACTTCCCGACTCGTTGGAGCTGTATGCCAGCCAACGTCCGTCGGCGGAGAAGCGCGCACCTCGATCCCCAAAAATCGTACGTTGGAACAACTCAGGTTTGCCCGCCTTCAAAATCTCTCCTTCGTGTTCGACCGGCAAGATCCAGAGTTCGAACCCTTGCGGACCGGATTGATAGAAGGCCAGAGTTTTGCCATCGGGCGAGAAGGCGGCGGGGTATTGAAATTCCTTGCTTGCGCTCAAAAGCTGGGGTCTGCCGCCGCCATCGGCGCGGGCGAAGGAAATCCCATCCGCCGCCTGATAGACAACGTATCGACCGTCCGGGGTCCACACCGGGTGAGCTCCATTCCGCTCACCGGTCAGCGGCGACAACGTGTCGCGCCGAATATCGTAGATCCAAATCCCCGATTTCGCGTCATCATTCGCCACCGCCAGACGCTCGCCGTCAGGAGAGATGCGGGGATTTACGAAGAGCCCCGGCTTGTCGAGCAACGACTTCGATTTACCGTCCGCATCCATCCATTGGATGACTACCCGCGAAGCGTCGATCTCGCGGCTCCTGTACAGTAGCGTTCCCGTGCGAGAAAAGCTAAGCTTGGCGGAGCCAAACATCGACGAATAAGAAACCGGCTGCAATACCGGCTTGGGCGAGCCAGAAGTCTCGAGCTTCTCCGGATCGAAAGGAACCGCAAACAGCGTTCCTCGACTCACATAAGTCAGGTAGCCCTTCCCTTCAGACGCAGCCAGATAACGCCCGAAGGTTCCTCCGCGCTGGAGGGTTTTCCTGTGGTGGTCGGTCAGGGTTACGACATCAATGTGGGCATCATCAAAACCGACAGTTGCATTTTCGGCGGTGAAGAGTACCGCTTTGGCGCCCGGGAGGATTTGCGGCCAGCGATGAGTCCGTTCTTCTCCCTCCAGTTCAGTGACCGGCGAAGGAGTGCCTCCGGCAGAAGGCACTTGTGACAGTCCACCAGAAACGCGCAGACTCGCGATAATATTGCCGTCTTCACCCCAATCAGCGCCGGTATAAGAGGCTGCGGCGTCGCACAACGCGATCTCGGCACCGCCATCCACCGAGACTTTTCTCAGCTTTCCGCCCGCGATAAAACCAATCCATTGACCATCTGGAGAAAAAAACGGACTGGTCGCCCCAGCGGTGATCTGTAGTTCGGTGGCGCCCAGTTGGTCGAGCTTACGGGTGAAAAGGTGATTCCGGGAAAGGTAGGCGATGCGCGTGCCGTCGGGCGAAAGAATGATGTCGGACCCGCCCAACGCGTTCAAATACACGTCGCGGCCGAGATCTACCTCGAGGCGCACCAGCGGTTTCAGTTCTGCCGGGCGTGTGGCGCGATATGCAACCCACGATGCGCCCGCCGCAACGACCGCCAGCACTGCTACCGCAACCCACGGCAGCGACTGGTGTCGTCCAGTAGAACTTGGTGAGGTGGCGACATCGCTGGGTGCTTGCGCGATCCACTCCAACTCGGTCTTGAGATCGCGTGCGCTCTGCCAGCGGTTTTCGGGATCCTTCTCTAAACATCGCCTCAGTAAACGATCCAATGCGGGTGGCGCGACCGCGCCAATCGACGGCGCCGGGCGCTCCATGATGGCCGCAATCACGGTGGCCGGCGAAGAGCCATCAAACGCGCGTTTGCCGGTAAGCATTTCGTAGAGGACCAAGCCAAAGGAGAAGATGTCGCTGCGAGCATCAATCTCCTGCCCGGTGGCTTGAGACTGTAACTGCTCGGGCGACATGTAGTAGAGCGTGCCCACGATTTCGTTCTTGCCGGTGAGCGCCATCGTCAGCGTGGCATCGCTTGGAGGACTGTTGCCCTGCCCGATTTTGGCGAGCCCGAAGTCGAGCAGCTTGATTCCGGTTTTGCTGACCAGGATATTGGCGGGCTTCAGGTCGCGGTGGGTGATGCCTTTCCGGTGCGCTGCGTCGAGTGCATCGCAAATCTGTGCCGCGTACTTCAGCGCCTGCGGGAGGGGTAATGGTCCCTTCAGAGGCACGCCTTCGATATATTCCATCACCAAATAGTTCGGCCCGACATCATGCAAAGTACAGACGTTGGAATGGTTCAGGGCGGCGACGGCGTGCGCTTCGCGCTCGAAGCGCTCGGAGAACTGCTCGTTGGAAACCTTGATGGCGACAATGCGGTTCAGTCGCGTGTCGCGGGCCTTGTAGACTTCTCCCATCCCGCCTGCGCCGAGCGGCGCAGTGATCTCGTAGGGGCCCAGCCGGGTTCCGGGAGCCAAGGGCATAAGATCGAACGATTGTACCGCGTGAGATACTCGTAGGGAACGTGTGGCGGGCAAAGCGGTAGTAATCCCCAAGTTAGCGGCTTTTTTTGTGGTCTATCCCTCGGGGGAACCTAGTTGCTACCGTTAACTAATGGGTTATCAGGCTTTTACGCGGGTGCCTTTCGTGATATAACCGCCCCTGAGCATAAAAGCGGGCCTGCGCCCCGCCAGGAGCTTGGTTTGATGACGTTGGCCCCATTCGCAGACGAGCAACAGATAACGGGCCAGCCTAGAGGAGGTACCGTGGGCGAAGAAGCACGAACCGGAAAACGGTTCCCGCTGGAATTGCCGATTAAGATCCATAAGGGCGACACCGGCGGAGACGCCGCGGGAATCACGGGGAATCTCAGTGCGGCCGGGGTCTACATCCGCGCCGATTCTTCGATGGAGATTGGTTCGCCGGTGGAATTTGAAATCACGCTGCCGCCGGAAATGACGGGCGGGCCGGAGAATGTAACCATCCAGTGCAAGGGGCGGGTGGTGCGCGCCGATGAAACCGGCGAAGGCGGAGAAGGCCGCGGTGTGGCCTGCGTGATCGACTCATACGAGTTCGTAAGGAAATCTTAACTTTCTTGAACGAGCTTTCTTGAACGGACTTACTTGAACGAGCTTACTTAAGCGAACTCTTGAACGAACTTTTCGAAGCGGATTTTTCTGGAGCGTTGACAACATGCTCAAACTGATTCTGGCCGATAACCAGGCAATCTTCCGGGCGGGCATCGCCAAAGTGCTGGCCGTGGAAGATGAGATGCGCATTGTGGCTCAGGCCCAGACGCCTGAACAGATGTTTATGGCGCTGGACAAATTTCGCGCCGCGGTGCTGGTGGCGGCGGCGGGATTCCACACTGACTTTGCCGCGATTGTGCTGGCGGCCAACAAAGCCAAGACCCGCGTGATTGTGCTGGCCGACACCGGCGAGAGTGCGCAGCGGCATATGTCGAACGGGGCGCACGGCGTGGTCTATCGCAACGTGACCAGCGCGGCGCTGGTCGACTGCGTGCGGAAAGTGGCGCGCGGCGAAACCTGGGTGCAGGACGTCGCCGTCCCCAGCGAGCTCACCGAGAACGATATGGTCGGCCTGCGGGTACGCGATCGTTTGACCGCGAAGGAACTACGTATCGTCGCCTTGATTGTTCAGGGATATAAAAATAAAGAAATCGCCACACAACTCGGCACGACCGAGCAGGTCATCAAGAATTATCTGCGCAACGTGTATGACAAAATCGGCGTGTCGGACCGGTTGGAGCTGGCGCTGTTCACCATCCACCACCGGATTTTGAATGAGGCTGCAGCCGCTACGACGCAGGGCGTGGTACCGCAACCACCCGCGGGAGTTGCACAATAATCTCATCGGGATGAAATCAGGCCGCCTGCGGGCGGCCTTTTCGTTTCATGGTGGAATCATCGTGGAGGTTGGCTGACGTGCTCAATGAGGGCTGCGGCGGTAGCGTCGCAGGCATCGAAGGTGTCTCCCTGATTAGTCATGATGAGGACCGCGAAATCTTTGGCCGGGGCCATCCAGACGATGGCGTAGTTTTGCAGGTTGCTGCCGGCGTGATGCAGAGCCGGGCCACCACCTGCCCAGGAGCGGTCGAGGGCGAGCCATCCAAAAGCGTAGTTGCCGCCGAACGATGGCGTGTGCAGGCGCTTGAAGGTTTCCGGCTTCAGTATTCCCGGTTCGCCTTTCTCTCCGCGCAAGTGCGCGGTGATGAACTTTCCCCAATCGACAATCGAACAGTGCACGGTGCCGGCGGGACCGATGACGGCAGGGTTGTCGGCAAGCGGGCCAGGTTCGATCGGGCGGTGGAAGGTCAGCAGGAGTTTGTGCTGCCAGGGTTGATCGATCTTCTTCGGATCGACGTTCCTCGGAGCAACTGCGCCCGGAGTGCCCATCGCGCCGAAACCGCAGGTCTTCATACCAAGAGGCTGAAACAGCCGCTTCTGCATCAGGTTTTCCCAGGAGTCGTTCGCAACTCTCTCGGCCATCGCTCCCGCCACGGCGTAGCTGCGATTGGAATACAGATAGGTGCTGCCGGGCTGGTTGACGGCACGCTCGCTTAGGACCATCGCAACATAGGCCGCGCGTTGCTCGCGAGGAGTGCCGGGCAGTTCATGCATATCCTTGAACGTCTTGCCTTGCGGCCAACTCTCATCGGTAAAGCCGGCGCGGTGTGCGAGCAACTGTTCGAGCGTGACTTTGCGGTAGGCGGGATCCATTTTCGCCGTGAGGTCGGGAAAGACTTGATCGAGGGTTGTGCTCCAGGAAACTTTCCCTTCTTCGACCAGCGTGGCCAGCATGGTTGCAGTCATGGCCTTGGTGTCGGAGCCGAGATGGAACTGATCGTTGACCGTGACGGGCGTGTCGGTGCCGTACTTGCGGACGCCGACTGCACCGACAGCCGACAGGCCTTTGCTGGTGACGATGGCTCCAGCGAGCGCGGGCAGATCGTATTTTTTGAGGAGCGGTTCGAGCAGCGCGTTCAGGTTCTCAGGGGCGGGCGGTTTCTTCGGATCGGAAACATTCGGCGCGCCCGCCAGGGCAACGATCACCATGCCGAGAGCACACACGCCGATGCTTGCAATCGTGATGGCCGCATTCCCCCACTCGGAACGTTGTTCCGTGCTCAATGATCAGAAAGCATACTGGATTCTCGCGGCTTCGCGACGGCCGAGAGCTCCCGATGCGTTAGGCCGCAGTTCTGGCACTCATCGTTAAGCGGGCTCTCGCTTCCGGCGTGGAAACGCTCGCCGCAACGCGGACAGTCCAGGAAACTGATCCACAGGCCGGCGCCCACGGCCGTGAACAGTGCAGGCCAGACAAAGAGCTTCGCTATCGAACTCAGTTGAGGCTCAGCGTACGCGAGGAGCACAAACCCACAACACGCTAGACCTCCGACTGTCGCTGTACGCTTGAGAAGAGTGTTTGCCTCCACCAGCCATAGTAGCGGGCGCGCTCCAGAGGGCCGAGGTCACACAATCGCCGTCCCCTGCGATCCGATCTCGGCTCCAACTGAATCATGAACAGCGCCTTCCGACTGATGTGAACAGCGATCCGCCTATACGATCTTCTCTCCGACTACTTTTGCCTGCGTGAACAGGTACAGATAATCAGGGCCGCCGGATTTGGAATCGGTGCCGGACATGTTGAAGCCGCCGAAGGGGTGGGCGCCCACCATCGCGCCGGTGCATTTGCGATTGATGTAGAGGTTGCCGACGTGGAATTCGCGGATGGCGCGGTCGATTTTGTCGCGCGACTTGGTATAGATCGCGCCGGTCAGGCCGAACTCGGTGTCGTTGGCGATTTCGAGGGCGTGGTCGAAGCCGCGGGCTTTGATGACGGCGAGGACCGGGCCGAAGATTTCCTCCTGCTCGAGTTTCGATTTCGCGGGTATGTCGGCAAAGACCGTGGGCTGGATGAAGTAGCCCTCACCGGGAGCGCGTTCGCCGCCAGTAAGGAGGCGTCCGTCTTTCTTGCCCTGTTCGATGTATTCGAGGATTGTCTTCATCGAGCCTTCGTTGATGACCGCACCCATGGCGGCGTTTTCGGCGACATCGCCGATCTGGATTTTTTCGACGCGGGCTTTGAGTTGCTCGAGGAACTTGTCGTAGACGCGTTCGTCGACGATGGCGCGTGAGCAGGCGGAACATTTTTGGCCTTGAAAACCGAAGGCGGCTTGGGCGACGCCTTCGACGGCAGAAGCGATGTCAGCATCGGCGTCGACGATGATCGCGTCTTTGCCCCCCATCTCGAGAATCGTACGCTTGATCCAGACCTGGCCGGGAGCCTGCGTGGCGGCGACTTGGTTGATGTGCAGGCCGACTTCGCGGGATCCGGTGAAGGCGATGTAGCGAGTATTCGGATGCGCGACGACGGCGTCGCCGAAACTGGCTCCGGCGCCGGGGCAGAAATTCACCACGCCTTCGGGCATGCCGGCTTCTTCGAGTAGCTCCATAAACTTCGCGGCGATGGTGGGGGAATCGCTCGACGGCTTCAAGATCACCGTGTTGCCGGCGACGATGGAGGCCAGAGTCATCCCGGCCATGATGGCGCAGGGAAAATTCCACGGCGGAATTACCGCGCCCACGCCGAGCGGAATGTAGTGCAGCGTATCGTGCTCGCCGGGGAGTTGGATGGGAGTTTGCGATTTCGCGAAACGCAGCGCTTCACGCGCGTAGAATTCGCAGAAGTCGATGGTCTCGGAGATGTCGGCGTCGGCCTCGGCCCAGTTCTTGCTGACTTCGAAAACCAGCCATGCCATGAATTCCATCTTGCGCTGGCGCATGAGATCGCCGACGCGGAAGACCAGGCCTGCGCGCTCCTCGACCGTGGTGCGGCTCCAGGACTCGAAGGCTGCGAGCGCGGCTTTCATTGCCGGTTCCACGTGATCTTTATTCGCCTTTTGGTGGATGCCGACAATCTGCGACGGTTGCGACGGGTTCAGCGACTTGATCTTGTCAGTGGTCTTGATGCGCTTGCCCCCGATAATGAGGTCATATTCGCGTCCCAGTTGGCTGCGGACTTTGGCGATGGCGGAGCGCATCTTGCGGGCGTTCTCTTCATTGCGGAAATCGTAAAAGGGCTCGGTGATAAATGGGCCTTGATGCAGGGTGGTGCGCGGCCGGACGGGGGCTTCTAGCGTTGCCATGGGAGGAGTCCTTTCGGAGATGACGGATTAGATCTATGGGTTTGGATTAGTTTACACCGAGTAAAGACGCGAGAACTGGGGTGAGCTGGACGCGGTGACTTCTCCGGTCGGGCCGGGATCGCCGTGGAACGCATGGAGATGGGTGTTCGATTTTTTTTGATATCGTTGCGCCAAAATCTTTGTTTGCAATGGCTTGCGGGCTTTTGATATGGCGGGATCTCCGCAAAATCTTGAGGCGGAATGACTTATCGGTAAAATATTCCAAAATAAGGACTTAGCTCCTGTATTTGAACCTCGCGACCTTAGGGTAGTGCCGGGCTCGCAGCAAGAGGGGTTGCGCATTTCCCAATTCTGCTCTTCTTGGAATCCTCAGTAAAGGTTGTGCGTCACAAGTCGGGCTGTGGAAGGCTGTGGAAAAAGAATGGTTCAAGAGCGCAGATCCAGGGGCACGATTATGCTTCTTCGGACCGGGAACTTACTCACCTTCATTCCAGACGTAGAGGAACGTGGCGTCACTGGCGGTGGCAACACTGCGCCCGCCCTTGTGAATGGCCCGATTCAGCGCGGACCGGACCTTTTCCTTGCTCTCCGCGAGCTCGGCAAGCGGAACCTTGAGGGCAACGCCCGGCGCCAACTGGTCGAGATCCGAGAGGATTCTGGTCACCACCAGCTTGTGCTTGCCATTACGACCCTGGGGAACGTCCATCTGGGCCATGGTTTTGAAGTTCATCGGAGTTTTCTTGGTGGGAGAGGCCATGGTGATCTTCCTGCCTGTGAAGATTAACGTTAACCAAACGTATAATAAACGTAACATGACGTAGCGAGATCTGCAAGTACAAAAACGACTCGCAAAATACTCGATTCGGCGTGCGGTCCAGCCATGCGTTGCAGAGGGAAGGCTCCGCGTGGCGTTAGTTGAAGTGGCGTTAGTTGACCGACTGTGGAGGCACTAAATGCGCAAGTTCGAGCCGCAAAAGATCTGACCCGTACGAAGTAAGAGCTGGTAGCGTTGGCGAGTGAAGGAGTCAGCCAACATGCGGAAAACCGAAACGTACTTCGAACAGATTCCGGTCGAGAGAGTGAAGGCCATCGCGGCGCATCTTCCCGACAGGCCGGAAGTGAGGCCGCAGCTTTTCCGGAGTCCGCACAATGTGCTGCGCTGCACACTCTGTCGCCAGCCGGTAGCGGTTGAAACCGCGAAGACCGATGGCAACGGGCAAGCCGTTCACGAAGAATGCTACACCATCAGCGTAACGGGGAAGACTGTGGGCTCGGGAGCGCGCACGGGGGTCCAGCATGACTCGCTGATGCGCGCGCGCCCGAACGAACGACGGATCGACTGATGGCAGAGCCAGGCCACGCGCAGGTGAAGCTGGCTATCGCGGGCCCGGATTCGTTCCTGCTTCTTTAGCCTCCATCCTTTCCCCCAAGCGCTGCTTTCCGGCGTGCGCTTTCTCGCACCGGTCAATCTTCCACATACATTTCGTCCCGGGCCCAATTTCCTGGTCCTGCGAGCTGACAGTGAGTGTTAGACTCGGACGTTTTCCCGAGAGGACTAAGGCATGGATATTCGAAGAGTCGGAGTGGTGGGCGCGGGCACCATGGGGAATGGGATTGCGCATGTGTTTGCGCGGAGTGGATACGACGTGGTGCTGTGCGACGTGGAGCAGCGGTTTCTGGACCGGGCGCTGGAGACGGTGGCGAAGAATCTGGAGCGCGAAGTTGCGAAGAACAAGATTACGGTGAACGACAAGGCGGCTGCGCTGGGCCGCATTCAAGCTGTCACCGACCGTGGCAAGCTGGCCGCTTGCGACTTCGTCATCGAGGCGGCGACGGAGAGGTTCGAGATCAAGGTAGAGATATTTCGTGATCTCGACCGGGTAACTCGGCCTGAAATCATTTTGGCTTCCAATACTTCTTCGATTTCGATCACGAAGCTCGCGGCGGTCACGAAGCGGGCGGAGAAAATTATCGGGATGCACTTCTTTAATCCGGTGCCGGTGATGAAGCTGGTGGAAGTGATTCGCGGGCTGGCGACTTCGCAGGAAACATTTTCGGAAACTCGTAACCTGGCTTTGAAGCTCGAGAAGACGCCGGTGGAAGTGAACGACGCGCCGGGATTTGTTTCGAACCGGGTGCTGATGCCGCTGCTCAACGAGGCGATGTATACGGTGATGGAGGGCGTGGCCACGGCGGAGGCGGTCGATGAGGTGTTCAAACTGGGGATGGCGCATCCCATGGGGCCGCTGACGCTGGCGGACTTTATTGGGCTCGATGTTTGTTTGGACATCATGCGAGTTTTGCAGAGCGGGCTGGGGGATCCCAAGTACCGGCCGTGTCCGCTGCTGATCAAGATGGTGGATGCGGGCTGGCTGGGGAGGAAGAGCGGGCGGGGATTTTATACGTATTGAAAACCTCCGACTGCCGAGCGACGAGTGAGAAAGAACACTCACCATAGACACACAGAGACACAGAGAAGAGCAAAAGCAATAGTTTTTTCTCTATGTCTCTGTGACTCTGTGGTGAAAAGTCCTGCCAGAAATGAAGCCGTCTGAACAACCCGGCGGAAGCGATGCTTGGTTTTATCTGTTGGCGGGGCTGTGCGGGGTGGGAGCGGGGTGGGCGGACGTCGCAGTTAACGATCTGCTGTTGACGGCGTTGCTGGTGCTGTCGGGGTGCATAATGCTGGGATTGCTGCGGCCGCGATGGCCGTGGCGCTGGGTCGCAATGGTGGGGGTTTGCATCCCTCTGACCGAACTGGCGGCTTATATGGTTCTTACAGTGCGGCCGACGCGGGCGCAGATTTACGGATCGTTTCTGGCGTTTCTGCCGGGAATCGCTGGGGCATACGGTGGCTCGGTGGTACGGGCCGCGGTGGAGAACTTGCGGCAGGGGAAATGAGACAAAAGCAGAGGTCAGGGGTTAGGGGTCAGATTTCCGAATTCAGAGTGGGCTCATGATTGGTAGCTTGGGCTGGCTCAAGTTTACGGGTGGGATGCCGATCTCGTTTTCATGATGGAGGGTTTTCCTGATGAAGACGGTAAGGCTTGCGCTACTGATTGCGGTGTGTTTATTAACTTCCTGTAATTCCACATCGAAGCTGGCGACCTCGCAGAGTGCGGTGCGGGCTTATAACGGGACGGCATCGGTGGGGGACTTCTTAACTATCTCCATCGACTCGACCGCGCTGACCATTACTTACAAGAACTACACCAATGGCGAGGCTGGGACGGTGCCGTACATCGTGAATTCAGACGGGACCTACACCATCGGCGATCCGCAGGGCAATCTGCTATCCGCGTACGAAGTGCCGGGGTTCGTGCTGATGGTGGAGGCGGCCAACGCGGGACCGAACCAGAACAGCCAGGCGCTGATTACGGCGGTGGAGAGCGCGCCGGCTTCGATCAATACTTTTGCGGGACGAAACTTCAACTACCTGCAGTTCCGCACGGCGGCTGGGGGGATGGAGTTTGGCACGATTTCCATCAGCGCGCAGGGCAGTGTGCAGCATGAAGGCTACTGGCCGTTTGGGGTGTTCAGCCAGAATCTTTTTGGGGGCGGGAGTTTCGCAGCGTCGAGCATCACGGAAGATGCTTCGGGAAACTTTTTCACGGTCAGTGAGAATTCCGGGAACGACTACGTGTTCGGCACGCAGAATGGATTTTTTGTGGTCGACACGGGGAACGGCGCCATTCTGGGGCTGCCACAGGCGGCGGCGAAGACTTTCTCGGCGTCCAACGCCGGAACGTACACCGCGATTTTTTATGAGAAAAGTGGAGCGCAGACGGGGCAGGGCAACATCGAGACGGGGACGCCGTCGGAGGGCAAGGCGACGGTGACCATCGGGTCGAGCGGGGCGATCACGATCGCCGACAGTCAGAACCATACTCTCGCGACCGGCACGCTGGCCGCGGTTGCGGACACGCCTTACCTTTACGATGGCACAGCTAATAAGCTTACCGATCCGTGCTACGGGATGTTCACTTTCCGGATGTCGACGGGTGGGGTGCAACAGGATGTGTTCGTTTCGTTTCTGGGAAATGCGGCCGTGTTTTCCAGCTTTCAGACCGCGCTGCCGATTGGGGGGTATGCGCCGTATACGTACTACTACGGGGTGGGAGTGAAGTAGCCGGCTTCCGGCTCTCGGCTTCCGGCGTCCGAATGATGGCGTTTGAAAGTGGAACGTGAACCGTGGTAGCCCAATTTGAATTTCTCGGCGAACTCTGCGGCCTTTCTCCGCGCCCTCCGCGGTTAAAGTGTTTTGATTGGTGCGGCAAAAGCTTTTGACCGCTGAGGGCGCTGAGAGACCCCGCAGAGATCGCTGAGAAAACCAAGTTCAACCATTCCCCCGCAAACCGGATGCCGGAGAGCGGAAGCCGGAAGCCCGCTCTTTGGTATCGGCTAACCAGAAAAGTACTCCCTGATCCACAGGGTGAGCGCGTATGCTGCCAGCAGGAGCCTGCGAAGATGGGTGTAAGTGTGTCCATGCTGGCGAGCGGGAGCCGCGGCAATTGTGCGGTGGTGGCCAGCGCCTGCACGCGGATTCTGGTGGACGCCGGCATCTCCTGCCGGGAAACGTTTAAGCGGATGCGGGCGCTGGGCGAGGATCCGCAGACGCTCTCCGCCATCGTGATTACGCACGAGCACTCCGATCATGTTTATGGTCTAGCAACGCTGGCCAAGAAGTTGCGCATCCCAGTATTTATGACGGGGGCGACGCACCAGGCGTGGGCGCGGGCGCTGCGCAACGAAAAAGGCGAACGGCCGCGGCTTGACAAGTTTGAGGCGTTCGAGGCTGGGCATCGTTTCCAGGTCGGTGACATTGAAGTGCGGCCCTTTACCATTCCGCACGATGCGGCCGATCCGGTGGGATTTACTTTTCGCGCGGAAGGCATCAAGGTCGGAGTGGCGACCGATCTGGGATACTTGCCGGTCAGCGTGCGCGATCACTTACGCGGATGCGATGTGCTGGTGATGGAATCGAATCACGATCTGGAAATGCTGCGGGTGGGGCCGTATCCGTGGTCGGTGAAGCAGCGGGTGATGAGCCGGGTGGGGCACTTGTCGAACCTGGCGCTCGCCGATTTCCTGACGAACGACTATGATAATAGTGCGACGTTTGTGGTACTGGCGCATCTCTCACAGGAGAACAATCATCCGGAAATAGCCCGGAGAGAGGCAGAAAAGGCGCTGGCCACGCGGGGCGGACTGTTCCAGAACCGCGTGCTGCTGGCGTCGCAGACCGAGGCGCTGGAGCCGATTCGGCTGTAACGTTCGAGTTTTTTGAATAAGAGCTTGCGGGCCTCGAGTAGCTTCTTACCTCATGAGTCAGCTGTGCGTGGATCCAATCGTAGGCAAGATTCTGGCGGGCTGGCGTTACGATATTTCCGGCCTGGCGCCGGAGATGTGCGCCGACTACGAAAGCCATTTCGCGGCGTGTGAGTGCTGCCGCAGCCGGCAACAGATTCATCGCATGATCGATGTAGGATTGATTGCGCTGGCGTCAATTTCGGCGGCGGTGTTTCTGCTGGCGTTTGGCGTGATCTGGCGGCTCGCGCCGCGGCATGCCTTCTGGCTGGAAATTGCCGCGCTGGCGGGATTTGGGCTTTCCGCGCTGATCTGGCTGGGAGTCGCCGTGGCGACGCCGGCTCCGGTGACCGTGCTTGACGCGGCTAAACAAGGAGCGCGGCGCGTGCATGACCGGCTGCCGGAGGAAATCCGGCAGCGGCTTCCGGAAGAACTACGCATCAAAATTACTGGGACGTAGAGGCTGGGACGTAGAGCCAATGAGCGGAATCTGGCGAATGGTCGGGTTGCTGGTGGTGATTGCGATGGTGTCTGCCCTGGCGGGCGCGCAGGCGATGGCTTTTTCTCCTGTGGCGGATAACCCAGCGGGATGCCATGGGCATACGCCAGCAGCGCCCGTGCCCGCACCCACCAGTTATCTGTGTTGTGCAACCGGTCATCACGCAGTGCTTCCCAACGCGCCGTTTTCTCTTCACTCCGGGGACGCGCAACTTTGCCGTCTCGACGCTGGCTGGGGCCTGAATTTGGCCGTCGCTGTTTTCCGGCCCTTAGCGGTTTTAGTTGCTCCTTCCAATAGTCCACCGATCACCGCAGCCCTGCGGATTTAGACGATTCCTTTCACCTTCACGATATTTTCCGGGAGCGCAGGTGTGCGTCCGGAAAGTGGACGGTTCTGGAATCTTCACTACTAATTAAGGATCCCGTGTGAGACAAACGTCTTTCTTCTTATTTCTAGCGGTGCTCGCGGTGGTACAGGCCTCGGCTCAGGACAGCAGTCCCGCCGCTCCGCCCGAGATGGCGGCCGAACATCAGGCATCCGCACAGCAGGATTCGTCCGCCTCAGGCATGAACATGCAGGGAATGAATATGCCGATGGAGAATCCGAGCACGTTTCAACTGCCCTCTCCGCATGCAGGGTCAGGGACCGGATGGCAACCGGCTTCGGTGCCGGAGCACGATTGGATGTGGATGCGGGGCGGGTGGGACGTGATGGCGCACGGCGTCATTTTCGCGGATTACAACCAGCAGGGCGGGCCGCGCGGCGAGGGCAAAGCTGAGTCGGTGAACGTGGGCATGCTGATGGAACAGCACCGGCTGGGCGCGGGCACGATTCTGTTGCGGGAGATGTTTTCCGCCGAGTCGCTCACATCGCCGCATCCGGGATTTCCCGAACTTTTTCAGACGGGAGAAACTTACCATGACCACCAGTTGGTCGATCATCAGCATCCGCACAATGTATTTGCCGAGCTGGCGGCGCTTTATACGCTGCCGTTGACGGAGAAAATTTCCTGGGAGTTTTATGGTGGGCCTTCGGCGGAGCCGGCGTTGGGGCCGGTAACTTACATTCACCGGGCATCGGCTGCGGAACTGCCGCTGGCGCCGTTGAGCCATCACCTGCAGGATTCGACGCATACCAGTTTTGGCGTGGCCACTACAGGATTCGTGATCGATCGCGTCAAGCTGGAGGCATCGGCGTTCAATGGGCGCGAGCCCAATGAAGAACGCTGGAGCATTCAATTTTCGGCGCTGGATTCCTGGTCGGGACGGGCCATCGTCGCGGCATCGTCCAACTGGACCGCGCAATACAGCGTGGGGCGGCTGGAGCATCCGGAAGCGCTCGAACCAGGCAGCCAGTGGCGGGAGACGGCGTCGGTGGAGTACAACCGACCGGCGGCTCGATCGGATGCGGTTTGGGGAAACTGGGCGACGACTGCGATCTGGGGGCGGGTGCATAAAATCGCGACCCAGACTACGCTGAACAGCTATCTGCTGGAGTCGACGCTGAATTTCCGGCGGCGGAATTATGCTTTCTCGCGGTTGGAGCTGGTTGACAAGGACGAACTGTTTCCGCAGGCGGCGGAGCATCCGGTGTACCGGATCGGGGCGTATACGTTTGGCGGAGAGCGGGACTTGATTCAGGATCATGCGTGGCAACTGGGGTTGGGGGCGGATGTGACTGTCTATTCCAAGCCGGGCGTGCTGGATGCGGCTTACGGGAATTATCCGGTGTCGTTCCAGATTTTTCTGCGGATGCGACCGGGATCATCTCATTCGCACCATTCCCACTGATGACGGTCGATTGGTGAAGCCGACACTACCAGAAACACTGTATTGCTCAAACCGATTCCGCCATAGAATCTTGTTCGGAATCCTTTCTCACTCGCGTGAAAATATCTCTTCGATGACCTCACTTTGATGACCAGGGCTCTGCAGACACTGCGGGCGGTGCAGTGGGCGATGCTGGCCAGCATCCTGTTGTACGCAATCGTGGGAGAAGCCGTGGGCCCGATCAAGCGCGCCCTCGATCCCTCGCTCAGTTATCTATTCACCACGCTGGGGGTGGCGATTGTGGGAGTTATTTTTGTGGTGCGGCGGACGCTGGTTCTGCGTGCGGCGGAAAGTCTGGCGACTCATCCCGATGACGACCTCAGCCTGAACCACTGGCGCACCGGATATTTTGCAACGTACGCGTTGTGCGAGGCGCTGGCCTTGTTCGGGCTGGTGCAGCGCTTCCTGGGCTGCACCTGGCAGCAGAGCGCGCCTTACTATCTTGGCGGATTTGTTTTGCTGTTTTTCTTCCGGCCGCGACTGCCTGCGAGAGTGTGATTCTCGGCAGCGGCTCACTCTGATTTTCTCAGCGAACTCTGCGGCCCTTCTCTGCGCGCTCTGCGATTCAAGTGTTTTGATTTTGACGGCACGAACAAAAAGCTTTTAATCGCAGAGTTCGCTGAGAAAATCCGCGGAGTCCGCTGAGAAAATCGAATTATTTCTGACTGATTTTCTTCCCGCGAATATTACCGGTGGAGCTATCATGCTGCTGAGGTGATCTTGTGTCCATCAATGGGCCGGATGAACTGGAAGGGATGCAGGCGGCGGGAGCGGTGGTGCGTCTCATGCTCGCAGCGATGCGAGACGAAGTGCGTGCGGGAATTACTACGGCTGAGCTCGACGAGGTGGGCGCGGGTGTGATGCGGCAGCATGGAGCGCAATCCGCGCCGGCGCTGGTGTATCAGTTTCCTGGGGTGAGTTGCATCAGCCTGAACGATGAAGCGGTGCACGGCATCCCCGGACCGCGCGCTCTCCAGGACGGCGATCTGGTGAAGCTTGATGTCACGATCGAGAAAGATGGATTCATGGCGGATGCGGCATTAACCGCTCCGGTCGGCGAGGTGACGGAGGAGCGGCGGAACCTGATTGCTTGCGCGGAGCGGGCGTTCGCCAAGGCCATGCTGGTGGCGCGCGCCGGCTTTCGGGTGTGGGAGATTGGACGCGCTGTGGAGCGCGAGGTGCGGCGCAGCGGATTCGCGGTGATTCGCGAGCTGTCGGGACACGGGATTGGACGCACGATTCATGAAGCGCCGCGGGTGCCGAATTATCCTGATACCCGGGACAATCAGGTGCTGACCGAGGGACTGGTGATTACGGTTGAGCCGATTATTGCGGCGGGGAGTGGGAAGGTTTTCGTTGCGCCGGATACGTGGACGATGGTCACGGCGGATCATCGGGCTTCGGCGCATTATGAGCATACGATTGTGATTACGAAGGGGGCGCCGATGTTACTGACGGCGGCGTAGGGACGCATCTCAGGAACTTAGTTCAATCGTATACTGACTCAATGGACGGAGACCGCCCCCTCTTCGATTCGTCCCGACTCAGCTTCGACGAGTTCGTCAACTTCTTCTTCGACCATGATATCGGAGCCGAAGAATACTGGTATCTGGACCCGGTCTTTGCGAGTTGGAGTGATTTCGATGACGAGGGGGTGGCCTCGCCGCGAGTCATCGTTGGACATATGACGCGCCTGTTCACTGATTTTGCGGACGTCGCACCGAGATTCTCCCTTCCCCAGGTAAATGCCGGGATATGGGCAATGTTTACCAATCAGCCATTCCGACTACAGAAGCACTTGTGGCTCGCGTCAGTACCCCTAGTAGAACGACTTGGCTGTATTCGTTCGATGTACTTCGTCTACTCCGAATATGTTGCAAAATCGCGGGTGCAGGTCATGGAGAATTGCTTTTCCATGTGGTGGGATTGGCTGGCTGGCAACTTCTGGGAGCACACACACTTCATCGACGGCATCGCCGAAGGAGACGTAGCGTCCTTGAATCAGGAACAGGCCAGTCTGCTCGGAGCGATTTTGGAGACTTTGTCGCGAATCCTGGCGCTATCCGACCGGAGGACACAGGAGTACGCGTTGCACGGGCTCGGCCATTTGCATCACCCGGATGGGAGAGTGATCGTCCAGCAATTCCTCGACAAACACCGCAACGAGATGTCGATTGACGCTATCCGCTGGGTGGAGGAGTGCAGGGACGGCACTGTGATGTAGGACTGGCGGCGCGCACCGCAGAGTCGGATGCTGGAGAGCGGGACAGGCTGAAGTACGTCCGTCATGCATGCGTCCGCGGTTCCCACCCTTTCGCAGAGAACGCGAAAGGATGGGGCATCCGCTTTTCGGGCGCTTCCCGCGAGATCAAAAACCTTCTGCCTTACGTGTTGATGTGGCAGCTCGAGAGGCCCCGCTTCTCCAGATACTGCTGGTGATAGTCTTCGGCCGGGTAGAACGTGACTGCCGGAACGATCTGCGTGGCGATGGGCTTGGAGTAGCGGTGGGCTTTTTCCAGCGCCTCTTTTGAGGACTGCGCTTCTTTGGCTTGTTCGGGGGAGTGGAAGAAGATGGCGGAGCGGTATTGGGTGCCCCAGTCGGGGCCCTGGCGGTTGAGCTGCGTGGGGTCGTGGTTCTCCCAGAAAACTTTCAGCAGGTCGGCGTAGCGGATCTTGGCGGGATCGAACTCGACTTCGACGGCTTCGGCGTGGCCGGTGCGGTCGGTGCAGACGTCTTTGTAGGTCGGGTTCTCGGTCTGGCCTCCGATGTAGCCGACGCGGGTGGCGGTGACGCCGGGCAGTTGGCGGAAGGTGGCTTCGACTCCCCAGAAACATCCGGCGGCAAAGGTGGCTTTCTCCATTTGAATCGTTCCCTTCTCGATGAATGCGTTTCTTATTGTCCCTCATTTAGATGATCCGGTGCCAGGAAAGTCACACGGAGGAAAACCCCAACCCTTCTACCACCAAGGACACGAAGGTTCACGAAGGAAACCACTGGAAACTTAGGGGTGCTCCCCGAAGCTTGTAAAAAGTGGGTAAATATCCCGCCTGGGTAATTGACGGTGTTTCGGAATCACGATAAAGTCCGGGCAAGGGTTTTTCCCAGGAGTTCTGTGGTTTTCACCAGCAGCCGCTTCGAATCCGGGCCAAGGACTGCGCAGAAATCTGCGCCGGCTCGTTTCGTGCCGGTTTTGCTGGCTGTTTTATTGGTCTTGACCACGGCACAAGCGGCGCTCGCCGTCTCGGGATTCACTTCTCAAAAGCGGCTCGGTTATCACAACGGGGACCAGTGGGAGCCGGCGATTGCGGCGGACGGGCGCGGGCATTTGTATGTTCTCTATCCGCAGTATGGGATCGTTCCCGACTGTCCGGCGTGCACGGCACCGAGCGTCGCGCTGCTCATCAGCAACGACAATGGGGTCTCGTGGTTGCCGTCGAAGGCGTTGCTTCCCTTCTCGACCGGGCAGTTTGATCCGCAGATTGTTGTCGATCCGGTGGACCGGCAGACGGTGTACGCATCGTGGATGCAGAACGACAAGCGCGACATTATTGTGGCACGGTCGCTCGACTTTGGGCGCAGTTGGTCGTTCTCATGGGCGGAGCGTGGGCGCGAGGACGCTGACAAGCCAGTGCTGGCGGTTCGCGGAGCCGACGTTTATGTGGGGTTCAATCACGACGAGAAATTCTTTGTGGCCGCTTCGCATGACGCTGGACAGATATTCAGCACGGTGCAGGTGAATCCGAATGCCGCGCCGGGATCGTCGCTGGCGGGTGGGGCGACGATCGATCCGGCGGGCAATGTTTATTTCGGATGGACGGCGTATGCGCGGCACGAGATCGCGAATCATCCGGTCAGCGTTTTCGTCAGCCGGTCTGCTGACGGCGGACGCACCTGGGGGACGTTGCTGCTGGATGTGTCGAGCGCGCCTCCGGAGTGCGAGGCGCAGGGCTGTGCCACTGGGTATCTGGGCGCGCAGATTGCATTGGCGTCGGATGCGGCGGGCGCGTTGTATGCCTTGTGGAACGCGGGCGCTGCCAACGGCGGGCCGGAGCGGATTTATTTTTCGTCGTCGACTACGGGCGGGGCCAGTTGGTCGGAGCGGGTGAATGTGTCGCGGGCGGCGTTGGGGGTTGAGCATGGCTTCCCCGCGATCGTGGCGGGGGCGCCAGGGGATGTGCGCATCGCGTGGATGGATGCGCGGGCAGCCGAAGCGGGGCATCCCAATTGGCGGTTGTGGAATACTTTCTACCGCAATTCGACCAACGGTGGCGCGACCTGGAACCCGGAGACGCGGCTCTCCGGGGGCGCTGAGGGATACGATTACGCTCTGCCAGCGGGCTTCCGGTTTCCCTTTGGAGACTACTTCGGACTCGCGATTGACAGCGACGGCGCGACGCACGCGGTTTGGGGCGAAGGGCGCGACTACAAGTCTCCGGGTTCGATCTGGTACGCGCGGGGCCGGTAGTGGAGATTCGGCATCCCTAACAGTTCGGGGCTTTTTGCTGGCAAGGGCAAAAGCTTTTAACCGCTGAGTTCGCTGAGGAGATCCGCGAAGGGCGCTGAGAAAACCGGTTCTGGCGGCGATAGACAGTGGGTTTAGACTGGAACCCATGGAGTTCAGTTGCGTGCTCCCGGGACTTCAACTGATGTCCTCATCTGACTCAGGAGGAGGAACGATGCGCACTTCCGCTCGCTTGCTTTCATCGGCGTTGGTGCTCGCCTTCTGCATTTGCGGACTCGCTCAAGAGTCCGCGACACGGCCGGAAGCCGCCATCCGCGGGTGGCTTTCCGATTCGGCATGCGCTCACGGACGGGCGGAGAGCGGCGTGTTCACCGCGACCAATCCGACGTGTGCCAGGGAATGTGTCGCCAAGGGCAAGAAGATCGTACTCATCGATCCTGACCGAAAAATGATTTTCGCGATTGCCAATCAGAATCTGGCAAAGAAGAACATCGGCGACTACGTTGAAATCGCGGGCGAGATGGATCTGCAAGCGAAGACGGTGCGAATCACTTCCTTGAGAATGTTGGAAAAGGGTACAGCCAGTTGCGATCGCCCGCAGCTCAGCAACTAGCGCCTATTCCAGTTGCATGCCGCCGATGAAGTCGGAGAGTTTGGCGACGTGGTGATCGCTGCACCATTCCTGTAATTCGTCGACAATTTTTTCGGTGGCGCAGGGGTCCCAATAGCTGGCGGTGCCGATCTGGACGGCGGTGGCTCCGGCGAGCATGAATTCGACTACGTCGGCGGCGGTTGAGATGCCGCCCATGCCGATGACCGGAATTTTCACGGCGTGCGCGGCGTCGTAGACCATGCGCACGGCGATGGGCTTGATGGCCGGACCGGAGAGTCCCGCGGTGACGTTGGCGATGCGCGGCTTGCGGGTTTCGGGATCGATTGCCATGGCGACGAATGTGTTGATGAGCGAGAGCGCGTCGGCGCCGGCTTCCTGTGCGACGTAGGCCATCTGCGCGATGCTGGTCACGTTGGGCGAGAGTTTCACGATCAGCGGGCGGCGAGCTACGCGTTTGGCCGTGGTGACGACTTCATCGAGCGAGCGCGGATCGCTGCCGAACTGCAGGCCTCCGTGGGCGGTGTTGGGGCAGGAGACATTCAGTTCGTAGGCCGCGATGCCCTCGCCGTCGTTCAGGATTTCGATGGTGTGCTCGTAATCTTCGCGGGTGTAGCCGAAAACATTCGCGAGGACGACAACGTTTTTGAGTTCGCGAAGGTGGGGCAGCTTCTCGGTCAGGAATGCCTGCGCACCGATGTTTTGCAGGCCGATGGCGTTCAGCATTCCCGCTGCGGTTTCCCACAGGCGCGGCGGAGGGTTGCCGATCATCGGCTCTCGCGACAAGCCTTTCACTACAAATCCGCCGAGTTTGGCGAGGTGGACCACGTCTTCGAATTCTGCGCCGTAACCGAAGGTGCCGCTGGCTGCGATCACGGGATTTTTAAGCGGAATGCCGGCGACGTTTACGCTGAGGTCGGGAGTCATGGCTTGGGCTCTCCTCCAGGGCCAGGGCCTAGGCGATCGAACACGCCCGTGAAGCGACTCGCGGGGGCGAGCGCTTCGGTCAGTACGTGGCCGACGGAGTGGGTGGGAGCGTTGATGCCTAACAGCGATGCCAGCGTGGCCGCCAGGTCGACGGGTTCGACGCTGGCGCGATAGGTTCCCGCCTGGAAGGGCAGGCCGTAGAAAGCCAGGGGCACATGCGTGTCGTAATTGTAAGGCGACGCGTGGTCGGTGCCTTTGCTGGAACCGACGGTGTAAATATCGGGAACGCCCATCACGTACCAGCTTCCTTCCGGCGAATAGCTGTTCAAATATTTTCGTCCGAGCGGAGTGTCGGGAGCTTCGCCTTCGGCCAGTTGCGCTTTGGTGTAGTAGTCGCGGAGTCCGGCTTGCTTCATCGCCTCGCCGACGGCGGCTTCGGCGTCGTGCTCGTGGACATGGGCGGGGAAAGCTTCCTGGTTGAGCCACGCCATGGGGTAGTCCAGCTTTATATACGACGCGGGATGGCCGGGAGAAAATTTTGCGGTGAGGGCGGCGTTGATCTGAGCTTCGATCTTTCCGGCGTCGAGGTTCGCGGCGGGAATGTGCAGCTTCTTTGCGGCGTCGGGCAAGGAAGAAACTCCGTGATCGGCGGACAGCGCGATCCATACGTTGGCCAGGCCGATCTGATGTCCGAGGAAATTGATAAAGTCGGCGAGCTCGTGGTCAAGATCGAGGGCCATCTGCTGCATCTCGGGCGAATCCGGACCGACCTGGTGACCTAGAATGTCGTTGGCAGAAAGGCTGATCGAAAGCAAGTCCGTTGCCGGACCGCTGCCGACGTTCTCGTACACCATTAATTCTTTGGCGAACTCGAATTCGTATTCGTTGCCGAAGGTGGTCGATCCGATGACTTCGTAGAAGCCGGCTTGGGAACCGTCTTTGCCTTTGCGGTGCGCGGTTGAGCGCAGCACGGTTCCCTGCGCGTCTTTCCATTCGCGATCCCAGTATTTTGTGGGACGCGACGAATTGAAATCCTGCACCCACTTTGGCAGGTCGTCGCGATAGTAGGTGGAGGTGATCCATGAGCCGGTTTTCGGGTCGATCCAGTAGGCGGCGTCTCCGGCGAAACCGGCGGGGAGCACGGCGGCGCGGTCTTTTAAGGAGACGCCGAAGACGCGAGATTCGCCTTGCGTCGCCAGCTTGAGTTCGTCGCCCAGCGTGTCGGCCAGGAGGTTGTGGGGCGAAGAACCTGTTTTATCCCCTGCGACGCCGACTAGTTTTGTGGCGTCGTCTTCGACCGAGGTGACCATCTTTTTCTTCTTCTGGTCCCACCATTCGTTGGCTACGATGCCGTGGCCGTTGCTGTAGGCGCCGGTGAAGAGGGTAGAGTGTCCGGGAGCGGTGCGGGTGTTGGCGTAATTGTAGTTGCAGTTGGGGAAGTAGGCACCGTGGTCGAGCAGAAAGCGGAAGCCGGCGTCGCCGAACTGGTCGCGATAGCGTTCAAGATAATCGCCGCGAAACTGGTCGATCACGATCACTACGACCAGCTTGGGATGTGCGTTGTAGGCCGAGGCGGAGCTGTGAACTGGGAAGGTGACGAAGAAAGTGAGAACGGCCAGCATCAGGAAAAGACGCGGGCCGGTAGATCTGGGGGACGATCTCATCGCGAACGTAGTTTACACAGGCTTCGCGAATAAACCAAAGCGGACTTCCGCGCGCGGGGTTAAGGTTTTGATTTGCCAGCAAGAGCAAAAGCCTTTAACCGCCGAGGACGCAGAGAACTCCGCGCAGAGTTCGCAGAGAAATTCCAGTGAGATAGAACCAGAAACTACACAGAGTGAGGGTTGGGCAAGGCGTACAGCAGAGTCGTCTGCTTTTCGAGCCTCGCGGAGGCTGGAGCGTCTGCTTTCTCAGAGACGGCTAGAATCGAGAGCGGCTTATTGTGCTCCGAGCGGCTGTCGCTTACGATCCGCAGGACGATTGCGAATGCAACGCCGAGGACAAAAGCGAAGGCCACGAAATACCACAGAGTGGGAAGACCCAGGACAAAGATTAGCGTGCTGCCGACGGAGAAGAGCAGGCCCATGAATCCGCCGCCGAACGACAGCTTGTGCATGTTGATGCCGGAGTGGCGATCTGTGCTCATGCCGCACCTCTTCTACTTCTATCGCCAATGATCCCACTAATGTATACAAGACACAAGGAGTCTATTTTGAGAAAGCAAGTTCTCGGCGTGATCGCGACGGCGTTGCTGCTGGTGCCGATGGTTGCGGGGCAAAAGACTGCTGGGCAAAAGCAGAAAATGCGTGCGGCCTCGGCGGGGCGGATTGCGCGTGGCAAATATCTGGTCGAGCAGGTCGGGCTGTGCGGTGACTGTCATACTCCACGCGACGAGAAGGGCGAACCGATCAAGGAACAGTGGCTGAAGGGCGCAACTCTCGACTTCAAGCCGATCGCACCGGTTCCGGTCTGGGCCGACAAGGCGCCTGGCATCGCCGGGCTGTCGGGGTGGGAGAACAACGCAGCCATCACATTCCTGGTGACCGGGGTGGCTTCCAACGGGCTTCCGAGGCGGCCGCCGATGCCGCAGTACCGGTTTAATGTGCAGGATGCGCAGGCGATCGTGGCTTATTTGAAGTCTTTGGAAGCGGGGAAATAGCCAAGGCGTCAACCACTGAGGACGCGAAGGTGCACGAAGGAAAACAAGATACACTTCGCAGGATTCGTGTTTGACGTTTGCTGTGGAGGTGCATTCTTCGGCGCTTTTCCGATACATTAGTTAGTTCCCTGTTGGCCCTTAATCATGCTTGATTTGAGCTTCGTTCGCGAAAATCTGCCACTGGTGGAAGAGAAACTGCGCCAGCGCGGCATGGATCCGGCTGCGGTGCTGAAGGATTTTCGCGAGGTTGACAGGCAGCGGCGACTGGCTATTACCGAGGCTGAGACCAGCAAGGCGCAGCGCAACCAGGCTTCTGAAGAGATCGCCAAGTTAAAGAAGAGCGGACAGGACGCCAGCGCCGCGATGGCGCAGACCAAGGATCTGCGCGAGAAGATTCAGACGCTGGAGAAGACTGCGGGCGATCTTGACGTCCGGCTGCGCGATATTCTGGCGGGCATTCCCAACCTGCCGCATGCGAGCGTGCCGATCGGGAATAGCGCGGAGCAAAATGTCGAAGTCCGGCGGTGGGGCACGCCGCCGGCGTTTGACTTCGCCCCTAAAGCGCATTGGGACCTGGGGGCTGAACTCGGCATTCTCGATCTGGAACGGGCAGTGAAGCTGACCGGAGCGCGGTTCGCGGTTTACTGGGATCTGGGCGCGAAGCTTGAGCGCGCGCTGATGAACTTCATGCTCGACCTGCACACGCGGCAGCACGGGTATACCGAAGTTCTGCCGCCGTATCTGGTGAATTCGGATTCGATGTATGGCACGGGGCAGCTACCCAAGTTTGCCGCCGATCTTTTCCGCGTGCCGCATGGCGAAAAAGATCTTTGGCTGATTCCGACCGCGGAAGTTCCGGTCACGAATCTTTATCGCGACGAAGTGCTCGAGCAGGCGCGGCTGCCGGTTTCGCTAACTGCTTATACGCCGTGCTTTCGCAGCGAGGCGGGATCGTATGGGAAGGATGTGCGCGGGATTATCCGGCAGCATCAGTTTCAGAAAGTGGAACTGGTGAAGTTCGCACGCCCGGAGAACTCTTACGAGGAGCACGAAAAACTTACGCGCAATGCCGAGGAGGTGTTGCAGAAGCTCGGGCTGCACTACCGCACCATGGCGTTATGCACGGGAGATATGGGGGCGGCGGCGGCGAAGACTTACGACATTGAGGTCTGGCTGCCGGGACAGCAGCTGTTTCGTGAGATTTCGTCGTGCTCGAATTTCGAGGCATACCAGGCTCGGCGGGCGAATATCCGGTACCGTCCGGAAGGTAAGAATAAGACTGAGTTCGTCCACACATTGAACGGGAGCGGACTGGCTGTGGGCCGAACATGGGTTGCGATTGTGGAGAATTATCAGCAGGCGGACGGGAGCGTGGTCATCCCGGAAGTGCTGCGACCGTACATTGGGGCGGAGAAGATCACGCCGAAGAAGTTTTGAGGGGGGCCGCTTCGGTGCCGCTGCCGGGACAGCAGGTTCCTCACCGGGCTTTCAGCCCGGTTCGGAATGACAAGCTAGAGGCTAGGAGCTAGGAGCTACCGGCCAGGAGCTAGTAGACTTGCATAGAGCAGAACTCACGACCGTCGCGCCCAGTGCGCCCCTGCCCATGAACGCCATCTGGCGAACAATCCGCGGATATATTCTGTGGCAATACGAGCGGGGGACGCTTCACTACGACATCATGGTGACGCTGATCATCCTCTTCGTGTTGTTCTCGCCGAAGGTGATCAACTTCAACGATAAACCCATCGCACGCAATCCGCATCCGACCGATGTCGTGGTGACGGCGGATGCCGATGGGCGTCTGTTCTATCAGGTGTCGGCGAGCGCGGTGGTTGCGGGCGATGCTCAGTCGGTGCGCGAGCAGTTGCTGCACATTATCGAACCGATTTCAGGAGCGGTTTCGATTGTGAGTTATGAAGCCGTCTCCGACTCCAAGGGAAAAGTGCAGAGCTACAAGGTGCTGGCCAAGCGGGACTGACAAATCGTCTCAAGCGGCGGCTTTGCAGCGGGATACCGAAATGAAGAGTTTGTCGCTAATCCTTCCCATCGCGCTCATCTCTACCCTGCTTCACTTCAGGGCCACGCCGCCACAAGCACCCCAAGCGCCCGCCGAATCAAGCCCGTTGAACGCGGTCCTGAAAAAAATGGACGCCACAGCGGCCGGCTTTCGCACGGCCCAGGCCGAATTTGAATGGGATCTGTATGAAAAGGTCATTGATGAAGTCGATGACATCCAGACCGGCACGATCTATTACCGGCGCTCCGGAAAAGAAATCGAGATGATGGCCGACGTCAAGATGGCCGGAAGCGATATCAAGAAGCTAAAGCCGGAGCCGAAGTCTGTGCTGTTCAATCAGGGAAAGATTCGCATGTATCAGCCCAAGCCGGACCAGGTGACTGAATTCGATCTGGGGAAGAACCGGGCTGATCTTGAGACCTACGTGGTGCTCGGGTTTGGCGGCAGCGGGCAGGATCTGGTGAAGACGTTTGAGGTCAAGTACGTCGGGCCGGAAACCATCAACGGCATTGCCACTGCGAAGCTGGAACTGGTTCCCAAGTCGGATAAGGTTCGCAATACTTATAAGCAGATATTTCTGTGGATCGACCTCGAGCGCGGGATTTCGGTCCAGCAGCAAGCCTTTCAGCCGGACGGCAACTACCGGTTGGCCAAATATTCGTCGATCCAGGTAAATGGGAAGAAGATTCCGGACGAGGTTTTTAAATTAAAGACCACGGGCAAGACGCAAACAATTTCACCCGGGTAGTTAAGTTGTTGAATCTAAAGAGCAAGAAATGTGCTGAGATTTGCAAAGCGGGGAGCTATACTGACCGCACTTCAGTTGGGATCATTCATGGCCAAGGTTTTTACGATTACAGTCCCTCCTAAGCTGGGAAACAAGCGCCGGGAGCGTACCTCCGATCCTCGATACGTAGTCGGGCAACGCCTGCTCGTAGAGGCCATGAAGTATCTGGCGCAGGTTGATCCGGTGCAGAACCGTCCCGCGATCGAGTTGATCTCCGAGCACGTGCGCACCCGGTTTCGCATGAGCGACTCGCCGCTGGGGTAGGGCGATTCGTTCCTACCCGTATTCCCACCTCACAATAGAAAAAGGGCGGAGCTTGCTCCGCCCTTCAGCTTTGAATCTTTATCAACGATCCGAACGTGTAGGTTCAGAACGTGTAGCGCGCGCCGATCTGCATCACGCGCTGTTGACTCAGTGTGTTGATGAAGTTGCCGAAAGAACCCGCACTGTCGAGGAGGTTATTGTTGTTCATCATTGATCCCACATCGAACCGGGGCGTGTTGGTGACGTTGAAAACTTCCCAGCTCAATTTCAGATTCTGGCTTTCGGTGATCTTCCAGGCTTTCGACAGGCCCATGTCGATATCGAACGATCCCGGTCCGCGCAGTTCGTTACGCTGTCCGGACTCGCCCGGGAGTGAGTAACGAAACGAGTTAAGAGCTGCGGATGGATTCTGGAAAACGTTCGGCGTGGTACCACCAACAATGAATTGGCCGGACTTAGGCGCAGGTCCCGTCAGTACTCCATAGGATTCAAGATCCCAGTTGGTGGACCAGTTGTTGAAGGCGTATACATCAAACGGGAAACCGGTCGACCAGCGCCACAGGCCCGAGACCTGCCAACCGCCAACGACGGCGTTTGCCAACTTGCTCAGTCCTCCGCCAAAGTGCTTGCCCTTGCCCACGGGCAGTTCATATACCCAGTTAGAGTTAATTGAATGCTTGGTGTCGAAATCCGAAGGGGCACGCAGCTGGTTGGGCATCCAGGCGTTGATGATCTGGCTGGAGAACCCCAGCCCTTCGAACACGCTGATGCGCTCGGCATTGGAGCCGATATCGATCGACTTGGAGTAGGTGTAATTGACGTCAAAGCTCAATCCGCCGGAATGATGGCGCAGACTGAGTTGCCCGGAGTTATACGAGCTATTGCCGATACTCGACCACGCATCCAAAGAAGCCGTTTGGGCGGGGAAGAAAGCGTACGGACTCTGCTGACCGTTGATGGTCGCGCAGGCCGGGATGCATGGCCCACCGCCCGGGGTCGAGTATCCCCAGTATCCGGCCAGGTCCGCGGCGGCCAGGGCAGAGCTCTCATTGCCTTGGACGCTATAGCTGCCCGGAGTACCGTTATATGTCATTCCGTAGCACCCAAATAAGTCATACATTGCCTGGGTCGCGGTGAAAGTCGTCGCGGTCGCTTCACCATTCACGCATGTCGAGAAACCCTCGGTTGGTCCAAAAAGAACGCCACCGTTGGCGCTCGAAGCCATTTTAAAAACGTTCTCCCAGAAAGGGATTGGGGCAACATTTTGAATGGGAACCCCCGCACGGTACTGTTTTGCCAAAGCCTGCGCCGCTTGATAGTAGGTCGTGCCGGACACTGGATCTCTTAAGTTTGCCGGCTGCGCCAGATCTCTTTCCTGCAGCAGCCGGTGGGCGAAACGGCCCACATAGGACGCCTCAAGCACAAAGCCTTTTCCCAGTTCACGAGTGATGGAGAGGTCGAAAACGTGGGAATAGGGTGTTTTGAGCTGATCGTCCAGGCCGAAAGTGATAAAGCCGGGATTCGCCCCCGGCACAATCGGGAACGACCCGCTGGGGGCGCTGGTATAGTAAGGGACGCTCGGCGGTGAGGAACAATTCGGTCCCCCGGGCGTCCCGTAATAAGTGGACGGAATGGTGTTCAGGTTGGTAAAACGTGCGGCGCAATCCACTGTGATCGTGCCGGCTCCATTCCCGTTCGAACTGCTCAGACCGAATCCGTTTTCGCGGTCGAAGGCGCTCGTAATACCCTGACCGAAGTGGTCGAAATACATCCCCCACCCGAGGCGAATGCTCGATTTGCCCGGTGCCCCCCAGATCTTGCGTCCAAGCCCTGAGTCGGAGGTTGGCGAATAAGCGATGGCCAGTCGCGGGGCCAGATTCTTGTAGTCCCATGCCCAATAAGGCTTGGCGTGATTGGCCTGACCACTCAGCGCAAACTGGAGCTCGTGATTGGGATCGAAGATCGGATTGCCGCCCGAATCCAACCCGGTCACAAAATAATTCTGTCCCATGTATGCTGCTTGCGCGCGCTGTAGAAACCAATCGTGTGTGCTGATGGTGGGCGCCACCTGCGTGCCGGAGGTTTCATAGGGAGGTTCCAGCAGTGAGTACCGCAGGCCGAAGGTCAGCGTCAGATTCGGGCGCGCCCGCCAGGAGTCTTGCGCGTACCACTCCGCCTCCCAGTCGCGATAGTCGCGGTGAACCATGGTACCTTCCGGCAAGGCATTGAGATGCTTGTCCAGGTTGTAATTCGCGCTCACCTCGCTGATGAGACCAACCAAGTCGGTCACTGCGACGTCGTAGCTTTGTATAAAACCGCTATCGACCGCTGGGTAGGGCCCGGTAGAAGGGTCGAGACTAACCCCGGCCCCTGCGATAGTGGTGGGAGACATCCAATCCTGGTTGGTTGTGGCGCCAAAAAAAGAGGTTTGGTTGGAATTGCTGACGTTATCAACCTTACGCACATTGACGCCGAACTGAAAGGTGTGGCTGCCTCTCTGCCTGGTAAGATCGTCCACGAAATTCCAGACCGGAACCTGGCGATTGACGGTGGAGCTAAAGGCGTTGATGTCGGATATGAAGCGAAAAGTCACATGATGCTGGGTCTCGAGGCCCCGGTCATCAAAGGCGGCACGCACATAGCCAAAGCGGAAGCTGTTGATCCACGAATTTGTGAACGTAGAAGTGAGTCCTGCCGTCAGACCCTTGCTGGTCACCACTTCCGCTACAGAGTTCGGTTGTCCCGGGAATTGCTGCGCGCCAGCAAGGTTGTGATCTCCATCCTGCACGCCCCGCACAAACACGCGATGATTGCCATCGGCGGTGAGGTTGTAGTCCAGCTTCGCGACATACATGTTGAGGTTGTCGGGCCACGGAGAGGCAAACGTATAGCCGAGCAAGTTATACCCGTCACCGACCGCGAAGCTGTTGGAAACTGGATATTGCTGGAACACCTGCATCACATAGGGATTGGGTCCCGGGCATGTGGGAAAGGTCCCCTGGCAAAAACCGGCGGGAGGGGTGGGCTGGCCCGTGAATACGCAACTACCGATCGAAGCGCAGTTGGGATCCAGGCTAGCTATATCGGAGGGCGCCAAGGTCTTGAGCAGCGACGGCGTGCAGAGCGGATCTGTGCAATAGGTGATATATCCCTGTCGGAGTCCGTTGAGTGTCGGGCTGCCGCTGGGGACGGTCTGGGTCACGATTTGGTCTTCGCGCTTCCGCATGCCTTCATAGCTCAGGAAAAAGAAAGCTCGATCCTTCTTGATCGGGCCACCGACAAAGGCTCCGAAAGTATTCCGCAAGAGAAAGGCCGGACGGTTGGGAAGTCCGCTGGAGATTTCGGCGGCCTGGTTGAACCAATCGTTGGCGGAGAAGGTGGGACGATAGTATTCATAGCCGCCGCCGTGAATGCTATTCGTGCCACTCTTGGTGACGAGCGCAACCTGCCCGCCGGAGGAACGGCCGGTATCGGCATCGGAATTGGCGGTGGTGACACGAAACTCTTCGAGTGAATCGAGCGGGACGCGGATGGCACCTTGCAACGCCCTGCCGCCCGCCTGGTCGTTGTCGTCAGTGCCGTCGAGGGTGATGTTGGTCTGGTCGCTGCGGCCGCCGTTGACCGTCCCGCTGCGGCTGTCGCTATCAAATCCGCTCTGCGTCTGGCTGTTGATCGCGCGACTGTTGCCGGGATATACCACACCCGCCTGCAAGGTCAGAATGCTGGCGGGCTCGCGGCCTTCAAAGGGCAGAGACTCTATCTGATCTTTATCAAAGGCGTGCCCCATCGACGCATCTTCGGTGTTGACCAAAGTGGCAGAGGCGTTGACCTCCACCGTTTGCACTCCCCCAGCCACTTGTAGGGTCACGTTGAGTGTGGCTGGGGTCCGGACCAAGAGCTGAATGTTTCTCTCTATCAAAGTTGCGAACCCGGGGGACTTCACGGTCATTTCGTAGGTTGCGGGCGGCAGCTCAAGAAATTGATAATCGCCCTGAGCGCCGGTCGTGAGGCTGCGTGACAAGCCGGTCGCCGGATCGCTGAGGCTGACGGCTGCGCCGACGACGACAGCTCCTTTCGGATCAGAAACAGTGCCATGGACAGAGGTTGTCGCAGATTGCGCGAAGGCCAAGTTGCCGAGCATCGCGAGGAAACAGCCGACTACTATCGCGACTAACCGTGAGGCAGAACGCATAGAAAGCTCCCTTCACTCTGAGGGTCATATTCTGATTACGTCTTGCCCAGGAACTTAGAGACCAAGGAAGAGGGGCCTGGGAACTTGATAGGGCGCTATTGTGCAACTTCAGCACCAAAAGATTCAAGTTGAATTTTCAGGATTTACATACACTTGAAACGTTTGAATACGTTATGTGGCATACCGCACTCCCGATTTTTGAAGTTTATGCACGCGGGTGAAAGAGGGCAGAGGCAAGAACTATGACCACGGGATAGCATTCCAGGGTGTAGCGGGGCTCGGGGTTCTCCAGACTGCCGAGAAATACGGAACGCAGCACTAGAAATAAAACGAATAGGCCGATACCGAAAAATTCGCGGCTGCGGATCAGTCCCGCGATCGCGAGAGCGACGTACACCAGATTCACCAGGCCGAAGACAAGGCTGACGGCGAGCCAGCGGCCATCGTCGTTGAACTCCCACCAGCGCGGGTCGGAGGGAAACAGTTCAGTGCGCGGACGCAACCACATGTCCGCGATACGTGCCGCCGGTAGCCACACGTAATAACGGAGTTGCGCGGCGTGCACCCGGTCCGCTGCCAGGGCTGCGAAGCGGGTGTCGAGTTCCGGAGTCATGTCGTGAGCCTGGTTGTAGTCGGCGAACAATTCGGTGGTTTGTTGGCGCTGCGGTTCGGAATCGAAGGCCCGGCTCGGCAGGCGCGTAACGTCGATCTCGGCTCCGGGCACCGCCCAATAAATTTCCTGCACCGAGACGTAGTCCGCCATCCAGGTCTTGACCCAGCGATTGAAGCCGGTCATGACAACGTCGTCGGAGTCAGTGGCATAGCGCGGGGCCAGAGGTTCGAAGCGGTGCAGGGTGTGAAGATTGCGCAGCGTCCAGGGGATGAGCGGCACGGTGGCTCCGGCGGCGACGAGGATTCCGGCCCAGAAGATAGTTCCGGGGGATCGGCGGACAGAGATCGGGGAACTGGCTCGCTTGTTCCTAAAGCCGCGGAAAAGTAGCCAGAGCAGATAACCGCCGAGGGCCGCGAGTAAAATCCCTCCGTCGGGGCGGAGCAGAATCGCGGCTCCGATGGCAAGTCCGCACCCTAGCCAGACTAGCGAGTGGCGGCCGGTCCCGTTCCCGGGTTCTCCCACTCCCAGCGCGCGAAAGGCCAGGTCGAGCGCAAGCGCGGTGAAGAATATCTCCAGCGTCTCGGTCAGAGCGGACGCCGCATAGTTGGCGAGAAACGGACAGAGCGCAGCGAGAAGAAATGCAACCTTGGCGGCTCGATCGCAAAACAGACGCCGGGCCAGGTCGGCGATGAGGAAACACGTCGCTAAATCGAACAGCGCCTGGACCAGCAGGACCGCTCGAAAATTCTCGACGCCGAACAAGGCGAAGATTACCGCCAGAAATGCGGGATATCCCGGCAGCCGCGAGAGAGTCGGAACGATGACGCCGGAGTTGGTGATGCCGTAGACGCCGTGCTGCAGCCAGTTTTCCGCGATGTTGGCGTAGAAGCGGGAGTCGTCGACTATGCCGGGGAAATACACGATCAGCAGCAGGCGCAGGGCCAGGCCCGCGAGGCTCGCCCACACAAAGAAGCGCGCCCGCTTTCGCAGGGGCGTTTCCGCCGAGGGTCGGGAGGTCGTTCCTGCGAGCTTTCCATCGGGTTTTGCTTCGAGACCTGGCCGCGTCGGTTCCTGCACGCGCGCATCATAGCGCGTTTGCGGCAATCCCGGAGCCAGGAAAGTGCATCGTATGAGCCAGAGCAGCCAGCCTAACCCTGTCTCGTCTAGAATCGACCACAAGAATTGACCGTGTGCCGTCCGCGGCATACGATGAACAATTACTCACCCATGGCTCAGCCTGTCTTCTATGATCCTCGACGCGCCCGGTGGAAACGCCTGCGGCGCCTGATTGATGTTTCGGCGGTGTGCGTTTCCGCGCTGATCATTTTCTTCGTCTTCAGCGCGCTGCGCGATGAGCCCCTGCCGGAACTTCTCTTCTCCCCGCAGAAGCGCGCCTTTAAGGCCCTCAAGGAGAGTGACAAAGACAAAGCCCGCGACCGGCAAAAAAAGGCGGCGGCCCGGTCTCACCGCAAGTCCAAGCTGGCAGCGTCGCAGGTAAAGCTGAATCAGGAAGAAGGAATTCGAGCGGCCTTCTATGTGCCATGGGATGCGGCCAGTTTCTCGTCGCTGCGCGCCTACTCCCATCAGATCGACATTCTTTATCCTGATTGGCTGCACGTTCTTTCGGCGGATGGGCGTCTGCAAGGCGTCGACGATCTGACGAATAAATATTTTGATGTGTTGCAGGGCAACACGGTCCTTCCCGTCGACGACCGCGTGATGCCGTTTCTGAAGACGGAAGACCCCAGCATGGAAGTCTTCCCCATGGTGAACAATTCCGACGGCGCAAACTGGATAGGAGACGTCGCCGCCTTCCTGAGTAACCCGGATTCCCGGACACGTTTTCGTACGCAGGTTGCGCAGTTTCTCGCGTCCGGCCACTACCGGGGGCTGATGATCGACTTCGAAGCCTTTCCTCCCAGCGGCCAGCCTGGGTATGTGGCGCTGTTGAAAGATTTGTCCGGCGATCTGCACGCTCGCGGAATGAAGCTCTACGTGGGGGTGCCACCGCACAGCAACGAATACGATTATCCGGCGATCGCGGCGGCGGCCGACGGGGTCGTGCTCATGAACTACGACGAGCATTATCCCGGCGCCGAGTCGGGCCCGGTAGCGTCGCAGGACTGGTTTGAGCAGAACCTGACCTTTGCCAAGAGCGTGATTCCGAAGGAAAAGATTATTTGTGCGATCGCCAATTATGGCTATGACTGGGTGCTGAAACCCAAGCAAGGCACCCTGCCAGCGGGAGTGCACGACAGCACCGTCAGCGTGCAGGATGCGTGGCTGGCTGCGCGCGACTCCGAGGAAGACGTCAACTTTGATGATGACGCCATGAATCCGCACTTCAGCTACCTGGACGAACGCGGGTTGCGGCACGATATATGGTTTCTGGACGCGGTCACTTCTCTGAATCACATGCGGTCGGCGCAGAATCTCGGCATCCAGACTTTCGCACTATGGCGACTGGGGAGCGAAGACCGCTCGCTGTGGAAGGTTTGGGACATGCCTGGGGATGCCGGCGCGACTGACAAATTGAAAGACGTGCCGCCGGGCGCCGATGTGGACATGGAGGGTCAGGGCGAAATCCTGCGCATCGAAAATCCACCCGCTCATGGCTCTCGCGATCTGACCATCGACGCCAACAGCCAGATGATTACCGACGAGGTGTTTCAGACTCTGCCGGAGCCTTACCGCGTGGGGCGCTATGGCTATAGCCCGAACAAAGTCGCGCTCACCTTTGACGACGGGCCCGATCCCGAGTGGACTCCGAAGATTCTCGATGTGCTGAAGGAAAAGAATGCGACCGCTACTTTTTTCCTGATCGGCATTCAGACCGACAAGTTTTCCGGCGTTGCGAAACGGATTTACAACGAAGGCAGCACCATCGGGAACCACACTTTCACGCATCCCGACGTCAGCAATATTTCCGACGCGCACATGAGAGTGGAACTGAATCTGACCGAGCGGCTGTTCGCCAGCCTGCTGGGAGTTCGGGCCACACTGATGCGGCCGCCTTACGCGATTGACGAGGAGCCCGATACAACCGATCAAGTGCGTCCGCTCAAAATCGCGCAGGACATGGGCTACATCACGGTGGGCAATCGCATCGATCCCGATGACTGGAGCGGCAACCCCACCGCGGAAAAAATTTCGAAGTACGTGCTCTCGCATCTGCCACCCTGCCGCCAGGATGATCTGCGGTGCGGCAACATCGTGCTGCTGCACGATGGCGGCGGGAACCGGGCGGAAACCGTGCGGGCGCTGCCCATGATCATCGACGGCATCCGAGCCCGCGGATACGAAATTGCCCCGGTCTACGAACTGCTGGGTAAAACGCGGGCGGATGTGATGGCGCCACTGCCTGCGAGCGAACTGTGGGCGGCGCGACTCGACTTGTTCGGTTTTTGGCTATTCAATGCGGGGATCGTGGTTATTACCTGGATATTTCTGGTCGGCGACCTGCTCATGACCGGACGCCTCATCTTTATTGGAGCCGCCGCGGTGTATGACCGCTTGCGCGAGAAGATTTTCGGCAGGCCGGCAGAGGTCGCATCCTACAAGCCGAAAGTTGCGGTGCTGATTCCGGCGTACAACGAAGAGAAAGTCATCGAGCGCACCATCCGCGCAGCGCTGAATTCGAACTATCCCAATCTGCGCGTCATTGTCATCGACGATGGATCGAAGGACCGCACGCTCGAGGTCGCGCGCAAGGCGTTTGCTGCCGAGGCCGCTGCAGGAAAAGTTCTGATCCTCGGAAAGCCGAATTCCGGCAAGGCTGAGGCACTCAACTTCGGCATCGAACACATTGGGGATGCAGAGCTGTTTGTGGGCATCGACGCCGACACCATCATCGCGCAGGACGCGATCTCGCGTCTGGTGCCGCACTTCATCAATTCCAAGGTCGGCGCGATAGCGGGCAACGCCAAGGTCGGCAATCGCGTAAATCTCTGGACGCGCTGGCAGGCTCTGGAATACATCACCAGCCAGAATTTCGAGCGGCGAGCACTCGACGTTCTGGGCGCGGTCAGCGTGGTTCCCGGCGCCATCGGAGCATGGCGCGTTTCCGCGGTGCGCGAGGTGGGAGGCTTCCACGTCGACACCGTCGCCGAAGATGCCGATCTCACCATGGCCCTGCTGCGCCGCGGATATCGCGTGGAATACGAAGACATGGCGCTGGCTTACACGGAAGCGCCTACCAACGCGAACGCTTTGATGCGCCAGCGTTTCCGCTGGTCGTTTGGAATTCTGCAGGCGGTGTATAAACATCGCGGAGCTTTCGCCCGCAAGGGCGTGCTGGGATGGGTGGCGCTGCCGAATATTGTGATCTTCCAGATTCTGCTGCCGCTGGTGTCGCCGCTCATCGACATCATGTTCATGGTGGGGACAATCTGGTATTACATCCAGAAACATTTTCACCCCGACTCCACCGATCCCGCCGACTTCCACAAGCTGGTGCTGTTCTTCTTTGCGTTCCTGGTGATCGACTTCATCGCGTCGGCGATTGCGTTTGCCCTCGAACGCGCTCACCCCGGTGACAAGGAAGATGCTTGGCTGCTGACCCAGGTCTGGCTGCAACGCTTCGCCTACCGCCAATTATTTTCGATTGTGTTGTTCAAGACGCTGAAGCGCGCGCTGGAGGGCCGCAAGTTTGCCTGGGACAAATTAGAGCGCACGGCCGCGGTGAATTATGTGCCCGTGGAGAACCGGGAGAAGGTCAACGTGCCTTAGCGGAGTTAACGCCAGGGCTACAACGCTACCGGAACAGCAGCCCCGCGAACTCCGCCAGATTCCTCCGCCACACCATCCACGTATGCATTCCAGGCGTCTCGATATCGGTGTGCTGTACCCCTTTCGTCTTCAACCACTCCCGCAGGCTGCGGTTCACGGTGATCAGACGATCCTCGGTGCCGCAGGCAATCCACAACAATTTGAGCTGCTGGTTTGCTTTGGCATCAAGCCCCGGAAAATCTTTTTCAAACTCGTCGGGAATACCGCCCGAGCTGAACGCGCCGACCCAGGCGAACTTGTCGAGATTGTTAAGCCCAGTTAACAGCGATTCTGATCCGCCCATCGAAAGGCCGGTAATCGCCCGCGAATTGCGGTCGGCGGTCACGCGATACTCGCTCTCAACTTTAGGCATGACTTCGGTGAGCAGCGCTTCGCGAAACCGAGAGAAGTTTTTGTCCCGCACGTCGGTGTGGCTCCATGCTCCCCAGCCTAGAGTGATGATCTCCATGGTGCCGTAGCCGAGCGGCATCACGACGATCATCGGCTTCGCTTTCCCCTGCGCGATCAGGTTGTCGAGAATCGCGTTGGCGCGGCCAACCGCGGTCCATCCACTGGCGTCGTCGCTGTACCCGTGCAACAGATAGAGAACGGGGTATGTCGTTTTCGCCGCGGGGTCATAACCCGGCGGCGTGTAGACATAGAAGTCGCGCTGATCGCCGGCCACTGCGGAATTGTAGAAGTGATGATGAATTTCTCCGCGCGGCACGTCGTTTACTTCCCAAGGCAAGGACGGCGGTCCGGCAACATGCACGAAATTTCCGGGAGAGATGAGGTTCGGCACCAGACCATGATTGAAAGGATCGAGCATGCGCACGCCATCGACGATGATGGAATATCCGTAATAGTCTGGCGGAAGTGGTGCGGTGTTCACGGTCCAGACGCCCTTGTCGTCTTTCTGCATGGCGACCGGATCCGTGCCTTCGCGCGCCAGTTTTACTTCCTGGGCGTTCGGAGCAAGAAAGCGAAAAGTCACACTGTTGTCGGAGTGCACTTCAGGCGTAACCAGCCAGGACGGCCTTTGAGGAGGCTGAGCAGTCGCGGGCTTGGCCTGCTGCGCGGTCGCAAGAGCACAAAACCACAAGGATAGGACGAGAAGTGCCGACTGGAGTTTCATGGTGCCGTCTCCTTGAACGAGTAAACGGCACAATTGTATAAGCCAAGAACCGGCCTATCCGTAAATTTATCTGTTATTTATTTTCGGCGACATCCAGCCGGGTTTCGGCACGGTGCAGCGCGTCCAGCGCGCGCTCGACGTCGACGCTCGCATCGCCGCTCGCCAAGAGTTGTTCGGCGCGGGCTTTGGCTTCGCGCGCGCGGTCCACATCAATCTCCGATGGGCGCTCCGCAGTCTCGGCGAGAATCGTAACTTTATTCGGAAGCACTTCCGCGAATCCCCAAGCCACGGCGAGCCGCTGCTCGTTTGAGCTAGAACCGGAACTCGAACTCTCCCGGAACGTGATCTCGCCAACCGCGAGCTCCGTGATCAGCGGAGCGTGCCCGGGAAGGACACCCAGATACCCATTCTTTCCCGGAATCTGGATTTCCTCGGCCGGCGTATCCACAACTTTCTTTTCCGGCGTGACGATCTCGAGTTTGAATGTATCGGTCATTGGAAAAACGGCTTCCGCCATCCGGCTCTCGGCTTCCGGCCTTTGCGGGAGCCGGACGCCTGAAGCCGGAAGCCTGCTTTTACGCGGCCGCCTTCATCTTCTCCGCCGCTTCCAGCACTTCCTCGATCGGGCCCTTCATATAAAACGCCTGCTCGGGGATGTCGTCGTACTTGCCTTCTACGATCGCCTTGAAACCCTTCACGGTGTCGGCGACCTTTACGTAGCGTCCGGGCGCACCGGTGAACTGCTCGGCCACGTGGAATGGCTGCGACAGGAATTTTTGAATTTTGCGGGCTCGCGCCACCGTCACCTTCTGATCTTCGGTCAACTCGTCGATACCGAGAATCGCAATGATGTCCTGCAGATCTTTGTAGGTCTGCAGCGTCTTCTTCACCGACTGCGCAACGTCATAGTGCTCCTGACCGACGATGCGCGGGTCGAGGATGCGCGAAGTCGATGCCAGAGGATCGACCGCGGGATAAATTCCGATTTCAGTCAGCGCGCGGGAAAGCACCGTGGTCGCGTCGAGGTGAGCGAACGTGGTCGCCGGAGCGGGATCGGTCAAATCGTCGGCAGGCACATAAATCGCCTGTACCGACGTGACTGAACCTTTTTTCGTCGACGTGATGCGCTCCTGCAGTTCGCCCATCTCCGTCGCCAGGTTGGGCTGGTAGCCGACGGCGCTGGGCATGCGGCCCAGCAGCGCAGAGACTTCCGAGCCGGCTTGCGTGAAACGGAAAATGTTGTCGATGAACAGCAGCGTGTCGGCGCCCTCGGCGTCGCGGAAATATTCCGCCACAGTCAGTCCGGTGAGCGCGACGCGTAGACGTGCCCCTGGGGGCTCCGTCATCTGGCCATAAATCAGGGCGGCTTTGGACTCCGCCGGCTTGCCCGGCTTGATCACGCCCGACTCCGTCATCTCCAGCCACAGGTCGTTACCTTCGCGGGTGCGCTCGCCGACGCCGGCAAACACGGAGTAGCCGCCGTGATTTTTGGCGACGTTATTGATTAGCTCCATGATAACCACGGTCTTGCCGACGCCTGCACCGCCGAACAATCCGATCTTGCCGCCCTTCAGGAATGGCTGAATCAGGTCGACGACCTTCACGCCGGTCTCGAACATTTCCGCCGAAGTCGCCTGCTCGTCGAATGCCGGCGCAAGACGGTGAATCGGCATTCTCTTCGTGTACTCGACCGGGCCAAGCTGGTCGACTGGCTCGCCGATCACGTTCATTACACGCCCCAGCGTGCCACGGCCCACCGGCACGGAGATCGGGCCGCCCTGATCAATGGCCTTCATGCCGCGCACCATGCCGTCGGTCGGCTGCATGGCGATGCAGCGCACACGGCCTTCGCCCAGATGCTGTTGCACTTCGAGAATTACGCTGATCGGGCTCGGCACCGTGAAGCCGTCGCTGACCACTTTCACGGCCTCATAGATCGGGGGCAATTTCCCTTCGGGAAATTGCACATCGACTGCCGGTCCTGCGATTTGGATTACTTGTCCAACGTTTTCTGGCATATAGCTTTGAGCTTTGAGCTACGAGCGGCGAGCCATACGGCCGCTCGGCATCCAGCCCTCAACCTCATTTCCTAGTCTCAATATCTGACTGCAAGCTCGAAGCTCATGGCTCGAAGCTCGCAGCTATCACATTGCCGCCGCGCCGCTGACGATTTCGATAATCTCTTTCGTGATCTTCGCCTGGCGCGCCCGGTTCATGACCAGCGTCAGCGAATCGATCATGTCGGTTGCGTTATTGGTTGCGGAATCCATTGCGGTCATGCGCGCGGCGTGTTCGGCCGCAACTGACTCCAGTAGCGCGCGGAAAATCTGGATGCTCACGTACTTCGGCAACAGCGCGCGAAACAAATCTTCTGGCTCTTGTTCGTAAATGTAGTCGACTTGCGCTGTACCAAACTGCGAAGATACTTCTTCCGCCGGCAGATCGGGACCACGCATGCCCACTCCTGCGCTCACTGCCGCCTCTTTAGCCCGTTTCTTTTCTTCTTCCGTCATCTCCTCGACCAAACGCACTGCCTGCTGGCCGATCTGCTCGATGGGAAGAATCTGCTCCACGATGAGCCGCTGCGCGATCACTGATTTGAATTCGTTGAAGGCGACGTAGACCGCGTCGATCTCTTCGCGCTTGTAGCGCGCAATCACGCTCTCCGCCAGCGCTGACGCCTGGGCGAATTCCACCTTCCCGAGAACGCCGACGTGTTCGCCGGTGATCTGAATCGCTCCGGCGCGTTCGGCCTCTTCCGGTTCGGCCCCGACCGATTCCACAAGCTCCGCCAGACTTTGCGTCTGTACTTTTGCCGCGGGATAGCGCCGACGCAGGAAGTCGCGGCCCTTGCGGCCCACCGCTTCGATGTCGACGTTCTTCCCTGCCTTGGATTCGAGAAATCGCGCAGCTGCTTTCGTGATGTTTGCGTTGAAGGCGCCGGCCAGACCCTTGTCCCCGGTCACGACGATCAGGAGAACATTTTTTTCTTCGCGGTGCGCAAGCAAGGGATGCTTAGGTTCACCGGTCTCGGGATCGTAAATCTCCGCCCGCGCTACCAGCGACTTCAGCACGTTGGTCAGCATCTGCGCGTAAGGGCGCGCCGCCAGCGCGCGCTCTTGCGCCCGGCGCAACTTGGCTGCCGAGACCACTTTCATGGCCTTGGTGATCTGCCGCGTGTTGATCACGCTGCGGATGCGACGCCGAATGTCGAGAATGTTGGGCATTGAAAAACAGTTCTCAGTTGCCAGTTCTCAGTTCTCAGTTAAAATCTTCCGGCCCCCAGGCTCTTACTGAGAACCAGGAACTGAGACCTTTATTACTTCGCTACTGCTTGCCGTGACGCCACGAACTGCTGCTTCGCTTCTTTGATCACACCCTGCAACTGGCCTTTCAATGTATCGTCGAGAATTTTCTTCTCCATGATCGTGCGCAGCAGGCCGGGATTGGTCGAGTCGACGTATTTGTAGAGTTCGGCTTCGAACTCCCGAACCTGCGCGACGGGAAGGTCGTCGAGGAATCCGCCGGTACCGGCCATGATGATCAGAATTTGTTTCGAGAACGACAGCGGCGAAAACTGATTCTGCTTCAGAAGTTCGACGAGCCGTTGTCCGCGATTCAATTGCGCCTGTGTGGCCTTGTCGAGATCGCTGCCGAAGGCCGCGAACGCTGCCAGTTCGCGATACTGCGCGAGTTCGAGCTTCAACGTGCCAGCTACCTGCCGCATGGCTTTGATCTGCGCGCTCCCGCCCACGCGGCTCACGGACAAACCTACGTTCACCGCCGGGCGCACGCCCTGGTTAAACAAATCGGTTTCCAGATAAATCTGGCCATCGGTAATCGAAATCACGTTGGTGGGAATGTAGGCGGAAACGTCGCCGGCCTGCGTCTCAATAATCGGCAACGCGGTTAAAGATCCGCCACCGTTTTTGTCGCTCAGTTTCGCGGAGCGCTCCAGCAAGCGCGAGTGAAGATAGAAAACATCTCCGGGATACGCCTCGCGTCCCGGGGGACGGCGTAGCAGCAGCGAGATTTCGCGATACGATGCGGCGTGCTTGGAGAGATCGTCGTAGATAACCAACGCATGCCGCTTGGTGTCACGGAAATATTCGCCCATGGCAGTGGCCGCGTAAGGCGAGATGTACTGCATCGGCGCCGGTTCTGAAGCCGACGCCGCCACGACGATGGTGTACTCCATCGCCCCGGCGTCTTCGAGAATCTTCACTACCTGCGCGATCGAGGAACGCTTCTGCCCGATCGCGTTGTAAATGCAGATCAGGTCGTTGCCTTTGCTGTTGATGATGGTGTCGAGGGCGACGGCGGTCTTGCCGGTCTGGCGGTCGCCGATGATCAATTCGCGCTGGCCGCGGCCCACGGGGATCATGCTGTCGATGGCTTTCAGTCCAGTGGCCATGGGCTCGCGCACCGGCTGCCGGTCGATGACGCCGGGAGCTATGCGTTCCAGCGCGATGAACTTATCGGTGGCGATGGGACCCTTGTCGTCGATGGGCTCACCGAGCGAATTCACAACACGGCCAATCATGGCGTCGCCCACGGGCACGCTCATGATGCGGCCAGTGCGCTTGACCTCGTCGCCTTCCTTGATCTCGGTGTATTCGCCGAGCAGCACTACGCCGACCTGATCTTCTTCCAGGTTCATGGCGATGCCGGCCACGCCGTGCGGGAACGCGAGCAGCTCGCCGGCCATGACTTTGTCGAGTCCATAGACGCGCGCGATGCCGTCACCCAGCGTGATGACGGTGCCGGTCTCGTCCACGGAGATCTTGGTTTCGTAGTTCTCGATCTGCTCGCGGATCAGTTTCGTGATTTCGTCTGCTTTGATTTGTGCCATAAATAAAAGCTCTCAGCTTTCAGCCGTCAGCTATCAGCTTCGAGTCGTGAGCTGTGAGCTTCGAGCGAACATTGCACCGGGCTGGCTCGAAGCTCGCAACTCGCCACTAGGAGCTGATAGCTTCTTTAATCTTTTCCAACTGGCCCTTCACCGAGCCGTCGTAAATTGTGCTGCCTACGCGGACGACCGCACCGCCGAGCAGGGCGGCATCGAGTCCGAACTGGGCGCGGACTTTTTTGCCGGTGACTTTTTCGATCTGCGATTCGAGCGCGCGCTTTTCCGGATCGCCCAGTTCGCGGGCGCTGGTGACTTGGGCCTCGGCGAATCCCATGCGAGCGTCGAGTTCCTTCTTGAGTTGCTCGACGATGCGACCCAGGAACTGAATCCGGCGATGATCGATCAGCACTGCGATCAGGTTACGCACATGGTGCTCGATTCCCTCGCGATGGACAATCGCATCCAGCAACTTGCGCTTCTGTTCCGCGGGGACTGCGGGATTTTCCCACACGCGCCGTAGGTCAGAGCTTTCGGCCAGCAGGCCTTCGATCCGGCGCAGTCCGCCGACGGCCCGGTTCGCGTCGAGATGCACGCTCAGAACCACGTCGGCGAAAGCGCGGGCATAGGTGTTGGCGACAGAAGCCACGGTCTAGTTCCGATCCTTTCCCGATCCCGAATCGTCCGCTGCGCCCAATTGTCCGGCAAAACTGCGGACCAGAGCCTGATCGGTGGGGGCATCGACGTGAATCTGTTTTCGCGCCAGGCCGACGGCGAGATCGGCTGCATAGGCGGTCAGCTGACGACGCGCGGCTTTTGCCGCTGCGGCAATTTCTTGTTCCGCCGCGGTGACAATCTTGCGCGCGTCTTCTTCCGCCGCGGCTTTGATGCGGGATTCCTCGGCCGCGCCTTCTTTCTCGGCGGCGTCGCGAATCAGGCCAATTTCGCCGTCCAGCTTCAGCAGGCGCGATTCGATCTCAGCGAGCCGGATGCGCGCTTCTTCGCTGGCCTTCTGGGCTTCCTGCATTGCCTTCTGGATCCCAGCGGTGCGGTCGCGGAATATTCCAGGCAAATACTTGCGCGCGGCCCAGACCACAGCTCCAGCGATCACCACAAAATTCAGCCCCAAACTCAGCCAGTAGGACTGCTGCAGGTTCAACCCGGTCAGCCGCGCGATTCCTCGCACTGAGGCGGACTGCTTGAACTCAGCGAACTCGTCTTTTTCTTCTCCGGCGGCTTCCTTGCTCTCATGCACCAGTTGCCGTCCGGGACCACCGGCTCGTTGCGGAGTTTGTTGCGAAGGCTGTTGCGCGGAATTGCTGCTGGCCTGCTTCTGCTCGGGGGCCGCGGGCTGTGACGGTTCCTGGGCGCGGAGGGAGACTAGGCTCGCGCAAGCAAGCATCAGCATCGCCATCAATCCTGCGCGCACGATGCGTTGCGCTGAAGCCATTTTGTGCCGGATCATCTTCTGCAGGATCATCATCGCGCCGCTCCCGCCGGCTGCAGCACGCGGCGCACGATTTCCTGCGCCAGGGCCGCGGCGTCGGCTGGCAAACCGGCCTCGGCTGCGGCTCGATCGTTCTCGATATCTTTCTTCGCGGCCTGCACCTGGGCTTGAGCCTTACTGCGCGCCTCGTTCAAGGCGTTGGTGCGAGCCTGCAAAACGGCCTGGCGCTTGGCCTCCTGCGCCCGGAAAACAACCGCTCGCGCCTCGCGCAACTTTTGTTCGTATTCGGCGGTCCGCGCCTCGGCGGCGGCAATGTCGGCGCGCGACTTTTCCACCGCGCCCTCGGTCTTGCTGCGGCGCTCTTCGAGAACCCGCTGCAATGGCTTGTGCACAATGGCGGAATAGAGCGCGTAGAGCAGCGCCAGCAGAATCACCGTCGGCACCGATCCGAGCAGTAATTCCCCTAGTTGTCGAAGAATGTCATCCATGTGTTGCTAAACAAGACGTGCTGATCTGTAGACCGGAATAATGAGGGCTATGAAAACTGTTAAGTCTAACGTCCCGAGGGATTTGTGTCAACGCGAAGAAGATCGTTTTAGACCGCCCAGGATGATGTATGTGGGACGAGCGGGTGGAAGCGGTTCTAAAACTTCCGGCGCGAACTCATCGCGAGTCCGAGATTCCCTCAGAGGCCAGAGCCAGCATTCATTCGAACGAAGTGGAAGGCCCTGCTGAAAAGCGGCGCTCTTTCAAAAGGCAAAATCAACTCTGCCCCAACCTGTTTCAGCCGCGCCGTCCCAAAGTTGTTATAAACACAGACTTTAGCCTCGTGGATTCACCGGCCCCACTTCGAGCGTGCAGATTTCTGCACATAGCGCTTGACTTCGTCGAAAAGAGGACTAGCATTGAACTATCACCTCCGATCCAATTCAGGATCGAATGGGCCGATAGCCAAGGAATGTCACCGCTTCTTGGTTGTCGGCCCATTTAAATTTCAGTTGGAACTTCCAGACGTTCGTAACCTTCCCAGCGTGTTTTTGCACGGCTCCAAGTCCTACGTCGTGGTCTAATCCACAAGTCTGGCAGAATCGGGCAGCCCTGTTAAGGAGGACTCTTGAATCGCACGTTTGCTCTCTTGCTGGGTCTGGTCGCTCTGATCGCGGGATGGGTGGTCTATACGCGAGTTTCGTCGCAACCCGCCAGGGCCTCGGCCGGGCTTGCGCCCAAGGTTGAAGGCAGCAAGATCTACTTCGTTCCGATCGGCGACTTCCCCGTCGACCAACTTCAGAATCTGGCTCAGTATTACCACGAAAAATACGACCTCGAAATCACCGTCGTGAACAGCGTTCCGGTGGACCCGGCAACCAGAGATGCATCCCGAGGGCAACTGATGGCGGAGAACCTGGCTGCCAGCCTGCGAAACAGTGTTTCCGACCATGGCGGCGAACCTGGGTCGATTCTGATTGGTTTCACGTCAGAGGACATGTATCCGGCAACGAAGAACTGGCAGTTCGCGTTCGGTTGGAGACTGGGCGAGGCACGCTCTGCGGTGGTATCAAGCGCGCGTCTGAGTCTTCCTGATATCGGGCAGCCGCTGGAGCGGGATCTGCCCGGTAAGCGACTGCGGAAGATCGTCACAAAAGACATCGGCATCCTCTACTACGGATTGCCGCAAAGTCAGAATCCAAAGAGCGTGCTCTACAACCAGATCATGGGAATTGAGGAACTCGACGAAGTTGGCGAGGATTTCTGACAGAAAACAGATCTGCGGTCAGGGTATCACCTCCGATCCAATTCAGGATCGAATGGGCCGATAGCCAAGGAATGTCAGCGCTTCTTGGTTGTCGGCCCATTTAAATTGTCCCCGCAGTCTGATAACCGTCATCGAGGGTCAGAATGTGTTATCAGGATCATTGAGTACCCAGCCGACTAGTGATATATTTCCCTTGCTAGCGCGGTTCCCGTTCGCCCTTCCCTTACTTCGGCTTCAGGAGTATTCCCATGCGAGTGCGTATCACACCGGTCATCCTCTTTGTCTCTTTGTTTTGGTTTTGCTCCGTTGCGTCCGCAACGCCAAAGACCTTCCTTACCTTGAACAGTCAGCCCGGGGATTACGTTGGCCAGGGGATCACTCAGACGCTTACGCCCGCGGACGGAACCTTTTCTGTCTCGAACACCTCCGACACGATATCGATTCTGTTCGAGAATTCCACTCAGTTTTGGGGTTTGGACTTCGGGTCCGCCAGCACGGCGAAGTTCGGATGGGGAGAATACGACGGTGCCCAGCGCACACCGTTCCGTTCGCCCACGCGACCGGGCATCGACGTAACAGGAGATGGTCGAGGGTGCAACACCGATACCGGACGTTTTCTTGTCTCGGACTTTGCCCTCAACACGGACGGCACCGTCGCGCGACTCGCAATCGACTTCGAGCAGCATTGCGAAGGCGCTACGCCGGCACTCTATGGATCGTTTCGCTATAACTCTTCGGTAGCAGCCGTGCCGCGCCTGGCGATCGCGAGCACCTACACCCTCAAGGGAAATGCCGGCACCAGCGACGCATTTGTCACTCTATCGCTTTGCCTCCCCAGCACAACCATCGTTCAAGTAAACTACGCGACGGCCGACGCCACGGCCGTGCAAGGAACCGACTATGTAAACACCACAGGAACGGCGATGTTCCAGCCTGGAATTACGTCGCAAACGATCACTATCCCGATCGTTGGAGATTTCCTGGCACGCGGCAACAAGAGTTTCAGAGTGAAGCTGAGCGCCCCGAGCGGCGCTCCCATCGGAGCTGCGTCGGCAGGCATCCTCATCCGTGATCCCAATGCGGCGCAGACCGTGCTCGCGATGAGCAGCCAACCGGGTGACTACATCGGCGGGGGATTGCAATATCTGATTACTCCGTCCGATGGTACTTTCACTCCCAGCAACTCAGCCAATGTGGTGTCGTTCTTTGTCAACAATGGGGATGAGTGGTCGACTTATTTCGCTGGCCCTACCACCGCGCGACTCGGGCGTGGCGACTATGAGAATGCGCAGCGCTATCCTTTCCAGCCCGCGGGCACCCCAGGACTGAGTGTTTATGGAGATGGGCGCGGATGCAACACGCTCACGGGAAACTTCCAGGTACTGCAGGCTGGCTACAACAGCAGCAGTGTTCTTCAGAGTTTTTCTGCCAACTTCGAACAGCACTGCGAGGGCGGAGTCCCTGCCCTGTTCGGCTGGCTTCGCTACCACGCGAAGCTGCAGCAGTTCTCGGTGACCGATGCGGTCATCAGCGGATCATCGGCGGTGTTCACAGTGACTCTTAGCCCGTCCAATGCGACCTCACTCTCGGTCGACTTTGCGACGACCGACGGCACCGCGATTGCGGGTACAGACTACGTCTCGACTTCGCAAACTGTGACCTTCTCCCCAGGAATGACCGAGCAGACGGTTACAGTGCCGCTGATAAATCCGGGAGCCAATTCGAAAACGTTCTACGGTGAATTATCCGCTCCAACTGGGGCCCCAGTCTGGATCGGGCGGGGATCAGCCACATTCTAGAGGGCGGCTCTTTTTCATGTGCCCTACAGGGGCCGTTCCGCGCTTTCCCGGCCGGGATTCTGAGATCACCACAAATCGTACGTACGTTGCGCATGGCGCACAAGGACGTGGATATCCTGGATCGCCGTCCGACTTCCGAGATGCCGAATCCCCTAGCGTTGGACCTTATAAGCGACGGTGGTCGCGAGTTCACCGAGCTGTGTCGGGAACTTCGTTTGCGTCTATGTGCCAAACTTCCATTTCCAGCTTTCTCTACCCCACCACCCACTCCCCAACCCTTCGCACCACCGACGCTGGCGCCTCGATTTCCAGCTCCACCGCCCCGTCTTTATATTTCCGCGAATGAATCCGCGATTTGGCTTCGAGCATGGCCAGCATCTTGCCTTCTCTCTGCGGGATGCTCAGGCGCACGCGGCTGACGGGATCTTCCTCGATCATGGCGTCAATCCGCAGCAGAAGGCGGTCCAGGCCGGTGCCTTCCGTCGCAGATACGTAGACGGTTTTCGAATCTTCGCGTAAGGCGTCGGCGCGCAGAGACAGTGCCACTTCGTCATCCAGCAGATCGATCTTGTTCATCACGCGCAGGCGCGGCTTCTTCTCCGCCTCCAGCTCTTTCAAAACGATCTCAACCTGCGCGTCCTGCTCGGCCGAGAGCCGGCTGCTGGCGTCCGATACTTGCAGAATCAGCGATGCCCGCTGCACTTCTTCAAGAGTGGCGCGGAACGCCGAGACCAGGGTGTGGGGAAGGTTGCGGATGAATCCCACGGTGTCGGACATCAGAATTTTGCGTTTTGATGGGAGCACCACGCCGCGAATCGTCGGGTCTAACGTCGCAAACATGCGCGACGACTCCAGCACTTTCGCCTGCGTCAGTGCGTTGAAGAGCGTCGACTTTCCAGCGTTGGTATAGCCCACCAGGGCTACGGTCGCGACCGGTGCCGACTCGCGGCGCTGGCGCTGCTGGGTGCGAATGCGGCGGACGTTTTCAATTTGTCCCTCTACGTGCCGAACGCGCCGCGCAATTTTCCGCTTATCGGTTTCGAGCTTGGTTTCGCCGGGACCGCGAGTGCCAATGCCGCCACCGAGCTGCGACATCTCAATGCCGTGCCCGGCGAGCCGTGGCAGCATGTAATGCAGCTGCGCCAGCTCAACCTGCAACTGACCTTCCCGGGTGCGCGCGTGCCGCGCAAAAATGTCGAGGATCAGTTGGGTGCGATCGATCACGCGCCGCTGCACAATTTTTTCGATGTTGCGCTGCTGCGAAGGACTGAGGTCGTGATCGAATAGAAGAACGTCGGCGTTCACCGAAGCAGCTGCGCCAGCGATTTCTTCCAGCTTGCCCGCGCCAATTAAAGTAGCCGGATCGGGCCGGTCGCGCCGCTGCAGAAGCTCACCCACTACTTCGGCTCCCGCACTCTCTGCCAATGTGCGCAGTTCTGCCAGCGACTCGTCGGCATCGAACTCAGGAATGCTGGGCTTGCCGTTGGATCTGCCAGCTGCCCCAATCGGCATTCCGGTCTTTGCCGGCTGCATTCCGGCTGCGTCGCGCGCAGCCGAGGCCTGCGCTGTGACCGTCCCCTTCGTCCCGCTGCGTCCGCGAGTCCGGATTTCCACGCCCACCAGAAACGCGCGCTCGCGCTCCGGCGCACGGGGCGCGACTTCACTGCCCAGAGGCACACGTCTAGGCACACGCGCCGTGCCGCGGGATTTCTTGCTGTGAGGACTTCCCAAACCGAAAACGCCCTATCTTAAGTTCTTATCCTTCAGTGCCCGAAGCACTCGCCCCGGTCGCCGCAGAAGCCGCCGTTGCTGATGCCACGGGTTTGTCGGGATGCGGCACGTGGCTGACATGCGTCGCCATCACCCTCCCCATCACCACAGTAGAGATGGCGTGCTTGAAGATGAGTTGCTCCTGACCGTTCGCCTCCAGTACCACGGAGTACTTGTCGAAAGAGCGGATGCGGCCCGTTAACTTCACTCCACTCAGCAGGTAAATGGTGATGCTGAGTCTCTCTTTGCGGGCCGTGTTAAGGAAGGAATCCTGAATGTTTTGCGCCGGCTTATTGCTGTCCATAGCCGATCTCCTTGGTTCATAGGCTGCGATTTATAGGCTGCAAGCTACCCAACCGCCAGCCCACAGGCGCCCATGGACCAGCTCAAAACAACAGCATGTGCCCAGAGGCCTTCCCGCTGCCCTGAGAACATGGGGGGACAAACCGCCGGCTGCGCCAACTCCGCTCGGCCGCGCCGCCAGCAGACAACGTCCACAGACAATGTCTACAGACTAATGTCTGTACCATACGGCGATCTCGGCCGCTTTTCAACTGGAACTTGCCGCAGGCACAGGTACCAGGTACAAGGTACCGCTTGCCGGTTGACAGCACCCGCTGCAAAGTGGAGACTTCTCCTCGACTTGCTCCCGGTTGACGGAGCGCCCGCTGTTCGGAGGAAATCCTATATGCACCATTTCGTCATGCATCATTTCGTCGCACCGGCAGCATCTCTGGTCATGCCCACGATCACCGGGAAGGAAGCTGCGCAGCTCATCCTGCGCTGGTTTCACATCATTGCCGGGATTACCTGGGTGGGACTGCTGTATTTCTTCAACCTGATCAACGTCCCCTTTATGAAGCAGGTGGACGCCAGCTACAAAGCCAAGATTTTTCAATATCTGACCCTGCCGGCGCTGAACTGGTTCCGCTGGAGCGCGCTGGCCACGGTTTTCTTCGGCCTCTGGTACTGGGGCCAGTTTCTGGTCGCTCCCGATGCCCAACGCCAAGGCGTGGGTCAAGGCAGCACGTTCGGGCTCTTTTTTCTGCTCTGGATCGGAGTCTGGGCGATCCTGTTTTTGATAATCAAGAAGGTCGTGCCGAACGGATACGTTTTAGGAATCGTGACCGCAATCCTTGTCTATGCGGCTGGATGGATCTTCGTGAACTACACGCCGGTCGGCGGGGACGACAATCACGTGATCGCGATCGGCGTGGGCGGTGGAATGGGAATCGTAATGCTGTTCAACGTCTGGGGCATCATCTGGCCCAACAATAAGAAGATCATTCGCGGGACGCTCGCCGGCACGCCTCCTGCCAACGCGGCCACCATGGCGCGCCAGGCATTCCTGGCGTCGCGCACAAACTTCTTCCTTTCCGTGCCACTGATCTTCTACATGGCAGCAAGTTCACACTTCTCCAGCACCGTGATCTTCGGCAAGTAAACTCGATCTTGATGCTGGGCCCCACGTCTTTTAGCGTGGGGCTTCGTTTTGCGCGGGTTTGCGGCCATCGGACAAGGCAGATTTCATCCTTCGGAAGGGAAACTATGATCCAGGAGGCGGGTTCAGAAAGTGTAGAATTGGACTCTACCCAGGTACGTGGGCCTCTGGCCCCGAATCGTTCTCAGCAATGAAACCCAAGGAGGCTTGAAGAAAATGAAATATCCCTCTTCCGCGCTGGCCGGCACTTTGCTGCTGGGCCTCGCCGCCGCCGTTGCTCAACAAAGCTCGACCCCGGTGCGCTGGGCCGAAGGCGCGCCCAACGCCACTTCCGAGATGAAGAACGATACAAAAATCGAAGGCTTGAAAACCGACGATGTTCACATCTTCGCCAGCATCGCGGACCTGAAGGAAACCCAATACAACCGCGTCTGGATTCAGGTGGCAAACCACGGCAAGACGCCCATCGATTTCGATCCCCAGGCGGTAGTGCTGGTGAATGTCGTAAAGGAAAAAATGGTCGCGGCTGAAGTCCCCGACAAGGCCGCCAAATCGATCGAGAAATTCGGCGAAGCCAAGTCGCAGGAAATGTCCTCGGCAAAATGCGAAAACATGGCTGCCACACAGTGCCAACCGGCGCCTGCTCAACTCCAGGTGGCCAGACAGATATCTGCATACTCCTCGCAGCAGGCGCAATGGATTCGCGACAACGCGTTGACCAAGAAGACCCTCGCCCCAGGTGAGGAGGTGCAGGGCATTGTGGTGTTCAGGAAAGATAAGAAGGCCGCCAGCTACATCTTGCGATGTCCCGTAGGCACTCAGATCTTCGAGTTCCCGGTCACCGCGGAGAATAAAGAACCTTCCTACGACTGAACAGATTCGAGTTCGAAGGGCGCGGAGGGATAGGCCCTCCGCGCCGCACCCACTCTGTTTTGCCTCACCTCAATAGTCCGCATTCCAGCCCGAAAGAGGCAGCATTCTTTAGCCCGGACGTAAGTCCGGGGTACCCGTGGGGAAAAAGAGCGAGTGCCGCAAGCCACGGCACGAGTTCTCGCGCGCTATCTTCAAGCCGCGCCCTTTCAAAACCAGAGCGAAAAAAAGAGTTCTTCAGAGTGAAGCTTACTTGCCTTCGCCCAAAGAAAACGGCGGTCTCGAATTTCGAGACCGCCTTGCCAGTACCGCTGGCCCGGGTTAAGGTTGAGACCCTAGAAGTTGATCTTCGCCGTCAACTGGATCAACCGGGTGGAAGCGTCGCCGCCCAGGAAAGAGCCCAGAATGCTCGTCGGCGGGCTGACCGTGTTCAGCACATTACCGAAGTTGCCGCTGTTAATGTTGCCTATCGGATTTGCAAAGTTCGGATGGTTGAACAGGTTGAAGAACTGCGCTCCAACTCCGAACTTCGCCGTCTCCAGGCGCGGGATCCTCGTGTACTTCATGATCGTCATATCCGTATCGAAGTAGTGAGGCCCGTAGAACTGGTTGCGGCGGCCTTCCGTTCCCTCGATCAGCTGGTTCGCCTGATTTCCGCCTTGGGAATCCGGCCAGTCTGCTCTCGTGATGCAGGGAACGGGACCTACGTCCTGGCTCCCTCCCGCTCCGGGCCCTCGGCAAATCGGGTGACTGCTCGGCCCACCGTAGATGGCGTAAACTGGCCCGCCGAAATTGTATCCGCTGAGCCCGGCCGTCGAATTGGAGTTCGTTGCACTCCACGGAAATCCGGTGCGCCAGAACACTGTGCCCGAGAGCTGCCAGCCCTTCAGGAGCTGTGTCGGGCCTTTCGGCAGTTCATAGACGTAGTTGGCATTGATGGAATGCCGCGTATCGTAATCGGAGTTCCCGTAGCTGAAGGCACGGATGTTCTGCTCGTCGGCTGGATTCAGGATGCTGCCTCCGGCAAACCCGTTAAAGCCTCCGTTCGACACCATGTCGAGTGCATGGCCGTAGGTGTAGTTGAGCTGCGTCTGCAGCCCGTGAGCGAACCGATGCTGCAGGCTAAGGTTGAGACCTTCGTAGCTGGAGCTCCCGACAGTAGAGACTTGTTGGACTTGGGAGAACCGCGGATCGGGCAGGGTTGCCGGCAGACCAGGCCAACCATTGGGGCAATAGGGCTTTCCCGCAGCGGGCGGAGTAAGCGGGCAGTACCCATTCACCCCGTTAAAGAACGCCGTCTGGTGAATTCCGTGATTGCCCACGTAGTTCACAATAACGGCTGTGCTGTTGCCGAATTGGTGCTGAACCTCGAAGTTCCATTCCGTGGTGGTCGGTGCAACAATGTGACCCGGGTTGGTGAAACCAGGAGCAGAGAAGCCGTTGAGATTCCCGCTGTTGATCACGTCCGTGTTAATTTGACTGAAGTTTTCGCCCGCTCCAAATCCGTGGAGCAGGGCGGCATTGGAAGCAGCGGCTACTGCGAACACATTGCTGGAAGCGCCACTGAAGCTCGACGTTCCAGTCTCAGAAGGAGAGAGGTTGGAGACCGCCACGACTGGGTTGAACGAATTCACCAGTGGCAAGTTGCTTGACAGGTTGTCAGCCAGCTGACCAGGGAACGTGTCCATGAAGATCCCGACGCCGCCGCGGAACACGGTGTTCTTCAGCATTGAAGGCGCCCACGAGAAGCCTAACCGGGGCTGAACCGAAACTTTCGTAAAGCCAGAAAACGCCGTGCCCAGTCCGGTCTTGATCGACTGGTTGTACGGGGTGTTACCGGTCGAGTCAGCGATCGCAGAAAAGGGCCCGTTAAAGCTAGCGAAGCAGTTCGTCCCGCACTGCGGCACGGAGTTGTGGTCGAAACGCACATCAAGGGTCAGCTTGAGGTCGCTCCGGGGCTTCCACTCATCCTGCAGGTACCATCCCAGCTGGTAGAGCTTGATGGGTTGATTGAGATTCTGAGGAAAGTTTTGCACCAGGAGCGAGATGCCGCCACCGCTTGCGCCGCTGCCCGCTCCGCCGTAATAGTAGTCATCCAGCGTCAGCGGAATCGCGAGGCCACTCGTCAATACTCCGTAGTCGTGGTCGCTAATCAGGTTCCGGTGGAAGTATAGGCCGGCTTTCAAGGTGTGCTTGGCATTCAGGTTGTAGGAGTAATCATCCACCAACTGATAGCCGGTGACGTTGCGGCCTTGAGGCCAGATATAGTCGAGACCGCCAATGCCGCTCAAAGCCCCATCGTTGATCGAAAGGGTTGTCGGGAACGTCGCTAGAGTCTGAGCCAAGTTGAGGGGTCCGAAGATGGCGCGGTAGTACTGCGCCGCGAACAGCAGGTTGTTGGCACCCTTCGCGCCGAGCGGACGGCTCCAGCTCGCTTGCGCCTGATATTCCGGCTGGTAGCTGGTGGAATTGAAGATCGGATTGAACGCGTCGGTCGCCGTTGCCTGCGTTCCAACGTCTTCCTGCAAGCGAACGAACACTTTGTCGTTATTGGTTATGTTGAAGTCAAACCGGCCCGCCGCCAGATACTCGTGCGTGAAGTTGTTGGTGACGTTGTTGAAGGTCTGAACGCACGGAAGGCCGGTTCCGCCGAAGCCGCCAGTATAGGTCAACCCCGCACAGCCCAGCGGATCACCATAAGCGTCACCGCCATTGTAGCCGGGCGTCGCCGTCGAATAGCCCTTCGCGCCGCTATAAACCGCGAACGCCTGCTTGTAGAACGGGACGGACAGACCCAGACCAGTCGCGGCAAGGTTGTTCTCGATCGCGGTCTCGAAGGCTTGCGTCGGTGCGTGCAGTTGGAGGTTCGACACCGGAATGATCACGCGCAGCCCTTCGTAGTTAAAGAAGCCGAACGCTTTGTTCTTTACGATCGGGCCGCCAAAAGACCCTGCGTACTGATTGGCGTTGACAAAGCCGCGCGGCTGGTCGTTCGCCGGATTTGCGTTATTGGTGTGGAACCAGTCGTTGGCGTTCATCACTCGGCCATTCCAGAAGTAGTTGGCGTTGCCGTGCCAGTTGTTGGAGCCGGACTTGGTGATGTAGTTCACGTTCGCGCCAATGAAACCGCCGTACTGGCCGGAATAGCCGTTGGTGACAACCGTCGCTTCGGCCACTTCGTTCTGGCCGAGCAGCAGGTTGGTCGCGCCCGAGTTATTCAGGTTCAGGAACGGATCGTTGTCGTACATGCCGTTCAGGGTGAACAGGTTCGAGGTCGCCGACAGACCGAAGTTGGAGAAGTTTCCGTAACCGCCGTTGGTGTTCATCACCGACCCGGGTGCGGTCTGGGCGATGAAGCTCAGGTCGTTGCCGGGGTTGGGAACTTCGGAGATTTCGCGCTCGTTGAAGGTGGTCGAGATTTCCGTCGTTTCCGCCTGCAGCAGCGGAGCTTCGCTGGTAACTTCAACCGTCGTTCCAGCCGCTCCGACTTCAAGCTTCACGTTGACGATCGCATTCTGACCCACGCTCACGGCCGAAGTGGCCGTCACAGCCTTGAAGTTCGCGGGCGACACATGGATGGAATACGTGCCAGGTTCGAGCAATTGAAATTGGTAGAAGCCCTGGGCGTTCGTCTTGCCGGTCTGGGTGAAGCCCTTGTCCACGCTCTTCAGGGTGACTGTGACGTCCGGCAGAACTGCGCCGCTGGGGTCGGTCACGGTTCCGCTCACCGCGCCAGTAGTTGTGCTCTGTGCCAGCACTACGCTCGGCACTAACAGGGCTATCACCGCCAACATGGCGAACAGCCTGCTCAACGTTGTAAATCGCATTTCCTTGCCTCCTGGGAAATTTTCTTGTCGCTGAATCGGATCCGGACGCCTTGACCGGCTTGCTGGGAACAAGGGCGCGATCCGATGGAATTTCAAGTCTTTGAAACCTCTTGAACGATTGCTGGAACTGGGATTCTTAAAACCGCCGCTGCCTACGTCACCCGTCTAAAGCGGGCTTTCCTTGGTCCCGGTACAAAACAAAGCCAAACTACACCTTGGAACTAGCACCTTAGTGCAACTGACAATCCAAACAAAGCAAGTGATAAACAATTTGTTTTCAACTACATAGTATTAATGCGGAACCGGGCAATATTGAAAATGGGATAACTCGAGGCTTGATTGTATGAAAGTTGGAATAACGCTTCTGGCGCGAGACCGGCTCAGTTTGCGCTAGCCCCGCCGCTTCCTGGATGGTCGGGAGGGAGTTTCCCCGGGCGCCAGGACTCTCCTTACGATCGGGGTGTTGAGCTTGTACTTGCGCTCGGCCACGGCCCCGGCGTCGTCCTTTACGCGCAAGATAAAGACCGGGAGGGTTCCTTCTTTGTCGAAATCCTCTTTGGTGATCGTGACCGGCAGAACGCCGTCGAGACCGTGTTCGCGGTAGGCGGTTTCGTAACGATGCTTACGGGCGTTCCAGGTGAAGACGCGAACCTGATCGTAGTCGTAAGGCAGGCCGTCATGGGTATCGGTCATCAGGCAAAGGTACTGCGGGATCTGCTTCTGCACACCTTTGTCGTTGTCCGGCACCTGGTTCAATGCGAAGAAAGCGACGAAACGCTGGCCTTCGGCGTATTGCGCGATGTCGAGCGGGACGTCGACATCGACCATGCGGGACAGGACCCATCCCACGCGCTTTTGATCGTCGCGCACCAGCCACCAATCCTCGAGTACAGGCCCCGCTGCAACTTTTGCCCCAGGTTTAGTCGCCGGCCTGGCCGGAGGCGCCGCGCCGGGCTGCTTCTCGGCCGTTTCCCGTGCAAGAATCTCGACCTTCGCGCCTGCGGCAAGCTGGTATAGATGTTCGGTGTCGCGGCCGGGAGTGACGTGCATGTTGGTCTCATTGCGCAGGATTCCGGGGGCCTGGGCGGGATCGTTCTGGTTATCCTGAGTGAGTTTCTGGAGAGCGTCGAAGGTCTTCTGATCGACCAGGAAGCGCTGCTCAATCCAGCCTTCGAGTCCGCTGGCAGTGCGCACCCGGGCGAAGCGCTTCTCGCGTTCGAGCACCTCGACGCGCTCTCCATTTTTCACATTGCCGACGCGGTTAAAGATGGCGGCCACCTGGTCGCGCAGTGCTGCCTGGGGCGCCGACACGTAGGCCACCTCGAGGACGTGGTGACGTCCGCGACTGCACGCCGGCGGCAGGAGTAGGACGACTACCGCCATCACCATGGCCGGAACCAGTCGGCTAGCCCGAAATGAGCGTGATATTCTCAAGACCCTCACGACACCTTTACGATTGCCCACAAATCACGAATCGGAAGGTCCTACTATAGCGCGTTGTGCGCGCGAGTTTCGGCACGGAGGTTTACACCTTATGGACCGGCATGCCGAGACTGCCCAAGACACGGACAATCGGCCTCGGTTACCATGGAGAGTGGACTTTCGCTGGGCGGAGGTCCGCAGCATGGCAGCCTGAAAGACGTTTCCCGCGTCTAAGATTCAAGCGGGCTTCATGCCGGGGAGTGATACAAACAAGATACTTCGACACAAATACTTCGACACAAATGAAAAACATATTCAGGAATCGTCTCTTGGTTTTCTCTTTTGTCTCTTTCGCGGCCGTGGCGGGCGCGGTTCGCGCCTCCGCGCAGGATACAGTGGATTCGGTGCTGCACCCGCCCAAGGGAACGCAGGTTGCCATTGTTGTTTTCGAGGACCTGGAGTGCCCCATGTGCGCGCGCATGGCGCCGCTGGTCGAACAGGCTTCGAAGACGTATAAGATCCCCGTCGTGCGGCATGACTTTCCGTTGGGACCGGCGCACCCCTGGTCTTTTCAGGCGGCGGTGATGGCGCGCTACTTCGATACCCACTCCAAAGCCGTGGGCAACGAATTCCGCGACTACATTTTCGCGAACCAACTCGAAATCAACCTGCAGACGCTGCGCACGTATGCGGAAAAATTTGCGGCCGCGCATAAAATCGACTTGCCCTTCGTACTCGATCCCGGCGGAAAACTGGCTGCACTGGTCACCGCCGATCACGATCTGGGCAAAGGCATCAAAATCGAGCACACGCCCACGATCTATATCGTCAGCAGCCGCAATCCCAACCGGCCGTATGTGGAAGTCAAGGACAACAGCCAACTTTATTCGACCATCGACGCGGTGATGAAGGAGTAGGAAAACACAAATTGATGATTGATGATTGTCGATTGCCGATTGAGAACCCATCCTCGGAGTTCAATCAGCAAGCAGGAAATCAACAATTATCAATTTCGGTTTCGAGTTAGTCCCCGAAGCCGATTCCGATGGCGCGCGCGGTCTGCACCAACTCTCCTTCGGGCCGTACGGATTTCAAGTGCCCGATGGCGCGGGCCATGTCAACTCCGACGATGGACCCGGCGCGCAGGGCGACCATCTGGCCAAACTCGCCCTTGGCGATCAGATCGACGGCAGATACGCCGAAGCGCGTGGCCAGCACGCGATCGAACGGCGATGGCGAACCGCCGCGCTGGATGTGCCCCAGCACGCTGACCCTGACTTCTTTGTGCGATCCGGCGGCAATGGCGTTGCCAATCAGGTTGCCGATGGCGCTCACTCGCCGGTTCTCTTTCAGCTCCGGAGGCGGCTTCACGCCCTCGGCGACCACCACAATCGAGAAACGGCTGCCGCGGCTTTCACGCTCCGCGATGAGGTCGCACACGCTCTTGATGGTGAACGGAATTTCAGGGATCAGAATAATGTGCGCGCCGCCCGCAATCCCTCCGGCGAGCGCAATCCAGCCGCAGTCGCGGCCCATCACCTCCACCACCATCACGCGGTGGTGCGAAGCAGCCGTGGTGTGAATTTTGTCGATGGCGTCCGTCACCGTGTGCAGCGCCGTGTCGAAACCGAACGTCAGTTCCGTGGCCGACAGGTCATTGTCGATGGTCTTGGGCACGCCCACAATCTTCATGCCCTTCAGGAAAAGCTCGTGCCCGATCTTCTGCGAGCCGTCGCCGCCGATCGTAATGATCGCGTCGATGCCGAGTTTTTTGGAATTGGCGATGACCTGGTCGGAAATATCACGAACCACTTCCTTGCCGTTTTCTTCCGTCTTGTAGTGGAAAGGATTGCCGCGATTGGTGGTGCCTAGAATCGTTCCACCGCGCGGTAGAATCCCGCTGACCCGGTCGAGCGTGAGCTCAAATGATTTTTCCGGCCAGATCAGGCCGTCAAAACCATCCGGAATGCCGATGACTTTCCACTGATGCTTGAGGATGGCCGCTTTGGTCGCGGCGCGAATGACTGCGTTGAGGCCGGGAGCGTCCCCGCCCCCGGTAGCAATGCCGATGCAGCGTATGTCAGAGCGTAAGTCAGGCATGGGAGTCCCAACGATCATACGTTCCAGTGGGGTTCGCGAACAACGTTACAGGTGGGCGTGGCAGGGGAAGGAACCACGTGGGGAAGATCCAGAGCTTGCACATTGAATAAACTTAAGCTAGACTAAGCTAGCTTATATTGAGGAGGATTTTCGTGAGCGAAATCGGCGCTTTCGATGCCAAGAACACGCTGGGAACCTTGCTCGACCGCGTGGAGCGCGGCGAGGAGATCGTGATTACGCGGCATGGCAAAGCGGTGGCGCGCCTGGTTCCGAACATTCGCCGCTTGGACCAGGATCAGACCCGGGCGGCGTTCGCACGCATCCGCGAGCGGGCTCGACGACTGCAGGCGCGCAAGCCGGCTCCCTTTAAGTGGGCTGAGCTGAAGAAACTGCGAGACCAGGACCGGCCCTGAGCTTCAAGTTCCCGACATCGCCGGCCTGAAATTGCCGCGCTTGAAATTGTCAGGGCCGCCTATGGATGACCCGATCAATGAGTTTGGTTCTCGACAGTTCGATTACGCTGGCTTGGGCGTATAGCGACGAGACGACCCAGTCGGTCTTGCAGATTTTCGACCGGCTCAGCCAGGGCGGCGCATGGGTGCCCGGACTGTGGCGTTTAGAAGTGGCCAATGTTCTGGAGATGAGCGTACGACGCAAACGTCATGACAAAGCTTTTCGCGACGCGACTCTTGCGGATCTGGCGCAACTGCCGATTCAAGTCGACCCACAGACCGACCAGCAGGCCTGGAGTGCGACCCTGCGCCTTGCCGAACGGCATCAGCTGACGTTATATGACGCGGCGTATCTGGAACTGGCTCTACGCCGGAATCTGCCATTGGCCACGCTAGATGACGACTTGCGCCGTGCTGCGGAGAAAGAAAAGGTGCAGGTGCTGGGATGAAATTAGCGGGTGCCCATTTCTCGCGTACTTTGCGGGAGGTGGGACACCCGGCTACTTTAATTCACTGTCAGGTTGGTGGTGAACGTATTGGTCACACCATTGCAGGTGTAGGAAGCGGTGATGACCACCGGGGTGGTTGAAGCGGTTGTGGTCGTGGCAGTGACAGGATCGGTCCCACTCGATATGGTCACAGAAGTATTGTTCGTGGACCATTGAACTCCGGGCGTAATGTCAATGCCGGGAGTACTGACCTGATTGATAACGGCAGTTGCACTTGCAGTGTAGGGCTGCGGCGTGCCGGCCGGTACGCTGGCGTTGACAGGCGAGATCGCAAAGTCAGACCCACCCTCGACGCAGACCGAAGCCGTAGCCGTCTGGGTGATGGTCTGATCCGCAGCGGTGATCGTAGCGGTCGTGTTGCTAAGGCTTTTGCCGGTAAGCAGCCCGCCCGAATTCACGTCCACCGTACCGCTGTTGCTGCTCCAGGAAACCTTGTTTGTAACGTCGCCAGTGCTGCCATCACTGAACGTTGCGAAGGCGGACAGCTGCGTCGTTCCACCCAACGGTACCGTCGGAGTCGTGGGATTGATGGTTAGGGCCGTGACCGTCGGGTTCACGAAGAATCCGCGGCAGCTCACGGCCAGGGCGAGGGTGGCAAGAGCGGCGAAGGCGCCCATCAGCCGGAGTTTGGACTTGTTCGATGACATCATTCTTTAAGACTCCTCGGGCGCGCCTGCTCAGTTTTTACGGGCAATTCTCTATCGGCCAGTCTTGAAAAATTGTAGCAGAGATGATTTCGCCGGGCGCACACTCTGGTACCTGAACCGCGGGCCCGGAACCATCTCTGGCAATCGTGCACGGTGAATCGTCCACGCGTCCGCTTCCCGGTTAGAACGCCGTTGCCGATTGAGCTTGCAGAAAAAGTTGGGCCGCCACGTCTCATCTGAGGAAGCCTTTCCGATCCACTCCCGTCCGCTAACGCCCCTTGCGATGATCCACTTTCGGAGGACTGGAGTTGCGCGGAGGCGGGCTGGACTTGGGCGCATTCTGCCTCGGGGTATTCTCTTTTGGCGCCGAATGAGACGCTGGCGCGGAATGAGTCGTATTCGACTCGCTCTGGGGACGAGTCTCGCTGGCGCGGCTGCCGTTTCCCCCACTGCCACTGGACGAAGCTCCGCTTTTCGCCGGCGGCGTGAACGGGCGGAATCCGTCGTTCGAACTCCCTTTGTCTCCGGGAGTTGACGCTACCCGCGCCTCTTTCGGCGACATCGCCGGAGCGTGATATTCCCCACCCGCATTCCGGGCTGAAACCGCGGAGCGGCTGCTGAAATCCCCGGCCCTCGCCGTCGCCGCAACTGCAGGACGGCCATGATTTTCCGACGCGAAGTTTTGCCGATTCTGGCTGGCCAACTGTTCATGCCGGCTCTGTTCGGCCAGTGCAGGGGTATGCTGCTCGTGCGCAGCCGCCTCTTCCTGCGCTGTGGGACGCGCCGCAACTCCTCCCTCGCCGCCATTGAAGGCCACGTGATTTTCGTTCACGACTACGGTGCGGTTGTAGACGTTGGTGGTGTTGGTGACGCTAACGTTGGTGACGTAGCGGTTGTAGTAGAACCCTCCGCCGCGCCACTCGCCGCCGGCGAAACCCACGCCGCCGTAGCCGAATCCGTAGTTAATACCGCCATAGAAGCCGACGTGCGGGCCCCAGTATCCGGCATGCCACGCATAGAATCCCCCGCCCCAGCCCCAGTAGCCGGGCGTCCACAACATCCCGACTGGAGCAACCACCCACGTGCCGGGCACCCAGTAGTAGCCGCCGTCATCGTTCCATCCCCAGTAACCGGGCGTCCAAAGATAGCCGGGGTCGGGACAGATGGGCTGCGCGTAAATCGGCAGCGCGGGCGGTCCTACACGCACCGAAATGCCGATCCCGATCTGTGAAAACGACGCGGCAGAAAAAGTTAGAATGACGACTGCCAGCAACAGCCAGCGGACTACCCTTGTCCTTGTGTTCGTGTTCATGGCCCTTCTCCCTAGATATGGTGCCCAAGGCCGACCGGAGCCGGTTTTCAGCGTTGCTCTATTGTGCCGCAGAACACACTCCGAGGCCTGATTACGATCCTTCCCTGTAAACCCAAAACTTTAGAGTATGTTGCTCGGTTCAAAAATTATTTGGAATCAGAAGGTTGGGCGAGGCAGCGCGGGCGAGACGCCCCCGCGACAGCCGGCGGGACGCCGGCGCTACTAAGAACTGAGAATTAATTAGTCTTGCGCGCCCGCGCGATCCGCTCGTCAATCGGCTTGCGCCCGCCGAATCCTTCCTGCGTTCCGTGCCAGTGGGTGATGGATTTCTCTCCCATCTTCCAGCACAGCAGAATCACCTGGCCCTCGACTTCGCAGGGAAAATCGAGCAGCCCAATGTCGAGGTCTTTCACTTCCACTCCGATGGAGTCGATCTCGGCCAGGGCATCTTTGGCGCGCTGCTCGGCCTTGACCCGCTCGGCTTTGCGCCGGGCCAGCGGCACGACATCGACGAACATCCCCCCGTTCAGAAAAATCCTGTGGCCAAGGGCCTGTTGCTCGGCTTCCACTTCTTCCATGACTTTCTTGCCGTTGATCGCAGTGCGCAGCAGCGACTCCAGCACCGGAAGCAGGGACTGCGCCTCGTCGAGAGTAAAGGTTCGGTCTGACATAGGATTTGCTCTATTTTACCGCATGACAGGGTCGAGTCGGCTTCGCCGCAGGGTGCGGCACATTATTATTATTTTCTCGCATTGTCCGCAGCCGGCTGGGTGCCTAGTTGATGAATGTCCGGTTCTAATCCGTGGAAATCCGCGTGAATCCGTGGCAAAGAATTATTTTCTTAGCGAGTCCGGGCGTGGGAGGGATCGGCTGACGTGGCTGAATTCACGTCGATCGCGAGCGAAGGCATCCCGGGCGCATCGCAGTTCCCGTCGCGGCTGTAGTTGGTGCAGCGGCCGGCGACGTCCTTGCGCTGCGGCGACTGAGCGAACTGCCAGACCTCCGCGAATCCAACCCCGCTCTCCGCAGGATTCGGCGGACGCTGAGGAAACGCGCATCCCGGCGCCGGAGGACAGGCATCGTTCGTCACCCAATACGTAATATCGCGCCCGGCCGCGTGCTCGCGAATATCCTGCGCGGTGACGACGTTGCCGTCATCGGCGGCGGCCATGCCGGAACAGTAGATGCCGGCGCGAAATCCCGCGGCGGTAACGCCATCAACCCAAGCGTAGATGTAAGCCTTCTGCTCGGGCAGCATGCGCCCACCCTGTTCTTGATCGAGAAAGATAATGGTGGCGTGCGGAAATCCCTCGCGCCGCGCAGCCGCCATAGCCGCAGCAGCGTCTGATCGCCCGAGGCGCGTGGCGTTTGCCACCGTTTTAAGTTGCGCGTCGAGCCGTCCGTTGAACAGCACAAGAAATCCGAATCCCGCGGACTCGACTGCAGCCCGGTGTCCGGTCCAGGTGTTGGCGCGCTCGCCGGGAGGACGGTTGAGCCAGTATCCCGTGTAGGAAAAAGTCTGGTGGAGAGCTTTGAGGTTGGCGTCGCCGGGATAGTTGTTGAGGTCGAGGCCGAGGTAGGAGGAGCTCTGCGCCTGAAGAGCGGCGCAGGAGAGCACAAGTGCGGCCATCGCAGTCAACCACCGCAAGTTCATGAACCTGATTTTAACCCGCGCGGCGCGCAGTGACTAAAGCCTGTTCTTCGCGAGTGTGGATTGATCGGCACGAGTGGAACTCGTGCCCTTCCCGGTTTCGGCCGCTCGGCGTTCTTTGCGATCTCGGCGGTGCAACGCCTCTACTGAAAAGCTGAGAACGAACAGCTACCCCCCGATATGCACCATGGTCCTCGACGCCGGCACAAAATCCGCCTCGCCGATGTGGTGGCGCTCTTCTTTCTTTGCGACCACGCCTTGAATAAACGCCGCCAACTCGTCGTCAGACGCCCCACGCTGCATCTGCGCGTGCAGATCGTGATCCCACACCGAGAATAAACACGTGCGGATCTTGCCGTCGCTGGTGATGCGGATGCGGCTGCAATGTCCGCAGAAGGGATGCGACACGGGCGCGATGATGCCGATCTCGCCCACGCCATCTTCAAAACGGTAACGCCGCGCCGTTTCCGAGCGCGCGTGCGGAATCTCGACCAGCGGACGGTATTCCGCCATACGCGCCAAGATTTCATCGAGTGTGACCACAGTCGAGGGCGCCCAGGTGCGTCCCTCTTCAAGTGGCATGAATTCGATGAAGCGCACCGTCACGCCCTCTTCCCGCGCGAACATGCCGAAGGGAATGATCTGGTCTTCGTTGAATCCGCGCATCAGCACGCAATTCACTTTCAGCGGCCACAGTCCGGCCCGCCGCGCCGCGCGAATTCCCGCCAGCACGTGATCGTATCCGTTGGGCACGCGCGTGATGCGCGCAAAGCGATCGGGATCGACCGCGTCCATCGAAACGGTGACGCGAGTCAGTCCCGCATCCTTGAGCGGCTGCGCCATCTCGGCCAGCATGTGGCCGTTGGTGGTGAGCGCAATATCGAGCGGCTCCCATGAACCGCTCCCTGAATTCATCCGCGCGGCGGGGTTTGGGAAGGGCACGGCTTTAGCCGTGCCGTTATCGCCGCCGGAGGATGCCGGCTTTAGCCCCTGAGGCCGCAGCTTCGCCAGCTCGCGCACGAACTCGACCACGCCTTTGCGCAGAAGCGGTTCGCCGCCGGTCAGGCGAACCTTGCTGATCCCCATCCCGACCAGCACGCGCGCCATCCGCAAATAATCCTCAAACGGCAGATCGCCGTAGAGCGCGCCTTCGTTCCCCGTCCGGCAGTAGACACACTTGTAATTGCAGCGGTCGGTGATGGAGATCCGCAGGTCGGTGATGGCGCGTCCGAATTTGTCGTGAAGGGGCAAGCTCTTGGCTCTTAGCTAAACCCGCGGCGTTCGCTCCCTGCCCCGTTGAGCAGAGCTGAAACCAAAAGCTTCAGAGCTGGTTTGGGAACGACAGAGCCGGACCGGGATGGTCGGAAACTCACGAGTTCATTATAGTCGTTTGGGAACGCGTTTTAGCTTCATTCAGAAGAATCAAGTTCTGAGCGCTTTCACGAATGCCCTAAAATCGGCTCCGTGAGCGACCGGATCAACACCAATTCCTTCGACGTAGATAGTGACTACCTCTTTACTCGCGGAGCATAAGTAGCCGAAAAATACCCGGCCACTGCTCTTATCGGCTCCGTAAAAAAATGAGCCGAGAATGTCGCGGTCCCTAAACTGTGGCTCCAACTCGACATACCCATCCTTAAGAAATTTCTTCTCACCCTTGACGCGGATGTCGCACAGTATTTTGAACTCCTCGGAGGTCACCTCTTTGTCAAAGCGTACGAGCCCTATTGTCGCTTGCTGTTTGTCGGTACGGAACACAAGTCTGTCGTCCTCCTGGGAGACGAACCGCCATCCGTCGGGCGGCACAATCGAACTGTTGCCGATTAAGAAACTAGTCTCTGCCATGAATCCTCGCGTGCCCAAACTGAAGGGAACGTCATTTTGATACGGCGGCTCCCAGCGCTTTCTCAATCGCCGCCTCGGCCATCGGCGCCATAATCTTGAATCCCGCCGCGTTCGGATGCAGCCCATCGTCGGCCAGATCCTTCTTCAGCAGCCCCTTGTCATCGACCATCGCGCTGAAATAATCCAGATAGACGCAGCCGCTGGCGGCGAGCGCGCAGTAACTTCGCAGCCAGTTGTTCAGCGACAGAATCTTCTGAGGCGAGCGCTGCGTAAAAAAATCCTTCGACCGCTCGGTGTAATTGTGCACCGGCAGGATCGACGAATAAATCACCTGGATGTTGTTGGAGCGCGCCAGATCCGCGAGCGACGCGAAGTCGGCCTCAATGTCTTCAATCCGCATCGGCCCCGTATTGCCCGCGATGTCGTTGGTCCCGGCCAGAATGATCACGACCTTGGGACGCAGGTCAATCACATCCTGCCGGAAACGCACCAGCATCTGCGGCGTGGTCTGCCCGCCAATGCCGCGATTGATGTAGGGCTTGCCAGGAAAATATTCGTCGAGATGCCAGCTATCGGTGATGGAGTCGCCGAAGAACACGACGCGATTCTCCCCCTTGGGCGACTGGAGCGCGGCATTGGCGTCGCGATAGCGCGCGAGTTGCCCGTAGTCGTCGGTAAACATCGCGATGCGCGAGGCGCGATATTGGTCGAGGCCGGGGAAGCCGGTCGAGGGGATACTAGGCGGAGCAGGCTGCTGGGCGAAAGCAGACAGAGAAAAAACGGCGACGAGGAACGTGAGACTGCGGACGGTACGAGATGATTTCATATACGTATCCTTAAAGGTGTCACAGCATAAACGCCAACCTCGCATCGATGCAGAAACTCGATTCGATACTCCATCACGGTCGGCTCGCAATCGCCCGCGCAATCGCCTTCTCCGCCAGCGGCGCCATGATTTTGTACCCGGCCGCATTCGGATGCAGCCCCTCGTCCGACAGCTCGCGCTTCAGCATGCCTTTGTCATCCACCATTGCCGAGAAATAGTCGAGATACACCAGCCCATTCTTCGCGCAGTAATCCTTGAGCCACGCATTCAGCGCCAGGATTCTTTCGCGCGGCCGCAGGGCAAACGACTCCTTCGCATCCTCGGTGTAGTTGTTCACCGGAAGCAGCGAGGCGAAGACCACGCGAATGTGGTGCAGGCGCGCCAACTCGGCCATGGACTCGTAGTTGGCCTCGATGTCCTCGTTGCGCGCAGGCCCGGTGACGCCGGCCACGTCGTTGGTGCCGGCCAGCACGACTAGCACCGCGGGATGCAGGTCAATCACATCCTGTCGAAAGCGCACCAGCATCTGCGGCGTGGTCTGCCCGTCGATGCCGCGATTGATGTAAGACCTGGGAAAATAGTCCGCCAGCTTCCAGTAGTCGGTGATGGAATCTCCGAGTAAGACAACGCGGTTCTCGCCAGCCGCGGGCGGCTTGAGAGCAGCGTTGGCCTCGCGGTAGCGCTTCAGCTCCCCAAAATCATCGGTGTAAATAGCAATCCGCGACGCGCGGTACTCGTCGAGGCCGGGAGAGCCGGTGGAAGGCATGGGGGGAGCGGGCTCCTGAGCAGACGAAACAACAGACAGAAGAAAAACCGCGACAGTTATGAGTCGGCAGCGCATCCCGCCGATGCTACCACGGTCATCTGACCGGGCGGATGTTTCCTGGTTTGATCCGCGTTAATCCGCGCAAATCCGTGGCAAAGGAGTTCGGCTCACATCCCGTCGTAGTTCGGCCCGCCGCCGCCCTCCGGCGGAACCCACGTGATGATCTGGTATGGGTCGGCGATGTCGCAGGTTTTGCAGTGGACGCAGTTCGACGGGTTCAGGCTGATGCGTTTGCCGTTGGGCTGGCTCGCGTCGTCGACCATTTCATAGACGTTTGCCGGACAGAAATTCTGGCACGGGCTGCCGAATTCTTTCACGCATCGCGTGTTGCAAATGTTCGTGTCGTGAATCACCAGGTGCGCGGGCTGGTCTTCTTCGTGCTTGGTCCCGGAGTGGTAAAGGTCGGTGAGTTTGTCGAAAGTGAGTTTGCCGTCACCCTTGGCCGCGCCCAGCAGGTGCGATTCCGCGCCGCCATCCGCCGGAAGGTCAGCCAGCTTCCGCATGTGCTCGTACCCGGCCTTAGCGGGATAGCGGTTGCGCAGACCGCGTCCGCCGGTGATCATCTGCAGCGCAGTGTGGAACATGCCGGCATACATTCCATGTTCGAATCCCTGGTGCAGGTTGCGCACTTTCCAGAGCTCTTCTTTGATCCAGCTTGACTCGACTTTCTTCTGGAAGTCCCCGAGCGTTGCCGACGAGGAATTATTCTTGATGAGGGCGTGGTACGCCGTCTCGGCCGCCAGCATCCCACTCTTGATCGCGAGATGAATTCCCTTCAGCCGCGCCGAATTCAGAAAACCAGCGGAGTCCCCGAGGATCATCCACCCATTGCCAGCAACCGGCGGAATCGCCCACCAGCCGCCGTACGGCATCGACTTTGCCCCATAGCGGATCATCTTGCCGCCCTCGAGCAGCTTGGAGATAAATGGATGCTTCTTGAACTCCTGCAACACGCGCTGCGGATCGAGTCGCGGGTCCGCGTAGTCGAGCCCGGTGACAAAACCGAGGGACACGACATTATCTTTTGAGCCGTATATCCACGCACCGCCGTATTCTTTGGTGGTGAGCGGCCAGCCCAGGGTGTAAATCACTTCGCCCGCCGCGATGCGGCCCGCCGGAACTTCCCAAAGTTCTTTCACGCCGACGCCGTAGGTTTGCGGATTGGCGTCTTTCGCGAGATCGAATTTCGAGATGAGTTGTTTGGTCAGCGAACCGCGCGGGCCTTCGGCGAGAATGACGACCTTCGCCTGCAGATCGTAGCCGGGCTCGAAGTTTGATTTCTGGTGACCTTCTTTGTCGACGCCCTTGTCGTCGGTGCGCACGCCCGTAACCCGGTCGCCGTCAAAAAGCAATTCCGACCCGGCGAACCCGGTGAAGACCGTGATCCCGGTCGCTTCCACCTTGCTTCCCAGCCACTTCACGAAACGGTTCAACGAGATCACATAATTACCGTGATCGCGCAAGGGCGGCGGGGTAATCGGAAATTTGAACTTGGATTTTTCGGTCAGGAAATAGACAGATTCTCTTTCAACCTTGGCGTCAATCGGTGCTTCCTTCTCGAACCCAGGCAGCAGTTCGTTCATCGACCGCGGATCGAGTAACGCGCCTGATAGACAGTGCTGCCCGATCTCGCGTGCCTTCTCCAGCACGTAAATATTTTCTTTGCTGAGTTGCGAATCGGGATGCTCGTTGTTGTGGGCGTCGATTAGCTGCGAAAGTCGCAACGCGCAGGCCATCCCCGCCGGGCCGCCGCCCACGATCACCACATCGGCTGGCATCTGCGGCCGTTCGATACCTTCGATAGGTTTGCGGAAGATCAGCATAAGAAAAAATCTGCCACGGATTTACACAGATCATCACGGATAAATCACGATAAAGATTTTGATCCGTGAAAATCCGCGTGAATCCGTGGCCAAGAAGTTTAGCTCCCCGCCTTCGCCTTCTTCACTTCTTCAATCAGCGGCGGAACGATGTCGAACAAATTTCCTACGATCGCGTAATCGGCGATCTCGAAAATCGGCGCTTCCGAATCTTTATTCACCGCGATGATTGTCCGCGAGCCCTTCATGCCCACGATGTGCTGAATCGCGCCGCTGATGCCCAACGCCAGATACAGCTTGGGCGCTACAGTTTGCCCCGACGAACCAATCTGCCGGTCCATCGGCAGCCAGCCGGAATCGCAGATCGGACGCGACGCTGCGAGGTCTCCGCCGAGCGCGTCAGCCAGCTGCTTGGCGATCTCGATGTTTTTCTGCTCTTTAATCCCACGCCCCACGGAAACGATGATCTCGGCTTGGGTCAGATCGACTGCTTGCTTGGCTTCCTTGAAAACTTCCTGCGGCTTATTCCGGACGACGCCGTCGGCGATTTCAACATTCACGGTTTCGACCGGAGCCGCGCTGGCTCCGGCTTCGGCTTTATCGCCACGGAACGCCCCGTTCTGAAACGTCGCGAACCACGGAGCATCGCTCGTGAAACTCACGTCTGCCGCCAGCTTGCCTTGAAACATCTGCCGCGTGAAAACCAGCTTGCCGCCTTCGTGCTTGAAGCCAATGCAGTCGCTGATGACGGTGCGTCCCATCGCGGTCGCCAGCTTGGGCACGAAGTCGCGCACTTGATAGGTATGCGGCATCAGCACCAGCTTGGGTTGCTTCGCTGCGAGGAACTGCTTCAGCCCGGCCGCGAACGCGTCGGGCGTGTACGGCTCGAGTTTCGGCGACTCGACCGCGTATACCTTGGCGACTTTCTTGGCGGCGACTTCGGCAACGATCGATGCGGCGCCGCTGCCGACGACTGCGGCTTCCAGAGTCCAGCCGGTTGCGGCCGCGACAGCCTGTCCGGCGGTGATGGTTTCCCACGAGACGCGATTCAGTTTCCCTTCGCGCTGTTCGACGATGACGAGGATGGTATCGGGCATAAATCAGCTCTTAGCTTCTAGCTCCTAGCGCAACCTTGCCGAGCGTTGCTCGGCACGCGGGCGAGGGCGCCCGCGCCACAACTTACAGTACTCGCAACTCATTGCGCAGTTTGTCCACTAACTTCTTCGCAATTTCTCCCGGCGATCCTTCGATGTGCTCCGTCTTCTTCGTTTTTTGCGGAACGTACAGCCGTTCGATTTTCTGCAGATTCTCGCCGATCGCCGATTGCACCTCCGCGAGCATCACTTTGCGCAGCGGCTTGTTCTTCGCCTGCTTGATGCCGATCAGCGTGGCATACCGCAGTTTGTTGATGCCCGACTGAATCGTGAGCACCGCCGGAGTGGGCATGTCGACGAACTGGAAGAATCCGGCTTCGAGCTCGCGCTTCACGCGAATCCCGCTCTCCGTCTTCTCGATATGCATGATGATGGTGGCGTGCGGCAAGCCCAGCAATTCGGCCAGAATCACGCCGGTCTGGGCGTAGCCGTAGTCGTCGGATTGCAGCCCGGTGAAGATGAGGTCGAACTTCTCGTCTTTGATCGCAGCGGCAAACGCCTTGGCGGTATTGAACGCATCCAGGCCAACGAACTTGTCATCTTCCAGGTGGATCGCGCGGTCCGCGCCCTTGGCGAGCGCCTCGCGCAGCACCTGTTGCGCCCGCGCCGGACCGCTCGTGATTACGACGACTTCGCCGGTGTGCTTTTCCTTCTGGCGCAGCGCCTCTTCGAGAGCGTAGGCGTCGGGCTCATTGACTTCGTAGGAAACGTCTTCGCGAATCCACGCGCCGCTTTCGTTGAGCTTGAGCGGTGCATCCTTCTGCGGCACCTGCTTCATGCAGACGAGGATCTTCAAGAGTAGGACTCCTTAAGCCGTGGCCAGAACAGCCACAGCAAAACCAGTCAGTATAAATGAGGAGGAGTCAATGGGCGAAATGGGAGATTGGAGTCGGCGGACCTCTACTCCGTAAACACGACCGACTGCAGTCCCGAGATCTCGAAGCGCTTGCGGCAACGCAGGTTCTTGCACGCCAACATGTCGTCTTTGCGCAGCATGTAGGATCGGGCTTTGGCAAAGCGGGCGCGGTCGCGCTCGTCGGCGCGGCCGGCGAGCTGGCGCTTCTTGGTGCGCACCACCCACGTGACTTCATATTCCGCCGCCTGGTGGCAGTGGGGACAATTCAGAGAAGCCAGTTTCTTCTCCTGCTTCTCGTCAAAAAACTCGCGTTCTTCCATAGTCGAAGTTGAGAGTCGAAGTTGGATCCGCTCGGCCCAGATCTCGCCCAACTATGAATTATTGCACATCTCTTCGTGTGTCCGAAATCCGATCGGAGTGTCCGGTTCCTGATTCCCGGCGAGCGAGCGCTGAGGTTACACTCGTTGCAGCCCCAGCCACAAATTGGGGAGGATCCGATGGCTAGAAAGAACGCCAGAAAGAAAAAAGTAAAACGCTTCCGAGCCGTGACCGCGGTAAAGGAACTGGCCCGCGAGCGCGTCGGCGAGCCCCCCGCGGGACAGATCGTGGTCGAGAAAAAGAAGAAGCCGGAGAAGCACAAGCCTACGCTGTCGAAGCTCCTCGGCGACGCGGAGTGAGTCGACGCCTTCCTTCTCAGTTGAAACTGGCAGTCACGGTGCGATCGCTGGTCAGGGTCACACTGCAACTCGCGCCGGACTCGGTGTCACATCCTCCCCAAATGCCGAAGGTGTGGCCGGGGTTCGGATTAGCAGTCAAGACCACTGTCGTGCCCGACGCAAACGGAGCCGCGCAGGTGGTGCCGCAACTGATGCCGCCGGGCGAGCTGACGATCACTCCGTTGATTCCCCCGGTCACCGCGACCGACAGGTTGTGCGTTGCGCCTCCCTGCGGGCAGCCCAGGCTGGCAGGCCCATCGACCGTGACCGTCGCGAAACCCACCACTACATTGCCCTGCGGATTCCCCGAACTGGTGAAGATGCTGGCGGAAAGGTTGGCGATCCCGCATGCGGGTCCCGCCGTGAGGTTCCCCGAGCTATCGACCATGGCGACGTCGGCAATGTCCACTGACCACTTAACTTGAGTTGTGACGTCCTTCGTTTCAGGCGGGTGAATATACGACCCATAAGCCGTGAGCTTGACCGGAATCTGAGCCGTCCCCGACGGCACCGCCGATCCGTAGACTACTGACGACGGAGTAATCGTGATTGCCTGCAGTTTTTGGCTGCGCGCACAGTTAGCCAACGCAAGCAGAAGCGCGGCTGCCCCCACCAGACCTGCCAGACTCAGCCACCTCTGCCTCATGACACTCCTAGGACTCGGCGCACTCTGCCAAAGCTGCAAGAAGGGACAATTTATTAGAAGGCGACGCAAAAAGCAACGGTCTCCCGATCTCGCCTCACCCTCTTACCGCCTCCGCCACCACCTTCACAAACTCCTTCACATCCTCTTCCGTGGTATCGAACGAGCACATCCAGCGCACGATGCAATCCTCTTCAATCCACGGATAGAAAAAATACCGCTCCTTGATCTTTGCGATCGCATGCCGCGGAATTTGCGCGAACACGCCGTTGGCTTCGACCTTCCACACCACCCGCACTTGCGGAATTTTTCTCACCTCGGCTTCGAGCACGCTCGCCATGCGGTTGGCGTGCTCCGCGCTGCGTTGCCATAAACCATCGGTGAGCAGCGCTTCGAACTGAGCCGCGATGAAGCGCATCTTCGACGCCAGTTGCATGCCTTGCTTGCGCAGGTAGAGAAAATCCGCGCTGGGTTTAGGATTGCCGGTGCCGCGGTTGAAAAAAATTACCGCCTCCCCGCCCATGATTCCGTTCTTCGTTCCACCGAAGGAAAGAACATCCACACCCAGGTCCCGCGTGGCTTGCCTCAGCGTCTGGCCGAGACTGACCGCGGCGTTGGCGAGGCGGGCGCCGTCCATGTGTAAAAACATTTCGCGTTCGTGCGCGAATTGAGCCAGCGCCTGAATCTCCTCCGGCCGGTAAACCGTCCCCATCTCGGTTGACTGCGTGATCGATATCACCCGCGCCTGCACGTGATGCTGGTCGCCGATGCCGTGGTAAGCGTGCCGCACGAGGTCGACCGTAATCTTCCCATCCTGATGCGGCAGCGGGATCAGCTTGCATCCCGTATGTTTCTCCGGCGCGCCGCATTCATCGGTGTAGATGTGCGCATAATCGCTGCACAACACGGCATGGTAAGGCCGGTTCAGCGCCTGCAGGCCGAGTACGTTCGCGCCCGTCCCGTTGAAGGTGAAGAAGACGTCGATCCCTTCGCCAAAGTGCTCTTCGAATTTTGCGATCGCCGAACGCGTGTAGGGATCGTCGCCATAGGCCACTACATGCCCCTGATTGGCGCGCGCGATCGCCTCCAGCACTTCTGGATGAACTCCGGCATTATTGTCGCTGGCAAAATTGCGGGTAGGCTTGTCAGACGCGTGCGGCATAGAAAAACAATGTAGCAGAGGAGCCGCCAGTATTGCGCTCGGGACTCCTCGATCCCGGTTTTCTCGGCGTTCTCTGCGGCAGTTCTCTGCGTACTCGGCGGTCAAAAGCTTTGAATCGCTGAGATCGCCGAGAAGAATGGGCTTCGATTGGCGCACATCACGCCGCACGAATTACAATGCCTTTCCTGATTTGAGGAGGCGCGCGCGTGCTCGTGAAATCATCGGTGATGATCCGTCTCTGCCTGATTCTCGGGCTCCTCTCCGCTCTCGCCGCTGCCCAGACGGCCGAGCAGAAAACGGCGCGCTATCTCGACTCCATCCGCCGCCAGCCTCCGTTGCTGCTCGCCTTTTTGCACGACATGCCCAAGGGCGGAGACCTGCACAATCACCTCGACGGCGCCATCTATGCCGAAGACTTGCTCGACTTCGCCGCCTCCGACAATTTCTGCGTCGACCGTACCACCTCGAAACTGCTGGGCGCGCCCTGCGATTCTTGCGAGCACTACACGCCGAAACCCGCGATACGCTGCGCCTACGACGACCACATCCTCTACAACCAGATCATCGACGCCTGGTCGATGCGCAACTGGCGACCCGGCGACGAATCCGGCCACGACCACTTCTTCGCCACCTTTGACAAGTTCGGACTCACTTCCCACAATCACGTCGCCGAAGCCGTCGCCACTGTTGTCAATCGCGCGGCAAAAGAGCACGTGCAGTACATCGAGTTCATGCACACCGCCGACGGACGCAGCGCAGCTCAGCTAGGCACGAAACTCGGCTGGGACTCTAATAATGACTTCGGCAAGATGCGGCAACAACTCCTCTCCGGCAGCCTGAAAGATATCGTCGCCTCCACCAGCAAAACCCTGGCCGAAGACGAAGCACGGGCGCAAACAGAACTGAAGTGCAGCACTCCCGACGCTGAAGCAGGCTGCAGCGTTAAGGTGCGTTACCTCTATCAGGTGCTGCGCGGATTGCCGCGCGAAGCCGTCTTCGCCCAGATCGTGCTGGGCTTCGAACTCGCGTCCTCCGATCCGCGCTTCGTGGGACTGAACCTGGTCATGCCCGAAGACTGGTACGTCCCCATCCACGATTTCAACCAGCACATGGCCATGCTCGACTACCTGCACGGCGTCTATCCCAAGGTGCACATCAGCCTGCATGCCGGAGAGATCGCCGCAGGCTTGGTGAAGCCGGAAGATCTCAGCTTTCACATTCGCGCTTCGGTCGAGCGCGGCCACGCCGAGCGCATCGGCCACGGTGTCGACGTCATGCTTGAAACCGATCCCATCGGCCTGATGAAGGAAATGGCGGAACGCAACGTGCTCGTCGAAATCAACCTCACCTCAAACGACCAGATTCTCGGCGTGAGCGGCGACGATCACCCGCTGCCCGAGTACATGAAATACGGCGTCCCGGTTGCGATTTCAAGCGACGACGAAGGGGTCGCCCGCTCCGATATGACACACGAATATGTGCGGGCCGTCGAAAGCTACAGGCTGCCCTACACGGAGCTAAAGCGCATGACCCGCCAGAGCATTGAGCACAGCTTCCTTCCGGGAGATAGTTTGTGGGCGGTTACGAAATTGGTATTCCGCCCCGTCCCTGCGTGCGTGGGTGACACCGCAGGTGCCACGAATCCTTCCGCCGCGTGCGCGAGTTTTCTAGCCGCCAGCGAGCGCGCCCGCGAACAGTGGAAGCTGGAAGGCGAATTCGCGAAGTTCGAAAAGATGTTTTAGTAGCGCCGCCGTCCCGGCGGCTGTGGTGGGGGCGTCCTCGCCCACACGGTCGAGGGGTACGACGCAGCCGTAGCTTTTGAATCCCATGCCGCGCAAACGAACCCTAGTCCCGTCCCCGCTCACATGGACCACGCAAGCCGCTCCCGTTCCCCCGCCGGTTCTCCCAGTCCTCGCCGAGCGCGGTGGCACGCAACTGCGCACTCCGCTGCCCGTGGCCATTATCGATACACGTGAACAGAATCCGCTGTCCTTCCGGCGATTCAAGGGATGGTTTACCCGCGTCGAGCATCGCGCTCTGAAACTCGGTGATTATTCCGTCAGCGGCATGGAAGATTCCTGCGTCGTCGAACGCAAAGATCTCGCCGACCTGATTCAGTCCTTCACCACGAACCGCGCAGTCTTCATCAGCCGCCTGCACCGCATGGCCGAACTGCCGCACAGCCTGCTCGTCGTCACCGCGTCGCTGACCGAGATCAAGTCCGAATATCCCTACCGCGCCGCCAACCCCAATCGCATCGCGCAGTCTCTGATCGCCGTGCTCGCCGGCCTGCGCCTGCCGTTCATCTGCACGGAAACCCACGAGCTTGGCGAAGAGATCGTCGCGTCGTATCTCTATCAAACATTTCTGTATGATTGGCTGGACCGAAACGGCCACGGCCGCCACCTGGCCGACGGCGACCTGTAGGATTGCGACTTTGCAAGGCGCGCCTTTGTAAAATTGTGGAAGAGCGGCGCTTCAGCGCCGCGAAAGCACCTCGAAGCTGCGGGGCTTAGCCCCTGAGAGGAACCGCTCATCCCCGTGCGATGGCGCGAGTGCTCGAAACATCATCATGGCCAATCAATTCACCCTCGCCGACGCCGCCGCCCATCTGATCCTGCAACGCACCCCGCTGCGTCCGCAGATCGCTCTCGTCCTCGGCTCCGGCCTGGGCGGATTCGCCGATTCCCTCACCGACGCCGTGCGCGTCCCCTACGCCGAAATTCCGTCGTTCCCGCGCTCCACCGCCATTGGCCACGCCGGACAAATGGTGATCGGCAAAGCCGGCAGCGTCCCCGTCGCGGCCATGCAGGGCCGCGTGCATCTCTATGAAGGGTATTCCCCGCAGGAAGTCACCTTCCCCATCCGCGTGTTTGGACGCATGGGAATTCGCGCTGTCATCCTCACCAACGCCGCCGGAGGAATTAATCTCGGCTACTCGCAAGGCGCTCTGGTCGTGATCCGCGACCACATCAATCTGCAAGGAGCGAATCCGCTGGTCAGCCCGAACGATGACCACTTCGGCGTTCGCTTCCCCGACATGACGCACGCCTACGCGAAGGAATATCGCCGCATCGCCTATGAAGAAGCCGGAAAACTCGGCATTCCCCAACATGAAGGCATCTATGCCGGACTACTCGGCCCCAGCTATGAAACGCCCGCGGAGATCGAATACCTGCGCCGGATCGGCGCCGACCTGGTAGGAATGTCCACGGTCGCCGAAGTGATCGCCGCGCGCCACATGGGAATCAAAGTGCTGGCAATTTCCTGCGTCACCAACATGGCCGCCGGAATCCTCGACCAGCCACTGTCGCACGCCGAAGTCATGGAAACCGGCGAACGCGTCAAAACCAGGTTCGAGGCGTTGTTGCGGGCCGTGCTCCCGCGCATTGCGAAAGATGTAGCGTAGCGCCGCAACTCATGTGGCGACGGCCGCCTTCGGCCGTCCCGCGTGGGCGAAGCCCCCATGGCCCCATCCCGAAGCCACCCAAAAGACCTTGTCATTCCGAGCGCCTTGTTTCTGGCGCGAGGAATCTGCTCTTTTTTGCAGCCAAAACCAAAAGGAGATTCCTCGCTCCGCTCGGAATGACAAAACTTATTTCCCCCGCGGAATAAACAACGCCGCCGGCGGCTTCACCCCATACGTTGCCGCGAAACTATTCTGATTGACCGCCAGCCCCAGACGCCCCCGCGAGTCAATGTAGAGCAGCGGCCGGCCGAGCGGCACATCGCTGAACGTATTCACAAACTTCATTCGCATCTCTTTGCCGCCCACCGTGAGCGGCACTTCCTGCCCACGCTGGTAGCCAAGTTTCAGAAAGTCCTCCGCGTCCACATTGGTGACGAGATTGCCGAACGGTCCGTCCGTTGCAATCACCGTCGCGCTCAACCCTCGCGCATCGACCGCAACCGCTTTCAGGTCGAGTCGAACCAGGCTCTTCACCGCCATCTCGGGGCCGACGGTCACCCAGTCATCTCCGCGCGCCAGGTGCGCCCCCACCGGCGAAAAAATGTCGCGCCCATGAAACGTGGACGAAAGCTTGGTGCCGATCATCCAATCCGTATTCGTAATCTCGCGCACTGCTTCAATACCGTCGCTCTGCTCCACCAGCGTAAGCAGGCCGTTATCCGGCAACACAAAATACTGCCCACGCTTGGAACGCGCCACAATCGCTTTGCGCGTGCTACCCACCCCGGGATCAATAACCACCACAAACACGGTGCCCGCCGGGTAGTACGGCGTCACGCCTTCCAGAAAGCGCGCTCCGTCAAGAATCGAAAATGGCGTGACTTCGTGCGTCAAGTCGGTAACCCGAACGGTGGGCATCACGGAATACATCACGCCGTGGCAAATCGCCACCGCGTCATCGATCACTCCGAAGTCGGTCATGAACACAATCGTCGGCGGATATTTCTGCGCATCACCTGGGGCCGCGGGTGCCCCATTTCTCGCGTCCTTTGCGAGAAAGCCTGGCCTGGGCTTGCCGAAGGCTGGGGATTCCGCCACCAGCAGTACGAGCACAACGCCGAGGGCGATCGCACGCCACATTGAAAAACTGCGACTACCTTGCAATGAATTCATCAGTCGATTTCCCATGGGCCACAATTCTATCTAAGAAATCACAATGTGGGGACGGCCGCCCGCGACCGTCCCTCGAAGCGCGGCTCGAGTCCGGCCAGCTCGAGTCTGGCCACCACGCCGCCCCCGCCCGCCGTTCTATAATATTGCTGCAATCCAATTTTCCCGGAGGCTCTTATGTCGCAACTCATCCCCGAGAAGTACCGCGACCTTTTCCAGAAACGCGCCTTTGCCAGCCTGGGGACCCTGATGCCCGATGGCCGCCCGCAAGTCACGCCCGTATGGTGCGACTTTGACGGCGAACATGTGATCTTCAACTCCGCCAAAGGACGCCAGAAAGATAAAAACGTCCGCCGCGACCCCCGCGTGTCGCTGGCCATCATCGATCCCGAAAATCCTTACCGCTTTATGGAAATCCGCGGTCGCGTGGTCGAGATCACCGAAGACGGCGCCGACGCCCAGATCAACAAACTGGCCAAAAAATATCTGGGCGTGGACAAATATCCCTACGGCCAGCCCGGCGAAATCCGCGTCATCTACAAGATCAAACCCGAACACACCACTGTGATGGGCTAGGTTTGTGTGGGGCGGACACTCCCTTCGTCAGGCTCACGGCAGGCTTTTTCCGCCGACGCCAATAGGTAGGAGCGGACTGCCCGCGAGATGAGGCGTGCAGCACCGTGGAAGAGCGGCGCTTCAGCGCCGCGTGAGGATCGTAAATTTATTGGGCTTAAAGCCCCTGCGCGAGGAACTATTCACACTCACAACCTCTGCTTCCTCGGCTTCGGCAACGTCAACCGGACGCTTGTCCACCTCCTCGAAGACCGCGCGCAACAACTCCGCGACCGCCACGGCATCGCCTACCGTATCACCGGCATCGCATCCCGCCGCCTGGGATGGATCACCGACGCGAACGGGCTCGATCCTACCGCGATGCTCGATCCGAATTCTGCTCCGACTCCCGGCAGTTGGGGGACATCCCCACTCAACAACGTCCGCAAATGGCTAGCCGCCGCTCGCGCAGACGTCATCTTCGAAGCCACTTCGCTCAACGTGAAGGATGGACAGCCCGCCATCGACCACATCCGCGCCGCGCTCGAGCACGGAGCCCACGCCATCACCGCCAACAAAGGCCCCATCGTCCACGCCTACCGCGAACTCCGCGACCTGGCGAAAGCCCGCGGAAAAAAATTCCTCTTCGAATCCACGGTCATGGACGGCGTCCCGATTTTTTCTCTGTTCGAGCAGATGCCCACCGTCCGCGTGCAAGGCTTCCACGGAATCCTCAACTCCACCACCAACGTGATCCTCAGCGAAATGGAGGAGGGCCTCACCTTCGACCAGGCGTTGGGAAAGGCGCAAGCCCTCGGCATCGCCGAAACCGACGCCGCCCACGACATCGACGGCTGGGACGCCGCCGTCAAAACCGCCGCCCTGATCACCGTCCTGATGGATATTCCGGTGCGCCTCGAAGACATCGAGCGCGAAGGCATCCGCGGCCTCACTCCTCAAGCCCTGCATAACGCCCGCCGCGACGGCTGGCCCTTCAAACTAGTCTGCCGCGCGCAACGCGTGGGTGACGGAGTTGAGGCCACGGTTGGCCCCGAAAAAGTGCTGTCGACCTCGCCGATGGGAAAAATCACCGGATCGTCGTCCTATCTGCATTTCGAAACAGACATCTTCCCCGGCCTCGCCGTCACTGAAGAAAATCCGGGGCTTTATGCCACGGCGTACGGCATGCTGGCGGATTTTGTGAGGGGCGTGCGAGAGGCTCCGAACGCCTGAAGTTCAGTGTACGAGTTCGAACTACCGTGGAAGGGCGGCCCTTCAGGGCCGCGCTAGGTCGGTCCAACTTAACCGGGCTTTAGCCCCCGAAGGATCCTCACCCGCGCTCAAGGCTACCGAGAAAATTCCCTTCCTGAATCCAATCCGCGGCAGTGGCTATAAAGCCCCCATTCATTCGTCATTCCGACGCGGCCCTAAAGGGCCGCTCTTCCACGTCGAGCAATCGTTCACATCGCAGGATAGAATTGGGAAGGGCACGGCTTCAGGTGTGCCGCTAGAAACCCTCAACGCCGCGGCTTTAGCCGCTAAGGTTCTCTGCAGAAGGTGATCAATGCTGAAGACCCTAACGACCGCCACCGTGTATCTCGTACTAGCTGTCACGTGTGGAGCACAAGCCGATGAGCCGAAACCGAGCGTCAGCGCCGACCCGCTAACCGCCGAACAGGTCGCCATCTATCGTGCGGCTCTCGCGGACTTTAAGACCGGCCGGGCGCGAACCCCTCAAATCGCGAACACAACGGTGCCGCTGAGGATGATGTCGGTGGGGCGACCGCACAGCACATTCGTGAGTTGTGTAGATGGCATCGGAACGCCATCAGATCAGGATCAGCACCAGCTCGTACACCGATTGGACTCTTCTGTGGTAGCGGGAACGGACCTGCCGTTGGTTGACTTCTGGGAAGTCCCACAGATGCGGCACGGTCCCCCGGACCCCAAAGCGCCTCATCTCGGCTTGCTTACCTTGTCGGAAATTGCTTTTGACCGCGACCATCTCCGCGCGATCGTTACCTACGACTTCAATTGCGGCGGCCTTTGCGGAGGCGGAAAAATGCTGGCTCTTACCAAGTCAGGCGAAGAATGGAAGATCAGCAAGATCTGCGTACGCTGGATGTATTGAGGACTTTGTGCAGTCGCGAGCATGCTAGGTGATAATACTTAACTAGCCATGCTCACAACTGAAACCTTAACTCCCATCCTTGACCTAACCCACGTCCGCGCGCAATTCCCCTCCCTCGCCCAAACCGTCAACGGACACCCCGCCGCGTTCCTCGACGGCCCCGGCGGGACGCAAGCCCCACAGCGCGTGATTGACGCCATCGCCAACTACCTGAGCCGCGACAACGCCAACACCGGCGGTGCCTACGCGACCAGCCGCCGCACCGACGCCATGATCGCCGAAGCCCGCGCCGCCATGGCCGACTTCCTGCACTGCGCCGCCGACGAAGTCGCCTTCGGTCCTAACATGACCACGATGACGTACGCGATGTCCCGCGCCATCGGCCGCGAACTCAAGCCTGGAGACGAAATCGTAGTCACGCGTCTTGACCACGACGCCAACGTTTCCCCGTGGCTGCAAATGGCTCAAGACCGAGGGATAACCGTCCGCTGGGCCGAGATCCACGACCAAGATTGCACCCTCGACATGGCCGACCTCGCTTCAAAAATAAATCCCAACACTAAGCTGGTCGCCGCCGGATACGCCTCCAACGCCGTCGGCACAATCAATCCGGTGAAGGAAATTGTGGCCCTCGCCCATAAAGTCGGAGCCCTCGCCTACATCGACGCCGTACACTACAGCCCGCACGGCCTGATCGACGTAGAGGCTCTCGACTGCGATTTCCTGGCGTGCTCGACCTACAAATTTTTCGGCCCACACATGGGCGTGCTCTTCGGCAAGCGCGAGCACCTCCAGCGTTTCCGTCCCTACAAAGTTCGTCCCAACACCAACGCAATTCCGAATTGCTGGGAGTGGGGTACGCTCAACCACGAGTGCATCGCCGGCATCGCCGCCTGTGTGGAATACATCGCCGACCTGGGCCGTCACGCGCGCTCGGAAGCGAGCTCACGACGTGCCGCAATCGAAGCAGCCTACGCCGCCATCCACGAACACGAACGCGCCCTGCTGGAACGAATGATGACCGGCCTAAACAAAATCCCCAGCCTCAAAATCTACGGCATCACCGACCCCGCCCGTTTCCACGAACGCTGCGCTACCCTCGCCATCCGCATACCAGGCCACACTCCGCTGGAACTAGCCACTCAACTCGGCGACCGCGGCATCTTCACCTGGGACGGCAACTACTACGCCCTGAACCTCACCGAGCATCTGGACGTGGAGAAATCCGGCGGCTTCCTGCGCATCGGCCTGGTGCACTACAACACCGCGGAAGAAGTCGAACGCTTGGTGGCGGCGATGCGCGAAATTGTCGGAGAGTAGGAGGGGTTTCACAAAACGATCAAACAGAAATTCGCCTTGTCATCCTGAGCGAAGCGAAGGATCTATGCAATTTGCCCGCAGCGAGAAAGTTGCACAGGTCCTTCGCTTCGCTCAGGATGACAGGCCGTGTTTATTTCTCGAATTCAGTGAGACACGAGCCTACGGCTTTGCCGGAGCGGGAGCCGCGGCGGGCGCCGCCGACTCCGACACTATCAGCATCTCGTATGACTTGCCGTTCACTTTGAATTTCATTTTATCTTTGTTGAGCGTCATCTCGACCGGCGCATTCACCGGGATCATCTCTTTGTGCGCTTCTTTTTCCTGACGCACGTGGTACTCGGTGGCGTCGGTGCGAAGCACATATTCCTGGCACATCAGCTGGATCGTCTGCTTCTTGCCCTTGGCCTCGGAGCCGCAGGGGACGGAGTTCTCCGATACGATCGTTCCCGACATCGCCTTGTCCTTGGCCCCCGCGCTCATACTCAGGGCAACTACCGCCAGCAGCAGAAACATTTGCTTCATATCCGTCTCCTGATGTTCCGCATTCCCAACTTTCTTTCACACGCACAACAGCCCGGGACGCATCCCGGGCCGTGAAAAAGAATCCTCCGCACGCCGCCAGGCGTGAGAATCTGCGACAGCGCTGTCGTCCAATCTCTACGGCCAGCGCTTGGCGGTGTCGTCCCATCCGGCGGCTCGTACCGCCTGAGGCGCGGGAATCGAAGGCGGCGCCGGAATTGAAATGCGGGCCGTGGCTTGGGGTCCGTTGACCGCAGTGGCCAAGGCCGGCTTACCCATGTCGGATATCATTTCTTTTTCCTCGGAGAGCAGCGGGGCCACCAATCGCAGGGCCTCCACTTCTTTCTCCAAGCGGGTCAGTTCCATTTCCTTCTGCCGCAACACTTCGTAAACATTCTTCATGACCATGGTACCTGCCGATTGTGTCAAAGTTTCGAATACCTTTCTTCGCACTTTAGCAGAGTTGCCTGTGTTGTCAAGGGTTTCGGAGGTGCGGGGAGACCTAGGTGCTGCCCACTGGATTATGCAGACCTGAATAGTGCAGATCGGGATAACGTAGAACTGGCGCGGAATCGCCTAGCTAGCGCAGCAGGAAAACAGCGGCTACGGCGGCGCCCACCACCAGAAGCACTCCCACAATGTACTTGTGCGCTGCGAGCCAGGATTGTGAAGGCTGCATGCCCGCGCTCAAGACGAATTCTGGAGACTTGACCCGGGAAGCTGGAGCCGATGCCGCATGCGCAACTGAAGCCGGCGCCGCTGCGGGGCGGGTTTCACGCGCGGCAGCATGCGATGAAGGTGCCGCAGGAGCCGGCCGCGTTCCCTCCTTCTTGGCCGCTGGGGTCGCCACAAGCGCCGCGACCGAACCTACGACCGGAGCCGCGTTCGGAGCGGACGCTTGACCCTTCGACGGCGACGGCGCGGGCGCGGGACTGCTCGACTGCGCCGCTGCCGCGAACGCCCTTACTTCCCCCTTCGCAGCCGCCTTGGGAGCCTTCAGTTGGCCGCGCCACTTCTTCTCTTCACACTCCACACAAAACAAGCGCCCCGCGGACACCGGGAAACCGCAAGCCTCGCACTTGCGCAGGGTTCTCAATACGGGCGGAACGTGGCTCTGGTCGAGTTCTTCCGGCCGCTCGGCTTCGGCCTCAGGATTCATCGCAGCCGACCAGAACAACTTCTTCGGTTGCGCCGTTTCCGCGGGCACAGGTCCCTCGACTTTGGCTGCGGGAATCGATGTCTCGGCCTGAGGCACCGCCGCAGCGAGCAGAGGAACCTTCTGGGCCTCAGATTTCGACACTACAGGTTCCGACACTATAGCCTCGGACGCTACAAGTTCCGGCGCTGCCGCGTCGCGATTCCCCGAGACACCCGCAGCGACCTCGATCGGATCTTGCAGCGCGACGGGCTCTTGATTTTCTGCGACATTGGCGAGGGGGTCGCGCAGTGCTTCGGGCTTCGCGACGGGGCGTCCCTCGTCCGCCACGGCTTCCGCATCCACGGTCGCGACCTGCAGCAGCGGCTCATCTTCATCCTGATCCCCGTCCTGCAAAATCAGGTCCTCCACAACCTCTCCCACGAGCACCTGATCTTGATCCTGCAGAACTCTTCCGTCCAGAACCTGATCTTCTTCAGAAACTTCCACCTTGGCCACCTGAGGCGCTTCAGTCGCGGATGTCGCGGGAACTTTCAAGCGCTGCGGCAGCGTCTCGGTGGCCTGGGCCAGCCGCACCGCGGTCTCGACCATTTCGCTGAGCCGCTGCACCGCCGAGACGTCGCGCGCCCCGAAGGCATTCGCCTTCCCGGAAAAAAGTTCAAAGACGCCGAGCACCTCGTCGTCATTCACCACCGGCATCACCACCACAGAAGCAATTCCCATCTGGCGGCAGACTTCGCGATTCACCCGGAGGTCGCGCTCGGCATCGTCACAGCGCAGCGCTTGCCGCGTGCGCACGCTCTCGCCGGAAAGTCCGAACTCGGTGGAAAGCAGCGCGCCTAGCTCCGGCGCGTTCGGCCCGGTGCTGGCCCGGCAGAGCATGTCGTTCTTGCCGGTGCGGCGCAAGGCGATGGCCGCCCCGCTCGCGCCCGTGATGTATTGCGCGCGATCCGCTAGCAACTGCAGCGCGGCGTCCAGATCGCGCTGCGCCATTTCGGCCAGCGAACGTCCTCCATCCCCAGCCTGCCGGGAACGTGACCCCGCACTCTTCTGTGCTACGCCCGGCACAACCGCCGCGGTGCCGTTTTCCGGCGACGTGTGATCGAGATTCGAGTGAGGTTCCATGGCGCAGACCGCCATCCTTACGCTACGTCGTCCCGAAGTTGCGCAGGCCCCAGACGCACTCCGTCCGGCACCAGCTCATCTCAGTTATTAAGGATGCAGTTATTGGAGTCTCGCTCGGAGCGCGCGAGGTGTCAAGATTTCTCCTGCGCGGAGGTGCTAGCCCAAAAGTTCGGAGAAGCTCTCATCGTAGAGACGTTTACTGCCGAAGCTCACACCACTCGACGTCGCAACGCCGACTGTGCCAGCCCATTCGCCTCGGCATTATCTTCCCGCGGCACATGGGAAATAGAAAATTTGAGCGAGCGGGCCAGCTTCCGGCAGGTCCAGTGCAATGAGTACAGCCGCGGACTGCGGCAGGTGTACTCCCCCGTCATCTGCCGGACCACCACTTCAGAGTCGGAAAACACATGCAGCTTCTGCGCCTTCAGCGCCACGGCGTATTGCAGAGCTTCCATCAGCGCCGCGTACTCGGCAACATTATTGTCCTGACGGCCGATAGACTTGGCGATGCGTACCGGGCCGCTGGCGCAGCCGCTGATCACCACCCCAATACCCGACGGCCCCGGATTCCCCAGGCACCCGCCATCCACATAAGCCACCAATTCAGACATCAAAGCTCCACAAGCTGGAGGGGTGCTCCATGTCTCGCGTTTTTTTGCGAGACGTGGGAAATTTCCGATCCGCCATCGCTCCCCACCTCGAAATTTCTTCCTCTTTGCAAGATGCGCCCATCTCGTTCCATCGTCAAGACGATTATTTGGTTCGCGGTCATCGTTTTGCCATGTACCTTGGTGCTGTGCAGCCTTTGTGCAAAAACCGGAACAATTCATCCCGCCTGTGGATAAATATCCATTTTGCAACGCCTTGCATTTCGGGTTATGCACAGGTTTGCCGTCACCTATTGCACCAATAGTTTGCGTTGACGATTTCTGATTCTCTGTTAAGGTGGTTTCCGTCGACGGTCGAAAGGGACAGCGAATTAAAACTTGCTGACCCGAACTAGACTGGGTGATCAGTCAGGCGGGGCAACCTGCAGGACAGCCAGACCTGAAAAAACCGACAGCGCTGCGAGGTGCAGTTGGGGTTTGGGACTGTGAAAACAGTGATCGCATCAAGGGGTCGTGACGGTACATGCGTCCACGCTGTGGGCTCCCTCGCAGGAGGCGGCAGCTAGAGCATAACCAATGTCACGGCCCTTTCAATTTTTTCCCGCCTGTTTTAATCCCTGCTTCACTTTGCTTTTAGCTTCCTGTTGGCCTTCTCTTTGGGCGAACGACTAGAACCGATTCTGGGCGCTGTCGTGAGCAACAAAACGTCAGCCTCAAGTCCATGGGCAACATCGATCGCGTTCAAGACATCTTGCCAGGACGCGCCCGCCTCCGCTTCGACTGATACGACCCGGCGGGTACGAACGTTTAGTTGCCTTCGAAGTGTACCGTCCAGTTCATTCCACGGCGTTTCCTTCGAGTTCACATAAACGGGGGACGGTATACCCGCACTCCCGCCGATTACGCTAATGACGATCGGGATCGAGGGAATCTCGCTCACGGCGATGTATACCGACAATCCCGTGGGAGCCTGGTAGCGCTCATAGGCCGCAAACAATTGAAGGAGAATCGCCAGAATGGGCGCTGCTATCAGGGCATACGGCGGCATCGCCGAGAATCTCGAACGCAACGGGAGCGTCTGGGCGAATCCATAAGAACGTGGCGTTGCTTCAAGGAGCATGCTTGAACGGCTGCTCTCAAATTTCTCCAGGCACGTGCGAAGTACGTTGTATGAGATCGCGGCTGGTAGGGCCACGATGAGTCCCGCGCCGGTTGCGACAAGGGTCGCAGAAAATTCTGCCGAAATTGCTGCGATGACAGAAGCTTTTGAACCAGAGTAGCCTCCGAAGAACGCGAGCAGAATGCCGTAGCTTGCTCCCGCCAGCCCGAGAAGTGGCGCGGCGGAAGCGATTGATCGCAGCGCCCCTACCCCTCGGTTTAGCTCAGCAATGACATTTTTCTTGACTCCCGGGGCGGGCGTGAAGTCAAGAGAGGGGACTTCCCGGCAGGCTAAGAAGTAACGTCGGAAAAAGCGGATCGTAGCGAAAAGAGTGTAGACAAGCATAAGTGCAAGACCGACGAAGATGAGGCGCTCAACCAAATCGGACATCCGCCACATCTCTTCGATACTCGACTCATACCCGTCTGTTAGCCGCAAGTTGAGACACACTCCGGGCGTCGGGAGAACTGTACTCCTTGCATGCTGCCTTCATGAGGAAAGACACCGCACCGCCCGCTCGGGTTCCACAACGCCTCCTCAACCGACAAACCCGGCCCAGTCGCTCGGGAGGCCGCTTACAGACTGGCCCACGCGAGTTTGGCAGACTCCCGCAGCCAGGTTTCCGCGTAGAGTCGTTTTCGCCACCATCCCCGCGGTTGATAGTCAGGCTCGGACACACTCTCCACCGAGACGCGAACTGAGCGGTCAGCCGCAGGCAGAGTCTTCCTCCAAACCATTCCCACCCGACGACTCTGGTAGTTTGAAGTTAAGAGCGCAATGCTTTCCCAACCATGTTCCTGGATGCATGGGCTGAGCGCTTGTGCTTCCTGCTGGGCAGAGGTTACGTCCGGCTCCGTACTGCAGAAATCGACGCGTCCAGCCAGCTCAGCTCCATACTTTTTTTCGAGATACGGGCGCGCAATCGGAGGTATTTCTTCGCCCCAATACGATTCCCTCGGAACGCTGATGGCGACTCGGTTGGCGGCACCGCGCTCCAACAGTGCCATGGCTGCGGCGGTTCGCGCGTTCTCAGCGGCTATGGATCCCTGCAGGACAACGACTGCATCCACGTGTTGCGGCACGGAATCCGCTGCGACCAGCAGAAATCCGCCCCAATGGAGGAAGCAAGCTATCAGCACCGCGAAAATGCCGACCAGCCACAGCTTCCCGTACGACTTCTCGCTTGGTTCCTCGTCCTTAGAGATGTTGATAAACGTGTATCCCAATGTGCACCTCCGGGCCAGAGGTCGAATGGACGAAGAGCAATGAAAACCCCAAATTCACCTGCAGCATGCATGGCGGTAACCGGGAAGTCAGAAACCAATGGGGCTTCCGCCCACAATTCCCTACGACGGCTTCGGCCATACCTCCACAAATCGTAAGCGTTAGATGCCGAACGCAAGTAAGGAGACAACCCAAAATAACATGTTGTCGGGTCTGGGGATGACGGCGAGGACACGAGACAGCAGCTTTCCAGAAAATCCGAGTCGAGGTATACTCGAAGCAACTTGCCGCTCAGTGAGTCGTTGAGGCTTAGCTGCTGTACATCGCACATTGCCTCAGCGGCGACTCCCCCGAGAACCCGATCCCTGTGAAGGTGAATTCATGTCGCCGTTGGTCCGTCGTTCTGGTGTGTTTCCACTTGCGAGCTTCCTGAAAACTATCTTCGCTTGCGGCGCGCTGGCTGCCGCAGTTTCCTGGGCACAAACTCCGATCACGACTTGGCACTATGACAATGTCAGGTCGGGGGCGAATACGACTGAGACGGTCCTGACGCCCGCAAATGTAAACTCCAATAACTTCGGGAAGCAGTTTACCCAGCCGGTCGATGGAATCATCGTGGGCCAGCCGCTTTATCTACCGGGGCAGACGATCCCCGGACAAGGGGTGCATAACGTCGTTTATGTGGCCACCATGAATGACACGGTCTATGCGTTTGATGCGAACTCGGGGAGCCTGCCGGCGCTGTGGACGACGAGCCTGCTGGATTACAGCGCTCCCGGGGCCACGCCCGTGCCGATCGCGGTGAAGGGATGCGGGGCAGGGGTGGGGTGGACGCAGACCGGTGTGATCTCGACGCCGGTCATCGATCCGCTCGCCAACGTCATCTATCTGCTCGCCGAAACCTATGAAAGCCAGAAAGTGGTTCACCGGTTGCATGCGCTGGACGTTACGACCGGCATAGAAGTCGGAGGCTGGCCGATTACGATTCAGGCGACCTACCCCTATAACGGTCAGACGTACATCTTTGTCGATACGCACCAGATGAATCGGCCGGGGCTGCTGCTGAACAACGGATACGTGTACGCCGGGTTCGGCTCGCCTTTGTGCGACGGATACGATCAGGGTTGGGTGATGTCATTTAACACGTTAAGCGAGCAGCAAGAAGCCTTTGATCTGGAGCCGGGCAATCGGTTCGGTTCTGTGTGGCAGAAGGGAGCGGGCCTGTCGGCCGATTCGGACGGCTACGTCTACGCTGACACCGGCGAAGGCGGGATGGTAGACGGCGTAGACCTGGCGATCACGGTTTTCAAATTGGGCCAGTCGGGCAGTCAGCTATTCCTTGCAGACTGGTTCACGCCGTGGAATTGGTCCTATCTGTCCAACAACGACATGGACATCGATAACGCAGTAGTAATTCTTCCCGATCAAAGCGGGCCGGTTCCCCACGAAGCGATCACGTTCGGAAAAGAGGGCACCATCTATGTGCTCAACCGGGACAATATGGGGCAGCTTTGCTCTTCCTGCAACGGCAGCGACACCCAAATCGTCCAGGAACTGCCCAAGGTAGCCACGATGGGTTATACGCCGGTGGTTTGGAACGGTTCGGTCTATTTCACCGGCTCGAACAAACTTCAGATCTATACCCTGAATAACGGGCTGTTGACGCCGTCGATCTCGTCGACGGTAGGAAGCATCACCCATCCCGTGATCACTTCAAATGGGACGTCCAACGGAATTATCTGGTTCATCAACGGAAATCATCTCAGCGCTTTCAACGCGCTGAATCTGCATGTGCTTTACACCAGCAACCAAGCAGCCAACGGACGGGATACGCTGCCTCCCTACGCACACTTCGGCAGCCCGATCGCAGCCGACGGAGAAGTTTTCGTTGGAACGCTGAATAGCCTGGTCGTCTACGGACTGTTTCCGCCAGTCAGTGCAGCGGCAGGCAGCGGACAAACCGGAACTGTGGGCACGACCCTGCCCGTCGCGCTGGAGGCGCAGATTGTCAATCCGAGTACCGGGTCTGGCGTTTCGGGAGTTACGGTCAGTTTTACCGTTGGTAAAACCGGAGGAACTCTCGCGAGCCCAACGGGCGTAACTGACGCTAACGGCGACGTTTCGACTACGTACACACTGCCCGGGAAAGTCGGAACCTACTCAGTGTCGGCCAGCGCAATTGGCTACTCTTCGGCGAGTTTTACGGAAGCCGCGACCGCTGGCACGCCGACCGCTCTCGAAATCATGAGCGGAAACAACCAGACGACCACGGCAGGAACATCGCTAGCGAATCCGCTGGTGGTGAAGGTGCATGATGCGTACAACAACGGTATCGCGGGGGTTTCTGTTTCATTTACAGATAACGGCGCAGGAGGTAGATTCAGTTCCAATCCCGCCACCACCAATAGTGCCGGGGAGGTGTCGGTCACTTATACAGCGGGCAACACGCCTGGCACTGTAAGAATCACCACGTCCGCCCTGAGCCTTCACGCTGTGGTATTCGTCGAAACCGTCGACGCCGATCCGGCGCCCGCAATCGCTCCGGCGCCACCCGGACTCTGGTTCTTTTAGACGCCGCCCGAACCGCTGCCTCCACCTCCTCTAGAAAATCGTTTTACTAACTCACCCCGACCTGTGGGATAATTCCTCGCCGGAAGCTTTGAAGTCCAAAAGCTCCGAAATCCAAGCTTTGAAATCCAAAGACGGAGAATCTCATGTCGAAGTATCCCCTGTCCCGCCGTCAATTCATGCATCTCGGCAGTGGCGCTCTCGCCGCCACCACGGTCGCCAAAAATATTCTGCAGCCTCGCCTGCTCTCCGCCGCGACGCGTCCGGTCGCGCCCAGTGACACCATTCGCTTCGCTTCCATCGGCACCGGCATTCGCGGATGCGAGCACCTGCAAGCTTCCCTCAGTGTGCCCGGCGTGAAGTGCGTTGCAGTGTGCGACTTGTATGATAGCCGCCACATCGCCGCGCAGGAAGCCGTCAAGAACCCCAGCGTCCCGGCCACGCGAGACTACCGCACCATTCTCGATCGCAAGGATGTCGACTCCGTCCTGATCGCCACCATGGACCACAACCACCGCCGCATCTTCGAAGACGCCTGCGCCGCCGGCAAAGACGTCTACTGCGAAAAGCCCATGTCGCACAACGTGGAAGACGGATTCGCCATGGTCGACGCCGCGCACAAAAATAATCGCATGGTCTGCATCGGCAGCCAGCGCGTCAGCTCCGTGCTCTACGCCAAGGCCAAAGAAATTTACGATTCCGGCAAACTCGGCGAAGTCTTCTCCATCAACGCTTACTGGGACCGTAATTCTCCCAGCGGCGCCTGGGTCTATCCCATTCCGCCCGACGCCAGCGAACAGACCATCGACTGGAACGCCTTCCTCGGCGGCGCACCGAAAGTCGGGTATGATGCCAAGCGCTTCTTCCGCTGGCGCTGCTACAAAGATTATGGCGAGGGCCTCGGCGGGGATCTCTTCGTCCATCTGATTTCCGGCATCCACTTCATCACCGGAACGAAAGAGCCCGCCCAGCGCGCCATCTCAGGCGGGGGTCTGTTCCACTTCAAAGACGGCCGCGAGTTCCCCGATCTGATCGAAACGCTTTACGACTACCCCAATTTCCGCGTCACTCTGCGCTGTAACCTGAACAATGACGGCGGAGAGTTCATCGGCTTCTACGGCACCAAGGGCACCATGATCATCAAAGACGCAACCCTGAGCTACAAGCCGCAGGATACGCGTCCCGAGCCCGAAGGCTATTCAATCGGCGGATGGCCGGCGAAGCTCAGGCACGAATATCTGAAACAGTGGCACGACGAACATCCCGAAACCTCGGCGCTGATGGCGGCCGTTGATGCCGAAGGCGAGTCCTACGCCAATCCTCCCGGCTACAGCGATACCGTCGATCACCAGGCCAACTTCTACAACGCCGTCCGCACCCGTAAGCCAGTCGCAGAAAACGAAATCTTCGGCAACCACGCCGCCATCGGCTGCCACCTGGCCAACTTCTCCTACTTCAACAAGTCCGTCGCCGTCTGGGATTCGTCTCAGAAGACGATCGTGAAAGGATAACCATCCATCGTGGGTGTTGTGGGTGCCCCATTTCTCGCGTCCTTTGCGAGAAGTGGGGATTTTTTTCGAGGCGGCTCGATTTGATTTTCTCAGCGAACTCTGCGGCCTTCCTTCGCGTGCTCTGCGGTTAAAGTCTTTTCGATCTATGTATGGGCGATGCAGAAGCCTTTAACCGCTGAGTGCGCAGAGAACCCCTTCGCAGAGGTCGCGGAGAAAATCAACTTGCTGCCCACCCCGTTTGACACTGGCATCCTCCGCTTCTATCCTTAAGAACATGATTTCTCCATCCACCGCCCGTGCCATGGGTTGTTGTCGTCAGTCGCCGGCGTGTGGGTAGGGAAGCAGCGAGATTTTTCCCAGCCCACCCGGCAAGAACGGGTGGGTTTTGTATTTGTAGCGAACTCCCTCACCGATTTGAAGAATCGGAAGAGGCCGATCGAAACCCTAGCAATATGATAGACTTTTAAAAATTGCGACGAGACCAGGAGAAAATATGACGACCGCGACCGCAAGCGAGACCTACAGCGTGCCCCGCATCAACGACACCGCCCCCGATTTCACCGCCGAAACCACGCAAGGCACAATCCACTTCCACGACTGGATTGGCGACGGCTGGGCCATCTTATTTTCGCACCCCAAAGATTTCACGCCCGTCTGCACCACCGAACTCGGCTACATGGCAAAGCTGCAGCCGGAATTCGCTAAGAGGAATACGAAGATCATTGGCCTGAGCGTCGACCCCGTCAGCAGCCACGGCAAGTGGGCGGCCGACATCGAAGAGACTCAGGGCGCGAAAGTAAACTATCCGATGATTGGCGACCCCACGCTCGAAATCGCGAAGTTGTACGGCATGCTGCCCGCTGCTGCCGGAACCACGTCGGAAGGCCGCACCCCCGCCGATAACGCCACCGTGCGCACCGTCTTCGTTGTCGGCCCCGACAAGAAGATCAAGCTGCAGATCAGCTATCCCATGACCACCGGCCGCAACTTCGACGAAATCCTGCGCGTCATCGATTCCATGCAACTCACCGCGAAACACAAAGTGGCCACGCCAGTGAACTGGAAGCCCGGTGAGGACGTCATCATTACCGGCGCGGTCTCCAACGAAGAAGCAGCACAGAAGTTCCCTGGCTACAAAACCATCAAGCCGTACCTGCGAGTCACCGCCCAGCCGAAGTAGCGGGGACCTCTTCTGGAAGTTGGGAAGGAAAGATCGCGAAGGGAAAATTGGGAGGAGCCCGGGTGGAGAGGGAACAGTCTGAAAAGGGAACGGCTGAAATCGGGAAGGGCACGGGTTCAGCTGTGCCGCCGAACGCCGAAAATGACGCGGGCTTTAGCCCCTGAGGGCAGCAAAGGCGATCGCCTCAACGGAAATTTGCGGTTTCGCGAGAGCGATGTTGAAGCGTGGATTGAGAAGTTGGTCGCACGTGCGAAGTGAAGGAATCTCGCTGATGGCTGAAAGAGTTGTTTCACAACGATCAATCGTTGCAATTACGCGAGTCTTTAATCTGTTCCTGAATCGCACACTGAATTATGGAGAAATCCTCTACGAACACGACTTCCCTGATTGGTTTATCGTTCAGGCTACACAACGCCATGATTGGAATTGGGTGTCGCTGCTCATAGATTCGAGACGTGGAACCTTCTTCTTCGTTCGAGACAACATTGGTGGAACGAGATGCATTGTGCCCCTCAATATTCCTATTCACACTGACCGCGATGCCGCTGTGTTCGGTGAATATTTCATCCAAAAGCTTGCGGCCTTCGCTACCACTCTACCGAGCGGTGAGGAACTGGTCCGGTCGCTTCAGTTGGACGGCTTCGATGTTGATAAAGTGAAATGGAAACTTGTGCCGCTGGAGGGTGCGGTAAGCGCAGAACAAGAAGAGGATCACTTAACGAAATTGGTTAAGGCCAGTGGCGTACCTGCAACCGATGTGGTGCTGAAGCACATTGAAGATGCGTCCTCGCTCTTTGCGGAGGGAAAGGATCACCCATCGTTGAACGAATCCAGAAGTCTCATTCAAGCGTTGATCGATGGGATCAGCACGGAGACTAACACACACGGCAAGCACTCAAGGAAACTGCCAGGACCGATGAAGGATCGAATTGAATATCTGACGAAGGTTGGATTCTTTGTCCCTGATGAGGAAGCTTCGTTGAAGGCAGGTTGGGCAGTCTTTCAGCCGGATCACATCCTGGTGTGCCCGACCGTGAGCTAGCACGAATTGGGTTGGTGCTTGCACTTGAGTTTGGGCAACTTCTGTTGATTAAGTTTGCCAACTGGAAAACGAATGCCTATCGCGGTTTTTCGTGAAAACAAATCCTTGCGTTATTCCGCATAGTCGTGTGATCGTGTAGTTCTGGCTCCCCGGCCTTTTTTAAATCTGTCTTGGAAGGGGGAACCATGTTCAACCAACAACCGCAATCTGTTGATCCGTGGAAGAGACTGCTTACGATTCTCACCATCGTCTCTTTGCTGAAGAACATTTTCGGGAAACGTTAGAGTGGGCAGCCCGCCCGAACATCACCCAAAGGGCGACCGTATCAGGGCGGGCCTTAGGAACCGTCAATGTGCGACTTCCAAGGACGGCTCAAACTCTTGCTTGTGATATCCTCCACAGCAAAATGCACCCAAAGGCGACAAAGGAAATCCGGGAACGAAGAGAACCGAGGCAGCAAAAGGAGAATCGGCGCCAAAAATCGGGTGGGTGGCGTCGGGGTTTCTGGATAGCATTCTCATATACTTGGAAGATCTTTGTAGGGCTCTTAGCTCTCGGAACAGCCTTATCCTTCCGCCCAAATTTTTCAGTTCAGGCCCAACCACTCAACGACCCGAGCAATCCCCTTTCCGTCCCGTTTGTGATCACTAATGAGGGAAAGTTGCCACTCTATGATCTTCAATATGTGATCCACGTGAAGTCATTGGTTGATGCGAACCAAAAAACATTTCCCCATCCAGGATCCCAGCATGTTCCTGATCTCTTCATAATGGCTGACTCGTATCCCAAATGGAAGATCCTATACGCCGGCGACCAAGCAACAATCATTCCGCAGCTCATACGCTCTCCGGATTTCCAATTCGCTGTTCCACTGCAGCGAGGCGAATTAGCCGTAGAGATCATCTACAAATACGGATTGTGGCCGTTTAATGAAAAACGGCAATACTCTTTTACCGCGATGGCTTCCGCAAAAGGGCAAACGTGGGTCAAAGAGTCACGAACCGATTAGTTTTTCCCGACCGCCTTGGGAATGAAAACATCAGCGGGAAGTTTGAACCGAGTGCATAATTTTCGCACTTGTTCGATGGTGAGATTCCGGTGGCCTGCAAGGAACATCGAAACCGCACTCTCCGAACCAAATTGGGGTATCAAGTCGCGTTGCGTGAGGTTCTGCTGTTCAATGAGAAACCGCACAACCGAGGCTGGATCAGCCGCCGGGACAGCGTAGTGCTCCTGCTCGTAACGTTCCACCAGCAGGGTCAGGAGTTCGATTGCTTCCACTTCGTCGCGAGAGGGATTTTCCTGCGCCGTTAGTTGGAAGAGAGCGTCAGTATACGCTTCAAGTTCCGCGTCGTTGTGTATGACGTGGGGAGCGCCGTTCGCGATCATTTCGGCCGGGTCTCGTAGAATTGTGCTCATTTTGTTCCAAACCTCCGATCCCAGTTATTGCGGTTGTTGTATTCCTTGTGCGTCAAAAAAGATCGGATGTAGACATGCCCTTCGGTCTGCTTTTTACTCGTTGTCTTGGAATAGTGAATCACGGTTATAAGCCTGTACCGGTTGTGCCGGATGTCGAAGACCACATAGCCGTCCGCCGCATCAGCGTCCTTGAACGTGGCGCGAACTTCGTCAAAATTGTGCCACCGGACTGCCGCAACGATAACCATCCACGCTTGGATTTCGTTAGCCGCATCTGGGTAATGCGCAATCGCCTCGCTCAGATGCCTACGCGTAACGATGTGCACTGGACCAGCATACTTCACAATATGTGAAGTTGTCAACCAACGTAATCAAAGCATGCTCGAATGTTGTCTTAAATACTTGCGTTGTCAACAGGTTACGAACCTTTGCGGGAGTAGGAGGCAGAAACGGCCAGCAGTGAGGCTTGCCAGCGGCGTCCGTCCGGCGGATGACCCGAAAACGAAGGCTTCCGTTTATACTCATTCCGATTCGGCTCGGGCGGTAGCGATTCCCGCCCTTGCTGCAGAGAACGCGGCAAGGATGGGGCGCCGCCGAATCGTTTTTCCGTCTAGTCACAGTACGGAAGCGCATGCGGTCCGGTGATCGTCCCGGTCTTCAAAACCGGCGGGCGGCGGGCAATCCCGTCACCGGTGGGTTCGACCCCCACTCGCTTCCGCCATTTTTTCGTCATTTACGAGAACCAAGCTCACCCTGCAAAAGAGTTCGGCGAGTTCGGCTTCGGCGGTGCAGTTCGGGCCGAGGACGAGGACGCACGACTCGAAGTGCCTTCTTTCCGCAGAATCTCTTGTATCTTGCGCATCAGGTCGTCGAGGTAGAAAGGCTTCTGGATCCAGGCCAGTTCGCCGTTCGTCCCCGCCATCGCCCCCAACCTGTCATCCGTATAGCCGGACATATACAAAACGTCGAGATTGCCTCGCACCTCGGTCAGGCATTTGGCCAATTCCGGCCCGCTCATCTGCGGCATGATGACGTCGGTGATCAGCAGACGAATCGGACCTGCATGTTCCTCGGCAATTCGCAGAGCCTCTACTCCGTTCGACGCCACCAGCACCTGGTATCCCCTGGACTGCAGCCCGTCATGCAGCAGGTCGCGAAACGCGCGCTCGTCTTCCACCACCATGATAGTGCTAGTGGCTGACCCGGCCGGCAGGGGGGCCAGTTTCTCGCGCTGCCGGGAAGCTTCTTCAAGAGGCTGATCGACCTGCGGCAGATAGACTCGAAAGACCGTCCCTTTCCCCAGTTCGCTATCGGCAAACACGAATCCCCCACTCTGCTTCACGATGCCGTACACCGTAGCCAATCCCAGGCCCGTGCCCTTCCCCTCTGCTTTGGTGGTAAAGAACGGTTCGAAGAGTCGCTCCCGCGTGTCCGCGTCCATGCCCGTCCCCGTGTCGGTGACTGACAGCATCACATATCGTCCGGGCGGAACCGCCACGCCATAAAAAGTGGCGCCCTCTTCGAAACTAACCTTCGAGGTCTCAATGGTGAGCTTGCCGCCGGTGGGCATGGCATCGCGCGCATTCACCGCCAGGTTCATGATGACCTGCACCATCTGCCCCGGGTCCGCTTTCGTCTTGCCCAACGCCGGATCGAGAACAATCTTCTGCTCGACGTCTTCTCCCATCAGGCGCTGCAGCATTTTTTGGGTCTCCGCCACCAGCGAGTTCAAGTTCACCACTCTCGGCTCCAGCACCTGCCGCCGGCTGAAAGCGAGCAACTGCGAGGTCAGCGAAGCCGCCCGCACTCCGGCCTTCTTGATGGTTTCCAGGCGCGTGCCTACCGGCCCGCCGGAGCCCAGGTCGCTGGAAAGCAATTCGCTGTAGCCGATGATTACTCCCAGCAGGTTATTAAAATCATGGGCGACGCTGCCCGCCAATTGTCCAAGCGCTTCCATCTTTTGTGCGTGGCGCAGTTGTTCTTCCAGCAACTTGCGGGAGGTAACGTCCTCGGCGATGATCTCGATGACATCGCCCCCGCCACCCGGACTCGACAGCCGGCGCCCGCTCGCACGCACCATGACCGCTTTGCCGTCCTTGCGCTTCCAGGTGAACTCTACGGCGTTGAAAAAATCTGCGCGCGTCGGCTGCGCCCTGAAGCCAGTCCCATCGCCGTCGGAATATAGATCGCGCGACACGGTAAGGGCCAAGACTTCGGCCTCTGACTGATAAGCCAGCAGCTTCACCAGCGCGGGATTGGCATGCAGAAACCTGTCCTGTCGCACGCTGATCGTCCCGATCCCGTAGGGAGCGTTTTCTACAAAAGACCGCAACTCTGCTTCGGATCGACGAACCGCCTCTTCTGCCTGTTTGCTCTGCGTCAGGTCAATCCCCACGGCGGCAAGATAGGGCGTGCCTTCGAGTTCTACCCGCACTCCCGTGAAGAAAAACGGAGCTGTCCCGCCATTCGACAACAGCATGTCGGCTTCGATCTGGCTGGCTCCTCGTGCAAAGACTTCGTCCTTGGCCCGCTGCACGGCCTCTTTGTCTCCATCGGCGACGTTGCCGAGGACACCCTCCTCTCCCGGCCCGTAGCGAGCCATCAGTTCCGCGTTTTTGTTCCAGCGCAGGTTTTTGCCCGCCCTGTCCTGAAGCAAGAAGATTCCCGGCAGGCTCTCAATCACCGCATCGGCCAGAATCTTTTCGTGAAGCTGCGCTTTCTCCGCGCGCTTGCGCCGTTCTATGCTGAACCAAAGCGCCAACACGAGGATCGTCTGCAGAATGCAAAGCGCGATTACCGCTACGATCACAGAGCGGTAGCGCTCCCAGGCGGACGGTTCGCGGAACAGTTCGACGGTCCCGGGCGGTAATTGCTTCTCGCTGATATGCCAGCGCTGCAACTGTCGCCAATCCACAGTGTCTTGGGCGGAGTTGTCCAACTCCAGCGGAATGGCGGCCGCGCTCTCGCCGCTCAACACGCGCGCTGCCTCTTTCGCAATGCGCCTGCCTAAATTTTCCGGGTCCGTCATCCGCCCGCCCACCACGCCGTGTCCGAGATAATTTGAATAGATCGCGTACACCGGGACATTGGCCTTCTGCGCGATCAGATCAAGCGCCTCCTGCTGAAGAAAGAACTGGCCGTTGGCATCTTCAAAAAAATAAGTGCTCAGGATGACGGTGTGCGGAGGCAACTCCGCAACTCGCTTCAGGGTTTCATCCATGGTCAGGCCGGTCAGGTAGGTAAACCTAACCCTCTGACCATAGGGCGCAAAATCTTGTCGCAGTTGTTCGGCCCAGTAGCCGTCTACCGGTGAACAACCCACCACCACGGCAACCTGCTCCGTGTCTGGTTGGAGCCGCAGAGCCAGGTCCACGGTTCGGACCGGCTCGTCGGTACTAGCAACTCCCGTAATACGGCGTCCGACCGTCCCCGTAGCGATGCTCTGCTTCAATTCGCCGAGCCTGGTGACGTTGAACAGGGCCACCACCGGGGTTCCGGGGAAGAGTTCCTTTCCGTCCCCCAGCAGAAACTGCAGTGCCGAATAGGACACGGGTACGATCAGGTCGGGTTTTTGCTCTCCGAATTTCAGCTCCAGCAGCTTCACCAGATTCGCCGCATGCGCAGCACCGGGAAATCTGACCAGGTCGAGGTATTCGGTGTAGAACTCCACCCGGTCGCTCGCCCCGGATCTTAATTCCGACCGGAGTGCATGATCGAATCCGGTGTAAATTCCTTCCTCGTTGTCGAAGGAGTAGAGGAGCAGAACTCTCTTTGGGGGCTGGCTTGAATCTTGCTGGCCTGAGCCTTGCTGGCCTGAGTCTTGCTGGCTTGAGTCTTGCGACCATCCCACACTGCAGACCAGCAGCGCAACCGCAACCGCGCAAAAGAGCGCCAAGCGCGCCGAGGAACTACTTCGCCAGTAAAGAAGCGGGCCTGACTTCACCGAACCACCTGCTCTTTCGCGGAAACAAAAGCCGCAATACTTCGGGCCTGCCAAATTCGTGGAAGGCTCAGAGCAATCCCTTAGGGGGCGACTGGATATTAGACGATTGTGTGGGGTGTCGCCAAATCGGGGGTTCACAAAGCCTTACTTCGCGCGCCATCGCGCCCCCCATTATAATGAGCACGCGTCGCAGAACCAAGCGTCGTAGAACGAAGCCATGTCCACTACGTTCGTGAGTCGCCGAATTCTTCTGGTGGAAGATGACGAAGAGCTTCGTCACGCCTACGCCGCTCATCTGACCGCCAACGGCTTTCTGATCGAAGAAGCCGGAGACATGGCGGGCGCGCACAAGAGCTTCGCAGCCACGCGGCCCGACGTTGCAGTGCTCGATTTCCGCCTGCCGGATGGCAACGCTCTGGATCTTCTTCCTAAATTCAAGGAACTCGACCCGACCGTCCCCATCATTGTTCTGACCGGCTTCGGCTCTATGGAGTTGGGGGTATCGCTCATCAAGAGCGGAGCCGAGCAATGCATCGCCAAACCGATCGAAGCCTCTGCCCTGCTCATGATCGTGCACAAGCTGCTGGAAAATTCGCGCAATCAGCAGAAAACATTGGCCAATAATACCCGCCGGCGGCGCGTGGTGCTCAATCCATTCCTCGGGGAAAGCACGGTAATCCGGCGCCTAGCCGAGGCCGCTTCGAAAGTCGCGAACAGCCAAAGCCCGGTTCTCATTCAAGGCGAAACCGGATGCGGCAAGGGAGTCCTGGCCACCTGGCTCCATGAAAACGGGCCCCGCTCGGAGGAACCTTTCATCGATCTGAATTGTGCCGGGCTCACCCGCGAATTCCTCGAATCGGAATTATTCGGTCACGAAAAAGGCGCATTCACCGGCGCGATCAGCGTCAAGCAAGGCTTGCTTGAAGTGGGTCACCGCGGGACTATTTTCCTCGACGAGATCGGAGACATCGACCCCAATGTCCAGCCCAAACTATTGAAAGTCGTGGAGGAAAAGAGATTTCGCCGCATGGGCGATGTGCGCGATCGCTTCGTCGACGTCCGCTTGATCGCCGCCACTCATCAGGACCTGCGGCATCTGATCGAGACCAAAGTCTTCCGCAGCGATCTCTACTTCCGCATCAGCACCGTTCCCCTCGCCATTCCACCGCTGCGCGAGCGGCACGACGACATCCCGGCTATTGCGAGTTCCTTGCTGCTGCGCATCTGCTCCGACATGGCGCGCCCTCCCGCCCAGATTTCCCCCAAAGCCCTGGAGCGCCTGCGATCCTATTACTGGCCGGGAAATATTCGCGAATTGCGCAACGTCCTCGAGCGCGCCCTCCTGTTTACCGATCGTCCAGTCCTGGAACCCGGCGATCTGTCTTTCGAACCCGGCCCCGAGCATCGCTCGAACTCCTATAAATCCGACTGGACTCTGGAAGAATTGGAACGATTCCACATCGCCAATGTTTTCTCCGGCGAGAGCAAGAACGTCGAAAACACCGCCAAGCACCTGGGCATCGCCAAGAGCACGCTCTATCAGAAGCTCAAAACCCTGCACCTGATCTGAAAAATCGCAACCCTCCTCATTTTCCTCTTCTTCGCTTGTGTGGCCGCCCGCAGTTTGATTTCCAGACTCGCTTTCTGGAATTCGAACTCCGCACGCTCCGTGCCCCTGCCCAGCTCAGATCGCTAACCCATTGGCTCGCAGCGTCTTAGGTCCCTTTCACTGCCCGCCGCGAATTGGCCACGAGATTGCCATAAGCATGCTGGGATCGAGAAATCGATCCCGCAGCCCTCCCCAACACTTTAGGTCCGTTACGAGGTCAAAGCATGCCGAAGAAAGTCTTGCTGGTGGACGATTCGACCACCACGCTGATGATGGAAGAAATGATTCTGAAACAGCGCACCGCCTACGAGTGCGTAACCGCCAAGGACGGCCTGGACGCGATTTCGCGCGCGGTTGTGGAATCGCCCGACCTTGTCCTCATGGATGTGGTCATGCCCCGCATGAACGGTTTCGAGGCCTGCAAGCGCATGCGCCTGGAAACCGCTCTGCGCGATACCCCCATCATTCTGGTAACCACGCGCGGCGAGGAAGAGTACGTCGAAGCCGGCTTCCAGAGCGGCTGCAATGACTACATCACCAAGCCCGTCGACAGCTTTGAACTGGTCGCGCTGCTGCAAAGTTATCTGGGCGAGTAACACCAATCTTCATTGAAGGATGTTTCGAGGACGCATGAGCAATATTTCCGACTCCCCCGCGAAGATCGAGGGCAACAAAATCTCCACCGAGATCTCTACCCAGGTCTCGACCCAGGATATCGGCGCCCAGGCCAAGGTGTACGCCTCACGGATGCGCCTGCAGAATGCGGTTGATCAAGCGGATGCCCTGGACGCCATTCGTGAGATTGCCGCGAATCTGATTGGCACCGAAGAGGTCGCCGTGTTCAAGGTCGACCAGAAGCGCTCGGAACTCTGGCTGTACTGGTCGTTCGGCGTGGACCCCAACAAGCATTCGCTGTTGGATGTGAGCCGCGAGCCCAAACTGAAAATAGTGCTCAGCGGGAAGCCGGTGTTTCGCCTGCGGCTATCCAACGAAAACCTGCTCTCCACCGACGATCCGGTGAGCGCGCTGGTTCCGATTCTGGTCGATGGCACTACCTGCGCCGTGATCGTTCTGTTTCGCCTGTTTCCTCACAAGCCGGGAATCGAGCCGGTGGATCGGGAAATTTGTGAAGTGATGTCGAATTGTGCCGGTCGGGCGATTGAACCCTATCACTCACGCTAGGTACAGAAAGAAAAATGTACACAAGAAATATGTACAGAAAGAAAAAATGCAGATGAACTTTAAACCGAAAACTCAGAGCTTCAACCCCGCCGTGCTGCCCATGGAATATTTGCCGCGCGTTCTGGATGCTTCTGACGACAAGCACGCGCGCCACTACCTGATTCCGGGCAAGATCTTCGCCGCGGCGCAGCCGTTCGCCATCAGCACCATCGTTGGTTCTGGCGTTTCGCTCTGCCTGTGGGATTCGGAACAACGCATTGGCGGCGCCAATCATTTCATACTGCCGGACGGCCCCGAGGACAGCGTGAATGCCACCCGCTACGCCAACGTCGCCAACGCGGCGCTCTTGCGGCGCATGCTCGAGCTGGGCTCCCAACGCCATGCGCTCGAGGCAAGAATTTTCGGCGGCTCCCTGCCGACCGTGACCTTCAGCAGCGGCGGAGACTGTCTGGGCGATCAAAATGTCCACGTGGTCACCGACTTCCTGAAAATGCAAAGCATTCGCCTGGTGCAGCGCGAAGTTGGCGGCACCCATGGACGCAAACTGGTCTTTCATACCGACGACGGCCGTGCCTGGTCGGAGCAACTGTGATGGCGACGGCTCCCTCAAAAACGCGTCAGCCGATTGTGGTGCAGGGCCCGCGCCTGGCCGCCAAGGGGCCCGCGCTCGGCGAACGCCGGCAAGCCTATCTGCTGCCCGGACAGCTCCATGTCAGCGCCGATCCCTGCCAGATTCGCACCATCCTGGGTTCTTGTGTCGCGATCTGCCTGTGGGACAGCCACCGGTTCGCCGGAGGGATGAATCACTTCCTGCTGCCCGCCTCCAGCGAAGGTCGTCCGGCTTCCACGCGCTTCGCCAATGTAGCCACCAAAGCGTTGATCGAGATGCTGCAGGCGCTGGGCTGCCGAATTCCGAATCTGCAGGCCAAGATCTTCGGCGGTGCCTCCATGTTTCAGAAGCAGAATCGCCGCACCCCCAGCCTGGGAGACCAGAATGTCGCGGCCGCACTCGACTTGATGAAGAACGCCGGCATTCCCGTGATCGTCCAGGAAACCGGCGGAACCCACGGCAGAAAAATTATTTTCAACACCGACGACGGCATCGTCTGGTGCCAGCGCATTTAACAGGCATTTAACAGGCATTTAACAGGAAAGAAAGCTAATCATGGATTTTGATCGCGAAAAAGTCGTCGCCGCGTTTCTGGCTGAGTCCGAAGAAGGGCTCGAAAGAACCGAGCAGCACCTGATTGCCGCCGAGACCGATCCCGGCAATCTGGAGCTGATCGACGAAATGTTTCGCGTCGCCCACACCGTCAAAGGCAACGCTTCAGCTCTGGACTTTCCCGAGCTGGCCGGCTTCGCGCATGTCATGGAAGATTTGCTCGAAGCCCTGCGCCGCCATGAGTTGGCCCTCTCCCGCGAGGTGATCTCTCTGCTTTTGCAGGGAGTGGACGCCCTCCGCGCGCTGGTCCCTGCGGCCGCCGAAGGCCATGATCGTCTCAACCCATCTCATCAGGAACTCAAGCAGGCCATGGCCAGCCATGCCTCCGGGCTGGCTGCGGCCGCTCCCAGTTCCGATCCATCGTCTTCCCCCCAAGTGTCCTCCCCCACGGTGGCCTCCCCCACCACGGTTCCGGGCTCCGCTCCTCTAGGAGCCCGGAACCGTACTCTTCGCGTCGATACCGACAAACTCGATCACATGCTGAACCTGACCGGTGAAATTGCCATCGCCCAGGGCCGCTTGCGTCGCATGATCGAAGATTTAAAAACCAGCGCCGGACGCAAGCTCCTGGAAGTCCATCGCGAGATCCAGACCCTGCAGAAGAATCTGCAGGAACAAGTCATGGATGTACGCCTGGTGCCCGTCGGCCCTCTGTTTCAGCAGTTCGCCCGCTCTGTCCGCGACATCTCGCAGAGCCACAACAAACTGGCGCGCTTGCACGTCGTCGGCGCCGACGTTGAAGTCGATACCCGCGTCCTCGAGCACCTCAAAGATCCTCTGCTGCACATGATCCGCAACGCCATCGATCATGGCATCGAATCGCCCAATGTTCGCCAGGCCCTGGGCAAACCTCCCAGCGGCGCGCTGACTCTCGCCGCGTTCCACCAGGCGGGGAATATCCTCATCCAGCTTTCCGACGACGGCACCGGCTTCAATCGGCAGCGCATTCTGACCAAGGCTCGCGCTCTCAATCTGTTGCCGGATGGAGAAAAAGTCACCGATCAGGAACTCTTCAATCTCGTCTTCAAGGCAGGATTCACCACTGCGGACACCGTGACCGATCTGTCGGGTCGCGGCGTCGGCATGGATGTGGTTCGCCGCAACATCGAACTCCTGCGCGGCAATATCGAGATTCAAAGCACCGAAGGCCAGGGCACCACTATCACCATCCGTCTGCCCCTGACTCTGGCCATCATCGACGGCTTTTCCGTCGTCGCCAACCACGAGACCTACATCATTCCGCTGGAGATGATCAGCGAATGCGTGGAGCTTCCCCCCGACCAGATCTCCAACGAAACCGTTGGGGTTCTCAGCCTGCGAGGTGAGCCCTTGCCTTATGTCCGCCTGGGTGAGCTCTTCGGCAAATCAGACCGGCGTCCTGAGCGCGAAAACGTAGTCGTGGTTCACCGCGACGGTGGCTTTGCCGGAATCGCCGTCGAAACTTTATTGGGGGAATGCCAGGCCATCATCAAGCCGCTGAACCGGATTTTTCGCGATGTGCCCGGAGTTTCCGGTTCCACGATTCTGGACAACGGCCGAGTGGCGCTGATTCTCGATGTCAGCGCGTTGCTGCGCGAAGTCATTGCCGAGCAGGCTCAAACCGTGAACTGACCAGTCTTTGAAATTTGTAGGCAAAGTGAATTTTGGCGCTTCGGCGCTCAGGAAATTGTTCGTGAAAGGAACACCGTATGTTGAATAAGTCTTCGATTGCAAAACGCCTCGCCCTGGGATTTGGAGTAGTGCTGTTTCTCCTCATCGTCGTCGCTGTGGCGGGCTACTGGGGCATGGAATCCGTGACCCGCGAAACCGTCGCAATGTTGCGTGGAGATTCCAAAATCTCGCAGCTGGCCGATGAGGCCAAGATCTCAACTCTCGAACTCCGCCGTTTTGAGAAGGACACTCTTCTCAACATCGATAACAAGCCAGTCATGCAGAGTTATCAGGAGAAGTGGAAAGCTCAATTAGCGGACCTTCGCGCTATCGTCACCGATCTGGATTCACGAGTCACTACCGACAGCAGCAAACAGCTCGTCTCGGCAATGGACCGCGAGATCGCAGCCTACGAGCGTGGGGTCGACGCGGTCGTAGCCGGCATCAACGACGGGACCATCAAGACCCCGCAACAGGGCAACGCCAAAGTCACCGAAGTGAAAGACGAAATCCATCGCATGGAAGCGGCCGCCACCGATCTTTCCGAAAAGCATCGCAAGATCATGGCCGATAAGGAAGAGACCATTACCGCTTTCGCGCGCCAGACCGCGCTCGTCATGTTTACGGTGGTCCTGGTCACTTTCATCGCGGCGACCTTTGTGACCTTGGTCGTATCCCGCGGCATCACCCGCCCGGTCCGGGCGATGGCCGATCACCTGGGCGAAATGGCTCAAGGCGGCGGCGATCTGACCAAGCGCATCGAAATCGGCTCCCACGATGAAGTCGGTCAGATGGCGAACTCATTCAACGCCTTTGTGAAGAAGCTGGAAGAGATCATCAGCGAGGTTCGCGTCAGCAGCGATGGCGTCGCCAGCGCCGCCACGCAAGTCGCCGCTTCGGCCGCCTCCCTTTCCCAGGGAACCAGCGAGCAGGCAGCTTCCATCGAAGAAACAACGTCGAGTCTGGAACAGATGAGCGCCTCCATCACCCAGAACGCCGAGAACAGCCGTCAGATGGAACAGATGGCCGTCAAAGGCGCTCGCGATAGCGAGGAGTCGGGCGGCGCGGTGCGTGAAAGCGTCTCCGCGATGAAGCAGATCGCGGAAAAGATCTCCATCATCGAAGAGATCGCGTATCAAACCAACCTGCTGGCGCTCAACGCGGCTATTGAAGCCGCTCGCGCCGGTGAGCACGGCCGCGGCTTCGCTGTCGTCGCCACGGAAGTGCGCAAACTGGCGGAACGCAGCCAGACCGCCGCGCAAGAGATCGGCGGACTTGCCGCCAACAGCGTAGCAGTCGCAGAACGCAGCGGTGAACTGCTGCGCGAACTGGTTCCCGCTATCAAGAAAACGTCTGAACTGGTTCAGGAAGTCAGCGCGTCGTCCCGCGAACAGTCTTCCGGCGTCGTCCAGATCAACAAAGCCATGTCCTCCGTCGACACCGTCACCCAGCGTAACGCGTCGTCGGCCGAAGAACTTTCCAGCACTGCCGAAGAACTAGCGGCGCAGTCGGAGGCCTTGCAGCAACTGATGGCCTTCTTCCGCGTAGCCGGAGAGCGGGTTACATCCGCGGCTCGCCGGCCGGCGCCGGAGTACAAGCCTTTCCAGCAGCCGGTTCCGTCAATTCCTCCCAAGAAGGTCAACGGTTCCGCAGTGGAACATAACTTTACCCGGTTCTAAGAGGGCAAGACTCAAATGCAGATTACCCGAGAAGAAATCACCCGCGACACCGAGCAGAACGTCCAGCAATACCTGACGTTCATGATCGGCAGCGAGGAGTATGCCATCAGCCTCCTCAAGGTCAAGGAGATCATCGAGTACGACACGGTCACCCAGGTTCCCAAAACGCCGGAATGGATTCGTGGCGTGATCAATCTACGGGGCAGCGTCGTGCCCGTGATCGATCTCGCAGTGAAATTCCGGCAAGCCGCCAGTGTGGCCGGAAAGCTGACGTGCATCGTCATCACCGAGGTCGAGAGTGGCGACGAAGCGGCCGTCATGGGAATTATGGCTGACTCCGTTCGCCAGGTAATCGATCTCCGCCCGCAGGACATCGAGGATTCGCCCACCTTCGGCACTCGCGTCAACGTCGACTACCTCCTCGGCATGGCGCGTTCCGGTAAGAAATTTTGCCTCCTGCTCGATACCGAGAAGGTGCTCTCCACCGACGAACTGCTCGAGCTGCCCGAATCCGTTGAACAGTCGCAACAGTCGGGACAGTCCGCCGGTACTCCGCAACCTGACCTGGAGTTGCCGGCCTCCGATTCTCTCGGGCTTAGCGCGTCTGCAGCGCCCGAGGCGTCAGAAGCGGCCGGCACGGAGTAGTCCACAGGCATGCCCAAGAGCCAAACCGACCCACATTCTCGCGCCGCCGCCAGCCGGCAGCGCGAGATGAACGAGCGCTCCACGCTGGCGCCTGGTTTGTTCAGCAAGTTCCAAAAGCTGATTTACCAGGAGGCCGGCATTTGGCTTGCCGTCCACAAGCATGCCTTGCTGACCGGCCGTCTGGCCCGCCGTTTGCGCCTTCTCGGTCTGGCCAACATGCAGGACTACTACCAGTTGGTGACCCAGCCCGACCAGCAGCACGAGCGCGCCGTCATGATCGATTGCATCACCACCAACGAGACTCACTTCTTCCGTGAGCCCCGCCACTTCGACTATCTCGAGCGCGAAGTGTTTCCTAAGTGGCAGCGAGAAGCCGCGGCCGGAGACCGCATCATGCGCCTGCGCATCTGGAGCGCTGGCTGCTCCACCGGCGAAGAACCCTATTCCCTCGCCATGCTGCTGCTGAAGCATTTTCCCGAGAGCAATGGCTGGGATCTCGAAGTCCTGGCCACCGACATTTCTACCCGCGTCCTCGAAAAAGCGCGCGCGGCGATCTACCCGCTCGACAAATCGAAGGAGATTCCCGCCGAGCACCTGCGCGCCTACATGCTCAAAGGCCGGGGCGATCACAAAGCGGAGATGAAGGTCAGCCCTGAGTTGCACCGCGTCGTGAGATTCGCACGCGTCAACCTGCACGCCGATTCCTATCCCATCCAGGGTTCCTTCGATCTCATCTTCTGCAGAAACGTGCTGATTTATTTTGATCAGGAATCCAAGACAAAAGTGATCGGCGGAATCGTCCGTCATCTTTCTCCCTCCGGCCTGCTCTTTGTTGGCCACTCGGAGCACTTGGGAGGAATCGCACCCGGCTTGAAGACGGTCGCGCCCACGATCCATGCGCTGGCTGCTTCGAGCGGGACAATCTCAGCCCAGAGCCGATCGGCGGCCGCAACGACGGGTCAGTCGTTCTGAACCCACACAACCCAGTGATGTTCTCCTCGCACAAACCGAAACCGAAGGAGTCCGACGGAATCATTCACGTCCTGGTGGTCGATGACTCCGCCGTGGTCCGCCAGGTCATGCAGGGCATCCTCGGGGCGGATCCCAAGATCAAGGTCAGCGTGGCCGCCGACCCCATCATTGCTTTCGCCAAGATCGAGAAAGATCCGCCCGACGTCGTCATCACCGACCTGGTCATGCCGCGCATGGACGGCCTGGCCTTCTTGCGAAAAATCATGGATGAACGGCCCCTGCCGGTCGTTGTCTGTTCCGAGGTCGCCCATCGCCGCACCGAAGATGCTATTTCCGCGCTCGAACTTGGCGCGGTCGAAGTCATCAAGAAACCGAAACTCGGCGTCCGCGATTTTCTGAACGAATCCGCTCTCATGCTGATCGATGTTGTCCGCAGCGCCGCGCAGGCGAAACTGACCCCCGCGCCCTTTCTGCCGGTTGCGCCACGCTATACTGCCGATGTCGTTCTCCCCTTGGGCCCAGCGCCCAAGCATCAGCCCGGCGGAGACAAAATCATTGCGGTGGGCGCTTCCACCGGCGGCACCGAAGCGATCCGCGAATTCCTGCAGGCTATGCCACCCAATTGTCCAGGAATCGTCATCGTCCAACACATGCCGGAAGTCTTTACTCGCGCCTTCGCCGATCGCCTCAACCGGGATTGCGCCATCCGCGTAAAAGAAGCCGGCGACGGTGATCGCATCGGCAACGGACAGGCTTTGATCGCCCCCGGAAACCATCACCTTCTCGTGCACCGGAGCGGATCGGGTTATATCGCCCAAATCACAGCAGGACCTCTGGTCTCGCGCCACCGACCCAGCGTTGACGTGCTCTTCCGCTCCGTCGCGAAATCCGTAGGCTCGCACGCCGTAGGCGTGATCATGACCGGAATGGGCAATGATGGCGCCCAGGGCCTGCTCGAGATGCGAAACAGCGGCGCCCTCACCATCGCCCAGGACGAAGCCAGTTGCGTCGTCTTCGGCATGCCCAAAGAAGCCATCACCCGCAACGCCGTCGTGGCCGTTGTCCCCTTACGCCGGCTCGCCGAGACCGCCCTGAAGATGGCAGCTTCCTGATCCCGCACTTCCTGATCCATCACTTTTTGATACATCAGGGGAGTTGAAAACACCCGTTAGCCTTTGGTGCTGAAGCATGGCACGCCAGTGCCATTCCCGCTTTTGCCTCCCTGTCGTATGCTTCTTCTTGAGCAGCACTTGGGGGAGGGCTGATCGACATACGTCCCACGACTCAAACCGAGTCTGGGACGTTTTGTTTTGCAGCCGTCTCGGCGCCAGTCCTTGAAAGGGCGCGGCGCCCCTTGAAAATGCTGCCGATGCCGTCCGCGTTTCCCGAACCCGTTCCTTCAAATAGTTCCCCTGTATACTCCCATCGTCCACCAACCCCATGGCCAACATCCTCTACGGAGTCAACGGCGAAGGCGCAGGTCACTCCACTCGCGCCAAAGAAGTTATCTCTCATCTCATTTCGCAGGGACACTCCGTCCACGTCGCATCCTTCGACCGCGGCCTGCAAAATCTGAAACCCGATTTCGACGTCACCGAGATCTACGGCTTCCGCTTCGCCTACCTCAACAATCGCGTCCGCTACAAACGCACCATCGCCAAGAATCTGATCACGGCCCCGCAAGCCGCCCGCAGCCTCTCTCATCTCAAGCACCTGGTCGACGAATGGAAGATCAATCTCGTCATCACCGACTTCGAACCTCTCACCTGTCACGTCGGACACAAAAAGCATCTCCCCGTCATCTCCATCGACAACCAGCACTGCCTGACGAATGCCGAAGTCTCCTATCCCAAGCAGTATCGCCGCGACGCCGCCGCTGCCAAGCTCGTGACCCGCCTGATGACGCCGCACGCCCAGGCCTATCTGGTAATTTCTTTCTTCACCGCGCCCGTCCGCAAGCGCAACACCTTCCTGTTTCCTCCCTTACTGCGCGAAGAAATCCTCCACGCCACTCCTACGCAAGGCGACCATGTCCTCGTCTATGTGACCTCGCCCGCCCCGGCGCTGGCAAAGTTGCTGAGCTCGGTCCGCTGCCCATTCATCGCCTACGGATTCGGCCGCGAAGGAAAAGAAGGAAACATCATTTATAAGAAGCCCTCGCTCGACGGCTTCTTCGCCGACCTGACCAGCGCCCGCGCCATCGTCGCCAATTCAGGATTCTCTCTGGTCTCCGAAGCCCTTCATCTCGGCAAGCCCTACCTGGCCGTCCCCGTCAGCCACCAGTTCGAACAGATTTTCAACGCCTATTGGCTGGAAAAATCCGGCTTCGGCGCGTACTGGGAGGACCTCAACAAGGAGCGCGTCGAGGCCTTCCTCTACAACCTGCCCCACTATCGCGAGGCCCTGGAGCAATATCCCCGCCAAGGCAACCGCGCTCTCCTCGAAAAATTGGACTCCCTGATCGCCCTCCACACCGCCGTCTAGCCGAGTTCAAACTACAAAATTACAGATTTCCCAGTTGCTCAATTTTTCACATTCCCCAAAACCGCCCGGCCGTGCGAAATTAGTTCATGCCTCTGGTAGTCCGTCCGTCGCCCATTCATTCCGTTGGCGTTTACGCCTCAACCCCCATCCGCAAAGGAACCCGCTTGGTCGAGTACGAGGGCGAGCGCATCACGCTCGAAGAAGCCGACCGCCGCTACGACGGCGTCTCCCGCACCTACTTGTATGGACTCGACGACGGTAAGACCGTGATCGACGGCCACGGCCTGGGCGCCTACCTGAATCATTCCTGCGACCCAAACTGCGAAGTCGACGAGATCAAACGCCGCGTCTGGATCTTCGCCATCCGCGACATCGCCGCCGGCGAAGAACTGGTCTGGGACTACAACCTCTACGACGACGAAGACCCCGCCCCCTGCCACTGCGGCTCCCCCAAATGCCGCGGCACCATGTACTCCCGCGAATGGTTGACGAAAATGCGCAGAAAAGAAGCGCGCAAGAAGAAACTGAAAACTGAAACGCAGAAAAAAAGCTTGGCGAGGAAGAGTGGCAGCGAAGCGGCGGCCTAGACAAGCCGCGATCGCATTCCTTTCGCGGCTTGTCATCCTGAGCGTAGGGAGTGGTTCACGAAGTGAACCGCTCCCGGAGTCGAAGGACCCCTATCAACCCGGCAGCGCCTGAGCCGTGCGAAGGCGTTCTTACTTGTCACTGAATTAATCAATTACGCGGGCACCACCACCGGAACCGGCTTCTTCCCCCGCTCCCGCCACCCCTCAATAATCAAATACAACACCGGAATAAAAAACAAATTCAAAATCGTCGACATAATCATCCCGCCAAACACGGTCGTACCCACCGAATGCCGCCCATTCTCGCCCGCACCGGTCGCCACCACCAGCGGCACCACACCCAGAATAAACGCCAGCGAAGTCATCAGAATCGGCCGCAACCGAATCGTCGCCCCCTGGATCGCCGATTCCACCAGCGGCATCCCGCGCCCGCGCAACTGCTCCGCAAACTCGACGATCAGAATCGCGTTCTTACTCGACAGCCCCACCAGCATCACCAGTCCAACCTGGCAGAACACATCATTCTGCAACCCGCGAATAAACTGCGCTCCCAGCGCGCCCAGCAGCGCCATCGGTACCGCCAGCAACACAATGAACGGCAGCACGAAACTTTCATACTGCGCCGACAGCGTCAGATACACCACCAGCGTGCCCAGTCCAAACAAAATCAGCGAAGTCCCGCCCGCCGCCAATTCTTCCAGCGACAATCCCGTCCAGCTATAAGCAAACCCCTGCGGCATCTTCTTGGCCAGATTGTCCATCACCGCAATCGCCTGCCCCGAACTGTATCCCGGCGCCGGCGACCCGTCGATTTCAGCCGACCGGAACAGGTTGTAGTGGCTGATCACCTGCGGCGTCGTGGTCTGCGTCACGCTGATCAGATTGTCCAGCGGCACCATGGCCCCGCTGTCCGAGCGCACGTAATACTGCTTCATGTTTGAAGCCGTCGCCCGGAACTGTTTATCCGCCTGCACATAAACCCGGTACGACCGGTTGTTGAAATCGAAATCATTCACATACGACGACCCCATGTACACGCCCAGCGCATCCGTAATCTGCGATAGAGGCACATGCAGGCTCTTCGCCTTCTCGCGGTCAATGGTCACCAGATATTGCGGGTCATTCGCTGTAAATGCCGTGAACAGCCGGGTCATGTCCTTGCGCTGCGATGCCTGTCCGATCAGTCCCTGAGTCGTGGCCGCCAGTTCCTCGAGCTTGTGCGCCGCCTGATCCTGCACCACGAACTGGAATCCCCCGAACTGGCTCAGACCCTGAATCGGCGGTGGCAGCGTCGGAAACACAATCGCCCCCGAAACCCCAAACATCCGCGGACGAATGCGGTTCAGAATCGCCGACGCGGTATGGGCGTCCCCTTTGCGCTGCGAAAACGGTTTCAACGGCACAAAAATAAGTCCCTGATTCGCCGCCGCTCCCGTAAAACTAAATCCGGCGATCGAGAACGTCCCTTCCAGCTCCGGTTCATTCGCCAGCAGTCCCGCCACTTGCTTGCCAATCGCCTTCGTATAATCGAGCGATGCCCCCGACGGCGCCTGAACGACAATGATGAAATATCCCTGGTCCTCGTCCGGCACGAATCCCGTCGGCACCCGCGTGAATATGAAATAAGTGAGCCCCAGGCCGGCGAAAAACAGCACCATCATCGCCAACTTATATTTCAGCACGTGATGCAGCAGAGCCTGGTATCCCCGCGTCAGGGCACCCACACCATCGTCAAATTTCTGCAGCCACCACCACTTCTGCCGGTGCCCGCCGCTGAGAAAAATCGCCGCCAGCACCGGAGCCAGAGTAAGCGCGTTGAACGCGGAAATCGCAATCGAAAATGCGATGGTCAACGCAAACTGGCGAAACAGAATGCCGGTCGTCCCCGGAAAGAACGCCACCGGCACGAACACCGCACAGAGCACCAGCGACGTAGCGATAACCGCGCTGGTAATCTCGGCCGTCGCCGCTGCCGCAGCTTTATGCGAGTCGTGTTCGCCCTCCTGAATATGACGCTCGATGTTTTCAATCACGACGATCGCGTCGTCCACCACCAGGCCGGTCGCCAGCGTGATGCCGAACAACGTCAGCGTATTGATCGAGAAGCCGAGCAGCTTCACAAAAATAAAAGTGCCGATCAGCGAGACCGGAGTGGCGATAAAGTGAATCATCGTCGTCCGCCAGTCGCCGAGAAAAATAAAGATCACCAGGATTACCAGCAGGATCGCCGACCCCACCGTGTAGACAACATCCCGAATCGACTCCCCCACCGCGTCCGTAGTATCGAACGCCACCTTATAGTGCATGCCCGGAGGGAAACTTTTCGACAGCCGTTCCAGTTCCGTAATCGCCCGGCGGTCCACATCGAGTGCGTTCGCGGTCGAGAGTTGGGTCACGCCAACTCCAATGGCGTCCTGCCCGTTGAACTGCGTATCGTTGGCGTAACTCTCCGCGCCCAGTTCCGCGTGCCCCACATCCTTCAGCCGAACCAGCGTACCGTCGGAATTCGTCTTCAGAATAATGTTGTCGAACTGCGCCGACTCGCTTAACCGCCCCACTGCCCGAACGCTGATCTGGTAGTCCTGTCCCGCCATCGACGGCTGCTGTCCCACCTGCCCGGCGGCGACTTCCACGTTCTGTTCCGCAAGCGCGTTCACCACATCGGTTGCCGTCAACGCGCGGCCGGCCATTCGTCCCGGATCCAGCCACAGACGCATGGTGTATTTGCGCTCGCCGAACAGGATCACGTCCGCGACACCTGGAATGCGCTTCAGCGAATCGCGCACGTACACATCGAGATAATTGCTCATGAACAGCGTCGAATACAGCTCTTTGCCGTCCTTGTCTTTATCCGCGTAAACCGCCGCGCCAAACACAAAATTCTGCGAAGTCTTCGCCGTCGTGATGCCGATTGCTTTGACCGCCGCCGGCAGCCGTCCTTGCGCTGTGTTCACCCGGTTCTGAATGTCGACGGTCGCCAGGTCCGGATCGCGATTCAGATCAAACGTAGCGGTCACGGTGCTGGTGCCGTCGTTGCCGCTGGTGGAAGTGACGTACTTCATCCCTTCCGCGCCGTTGATCTGCTGCTCGATGGGAATCGTGACCGCGCTCTCCACCGTCTGCGCGCTCGCCCCGATATACACGCTGGTCACACCTACCTGCGGCGGAGCCAGGTTCGGAAACTGCGAAATCGGAAGAGTGGGAATCACCGCTGCGCCCGCCAGAACAATCAGCAGCGCACAGACCGAGGCAAACACCGGACGCTGAATGAAGAAATTAACGAACATGAGAACCCGTGCCCCTCACGGCAGAGAAAGCCAGCGTTTAGCACTTGGCATTTAGCATTTCGCCGCCCAGCATTTGCAGGGGCCCGGCATGGCACCCGTATGCCTAAGTGCTAAATGCCAATTGCTAAACGCTCAATTCGGAAGTCTGTACAGCCGGAAGCCGAGAGCCGGAAGCCCGCTAGCTCATCGGAATCACCGGCACCCCATCCAGCAGAAACTGCGTCCCGGAAATAATCACCTTATCCCCGGCCTTGATCCCGTCCTGCACCTCGTAGTCGTTGCCCACGGTTTGTCCGATCGTCAGCGGTTTCTGCCGCGCCACGAACGAGCCGCCATTCTGCGCTTCGGCCACGAAGGCAAAATACTGTCCCCCCAGCCGCGACACGGCCAGGATCGGCACTTCCGGGTTCTTGTGCGTCCCCCATACAACCCGCGCGCGGATGAACTGGGACTGCCGAAGCGCATCGTTGCCATTGGCGATGCGCGCCTTCACCAGCACCGTCTGCGTCGTGTTATCCACTTGCGGCGAGATAAAACTGACCCGCGAATCGGCCAGTACCTTACCATCGCCATCGATCACTTGCACCGGCAGATTCATCTTGAGCTGCGCCGAATGTTCGATCGGCACATACACATAGGCTTCCAGGCTTCCCGGCTGGTCGATCGTCGTCAAGATCGTGGTCGTCGTGACCCGATCACCCACATGCACTGGAACGTCTCCCACAATCCCGCTGCGGAGCGCGACCACTTTGTAGTAATGCAGCTGCACTTCCTGCTCGCGCACCTGCGAAGCGAGAGAATCCATCTGCGCCTGCGCCGCGTCCAGGGCCGATTTCGCCTGATCCAGATCCTGCTTGCTTACCACGCCCGCAGCAGCCAATCCCTGCGAGCGCTCGTACTGCTTTTTGGCCCAGATCAGGTTCGCTTCTTGCGCCGCCCGCGCGCTCTCCTGGCTCTTTACCGTCGCCTGCTGCTTCAGTGGATCAATCTCGATCATCGGACCGCCGGCCTCAACCCGCTCGCCCGAGTGCACGAAAATCTGCGTGATCTGCCCCTCCACTTGCGGCATAATCACCGCCGAATCGCGGGATTTCAGCGTGGCCACGTACTCGCTGGCGTCGTTCACCGGCACAGCCGTGGCCTCCAGCACCTTCACCGGCATGCCTTGGGGCCCACTCGCGTGCGGATTCTGCGCCGCGTTGCTAGAGCAACCCACTGTGATTACGCTTGCCGCCAACCCCACGCCCAGCAAGCCCTTTGCCGCCAATTTTCTAATGTTTGCCATAAGTTCGATACGCGTTTATCTTCAGATTCCCCAACTCCCGCCGGGGACGCAAAATAATCGCGCTCCAGCCGTCTCCTAAGCCTCTTCCTCTGGTCCCCTGTGGTTGAGCCTTCCTGGCCTATTAGCAGATCGCCGCGTGGAATCCCACGCCAACCAAAATCGCCATTTTCATGACAGCCGATTCTATCCCAACAATATTGATGATTTCCCCCTGTGTTTCCCCTGTGTCCTTTGTGGTTAAAAGCCCTCGCTGGAAGCCCCCTTGTCATTCGCGCGAGCCAAGCGAGACAGGAGGAATCTTCGTTCCCCTACCCCACAATCATCTTCCCCAAAATCTCCTTCACCATCTTCGCCGTCACCATCGCCGTTATCCCCGCAACATCCCGCACCGGGTTGTACTCCACCACATCCGCTCCCACAATCTTTCCCTCAATCGCGTGCAGATGCGCAATCGCCTCCCGCACCGACATGCCGCCCGGCTCGCGATGCGAAATCCCCGGCGCAAACGCCGGATCCAGCACATCCATATCAAACGTGATGTACACCGGCCCCGCCGCTTTCAACTTCGCGTAAGCCGGCAGCCCCCGCATCTCCACCACCTCCACGCCAAACCGCGCCGCCTGCTCCCGCTGATGCCGGTTCATCGTCCGAATCCCCACCTGCACCAGCCGTTTCGCCAGCCCCGCCTCCATGATCCGCGCAAACGGACAAGCATGCGACCACCGGTTCCCCTCGAACTCGTCATACAAATCCGGATGCGCATCAAAATGAAAAATCGTCAGCTCCGCATGCCGCCGCGCCACCGCCTTCACAATCGGAAACGTAATCGAATGATCCCCGCCCAGCGAAACCGGCCGCTTCCCCCGATCGATCAACCCGCCCACTCCGCTCTCAATCGCCTCGAATGCGTCCTGCTCTGTAAACTTCAGATCCCCCGCATCCTCATAAACGCCGGCCACGCCCAAGTCCACGCCCAACTCCGTCCACGAGTTCGACGCATCACAGCCCAGCGCCTCCCGAATTTTCCCCGGAGCCTCCCCCGCTCCGCGCAAAAAGGAGGACTGCCCATCGAAGGGAATCCCAATCAAAGTCGGCGCACCCAAGATTGTCAGCGACATAGTCTCAAGGAATAGTTCCAGGGATTCATGTCCAATCGAGTCTAGTTTTAAGCGACAACAGTTTACTTCGCCTTCCGCAGCTCGGAAGTCTTACAGGAATCACTCTAGAGACTCTGGCAAGCTGTGCAAAGTCCGTAACCGGATTTTCATAGTTGGACATACCTCGCCAGTCTTTTCAGCAAGATGCTCGGAATTCCTTTTTGAACACCGCACCAATCCTGTGGATTTGTTTTAATCTGCATTTCATCTCCGCGTCACCTTCCTGTAACCCCACCCCCGCTACCCTCACCTCTGCAACTCTCACTCAGGAGGAAAGTCATGTCCACATCAGGTTTCCTGGCCCAAGCCAGGCAACATCTCGCCGTTGGCGTGAGTCTTGTCGCGCTCATCGCCAATCTAGGATCTCCGCTTCCCGCCGCCGCCGCCGACGATGATCACCACAAGCGTTCACCCATCCAGCACGTGATCGTGATCATCGGCGAAAACCGCACCTTTGACCACGTATTCGCCACTTACAAGCCGCGCCACGGCCAGACCGTCTCCAACTTGCTCTCCAAAGGCATCGTCAACGAAGACGGAACACCCGGCCCCAACTTCTCTCTGGCCAGCCAGTCTTCGGCCAGCGACACCAGCGTTTATCAGTTGAATCCTTCGGGCAACGCGTCGTATGCCGTGCTTCCGCCAGTATTAGCCGGTGGCTACGCCAGCGGGCCCTTCCCCGACGCCGCGACCGCCATGCAATTTGAGAACGGACTCCTTCCCGAGGATTACGTTTTACTGACCACCGGCGGCACTGGACTGGCCCACGGAGCGGTTGACACTCGCATCCCCAACGCCGCATCCCTGCCCAACGGCCCATTCCAACTGACGTCCGCGACCCACCCCTACGACGCCTACGACAACAGCCCGGTTCATCGCTTCTACCAGATGTGGCAGCAGGAAGACTGCAACGCAGCCAACGCCAGCCGATGGAACCCCAGCGGATGCCAGGCTGACCTGTTTCCCTGGGTAGAAGACACGATCGGCGCCGGTTCCAACGGGAATGCCCAGCCTGCCGGTTTCACCGACACCAGCACTAAAGAAGGTTCGACCTCCATGGGCTTTTACAACATGCTGCAAGGCGATGCGCCTTACCTGAAGTCTCTCGCCGACAACTATGCGATGAGCGATAACTTCCACCAGTCCGTGATGGGCGGAACCGGCGCCAACCACGTGATGCTCGGCACCGGCGACGCGATCTGGTTCAGCGACGGCAACGGAAATCCGGCTGTGCCACCGCACAATCAATCTATCTCCGCCGGCCCGAACTCCGGCACCGTCGACGAAATCGAAGATCCCAATCCCCTGGCCGGCACCAACAACTGGTACACCGAAGACGGCTACGGCAACGGTTCCTTCGGATCCGCATCCTCCGGCGGCGGAACCTACTCCAACTGTTCCGACACCTCCCGCAGCGAAGTCGCGGCCATCACGAACTACCTGGCCGCGCTACCCACACCCATCAAAGCCAACTGCGATGCGGGTCACTACTACCTCTTGAACAACTACAATCCCGGATACCTCGGTGACGGAACCAGCGCTGCCTCCTCCGCAGTCATGTCCGATCCCGGCCAAACTGTCTTCGCCATTCCGCCCTCGCCCCTGCGTGGCATCGGCGACGCACTGACTGAGAACAACATCTCGTTTGCCTACTACGGCGACCAGTGGAACACCTATCTGGCCAACCCCGACAACAACTACGTCACCGCAGACAACACCTTCTGCAACATCTGCGACTTCTTCCTATACCAGACCTCGATCATGAGCACCGCCGCCGGACGCGCCCACAATCTGGACACCACCGACCTCTATGCGGCGATCCAGAACGGTACGCTCCCGGCCGTTTCGTACGTGAAACCCGACGGCTGGCTCGACGGCCATCCCTCTTCTTCGAAGCTCGATCTGTTTGAAGGCTTCGTCAAGAAGATTGTCCAGGGCGTTCAGGCCAACCAGGAATTGTGGGAAAGCACCGCCATTATCGTCACCTTCGACGAAGGCGGGGGCTACTACGATTCCGGCTACGTCCAACCGCTCGACTACTTCGGTGACGGCACCAGAATCCCGACCCTGGTAGTTTCTCCCTTCACCAAGGGCGGGCACATCTCGCACACCTACACCGACCATGTTTCGATCCTGAAGTTCATCGAAGCCAACTGGGGACTAGCCCCGCTCACCAGCCGCAGCCGCGACAATTACCCCAACCCTGTCGCGAGCCGGCACAACCCCTACGTCCCGTTGAACAGCCCCGCCATTGGCGATCTAATGGACCTGTTCCACTTCGACCACCACGACCAGCGCTAACCCCAACCCGGTTGCCCCACCCTTGTCGCGTATTTTGCGACAGGGTGGGGCTTTTGAATTTTGTGGCGGATATGCCGGAATCGTCCTCTGTGGGTTGTGGCAGTGAAGTATCAGCAGATTGGGATCTGCCCCGGCGTAATCAGAGCCAGCCCCACTCCCGCAACATCGAGCAAGCCGGACCATAGAGCTCCCAGAGCGGAAAGCCCTAGAAACTTCGCCGTGCTTCCTTCCAGTTTGCGCGTGAACAGTAAGATCACGCCCGCCCAGATCACAATCCGCAGCGCGCTCAACCAAGCGTACGTAATCCAGGGCGAAGCGTTGACCAACCGCGAATCGCCCAGATATTTCAGGGCGAGAAACCAGAACCCAATTCCGAGCAAGAGCCCGACTCCAGTCCGCACCGCCGCAATCTTCGCGATGCCGCCCACGATTCCCGGATAGGCTTTCTTCAACACCACCCCCGCGAGCATGTAGCCCGCAAACTTGACGGCCACAAACACGGCAAGGCCGGGGGGACCGGGCAACATGCCCAGGAACATCGCGGTCGAAATCAGTCCCAGTTGTTCCATCCCGCCCTCCAAATCGAAGTAACGCCTGCAAATCGCCTGAAGAAACCCAATTGTATTCTCCCCCGGCCTTTCCTCTACAGTCTGTGCGTCGGAACTCTGGCCCGGGATTTCCCCTGTGTGCCTCAGTGTCCCCTGTGTTTGAGTTCTTGTTTTCAGCCCCGAATCCAGCGCGCCACCCCCCGCATCCTTTATCCTAGAACCTGCACCTATATGACCCCGAAATCCAAATCTTCCAACGGCGGCTCTCGCGCCGTAGTCGTTGAAAGCACCTCCAACCCCGACCGCGAGCGCATCTTCAACGCCTACCGCCAATGGGGATACCTCGAGGGCGACCTCGACCCCCTCGGCTTCCTCCGCCCTCGCGAAACTCCAGAACTGGAGCGCGAAGGAGAGTACGCCCGCGAAGCCCGCGCCATTTATTCCAGCACCATCGGCGTCGAAATCAATCACATCTACAACCCAGAGCGCCGCCGCTGGATCTACGAACAAATGGAATCGCCCGATCAGGGCTTTGAGGTCACGGAAAAAATTCAGCAGCGCATCCTCGACCTGCTAACCCGCGCCGACGTCTTCGAGCAGGTCATGCAGCAGCGCTACCTCGGAAGCAAGCGCTTCTCGCTGGAAGGCGTCACCGCTCTCATCCCGTTAGTCGATGAAGTCCTCGACACCGCCGCCCAGCGTGGCGCAATCGAATTAGTCATGGGCATGAGCCACCGTGGCCGCCTCAACGTCATGGCCCACGTAGCCCAGCGCCCGCCGCAGGAAATTTTCGCCGGATTCGAAGACGTCGATCCCCGCAGCGTGCTCGGCTCCGGCGACGTGAAATATCACATGGGCGCAACCGGCGAATACACAACTAGAAGCGGCGGAAAAGTTCACATCCACCTGGTCTCGAATCCCAGCCATCTAGAAGCCGTCGATCCCGTGACGGTTGGCCGCACCCGCGCCAAGCAAGACCGCACCGGCGAAGGCGGCCGCGAAAAATATCTCCCGCTCTTGGTCCACGGCGACGCTGCATTTGCCGGACAAGGCATCCTCGCCGAGACCATGAACTACGCCGACCTCCCCGGCTTCACCGTCGGCGGGACGATCCACGTCATCGTTAATAATCTCCTCGGCTTCACGACCAGTTACACCGAAGAGCATTCCACCCGTTTCGCCGCCTGCATCGCGCGCCGCCAGTCGATTCCCATCTTCCACGTCAATGGCGAAGACGTCGACGCCGTAGTCCGCGTCGCCCGCATCGCGACCGAGTTCCGCTACAAATTCGGCACCGACGTTGTCATCGACCTGATCGGCTATCGCCGCCACGGCCACAGCGAAGTCGACGACCCGACCATTACCCAGCCGCTGCTCTACAAGAAAATCAAAGACCATCCCCCTCTCTGGGAAATTTACGCCGACGACATCGGCGCACCCGATGCCGCAGCCCGCGCCGCCGCCATCCGCGCCGAGTTCGAAGCCGCGCAAAAAAAAGCCGGCAGCATCAAACAAAAGCCCCTGATGCGCGACCTGCCCCAGTACTGGAACACTTACTACGGCGGTCTCTACAAGCCCGAATTCGAAGTCGAAACCGGACTCTCGTCCGAAGAATTATCCGAACTCACCGCGCGCCTTACGACTTACCCCGACGGCTTCCACATCCATCCCAAAGTGAAAAAGCTACTCGAACAGCGCGCCGAAATGGGCGCAGGCCAGCGCCCCGTCGACTACGGCATGGCCGAAGCCCTGGCCTTCGCCAGCCTCGTGAAATCCGGAACCCACGTGCGTTTCAGCGGACAGGACTCCCGCCGCGGCACTTTCAACCAGCGCCACTCCGTGCTCACCGACATCGAGAACGAAAACGAATACGTGCCGTTAGAAAACATCGCCCCCGGGCAGGCGCGCTGCGAAATCTACAACTCGACACTTTCCGAAGCCGGCGTCCTCGGCTTCGAATACGGCTACAGCCGCGACTATCCCGAATCCCTCGTTCTCTGGGAAGCCCAGTTCGGCGACTTCGTCAACGTCGCCCAAGCCATCATCGACCAGTTCATCAGCGCCGGCGAAGCCAAGTGGAACCTGCTCTCCGGCCTCGTCATGCTCCTGCCCCACGGCTATGAAGGCCAGGGCCCGGAACATTCGAGCGCGAGAATCGAACGCTTCATCCAACTCGCCGCCAAGCACAACATCCAGATCGCGCAGCCCAGCAATGCGGCGCAATATTTTCACCTGCTGCGCCGCCAGGCCCTGCGCCATTGGCGCAAGCCCCTCGTCGTCTTCACGCCAAAAAGCATGTTGCGCCATCCCGATGCGAGTTCCCCCATCGCCGATTTCACCCACAAGAATTTCCTGAACGTCATCCCCGACACCGAAGTCGGAGAAGCCGACCGCATCCTCATCTGCACCGGAAAAATCGGCCACGAACTCCAGGCCGAACGCAAGAAAAGAAAAGACACCACCACCGCAATCGTCTTTCTGGAACAGCTCTACCCATTTCCAGAAGCAGAAGTCGCCGCCGAATTCGACCGTCACGGCAAAAACAATGACATCGTCTGGGTGCAAGAGGAACCCGCCAACATGGGCGCGCTCTTCAACATGCTCCCCCGCCTGAAACGCATCGCCGGCGACCGCCCCGTGCTCTCTGTGAAACGCAGTTCCAGCGCCAGCCCGGCGACGGGCAGCTCTAAAGCGCATGAGGTCGAGCAGAAAACGCTGCTGACGCTAGCCTTCACCACGAAGTAATTTTGCATTTGCCAAAGGGTCCCGCCGAGCAGAGCTCGGCGAGGTCTTGTGGGGCTGGCACTCCTGTCGCGCCTTCTTCGATAGAATTGATCCGCTGCATCATTAGAAGATCCGAGCGAAGGAGGCATCTCCAGTGCGCTTGAACTCAGTCACTGTGCTCTCTGCGTTTTCGTTTCTTTTCTTCCTCACCCGACCAGCGCTCGCGCAGGATTTTCAGCCTCGCCCCAGGCTCATCTCGGTGACCGGCACCGCCGAGGTCAATGTCGCCCCTGATGAAGCAATCCTGATCCTCGGGGTCCAATCACGGGACAGGGATCTGACCATCGCGAAATCCCAGCACGATCGCCGCGTCAGGAAGTTATTGGCTGAGGCGCGCACCGCCGGCGTCGACGAGAAGAACATTCAAACCAGCACCCTCCAGATGCAGCCTGTGTATTCTGAGGAGAAGGTACCTAGGTTCCTGGCCTTTGAAGTTTCGCAGACCATCCAAGTCACTCTCAAGGACTTGTCAAAGTACGAACGCCTGATCAGCAAACTGCTCGAATCCGGACTCAACCGGGTCGACAACGTCGAATTCCTCGTCGCCGAGCCCAGAAAATACAAGGACGAGGCACGGGCAAAGGCGATAAGGGCTGCGCGAGAGAAGGCTGTGGCCATGGCAGCGGAGCTGGGACTGACCATCGGCAAACCGTGGGAGATCTCCGAAGAGGGCTTCAACGGCTTGTTTGCGCAGACGAGCATATATGCGAACAGATCGGTACAGGCGAGCAGTGACGCATACGACAGAAGCCTGTCGACCGACGAATCCACGGTCGCTCCGGGCGAAGTCTCAATCCGCGCGTCCGTCAGAGTCAGCTTCCAGTTGGAATAGGGCGGAGGCTGCGAGGAAAGGGCCGGGTGCCCAATGTCTCGCGTTCTTTGCGAGACATTGGTCTGCCGCCAGATGCTACTCTATCCTCCGCGCTCATGCCCCGCCGCTCCCACCCTCTCCGCATCGCCATCGACACCGGCGGCACTTTCACTGACTGCGTCTGGATCGATCCCACCACCCGTTGCCTACGCATGCTAAAAGTTTTTTCCACGCCGGCCGATCCCTCCCGAGCCATCCTCGAAGCCCTCAACAAAATCTCACCCGAGGCATACTTCATCCTCCTCCACGGCACCACCGTCGGCACCAACACTCTCCTCGAACGCAAAGGCGCCCGCACCGCGCTCGCCACCACCGCCGGATTCGAAGACGCCATCGAGATCGGACGCCAGGCCCGCCCCAAACTCTACGATTTCTTCTTCGACCGCATCGCCCCGCTGGTCCCCAAAGATCTCCGCTTCGGCATCAACGAACGCACCGCCAGCGACGGAGAAATTCTGACCTCGCCCAGCTCAGAAGACCTGGGCGAACTGGCCCAGCGCGTCCGCGCCTCCAACCCGCAATCCATCGCCATCTCGCTCCTGTTCTCGTTCGCCAATCCAAAAAATGAAGAAGCCGTCGCCGTAGCGCTCAAGCCCCTCGCCGTCCCGCTCTCCATCTCCCATAAAATCCTCCCCGAATTCCGCGAATACGAACGCACCTCAACGGTGGTCATCAACGCCTATCTGCAACCCGTGATGCAGCGCTATCTCGAAAATCTAGAGGCGCGGCTCACAGCTTCCGGCTCTCGGCTTCCGAAAATCACGCCTCGCTCCGCTCCGGGAGCCGAAAGCCGGAAGCCGGAAGCCGGTTCCCGCATCTTCGTCATGCAATCCTCCGGCGGCATCACCGCACTCTCCACCGCCGCACGCGAACCCGTCCGCACTGTTCTCTCCGGCCCTGCCGGAGGCGTAGTCGGCGCCGCTGCCACCGCCCGCGCCAGCGGCTTCGACAAAATCATCGCCTTCGACATGGGCGGCACCTCCACCGACGTCTCTTTAGTCGAAGGCGAACCGAAAACCGCCACCGACGCTCACATCGCCGGACTCCCCGTCAGCGTTCCGATCCTCGACATCCACACCGTCGGCGCCGGCGGAGGCTCCCTCGCACGCTTCGACGCCGCCGGAGTTCTCCACGTCGGCCCCGAGTCCGCCGGCGCCGACCCCGGCCCCATCTGCTACGGCCGCGGCCTGCAACCCACGGTGACCGATGCAAACCTGATCCTCGGCCGTCTCCAACCCACGCGTTTCCTGGGTGGCGACTTCACGCTCGACCTCGATCACACTCGCCGCGTTACCCTGGAGTGGCTGAAGAAACAAAACTCCAAACTCACGCTCGAAGCTTTCGCCGCCGGCGTCATCCGCGTCATCAACGCCACCATGGAAAAAGCCATCCGCGTCGTCAGCATCGAACGCGGCCGCGACCCCCGACACTTCGCCCTCGTCGCCTTCGGCGGCGCCGGAGGCCTGCACGCCTGCGCCCTCGCCCAAGCCCTCAGCATCCCGCACGTCATTATCCCCGCGTTCCCCGGCGCGCTCTCCGCACTGGGAATTCTCGCCAGCGATGTCGTGAAAGATTATTCCCGCACCGTCCTCTGGCGCGTCTCCGGAAAAATTCCGGCCGCGCAACTGAATCAGGAATTCGCCGCGCTGGAGAAAACCGCCGCAAAAGATTTTCGCGAAGAGTCCTGGCCGGGAAGACCGCGTTACAACCGCACCATCGACCTCCGTTACCGCGGCCAAGGCTACGAACTCAACCTCCCATCAACAAAAAATCTTCTAAAAGACTTCGAGCAAGAACACCACCGCCGCTACGGCTACACCCACCCGAATCGCGAAATAGAGTTGGTAACCCTCCGCCTCCGCGCGGTCCTTAAATCCACCAAAGCCCACGTAGCGGCGGATGCATTCGTCCGTCCCAGCCGAGCCAAGCTCGGCAGGCCGCCCTCGCCCGAAGCCCCAGTCCTATTCAACGGCAAGACTCTCAAAACGAAGCTCTACTCCCGCGACACCCTCCGCCCCGCCCAGAAATACCCCGGCCCCGCCATCCTCACCGAATACAGCGCCACCACAGTGATCCCTCGCGGCGCGAACTTCCACCTCGACACGGCAAACAATCTGATCATCTTTTCCCAAAAGCGCTAGGGCTTCGCCCTTTGTTTTGCTCGACGATTCGAACAGAGAATGTCATTTTCCACAGTTTCTCCACAGAGTTTGGGGTTTCGTATAGTCCAAGCACCGCGTATTTATGCCACTGTAGGCATAGAGCGACCGTTTGTAATGCAAATCCATCTGGGTCGGGGACTGCTAGGAAAATCCACGGCGGCTACGTTCCTTCACATCGGCAGAGAGTAGAGGGGAAACCAGCGAGGAGTTACCGAGATGACAGCGAAGAAGAGAAAATCAACCGAGCCCACGCCCGCGCCACCCTGCCGGTGCGAATGCCGAGCCTGCGATGTAGGAATTCACTGCGGAGATAAGCGGTCGGGCTGCGAACATCCGCCTTACCGAACTAAGCAGAGAACGCATTAGTCGCTTCGGCGCGCTTGGGCTCCGGAGCTTTCCGTCTCTGCTCCTTCTCCACCCACTCGACGAAGAGCGCCTGAAATTCATCCTGCGTGTAGATACCTTTATGAATGAGCAGAGTATTCATCGCGTAAACCGTAGCCTTGAACCCCTCGTCCCGCGAAGCCAGCGCCAGCGCATCTTCAAACGACATCTCAGTCTACCCCCAAACCAAAAAAGAAAAAGCAGTTGACACTCATCAGACCACCCAGAACACCTCGGAGTCAATCCGTTTACTGGATCGTCATCCTCGACCGCGCCGCCAACTTGATTGTTACAATCCGATGAAATTCGGCCCTGACCGCGCTTCTGGCCACTGACCACTGTCAACCGCCCACTGCTTTCCATTTACAATATCCCCGTGAAACCCAGCCTCTTCGTCGTCGAAGACGATCCCGATATTTCCCGCCTGGTCCGCCACCATCTCGAAAACGAAGGCTTCACCGTGCGGGTCTACCCCACCGGCACCAACGTCCTCGCCGATGCGGAACGCCAGCGCCCCGCGCTGTTCGTCCTCGACATCATGGTCCCCGGCAAAGACGGTCTGGAAATCTGCCGCACCATTCGTCAGACCCCAGGCCTCGCCTCCGTTCCGGTAATTTTCCTGACCGCAAAAAGCAGCGAATCCGATCGCGTCCTCGGTCTCGAACTCGGCGCCGACGACTACATCGCCAAGCCTTTCAGCCCGCGCGAACTCGTGGCCCGCGTGAAAGCCGTGCTGCGCCGCTTCGAGCGCCCCTTGCCGCCCAGCCCAATGAAAGTAGGCGACATCGAAATCGATCCCTCGGCCATGACTCTCACCGTCCGCGGCACCCTCGTGGCCACCACCGCCACCGAATTCCGCCTGCTCGATTATTTCGCTCGCCACAAAGGACGCGTCTTCTCCCGCGACCATCTTCTCGACTCCGTCTGGCGCGACACCGCCTACGTCACTCCGCGCTCGGTCGACGTCTACGTCCGCCGCATCCGCGAAAAAATCGAGCCCGACCCCGAGAACCCTCGCTACCTTAAAACCGTCCGCGGCGCCGGTTACCGCTTCGAGGTCCCTAAATGAGGCTCTCTTCGAGAGAAATGCCCAAGCCAGGTTGCCTCGTCAATCGTGGTGAAAGCCTGCATCGCTGTCGCAGTCAAAGCCCGCATCGCCGTCGTGGTGAAAGCCTGCATCGCCGTGGAAGAGCGGCCCTTCAAGGGCCGCGTAAAGCGCGCCAAATTATGTTGGGCTTCAGCCCCTGCGACCCTCTTCCGTGAAGAACCGCATCTTCTTCAAACTCCTCGCCGTCTTCCTGATCGTCATCGCCGCCACCGCCACCATTCTCGACGTCATGCTGGGCGGTGCCTGGGAAGCCTCCATCCACACCGAGATCCAACGCAACCTCACGCAGAAGACTCTCCTGTTCGCCCATCGCGTCGAGACCGACAAGTCCCACTCTCTCCCTGAAATCGCCGCCCAGGAAGGCCTCGCCGCCGGAGCCCGCGCCACCATCATCGACGCCTCCGGTAAAGTTCTCGCCGACTCCGAAACTTCTCCCGCCAGCATTGAAAATCCTCTGGCCCGCCCCGAATTCGCCGCCGCCATCGCCGGCAAAATCGGCGAGAGCGAGCGCCGCAGCCCCACGCTCGGAGTCCCATTTCTCTACGTGGCCGTGCCCGTATCCGGCGGCGCCGTGCGCCTTGCCTATCCTCTTTCCGATGTCGAGGCGGTTCAGACGGAAGTGCGCCGCCGCCTGCTCTGGGGATCCACCATCGCTTTCTTCATCGCGCTGATCATCGCCGCCACCGCATCGGTCTGGACATCGCGCCGCCTCGAACGCATCGTGAACGTCGCTGCCCGCATCGCCCAGGGCGATCTCCGCGCCCGGGTCGACGACTCTCCCCGCGATGAAATCGGCCGCGTGGCCGCTGCCATCGACAAAACCGCCGGCCAGGTCGAACGCAGTTTCGCCGCCGTCCGCTCCAGCCAGCGCCAGCTCGAAACCCTGCTCAACAGCATGCAGGACGCCGTCATCGCCATCAGCGCCGACGGCCTGGTGCAGTGGGCCAATCAGCCCATGGATCGCCTCGTCCCTCAGCACACCCGCCTCAACGCGCCCGTCGTTGAAACCATCCGCGACCCTGATTTCCTCGCCGCCGTCAAAGCCGCCACCACCACGAAACAGGTCAAGACCACGCGCGCCACCTCGATCGTTGCCGGCCGCGCCTTCGATGTCACCGCCGCGCCCCTGCCCGATGGCGGCGCCGTCGCCGTGCTCCGCGACCTGACCGAAACCGAGCGCGTCGAAAAAACTCGCCGCGATTTCATCGCCAACGTTTCCCACGAACTCCGCACGCCGCTCACGTCCATTCAGGGCTACTCCGAAACCCTGCTCGACCTCAGCACCGAAAATAACGACTCCAGCCGCGAGTTCCTCGAAATCATCCGCAAGAACGCCGCCCGCATGGCGCGCCTAACCGAAGACTTATTGACTCTGGCCCGCGTCGAATCCGGCGAGACCCGCTTCGATACCGAGCCCGTCCCTCCCGTCGAACTCCTCCACGACGCGGAGGAAAGTTTTCGCGAGATCGCCCGCAGTCATGAAGTGGACTTGCAGATCGTAGAGACCGGAAGCCGCTCCGTCGAATCCCTACCAGCGGTGCGCGCCGACCGCGAAGCCATCCACCAGGTTTTTTCCAACCTGATCGACAACGCCATGAAGTACGGCCGCTCCGGCAGCCGCATCCTGCTCGGCGCCCGCCCCGCCCCGCGTGGCGTCAAATTCGGAGTCGAATTCTACGTCCAGGATTTCGGCGCTGGCATCGCCTCCGAACATCTGCCCCGCCTGTTCGAACGCTTCTACCGCGTCGACAAAGCCCGCTCCCGCGAATCCGGCGGCACTGGCCTCGGCCTCGCCATCGCCAAGCACATTATGCTGGCCCACGGCGGCAGCATCCGCGCCGAAAGCGAACTCGGCCACGGCAGCACCTTCCTCTTCACCCTCCCTGTAGCCTGATCAACTCGCGTCGGGACGGCAGCAGTAGCTTGCCCTGAGCTCAGTCGAAGGGGCCGTCCAGCCAGAGCCTGTCCTGAGCCTGCCGAAGGGGCGAAGCCCGGCTGTCTGAGATGAAATCCTATTTCGACCCGTCTCGCAACCCGGCTACCCGGCCGCCACTTTCCGATACAGCGCAATCACCCGCTGGTTATAGTGTTCCAGCGTGAACTGACTCTCAACCCGCTTCCGCGCCGCAACCCCCATCGCGCGACTTTCATCCCGATGCTGATAACACCACAGGATCGCCTCCGCCAACCGATCTACATCGCGCGCGGGCACGATGATTCCTTCTTTCCCGTTCTCCATACAATCAACCGCCCCTGTCATGTCGGTGGCTACCACCAGCAGCGCCGAAGCCATCGCTTCCAGCAACACTTGGGCTAGACCTTCGTTGGGAGACGGAAGCACGAACAAGCTCGATTCCCGATAGCGCCTCGCCACCTCTTGCGGCGTCAGAAACCCCGCTAACCGCAAGCTGGAATCAGCGTAGGTTTTCAATACCGATTTCATCTGCGATTTCATCTCTCCCACCAGCACGAGTTCAGCACGAGGGAGGGCCAGGCACTTCCACGCTTGCAGCAAATAACCCAAACCTTCGCGAGTTCCAAGCGGCCGACGTAACAAACGCGAAACACTGGTGACGGCGAGACATCGTGGTTCGGGATGAAGAAATCCGCGTCGACGCCGATTGGAACCACCTCGGTCTTGTCCCCATAGCCCATTTCCGCGAAGCTCTGGCGCGCCACCTCGGACGGCACGACGATGCGGTCGCAAGTTTCGAATTCCCGCTCTCTTCGGCGCATCAGCGATTCGCTCATGTCTCCGCCGTCGCGACTGTCCACTCCAAAGCGCCGGCACTCCTCGATCTCCGCCGCCCTCCAATGCCGCGGATGACGCGATGCGATCTCCACGAGCGTTACCGCCCCCTGACGCTTGGCAACACGCAAGGCATTCAGGCAACTGGCGGTGCGCCCGTGGAAGATTGTGCTCGGAGTCATCCAGTTCGCCATTATCCGATCCGCGAGCCACACGTGAGCGCTGCCGGAGGCCTGGGACGCACCAGTCCGGGCAACCGCCTCCAGATCGCCCACGCCGCGCGGTTGCCGAACCTGTAAACGGGAAATCGCTTGATCCTTTTCAGAGACCCCTCGCCGTCAGGCTCCTGAATGTGAATGTCGAGCCACGGGCCGAAGTCAAACACTCGCCGTACCATCCCCGCTCGCAAACTGGATACCAGGGTTTTCTGGTAGGGAGCCGATCCCACCGCTAGCGTCACGGAAACGTCATCCGAAAGCACGGTGAATGAATCTTATCGCAACCGTCTTCCTTCGCCGCCTGCCCCACTTCCCGCGGGGGATTGGGACTTTGACCCCACTTTCCCCTTGCATTTGTTCTGTCTTGTCCGACAATGAAGTAAATACACCGCAGTGAATCTGTCCCCCACGAAAAATGACAGAAAATTCACAGCTTATTAACCACGATCGTCATCAATAAACTTATGCTTAGCCGTTGCCCATCCCATCCCACGAGCGACAGAATCGCGACGCCGGTTCCCCTAGATCGCCCCGTCGTCGTCGTTCTCGCGCGCTGGACATACCAGTCAACGCACCAGTCGACCCATCGGTGGACACGACGGGGGATACAAGTATGAGTACCGCGATCAAGACTCCCGATCCTGAACCGGCTCATCAGTACATCGTGCGCCGCACCGTGGAAGCCTGCAACATGGCCAAGGAAGCCGCGGGCGCAGCCGCCGAAGGCATCGCCACCGGCTCCAGCACGTTGCTCAATTCCCTGCGCCAGCGCGAGCGCGAACTCGACACGCTCGACACGGAAATCGACAACGGCGTCACCACCGCCATCACCGAAGTCGGCCCCGCCGAAGCCCGCGAACTCCTCGCCTGCATGAAGTTCATGATCGGCCTGGAACGCATCGGCGACCTGCTGCTCAGCTTCGCCAACAGCGCGCTCTCGGTCAGCGGACGCATCGACTCCGAGGACACCCGCGACCTCACCCAGATGGCCACCATCCTCGAAAAAATGTTGACCGACTGCGGCGCCGCCTTCTCCGCCCGCGAAATCGCCAAAGCCATCGACGTTCTCCGCGCCGACGCCGAAATGGATCGCCTGCGCAACCTCATCTTCCTGCGCCACATCGAAAACCCCGAAAACGTCCACCGCCAGGCCAGCCTGCAAGTCATCTTCATGACCCAGTCCCTCGAGCGCGCCGGCGATCACGCCAAGAATCTCGCCGAAGAAGTCTGCCACTTCGTCAGCGGACACACCGTCCGCCACGTCCTCATCGCCTACGACAAGCCCGTCGAGCAAATGTTCATCGACTACCTCCGCCGCCGCGACCACACCCGCTAAAAATTTCACGCTGCTCACGTAGCGACGGACGCATTCGTCCGTCCGCCAAGCCGCACGCTCTCGCCGCAGCTCTTAGCTGTCCGAACTAGAATGTCGATCAAGCAACGTGGAAGAGCGGCCCTTTAGGGCCGCGTCAAGAGGCAAGATTTCGCGGGCTTTAGCCCCTGAGGTGGACCATTGTGGAGCGGGCATTCCTGCCCGCTGCCTTTGACTTTGCCGTTGAATCGCCCGCTCTACTTCTCCGACTCCCGCAACAACACCACATCCGATTCCCGATGCCCGCGAATAATCGCCAGCTGCTTCCCGTCCTCCGAATAATCGAAATCGCGAATGAACTCCGACTTGAAATCCGTAAGCGCCTTCCCCGCCGACCCATCCAGATTCTGCAGCCAGAGATTGTCCGTCTGCCCCTGGCGCACCGGATACATAATCCCCTTGCCGTCACGCGTAAACAAAATCGGTCCATCGCCAAACATCACGGAATATTCCGCACGCGGCCGTTCAAAGTCCAGCAACCGGATCGGCTGCCCGAAATCCGGAGACACCAGACCCAGCTTCTCCTTCGTATCTCCCACGTGCGCCGTGATGATCGCCACCAGCTTCCCATCCGGAGAAACCGTGATCCGGCCAAACGCCGGATAGCCGGGAAACTGTTGCGCAGCGCCGCCCTCCACAGAAACCCGGTTGAGCTTCGCGTCCCCATCCTCGTAGAACGCACTCTTCGAATCGGCAGAACACACGGGAACAAAGTCGAACTTCCCGCTCGAGATCTCTTTCGCGTTTCCACCGTCCGCATCCGCGCGATAAATATGCGCCTCGATTTTAGTTTGGGGCGCGGCCATGAAGATGATCTTTCCATCAGGGCAGGAGTGGGCGAACCCCGGAAAACGAATCTGGGAAAATAACGGAGTCCTGGCCCCGGAGTCAGGATTCAGCAGCGTGACTCCCGTGCCGGAAATCGACATCAGTAGCTGCCCATCCCTTGTCCAGCCGACTTCGTAGCTCGGCGAACCCTCCATCGCGAGCTGTCGAGCCTGCGAACCGGTGGCGGCTGCCGGCATCACATAAGCATTGTTATGAATCTGCCGCTCCACCGTCGCCAGCGTGTGGCCATCGGCCGCCAGGCTGAGATCGGTATAGCCGTTGGTGTCGCGCGTGACCGCCGACACCTTGCCCGACGGATATGCAACATGAACGATCTGATTCTGGGTAGAGAAAGCCGGCTGTGCCAAAGCCAACAACCCGCTGCCATCCGGCAGCCACACCGGACGCAAGAAGAACAGGTCGTTCGAAATCAAAAACGCGTGACGCTTTCCCGTCTCTGCGTCGATCGCGTCCATGCCACCCAGCGCCCCTTCCGGCTGCGACAGCGGCATCACGATTGTCTTGCCGTCCGGTGACCACGCCAGGTCGAGCACAGCTTCATTCAACGGACCGGTGGTGATGGTCTTCTCCTCACTCCCCTCCGTCGACTGAATAATGATTCGGTACTCGCCCACTTTCGGATTGTTGGCCAGCACGTAGGCGAATCTCTTTCCATCCGGCGAGAGCGTGATATTGGAATCAATGTCGGTCACCAGCTTTTGCGGAGTTCCCCCCAGCACCGGCGCGCGATACAAAAATTTCAGCGACTGGCTGCCTGGCTCTAAACGCGTGAAATACAGATAATTTCCGTCCGGCGAGAAACGCAGCCCGTTGTATCCGAAAGGTCCCGGCGCAACCACCTGGGTCGTGCTGTTGGTCGGGATGTTTTGCAGCAGCAAACTCTGCTGCCCGCCGTCGTCCAGCACGTGCAACAGATATTTTCCATCCGGCGAAATCGCCACCAGCGTCGCCTTGCCGCTCACCGTCGCTTTGCTCACCGCGAAATTCTGAAACGGCGCAGCCTTGCTGCGGGATAGCAGCGCGTAGATTCCATAAGCCGCCGCCGCAACCAGCAGAATCGCCACCACCCCGCCTATGCCCAACCCAACTTTGTGCTGCTTCGCCACCGTTACCACAGCCGAACTGCCAGAGCTCTGCGCCGCCGCAACCGCAACCGACGCCGACGCGCCAGCCGACTCCACTCCCGCCGCCGGGGTCTGCCGGCTCGAATCCGTATCGCGCTTCAGCCGCTGCAAATCGGTGCGAATATCGGACGCATGCTGGTAACGGAGCTCGCGATCCTTCTCCAGCGCCTTGTTAATAATGTCTTCGAGGCGCGCCGGCAGATCAGGATTCAGCCGCATCGCCGCCGCCGGAGCCCGATTCAGGATCGCCTCAAAAATTGTGGCCGAACTTTCCCCGCGAAACGGCAGCGTCCCCGTCGCCATTTCATACAGCACCGCGCCAAAGGAAAACAAATCCGTCCGCGCATCCAGTTCCTTGCCCTTGGCCTGCTCCGGCGACATGTAGGAAATCGTTCCCACCGCCATCCCCGGAGTGGTCAGGTGCGCTTCGTCAACCACGCGCGTCGCCGTGTTCTCCGACGCAATCTGGCTCGATGAACTCACGCCCGGCGCAAGTTTCGCCAGCCCGAAATCCAGAATCTTCGCGTGCCCGCGCTCGGTCACAAAAATATTCGCCGGCTTGATGTCGCGATGAACAATCCCCTTGGCATGCGCCGCATCCAGCGCATCGGCAATCTCAATCGCCAGCAGCAGAATCTGCCCGGTTTCCATCGGACGCCCCGCAATGCGGTGCTTCAGCGTCACGCCATCCAGAAACTCCATGGCGATAAACGCCTGCCCATCCTCTTCGCCAATGTCATGAATCGTGCAGATATTCGGATGGTTCAGCGCCGACGCGGCTTGCGCCTCCCGCTGAAACCGGCTGAGCGCCTGCGGGTCGCGCGCCACATCATCAGGAAGGAACTTCAGAGCAACAAAGCGCCGCAGCCGCGTGTCCTCGGCCTTATAAACCACGCCCATGCCGCCGCCACCCAGCTTCTCAACAATGCGGTAGTGCGAAATGGTTCGCCCGATCACTCGCCGCAAATCTTACGTGGCTGATTCCACCAAGTCAATGAACGAGCAACGGCTTGATTATGTGGGCGGACACTCCTGTCCGCCTCTTTCCATCGCCACCAGCCGAGAGGGTAAGAAACGGTTGCCTTCCCAGCAGCCTCCACCCAGAACTTTAGTTACCACCGGACTCTACATTAGTGTGATCCAACGGGTGTACGATGACTTTATGAAACGAATCCGTACTTTTCTGCTGCCTCTCGGCGCGCTTCTATGCGCCGCGCTGATCCTGCAAGGCTGCGGTGCGCTGAATCCCCTCTGTGGAAGCGCCCGCCCCTCCCCATCCATCGCGACTCTCTCGGCCAGTACGATCACTTTCGCTCAAGTTCAGCAGGGCTATCTGCTCGTCGTGAATGGCAGCCACGTGGTTTCCTCCTCCGTCCTCGTCATCAACGGAAACATTGAGGCCACGCAAGTCCTGAGCAGCACGCAACTGCAGGTCACCCTCACCGACACCATGATCACCGGCCCCGGTTCGGCCACCGTGAACATACACACCCCCGGCGGAAACACCTCCGATGTGGGCTGCTCCAGCGGTGGAACCAGCAACGCCCTGGTCCTGACCATCACCTAAATCAAGACCTCGCGAGAATGTACGTACATAACTGTAAAAAATGTTCCTGAAAGAACATTTTGTACATACAACCACGTACAAAAAATGAGGGTGTACCCTCGCACAACCCCGTCAACTTAAGAGCCTTCGTCTCCGGACGGTCGCGTCAACGTTACGCTTGCGCGCTAGTCCGCTCAGGACTACAGTTCTGGACTGAGGACTTCTGATCCGGCGACAGGGAGTTGCCCATGAACCGTTGCCTTCCGTTGGGATTGGCCTTAGCCGCGGCGCTTGTTCTCGCTCCGGCCTCGGCGTTTGCGCAGGCCGCTGCCGAATCAGTCTTGCTGAATGCGACTTCCGCCGCAGCCACGGTCAAGGGAGCGTCCGCGTTGAGTTCAGGATTGAATCACGCCACCCAACAACTTGCCGGAACGGTTCAGCAAGTGTCGTCGACAGCCGCCGGAAAGAAGGCGCCGGCAGTTCCTCGGCCGGTTTCGACGCGTGCGCTGAAAGCCACTGCCATCGCCACAACCGCGCCGGGTCCCATGGTCACTTCGATCAACGGCGCTGTACCCAACTGTTCTCCGGCACGTCCACCATCTTCAACGCCGGACCACGCTGTTACCAAATCAGCGCCGCCGGCTTGCGCGGTCGCGTCTTCTTCCAACGGGTCAGTCGTTCAAGAATACAAATCGGTGGTCACTGTCACCTTCAAATGAATCGGGCTTTCTCAGGTGGCTGCCCCAGGCTTTTGATCTCGCTCGCATCGCCAAAAAAGGTGGGTGCCCCGTCCTTCGCGTACTTTGCGAAGGGCGGGAGTCGGGAATGCCGGCACAAGTTCGTTGATTACCCCTGCGCTTACCTCTGATGCGAGCACAGGAGGACAAATGAAATAGTGCCGGCAGCATCGCCTCCCGCCCTTGCAAAGTCCACAAGGACGGGCCACCCTCAGCATTGATTACGCTGACTTCAGGAGCGGGTATGCGCTCTTCTTTAAGACGCCGCTCTGATCCTAACTCGAACAGATTCTTAGGAATGTCCTATGTCAATCAGAGACAAAGTTGTTCCGTTGGCGATGGCGCTGATCTGCCTTCTCTCGACTCAATCGGGATGCGATGAGGGGCGGAGTGTTGAAATATCTCGTGATCTCGAACAATCTCGCATCACCTCGCCAAATGGGTTGTTGGACGCGGTTTTGGTGCGTGAGGATGGTGGCGGTGCAGCCGGTGGCTGGGAATGGTATGTCTACCTCGTCTCTAAAGGAAGCGCCGTGAGCACGGGCCCGGGGGCGATCTTCAACGCGGGTACACTGAAGGGCTGCACGTTGACGTGGAACAGTCCCTATCTCTTGAATGTCGGATACGATATCGCACATATTAATCAATTCTCGAATCTCTGGGACGCATCGGCCCTTCAACGCTCTGCCAATGTCTCCGAGCAAGATCGGGCACTCATTAGACGTGAGTACATGGTGGAAATCCGACTGATGCCCTCCTCTCCGGGTTATTCGCTTCTAACCCCTACTGGAGATTTCAAGCCAAGATAAGGGACCTGGCGGCGATCCTTCAAGAGGGTCGCACCGTGTCACACCGAGGCTGCCCCACTCGTCGCGGTGTGAATGGAAGCACGAGTGGCGAGTCCTCTTAAGCGCACTCGGAGATCGATCGCTCATCTGCAGACACTGGAACTGCGACCGGGGCGTCGGCTGCACTCTTGGTCGCCTGCTCACCCTTGCGGATGAGTACGATCGCCGCCAGGATCGCGACGGAGGCCAGCGCGACCCGCATGGTCAGCGGTTCGGAAGCCAGCAGCCATCCCAGAAATACTGCCACCACTGGATTTGCATAAGTGTGCGTGGCCACCAAAGCCGGCGGACATTTCTGCAGCAGCCAGGTATAGGAAGTGAACGCAATCAGCGAACCGAAGACGATCAGATACGCCAAACCTAAAATCGATTTCAGAGAAATGGCAGCCCAGTGGGTGGCGTGAAACTCGCCGGTCACGCCCGCGGCGGCGAGCAGCAGCGCCGCGCCGCAGATCGTGGGCAGCGCGGTGCGTCCCAGCGCATCGGTTGGCAGCTTCAGCCTTGGCGAGATCACCACGCCCGTCGACCACGCTAACGAACCCACCAGCACCGCCAGCAGACCGAGCACGCTCGCGCCTTTGATCGACAGTTCGAAGCCCGTCAGAATGGCCACGCCCAGCACGCCCAAACCCAGGCCCAGCGCGCTCCTCCGGCTGATTTTCTGCTGGCCCATCGACCACGCCAGCACCACGATGAACATCGGTTCGGTCGCAATGAGAAGAGCAGCCAAGCCTGAGCCGACATATTGTTCGGCCCAGTGCAGCGATCCGTGCCCAATCAGAAAGAAGAGCGCGCCCAACACGAATCCAGAAATCCAATGCTCGCGCGTGGGACGAAATCCGCGTACCCAGGCCCACGCCAACATGATCGCACCCGCGATCGAGTGCCGGACGCCGGCGGTGACCAGCGGCGGAATGGTCTCGACTGCGTAACGGATGGCGAGGTAGGTCGATCCCCACACCAGATAAATCGCGGCGAAGGCGAGCGCCAGTTGGATCGAGTAGATGCGAGCGCGTCGGGTTGCGGGTTGGTAAGGGTTGGACACGAGCACGGGTCTGCCTCCAATGTTAATCGTCTTTACCGCGGGGAGTTTTTCGGTCGCCGGGTTTTCTTTCGACAAGTTGCCACTGCGAATCAGGGCCAGAATTTGCGTTGCTGGATGGCTTGCCATAACCTAACCTCTAAAATGTTGTTTATAGGTTAGGTCGATGGTAGGTCAGAGCATCTAACTTGTCAAGAGTGTTTTAATGGTTAGATAATGAAATTTCGTTAATTCGGAGGAAGCCTCTGACCGAGAAACATGAATCCAGAAAAATTCCGCCGCGGCGTTCGCCCCGCTTCGATCTGATTGCAGGGAATGTTTGTCTCGACTTCGTCAACACACTCGACGATCGCCATAGCAGCGACCCTGACATCCGACCCAAAGAATTGCTGGAGACTTATGCGGATCTGGCACGCTTCGGCGAAGATGCCGGGCTGCTGGAATCAGGACAGGTCGACCGGCTGAGAGAACGCAGCCGCGCCGAACCGCAGCGCGCGCAGCAAACTTTACTGTGGGGCAGAGATCTGCGCGAGGCGATCCACGATATTTTTTGGGCGATCATGAAGCAGCAGCCGGTGCCGCAGGGCGCGTTGGCGCGACTCAATGCGGACGTGCAGGGCGCGGCCGGTCACATGAGCCTGGTCCCGGTGGGGCGCTCCGCGGCCAAGGACGGTACGGCGAGGGACGGCGCGGCCAAGGGCTTCGAGTGGAGGTTTGATGACTTCAATGATTTCGACAGCGTGCTGTGGCCGATTGCGCGCGCGGCCGGCGATCTGCTGGCGTCGGACCAGCTGCCCTACGTGCGCGCGTGCTTCTCAAAAACCTGCCAGTGGTTTTTTCTGGACACCAGCAAGAACCATCACCGGCGCTGGTGCGACATGACGCGCTGCGGAAATCGAGCGAAGGTGCAGCGGTTCTATGAGCGGAGGAAGGAAAGCTCCTAAGCTTCTAGCTTCTAGCTGCTAGCTTTTGCCGGCGGAACCTTGGCCCACTTGCGCTTCTTTAGTTGGACGTCTGCGCCAGGTCGGCATATTTCTTGCCCGGGCTACCCCCACAAAGGGACAGACCTTTCACGTTCGCAGGCGGGCCAGAACAGGCCTGACCCCACGCAAATTCTTTGCCCCAGGCATACTCTTTCACGACATCTAGAGAAAAGGCCATGGCCTCCGGCGTAAAGTAATACTCCCAGGTGGCCGATTTTTCGTCTCTTCGCGAAAACAGAGCGGCCCCATCTGGGGAACCATGCTGCTCAAACTGAGTCTCAAAGCTATCCTCCAGTGCGGTCCGCTTGGCTTTATACTCCCCGGAATCCATCGTCACTTTGTACCAACCTTTGACAGTACTTTCATTCACGGCCCGTACCCTCCATTCTGGCGGTCCGTGAATTGTACGCCCCTCAGGGGATTCCCTCATACCAGGGGCGCGCTTTGAGTCTCTTAGCTCCTAAGTTCTTAGCGAAAGCCATTTCTTTTGACACGGGCCGGTGATCACGGGTCGGAATTCTCACTCTAGCAGCAGAGAACGCGGCTCGAATGGGCCACCTGGCCCGTCGATTGGGCATCCGACAATCGTCAGTCGCGAGTCCTGCATTTCCAGTCGGTTCGGGAGAAGAGTCTCACATGAAAAGCAAGGTGCTGCTAACGATTTTGGCTTCGTTATCAATACTGGCAATCGTTGGCGCAGTTTACCAGCAGGTCGGAAGCCGCATGGACGCACGTCGCTCACCAGAGCCGGGTCGTCTTGTGGATGTGGGCGGTTACCGTCTGAAAATCAACTGCGTGGGAACTGGCAGCCCAACTGTAATTCTGGAGAGTGGATTGGGTGACCTGTTGTCCGAATGGCAGCCGGTGCAACTGCAAATCTCGAGCTTCACTCGGGTTTGTTCCTACGATCGCGCTGGTTACGGCGAGAGCGACGCCGGACCACTGCCGCGAACAAGTTTGCAGATTTCCCGCGAACTGCACGCTCTTCTGCAAAATGCCGGCGAACATCCGCCGTATATCTTGGTAGGCGCCTCGTTCGGCGGCTACAACGTGCGCGTGTTTAACGGAAAATTCCCGAACGAAGTCGTTGGCATGGTGCTTGCGGATTCCCCACAAGAGGATCAGTATGAGCTCCTGCCATCGGCTTGGACGCAGTTCAGCACACAGCTATTAAGCCGCTGGCAAGGCCAAACCGAGTGGATGCCGCCACAGATTATGCTCGGCATTGCCAGGCTGAGATTTCGAAAAGTCCTCGGTCCTGACGCGTCTTTGATCTTGCAATCAAAATATTTAAAAGCTAGAGCCAGCGAGTTGAAAGAAATTCAAATCAGCGCCGAGGAAGCTCGCGCCTCCGGAACGTTAGGCAATAAACCTTTAGTGGTGCTGACGGCTGCCCAACAAGATAATGCTCTCAGAGGCACTCTTAGCCCAGAAGATTTCGCTCGATTCCAGAACATTTGGGTGCGCACGCTGCAGCCGCGCCTGGTACAACTCTCAACGCATGGTAAACAGGTGCTCATGTCGGACGCGGGGCACGACATTCCAAGAGAACGGCCCGAATCAATAGTCGACGCCGTTCGCGGGATATGCGCTGCAAACGATCAGTAATTGCTCGGGCCAGCCTGCGAAGTCAGAATCCCCACCCTTCGGCTCAGCTCAGGGCGGGCTTTCTCGGCAAGGAACGCGAGAAAGGGCACCCTCAGATTCTTCGCTACAATTGACGATCTTCCTGGGGAGGTTTTCGCGATGATTTCTCGCATTCTTGCCTTTTGCCTGCTGATGGGTTCTGCTCTGGCGCAGAATGTGGTTCACTACACGACTACTACTGCCAATGTGAAATATCTTTTCGCCACGACGGAGCCGGTGTTGCGGCTGCAGTCGGGAGATATTCTTGACACCAACACGCTGGATTGTTTTGGCAACGGGCTGAAGAAGCCGGGGGACACACTCAGCATGGCGAAGGGGGACAATCCGCTGGCCGGTCCGTTTTACGTGGAAGGAGCGGAGCCGGGGGACACGCTGGCGGTGAAGATTCTGGACCTGCAGGTGGATGGGGAGTACGGAGTGGGTGCGTTCTCTCCTGGATTTGGGTCGATCAGTTCGTCGCACTACACTCCGATGCTGGGCGGGGAGTTGCCGGAGCGGGTTTGGTTCTATCGGATTAATCATGACGACAACACGGCCACTTTCAAGGCAGGGGACACGGATTTCTCGGTGAAGATTCCCATGCATCCGTTCTTTGGGTGCATCGGAGTGGCTCCGGCGAGTGGGGAAGCCCGGAGTTCGATTGTGCCGGCGGAGTTTGGCGGGAACATGGATTCTCCCGAGGCCAGCGCGGGCAACACGGTGTACTTTCCGGTGAATGTGAAAGGCGGGCTGCTGTATTTGGGCGATGGGCATGCGGCCATGGGAGATGGTGAGGCCGCGGGATCGGCGATCGAGGTGCCGCTGAAGGCGCGGGTGCAGGTGAGCGTGATCAAGGGGCGGACGATCAGTTGGCCGCAGTTTGAGAATGATGATGCGATCATGACGGTGGGCGCGTACCGTCCGCTGGAGGACGCGACGCGCATTGCGTTGACCGAGCTGGTGCACTGGATTCACAAGGACTATGGGCTATCGGAGCTGGATGCTTATGAGTTGTTGTCGAAGGTGGGGAAGATTCATTTGAACGAGATGGTGGATCCGAATTATGTAGTGGTGGCTTCGGTGGAGAAGAAGTATTTGCCGAAGAAGAAATGAATTTGGGCTTCGGCGCTGCTCGTAACAGCAGGTCCCCTTCGACTTCGCTCAGGGCAGGCTCTCCACTACGCATTCCCTTCCCTTCAGGAAGGGAATGCTCCGGTCGGGATGACAGTTTCGGGAGACTGTTTTAGTGGGCTGAGGCGGCGGACGGACTCGGTGCTTCTGGGGCTAGCGGGAGTTGCACCTCCAGGGTGCCCATGCGGTTGGTGAGTTTGTCACGGACGCCGATGCGGATCCAGGCGGCGTTCACCGGGACATTGAGCTGTTGGCGGACGCGGACGACTCCGGGCTTGCCGAGGTCTGGGGTGGTCGTCGTGGAAGTTTCTCCGGACGCGTTATTTACTACGCCGTTGAGCATGTGGCTTTCGGAATCGAAAGCGGCGGCGGCGAATTCGTAGGAGGGCGACTTGCCGACCTGGGCGGTCTGGGACTTGAGCGACGGTGCGGTCACGCGGTAATCGATGAAATAAGTCTGAAGGTCGACCGGAGTAAGCGGCTTGAGCGGCTTGTCTTTGTGGCGAGTGCGGAAGTAGGCGGGCTCATCGGCGAGTTGCGCCATCTGCTCGGTGGTGGCTTTGACGGGGCTGCCGTCGGCGTGGACGTGCGCGGAGAAGAGAAGGTCGTGGACCATGGGCGCGCCGTGTTTCATGTTGGGCTGGAGCGTGTCGTTGTCCGAGGAGGCTGACGCAGCGGAGGTCTCAGCGCCTTCCGGTTGTGCATTCACGGGTGAGGTAGTGGGACGGAATGCGCTGGTGAAATAGAAGTGCCGGTAGGAAACCTTGTATCCCTTCTGGTTGAGTCTGACGACGATGGTTCGCCGGTTTCCATCATCGTTCTTATTGGAGGGCGAGTAGCTGAGCGAATAGTAGTTGCCACCGATGTCGGTGGCATCGTCGAGCGCGGCGGTAACATCGTTGGTGCTGTAAAAGGCGTGGCCGCCGGTAGCCTCGGCCAGGCTCTTCTGCACATCGTAGTCCGTATACACCGAATCGCCAGAAGTCTCCGCCTGGATTGACGACAGCATTCCGGCGGAATCTGGATTAGTGAGGGCACTGCTACCGTTGGCGACGGGAATGGCATTGCCTGACGAAACCGGTCCGGGCGCCGAGCCACCGCTGGCGCCACCGTGCGGACGTGCTCCGGTCAGCATACCTGGCGGATTGACGGGTACGCCGCCGACATTGATGGGGTAAACCGCAACCTGCGCCCGGGTGAGCACATTGATTTCGCTAATGATCTGATCTTCGTATTCGCGGGGATCTTCCTTGCGCGGCGCCAGGGCCAAAGGGAAAGTTGCGGCCAGCCAGATGAGATTCTTGTGGCCGGGCACGCCATCGAGAAATTCCGTGACCTGGATCAACACATTGATCATGGAGGCGGGATCGCCGTACCCCAGATTTTTTCCCATCATAAAAACTTTGGGAACGTGGGGCTTGGGGTTGGACGGATCGAGCGTGGCGAATAAAAGGTCCTTGTCGGAGGTGAAGCCCTGCACCAGATAGAGTCCGTCGGAGCGCACGAAAATTGCGAAGCGGGTGCCGTCGGGTTTGTTCTTGATGAACCTGATGATCTGGCGGCGGGCGTCGATCTGGTCTTCCAGTTTGTCGATGTCCACCAGGTCGTAGAGGATCAGGTAGAGCGGGCCGCGCTCCGGAACCGCAGGAATATTTACGAAATGGTTGGGCGGCGGATGCGGGGCATTGGGGGGCATAGCAAGGGACGTTGCATCCAGATCGAAGGCGTCGAAGGAGAGAACGTTTTGCGGGTGACCGTCTTCGGCGACAACAAAATCGCTGGGCTTGAGGCCGTGCACCGGCTTGTTGTTGGAATCGCGGACGACCACGTCCACGATTACGCGGCGGACGGTGGTGCGGAAAGTCGGGACGTCGGTGGCGGGGGATGGTTGCGTGTCCGACTGAGCGTAGAGAGGGCTAAGGCCGAAGCAGGATAACAGGAGCGCCAGTGAACAGCGACGAGCAAAGCGGTGGAGAGCCATCGAAGACACCTATGTCTAGTGGACGCCTAAGATCGTGGAGCCGTCAAGCGAGGGTGGAGTTCGACCGTACTTGGTTTGCTGAGTCGGACGGAAGAGCAGTCGAGCTTCGGCTCGAACCTCCGGCTTCGCTCACAGGCTAGCCGAGGGCGGCTGTCCCCCCATGGATCCATCTTTGCGGGCAGCGTCGTCTTTAATGTGCATCAATTTGCGGCGGCGCGACATCTTTTGTGTGTCACGGGTGTGTGTCACGGAAAGTTCAGGGGGCATGGGATTCATGAGCACAGCGGGGCGGCGGCTGAGCATGGCGCAGTGGGACGTATTTTCATCTCGGGCGCTTGAGGGAAATTCTCTGGCGGTGTTTTTCGACGGGCGCGGACTGAGCGACGCGGAGATGCAGGCCATTGCCAAGGAGATGAATCTGTCGGAGACGACGTTCATTCTTCCGCGCGACGCGGAGACGGAGCGCGAGCGCGGCGTGCGGGTACGAATTTTTACGGTGCAGGAAGAGTTGCCGTTTGCGGGACATCCCACGCTGGGCACGGCGTTTGCGTTGCGGGGGGATTCCGGAGCGAAGGAGATCGTGCTGGAATTGAATGTGGGGAAAGTTCCGGTGCGCTTTGAGGAGGGTGCGGGTGCGCCGGCCTTTGGAGAGATGACGCAGGTCGATCCGGTGTTTGGCATGCAGCACGATCGCGAGGCGGTGGCGCGAGCTACGGGAGTGCGCGTGGAGGATTTCGACGCTTCGCTGCCGATCGAGACGGTGTCGACGGGGCTGGCTTATACCGTGGTGCCGCTGAAGTCGTTGGCCGTCATCCAAAATTTGCGAGTCGATTTGAATCGCGCCAGCGAGTATCTGGAGAAGACGGGCGGGAAGTTTCTTTATTTCGTGGCGCGGGAAACGGTTAATCCGGCGGCCCGATTGCACGCCCGGATGCTGTTCTACAACGGCGAGGACCCGGCCACGGGCTCGGCGGCAGGCTGCACGGCGGCGTGGATGGTGGCGCATGGCGTGGCGGCGCCTGACGAGCGGGTGCTGATCGAACAAGGCATTGAGATGCGGCGTCCGAGCCGGATATTTGTGCACGCGGCACGACGAAATGCAGACGGCGATAACCGGGTAGTTAACGTGCGCGTTGGGGGCAACGCCGTTGAAGTGATGCGTGCGGAAGTCTTTCTCTAGCGCAAGCGGTGCAAGGTGCGGCAAACACAGCGGCGCACTGACGCAGGAAAAAATCAATGGCCAGAAAGTCCCATTGGCATGGACGCTACTTTACAGTGGACGTTCTTCCCGTTAGCATTCATTTCGCTCCGACATTCTTCATATTGAGAAAAGCTTCCGTTGGTTATCGCGACTGGCCGTGCCCAGCGCGCCAATGGAATGCGGAAGGCTGATGAAACCGAAGCGTACGATCCTGAGTGTCGATGATAACGAGCAGTCCCTTTCCCACCGAAAAATCATGCTGGAGACGCGCGGCTACCGCGTGGCCAGTTTCTCCCGCGGCGAAGATGCGCTGGCGCGCTTCGTGGAAGGCGGGGTCGACCTGGTGATCGCCGACATGGCGATGCCGGGCTTGGATGGGCCGCAGCTGATCGCCAAGATCAAGGATTTGTCGCCGCACACTCCGGCCATTCTGATTTCGAGCAAGGTGCGGATTTATGATCACGATTCGCAGGCCGACGTTTTCCTCACCAAAGGGATGTACGCGCCGGTCGATCTGCTGGAACGCGTCCGGCTTCTGCTGGTGCGCAAGCGCGGGCCCAAGCGACTGCAGCAGCAGCGGCCGCCACAAATTTCGCGGCACATTGGTGCGGCGTAAGTCCAGCCGCTAGCTTCTAGCTCCTAGCTATTCCATATTCTCGGGTTCTTTTCGCGCACCTGTGCCTAGAACCTGCCCGCCGGACGCACTTCGATAAGTGACACAGGGCGGGCCGCTGCGTCAGGCTTCGTGTAAGATTCTTGACAGGCATGGGCTCAACATCAACTCTCAACGAAGCGGCATTCATCGAAGCAAAAGACCTGCGGAAGACGTATCACGTGGGCAAAATTGAGGTCGAGGCGCTGCGCGGGATTTCTTTCAGCGTGCGGAAGGGCGAATTCGTCAGCGTGGTGGGACCGTCAGGCAGCGGGAAGTCGACGCTCTTCTATCTATTGGGCGGGTTGACGCGGGCCGACGGCGGCAGCGTGGTGCTCGACGGCGACGACCTGGCCAAGCTTTCTGACGCCGAGCGCACGCGGATGCGGAAGAAGAAGATCGGCTTCGTATTCCAGAAGTTCAACCTGCTGCCGACGCTGGATGCGCGGTCCAACATCGCGATGGCGCAGGAGATTTCCGGCAACGGCAATGGCGACCCGGCGCACTTCAATCGCATCACCGACCTGCTCGGCCTGACCAAGCGGCTGGGACATCGCCCGTCGGAACTTTCCGGAGGCGAACAGCAGCGCGTGGCACTGGCGCGGGCGCTCATCAACAAGCCTGCCGTCGTGCTGGCCGACGAACCCACGGGCAATCTGGATTCCAAGAACTCTGACGTGGTTCTCGGCATGCTACGACTGTCGAACCAGGAACTGGGGCAGACCGTACTGATGATCACGCACAATCCTGCGGCCGCAGAGTACGGAAACCGCATCATCCACATGCGCGACGGGGAGATCGTGAAGCCGGAGGATGATCCGCAGTGGGCGCGGCACTAGAACCAGAGTTTATTGCAGCTTCGCGTACTCCGCCTTGGCTTCTTTGAAGATGGGGATATCGGGGTCGGCGTCTTTCCAGAGCGTAAGGAAGTCCTGGTAAGCGGCGCGGGCTTTGGCGGTCTCACCGGACATCGCGTAGGCGCGGCCAAGTTGGAGACGAACCAGCGCGCCGATCGATTCATTCAACACAATTCCGCGATGGTCGATAATTTTCTGGAATTCGGCGGCGGCTTCGTGGTTTTGATGCGCGGCCAGATAGGCTTCTGCCCGCACGTATGCAGGATATAGCGCGAAACCCGATCCCAGTTCGTATTTGGTGGCGGCTTTGAGCCCCTCGATCGCCTGGACAGCATCGCCGCGTTGGATGGCAAGCTTAGCCCGTAGAGTCGGCAGATAGTCGAATTGCACAATTGTGTCTTCCGGAGAGTCCCCGGCCAAGCCCTTGGCCAGCGCTTCCGCCTCCTTATCGTCTCCTGCATATGCCAAGGCGAGCGCAGCGGCGTACCGTGTCTCGAGGCCCGCATACTGTGACGACGCGGAAGCCGCACGCCTGCGGGCATCAGCAGTCCTTCCAAACAGGGCGCTGCGAAGAGCAGCTCGAGCGCGGTATGTGGCGGCAGTTTCGTTTTCCCTCGCGTGCTCCGCAGAATCAATGGCTCGCTGCGAGAAATCTTCAGACCTCGCAAGGTGACCGAAATATGCGGCGGTGTCGGCTTCCATTTCCAACAAGGAGTCCTCTTCCCCCGGCTTGCCTGCAACCAGAGCCAACTGCTGCGACATTTGCTGCGTGTCATTCTTCAAGAAAGCGATCGAGTAAAGGGTTCCGTACCCCGTAAGCGCGGAGTCAAAGCCTTTCGACTCCGCTTCTTTGACCAGGGCTTCTGCGTCTTGCAATCGGTCCAGCGAAAGATAATCGCTTACAAGCGCGGCATAATCGATACTGGCTGCTGGGTTGAGACGAATCGCTTGCTGGGACTCGGCAGCGGCTTTGGCGAATTCCCCCTGGGCGACCCAAGCGCCTCCCAAGATATCGTGCGGTACCCAGAAGCGAGGGTAGGTTTGTATAACGAGATCGAGAGACTCCCGCCCCTTGTCTAAATTACCAGTCACGAATTGATGATAGGCAGCCTCGATCATAAGCTTTTCCCGCTCGCTCACACGTTCTCGCAGGTCGTATGCCTTGGTCATACTCTCTGCCGAGAGCCGGTTCTCACCGAGATTGGAGTACATAAAGCCGAGATACATGTAAGTCATGGCGAACTTCGGATCAATTTCCGCGGCGCGCTGGTAAAAAGGGATCGCCGCGGCGCTATCTCCTTGCACGACTGCCGCTTTCATTCCGAGGTTCATGGCATGCAGAGCTTCGAGCGAGGTTGTGGTCTCCTGTTCCAGCGGCGTGTCATATTTCTGCACGGTGCTCAAGGATTCGCCGAGTCTGCCTCGCATGTCTGAGGCCACGCTCCCCAAGGCGTCGAGCACACGGTTCTTATCGTCGGCTCGCGCTTCCGCGCTTGCCAGCGCCTCTCCGTTTGCACAGTTGATTGCCTTGAGAATGATGTTGTATTGGGTGCCAATCTGCGCGATCGAACCGTCAAGGACGGCTGCACTGCTGGTTCGCTGGCAGATTTCGCGACCAATCTCGGGTGTCAGCTTGGCATCCTGAGGCTGACCCATCATGCGCAGGGTTTGCTGGATTTGTTCATCCGAGACGAGGCTCAGGAAAGGCGATTGTTCCAGTTGCACCGAGAGCCCCTGCCGAAGAGTTCCGTCAAATATGGAATCGCCGGTCGCGTTGGTGAAGTCTGCAAGGACGATCGTGTCCTTGTCAGTGAGCTTGGGCGTGCGGTGGAGATAAAAGTAGCCACCGACTGACAACGCCAACATAGCGACGGCGGCGGCAACAATGAACTTCCAGCGTATTCCAGTTGCGGCTTCGCTTCTTCCACTCACGGATACCCGTGCCGAGTCCGTGTCTCGCTTCAGCCGTTGCAGGTCGGTGCGAATGTCCGAAGCGTGCTGGTAGCGCAGGTTGCGGTCTTTTTCAAGACACTTGGTAATGATTTCTTCCAGCTTCGGTGGCGTATCAGGGTTGATTCGGACTGCCGGCACAGGCACTCGATTCAAGATCGAATCGAACATCGCACCTGAGGTGTCGCCTCGGAATGGCAAGGTGCCCGTACACATCTCGTACAGCACCGCGCCGAAGGAAAACAGGTCAGTACGGGCATCGAGTTCCTTCCCACGGACCTGCTCCGGCGACATGTACGCCACCGTCCCCAGCGCACTACCGGGGCTGGTGAGACGTTCTTCGGAGTCTATGGTCGCGGCGCTCAAGGCAACGCTCTCCGGCTTTAGGGTGACTTTCGCGAGCCCGAAATCGAGAATCTTCGCTTGATCTCGATTGGTGACGAAGATGTTCGCGGGCTTGATGTCGCGATGGATGATGCCTTTCGCGTGGGCGGCGTCGAGCGCATCGGCGATCTGGATGCCGAGATCGAGCACCGCCTCGATCTCCATCGGCTTGCCGGCGATGCGGTGGCGGAGGGTCTGGCCCTCCAGCAACTCCATGGCGATGAAGGTTCGCCCATCGGACTCGTCAATTTCGTAAATCGTGCAGATGTTCGGATGGTTCAAAGAAGACGCAGACTTGGCTTCCCGCTGGAAACGGCTGAGAGCTTGGGCGTCATGGGCGAGTTCGTCGGGAAGGAATTTCAAGGCGACGTGGCGGCCCAGCTTGAGGTCTTCCGCTTCGTAGACCACACCCATCCCGCCGCCGCCGATCTTGCTCAGGATGCGGTAGTGGGAAATCGTCTGCCCCACGGGTTGGGAGGGCGTGGACACTGAGCGGGAATGTTAGTGGCGCGTCGAGCAAAGGTCAATCGGCCAGGCGATTACGGGCACGGTAGATCGCCCGCAGCCGGCAAGGTCAGTGATATCCTTATGAATTATCCTGCGATGAGGTCCTAAAGCTTTTCATGTCTAATCCAGAAACTCCTGAAGCCCAGCCTGCTGTCGAGAGCACCGAATCGTTCGGCGACATTCTCTCGCAGTATCAGAAGAGCCATTCGCGCAAGACCGAGGGCAGCCGGCAGCTGCAGGGCACGGTGATTGCGGTGAATGCCGAGGCGGTGTTCTTCGATATTGGATACAAGTCGGAGGGGATTCTGCCGCTGGCGGCGCTGCAGGGCGAAACTCTGAAGCCGGGGGACAAGGCGCTGGTGACGGTGAAGGGCCGCGACCTCGACGGGTATTACGAACTGTCGCGCTTCAAGGTCGAGCGGCCGATGGATTGGTCGGCGCTGGAAAAAGCGTTTGCCGAGAAGACGACCGTGCTGGGAACGGTGACGGGCGTGATCAAGGGCGGGTTCAGCGTCGACGTGGGGGTGCGGGCGTTTATGCCGGCCTCGCGTGGAGGCGTTCGCGATGCTGCCGACATGGAGAAGCTGGTGGGGCAGGAGATTCGCTGCCGCGTCATCAAACTCGACGTGACCGATGAAGATGTCGTGGTCGACCGGCGCGCCGTCGCGGAGGAGGAAGAACGCTCGGCGAAAGATAAGTTTTTCTCGCAGATTAAAGAAGGCGAGACCGTCAGCGGGAACGTACGCAGTCTTACGGATTACGGTGCATTTGTCGATCTGGGCGGAGTGGATGCGTTGCTGCATGTGAGTGACATCGCGTGGGGGCGGGTGAACAAGCCGGCGGACGTGTTGACCGTGGGGCAGGCGGTTGAAGTAAAGGTGCTCAAGGTTGGGGCAGATTCCGACAGGGGCGAGAAGAAGCGGATTTCTGTGGGGCTAAAGCAGTTGCAACCGCATCCCTGGGACGGCGTTGCCGAAAAGTTTAGAGCGGGCGAGCGGGTGCGCGGAACCGTCACGCGCTTGATGGAGTTTGGAGCGTTCGTGGAACTCGAACCCGGCATCGAGGGCCTGATTCATATTTCGGAGATGTCGTGGTCGAAGGGCAAGATCCGGAAGGCCAGCGACGTCGTGAAGCCGGGTGAGACCGTCGAGGTCGTGATCCTGCAGGTGAATGCTGCCGAGCATCGGCTGTCGCTGGGACTGAAGCAAGCGTTGGGCGATCCGTGGGCGGAGGTTGAGCAGCGGTTCACGGTCGGATCGGCGGTCGAGGGACCGGTTACCAACCTGACCAAGTTCGGCGCGTTCGTGCAGTTGTCGGAAGGCATCGAAGGCATGGTTCATGTCAGCGATATCACCGCGGAAAAGCGGATCAATCAGCCAGCGGACATGCTGCGGGTCGGGCAGGTGGTGAAGACGCAGGTGCTGGCCATCGATCTTGAGAAACGGCAGATGCGGCTGGGCATGAAGCAACTGGTGCCGACGGGTCTCGACGAATACATCGCGGAGCATAGCGAGGGGGACGTGGTCACGGGCAGGATGATGGACGAATCCGGCGGGTCGGCGCGGGTGGAGCTAGGCGAGGGCATTCATGCGACCTGCAAGACGCCGGCGGCCGCGGCGGCGCCAGTGAAAAGCGAAGCGCCGAAGGAATCGAAGGCGGACTTATCATCGTTGAGTTCCATGCTGCAGGCACGCTGGAAGAGCGGATCGAGTCCGGCATCCAAGGCCGAGCCAGTGCGAGCGGGGCAGGTTCGCAGCTTTCGCATCGTGAAGCTGGACGGGGCGGCGAAGAAGATTGAAGTGGAGTTCGTCTAGCGCAAACCGCGGTAACCCGTCGCGGCGGCCAGGTGGGAGCTTTCCCAACCGCAAATGCGATATAATTTTTCAGTTGAGCGGGAGTAGCTCAGTGGTAGAGCGCGACCTTGCCAAGGTCGATGTCGCGGGTTCGACCCCCGTCTCCCGCTCCAGATTTTTTTGTCCCCAGACTGCTCTCCGCAGATGGACTTTTTTCGGCCGGAACGCTAACGTATGGAGCAGGGGCGCGGTACCCAAGTGGTAAGGGAGAGGTCTGCAAAACCTTTACGCGTCGGTTCGATTCCGACCCGCGCCTCCAAACTTTTCCTGTAGGTCGTTGAGTCTTACCTGGGATTACCGCCTCGCCTTCGCTTGACCTCATCTGTTTCTATGCGTCCACGGAATCACTCATGGCAGGTATCGCACACTTTCTTCGTGTGCCTTCTGTTCTTTGGGTGTGATTTCTCGCGTGCGCAAACCACCGATCAAGCGGCGGCTCCGTTGCCGGACACTCCGCATGCCGGCGCCGCCGAGGCGAAGAGTTTCCTGGCCCGCTGGGCTGAGTTTTACCGGCTGGACTGGACGGGGACCGCGGCTTCCTCTGCGGCGCCGCCGCGGCGGGGAGTTTCTTCGCCTCTGGATTCGCCGCCGTTTCCCAACTCGGACTGGTCGTATGGCGGCTCACCGGTGATTGGCGAGGCGGACACGAACAGTTATCCGCTGATGACGGCCATCAACGGGGCCCGCAGCCGGACGAAGATTTATGGATGGATCGATCCCACGCTGAACTTCGGCAACTCTTCCAACACCAATGCGCCGGAGGCCAACGACGTATACCCCAACCGTCTGGAGATGAATCAGGTTGTGCTGTATGCCGAGCGCTTGCCGGATTCGGTGCAGCGCGATCATGTCGACTGGGGATACCACATGACGGCGTTGTTCGGCACGGACTATCGCTTTACCACGGCGAAGGGCTACGGAAGCGGGCAGTGGGTGGATGATCATCATCAATATGGATTTGATCCTACGCTGGAGTATGTCGACATTTACATTCCGCAGGTTGCGCAGGGGATGAATGTGAGAGTCGGGCGGTTCATCTCGGTGCCGGGGATCGAGGCACAACTGGCGCCGAACAACTATATTTTCAGCCACTCGCTGCTGTACGCGATTGATCCGTTCACTGATACGGGTGTGATTGCGACGCTCAAGCTGAACGACCGCTGGCTGGTGCAGGCGGGGATTACCGCCGGCCACGACGTTGCCCCGTGGACGACGGACGCGAAGCCTTCGGGGACGGCCTGCGTGAGTTATACGACCGCTTCGGTCAACGATAATTTTTATGTCTGCGCCAACGGGATCAACGACGGCAAGTACGCTTACAACAATCTGCAGCAGTACGACGCGACCTGGTATCACAAGTTTTCGAAGACGGTGCACATGGCCACCGAGACCTGGTACATGTATGAACGCGACGTCCCGGCGCTGGGCAGCACGATTACGCCAGAAGCAGGTGCGAACGGCGCCTACTGCCTGGCGGGGGAACAGCGGTGTACCGCTCCCGAATATGCGGCGGTTAATTTTCTGCAGAAGGAACTTTCGGTGCATGACTTTTTGTCGTTTCGCAGCGACTTTCTCGACGACAAGAAAGGGCAGCGGACGGGCTACGCGACGCGGTATTCGGAGAATACGATCATGTGGTGTCACTGGATCGGATCGACGATTCAGATCCGTCCGGAGGTGCGGTTTGAGCGAGCGTGGGATTCGAAGGCTTACGACTTCGGGCGGAGGCAGAATCAAGTGACCGTGGCGAGCGATTTGATTTTTCATTTCTGAGCGGGTTTCGCGAACGGCGGTTGTAGGAAAATAGATAGATGACGGGCGTGCGGATGGATGTCTGGCTGTGGGCAGCGAGATTTTTCAAGACGCGGCCTCTGGCGAAACACGCCTGCGAGCTGGGCAGGATTCAATCCAACGGGCAGCCCGCCAAGGCGGCGCGCGAAGTGCGGGTTGGCGACCGCTTGCGCGTGAGCAATGAGGGTGGCGACTTTCAGATCGAGGTGCTGGCGCTCAGCGAAACGCGAGGGCCGGCAGCAGTGGCGCAGACGCTTTACCGCGAAAGCGAGGAGAGTCGCGAGCTGCGGCAGAAGGTAGCGGCGGAGCGGAAAGCTTTGCGGGAATTCGAAATATTGCCGCAGGGGCGTCCGTCGAAACGCGACCGGCGACATATTATTCAGTTCCGGGGGCGAGGGTGAGAAGCAAGAACTCCCCGATCATTCTGCATTCATCAGTCATCAGTCATCATTCACCATTTCAGCCCCTGACCCTGGCAGCGATAAGCCACGGCCTTGCCGGAGAAGACTCTTGCCGATAAACTCAGGGTCGCCAATCTGAACTCGACACACACATGAACCTTCGCCGACTCTTTACCAGCGCAATTACTCTGACTTTCTTCCTCGTAACCTCGACTGCCCATGCGCAGAGTTCCGCGACTACTGCCGCCGTCACCGAATACGTGAAGGCGGAGATGGAGCGCCAGCACATCCCGGGCTTGTCGTTGTTGGTGGTGCAGCATGGCAAGATCGTGCGAGCCGAAGGGTTCGGTTTGGCCAACGTGGAATTGCAGGTGCCGGTGAAAGCGGAGACCGTCTTTCAATCCGGATCGGTGGGAAAACAGTTCACCGCGACCGCGGTCATGATGCTGGTGGAGGAAGGCAAGATCGGGCTCGACGATCCGCTGACAAAATATTTTGCGGATGCTCCCGCCACATGGAAAGACGTGACGGTGCGCGAGTTGCTGAGTCACACGGCGGGGTTTGGCGACTATCCGAAGAATTTCGATTACCGCAAAGATTGGACGGAAGCCGAGGAATTGAAGCTGATCGAGAGCATTCCTCTGGCGTATCCTCCGGGGACGAAGTGGGCGTACAGCAATTTCGGCTACGTGACGCTCGGCATTCTCATTCATCGGGTGACGGGCGAGTTCTATGGCGATTTTCTGCAGCAGAGGATTTTTCAGCCGCTGGGCATGACGTCGACGCGGATCATCAGCGAAGCCGATATCGTTCCGAATCGCGCGGCGGGCTACCGGTTGGTGAAAGGCAAGCTGAAGAATCAGGAGTGGGTGGCGCCGGTGGTGAATACGACTGCCGATGGAAGCCTTTACTTCACGATTCTCGATCTGGCCAAGTGGGACGCCGCGCTGTATACGGAAAAACTGCTGAAGCGGTCGAGCCTCGATTTGATGTGGACTCCGGCGAAGTTGAAAAGTGGCGAGGCGAACAGCGGGCGGGTGAATTCGGGTAACTACGGCTTTGGCTGGTTCATCGACTCGCGGAACGGGCATCGGTGTATACATCACGACGGCTCATGGCAGGGATTCGAGACCGCCATCGACCGCTATGTGGACGACGAGTTGACGGTGGTCGCGCTGACGAATCTGGCCGACGCGGAGCCGGGGAAGATCAGTCGGCACGTTGCCGAAATGTATCTGGCGGAAAAATAACCCGCAGCCCCGGACGAAGGCTTCCGGGTTCCACCTGGCGTGCGGAGCTACGCTCCGGCGGATGAGGGCGTCCGCGGCTCCACAATCATTTTCATTCCATACCTTGGGCGCAGGGTGATCAGCGGCTCGGGCTCGACCGGGTGTCCGGGGACGAGTCGAAGTGTCCACTTCTGCGCCAGCGTCGCCAGCAGCAACACGCTTTCCATCGAGGCGAAGGATTCGCCGATGCATTGCCGGACGCCCGCGCCGAAAGGAAAGTAGGTGAGCTTGGTTCGGCGCGAGCGGGCTTCGGGCGTGAAGCGTTCGGGATCAAAACTCAGGGGATCGGGGAAAAAACGAGGGTCACGGTGAGTGACGAATTGGCTCATCAATACGGTTGTCTTCGCGGGCAGGACAAAGTCGCCTAATTGGAAATCCTCTCGCGCGTAGCGGCCCATGGCCCAGGCGGGCGGGTAGAGGCGCATGGATTCTGCCAGAACCATGTCGACGTAACGCAGCCGGGGAACATCGTCGAATGTCGGCAAGCGGCCTTGCAGCTCACGGTCGATCTCGGCGTGAAAGCGGCGCTCGCACTCGGGATTCTGCGAGAGCAGGTACCACGTCCAGGAGAGCGCGTTAGCGACGGTCTCATAGCCGGCCAGAAAAATTGTGATGACCTGATCGCGCAGTGATTGCTCCGACGCGGGACTTTGATCGGGCGAAGCGGCCAGCATCATATCCAGAAGGGTGCTGCCGTGGGAACCGCGCTGGCGGTGCGCGGCGATCATGCGGTAGACGACGGCGTCGATGCGCTTGCGTGCCCGCACGAATGCAGCGAGACCGGGCGGCCGCGCGTGTACCAGCCACTCCGCCGCGGGCAACATGACGAGAAAATTGTAGAGACCCATGATGCGGTTGATGGCGTTGGCCAGTTCGTCGACTTCGTCGCGCAGATCAGCAGCAAACAGAGTTTGCGCGACCACGTTGAGCGTGAGGTGCATCATGTCGATGGCGATGTCGCGCTGCTCGCCGGGCCGCCATCGGTCGCGCATGCGGGCCGCTTCCGCGACCATCGTGTTCGCGTATTCCGGAATGCGTTGGCGGTGGAACGCCGGCTGCGCCACCTGGCGCTGCGAGCGGTGCTGAGCGCCTTCGCTGGTAATCATGCCCGCGCCCAGCAGCATTTTCGTGCGCTGCACCGTGCGCTCTTTGATGAAGTTGTCGTTCTGCACCACAAGAATTTCGCGGATGTAGTCGGGGTGATTCAGGAAGACAATGTGATTCCATCCGATTTTGTAATGCGCGATGTCGCCATATTTTTGTGCCAGATGTTGAAACAGGAGGATCGGATTCGCCGGGCGAAGCCTGCGGAACGCGAACCAGAGCAGATTTCGCTGGAAGCCGGGCGGGAAACGGTAGGCCGCGCCCTTGCCAGCGGGAGTGCGCAGGTCATTGCTGGCGGCGGTCGACATCCTGTTAGTGTACTTCGGCGGCGCGGAGATTTGCCGGGGAGCCGGACGTCTGATGGTGGTGCAGATTGAAAAGGTTCGTATCAGGGCCCGCCTTCAGGCGTGCCATGAAGGCGCCTGGGCGTCGGCTTCAGCCGCTGGAGTTGTTTTGGCGGGACTCAGCGGCTAAAGCCGTCCGCCTCCGGCTTCGCTGACGGCATCGCTGAAGCGATGCCCTGATACGAATCGTTTTCCCCAAACTGCTCCGCGGTGGCTTACCAGTTCAGCTTCAGGGCGAACTGGAATTGGCGCGGATCGTAGGCTGCGGTAGCCTGTCCGGCGTTGCTATAGAGTGGGCTGACCGCGGCCACGTTCATTTTATTGGCGATATTAAACATGTCGACGATCAGGTCGGCGCTGAAGCGCTCACCAAACGGAATGCGTTTGGAAACCCTCATATCGTTGAAGACGGTCCAGGGCGTGATTCCCGCGTTGCGGCCCAGGTTGCCGTCGAGCGAGAGAAGGGTTCCGTTGTATTCGGCGCCGCAGGGCTCCTGCAGCGTGCCGGTCGGCGAGTACTTGGATGTATAAACCGTGCCGCAGGCCGGATTAACCGTGGTGTTGGGCCGGCCGGTCAGAGACGACAACTGAAGATTGTCGCCGTTGCCGGTGATGATGTTGAAGGGACGCCCGGATGCGATGTCGATCAGAGGGGCGACAGTCCAGTCGCTCAGGAACTTACTGGCGAAGCCGCTGCCGCTCAGTCTTCCAGTCTGATACACGCCGCTGAACACGAAGCGGTGGCGCTGGTCGAACAGCGACGTGGAACGATCAAGGGCCGGGTAATAGCTGTCCTCTGGCGTGAGCGTCGATTGCAGATCGGTGGAGTCGTCAATGGCGTGCGACCAGGTGTAGGAGGCGAGGAATTCGTAGTGGTTGCTGAATCGTTTGCGCAGGTTGGCGGTCAGGCCGTGATAGACCGAACTGCCGTTGGAATAGTTGGCGTCCATGTCGCCGAACGGGACGCAGCCGGCGAACGTGGCCGGATTGCAGCTGGCGTTGAATCCCGGAAGGCTGCTGACCATGGCCTGCGCCTGGGCGATGCAGCCGAGCGGGTCGCCGACCGAGGCGTAGGCGCCGATGATCGACGGATTCAGGCCGCCGGGGCGGAAGAAGTTCATGAGCGAGGCGTCGACAAATGGCACGGGACCATAGGGGCCGCCGGGGGGATTGCACGTACCTGACACGGTGAAGGGGCTGGCGAACGATTGGCCATCGGCGAGCGCCGCCCCGTAATTGTTGATCATCAAATCGCCGCGGATTGTATTGGCGTTGATCGGCCGGTTCAGGTGGCGTCCGCCGTTGAAGTTGTAGGCGACGCTTAGAGCAAAGCCTGCGCCCAGATCGCGCTCAAATGTCAAGTTCATCTGCTGCGAATAGGCATAAACAAAATTTTTCGACTGGGGATAGCCGAAGGGCTGGAACCCCAGCGGGAGAAAGGTCCCGCTCGCCGCGTTCAGGTAGTTCTGGTTGAGGAACTCAGATTGCGGAAAGTTCAAAGACTGGAACTGTTGTTGGTTGGGCAGGTAGCCCAGATTGGTGTTTGCCTGGGGGAAGGTCGACGGCGCGCACGAGGCTAGTCCGAGCGTCCCTTGAAAGATAGGAATTGCGTTCAGGTTGCCGGGATTGCCCGCGCCGTTGCAGGGAGATGTTCCTCCAAAAGCCAGCTGGCCGCTCGACGAACCGTCAGAGGCATCGCCGAGAAAATAGAGCCCGAGCAGTGGATGGTCATAAAACAATCCGTAGGACGCGCGCACCACAGTCTTGCCGTTCCCGCTCGGATCCCACGCGACGCCAAGGCGGGGCTGAACATTGTTCTTGTCGGTTTGAATTCCCTTCTGCAATCCCAGCAGGTTGTAGGCCGGAAGAGCCAGCCCCTGGGGTGGGGTGAACTTTGGCGGAATTTCCACGTCATATCTGACGCCGTAGTTCAGAGTAACCGTGGGGCTGACCCGCCACGAGTCCTGCCAGAACGCGCCAATGGGAATGTTCTTGAAGGAGTCGCTGGGACTGCCGATCCCTTGGATGAAATCTCCGGGGACACCAAAACCGTAGGCCTGCACCGCCGACAGCGGCTTAATGCTCTGCTGCAAGGCTGCGGGCAGCGCATTGTAATCGGCACTGGGCAATGCATTACTCGCCGCGACGCTTCCGAAATCGTACACACCGCCATAATTGACTGTGAAGGTCGCCGTCAGCGGAAGATAGTTGACGTCTCCACCAAACTTCATATTATGTCGCCCGACAGACCAGGAGAAATTGTCGGTGAATTGGTAGCGTTGCTCGACGCGCTGAATGTACGAATAAGGCTCGCGGCCGAAATAGGCGAACCCCGGAATGTTTACCGCCGGGTCAGAGCCTCCCGGAATCTGCGTGTTGTAAAAGTATGAAAGTCCGCGGCGGGCGTACTGGAAGCGGAATTCATTGACCTTGTTGTTGCCGACGGTCCAGCTGTCCTGAAACACGCCGGCCACGTCGCGGTAGGTTTGTTGCGAAGTGCGCGAGTAAGCGTTTTGTCCGAAGGGCTGGTCCTGGCCGCTGACTTCGATTCCAGTGACGGTGCTAGGGCTGACGTTGACGCGAAACGTCAGGCGATGGCTGGCACCCAGGTTGTGGTCGAGGCGCAGTGAGTAGAGACTAGTTCCTTCAAACACCGGGAAGTTCCCCATCTGCGACGCCAGCGTGAGGTACGACCCGGGAGCATGGGTAACGGGGAAGAGCGCTGCCGCAGGGCAAGATGACGGTATACAGCTGGAGGGAAAGCCAGACCAGTTGCTGAGCGCCCCACCCGAAAAAACTTGAGCAACGCCCGTGGGCCAGGCGCCACTGACAGCTTGCCCCGAGGAAGCCCCGGCCAGTCCTGCATACTCGGCAACGATCCGGGCAACGTTGGGGTCTGCTTCAGCGGCGAGCGTCTGCGGGTCGGTCAGGAATCCGATCTGGTCCGAAGTCAGCGGGAGGGTGCCATAAGGCATACCGACTTGGGTAGTGTCGAACGGCACCAACCCAAAGTTGTCGGCGCCGATGCTGGAAAATCCGGTCTCGTGCCGCCGCGTGACTTCGTAGGCGAAGTAGTAGAACGTCTTATCCTTCTTGAGCGCCCCGCCAAACGCTACTCCGGCTTGCACTCGCGTGTAGGCCGGGTCCGGAACCGTGCTGAAGGGATTCACCGCCTGGAAGTTGCGGTTGCGCAGATAGCCGTAAACGTCGCCGTGAAAAGCGTTCGATCCCGAGCGCGTGATGATGTTGACGACACCACCGGAAGCGCGACCATACTCCGCCGCATAACTGTTGGTGATGATCTGAAATTCCTGCACCGCTTCCTGCGAGACGGTGGAGCGCACGCCGTTGACCGAGTTGTCGGTGGCGTCGGCGCCGTCCACGTTCACCAGGTTCGAGCGCGCGCGCTGCCCGCTCATGTTGAGGCCGGAAGTGGGCGCCGCGCCGGTGTTGGGAGCGTTGTCGCGTACGACCTGCGAATCGGTCAGCGTGAAATTAATGTAGTTGCGGCCGTTGATCGGTAGATTGTCGATGCGCCGCTGTCCGATGGTGTCGGTGGTCGAGCTGCGCGAGGTCTCCACCAGTTCCGCCTGCGAACTGACTTCAACGACTTCCTTTCCTGTGGCTACGGCAAGTGTGATCGGAAGCTCCACCAGTCCGCCGACGGTGATGGCGACCCCGGTGCTTAACATCCCGCTAAAACCGGCAGCATCAATCGTCACCGAGTAGGTGCCTGGCGGCAGCTGTCGAACACTGTAGCCTCCCTCGCCATCGCCATTGGCGGTCCGCACCAGGCCCTTCTCCACGTTCCGCGCCGTCACCGTCGCATTGCTGACCAGATTCCCTCTGGGATCTTTGACAGTCACGTGCAAGTCGCCGGTGGCAACACCTCCCTGACCGAAACCTATGGCGGAAAGCAGCACGACGAGGACGGACACAGAGACAGCTTTCAAGGCGCGTATCATCAAGGCGCGGATCATAAGGTTCTCCCTTGGACTCGCGAAGGCGAGCAGACGACGAGAACGATTCCCACGGCAGGTTGCCGATGTAATCACAAAAAAGATTTGGAACGATTTGCAGCCCGCTGGGTTTTATAACAGAACGGGGAGCGAAAACAAGTGAGGAATCGGGAACCGGCGTTTCTTGCAGTTCCAGCTTTGACCCAAAACCGTGTTTTTCAACAAACTGTTCAGCCGCTGCGGTGCGCCGTTAGCTTAAACAAACTGTCTAGCCGATCGCGATCAGATTACAGCGAAGCCGAAATGCGAACCGGAGTCGCGGGATTCTGCAGCCTGCCGAGCAACATGGCGGAGCCGTTCAATTTCTCGTAGCCGCGCAGGACGGGCTCGGCCGCCAGGCCTGAGTTTGGCCAAGCCAGGGCAAGATAGATTCTCAGCAGCGCGAAGGCAGCGTTACGTCGCAGTAGGAGCGCATTATCCACCAGACGCCTCGCGGCTTCCACAGTGGGCACATCGCCCGCGGCCAGGGCGGCTTGCCCCATGCGGACCAGAACGGCCGCGTTTCGTCCCGCGGTGTGAACGTAGGCAGCCATGGCGCGCAGTCGCCGTCTCCGCACGATGCGAAACTCTGCAGCAGGCAGGCGGCGGCGCAGATAATCGTCCTCGGCTGGATCAATGAGGTTGCGGAAAGCCTCAACGTCAATGGGCTGAATCTGTGTGGCGAGGTTCGTTCCCGCAGAAAGCTGCAGACTGCGAGAGAGCGCGACGCCCAGAATAACGATCAGCGCAACCGCAGCTGCGATCACCAGGATGATGGCCAGAGTCATGGTTGTACCAGGCGCTCCAGTTCCCGGTTCCACGCTTCGAGACTATTCTCGGGCAAGGAAACCGCAGACTTCGCGGCGGGTTTCTTGGGGACGAGCAGGTAGTAGAACCAGATCAGCACGCAGACGTGATAGGTGGCCATGTTGAGAAAAACCAGGATCATCCGTTTGGAATCCGGCAAGCCACCGTTATCGATCAGCGCCCAGGATGCGAGGTGTACACAACTCGAAATGCTGAGGCCGAGCGTGATTCCGAAAAGCCGTCTTTCCCAGACGAGATGAAAATAGAATGAAAACAGGAAAATAAAAACCAGCAGACCAGACTCAATCAGATATACCGCTTGTTCCAAAAAATGGAAGCCTGAGACTATTCCAAAGCGGCTGTTCTGAGGGGCGTAAGCCGCCGCCGCGGTCGCCACCAAAATTAAGGCAACTCCTACCCACTGGATGAGTAGCCTGCCGAGCCGTGCCACGGATCGATACGATCCGAAAACCTGTGAGAAGATTTCGCCGAAGAGCAGGAACTTCAGCACGCCCTCAATCAATAACCCGACCCAGTTAATCCCCCAGAAAGTCCGAGGTCCGACAGTTGGAAGTACATCAGCTGCATAAACGGCCAGTTCGCTAACTGCGCTCAGAACGGCGAGAGCAAAAAAGGCAGGAACCTTCCTTGCGATTCCAAGCTTCCAGATCAAGAATCCGAGAATGAGAAGAAGCAGATTTGGCGCAACCCAAAGGTACGTCCAAAGGAGTGAGTGCGCACGAAACATGACGTAGGGCACTATACCGCGATCCGCTGCCAGCGGCAACGCAGTCGAGAACTTTGTTCGGGTTTCGTAAGGCCGACTAACAAACTCTCAACTCACACGATTTTCATGCAGAATAGCGGTACCCTACGGCTTGCAGAGGACATTGCCGCAGCTGGTGCCGCCGTTTCCTCCGCCATCGGCCCGGACGACGGTTGGAATCACCAAAGTGTTCAGCAAGAGGACAGCAACGCCTACGGCGAGTAGTATTCGTTTCATGGTTGTTTTCTCCTTGTGACTGCGAAGTGGACCGTGATAGTTTCATGGGCGCAATCGCGTCGGCAATGGGTTTAAAAAGCTTTGAGCGTTCGGAATTTGTAACAAGATGACCCTGAAATCGGCTCTACAGGACGTGAAGGAAACCACTCTGGCCGCGGTCGCGGGCCTGCTGGGGAAGCTGGCCTATCTGGCCTCTCTGCGACGCGCTCAGGGGCGCTACGAACATTGGGGGATGGAACTGGTCCATGGGCCGGAGTCTTCCGATCGCGCCCTGAAGACGGCCCATACCGAGATTGTGGCGGGAGTTTTGCGGACGCCGCTGGCGTCGCTGATGGAAGATTTAGCCGAATCGAGCCGAGGCTCAGGGGCGACCGCGCAGGCTTACGTCGAAGGAATGCGCGACCGCTTCGAGGACTTGCTGCCCGGCGAGCGCCCCGACTCACCCGCCGCCAGTCACCTTAATTCAGTGCTGCTGGCCCTCTCGAGCCTGGAGAAGTCGAGCCTGGAGAAGAATCGAGGGCGTGCCACTCGGTCAATTTCATAGCCACTCCCACGACCTGGCCCAGCACTTCGGCTTCCTGCGGGTGGCGCAGAATCCGAATCGGAACCGGAGACAAGGGATGAGGTTGCAGAATAATCTCCTCGCGCCGCATGCTGCACCAGCAGCAGGTATGGCCATCGCGGGTTTCCACAAAATAGATGGGACGTTCATACTCCGAACGCCACGACCCTTCCACCACCTTATTCTTCGACTCGTCCACCTGAATGAAACTGCCCGGCGGCAGAATGGGATACATGGTGAAATCCTGGGTGCCGACGTAGCCATAGGTGAAATCGCTGTTGGCAAATTGCGCCAGGTAGGAAATCGGGACGAGTCCCCACTGCTCGACCATCCGGCCCAGGTTGGTGGTGCGGCGATCGTCAAACGCGGGATCGAACCGCACGGGAACCTGTACCGACGACAATCCGTTCAGAGCGTCCGACACATGCGACTTCGGCGGAGACACCAGACCCAGGTCTGCGGGCAGCTTGTTCAGGTCCACGCCGTACCACGACATCAACTCACGGAAGTCGCGACGGTAGATCACCGACATGGTGTAGAGCCGGAAAATGCTGGGCAGAATCCCTTTGGTTTCGATGTCCGAAAGACGGCTGGGAGGAATAGAGAATTCCTCGTTGCGATATTTGTCGGCCACGCGCGCGCTTGAGTTCTCGACGTCACGCATGGTGAGGCCGAGTTTCTCGCGCAGCGTACGAAGGCTTTTTCCCGCCGGTAGCATCGGTACGCCTCCTCAGAAAGTGGGGGAATCATATCAAAGGCGAGCGGCATTTTGACGTTGGAGTTGTGCAAAAGTTTCGACGCTCCGGCCTTGTTACGAAATCCGAACACGCGCCGAGCCTTGTCAGACGCGCAAAAATGAGTGTTCCCCACTGACAACGACGCGAACCACGCGCCCATTACCGCATTGTGAATTTCCTGTGCGTGTTCGGAATTCGTAACAGGCCCATGCGGGACGTAAGGTTTTCCCCTGTCCCGTCGGCTGGCCCCGTTTCCGCTTTTCCCAAGAATCCTGAATTTACCGGTCACCGAATTCAGTGTGACATTTGTCACTCCCGCCGCGTGATGGATGGCACTGGTGCGCTGGTTCCCCTTCCGCGATGATGCAGTCACGGTGGAAAGAATAAACCAATTCCGCCAAACCACCGGGAGGCTGAAGATGATCGCAACCTTGGAACAACCGCAGCGCGCAGAGGCAGAGACAGACATCACGCATTCCGGTCTCGTGGTTGCCAGTCTCGAGGGGGTGAACAAGAACTACGGCGATATCCGGGCGCTGCGTGGCATCAATTTCTCGGTGCGCGCCGGAGAGGTGGTCGCGCTGCTCGGTCCAAACGGCGCGGGCAAGACGACTGCGGTGAAGTTGCTGCTGGGGCTGCTGCAACCGAACTTCGGCCGCGCCCGGGTTTTCGGCGGCGACCCCACGAATCCTGAAAACCGGATGCGCACCGGCGCCATGTTGCAGGTGGGACGAGTTCCGGAAACCCTGCGCGTCCGCGAGCACATCGACTTGTTTTCCAGTTATTACCCGAAGCCGATGCCGCCGGCGGAAGTTCTGGCCGCGGTCGGACTCGAGAAACTGGGGGATCGCAAGTTTGGCGATCTCTCCGGTGGGCAGCGGCAACGCGTGCTGTTTGCGCTGGCGATCTGCGGCGACCCGGATCTGCTTTTTCTCGACGAGCCCACGGTCGGGCTCGACGTGGAAGCGCGCCGCATGTTGTGGGACGAAATTCGCCGCATGGTCACGCGCGGTAAAACCGTACTGCTCACCACTCACTATCTGCAGGAGGCCGACGCCCTCGCCGACCGCGTCGCGGTCATCAATCAAGGCGAAATTATTGCGCAGGGAACTCCGTCGGAGATCAAAGCGAAAACCGCCGGCAAGCGGATTCGCTGCATCACGAGTCTCGAGCTGAACATCCTGCGCAAGATTCCGGGAGTCACCGAAGTAAAGGAAGATCGCGAGGCGATCGAGATTCACGCGGTTGAAGCAGAGCCCGTCGTCCGCGAACTGCTCGCACGGGATGCGAGACTCTCCGGCCTTGAAGTGACCAGCGCCGGCCTGGAAGAAGCCTTCCTGGCGCTGACCCAGGAAAACGGTCAAAACGGAAATCACACGAAGTGAGCGAAGCGGGTGCGCAAGCACCGAGGAGAAGCAAATGAGCACCGCAAGCATGGCATTGACCAACGCGCCGATTCAGCGAACACCGCATCACACGGCGACGATCTACCTAAAGGAAGCCAAGTACGAATTCCTGAAGAACCTGCGCCTCCGCATGTACACGGCGTCCGTGCTCAGCTTTCCGATCATGTTCTATGTCCTGTTTGGGCTGGTGCTGAATTCGAAGGAAGCGATCGCCGGCACGCCGGTCCCCGCGTATTTGATCGCGACCTATGGCACGTTCGGCGTGATGGGCGCGTCGCTATTTGGAACTGCTTCAGGTCTGGCTTCCGACCGCGGTCTGGGATGGCTGCAGGTGAAGCGTGCCAGCCCAATGCCGCCCTTCGCCTACTTCGCGGCGAAAGTAATCACCAGCATGATTTTCAGCACCATCATCGTGCTGGCGTTGTTCACGCTTGGAATCACGCTGGGCGGCGTGCGCATGCCGCTCGCCGATTTCGCGAAGCTGCTGGGAACATTGGCCGCCGGTTCCCTCCCGTTCTCCGCCATGGGACTCGCTCTCGGATATTTCACCGGACCGAACTCTGCGCCCGCAACCATCAACCTTATTTATCTGCCCATGTCGTTCTGCAGCGGACTGTGGGTGCCCATCATGTTCCTGCCCAAGGCGGTGCGGCAGATCGCGCTGGCGATGCCGCCTTACCACCTATCGCAGCTTGCGCTGGGAATCGTGGGAGCAGGACAGCACGAATCGAACCTCAGGCACTGGGAAGTGCTCGCGGCTTTCACCCTGATCTGCCTGGGCGCGGCACGCATCGGCTTCCAGCGCGACCAGGACAAACTGTACGGCTAGAAACTTGCGAGCTGGTTTGGGGAAAGGGATGTAGCAAGAGCCGCAAATGGTGGTACCACCGTGGAAGAGCGCCGCTTCGAGCGCCGCGTGCAGCAAGCAGAATCGATGCCGGCCTTTAGCCGCTGAGGATTGCGAGGAGGAAACCATGAGCGCAAATTCAAAAAAATCGATGACCTGGACCTTCGTCCTCATCCTCCTCGGCATGGCCGCTCTCTACGGCGGATCACGTTGGCTGACGATCCTGATCCCCGCGGCCGGGCTGGTGTGGTACATCGCGCGGCCCATGCTTAGAACTGGCCGGAATTGACCGAAAGGTTGAGAATAAGGAAATGCCTTTCCTGGGTGCGCGTGAATTCGATGACAGTTCCCCGGCAGGGAGCCGGGGGATGAAGCTGCGCTCATTCCAGTCGGTCATAAGAGACCGGGATCACGGTTGGGGTCCGCTGCTCTGGGTGCTCTATCTCGGCTTCTTCTTCGTTCAACCCATTGCATTAAAGGAAGGCCTCAAGCCCTGGCTCCTGGACCTCCTCGGCGCCGCGATCTTCCTCGTCCTGTATTGGGGAATCTTCCTGCTGGAGAGACCGCGAGTATTTGTGCATGTGGGCGGCATGGTGCTGTTGGGAGTCGCGTTCCTCCACTACAACTTCGGCGCCTGCACGTTTTTCATCTTCGCGGCGGCGATGGTTCCCTTCATGGTCGAGACCAAGGCGCGGGCAATCGCCTGCCTGGCGGCCATCGCGGCCATCGCCTCGATCGAAGGATTGCTTCTGCATTTAGCCGCATGGCAAATCTTCTGGGCGGCGGGCTTTCCCGCGTTTATCGGCGCAGGCAACATCTTTTTCGCCGAGCGCAACCGCATGAACCGGAAGCTGCGAAAGGCGAATGAAGAAATCGAAAACCTGGCCAAGGTCGCAGAACGCGAGCGTATCGCCCGCGATCTGCACGACGTCCTTGGCCACACTCTGTCGATGATCACGTTGAAGTCCGAGCTCGCCGGCAAACTTATGGATCGCGATCCCGAGCGCGCGGGAAAAGAAATCCGTGAAGTCGAACAAATCTCACGGCAGGCCTTGACCGAGGTGCGCGATGCGATTCGCGGCTATCGTTCGCAGGGACTGGTCGCTGAACTGGCGCAAGCCAAGTCGACGCTCGAAACCGCTGGCCTGACCGTGCAGTGTGATGCCGCGACTACGGTGAAGCTTCCTGCGGTGCAGGAAAGTGTTCTGTCGCTGGCCGTGCGCGAAGCCGTCACCAATGTTGTGCGTCACGCCCAGGCTCGTACCTGCCGCATGCGGCTCGAGCAGCAGAACGGCACTTGCCGCCTGGAGATTCACGACGACGGCTGCGGCTCTTCCAACAGCGAAGGCAACGGATTACGCGGCATGCGCGAACGTGTCGAGATGCTGGGCGGCACGCTGCAGCGCAGCACCGAAGCGGGTACCACGCTCACCATCACGTTGCCCCTGAAACCAGTCGCTTCCCTAGACGAAGGTTGCCAGAATTGAATCCGTCATCCCGAGAAAACCCCCGCGAAAACGCGAAAGAAACACGCAAGACCATCCGCGTGGTTCTCGCCGAAGATCAGGGGATGGTGCTGGGCGCGCTCGCCGCCTTGCTCGACATTGAAGGCGACATTTCCGTCGTGGGCCAGGCACGCAACGGCAAAGAGGCGCTCGAAGCCGTGCTCGCGCACAAGCCCGATGTTTTCATCACCGACATTGAAATGCCACACATGAGCGGCCTCGACGTGGCCGCGGAACTCAAGCGGCGCAAGACTGGAACGCGTGTCGTCATCGTGACCACGTTCGCTCGCTCGGGATACCTGCGTCGCGCACTCGAGGCCGGAGCCTCCGGTTATCTGCTGAAAGACATGCGCTGCGAAGAACTCGCCGACGCCGTCCGCCGCGTCCATCAGGGACTGCGCGTGATTCATCCCGAACTCGCGACCGAAGCCTGGGGCGAAATGGATCCACTCACCGACCGCGAGCGGCAAGTGTTGCGCCTGGCCGGCGAAGGCCTGGCCAGCGGCGACATCGCGGGCGAGTTGGGCCTCTCCGACGGCACGGTCCGGAATTACCTCTCCGAAGCGATCAGTAAGTTGGGTGCCAGCAACCGCGTCGAAGCCGCGAGGATCGCGAGGACTAAGGGGTGGTTATGAACTTTGTTGCTCTCGCTCAGAGACATTAGAACGAATTACCTAGGCGCAAGAAAGTTTTTTCGCAGTCGCCAGTCTCGGAGTAAACTCGGCTGTGCCCAACATTTGCCTCACCGCCACTCTGACTTTCTTGATCGCGTTATCGTCCTTCTCCGTTGCCGCCGATTCTACTTCGGAGCTGCCGCAGAAAGCGATCGAACGGTCTCAAATCACGCTGCCTGGTTCACATCCCTTCGTTCTGAAGGCGAAAGTGTCGGAAGGCACCAATCCCGCAAACACGAACTACAACGCAGAAGTTGAAGAATATTGGGTCGCGCCCGACAAGTGGCGACGAGTCGTGAAGACGGCCAGTTTTTCAGAAACGCTTATCGTGAACGGGGGAAAGACGAGCGAGCAGGCTACCGGCGATTATTATCCTAACTGGCTGCGAACCATCGTGGCGGCCATCTTCGAGCCCGGAGATGCATTGAAGGGCGTCGATCTGACGCGTTCATCGGATAACCCGATGATTGGTGGATCCAAGGTCTGCCGACGCTTTACCTATATGGCCGGAGTTGCTCCGGTGAGCAACAAGGTATTCTCAAGCTTCTGTTTCAACGATGGGCTGATCGACTTTGTAGCCAAGCCCGGCTATGAAGCCATTTATAAGAATTACAGAAATTTCGCTGGCAAACAGGTGGCCCGCACGATCAGCGAAACCATAGAGTCAGGAACCCGGGTGGAGGCGAATATCGAAGACCTCACGGAATTAAAGTCGCCCGACGAGGCCATGTTCGGCGTGCAAGACCCGAGCCTTCCACTGCAAACCATCCGAGCAGACGAGCCAACGTTGCGCAGTCTCGCGCTAAACGCTCCTGATATCGTTTGGCCAGCGGTCCACGGTGGCGCAGACAAGGGAACGCTCAGCCTCTACGTTTGCCTCGACCGCAGCGGGCGCGTGCGTGAGATTTACGAGCTGAATTCCAGCAATCCTGGTTTGAGCGACGTGGCTCGCGACCAGGTGATGAAATGGCAGTTCAGAGCTGCATCCAGTCAGGGAGTTCCTGTGCAGGTGGAGTCCATTCTGACTTTTGCGTTCCAAATTGCGACCGGCGGTCCAAAATGAAGTTCAACGAGTTGCGTTGAGGGCTGAAGTCGGCCCCAGGGTTCAGGTTTCGCGCACAATGCCCGCTTCTTCCTTCTTCACCGTCTTATACGCCCAGGCCATGCGGGGGGTGTTGTGGGCGATGCCGATGTGGCCTTCGGGGTTGAGCACGATGATGCCGCCGTGTCCGTTCAGGCGCTGCTTCAGATAGTTCATCGCTTCCTGCGCGGACCACTCGGGCAGATTGCCGGCTTGAATGCGGTCGGCGGTCCACTTGGCCAGCACTAACTTCATGATCGGCTCGCCCCATCCGGTGGTGGAGACGGCGGCGCTCTCGTTGTTCGCGTAGCAGCCGCAGCCGATCAGGGAGGAATCGCCGAGGCGGCCGGGAGCTTTGTTGAGCGTGCCTCCCGTCGAGGTAGCGGCGGCGATGTTGCCGTTGCGGTCGAGGGCGACGGCGCCGACGGTGTCGTGCGAAATGTAGGGCGCAAACAAATCGTTGCCGCTCGGCATGGCGGCGTGCTGTGCGAGGTCGGCGTGATAGGCGCGTAGGCGCTCCACTTCGCGCGGGATGACGAGGTCTTCATTCTTGCAGAGAGCGATGCCATGTTCGGCGGCGAAACGCTCCGCACCTTCTGCGACGAAATAAACGTGCGGACTCTCGCTGAGAATCTTGCGGGCGGCGCGCACGGGATTGCGCAGGCGCTCGACGCATCCCACGCCGCCGGCGCGGAGCGTGGCTCCGTCCATGATGAGGGCGTCGAGTTGAACTTTTCCGTCGCGGTTGAGAAAGCTGCCGCGTCCGGCGTCGAAAGTCTCGTCGTCTTCCATGATGACGACGGCTTCCTCGACGGCATCGACGGCTGTGCCCCCATGCTCGAGTACGCGCCATCCCGCAGCCAGCGCGTTAGTGACGCCGCGGATGTGGGCGTCGACCATGTCATCAGGCATGGCCCACGCGCCCCCATGAACCACCAGAACCGGATCAGTTGGCATTAATACCTCTCGGAAGGCTCTATATTAACATGGCTTAACCGCTACATGCACGAGTTAAGACATTGATAATAATATGCTTAGTATGCAATTGGTGATTAAGGTCAACGCGTTGACTCTAGTTGCAATCGGGCATATTCTAGCTCGATGCAGGAGATCTCTAGCGGCGAAATCATCAAACGGATTCGAGTCGAGAATCCTTGGTGGGAGGGGACCCACAACATCGTTCAGGGCTATCGGAATCTGAAGCCACGTGCATACTTTGAACGCTTCCTTCCACTGGTCAAGAATCTGTCAGTGCGGCGAGCCGTGGTCCTGATGGGTCCTCGTAGGGTCGGCAAAACCGTAATGATTCATCAGGCAATCCAGAGTCTCTTGGACGAGGGTATTTCACCCCAGGCTGTCTGTTATTTCTCAGTCGATCACCCCATTTTCAACGGGTTGAGCTTGGACAAGCTACTCGAATGCTACGGATTGGCAACCGGGATGGACTACCGATCCAGTCAGATCTACGCATTTTTCGATGAAATCCAGTACATGCGTGAGTGGGAGCAGTATCTGAAATCGCTGGTCGATACCTATCCCAACGTAAAGACTTTGGCCTCCGGATCTGCCGCCGCCGCACTGCGACTGAAGAGTGAAGAATCAGGCGCTGGACGCTTCACGGATTTTCTCCTGCCGCCCTTGACGTTTTACGAATACTTGGACCTCCTCGGCAAAACCGGCCTCTTCAAATTATCTCCCGACGACGGGGCGTTCACGGCGATTGACATCGACGAAGTGAACCGTCAGTTTATCGATTACCTAAATGTTGGGGGATACCCTGAAGTCGTTTTTTCGCGTGAGATTCAGTCCGACCCTGGACGCTTTATCAAGAACGACATCATCGACAAGGTCCTTCTGCGAGATCTGCCAAGTCTTTACGGAATCAGCGACATTCAGGAGCTCAACTCCTTATTCACCACCCTGGCTTTCAACACCGCAAACGAGGTTTCTCTTGAAGAGCTATCAAAGAATTCTGGTGTAGCGAAAAACACCATCAAACGCTACATGGAATACCTCGAGGCTGCTTTCCTGATTAAGTTAGTACACCGCGTAGATCGCAACGCGAGGAAGTTTCGCAGGGCCAACTTCTTCAAAGTCTATCTCGCCAACCCGTCCATGCGGGCCGCTCTGTTTGCGCCGATTGATGCGAATGACGAGAGGATCGGGGCGCTTGTAGAAACGGCAGTATTCTCGCAGTGGTTCCATGGACCACCCGCGGTTCTCCACTATGCCCGATGGTCCGGTGGTGAAGTTGATATCGTCTCGCTTGCCTCGGATACCCAGAAGCCTAGTTGGGCAGTCGAGGTGAAGTGGTCGGATCGCTACTGCGATAACCCCGGAGAACTGAAGAGCGTGATTGCCTTCTGCCGTTCGACAAAGTTGCGCGATGTTCTTGTCACTTCCAAAACGAAGGTATCGACGAGTGAGAAAGAGGGAGTGACAATTGAATTCGTTCCTGCCAGCTCATACTGCTTCACGGTCGGATTCAATGCAATTCACAATCAGAGCCTCTCGGTTCATGCGAGAGAGCAAAGCCGCTGAAAGTCGTTTTTGAAACCGAATTGCCTCCGAAGTCACGCGGCTTGGCCGGCTTTTACCGTGGTGGGGGAATCCTGCGTCCGGGTCCAGGTGTAGCGCATGCGGTGGATTACCGTGATGGTGCTTAGGACGGCGATGACCCAGAGGACTGGGGCCATGCGGTTGAAGAGGGCTCCGAGGATTACCAGGACCAGGCGTTCGGGGCGCTCCATGAATCCTACGCGGCAGGAGCCGATGATGCTTTCGGCGCGGGCTCGGGTGTAGCTGACCATGATGGCGCTGACCATGACGAAGGCGGCGAGCACGACCCAGAAGAAGCGTCCGCCACGGGCGTAGAAAACTAGCAGTCCGAGGAATTGGCTGGCGTCGGAGTAGCGGTCGACCACCGAATCGAAGAACGCACCGAAGCGGGTGACGCGGTTAGTGGCGCGGGCGACTTGGCCGTCGACCAGGTCGAAGAAGCCGGAGAAGATGATGACCAGGCCGGCGTAGAAGAACATGCGCTGCTGGTTGTCGGCGTTAGCGGAAGCGAACAGAACGGCGGCCCAGGTGTTGACGAGCAGTCCCATGAAGGTGAGGACGTTGGGATTGATGCGCGAGAGCGCGAGCCAGCGGACGATGGTGTCGAGCAGGACTCCGCAGGCGCGGCCGAAGGCGCTGGTCCAGCTGGGAGCCATTACGCGCCTGCCTTTGTGGGTTCGTCGGCGATCTCGTCGTGGATGGTGCTGAGTTTCAGGATTTCCAGTTCGCGCTTGCCGTTGGGGGAATCGACGATGACTTCGTCCCCGACCTTCTTATTGAGTAACGCGCGGCCGATGGGCGAGGTGGTGGAAATCTTTCCGGTGGCTACGTCGGATTCTTCGCTAGTCACCAGCTTGTATTGCATTTCTTCGTTCTTGGTGTTGTCGAAAATCTTGACGGTGGAACCGAGGCCGACGCGGTCGTGGGGGATGTTGTTCATGTTGACCATGGAGAGGTCGGCGAGGCGCTTGCCGATCTGGCGGACGCGGGCCTTGACGAACTCCTGGCGCTGCTTGGCCATGTGGTACTCGGCGTTCTCGCTGAGGTCGCCGAGGGCGGCGGCCTTCTTGATTTCTTTGGGCAGCTCGTGGATGAGTTCGTGCTCGAGCGCGTCGATCTCGTCCTGCAGTTTTCGTTTGATTGCGTCAGTCATGCCAATACTCACAGCCTTACGGGATTATAAACCTTGAGGAGGGGTGTGGGATCGTGGAGAAAGCTCTTAACCGCTGAGATCGCAGAGAACGGCCGCGGAGTTCGCAGAGAAGAGCCGGTTAGGGACAGGATCAAGGTCAAGGGCGACGGACAGAGCCTGCCCTGAGCGAAGTCGAAGGGAGTGTCCGTCCCACACGGTCAGTTCTTACGCTTGGAATTCGGAGGCTTCGGGGAAGCGGAGTTTGCACTTGGCCAGGGCGGCGGTGAGGATCTCTTCTATTTTGTTCTCTTCGACATTGCGGGCCATGGCCAGTTCGCTGACTAAGAGGTAGCGGGCGCGCTCCAGCATTTTTTTCTCGCGGAAGGAAAGCGGCTTGGCCTGGTGCAGGGCGATCAGGCTCTTGAGGACGCTGGCGACCTCTAGCAACGAGCCGGTACGCATGCGTTCGGAGTTTTCCTTGAAGCGGTCTTTCCAGTCGCCGTTGCTGCCATTTTCGCCGATCGACAAAGCGTCGAGAACTTTCTGGATTTCGCCGTTGCGCACCACGCGGCGCAGGCCAACGCTGCCGGCATTCTGGCAGGGGACCATTACTTTGAGGCTGCTGGCTTTGATGTTGAGAAGGTAAAACCTCTCGACCGTGGCGCCGATCGACCGGCTGCTGATTTGTTCAATAACCCCTACCCCGTGATTGGGATAGACAACCTTGTCGCCGATGTGGAAATTCAAGTCCGTGCTCATGTAAGAAACCCGGGGGAGGCGATAGGTCGTGGAAGAAACGCAATTGTCCTGACTAATGCTACTCCCCGGACGAGTCGAAAGCAAGGACGGCGGAGGGACGCTCTAGTGCAACTGTATGGTCAGGTAAGTGATTGATATGTAAATGCTTAATGGTGAACTGGGGCTCCGATTCGCCGATCTTCGGGCGGGAGGTAGGGCGGCAGGTAGACAGATCTCACGAGTCCAACGCATATAATCGGGCGGTGGATTTCGACCCTAAAGACGAAGATTCGGACGACTCAGAGCAGAGCATTGCCCAAAATGGCACCGCGAGGGCGGTGAGCGCCGGCCGGGTGATGGGCCTCGATGTCGGTTCACGCCGGATAGGAGTCGCGGTGTCGGACCCGCTGGGGATCACTGCCCAGGGCTTGGACACTTTACAGCGTACGACCAAGCGACGCGACTTCGAGCATCTGCAGCGTGTGATTCAGGAATATGACGTGCGAGAGATCGTGGTCGGTCTGCCGCTGCGAATGAGCGGCGAAGGGGGGATTCAGTCGGACAAGATGCTGGTGTTCGCCGAGGAACTGCGCAAGCGGTTTCGGCTGCCGGTGCATCTCTGGGATGAGCGTCTCACCTCCGTCGAAGCCAACCGGTTGCTGCGGGAAACTGATCTCTCGATCGAAAAGCGAGGGAAGGCCGTCGATCGGATGGCGGCGGTGCTGATTCTGCAAGGATGGATGGAGGGCCGACGGCAGGGATGAAGCGGTGTCGGCGACGAGTTGGTTCGCTACGATGGCAGCCGAGCTAGGCCGGTTTGTTCGCAAGTCGGACCTCAAAGGTCGTTCCTACAAGGAGTGCCGGAGGTAGGGAACGATGAGAACAGCAATAGTGACGATAGTTTTATGTCTGACCGCCTTTATTTCACAAGGACAGGAAGCTTGCCGGAATCCAAAGATCGTCAAGACGACCGGAACGGCTGAGTTGAAGGTCACACCAGATCAGGCAGTGGTGCAGCTCGGTGTGGAGCGGCAGAGTGCCATTGCAAAGAGTGCCAAGGCTGCCGTGGCGAACACATCGAGGAAGATTCTCGCAGCGCTCAAAGAATTGAACATCGAAGACAAAGACATCCAGACGGAATACTTATATCTGGAGCCCATGATCGATTACCGAAAGGGCTTGCGCATCACCAACTTCACTGCAGAGCAGTCCTTATCCGTGACCGTTCGCGACCTATCCATGCTGGATGCGGTGATGGACGCGGTCATCTTGGCTGGGGCCAATCACGTCGGGGGAGTCGAATACCGGTCGAGCGATCTTAGGAAATACAAGGACCAGGCACGCGACGCAGCCGCCAAAGCCGCGCGTGAGAAGGCCGAGGCGCTCGCCACGGCGTTAGGAAATCAAATCGGCCACACCTATTCTATCGAAGAGGTGCAACAGGCCGAGGGATACTACGGCGTGGTGGGGGGAGTAGCCGCGAACAAGTTCATGGAAGATGAAAGATCGCGGGCTCCGTCCACAGCTCCGGGCGAGCTAACCATCAAGGCTTCGGTCGTGGTCAGCTTTGATCTGTTGTGACTAGGCCGGAAACCGATCCCTATCTCTTGCGCAGTGCTTTCCGGTACGCCGCCACATTCTTATTGTGTTCGTCGAAGCTGTGGGCGAAGCGGTGGTGGCCCTGGGCGTCGGCGACGAAGTAGTAGTAGTCGCTTTGGGCGGGGTGCATGGCGGCTTCGAGGGCGCTGCGTCCGGGATTGCCGATGGGGCCGGGCGGCAGGCCGACGTTATGGTAGGTGTTATACGGCGAGTGGAACTGCATGTCGGCATGGTGCAAGGCGCCCTGGTAGGTTCCGGCCAGAAGTTCGGCGTAGATGATGCTGGGGTCGGCATCGAGCGCGATGTTTTTTTCCAGGCGGTTGTAGTAGACGCTGGCGACCAGGGGGCGCTCTTCGGCGACGGCGGTTTCTTTCTCGACGATGGAAGCCATGATGACTGTGCGCTCTACGTCATTCGCCGCTCGGTCATGATCTGCGGCCTGAGGCGCGGCGGGGATTGGGTCCGCGACTACTCGCAGCCGCGCATGTGTGGACTCGGCGGTAGCCGGGATCAATCCGATCTGGTGCGCGACTTGCCGGAACTGCTTGACCATGGCCGCGGCCATATCGTGCATCGTCATCATTCGGGAGAATTCGTAGGTGTCGGGGAAGAGGTAGCCTTCTAGAGATTTGGCCTGCGGAGCGATATCGGCGATGAGCGCGGTGTCGGACTGGGCTTCTTTCAGGAAGTCGTTGGCGGAACCAAGGCCTGCGGCCTCGATGGCGCGGGCAATGTCGAACATGGTGAAACCTTCCGGCACGACTACGGTATGGAAGTAGACATCGCCGCGGCGCAGGCGCTTCTGAATGTCGATAATGTTCGACGGCTTGTCGAACAGGTATTCCCCGGCTTTGAGTGAGCGGCCGTGATGGTAGTAGTGCCAGAGGACGAATGCCTCTTCGCTGCGGATGAGGCCGGCGGTCTTGAGTTCGGCGGCAATGCGGTGGGTGGAGTAGCCGGGGCGCAGCAGGACGAACGTCTGCCCGGAAGGCTCGGTGGGCATCAGCACGGCCCAGGCGAACCATCCGGCAAATCCGACGACCGCGACGAGGATGAGCCAGACGATCTTACGCACGTTATTCACAATCCAAGATTCCGGATTCCTGATAGGCAACCTCACGATCACAGTTTAGATGATGCTGGACTGGGGAGTGACCTGACGATAGTGCGACCGTCTTTCGTGCGCTTGGCCGGCTAGGCTGGCAGTAGGGTTCAATTTTGAGTTTCTCAGCGAACTCTGCGGATTTTCTCTGCGGACTCGGCGGTTAAGGTGTTTTGATTGGCTGGAAGAGCAAAGAGCTTTTAACCGCTGAGCGCGCAGAGGCCCCCGCAGAGTTCGCTGAGAAATTCAAATCGAGCCACTACCCGGCGGTCTCTTTCGAAAGTCAGAAGTCTTCGCTTTCTATTCGCGTGGCGGATACGTTCAGCGAGGACCAGTACACTTCAAAAAGCGTCCGCCTTCCATTGTGAACCCTTCTGGGCGCGATATACTCAAATGGACCAGAGGTCATCTTATATCTTGATGAGACGTAGCCGTTTTAGTTGGGTCGCAATCTTGATTCTGGCAGTCCTGTCCTCGACTGGCTGCAGTGTATTCTCGCGGACGCGCCCGGTCGAAGATCTGTACTCGAAGTCCCCGCTCAAAGAATCCACCCAGCAGGGGCTGATCGACAGCATTAACCAGCAGGCCGAGACCATCCACTCGCTGAAGGCGACGGTCGACATTGACAGTTCCGTCGGCGGGCGAAAAAAGGGGCAGGTCACCGATTATAAGGAGATTCGCGGCATCGTGCTGGCGCGGAAGCCGGGTGCGCTGCACATGATTGGACTGGCGCCTATCGTGCGTACGACTGCGTTCGATATGGTCAGCGACGGCCAGGACTTCAAGCTGTGGATTCCGTCGAAGAACAAGTTTGTCATCGGCAAGAACAATGTGGGCACCCCGAACACCGACCAGCCGATGGAGAACATTCGTCCGCAGAATATTTATGAGGCGCTCCTGATCCGCCACATTGATCCCGAAACCGAGATTGCGGTGCTGGAGAACGGCTATGAGACCTTGCATGATGACAAGGGACGTCGCATCCTGCAGGATGATTACGAGCTGACCGTGATTCAGAAGTACGATAAGGGCTGGCGGCTGGAGCGCAAGATTATTTTCGGGCGCATCGACCTGAAGCCGCACCGGCAGTTCATTTACAGTGAGGATGGCAGCGTGGCGACCGACGCCCACTACGCCGAGTACAAGGATTTTGACGGGATCAGCTTCCCGTCACGAATTGAGATAAACCGGCCGCAAGAGGAATACGACTTCACGCTGAACATGCTGAAAGTGGAGATTAACCAAGAGTTGAAAGATGAGCAGTTCGTGCTGGAACAGCCGCCGGGGGCGGTGGTGGAGCATCTGGATCGTCCGCACTCGAGCTTGGCGATGCCGCTGGGACAGAAACAGTAGGCGCATTCGGCCGCCTGAGAGTCAAAATCCCCACCCTCTCGCGAAAGGCGCGAGAAGGGTGGGGCACCCAACTTCAAAATTATGATGAACAAAATGGTTGTGGCCAATCTGGTGCATCGGCCGACGCGGTCGTTTATCGCGATGAGCGCGATAGCGCTTGAAGTCACCATGATTTTGATGGTGGTGGCGCTGTTCTATGGATTGTTGAACGGATCGAAGGAGAGCCAGCTCGGCGTGGGAGCTGACCTGATGGTGATGCCGCCGGGGGCGTCGTCGGTCATAGGCCTGACTGGCGCGCCGATCCCGATCAAGGTGGGCGACAAACTTCGTCAGGTGCCCCACGTGGCCTCGGCTGTTCCAGCCGTTTGGTGGTTCACTTCGAAGCCGCTGGAGATCATCTACGGGATTGACCTGGCCAGCTATGACACGCTGCCTCCCAAGTTCCGCTATCTGTCGGGAGGTCCGTTTCAGGGGCCTTATGACGTGATCGTGGACGATTACTTTGCCGGCATGAATCACACGAAAGTGGGCGACAAGATTGAGATCCTGAACCACGACTTCCGCATTTCCGGCATCGTTCCGCACGGAAAGGGCTGCCGCAAGTGCCTGCCGATGGCAACCCTGCAGGACCTGGTAAGCGCACAAGACCGCGCTTCCGTGTTCTACGTCAAGGTGGATAATCCTGCCAACGCGGATCAAGTAGAAAAGGCGATCGAGGAGATACCGGGCATGGAAAAATATTCCGTTCGCTCCATGCCGGAATTTCTTTCGACCATGACGCCCGACAATCTCCCGGGATTTGATCTCGCCATCAAAGTCGTGATCGGCGTGGCCGTGGTGGTTGGTTTTCTGGTGATCTTTCAGTCGATGTACACGGCGGTGATGGAGCGGACGCGCGAGATTGGAATTTTGAAATCGCTGGGCGCTTCGAAGTGGTACATCGTGAACGTGGTGCTGCGGGAAACGGTACTGCTGGCTATCGCTGGAATCGTTGTGGGGATCATCCTTAGTTTTGTGACGCGGCGGGTAATCATGTTCGAGAAGCCGGTGCTGCGGCTGTTCTGGAGTAACGATTGGGTGCTGCGCGCGGCGGTGATCGCGGTGGTGGGCGCGCTGGCGGGAGCGTTGTATCCGGCGTGGAAGGCGGCGCGGAGGGATCCGATTGAGGCGCTGGCTTACGAGTAGGGTCTATCTTCAACACATATTGTCATCCTGAGCGAAGCGAAGGACCTCTGCAATTTCTGCGACGGAAAATTGCATAGATCCTTCGGCGCCAAAAAGCGGCGCCTCAGGATGACATTGGGATAGATGACATCTGGAAGTTGGCTAGTTTTGCCCTTCCAAGCCAGCGCGCCTGAGCAGGCGGCGCAGGCCTCGCTCTCCTGCGGAGCCGCGTTGTTCGGCGGCGATGTTGCCGTCTCTATCGATCACTACGTAGATGGGATAGACCTGGGCGTTGTACATGGCGGCGAGGTTGGTGTCTTTGGTGAGTACGATCGGGACCGTGCGGGGATGGTCGACGAGATATTTCTTCACTTTCTGATCCGGCTCGAGAACGTCGACGGCGAGTACGATTAATCCCTTCCCGCTGAATTCCTTCGCAATGTCGTCGACCAGCGACGCTTCCTGTTCGCAGTATTTGCACCAGGTGGTCCAGAACTCGAACAGAACCACTTTGCCTTTGATCGATTCGTTGTTGAATTGCTCGCCGGTGGTGGTTCTGGCGCGGAAGCGCGGCGCGGGGTCGCCGGTTTCGTCTCTGGCCTGGGCATGACTCAGGGAAACGAAAGCTGCCAGCAGGAGGATGCTGGGCAGACACGCCGATAGGGGCTTGCGTACGAGCATATCGCGCCGAAACATGGCGGAGAATATAGCACAGGAGTACTGAATAAGTGATCGACTGCGCGGGCGAGACGCCCCCGCGACAGCCGGCGGGACGCCGGCGCTACACGAAACTAGAGGCGCCGGATTTTACTTTCCGGCGCCTCTTTGACTTTGTGCTTGACTTATTGCGGGCCGAAATATTGGACGTGGACGTACGTCCCCAGCCGCGGGTTGTAGGCGAGATACCAGCCGTCATGGTCGGGATCTTCGTAGATCACGACCTGGTCGCTGTCCCAGAGCCAGTCACTGCACAGGGCAAGGTCAAAGGAGGCGACGCCGAAAGCGAAGCCGCCAAACCAGAAACGGGAAGGACCGCCTCCGCCAATGCGCCATACATGGCCGCGGCCGAAGCCGCCGGTGAATCGGCCATGCTCAAAAGGATGATCGACGTGGAAGCGGGCATCATCGCGTCCGGCGTCGTGGCCGACCCAGGTGCCGTCGTGGTGAACGTGAGGAGCTTCGGGATGGCCTTCCCGATCGCGGCCGGGGGCGGGTCTGGCCGGCGTGCCGCGCACCGGCGCGGGACCATGTTTGGGAACGTATCCGCCACCGACGGCGTGGCCGCCACCTCCGCCGTGGTTACCGTGTTGCGCCAGGGCCGGGACGGAAAAGATCACAGCTACAGCCAAAACTGAGGGGAGTACTTTCATGAGTAACCTCCAACGGATACCTTACCACTGGGTGCTTTTGAAGGAACAGATCGTTGACAATTCTTTGCAGATTACGCTATCGTAAAGACTTTGGTGGTCGTGTGGTTGCCCGCCTGATGGCCTGGCGTCCTCGCCGGGGAATCAACGAGCGGTCTTCTTTCGCAGCCTTTATTCAATCTGGGAGAAATCTGATGTCAACCTATTTCCCTTCACCGGGGGAAATTGTGCGCAAGTGGTACGTCGTGGATGCGAACGGGCAAACGCTCGGGCGCCTCGCTTCGCAAGTGGCGCGCATCCTCATGGGAAAAGAAAATCCGCAGTACACACCGTTTCTGGATACCGGCGATCACGTGATCGTGGTCAACGCCGAGAAGATCAAGACCACCGGCATGAAGGCCGAGCAGAAGCAGTATCACCACTACACCGGGTATCCCGGCGGCATGCGCACCGAAGATTTCAAGAAGCGCATGGTGCGTCGGCCGGAGTTGGTGATCGAAGATGCCGTGCGGCGCATGCTGCCGAAAAACAAGCTGGCGGCGCACATGCTTTCGAAGTTGAATGTGTACAAGGGCGACAAGCATCCGCACCAGGCGCAGAAGCCGCAGGATTTCAAGCTGGAAGTGCGCGAGTATAAGGCGCGGAAGGTTGCGGTTAGTTAGTTCTGAGTCGCGAGTCGTTAGTAGCGAGCGAAAAGCAGGTTCCTCACCGCCGCTTCGCGCCGGTTCGGAATGACAGGGTTTTCACTAGGGTTTCGAGTCAGAGATTAGGCATGCAGCTTCTGTTTTCGCTAGAAGCTAGCAGCTAGGAGCTAGAAGCTAAATGGCTGAATTAGTTCAATATTACGGAACGGGACGCCGCAAGACGGCGATTGCCCGTGTGTATTTGCGTCCGGGCAGCGGCGATTTCACGGTGAATGGGCGCGCCTTTGAGGAATATTTCGTGACTCCGGCACAGCGCTCGGCGGCGAAGTCTCCGCTGGCGTCTTCGGAGATGGCGGCCACGTTCAACGTGATTGCCAGCGTGCTGGGCGGCGGCGTGCGCGGTCAGGCGGACGCGGTGAAGTTGGGCATTGCCCGCGCCCTGATGCAGTTCAATGTCGAACTTCGCAAGAAGCTGAAGGCCGAGGGCATGGTCAGCCGCGATTCGCGCGGCAAAGAGCGCAAGAAGTACGGGCAGAAGGGCGCCCGCAAGCGCTTCCAGTTCTCGAAGCGCTAGTTGCGAGTACCGAGTCCTGAGTCGCGAGTTGCGAGCAGGACCGAGATTCCTCCGCCCCTCGCGTTGGCTCGGGGGTCGGAATGACAAGGTTTTTGGGTTAGGTTTTGATTTGGCTGAGAGCTGATGGCTGAAAGCTGACAGCTTGTTTTCAGGTGTTCAATTCTTCCCGTGCCTCGCGGTGCGGGGCGGGAATGGCAATCCGGAGCGGCACTACGGCGCAAAGGATGCAGACTAAAGAGGAGGTTCATTGGCGACAATTACCATGAAGGAGTTGCTCGAAGCGGGCGTCCACTTCGGGCATCAGACCAAGCGCTGGAATCCTAAGATGAAGGAATTCATCTTCGGTGAGCGCAACGGGATCTACATTATCGATCTGCAGAAGACGCTGAAGATGTTCAAAGAAGCGTCGAAGTTCGTGCAGGATCTGGCCAATGACGGCCGGATTGTGCTGTTTGTCGGCACCAAGCGGCAGGCGCAGGACGCGATTGCCGAAGAAGCGCAGCGTTGCGGGATGTTCTACATCAACCAGCGCTGGCTGGGTGGGCTGCTGACCAACTGGATCACGGTGCAGAAGTCGGTGAAGCGGTTGAAGGAGCTCGACGAGATGGCCACGGATGGCCGCTACGAGCTGCTCCCCAAGAAAGAAGTCATCAAGCTCGAACGCGAGCGCAAGCATCTCCAGGCCAACCTGGCGGGCATCAAGAACATGAGCCGGTTGCCGGACGCGATTTTCGTGATTGATTCAAATAAGGAACAGATTGCGGTGCGCGAGGCCCGCAAGCTGGGCATTCCGGTGGTCGCGGTGGTCGATACCAATTGCGACCCCAGCGAAGTGGATTATGTGATTCCCGGCAACGACGACGCGCTGCGGGCGATCCGGTTGTTCACCTCGAAGATTTCGGAATCGATTGCCGAGGGCGCGCAGCTGATGACCGACAAGCAGGTCGCCGACATGCAGGCGGCTTCGGATGCGGCGCAGGCGGCTACCGACGCGGCCAGTGAGTACGTCGCGGCAGAAGCTGCGGTCGACGCGACGGAAGACATCAGCATGGAGCAGGTGCTGGGTCCGGGAACGCACAAGAAGCCGGCCGCGACTGAAGAGGCTGAGCTGCCGAAGGTTGAGAGCCAGACGGTTTAGAGCGGTCGTTGGTCGGGTTGGGAAGGGCACGGCTTCAGCCGTGCCGCCAAGAGCCAACTAAAGAACAGGGCTTCAGCCCCTGAGGTTGGTAAAAACCGGGCTTTGGAAAACAGACCCGCGCGGGTCGTTCTTATAGATCTCCCGGCGCGGGTCGAAATTTATAGGGCGGCATCTAATCTGCGAAGGAATTTAATATGGGCACTACTATGGCAAATATTTCGGCAGCACAAGTGAAAGAACTCCGGGAGAAGACCGGAGCTCCGATGATGGATTGCAAGCAGGCCCTGACCGAAGCCAAGGGCGACATGGAGCAGGCGGTCGTGATTCTGCGCAAGAAGGGCGTTTCGGTGGCCGCCAAGAAGGCGACGCGCGTGACCAGCGAGGGATCGGTGGGGCATTATATTCACGCCGGCGGCAAGATTGGTGTGCTCGTCGAAGTGAATTGCGAGAGCGATTTCGTGGCCCGCACGGAGGATTTCAAGGAACTGGTGCACGAAATCGCGATGCACATTGCGGCCAGCGATCCGAAGTACGTACGCAAGGAAGACGTCACGGCGGCGGACTTTGCCCGCGAGAAGGACATCTTCCTGGATCAGGCGATCAAGAGCGGCAAGCCCGCCAACATCGCGGAGAAGATGGTTACCGGCAAGATGGAAAAGTTCTACGAAGAGGTTTGCCTGCTGGAGCAGCCCTTCATCAAGGACCAGACCATTTCGATCGCGCAACTCATCGCGGCCAAGGTCGGCAAGCTGGGCGAGAACATCGCAGTGCGGCGCTTCGCGCGCTTCAAGGTGGGCGACGCGGGCGAGACCGTAGCCGTGACGAAGCCTACAGAGCCGAAAGGCGAATAATTCAGGGCGCCCGATGGGCGCCCTTTTTTTGTGCTTGCGGCGCGGGCGGGACGCCCCCGCGACAGCCGGCGGGACGCCGGCGCTACAATTAAAGCGGCGCTACGAGATCCCTCATGACTGCGACCCCTGCCTTCAAACGCGTACTACTCAAGATTTCCGGAGAAGCCCTGGCTGCTAATCAGGGATTTGGTGTGGACACGGCGCGCATCCATGAAGTCGCCGCTGAACTTGCGGACGTTCATAAACTTGGCGTGCAACTCGCGATAGTGGTGGGCGGAGGCAATTTTTTCCGCGGCGTCGCCGACCAGGCCAAAAATATGGACCGCGTCTCCGCCGACCACATGGGCATGCTGGCCACCGTGATCAATGCGCTGGCGCTGCAGGATGCGCTGGAGAAGCAGGGCGTGTACACGCGGGTACAGTCGGCGATCGAGATGAAGCAAGTCGCGGAGCCGTTCATCCGCCGGCGGGCGATTCGCCATCTGGAGAAGGGTCGCGTCGTCATCTTCGCGGGAGGCACGGGCAATCCCTACTTCTCGACCGACACGGCGGCATCCCTGCGCGCCATGGAAATCAAGGCGGAGGCGATTCTCAAGGCGACGCGCGTGGATGGCATCTACGACGCCGATCCGCTTAAAGTGGACGGCGCAAAAAAGTTCAACCACATCTCTTACATGGAAGTTCTGAAGCTGGGCCTCAAAGTGATGGACTCTACGGCCATCAGCCTGTGCAAGGACAACAATCTGCCCATCATCGTCTTTAACCTGAACCACCACGGCAACATCCGCCGCGTGCTGCTGGGCGAGAAGATTGGATCGACGGTAAGCGCGTAGTACTTGGCCACGGATTTTCACGGATTCACACGGATTCTCTAAGGTTTGCATCCGTGAAGATCCGTGGAAATCCGTGGCCAGCTTTCTGTTGGGTTTATAATTCCACGTTTTGATTCTGCAATGATTGGGAGCTGATCACTATGGCGCAAGCGACAATGGCAGGCATCGCCGGTCTGAAGGAAACCTACGTCCACCTCAAGACGCGCATGGACAAGGCGGTCGAAGATTTCCGCAAGGCGATGGCGGGCGTGCGGACGGGGCGGGCTTCGGTGCACATGCTGGATAACGTCACGGTGGACTACTACGGCTCCCAGATGCCGCTGAATCAGGTGGCGCAGGTGCATGCGCCCGAGCCGCAGCTGATCACGGTGCAGCCGTTCGATGCGTCGCAGTTGGGGGCGATTGAAAAGGCGATTCGCTCCGGGGATATGGGATTGAATCCGATGAACGACGGCAAGCTGATCCGCGTGCCGGTTCCGCCGCTGACGCAGGAGCGCCGCCAGGATATGGTGAAGCACCTGCACAAAGTTCTCGAAGAGCATCGCACTGCGGTGCGCAACATTCGACGCGACGGCAACGACGCCATCAAGAAGGCGCTGAAGGACAAGAAAATTTCCGAGGACGAAGAGAAGCGCTCGCTGGATGAGATTCAGAAGCTGACCGACGGCGAGATCAAGAAGATGGAAGAGATGAGCAAGGGAAAAGAAAAAGAAGTGCTGGAACTGAAGTAGGTCAACTTCTTTCGCCGCGGATCTGCGCAGATTCTCGCGGATAGACAAAGGCTGGCAGGAAACGCCGCGTGCGCATTATCCGGTTTTCAGCCTCCTACTGATTTTATCTTCCTGATCCGCGTTGATCCGCGTAAATCCGCGGCGAAAGAAGTTGTCCGAGGACGGCTGTCCCCACATCCCTATTGGTTTCCACCTCCCCTATATAATCGAAGTCGATGAAGCAGGTCGTCCATGCCGCTTGTCCGCACGATTGCCCGGATGCTTGCGGGGTGTTGATTACCGTGGAGAACGGACGGGCTACGCGGATTCAGGGGGATCCGGAGCATCCGGTGACTCGCGGGTTTTTGTGCGCCAAGGTGGCGAAGTATCTGGATCGGGTGTATTCGCCGGATCGGGTGCTGTATCCGATGCGGAGGGTTGGACCTAAGGGGCCCGCGGCTGGCGCCACACGAACCGGAAATCAGGCTTGGCAGAGGATTTCATGGGATCAGGCGCTGGACGAAATCGCTTCGCGCTTTCGGGCGATTTCGGCGGAGTATGGCAGCGAGGCGATTTTGCCTTATTCGTTCGGCGGAACTCTTGGCGCGCTCAACAGCGCGTCGATGGACCGGCGATTTTTCCACCGGCTGGGCGCGTCGCAACTGGAGCGGGCAATCTGTTCGGCTGCCGGTGAGGCGGGGCTGGAGTCGGTTTACGGCGTGAAGCTCGGGACCGATCCGGAGCAGTTTCGCCATTCCAAATACATCATTGCGTGGGCATCGAATATCCACGCCAATAACGTTCACTTGTGGCCCTTCATCGTGGAGGCGCAGCGCAACGGCGCCAAGTTGGTGGTGATCGATCCCTACAAGACGCGTACCGCGGCATGCGCCGATTGGTACTTGCCGATTAATCCGGGCACAGACGCGGCGCTGGCGCTGGGAATGATGCACGTCATCATCGGCGAGAATCTGCACGACGCCGACTATGTTTCGAAGTACACGCTGGGCTTCGAACAACTGCGCGAGAAGGTGAAAGAGTATCCGCCGGAGCGGGTAGCGCAGTGGACGGGGATCCCCGCCGCCGACATTCGCAAGCTGGCGCGCGAGTACGCTACCGTCCGCCCGTCGGTGATTCGCTTGAACTACGGTGTGCAGCGCTCGGAGGGCGGCGGGATGGCGACGCGGACCATCTGCATGCTGCCCTGCATCACGGGTGGGTGGAAAGAAATTGGCGGCGGATTGCAGATGTCGACCAGCGGAGCGGCGGCTTTCAACACTGAGGCGCTGAAGCGCCCTGACCTGATGAAAACCGCGCTGGGCCGCAACGCGCGCACCATCAACATGGTGAAACTTGGGCGGGTGCTCAACACGGAGAACGATCCTCCGGTGAAGGCTTTGTTCGTCTATAGTTCGAATCCGGCGGCGGTTTGTCCGGAGCACAACGAAGTGGTTCGCGGCCTGCTGCGGCCGGATCTCTTCACGGTAGTACACGAGCAGTTTTTTACCGACACGACGGACTATGCCGACATCGTGCTGCCGGCGACCACCTTTTTTGAGCACAAGGACCTGCAAAAAGCGTACGGGCATTATTATGTGCAGGTTTCGAATCAGGCGATCGCGCCGCTGGGGGAGTGCCGTCCGAATGTGGAGCTGTTCCGCGCGCTGGCGCTGCGCATGGGCTTCGAGGATGATTGCTTCCGCGAGACCGTCGACGACATGATCGACCTCGCGCTGGATTCGAAGGACCCTTGGATGGAGGGGATTAGCCGCGAGCGGCTGGAGTTGGGGCAGGTGAGACTGAACTTTGAGCCTCAGAAAGACGCGGGCGGGGGCGCCCGCGCCACACAGCCGGCTCCATTTCTTCCGTTCGCGCAGGGTGGGTTTCGCACGCCTTCGGGGAAGGCGGAGCTTTATAGTGAGGCGGTGGGGGCGCTGGGGCTGGATCCGGTTGCGGACTTCACTCCTCCAACCGAGTCGCGGAATGGAAGGTCCGAGAGAGCGCTTCCCCTGGAACTGCTGGCGCGCAAGAGCGACAACTTCCTGAATTCCACGTTTTCGAATGTGGGTTCAGTGCAGGAGATGGAAGAAGCCGGGTTGTTGGAGATTTGTGCCGCGGACGCCCGGGCGCGCGGCATCGCCGACGGCGACCAGGTTCGCGTATTCAACCGCCGGGGTGATATTGTGCTGAAGGCACGAGTTGACGGCAAAGTTCAGCCAGGAGTTGTCTCCGCCAGACTCAATTGGGCGAAGATGACTCCCGGTTTTCAAAGCATTAATGCCCTGACCTCAGAAAAACTTACGGACATGGGCAACTCGGCTACGTTTTATTCCGTCTTGGTTGAGGTAGAGTTATCCAAGCCATCCTCATGAAGCAACCGCGGGTTTTGCCGATCGGGTCAGGCCGGCTGGGTTGAGCGTGTTGATCGGGAGCAAACGAGTTTGACCCAAAATTGACTTGAACCGAATTTGAATCAGAAAGATTTGAACCTGGAAAGCTTGACCCGGAAAGAGTTGCGGCTTTGGACGCTTTTCTGTGCGCTACCGTATAATGGCTGTTTTCTCACATCCCAGAGGCTGAGGTCGTAGCGATTCCTTTTCGCTTTCATTCGGAGAACCTTGTTGTGCCTGACCGCCCCTGCCTTCTGGGGGCCGCTTCGGTGCCATCTCCTTCATTTCAACGGCCTTGGCCGAGGGTGGGGCGGAGTGTGTCCGGATTTTGCCTGGCACTCACCGCGTTGCTGGCCACCCTGTCGCTGATGACCGTCGGCCAGGCTTGGGCACAGAGCGACGTGATTTCGGAGATTAACGTCAGCGGCAATCGCCGCATTCCCGCCGAAACCATTAAGTCCCGCATTTTCGTCAAGCCCGGGGACATCTACGACACCGCAGCCCTGGAACGCGACTTCAATTCGCTGTGGAATACCGGTTACTTCGAAGACATTAAGATATTGCGCGAGCAGACCCCCAAAGGCTGGCGCCTGATCTTCCAGGTGAAAGAAAAACCGACGATCCGAACCATTGACTACGCCGGCGCCAGTTCGGTTTCCAACAGCGACATCCTCGACCGGTTCAAGCTGGATAAAGTGGGACTGGTGGTGGAGAGTCAGTACGATCCCACCCGCATCAAGAAAGCGGAAGTTTCCATCAAAGGTTTGCTGGCTGAACATGGGCGGCAGTTCGCCACGATTCGCACCGAAGTGCGGCAGATTCCGCCGGCCGCGGTTGGAATCACCTTCGTGATTAAGGAAGGACCGAAGGTCAAAGTCGGCAAGATCACGTTCGTAGGCAACAAGAACATCAACGCGCGAATTCTTCGCGGCGCAATGAAGAACTTGAAGCCGGTGGGCATTCCCCACTCCATCTTCCTGGAAGCTCTTTTCGCCAAGACCTACGACGCCACCAAGCTGGAAGAGGACACGGAGCGGGTGCGGGCGGAATACCAGAACCGCGGCTACTTCAAGGCCGGGGGCGGCGACCCAAAGACCGAAATCCATGACACCGGACACAAGGGACCGCACATTCCGCTGATTCAGTCGGGCCCGGGCAAAGCGGTGGATATTACGATCCCGATCGACGAAGGTGAAAAGTACCGGCTGGGCAAGATCACTTTCAAGAACAACAAGGCCATTTCCAACGTGGCCGCGCTGCGCTCGCTGTTCCCGCTGAAAGACGGAGACATTTTCAGCCGCGACAAGATCGCCAAGGGCCTGGAGGCTCTGCGCAAGGCTTACGGCCAGTTTGGCTATATCAACTACACGGGTGTTCCCTCCACTACCTTTGACGACGACAAGAAGCTGGCGTTTCTGGAGATCGACGTTGACGAAGGCAAGCAGTTCTATGTCCGGCGCATCGAGTTCGTGGGCAACACCACCACGCGCGACAAAGTCATCCGCCGCGAACTGGCGCTCGAAGAAGGCGGGGTTTACAACTCGATTCTGTGGGAGCGCAGCCTGCTCCGGCTGAATCAGCTTTCTTATTTCGATCAGCTCAAACCCGACGACCCGAACGTAACCGAGAAAAAGCTGGACGAGAAAAATGGCCAGGTGGACCTCACGCTGAAGGTCCACGAGAGGGGCAAGAACAGCATCGGCCTCAACGGCGGCGTCAGCGGGCTGGAGGGAGCCTTCATCGGGCTGAATTACTCGACCAATAACTTCCTGGGACGCGGCGAAACCTTGAACGTACAGATCAGTCTGGGCAACTTGGCACGAAGCGTAATGTTCGGCTTCACCCAGCCCTACATGTTCGATCGCCCGCTGCAGCTCGGTGTCAGCGTATTCGGCAACAAGATCAGCTTTAACCAGGCGCGGCAGCTTTCCATCTTCAGCGGGCAGAATTTGAATCTGCCGAGCGCGCAGTTGCAAAATCTGCAGAACTACTCGCAGTCCAGCGTGGGCTTTAACACCTCGCTGAGTTATCCGCTGCGGCGCTCGTTCAAGCGGCTCGGCATCACGTATTCGTTGGACCGGTCCACTCTGATTCCGCTCAGCACGGCATCGAAGAGCCTGTTCGATTTCATCGCATTTCGGGGCATCTCCGGGCCGAACGCGGTGAATGGAATCATCACCAGCAAGATCTTCCCCAACTTCTCGTTCAATACTCTCGACAGCGGAATCTCGCCGCACCACGGGCATCAGATGACTCTGGGGATGGAGCTTGCCGGACTGGGCGGTACGGTCCGGTCTATCCGGCCGATCGTGCAGTACAAGCAGTTCGTTCCGATGCAAAAGGGGCGCAACGCCCTGGGCTTTACCATCAACGGGTCGTTTATCAGCGGCTTTGGGGGCCTGGTTGCGCCGCCGTTCCAGCGCTTCTTCATGGGGGGTGAAAACGACATTCGAGGTTTCGACATCCGGTCGGTGTCGCCGGTGGCGTTCCTGCCCAGCTCGAATGTCATCACGCTGACTAATCCTGACGGCACGCCAGTTCCGAAAAACCCGGCGAATCCGCGGCTGGGGAATTGGACCGTTCCGATTCCGGTGGACCAGATCGTATTCCCCGGCGGCGATCTCAGTGTCTGGACGAACCTGGAATACCGCATCACGATTGCCGGGCCGGTGGCGATCGCTCCCTTCATCGACGCGGGCATCGACCCGGTCATCCGGCGCTCGCAATTGCAGATTGCGCAGGTGCAATATGATCAGGTGATTGGCACGGCATTCGGATGCGCGACCCTCGATGCCGGCTACAATTGCCAGGGTGGAAAAATTCTGAGTCCGACACCTTCGAACGATCTCCAGATCCTGGGCCAGACGAACTGGAGGCCGCGCGCCTCGACCGGCCTGGAATTGCAAATGTTCCTGCCGGTAGTCAATGCTCCGTTCCGAATTTATTGGGCGTACAACCCCCTGCGGCTGGACAGTCAGGCGACCCCGCCGATTCCGATTACGCGGTCCATGTTCCCGGCAAACGCGGCGGGGGACTACACCTATCATCTCGCGGTGAATACTTATGCTCCCAGTTTCATGTTGAGGGAACCGCGGAAAACCTTTCGGTTCACCGTGGCGACGACGTTCTAGGGATTCTTGTGCGGCAAGGGTTGTTTGACGGCTTGGGAGTAAGGTCTCTATAATACTGGTGATCCACGTCATGAATTAGCTGTCAGGTGGACGACGCGCCCGCAAGCTGGCGTGTGATGCTGGCGTGTGATGCTGGCGATCGATGCTGGCGATCGATGCTGGCGATCGATGCTGGCGATCGATGCTGGCGATCGTTGACGTTGGCGATCTAAGAGCGCCCCGATGGCGGCCGCTAGCGCAGCGGAGACCTCATTCAGTGCACAGCCCAGCAGTGCGGCCCAGCGTTGACTGAAAAAGGCGATCTGAGCAGCAATCAGAGAACGACAAACGAAATTCATTCCCGGAAGCATGCTCTGACGAGCATGTACCAAGGAGTTCAAACCGATCCAATGACAAGCAAGTTCCTGCGAATTCTTCTGGCCGTTGCGGTTACCTTCACCATTTCCGCCTTGGCCCAAACCGGCAGCGCCGCCACACCGTCCAGTCCCGCCGCCACGCCTGCCAACCCCGCCCCTTCAGCGCCTGCGCCCAACACCGGCACCAAAGTTGGGGCCATCAACATGGAAGCGGCGATCTTCGGGAGCAATGAGGGAACGCGTGACCTCGAAGCCGTGCAAAAGAAGTTCGAGCCCAAGCGGAACGAACTGAAAAGCCAGGGCGACGAACTGGAAGCTCTGAAGAAGCAACTGACCACGCAAGAGGGCAAGCTCAATGAGGATGCGGCTGCCACCCTGAAAAAGCAGATCGAAAGCAAGCAAAAGCTTTACGAACGCGCGGTGCAGGATGCCCAGGAAGACTACGGAAATCAGAACCAGGAGATCTTCAGCCGCCTCCTGCCGAAAGTCGCTCCAGTCATCATCAAGTACTCGCAGGACAATGGCTTTGGCATGATCATCGATACGTCAAAGCAGTGGCCGCAGGGTCCGGTGCTGATGGCGGGCGAGGCTTTGGATATTACCAAGGCGGTGGTGGACCTTTACAACGCGCAGTCGGGCGTAGCTGCACCAACGGGCGGAACCACAAAGCCGGCCGCTCCGAAGTCCGGAACTGGCGCGGGAGCCGCGAAGCCCCCGGCGCCTAAGCCGGCTGAGCCACCGAAGCAATGAGCTACTGAAGCGAAAAAGCCGGACACCTCCGGTGTCCGAAAAGTTCCAGCAGGCCGCGTGAAAACGCGGCCTTTTTTATTTGTGGCGGCATCGCCCGCGTGCGCTTTCGTGGTGTCCATAGCAGCAAACAGATTTCAAGCTGGAGGACACCATGGTTGAAAATGCCGCGTTGAATACACTATTTACCGACAGTATGCTGGAAACTTCCTGGGCCCAACGCGCCCGCCGCAGTTGGACCACGCTGACTTCTTTTGGATTGCAGGTGCTGGCTCTGGGGCTGCTGCTTTTGTTGCCTGTGCTGAAGACGGTTGGCTTGCCGTCGGCGCGTACCGTCTCGACCCCGATTACGCTCGGCCGGCGATCTCCAATGCCGCTGGCGGCTTCGCCGCGAACCGCGGCGCCGTCTGTCGTTCGGAACAACGCCGTTGCTCCGATATTCGTGCCCAACGGGCGCGTGCTGAGGACCACACCCACCGCGGACGATCCCTCGCTGCAGCCGACTGGTCCCGGCGGCGACCCGTTGGGGTCCGGTTTCCCCACCGGTTCGCCGGACGGTGCTCTCATGCCGCTGATCAGCGGGACCAATGTAGTGCCAGTTCTTCATCCGACCGTCACTCACGCCGTCCGCACTTCTTCGATGCTGGAGGGCAACTTGATTCGTCGCGTCGAGCCGGTGTACCCGCAGATGGCGAGGAACGCGCGCATTCAGGGCCCTGTGGTCTTGTCCGCCCTCATCGACAAAGCTGGGGCCATCGAGAACCTGCACGCTCTCTCCGGACATCCGATGCTCGTGCCGGCTGCGATCAGTGCCGTAAGCCAGTGGCGCTACCGACCGTATATTCTGAACAGCGAACCCATCGAAGTGGAGACGCAGATCACCGTGAATTTCGTGCTATCAGGAAACTAAGGCTGTAAAGCCGCGCGCTGTAGCCGTATTTGGGGGGTGCCCCATGTCTCGCCTCTTTTGCGAGACATGGGATTTTCGGTGACGAGCGTCGCTAGCATCTTCAGAACTACGGGATTTTCGCGGGAGTAGCCCTGGCGTAACCTGGGTGCGCCGACTTCGCCCGTTATAATCGCGAAAGTGGCGACCACAGCAGAAATCCTGAGCCGCGTGGCAACGCGCCCCACCTGGGCGGAAGTCTCCTTGTCCACGCTGCGGCAAAACTTTCGCACCGTGCAGAAGCACGTGGGCGCGAGCGTAACCGTGTGCGCAGTAGTGAAGGCCGACGCTTATGGTCACGGCGCGGTCGAGTGCTCGCGCGCGCTCGAGGCGGAAGGCGCGAAGTGGCTAGGCGTCACCTCGCTCGATGAGGCAATTCCCTTGCGCGAGGCGGGCGTGCGCGCCAACATTCTTTTGATGACTGGCTTCTGGCGCGGCGAAGAGAGTGAAATTATCCGTCTGCACCTCACGCCCACGGTCTGGGAGCCCTGGCATATCGAAACCCTGGAAACCGCAGCAGCCGCGCTGGGCGTGGCGCGGCAGCCCGTGCACTTGAAAGTAGATACTGGCATGGGCCGCCTGGGCGTGAGCGTCGAGCAACTCCCCGGTGTGCTCGCGGCGTTACAAGCGGCGAAGCATTTAGTACTCGAGGGACTGTCGACTCACCTGGCGTCCTCGGAAATCATGGACGCGCCTTCAGTCGCGGAACAGGAACGCAGCTTTGACTCAGCCCGACGCATGGTGCGCGAAGCGGGCATGGAGCCGGTGTTTGTGCACATGGCGAATACTGGCGCCGTAATTTCGCGGCGGGAAACCTGGAACAGCATGGTGCGTCCCGGGGTCGCGCTTTACGGCTACTACTTGCCGTTTCAGCGCGCCGGACGCGAAGTCAGCGGCGGCACACTGCGCTTGCCCGTGAAACCGGTGTTGACCTGGAAGACTCGCATCCTGTCGTTGCGCAACTTCGGAGCAAATCAGCCGCTGGGCTACGGCGCGACCTACGTGACCAAAGCTCCGGCGCACGTTGCCGTGCTGCCAGTCGGCTATGCCGATGGATACAACCGCCAGCTCTCCAACCGCGGCCGTGTGATTGTGCGCGAACATTACGCGCCAATCGTGGGCCGCATCTCGATGGACCTCACGCTGGTAGACGTTACCGGCATTCCGGGCATTGCCGTAGGAGATGAAGTGATCCTGCTCGGCAGCGGCGAGGGCTTGAGCGTGGACGCGCTCGAGCACGCCGAACTAGCCAATAGTACACCCTACGAAATTCTCTGCAATATTTCGAAGCGCGTGCCGCGCAGATACAGCTAGAAGGTTTTAGTGTGGCGACAGCCGCCCCTTCGACTTCGCCCAGGGAGGCTCTCGGCTGTCCACCGGGCGCAGACCGGTTTTGCGGGGCGACTAACACGCAGGCTCAAACTGCCCGTTCCTTCCTCGCCTCCATATACTTCCGCAGCACTGCGTTGATTGTGCTCTGGTATCCCCGCCCATGTTTGCGAAAGAACGTCAGCACATCAGGATCGATTCGCAATGTGATTTGCTTCTTAGGCCCCGGCCAAATTATCGCGTTCTTAAAAAAATCAGGGCCGAGTTCGGGCGAGTCAGAGAAATCGATTTCCGAATCCTGGAGCGCATCAACTCTCTTCCAGTCGGTCTTGGATCGCTTTTTCGTACTGTTCGCTTTCACGCTTGGTCGCCTTTCTGAGCGAGATGATGCGAATCGTGTCCGGTTCGCGTTCCGCGAACACCACGTGCGTGACGCGACCGTGAATCAGACCTAGCCCAACCCATCGCTTTTCGCCGTAATCTTCCCGCGTGTCTGGCTCCGCCGCTACCACGCCTCGGAACATTTCTTCTGCGTCTTGGAAGTCGAGGCCGTGCTTCCGAACATTCGCGCGGTTCTTGGCTTCGTCCCATTCAAAGTTCATTGTAACTCCAAATGTAGCTACAACTCAAGGAGGATCTAAGCGTGGCTATTTCCTTTGATACCGAGGTCTGGGCTCTTTAATCGGTGACGGATGTCACAAGGTTCCGCGAGAACCCTGAGGATTTCCAGACATCACATCCGTTCGGACGTGAAATGTGGATCGCCGACCGCAGATTGCTGCTGTTCAATGATTGCCGCCTAAGCAGCGTTAAGCTGCTTGTTACACTAGAGAATTAACCATGCCCTCGCGTTACGCACAGTGGATGTACGACTGGGAACACCGGCTCACTTCGGTGGACAATAACCGCGTGGTGCGTCCGTTGGAGTGGGGAGTGGAGTGGGCGCGGGACTGGCCTTGCCGCAACGGCTTCCGTCCCGGCCAGATGCCGGGCGAAGCGCAAGACAATCCGGAGAAGTTCATCCTCGATTACAATCGCCGCATCGTCGCCGCCAGCGACGAATTTTATTCCTACACGCGGCCCACGGATTTCCGGCTGGAGACTCGTGAAGTTCAAGTGTTTTCCACCCGCGAAGTGCCGGATGCGAAGCTTGCGGCCAAAGTAAAAGGAACGTTCGCGGAGTTTCTGCGCTTCACTTCACCCGTCAGGACGCCGTATCCAGAAAACAATCTGGTGAATGCGCGCTGGTTTCCCGCTGCTACGAAGCCGTCGCGGGGCCGTCGCGCCATCATTCTGTTGCCGCACTGGAACGCTGACGCGGTTTCGTATGTCGCGCTCTGCAAGCTGCTCAACATGCTGGGCATCTCGGTGCTGCGGCTGAGCATGCCGTATCACGACATTCGCATGCCCGCCGAGATCAGCCGCGCCGACTACGCCGTTTCCGCCAACATCGGGCGCACGCTCGATGCCGTGCGACAAGGAGTGACCGACATCCGCAGCTGCCTGGGCTGGCTCGAAGAGCAAGGCTACGACCAACTCGGGATTGTGGGTACGAGCCTGGGCTCTTGCTATGCGTTCATCGCGACGGCGCACGAGCCGCGCATTCGTGTGGCCGCGTTCAATCATGCGTCCACTTACGTGGCTGATGTGGTGTGGCACGGACAGTCGACGCGCCATATCCGGCAGGGCATCGAGCAGCAGATTGATCTCGATCGCTTGCGCAAGGCCTGGCTCGCCGTCAGTCCCATGTCGTACTTCAAGCAGTTCGCGCGCTGGCCGCGGAAGTCGCTCATCGTGTATGCGAAGTATGATCTGACATTTTTGCCGGAACTCTCGCGCCAAGTCGTCGAGGAATTTGAACGCTACGGACTCGATCACAAAGTTGCCGTGTTGCCGTGCGGGCATTACACCATGGGCGAGTTGCCTTATAGCTACATGGATGGGTGGCAGCTGGCGAGCTTTCTGCGGACAGCGTTTTGAAGCGGCATTCGGCATTCCGCGCGCTCGGAAGCAACCGGGAAGGGCACGAGTTTCACTCGTGCCGATTGAGGCGAGTGGAAGGAAATGGCTTCAGCCTCTGAGGTTTGCTTTCAAGGCGAACCCAAGCGGCTAAAGCCGCGATTGAATCGGGCACCCTAATGGCACGACTCCGAAGTCGCGCCCTTCCCGGTTTGTGACGACCGTGGAGGGCTAACTGCCAGATGAATCCGCCGCCGGACTAAAATATGACAATGCTGTCTGCGAACCCAGAGACGAACGTGGAGCACGGCCGAGGCGAGTTTCTCGTCAGCACTGATCCCAGTCGTCTCAATCTGGATGTGATCCACAATTTTCTGACCAACTGCTATTGGGCCAAAGGAGTTCCGCGGGAAGTTGTGGCGCGATCGATCGAGCATGCGCTGTGCTTTGGCGTTTATGATGGTAGCGGCGCGCAGGTGGGGTTTGCCCGGGTGATCAGCGATTTCGCTACCGTCGCTTACGTCGGCGACGTGTTCGTGCTCGACTCGCATCGCGGCCACGGGTTGGGCAAATGGCTGATGGAATCCATCACCCAGCATCCCGCGCTGCAGGGCTTGCGGCGCTGGATTCTTACTACCCGCGACGCGCACGGGCTTTATGCGCAGGTTGGTTTCACTCCGGTGAAGTTCCCGGAGCGCTACATGGAGCGGCACGATCCGCACGTCTACGAGACCTCGGCCCACGAGATCAGGAAAACAACATGAAAAACCCTACAAGAATGTATCTCCCGCTCTACGAAAACGATCCGCAGATTGCAGCGGCTATCGACAACGAAACCCGCCGTCAGCACGAAGGCCTCGAACTCATCGCCTCGGAAAATTTCGTGAGCGAGGCCGTGCTGGAAGCGGCAGGATCGGTGTTCACGAATAAGTATGCCGAGGGCTATCCCGGCAAACGCTACTACGGTGGGTGCGAGTACGCCGACGTCGTCGAGAATCTGGCGCGGGACCGCGCGAAACAGTTGTTCGGCGCCGAGCACGCCAACGTGCAGCCGCATGCCGGATCGCAGGCCAACATGGAAGCCTACGCCGCCATCCTGCAACCGGGCGATACGATTCTTGGCCTGAATCTGGCGCACGGTGGACATCTCACGCATGGCCATCATCTGAATTTTTCTGGCAAGACTTATAAGATCGTTCCCTACGGCGTCACCAAAGAAACCGAAACCATTGACTATGACGAGCTCGAGAAGATCGCCGAGGCAGAGCGTCCGAAGCTGATTATTGGCGGAGGCAGCGCGTATCCGCGCACCATTGATTTCGCCCGCATGCGCCAGATCGCCGACAAAGTTGGCGCGCTGTTCCTGGTCGATATGGCGCACTTTGCCGGACTGGTCGCCGGTGGAGCGCATCCGTCGCCGGTGCCGCACGCGCACATCGTTACTTCGACCACCCACAAAACTCTGCGCGGTCCGCGCTCTGGCATGATTCTTTCCAAGGCTGAGTTTGCGCAGGCTATCGACAAGGTCGTGTTTCCCGGAATGCAGGGCGGGCCACTGGTGCACATCATGGCCGCCAAAGCAGTCTGTTTCCTGGAAGCGATGCAGCCCGAGTTCCGCGACTACGCACGGCAAGTCGTCGCCAACGCCAAAGTGCTGGCGCAATCGCTGGCCGACGAAGGCTTCCGCATTATTTCCGGCGGCACCGACACCCACCTCATGCTAGTCGACGTGTTCTCGAAAGGCATGCTGGGCAGCGAGGCCGAGAAGGCGCTGGGCCAAGCCGGAATCACGGTCAACAAGAATGCGATCCCGTTCGACACCAATCCGCCGATGAAACCGAGCGGAGTCCGCATCGGGACGCCGGCCCTGACCACGCGCGGCATGAAGGAAGCCGAGATGAGCCAGATCGGCCGCTGGCTCGCCGAAGCCCTGCTGCAACGCACGAACGCTGCCGTGCTGAGCAAAGTCCGCAAGCAGGTGCTTGATCTGTGCGAGGCGTTCCCGCTGTACGCGGAGCGGCGGGCGAAGGCACAGGCGGAAGTCAGGGCGTAAGAACACCAAGTTCGGCATCGGCATGATGCGAAAGACTGGCCGCCGCCATCCACAGCTATGCGGATTTGTTTAATCGTGGAAGGCAGCCGCGCAGATCGTAGTGCGCTTGGAGAAGCTCTATCTCGACCATCCCCGGTCCGGCCCGCCTCCTCGGCCGTCACACCGCCCTCATGTCCAGCCGCTTGCCCAGCGCTTTCAGAGCAGCAGCGATGCCGTCGATGCGCGAGGTGTGTTGGACGTTGGTGAGGCGGTTGACCTCCTGCGGTGTGGTCTTCAAGCGCCGCGCCAATTCCGCGGGCCGCACGTGTTGCTCGATCATCTCGTTCAGGAGAAGAATCTTGGCCGCGAGGCTGGCGGGCAACTCAACCACCGGTTGTCCGGGCTTGGCTTTGGAGGGCGCAGGCACCGCGCGATTATCCTCAAAGTAGAAATCGAGGGCAGTCTCCAGAGCATCCCGGGCCGCCGCTAATGCTTCGGCCTCGGTCTCCCCTTGCGTAATGGCTTCGGGAATATCTTTAAACGTAGCGACAAATCCGCCATCACGGTCGCGCTTCAGCGTTACTGGATAAAGGAACATTGCGCTCACCTATTTCAGGCCGAGTTGCTTCTTGATGGCCTCGACCAGACCTTTCTTGAGTTCAGCATTGTGCATGGGCAGAACAGACTGCCTTCCGTTCAGATAGACCTTAACGTGAGAGCCTTTGCCGGATTTGAATACGGCTCCCAGTCCGGCGAGCCAACGCTTGAACTCTTTGCTCGTCACGGTTCGATTATAAACAATATTGTTTATATGGGCAAGTGCGGTTATGGTGATTCCGGACCTTCATTCGCCCCCCGTTCTGTTTGGCCTTCACGTTCATTTGGGTTGTTTTCCAACCTCTGCGCTGTGTTTAAATGCCTTCGGTGAAGATCGCCATCGATATTCGGCGGATGACCGAGTTTGGCGTGGGTACCTATATCCGGAATGTGGTCCGCACGCTAGGCCGGCTCGACCGCGAAAACGAATTTCTACTGATCGGTTCTCCCGCCAAGGTCGAGGAAATCGGCGCTCTACCGTCCAACTTTCACGCCGTCCCGCTGCTCGCGTCTGACCGCTCGGTCCAGGGATACCGCGAGTTCCGCAACGCACTGCAGGGACTGGGCTGCGACCTGGTGCACATCCCCAATCTGTTTTCCGTGCCTCGGATGCTGCCTTGCCCGTATGTGATGACGGTGCATGACATGCTGGAACATATGTCGCGAGACCGCCAGCAGAACGGCTTCTGGCGGTCTATGCATTTTCAGATGACCAAGCGGGTGCTGGCCGGAGCGGCGCGGATTTTTGCCGTCTCGAATTTCACGCGCAATGAAATCGAGAAGCTGTTTGAGATTCCGTCCGACCGGGTTGAGGTGGTTTACAACGCCATCGACGAACGCTTCCTGCACGGCCACGCCAGCGCCGCCGATCGAGATTTGATCGCGCGCCGCTACCAGGTGACGTATCCCTTCCTGTTGTACGCGGGGCGAATCAGCGCGCACAAAAATGTGGTGCGCATGATCGAGGCTTTTTCTGCGTTGAAAACGGAACTGGAACGCGATCAGGCCTACCCCGACCTCAAGCTCATCATCATTGGGGATGACCTGTCCGGCAATCCCGATCTGCGGCGGACCGTGGTGCGGAGCGGAGTGCAGCACGATGTGCGGTTCCTGGGATTTGTCCCCATCGAAGTGCTGCGGATTTTTTACGACGAGGCGAAAATTTTCGTTTTCCCGTCGCTGTATGAGGGCTTCGGCCTGCCGCCGCTGGAAGCCATGGTGCACGGGACGCCGGTGGTGACTTCCAACGTTTCGTCTCTGCCCGAGGTGGTGGGGAACGCGGCGGTGCTGGTCAATCCGGAAAACGTGTTCGAGATCATGCGCGCGCTGCGCCGCGTTCTCATGGACCGCGCTCTACGCGACCGCATGAAGGAGCGCGGCTACCAACAGGCTGCCAGGTTCTCGTGGGAAACGTCGGTGCGGCGAATTCTGGAGGTCTACGGCGAGATCGCCAACGGTCGTCGCCAAGCGACCCCAGGCGAGCATTCGGCGGCGGACTAGAAACGAGTTGTCATCTCAAGCGAAACCAGTGACCTTGGTTCACCTCAACGGCGATGATGGCGAAGGCGAGACCGAGGTCCCTCGCTTCGCTCCGGATGACACTATGTGCTGGCGAAACCCTCAGAAAACTACTTGATCAGCGGCTGGCCGGGCGACAGAATGGCGAGTTTGTGCAGCTTGGCGGTGATGCGGGTTTTGTCGACATCGGTTTTGGCGGCGGCCAGGCGCTTGCGCAGCTGGACAATTTTTTCCTTGCGGGTACGACGCCGGCGAATCTCTGGCCGACGGCTGGGTGCTGACATTGGTCCTCCTGAAGAGTTCCTCGGATACGGATAATGTGCTGGTAGAGCCTCGCGGCTTTCCACAAGGTCAATTGACAACACGCTCTATTGGAACGGACTCCGCGGCAACTGTCAATCCGCTGTGACCAGCCAATCAGATGCCGGCGTACCAGGCGTAGCCTCCTTCAGGAGACGCGGAGCCCAGACCCTTGCCGAAGCTCTTCAGGTTGTCGGTGACGGTCAGGTGGGTGATGAATTTCACGTTCTTGTAGCCAATCTGCCGCGGAACCCGAAGGCGCAGCGGCCCGCCGTTGCCAACGGGGAGTTCACCGCCATTCATTCCATAGGTGAGGAAAGTCTGCGGGTGCAGCGCATCGGCCATGTCGATGCTGTCCCACCACTCGGGATCGATCGAGAAGTAGACAACGTATTTGGCTTGCGGGTGGACTTCTACGAGTTCCAGAACACGCGCGAGCGGAACGCCCATCCATTCGGCAATATAGGACCAGCCCTCTTCACACTGCACCATGGTGATCTGGCTCTGCGACGGGTAACTCTTAAGCTGGTCCAGAGAAAGCGAGACCGGCCGGGCGACCATGCCGTTGACCGTGAGCCGCCAGTCGGCGAATCCTCCGGCCTGAAGGCGCTTGTACGCTTCATTCAGAGGCGGGATTTCGTTGGGGAACGGAGGCTTCGAGATCTGGCTCCGGGAGAACTCACGAGCGAGTGAATGCCTCGTAAGCAGGCGCTGGGAAGCGTAGGTGAGAGTTTCGCCGAGGCCGTAGATTCCTCCGTGATCGGGCGGGATCAGTCCATACCTTTGCGCTAGGCGCGCGGCCACACCCAGGCCCGCTACGCCCGCCGTGGCTGCGAGTCCGGTGGTGATGAGTTTGCGGCGTGAGAGTTTGCTGGATGTTTCTTCGCTCATGTGCGCTCCATCATGTGCGCTCCATATTTGTACCTGCATTTGTATCTGCGAGAGGCGCTCCAGCGCGGCTCGTAATCATCGTTCCTGTGATCATCGCCCGCACGCGGTTCCAGAATCCGGCAAGAACAATCATCCCAACGTGGACCACCAGAAACGCCACGAGCGCCAGCGTGACGAAGAAGTGCAGCGTGCGCGCCGATTGCTGGCCGCCCAGCACATTGACGGTCGCCGGAAACACGGAAACAAACGAGGGAGACATCGCGAGGCCGGTCCAAATGACGAACGGAAATAGCACGAAGATCACGAACAGGTAGCTAAGCCGTTGCAGCACGTTATACGACCAGGCCTCCGCCGCACTCGGCCGCTGGAATCGCAAATGGCCGCGGATCGACGTCGACAAGGCCCGCCACGACAGATCACTTCCATCGGGAAGCAAGTTTTTCCGAAAATGCCCGGTCACCAAGCCGGAGACGATGTACAGCAAGCCCGTGAAAATCACAATCCAGGCTGATTGAAAGTGGAGATACCGGCTCCAACCGTTCTGATCCGGCAGCACGTACCCGTAGCCGGTCGGCACTAAGTTTCTCGACGCCGGGATCGGCAGCTTGAACAACGTTGGCGTCAAATCGTTGCCGGTTTCGCCCCAATAGAAGCGAGGGTGAGAGATCACGATTTCTACTCCGCTGACCAGCAGGGCAAAGAAGCACAGAGTCGTAATCCAGTGCGTGACGCGGACCAGGGCGGAATGCCGCGCAGTCACCGTCGCTGTCGGGACGGCAGAGGCAACACTTGGGAGGCAAGCTGATTCGCCCACGCGGGAATGGTAGCATGCGGCGCGCCCGTCCGGCATCCACGAATCTGCCCAGGCCGGGTGTACTGGGCTGTGCGTGCTAGGGAGCGTGAGGTAAACTGCGACGTGGAGGGGATTAGTCCCCTTTACTTTTTATAGGAGTTGCGCTTTTATGGAAACGCTTTCACTGAGAAAGAACTATCACCCGCTTTGCGATAGGCATCGTGTTGAAATGATGCCCATGTCAAACATGCCAAGTCAGTCCGAGAGCACGCAGCACTGCTGTACCGAGGAATGCACGCGGCAGTACGAAGCTCTTGCCGGGTATTACGATTGGGTTGATGGAGGAGAGATAAGTTCTCCAGCCGATTCTTCTCGTACTTGCGGGCAGGACAAACTCGGAATGTACCTTGCGACGTATAACAAAGAAACGAAAAGAGAAGAATGGCGCTGTCCGGCTTGCCAGCATATTGAAGTCGTTTACCTGTAAACAAAGGAATCGGAAGATTTGATTTCGCTACTCAATAGGATAAGTCGCGGGATTGAGGACGCTTGGACTGCAGGATTCATTCAGCTCTTCGTCCTCGTCCTTCTCGCCTACGGAGTTGCGAACAACATCGTTAGCGCGCGCAACGCCGCCGAGATGAGTTCTCAAGTCGAACAGAAGTACAACAAAGAGAATCACACAGATGTTCACCTCGACCAACCGCCGTTTGATCTAGGGGCTGAACTCTGGGACAGTGCGGTCCCGATAATCATGATGACATTTATCATCGCCTACGAGGTCAGGCGAAGAACACGACTTCGAGCAGCGCGGCGGATTGCAGACAAGAGTCCATGAGGTCCTGCCAGCGACATGCCTTTCCCAAGATCCTTTTGAGGGCTTTGAAGTGATTGAAACGAAGATTTGTTGGCAGCCGGACCTGTAAGCCGAATTCTGTCCGTCCCGGCAAGCCGGGACTGGACGGCCATTCCTCTGGGCCGCGCATCGCTGCGCGGCTCTAGCGACCTACCCGAAGGTTTGACGCACCGAGCCGGCACGTCTCCGGCCGAAGCCGGAGTTCCTCCCTATTTGGTCTTGCTCCGTGTGGGGTTTGCCCTGCCCGCGGCATTACTGTCGCGGCGGTGCGCTCTTACCGCACCTTTTCACCCTTACCCTGGCGTCGTTGTCCGGGCTTTGTCATCCTGAGCGAAGCGAAGGATCTGAGAGTGCCCGAAAACGATGCGCGCGAATCGTCCGCGTTTCTTGCGGACGAAATAATCGCGCGCTTGGCACGCATCCTTCACAAAGCCCGTACAACGACGTCAGGGCGGTATATTTTCTGTGGCACTTTCCGTCGAGCGGACTTGAATCCACCCTCCCGGACGTTATCCGGCACACTGCTCTGCGGAGTTCGGACTTTCCTCTCCCCACGCCCGAAAGCGCGAAGAGCGACCGCCCGGTCCGGCTGCCTACGAAATGATTATAGACGACGAACCCAGAGCCGACGTCAGACGTCAGACCTTGGACTTTGGACGACGGACCTTGATCCGTCCCAGCGCGCACAAACTATGCGGGGCCGACGAATTCGCTGTAGACTAAGTAGCGATTCGGGCCCGAGGTCTGAGGTCCGAGGTCCGACGCCTGTCGTCTGAAGCCGATCCCCATGAACATCGTTGAAGCCATCCGAATCGCGTTCCGCTCGCTGTGGGCGAACAAGCTGCGTTCCGTGCTTACGCTGCTGGGCGTGGTGATTGGCATCGCCTCCGTGATCGCGGTGGTCACGTTCGTCTCCGGCATCAACGACTATGTTGCCAAGAAGATATTTAATCTTGGCGCCGACGTATTTATCGTCTCCAAGATGTCCGGCGTCGAGACCAATGTCACTCATTTCCTGGAAGCGGAGAAGCGCAAGAACCTGGTCCTCGAAGACTACGACGCCGTGCTCGAAGCCTGCCACCACTGCGACTATGTCGGCGCGCTGATGCAGGGCAGCGGCAAGGTGAAGCACAACGAGCAGTCGATCAGCGACACCACGATTCAGGGCATCACGCCTTCCATCGCGACCATCCTTGACACCGATCTGACCGCGGGCCGCATGGTCAACGATACCGACCTGAACAACCACCTGCAGGTGGCCGTGGTAGGCACCGACATCGTCGAACACCTGCTGACCGGAGCCGATCCGCTGGGCCAGGAGATTCGCGTCGATGGCTGGACCTATCAAGTGATTGGCGTCGGAAAGAAGAAAGGCAAGACGCTGGGGCAGAGTGCCGACAACTATGTGCTGATTCCGATCACGGTGTACCTCAAGAAATACGGTTCCCACAACAGCAGCATCGGGATCTGGGGTAAGGCGGCGGCGACTGGAGCGCCGCTCAACCAGGCCATCGACGAAGCCCGTGTGGCCCTGCGCGCCCATCGCCACGACCAGACTGGCGCCGATGACAGCTTCGAAATTGAGACCAACGCCAGCCTGCTCGGGATCTGGTCAGGTCTGAGCAATACGTTCTTCATGGCCACCATCGGCATCGCGGGCGTGTCGTTGGTGGTGGGCGGCATCGTCATCATGAATATCATGCTGGTCTCCGTGACGGAGCGCACGCGCGAGATCGGAATCCGCAAGGCACTGGGGGCACGCCGCGACGACGTGCTCCTGCAATTTCTGATTGAGTCGGTGGTGTTGTCGTTGATCGGCGGAGCGCTGGGTGTGATCGCCGGCGTAGCCGTCGCGGAGATCGTAACGGCTTTGATTGGCATGCCATCCTCGATCAAACTATGGGCCGTGCTCGCGGGCTTGGTGGTCGCGGGAAGCGTGGGAGTATTTTTCGGAGTCTATCCCGCGCGCAAAGCCGCGCGGCTCGATCCAATTGTGGCGCTCAGATTTGAGATGTAGGGGAATTTGGTAATTGGGAAATTGAGTAATTGTGTAATTGAAAACCAGCTCCCGCTCCGTGGTGTTGATTTTCAATTACTCAATTACCAAATTACACAATTACTCAATCTTTTATGATTCGCAGAAGCGAGTTTGGCGAAATCGTTCAGATGGCGACGGGCACGATCCGCGGCAACAAGCTGCGCTCGGCCCTGACCGTGCTCGGCATTGTGATCGGTGTGGCCGTGGTGATTGGCGTCTCGTCGATCGGCCGTGGCCTGGATGACAACGTTCGCGAGTTGGTCGCCAGCATCGGGTCCAACGTTATTTTCGTGTTCCACCTGGACTTCTTCACCTTCGGCCGCATGACCGACGAAATGCGCACTCGCAGGGAGCTTACCTATGACGATGCGCTGGCGATGCGTGATCTGCCACACGTCAAAGCAGTGTCGGCGGGTCTGCGCCTCTTCCGCCCCGAACTTGGAATCGGCTCCTTCTCGGTCAAGTATCAGGACAAGAAAGTGAGGAACACCATCCTCGAAGGGGACATGGCGCAGGCTAAGGACGTCTTCGACTTGCCGATGGCCAGTGGCCGCTGGTTCAGCGATTTTGACGACGAGCACCATTCGCCGGTGGTGGTGGTCTGCTACCAGACGCAGCATGAGTTGTTTGGCGATCAGGATCCGCTGGGCAAAGAGATCAACATCGAAGGCCGCCTGTTTGAAGTGATCGGCACCGTGTCGAAGATCAAGTCTGTGTTTGGCGGGGGTAAAGATCCCAACGACAATCGCGTCATCCTTCCGCTGAAGACGTTTAAGAGCCTGCATCCGGAAATGAAGCAGCACGTCATCAGCGTCAAGGCTACTTCGCACGACGATATGCCAAAGGCGATGGACGAGATTCGGGAATTGATGCGGCGACGGCGGAGAGTTGCCTTCGATAAGCCGGATAACTTCGCGATCATGACCTCGGACTCGATCTCCGATGTCTGGAACCAGCTCACGGGCGCGTTGTTTGTGGGCATGTTTGCTATCTCGAGCGTGGGGCTGGTGGTCGGCGGCGTGGGTGTGATGAACATCATGCTGGTGAGTGTGACCGAGCGTACGCGCGAGATCGGCGTTCGTAAGGCGATCGGCGCCCGCAAGAACGACATCCTGCTGCAATTCACGCTCGAGGCCATCATGTTGACGGCAGTCGGCGGCGCGATCGGTATCCTCGTGGGTGCGATTGTCGTCTGGATCATTCCGGCGGTGTGGCCGTCATTGCCGGCGCGGATGTCCATGTTCTGGGTCGTCTTCGGTTTCAGCTCGGCCGCCGGGGTGGGACTGGTCTTCGGGATCTATCCGGCGTGGAAGGCGGCGAACCTGGATCCGATTGAGTCGTTGCGCTACGAGTAAACTGGCCTGCGCCTGCCCATGATTCACTCCACAGCCAGAGTCTTACAGTTGGTCGCGATTCTTGGCTACGTTTCCAGCTCTATTTACTATCTGCTGTGTTTGTGGAGCGCCGCTGTATTTCTTCGCGAACGGAGGGCGGACAAGAGTGCCCGCCCCACACAGACCCTGCCGCCGATTTCAATTCTCAAGCCACTGAAGGGCACTGATCCGGACATCTACGAGAGCTTCCGCAGCCATTGCCAGCAGGATTATCCTGAGTTCGAAATTATTTTCGGCGTCGGCGATGCCGGCGATCCGGCCGTGGCGAGCGTCGAGCAGTTGCAGCGAGAATTTCCCGGCCGCGCCATCCGCCTGATTGTTTCTCCGGACAAACTCGGCGCCAATGTGAAGGTCAGTAATCTCGAGCAGATGTTGGCGACCGCACGCTACGAGCATCTCATCGTCAATGACAGCGACATTTGCGTCGAGCCCGATTATCTTCGCCGCGTCATCGCGCCCCTGGCGGACGAGCACGTCGGGATGATCACGTGTCTGTATCGTGGAGTCGCGGCCGGGACGTTCGGCTCCAAACTTGAGGCGCTCGGCATCAGCACAGATTTTTGCGCGGGCGTGCTGGTGGCGCGTCAACTCGAGGGAGGTCTGCGCTTCGGGCTCGGGTCGACGCTGGTGTTCCGGCGCGCTGATCTGGAGCGCATTGGCGGGTTCCGCTCGATTGTCGACTTCCTAGCCGACGACTACGAGTTGGGCCGGCGGATCGCGAGTCTCGGCCTGCGTGTCGTCCTGTCCGACGTTGTAGTCGAGACTCATCTTCCGGCCTACGACCTGCGGGGGTTTCTGGCACATCAGTTGCGCTGGGCGCGCGGCGTGCGCGACTCGCGCGCGGCAGGTTACATCGGTCTGGTTTCGACTTACGGCCTGATGTGGGCGCTGCTCGGCCTGATCGTCGCCCACGGGGCGCCGTGGTCTTGGGCAGTTCTGGGGACGACCGCGCTGTTGCGTTTCGCCGTGGTGATCGTGGTGGGAAGCTGCGTTCTAAAAGATACGCGCTTGCTGCGGAACCTGTGGCTGCTGCCGGTTCGAGATCTGGTCGCGGTCGCAGTGTGGATCGCCAGTTTCGCCGGCCACACCGTCACCTGGCGCGGCGATCGATTTGTACTGAAAGATGGCCGGCTGATTCGCATTGATTCGTAGGCGCAGTGCGGCCCGGCGGCTCTTGTGGACTCTCTCTAAAGGCTCGGCTGAGGTCGCGCGGGATTCGCGCCCGGGCCGAGGGCGGTCCGTATCTTGAGCGACAGTTGCTTCAGCGTGTAAGGCTTCTGCAGGAAATTCGTTTCCAGGTCGGTGACTTTGTGGTCGAGCACGGTCTTGCCCGCATAGCCGGAAACGAACAGGAGCTTCGTGTCCGGTCGCACTTGCGCAAGTTCCGTCGCCAACTGCCCGCCACTCATATTCGGCATCACCACATCCGTGAGCAGCAAGTCGATGTTCGAGTTGTGCCCCTGCGATACCGACAGGGCATCCAGGCCGTCCTTGGCTTCGAGTACCGTGTAGCCCTGCAGGGTCAGAAACTCCGCAGTCGCCCGCCGCACCGCCGCCTCGTCCTCCACCAGAAGAACGGTTTCCGATCCGCGACTCACCGCCTCGGTTTTGACATCCTCGACCGCGCTCGGAGCATCTTTCCCCTTCACGCAGGGCAAGTAGATCCTAAAGACCGTCCCCATCCTCGGTTCGCTATAAGCCCAGATGTAGCCCTTGTTCTGCTTCACGATTCCGTAGACCGTGGCCAGTCCTAACCCGGTGCCCTCTCCCAAAGGCTTGGTGGTGTAGAAGGGCTCGAAGATGTGCGGCAGGTGTTCGGGAGGGATTCCCGCCCCGTCATCACTCACCGTGATCAGGGCGTAACGTCCCTTCGGAATGATCGCCTTCTTGAACTGAATGTAGCCTTCATCGAGTTGCTGGTTGGAGGTTTCGATCTTCAGGTGCCCGCCCTGCGGCATCGCGTCGCGGGCGTTGGCCGCGAGGTTCATCAGAATCTGCTCGATCTGGAGAGGGTCGACTCGCACCGAACCCAATCCTTCGCCGCCGGTGAATGTGAAAGCAATATCTTCCCCGATCAACCGAGGCAGCGTGTTGGCGATACGCGCGATCACCTGGTTCAAGTCGGCCACGCGCAACGCCTGCGACTGCTTCCGCCCGAACGCCAGCAATTGCCGGGTCAACTCCGCGGCTCGGCGCGCGGCCAGCAGGATTTCCTGAATCTTGGCTTGCAGCGGGCTCCCGTCCGGCACGGAGTCCAGCGCCAGCTCGGCATAGCTGGTAATGATGGTGAGAAGATTGTTGAAGTCGTGCGCCACGCCCCCGGCCAGGTTTCCGATCGCATCCATCTTCTGGCCCTGAAGAATCTGGGCTTCCAGCCGCCGGCGTTCGGTGAGGTCGTGCCCGTTGGCGATGAAGTGTGTAATCGTTCCCTGGTTATCCCGCACCGGGCAAATGCTTTGCTCCACGTAGTACAATTCGCCATTCTTCTTGCGATTCACCAGAATGCCGCGATAAACATCCCCGGCAAGAATCGTCTTCCACAACTTCCGGAAAACTTCAGGATCCTGCTCGCCCGACTTTAGAATCCGCGGAGTCTTCCCGCATACTTCGTCGAGCTTGTAGCCGCTGAGCGCCTCAAATGCCGGATTGACATATTCAATAACCCCGTGGAGATCGGTCACGATCACCGAGTCGGCCGAATGTTCGACCGCTCGCGACAGTTTTCGCGAAGATTCCTCGGCGGTATGTTGTTCCTGCTGCGAAGAATGCATCGCCATCGTGTTGCGGATCGTGCGCACCAAGGTGGCACCGTCCAGATGCGACTTGGCCACGCAATTCCAGGTTCCACCCTCGATGATTTTGGCCACGGTCTTTTCGTCTGCATCTTCGGTCAGCAGAATAAAAGGGACGGTCACCCCGGCGTGATGAAAGTCGACCACCAGCCGGATTGCTTCGGCGTCTCCCGTTTCATGCTCGAACAGAACCAGGTCATAGGTCTTCTGCTGCAACATCGCTTTGGCGTCATCCAGCGAGTGCGCGTGATCGAGGTCGGCCGCGAGCATGGCGCGAGTGCGCTCCAGAATTTCGCGAATCTGAAAGAAGTCCTCCTCTCTAGGCCCCACCAGCAACACCCGAAGAGGCGGGGAGGCGACAACGGTACTCACGGCGGTTGGTACGGCAGTTGACACCAAAGTGGCTACTCCTTCAGTGTTACCATCGGAATCCTGCGGCAAAGAGTTTAATGCCGCTCTCACCTCCGCTCGCAATCTTTGATCTGCCGACAGGTTCCCGAATCGGCGACGGTTTCAAATCAGGACGGAACCTCCGCCGGCCCCCTCCTCCCGGTCTCCGTCGGCATAACAATTCCACAGTGCGTCAACTTAAATCTGTTAACTAAAGTCCGTTTGCCGCGTCTAATCCCACAAGGTCCGGCTTTCCTCGAAAGCTCTGACGAAATCGAGGGAACGCCGGGACCAGTTCCAGCGTATAGATCACCAAGCGGGGTTCTGCCCCCCGCTCGGGCGTTCTGTGCGGAGTTGTATTGTGCAGAGTTGTATAAGGAACGTCGCACCCCTGCGTGCGTTTCGGCGGGAAAACAGTCTCGATGGTCGGTAGCAACAGACGGTGGGTGAATTAACGCACTCGAAAATGGGGGATACTTGTATGGAAAACGGGCAGAATGCGATCGGCTCCTTGCGGCCAGTTGAACGATACGACGTCGGCCACGTGCAGGAAGTGATTCGGCAGGCGCACGGGGAACTGCGCCAGTTGCTGCTGCAGCGCTCGGAGATCATGAAGCGGATCGGCACCGTCAAGCAGACGATTTCTGGTCTGGCGAATTTATTTGGCGACGGCGTGTTGAACGAAGAGCTCATGGAACTGGTCGACCGCAAGAGTGGTGGCCGCCAACCCGGCTTCACCAAGGCCTGCCGCATGATCCTGATGCAGACCGGACGAGCCATGAACGCGCGCGACATCTGCGATTATTTCGAGCAGAAAATGCCCGCGCTGCTGGCCCGCCACAAAGATCCCATGGCGTCGGTCACCACCGTGCTCAATCGCCTGGTGGAATATGGCGAGGCGCAGGCCGTGCTTTCGAATGGCAGGCGAGCCTGGCGCTGGGTGGCAGAAGTGCCTGAAGATGTGTCGCCGGCAAACGGCGAAACCGGGCTCGTGGCCAACGTGAGTTAATCCCGGCGGTTGAGGGCTGAGTCCCTGCTCTAGGGAGTCTTCCAGCGCCCTGACTCGGAGTCCCACTCTCCGACGCTTGCGCCCGTCCGCCTACCCCGGCGGAAGCAGCATTCCTTTTTCCAGATGCCGAGTCACGTGCGCGTACGACGCCGCGTGCGGATCGTGCGTCACCATCACAATGGTTTTCTGAAAATCCTCATTCAGCCGCTTTAGAATCTCCAGCACGTCCGTCGCGGAATTACTGTCCAGGTCTCCGGTCGGTTCATCAGCCAGCAGCAAAGTCGGATCGCTGACGATCGCGCGTGCGATCGCCACGCGCTGCTCCTGCCCGCCGGAGAGCTGCTTGGGCAAATGGCCGACTCGATCTTCCAGTCCGACCAGCTTGAGCGCTGTCAGGACGTGATCACGCCGCTGCGGTGCGGTCAGCTTGGTCAGCAGCAGCGGCAGTTCCACATTCTCAAAAGCGGTGAGCACGGGAATCAGGTTGAACGTCTGAAACACGTAGCCGATGTGCTCATTGCGCCAGCGGGCGATCTGCGCGTCGTTGAAGCGAAAAATGTCCTGCCCCTGGACCAGCAGTTCGCCGCTCGTGGGACGATCGATCGCGGCGATCATATTCAGCAAGGTCGTCTTGCCCGAACCCGACGGCCCCATGAGCGCGAGAAACTCGCCCTTGGCGATGTCGATCGAAACGTCGTCGAGCGCGGTTACCTGAAAAGCATCGCGCTTGAAGATCTTGCTGACGCCGCGCACCTGTACCACCTTGGTGCTCGTGGCAACGTTGGACTGGGTTGCTGTACTCATGATTGCCCCTTAATTTTAATTTTGTCTCCGTCTTTCAAGGTCGCCGGTGCCGTGGTGATCACACTTTCGCCGCCCACTAGCCCGTCGACCAGTGCCCCATCGCTGCGCTGGCTCAGGACGTGAACTTCCCGCGCCACGGCTTTTCCGTTATAGGCGATCAATACGATCTTCTTGCCATCACGATCGTGAATTCCGGTCGACGGCACGTAGACGCCAGTCGGTTCGGTAGTTTTGATTTTGGGCGCTTCGTCGGCCAGAAATTTCACCGTGGCATTCATTTCCGGCCGCAGTTGAACCGCGGGATACTTATCCGGATTCTGCACCTGCACCTTCACCTGCACGGTTGCTTTCTGGCGATTGGCTTCAGGCGAAATCTGCGCGATCACGCCGTCGTATTCCTTGTCGGGATAGGCGTCGGTGGTCACTTTCGCTTTCTGGGTCGGACCAAGGCGCGCGAAATCCGCCTGCGCGATATCGAGCTCAACTTGCAAATCGTTGAGGTCGGCGAGCGATACCACCGATCCCTGTGGTCCACCCGCGGCGGCGCTGGCAAACTGTGCGGTGATGAGTTCGCCCTTTTCCGCCGTGCGGTCGAGGATGGTGCCCGTTACCGGCGCGCGAATGACCGTGGCATCCAGTTGCGACTGGGCATAGTCGAGCTGGCCCTGAGCCTGCATCAGCGCGCCTTGCGCCCGCGCAATCTCTTCTGCGCGCGGCCCGATCTTCGAAAGTTGAAATGCCTTCTCTAACGAATTCACGCGCTGCTGATCGGCCTCGAATTTCCCCGTGGCATCGTCGAGTTGCTGGCGCGAAACCACGCCACTGCCCGCCAGTTCCTTGGTGCGGTCGAGCGTCAGCTTGTCGTTCACCAGCGTGGCGCGGGCCTCATCGAGATTATGCTGGGCCTGTTGCACTTCCTCGGGCCGCGAGCCGTGCTGCAGTTCGTCCAGATAGGCGCGCGCATTCGCCACTGCGCCTTTAGATTGTTCATACGACGCGCGGAACTCCTGATCTTCCAGGCGGACCAGCACCTGGCCTTCCTTCACCTTGTCGCCTTTTTCCACGCCGATCCAACTCAGGCGGCCGGTGACCTTGGAGTTCACGTTGATGGTGTGATGCGCCACGATGTAGCCCGTGGCGGAGAGCACGGTTCCGCCGGCGTCGCTGCCGCTGGTCTGGGCCGCGGCGCGCACCACTTCGACTTCCGGCGTGTCTGACGAGAACGCGCGGTAAGCCAGCGCGCCGACGCCCAGCAACACGACTATCGCGATGCCGCCGAGAATATAGCGCTTCGCCCACGCCGGCGGCTCTCCGCTGGAATCGCCGCGTTGGGTGCGGTCAATGCGCAGGCTCTGCAGGTCTTCGTGTTTGGTGTCAATCGCCATAAGAATGATTACGCTCGAATTCTCGAAATTGTTTCGTACCGCGGGTGCCCCATTTCTCGCGCGCTCTTTGCGCGAGAAGTGGGATTGCCTCCTGTGCCACAGATCTCTAGCTGCGCAACGCATTCAAAATATTCTGCCGCGCCGCGTGCCACGCCGGAGCCAGCCCGCCCACAAACCCCATGATCAACGCAAACAGAATGGCGTACAAAGCCACCTGCGGCGTGATGCGCAAAGCGAACACGACTTCGCTGAACGTTACAGCATTCGACGTGCCGGTTTGCATTCCGTTAAACGGAAGCATCAGCAAAATTCCCGCCGCCGCGCCCAGCAAAGCCAGCAGCAAAGACTCCAGCACAAATGAAGTCAGAATCGCCGGCCGCGAAAATCCAATCACGCGCAGGGTCGCAATCTCGCGCCCGCGATACGCCACTGCCGCGTACATGGTATTCATGGCCGCGAAGATCGAGCCGATCGCCATGATGAATCCCACCACGTAGCCAATCACCTTGATGGGCGTGCCGGAACTGGTCTGCTTGGCGTAATACTCCTTCTCGTTGAACCCTTCCAGCTTCAACCGCTGATCGTCGCTCACGCGATTCTTCAGCGCCTCGGCGGAGATGGGATCGGTCGCGCGCAAGTAAGCCGAGGAGAACCCGCCCTGCCGGTCAAAGTCGGACGCCATCTGATTCACGTCGCCCCAAACTTCAGACTCGTACGCCGAGCCTCCCGCGTCGAACACACCCACAACTTTCCACGATCCTTTGCCGAATTCCATGGTGTCGCCGATGTTGGCGTGTGAAAAACGTCCCTGAATCGATTTGCTGACCACAACCTCGCGCTGTCCCGTCTGGAACCACCGGCCCTCCACAAGTTTCGCGCTCGGGCGCATTTCCAGGCCGTCGGGCATCATGCCGCGCACCGTCACATTCACTTCGCCGGTGCCGTCTTTGCGCGGCAGCACGATTACCACCACCCACTCGCCCGAAGTCATCGGTTCGCCGTGGCTGTCTTTCGCGATGCCGGGAAGCGTTTTCAGCGTGGGATAGAGCGAAGCATCGAATCCGCCCGACAACTCCGCTTCCGATCCCTTGCGCAGCACCAACACGTTCAGCGGATTACCGCTGCTGACGAATGCCCTGTTTAGCCCCGCCACCAGCGCCATCAGAAAGATCGCGGTGGTCACGGTGAGCGCGATGCCCAGCGCCGTCATGAGCGTGAGCCCCTTGCGCAGAATCAAGTTGCGGACGTTGTAGCTGATCGGTATCGCCATAAGTTTTTCTCTATCCGTATTTCAGTTCCCGTAACGCCAGCATCCCGCGCGAGGGGCGGACGTCGCTTCACCCAATATGCCGCAATCCATCCACGATGTTGATGCGAGCCGCGTTGTAGGCCGGCAGGCAGCCGCTCACGAATCCCACCGTGGCCGCTACCAGCAACGAGACCACCATCGTAGGAAACGTGACCCGCATGCCCGCCGGAATCCCGATGGCGAGCGAAGAGTGCGTTAGCCACTGCAGCATGCCGGTCGCCGCCAGAATCCCTATGACGCCGCCGCCGACTGCCAACGCGATCGACTCGCCCACAAAAATCGCGAGCAACCGCTGGCGCGTGAACCCCAGCGTCTTCAACACCGCAACTTCGCGCGTCCGTCCGCGAATCGACATCGCCATGGTATTGCTCGAAACCAGCAGGATCGCGAACACCACCGCTGCGCAAATGCTCAGAATAAAAACCTTCACATTCCCCAAAGTCGCGACGAATGAAAGCTGAAACGCCTGCTGGCTCTCAGTCTTGGTGCGCTGCGGCGAATTGCGAAACAGTTCATCAATGGCCTGCGAAACCGACGCGACATGATCGGCCGAATCCACTTGCGTGATATACCAGCCCGCCTGCCCTTTGAACCAACCCACCGACTCTTCCAGATATTTCGAGCTGAAGTACAACGAACGCGCCGGCGGATCGATCTTATACATCGCGCGGATGGTGAGTTCGGGTGCGACCGGAAAATATGGACTCGACAGCGTGATGCGATCGCCAATCTTCCACCCGTACTTCTTAGCCAGTTCCACATCCACCAACGCTCCGGTCCGATCACGCTGCCAGGCCACCAGCTGGTCGGGCGGGATGATCTTGTCCGACGCCACTTTCGGATACTCGTCCGGATCGGTCGCCGCCTGGGCAAAGGCATTGCTCGCGCGGTCGTCCTTGTAACGATTTCCAAAATAAGTCATCGGCGCCACCGCAACCACGCCCGGAACGCTGCGGATCTTGTCGCGGTAGTACGCCGGCAGAAAAAACGCCAGCGAAACCCGGTCCCGCGTAATAATCCGCCTCACCGCGTCCGGCGGCCCGGGATCAAGATAAAACGTGCGCCAGATCGACATCATCATCGTCAGCAACAGCAGCGAGAAGCTGATGCTGGCCATGGTCAGCAGGCTGCGCCGCTTGTTGCGGAACGTGTTGCGCACTATGAAACTGCTCAGCGTCATAACCTCATCCTGCGTCGCTTCATCCGATGTGGCGGAGTCCGTCCACAATGTTGATCTGCGAAGCGTGATACGACGGCAGCGCCGCGCTCAGAAGCCCCACCACTCCGGACGCCAGCAGCGCCAGTAGCGCAATCCCAGGCGTGACCACCAAGGGGAAAAAGCTGAAGAACTGAGGAGAATGCGTCAAACCATAAACCATCACCCACCCCAGCCCCGCGCCAATCAGGCCGCCCATCAACGAGAGAGAAACAGCTTCGCTCACGAACAGACCGAGAACGCCGCGTCGCGTGAAACCCAAAGTCTTCAGCACCGCCACTTCGCGCGTGCGCTCGCGAATCGTCATCGCCATGGTATTCGCGGAAACCAGCAACGTGGCGAAGACCACCGCTGAGCAGATACTCAGAATGAATGCCTTTACGTTGCCCATCATGGCCACGAACTCCAGCCCGAACGCCTTTTCGCTTTCGGCTTTGGTGGGCTGCGGCGAATTGCGGAACGTATCGTCTACGGCGGCGGCAACTTTGCTCACGTCGCCAGGAGTATCCGCCAGGATGGTGAACGTCCCAGCGCGGCCCTTGAAGAAATCTACGGATTCCTCGACGTATTTCGCGTTGAAGTAAACCGACTTGTTGTCCGGATTGGCGTGGAAGATGCCGCGGACGATCAATTCAAGGTTCACGGGATAAATCGTTCCCTGCAAAACGATGCGGTCGCCCAATTTCCATCCGTACTTCTTGGCCAGCGCGGAATCCACAATTACGCCCTGCCGGTCGCGCTGCCAGGCCGTGGCTTGTTCCGCCGGGAGTTCGAGGTCGCGGTAGACTTTGAAGAATTCATCGGGATCGGTGCCGAACTGCGCGAAAAAATTCTCCGGCTTCGCGTCTTTATAAATTCCGCCGAACCACGACACCGGCACCACCGCCACCACTCCGGGCACGGCGCGAATTTTCTCGCGGTAGTATCCGGGCAGATTAAAGGTAAGAGAAACACGGTGCCGCACCACCAGCCTCTCCGCGGATTCGGCGCTGCCCTGATCGAGATAGAAACCCCGCCAGATGGTCATCATCAGCGTGAGCAGGAGCAAAGAGAAAGCGATGCTCAACACCGTCAGAATACTGCGGCGCTTGTTGCGGAACGCGTTCTTGGTCACAAACCGGGTCAACGTCATGGGCAAACTCCAGAGGGAACCGGGAGCTGGGCGCAGCAGGTAGGCACGTCCAAGCCCACCAAGAATAGACGATGCGCCTCACTATCGACAACCCGGACGGATTTGATTTTCGAATGGCTCAAAATGCCAACCTTAATATGACTGCCCGGCCCACCCCGCCGCGCTTTTTATGACCTTCCTTTTATGATCTTCATACTGTCGCGAAGCCGCCTCACCTACAAGTGGAGATCGTCATCAGGGTGGGATGACAAATGTCACACTACGCCTCACATGACAGTTACAACTGCCGCTGCAACGATAAAGTTACGCTGCGATTCGGGCGGCATCACGCGACCAGTCCCTCATTCGCCGACGGCTGATAAACCTCGTTGGTGGATTCCTCCTTCAGTCGCAGATAGACCGTCAACTGTCCCCGGTGGTGCGCCAGGTGGCCGAACACCGAGTCGGCGATCATTACGTGCCGCGGACTCTCGTCCACCACCTGCCCGCCCACGAGGAACCTCCACGGCGCGAGCAGATGCTCGTCGGTCGTGTTCGCCAGCGCCTCGCGCGCTTGTGCGAGGCTGGCATCGAGCGTGGTCACCAGTTCAGTTCGCTGGCTCCACTCCGGCGCTCTCAGCTTCGCCGCTCCCGGTGACTTCAGATCCAATTCATCCTGGTTCACCATCATCGCGATCCACGCCGGCAAGGTTGCAATCAGTGACGCCAGATAGCCCAGCGCCATCGACGTCGGATGCGGCTTCCAGTCGTTGTGGCCTTCCGGTACACGCCGCAGCGTGTTGCGGACGCAGGCGGCTTCTCGTTCCAGTCCTGCCAGCAGAAGTTCCGTCAGCTTCATAATTTCTTCTCCAGCGTCGGATGTGGCTCAGGATGTGGCCCAGGATGCGGCCTGAATCTGGCCTCCATCGACAGCCGGAACCGTAGCAGCCATTGCGGACAGTTTCGGTCCTCGATCTGTGACACAATCAACCTATGTTACAGACCTCAGCCCGCCTGCTCCGGCTGCTGTCGCTTTTTCAGGCACAACGCTACTGGGCAGGAAGCGATCTTTCCACACGTCTTGATGTAACCACGCGCACCCTGCGCCGCGACGTCGACCGCCTGCGCAGCCTGGGATATCCGGTTCACTCGACGTCGGGAACTGCGGGAGGCTACCAACTGGGCGCGGGCGCGATCTTACCGCCGCTGCTGCTCGACGATGACGAAGCAGTTGCGGTTGCGCTCGGATTACGAACCGCCGCCAGCGGCAGCGTCACCGGCATCGAAGAAGCATCGCTGCGCGCGCTCCTGAAGCTCGAACAAGTGCTGCCGCCGCGCCTGCGCCATCGCGTCGCCGCGCTGCACGGCTACATCCTGCCATTGGGCAATCGCGGGGCTAGAAATCCCGATTCAGAGAACCCAGACTCCAGTCGAGGCGTCACCGTCGACGCGGAGCGGCTCTCGGCCATCGCCGGCGCCTGCCGCGATCACGAAGGAATTCGCTTTCAATACAGCAACCGCGCCAGCGCGCCCAGCACTCGCGCCGTCGAGCCGCATCGACTCGTCTATACCGGACGTCGCTGGTATCTTGCCGCCTGGGACATCGGCCGCAAAGACTGGAGAACATTTCGCGTCGACCGCATCGAAGGCAAGCTGAAGACCTCGACGCGCTTCAAGCCGCGCAAACCGCCGGAAGGAGATTTTGCGGCATTCGTGTCGAAGTCCTTGTCGCAGATACCCTACCCATTCCGGGCGCGAGTCACGCTGCGCGCGCCGGTTGAGGCCATCACCAAACGCATTCCCCCTTCCGCCGGCGTGCTGGTCGCGATTGACGAACAGTCCTGCATGCTTCACACCGGGTCGCATTCGCTGGAGGGACTCACCATCCACCTGTCGATGCTGGGCGTCGACTTCCAGGTTCATGAACCCCCGGAACTCATCGCGTATATCCGCGGTCTGGCGGAGAGGTTGGGCCGCGCGATTGCCTAGCTAACCGCCACCGCCCAAGCCCTATCCAACGCCCTCCCGCAGCTTACCTTGGTAACTCGAAGGTTCTTGGCAGCAGCGATATCCTAACCCTACGCATTCCCCCGGGCCTCTGCCGGCGAGGTTATTTGTCGCGGCAACGTCGACTGCCTCGCGATGGAATGAGCTGGAAAAAGAGATGCCTACGAAAATCGGCCACTTCGAAATACTCAGTGAACTGGCGAAATCGCCCACGGGCGTAGTCTACAAAGCCAACGACCCTGCAAGCGGGCAAACCATTGCCCTGAAAACAATTCAGTTGAGCGCCTTCGGCGAGAGCGCGGCGGCGCTCGAACAGGCGCTACTGACCGAAGCGGAGAGCACCAAAGTTTTGAGCAGCCCCAACATCACCAATGTGTCGGGCGCGAGCGTGATTGACGGCCAATTGTGCGCCGCCATGGAGTACATACAGGGCAACAGCATCGCCACCATGCTGGCGCGTAAAGAAGGATTTTCCATTTGGGACTTGCTCGACATTGGCCGGCAGTTGTCGGCCGCCCTCGATCACGCAAAGTCGCACAATATAGTTCACTACAGCCTGGAGCCGTCAAAAATCATGTGCGGCTGGGACGGAACCGTCCGCATTCTGAGCTATGGCGTTTCCGCTGTGGGCAATTTCGTGCAGCACTCTCCGGAAGCGGTTCCCTCGATTCTGCTGTACATGTCGCCGGAGCAGGTGCGCGGCGAAGCAGTCGATGGGCGGTCGAACCTGTTTAGCCTGGGCGCTATTCTCTATGAAATGGTGACCGAGCGAAGGGCGTTTGATGGCCAGGACGCGGAGTCTGTGCGGCGAAGCATTCTCGAGAGCACTCCTGCACCGCCACTTCACGTGAACGCCAAGGTTCATCCTCTGCTCAGCGACCTGATCATGAAAGCGCTGGCCAAAGATCCTGCCCAGCGCTTCCAGCATGGCCGCGAACTGCTCGACGATCTGGAAAAATGTAAAGAATCGAGGCCGGCCGCAGCCACGAAGCCGGCAGCGGCCAAGAGCCCGACTGCTCCGATCAAGCCGAACCCGGCGGCGCAGGCTAAGTTTGTGGGCGCTACTGCCCCTGCAGTGCCAGCAGCCTCAGGTCTGGCACGGCCTTCGAGCCCGATGCCTTCCGCGGAAGCTAAGGCGAAGCTCGCCCGGCCTGCAGAACAAAAACTCGCTACACCGGCCGCCAAGCCAGTCTCAAGGCTTGCGGTTCCGAAGGCCGCGGCGGCTGCCGCAGGCGTAGGCGGTGATGCAAAGTTATCGCCATCGTCACCAGAAGTTGAACTCGATGCGACCCAGACTCCGTCCGCTTCCATGTCGTCTGCCGTGGCCGACGAGCCCGAGGTCGAAACCTTCGAGCCCCAAGTCGAGACCTTCGAACCGCAGGTCGCCGAAGACGGTCCGAAGATCGCCATTGATCCCATGATGGCGGAAGGTGGCGCGAAAGCCAGCAGCGGCGTCAGCTTTTCCGAAATGACGGAACTGCCTCCGCTCAAGGAAGTATATATTCCGCCACCGCCTCCACCAGTCGAGCCCGTGGCGTCCTCGGCCCCGACTCCGACCTTCACTCGCAATCAGGGGACCCGTAAGCAAGACGACAAGCCCAAGATTCAGCCCCGAGAAGTTGCCGAGAAGGCGATCAAAGAGATCAAGAGTGTTCCGCCCAAGCTGATGGTCTACGCGATTGGCGGGGCGGTCGCCCTGATCCTGGTCATCGGTATCGCGGTCACGATTTATGTTCACACTCTGAACAGCGACGATGAACCGGGCGCGGGACAACCTGCCGTGGTGGCGGACACTCCCGCCCAGAACAGCCAGCCGGCGCCCAAGCAAGCACCGGAACCCGTGCAGTCCGCTCCGGTTCAACCCACGCAACCCGTCGAAACCCAGCCCGCGGAAACATCAGAACCCGACACCGCAGTATCTCAGCCGGCTCCAAACGCAAGAGGCCGGAACGGAAGGAAGTCGAAGTCGGCGCCAGCTCTGGTTATTACCGGAGGCTTGTCCATTGACTCCACTCCACAAGGCGCTCAAGTGCAAGTGGATGGCGTAACCGATCCAGGTTATGTCACGCCATTCGCGTTGACCAATATGCAGCCCGGGCAGCATTCCATTCGCGTCAGCAAGCCAGGTTACTCGACCGACACGCGTACCGTGAATGTGACCTCGGCCAACCGGGCAAGCACAATAATTCACCTGACGCAGTTGACGGCGACGCTGGTAGTGAAAAGCGATCCCGCTGGAGCCAGTATCTACGTCGACGGCCGCGACGTGGGCACCCGAACCCCGGCCCAGGTCAGCGTTGATAAAGGCCAGCACGTCGTACTGGTCCGCATGCCCGGCTACATTGACGAAACCATGAACGCGCAGTTCGCACTGGGACAGACCTTCAACTTCTCCCCGACCCTGCGTTCGCTGGGCAACACGGAAAACATCAAGACCGTCGGGGGCAAGATGTCGAAACTCTTCGGCGGCAAAGGCGCTCAGGCAGGACAAGGGATTGTCAGCATCCGCACTCAGCCCAAGGGCGCCCAGATCGCGATCAACCAGCACATGCTAGACAAAGGTTCGCCAGTCGACGTAGCCCTCGATCCCGGCAACTACGTGGTCGACATCACGCTCAGCGGATACGCCCCGGTGCGCAAGGTCATCACCGCCGACCGGGGTGGCAAAGTGGTGGTCGACGAAGTCATGCAGCCGCAGTAAAGCTCGGGTGCTCCGGCTAAGCTTACACTGGGAACGTCCCGTCTGCCCACGGGTTTCCCCACGAAGATATCGCCCGGGATTGCGAAGCAATCTGCCTCTGCTTTTCTCCTCGCGATTGGGGACAATGAGTGTCGTCAGGATTTATCAACGGTTGCCTCTAAAACCAACCAGGCACCTCTAATCCCCGGTACCTGTCAAAGAAACTGTTTGCGGGCTATTGTTCGCACTATCATTCACGTTCAACGTTGCGGCACGTCCGCCAGTAGCTGTCGGCTTGAAGACGATGCTGATGGTGCAAGTGGATTTCGCGGCCAGGCTCGCGCCGCAGGTGGTCGTCAACACATGGAAGTCACCCTGATCAGCGCCGGTGAAGCTGAAGGGGTTGATCGTGAGGGCGCTCGATAGGTTATTTTTCAGTGTCACATTGCGAGCGCTGCTGGTTGTACCGACTTTCTGCTTGCCGTAGTTGATGGACGTAGGTGAAACAGCGGCCTGGGCAATCCCCGCCCCGGAAAGCGTCGAAGTGAGCAAGTTGTACGGTGGTTCCGCGTTGCTGGTAACTGACAGCGTGGCAGATTCCGCCCCCAGAAGACTCGGCGTAAATGTCACCAGGATGCTGCATGAGCCTTTGGCGGCCAGCGAAGTGCCGCAGGTACCGCCGATCTGGGAAAAATCTCCCTGATTGGTTCCAGTAAATGTGATCTCGGAAATACCGACTGCGGTCGACTGGTTATTCTTGAAGTTGATAGTCTTGGCCGGGCTGGACGTCGCCTGCGGTATGTTTCCGAATTTCTCCGAGGTGGGCGTGAGAGTTGCGTCCGCAACCCCGGTGCCGCTCAAGGCTATGGCTTGAGGGCTGCTGGCAGCGTTGTCGGTCACTTGAAGCGTAGCCGTCTCTGCCGCCAGGAGACTGGGCGTAAACGTGACCGTGATCGTGCACTTCGCGCCCACGTTCAGCGTTACCGGGCAAGTATTGGTCTGCAGGAAGTCTGCCTGGTTGGGACCGATGATGGCCACGCTGAGGTTGTTGAGCGAAGTCGTTCCGCTGCTGGTAAGAGTTACTTTTTTCCCTAAACTTGTTGTGTGGATCCCCTCGGTGCCGAAAGCCAGTGTGGTTGCGGAAAAGCTGGCCCCCGGATTGGCTCCGGTTCCAGTGAGCGAAACCGTCTGCTGGCTGCCGTTGATTCCGACATTGTTATCGGTGATGGTCAGCGTTCCGGTGCGCGTGCCGGTCTGCGTGGGTTTGAAGAACACGTTGACCGTGCAACTGCTTCCGACAGCCACGGCTCCGACGCAGTTGTCCGTCTCAGAGAAATCTCCGGAAGCAACGACACTTGCGACCGTGAGCGCTTCCTGTCCTGTGTTGCTCAAGGTCACAGGCTTCGAGGAACTGGTTGTGCCTTCATCCTGGCTTGCGAATGGGAGACTGGCGGGCGAAACTTTTGCGACAGGCAAGGCAGCCAATACGAAGAAGATGCCGGCGGCGTTAGCCCCGCCACCCGCTGTCCCATAGAAGTTGAAATCCGCCCCCTGCACCAGCCCCGTCCCCCCTAGCCCCATTCCATCGGTGCACTTGGGAGGAGTTCCCTCACTACAAAAAGCATGCAGAATGGTCGGGGTCTTTGTTGATGTGACTTTAAAGATGGTTCCGCATCCGAAATAGCCTGAAGAGCATTCACTTTCAGTGCCGTCACCGAAAACAGTCATTCCGTAGAAGTCTCCATCGCTTCCCTGAATAACTCCAGAGGTGGGACCTCGTCCGTCGGCGCAGTTGGTTAGCGAGCAGAAGACGTACAGCACGTTAAGAGCAAGGGTGTTGGGATTGAATTGAAAGACCGCGCCCCCCACACCCCCTGTGTTCCCATAAAGATAGGTGGTCCCGTAGAGGTTCCCGTCGCTGCCTTGGATTACGCCCAAGGGTTCTGCCCCATCCCCAGCCGGGCAGGTTGTTCCTGACGTGCAAAAATCGAACAAAGTGGTCAGAACATCGGTGCTGGGAGTGATTTTGAACAGTGTCCCGTCATCACCTGGAACCCCAAAACCGGCCCCCATTGCGCCGTAGAAGTTACCGTCGATTCCCTGAATCAGGCTTCCCGGGCCCCACCCGCAGCCGTTCTGGTCACAGGTACTATAAATCACCGTTTCGCAATAGCCATTGCCAGGGTTAGCACCAGGGGGACAACCGCCTGCGGGCACCGGGCTCAGTTTGAAGATAGTGCCAGTACCAGCCCCAGTGCCGCCTCTTGTCGTGGTTCCGTAGAAATTTCCTTCGCCGTCCTGAATCAAGGCTGCCTCCGGGTTCGACCCATCGCCGCAGGAGTTGCCGTTGACTACATTGCTCGGTGAACAGAAAGTGTACAAGGTTGTGAGTCCGCCGTTTGGCGTCAGTTTGAACACTGTGCCGCAGGTAAAGATTGCCGGCGCCCCCCCAAGATTATTGGCGCCACCACATTCGTCATACGTCCCCGCTATGCCCCCGCCGATCGTTGTGCCGTAGAAGTTGCCATCGCTTCCCACGATAACGCCTGCGCCCGGCTGCGCACCGTCGGTGCAGTCGGACCCTATTGCGCAAAAGCTATAAAGAGTGGTCAGTGTGCCAGTCGTGGTGACCTTGAAAATTGTGCCCTGGCCGTACTTTCCGCCGCTAATAGTTGTTCCGTAGAAATTACCGTTGCTGCCTTGTATCAAGGACCCTGAGGGCCCCGAGCCATCGGTGCAGTTGGTTTGAGAGCAGAAGTTGTAAAGCGGCGTTAACTGCTGCCCCCGGGCTGCCGAACCGGCCAGGCCCAGGAACCCCACCAAAAGCAGGGCGGACGTGAATGCGGCGGAGATTCTCATAAGCGTGCCTTTGATTCGCAGTTTTTCCCGGGCTAGCGCCCTCACCTAGAAATATTTGGCCAGTGTTTATCCTTCACCTCCTGCTGGCAGTCAATTTTCCGGCGATTAATTTGTTATGAATTTTTTCTTAACTGACCGAACCTTTAATGTTTGCAATCATTTGCAATCCCGCTTTTGCGGTGCTTAGGTCCGATCGCGAAGGCTTGCAATGTCCCTTCTGCTGGGCGAAAATTATGATCCCTCCCCCGGTGTTCCGTTTGGCTGCTTATGAGAGACCGGACCTACAGGTTTGGCGAGTTCGAATTGAACGTTGCGGAGGGCGAACTGCGCACCCGAAGTTCAGTGGTTCGCCTGCAGCAGAAACCGCTGCTGCTGCTGATTTCACTGCTGGAGAGTCCGCAGCGGGTCGTCACCCGCGATCAACTGCGCCAAACCCTGTGGGGGAGCGAAACATTTGTCGATCACGAACAGGGCATCAATGTCGCCATCAAGAAGGTGAGAGATGCGCTGGGCGATTCGGTGGAGAATCCGAGGCTCGTCGAAACGCTCGCCAAAAAGGGCTACCGGTTTCTCCTTCCGGTGGAAGTTGTGGGCGGGGAAACCGCTCAAGACACCCATTCTGGAGCTCAGAATGGCCTGGCCGCTGCGGGCGCAAACACGCCCGACAAACGCGAGCCCTATTTCCATTGGGGCTGGATATTGGCGGGGGTTGCTGCGGTAGTTCTCGCAACCCTGGGAATCTGGCTCTTTCGGGTCGAAGCCAAAAGTCATAATGCGATAAACGTGAATTCCCTGGCAGTGCTGCCCCTGCAAGATTTGTCGCCCGATCCCGGGCAGGAGTACTTAGCGGATGGCATCACCGAAGAACTCATCACCAGCCTGGCGCAGGCACTTCCGCTGCGAGTGATTTCGCGCACCTCAGTGATGCGTTACAAACAGACGAACGAACCGATTACCCAGATCGCGCGGGAACTCGGTGTGGATGCGATCGTGGAAGGTGCGGTGGTTCGAGGGCAGAACCGTGTGAAGGTGACAGTTCAATTGATCGACGCGACGAAAGACCGCCATCTTTGGGCGCAGAGCTACGATCGAAACTTAGGAGACTTTCTTGGAATGGAAGCGGAGCTTTCGCGTGAGATTGCCCGGCAGATCGGCAACAACTTGAGTTTGCGTCCACAGATAAGTGCGAACTCCCGAGTAGTTGCGCCGGAGGTTTACGAGCTCTACTTGAAAGGCCGCTTCTTCTGGAACAAACGCACCGATCAAGGAATGAAGAAAGCGGCGGAATATTTTCAACAAGCCATCGATCGAGATCCAAATTATGCCCCGGCGTATGTCGGATTGGCTGACTGCTATGAGTTTAACGAACCCCCGACGCTCCCTCCGGAGTCTTTGGCGGTGAAAACGAAGCAGATGGCGAAGAGGGCTTTGGAACTCGACCAGAGCCTCGGCGAAGCGCATGCCACCCTGGGACTTATTTCGCAGAATTTCGACCGGGATTGGGGCGGGGCCGAGACTGAATACAGGCGAGCTATCGAACTCAATCCGAACTACGCGACGGCTCACCAGTGGTATGGCGAACATCTGGCCCTGCGGGGCAGATTTGACGAAGGTCTCGAGGAAATGAAAATAGCGAGAGACCTTGATCCTCTCTCGTTAGTCATCATTAAGGATATGGGAGAAGTCTATTACGCCGCACGCAAATATGATCAAGCGATCGGATTCTATCGCAAAGCTCTGGATATGGATTCGCACTTCATCTTGGCCCGCAGGTATCTGGCAATGGCCTACTTGCAAAAACGGGAATTCTCATCTGCTATTGCGGAACTTGAAACCGTAACTCAGGAGGAGGAAAACCCCGACACCATGGCCGAACTCGCCTACGCCTATGCGTTTTCTGGGAGAAGAGAGGAAGCAGAGAGAGTTTTGCACGATTTGAAGGGAATATCGGAGCGACGATCGACGCAAGCTTTCGATTATGCGCTCATCTATACAGGATTGGGGAACAACGACAAGGCATTTGAATGGCTGGAAAGGGCTCGCCGCGAGCACGCGGGACCGTTGGCGGGACTCGGAGTGGATCCGCGCTGGGACAGTCTGCGCGCCGATCACAGATTTGCCGATCTCATGGGACGAATGCAATAGCGGAACGCTTTGGAAGAAACCCGCGACAGCGAATTACGCATATCGCTTGGCCCCGCCAGGAACAGCAGCTTGCTTCTGAGGCGAGAAGCTCATCCAGGTAAAACAGGGCATGTGAGGGCGTTTTCGCCGCCCTCTCGTATCTGCGGAGAATTAATTGGGTAATTTGAAGTTGAGCGTGACCTGGGTCTGAATTTCGACGGGCTCGCCATTGAGCAGGTACGGTTTGTACTTCCATTGCTTCACCGCTTCGGCGGCGGCCCTGGCCAGCTGTGCATCTCCGCTCAATATTTTTATGTGCGTGATGTCACCAGTTTTTGAGAGCGTCGCCATCAATTCGACGGTGCCCTCAATCCTCAGGGTCAAGGCGTTTCTGGGATAGACCGGCTGAACTTTTTTGATCAGCAATCCCTGCGACACGCCCTGCGAGATGTTCATGGTCTGCAATACCGGTTTGGGGGCGTTTGCCGCGCCACCGATCAGGTCGGGAGAAGGCGCGCCTGCGCCGGTGGTTCCCATTCCCGCCATGCTGGGAGGCGGAGCGTCTGGCGCGGCCGCTGCGGATTTCGCCCGAGCCGTGCCTGCCTTGACCACTAGGGGCGCGGCGGCGGGCTTGCTGGATGCGGCGTCCTCCGCAGCAGAATCCGAGTCGTCGCCGGGATGCTTCGTTGCCGGTTCGGCATTGGGCAATGAACTCGGCGAAGCGATGGAGGCTGTGGGCTTCGCTGTAAAGGGCGCTGGGGTCGCGGACCGAGGGTTAATCGGTTTCGCGGTCTGCGCTGGAGCTGGAGCTGGTGCTGAAGTCTCAGGTGTCGGAGTGGTCGCCGGCGGACTCGTGTGTCCGAACTGCGTCCAGCCGAAATAAGCCACTGCGACGACAATCGCCGCGGCGGCGAAGCCCAGCAAAATTCTCTTGCTTCCGCCGCTCGATTTCTCAGGAAGATTCGACCCGCCAAAAGTGAAGGATGGCTCGGGCCCGGTGTGGCTGGACGACGCACTTTGCGCTGCTTCCGCCGGGGTATCGACTAGAACGTCGTCGGCATCGGTGTTCTTGGAGGATACTCCCGCTCCATGCGAAGCTTGAACTTCCCGGGCCGGAGCGGGCGCGCTGGCAGCTCCCCTGCCGCCAAATGCTGGCGGCGAACCGGCGGGCGATTTCGAGGCTTGCGCATCGTGAGCCTTCAGCTTGTTGAACGCGGTTTCAAAAGCCGCAGCGTCGGCAGGCGCGGCGATGGAGTCATCCATGATCTCGAGCACATCGTCATCTTGCGCGGATTGCTCTCTCGCGATCTGGTTTTTTGCCTCCTGGAAATGCGCCTCCTGAACCAGCGCGTCGGGAACCGGCGTCGGTCGAACGGAACTTGCTGCCGAACTTGCTGCCGCGGCGGTTGCGGGCCATGGCGCGCTGGTGGTCGGAGTCGGTTTCGCTTCGGCCGGCCGCGGAGTGGAGGCGACAGCCGGTGTGGGCGCGGCCGCTGCTTTCGTGGCTGGCACCGGTTTGGTGGCAACCGGCTTCGCCGGCGCTGCCGCGGGAGTCCCGCCCGGTTTGGCGGGATCGCCCTTGCGCAGGAGCCCGCGCGCCACGCGCAGCGTTCCCTTGGCTTGTTCAATATTGATGGGTTTGGTCAGGACGAGGTTGGCGCCGATGCGAAACGCCTTCGCGACCCCGGCCTGACCTTCCACGACAGCTACGGCAAGCGACCCCTGGTTGGAAGTCGAGTTGCGCGCGCTTTTGAATAAAAGTGTGGCATTCTGCTCGTTATCGCAGTCGACCACGACAGCGTCGAAGTGTTGGCCCATCAGCTTCTTGACGGCAGCGAATGGTTCACTGCAGGACTCGATGGTGAACTCCAGCTCGCCCAGGACTTGCGTCACGGTGCGAGCCGTCTTTTCATCGGGACAGAAGAGAAGAGCTTGGTAACCCATACCAAAGCCATCCTAGGTACAGGCGTAAGCTCCGGCAAGTTACGCAGGTAATTCGCGATCCGTCGAATTGTGTGGAGTTTGCCTACTGTATTCCTCCCGGAGCGGGGTTGCCCCACCCTTGTCGCGTTCTTTGCGACAGGGTGGGGATTCTGACCTCGCCCGCTTTGCCGGATGACCGGGCGTAAAGAGCAATGGTACCGGTCGCATACAATATCGAGCCATGCGCCCGCCTGTGGCAGGCGCGTCGTTCGAAGTACTTGGCGTAATCGCTGGTTGCCTCAATTGACTGTCGTAAATCTCATTTGCACAATAACATTGACAACTCATGGACGGCTCTATGAGAAGAAATGAAATGCTTTTGTCGTTGAAGGAACTATTCGTGCCAGCGCTAAGAGAACGAGGATTCAAGGGGTCATTGCCGCACTTCCGACGCCCGATGAAGAATCGGATCGATCTTCTGACAATCCAGTTCGACAAGTGGGGCGGGGGCTTCGTAATCGAAATTTCTAACTGCGCACTTGAGGGCGTCACAATGCCTTGGGGAGAGCCCATTCCGCCCAACCGTGTCCGAGCGTGGGATGTATACCCGCCCAACCGAAGAAGGTTAGGGTCTGCGATGGCAGGAGAGGATGGCCATTGGTTCAGATTCGACGGATGGAGAGGGACGGGAAAGGTCGCACGGGAAGCTGTTTCATATCTTCAAGAGGCTGAACAGTGGTGGGGAACTGCGGACCAATGGTGGAAGAAGGCCGCGGACCGTTGACGATAACTCGCCATAGCACAAGTAACGGCCTCTCTGCCTTTCTCTCTCGTGCTTTCCTGCCGATCTTTCGTTCTTCGGGATTACGGTTTTCCCATCGTCTCAGCCCACGCCCTACCGGGTTTTTCCGGAATCACCGGGCACATTACGGAGGGCGGACTCGGGTTGCGGGTATTCGATCGACCCCTTCAACGCCGAGATGTCGTCCTGATGAAAATCGGGGAAGGGTAATTGTTTTCCTTCGCGCAAGTCCGCGATTTTCTTGACAGCGTTGTCGACCTTCTCTTGCTCGACGCCACCATCGCGGCTCAAATAAAGCGTCTGCGAGGGCAGCGCCAGCCCGCCGCCGGAGTCTTCCAGCACATCCATAATCCGCAGCAGCAGGTCTTCGCGGACGGCGGCGAATTCGTTGAAGTCCCGCGTCAGGATGTAAGCGACCACTTCCACGCTGAGCGAACTGCCCGCAATGTCAGTGAGTCTCACGCGGACGCTGTTGGTCTCCACTTTCGCATGGCTGTAGAGCAGGCGGCGGATTTCCGCCAGCACGAAGCGGACGTGGTCCGGCTTGCTCTCCGGGCGCAGCCCAAGCTTCGTCTGAAACAAAATCTTGTCACGGCGGCTCAGGTTCTCCAGGTTGATCGTCGCCACGGTTCCGTTGGGAATGGCAACAAGAGTCCGCTCATCCGTGCGGATGCGCGTCGACCGCAGCCCGATGTCTTCCACTACGCCCGTGCGATCGCCGAATTTACAGACGTCGCCCACGCGAAACACTTCATCGCCGAGGACGGCGACGCCGCCGAAAAGATTTGCAATGGTCTGCTGCGCGCCGAACCCAATCGCCAGTCCGCCAATGCCGAGCCCGGCCAGCGCCGTGCTCATATTGAAGCCGAGATTGCCCAGAACCGCCAGAGCGCCCACCGAAAAAATCACGGCCTTGAGAATGCGTTCGCCCAGCAGCATGAGCGATCCCGTGCCCGCGAGCCCACGCGCCAGAGCACGATTGCGCACTCGGCGCAGCGACCAGCGCACCGCGCGCCAGACGATCCAGGTCATGCTGACGATAAGAGCGATCGAGGTGAACTGAAAATAGTAGTGGCGCGGCAGCAGCGCGATGCCCAGGTTACGCGCAAAGATCTGGTGCACCAGAGTTCCGGTCAGCAGCCACGCCGGCGCCGAAACCGAGCGCCAATTCGCGATATCGACGTGGCCGCGCCGCCGCGCCCACCAGCGCATGGGAATTTCCAGCACTACCAGCACGATCCAGCCGATCCCCGCAGCCACGGGCAGGGCAAGCAGCAACGCCAGCCACTGCCACAGCGGCATTCCGGCGATCTGATGTTTCACCAGGACAGCCGGCAGCTTGCTCTCAACCTGCCGGGCTTCGACTTGATCGTAGAGCTCCGGAACTTTAGCCAGAGTGTCAGCCGAGATGAGCCAGATTTTTCCGGCGCTCGGGTCCGATACTCGTACCAGTTCGAGATCGTCCTCGACATCTCCAGACGACATGGTTCCCACTTTTTGCCGGCCCAGGGGAACACCTTCCTGCAGGGTTCCTTCCGGTTCAGTAAAGCTTTCCAACCTGCCGCCGGGAGTGAAAGCCTTGCTGTTTAGCACCGCATTGAGCTGGCTGGCGATCTTCTCGCCTTCGGCTTGCCGCCGCGCCGAGTTCATCTGCAGGTATTGCGCTGCAATGCTGTAGTCGCCGGACTGCGCCGCTTGCAGAAACCCGAGCACGGAACCCGAGGGCGTAGCACGCCCCAACGGATCGCTGGCGCTCGAAGTGCCGCTTGAGGTCGAGGTCGAGGAGGAAGTCAACGCGCCGCTCAGGGGCGACTGCGCTGCGATCGGAAGAACCGCAAGCAAAGAAAAAATAAGAGGCAGTAACGTCTTAGGGAAGGCGGACATGGTCTTTCTCCAGCACAAACCGCTTTAGACGCGGCACGACATCGCGCGCGGCTCGCCGTGAATTTATTGTATCGAAACGAGCGGAAGCAATCGGAGTGGAAACAGGAACGATGCGCGCTCTACCCTCGCTTCGGGCGGTAAATGTCGGTGCTGGTGCCAAAGAAAACTTCGGCGGATTCCATCACCGTTTCCGAGAGCGTGGGATGCGGATGAATTGTATGAGCCACGTCGTGCGCAAGGGCCGCCATTTCGATGGCGAGCACACCTTCGGCGATCATCTCGCCGGCGCCGACGCCGACGATACCGACTCCCAGCACGCGTTCGGTCTGCGGATCGATGAGCAGCTTGGTCATGCCTTCGGGGCGATCGAGTGTGACGGCGCGTCCGGAGGCGGCCCAGGGAAATTTCGCGACTTTGATCTCGCGGTTTTCTTTTTGTGCCTGCGTCTCAGTCAGGCCGCACCAGGCGATTTCAGGATCGGTGAATACAACTGCCGGGATCGCGTTTGGTTCGAAAGCAACTTTGTGCCCAGCGATGGCCTCAACGGCGGTGCGGCCTTCATGCATGGCCTTGTGCGCGAGCATGGGCTCGCCGACCACGTCGCCGATGGCGTAGATTGACGGGTCAGCAGTCTGCAGTTGCTTGTTTACTTCGATGAAGCCTTTGGCTCCGACCTTAACTTGCGTTTTGTCGAGACCGGAAATTTCCGAGTTAGGTTTGCGTCCCACCGACACCAGCACGCGATCGAAAACTTTCTCTTGAGCGTTGCCGTCCTGCCCCTTGAGGGTGGCGCGGATGCCGCTGCCTTCGTCCTTGACCGCTGCGACCGTCGTGTTCAGCAGAATTCCCTCGAACATTTTTTCCAGCCGCTTGTGCAGCGGGAGAACCAGATCGCGATCCGCGCCGGGCAGCAATCCGGGAAGCATTTCGACAACGGTGACGCGCGTACCCAACGCCGCGTACACCGAGCCCAGTTCCAGGCCGATGTATCCGCCGCCCACGACCAGGAGCGTGCCGGGAATGTCTTCGAGATTCAGCGCGCCGGTAGAATCCATCATGCGGGGTGTATCGAGCTTGAGCGTCGGAACAATCGCCGGACGGGAGCCGGTCGCGAGGATGATTCGGTCGAACGTCAGCGACTCTTCTGCGCCATCGGCTTTCGTGACCCGCAGGGTCGTGGAATTCTCAAACCCTGCCCGCCCCTGAATGTATGTAACTTTGCGCTGCTTGGAGAGAATCCCCAGGCCGCCGGTGAGCTTCTTGACGACTCCTTCTTTCCACGAGCGCAGCCGCGCCAGATCGATTTTCGGCGCGGAGAACTCGATTCCCCAAGCTTTGGCCTGTTCCGACTCTTCGATCAACTTGGCGACGTGCAGCAGCGCTTTCGACGGGATGCACCCGCGGTACAAGCACACTCCGCCAGGATTCACTTCGGGGTCGATCAGCGTAACCGTCATGCCGAGATCGGCTGCGAGAAATGCAGCGGCGTATCCACCGGGGCCGCCGCCGACGACTGCAATGTGCAAGTTCGACGTTTCTGACATGAGGATGGATTATAAAAACGTGCCATGAAAAAACGATTTCAACCCTATAACCGGTTCTTTAGGTTCCAATCTCCGTTCCATTTCCGCGGCGTCTTTTCGTGCTCGCTCCATGAGTTCTTCAGGATCGATCCCGGTCGACTCAATACTGGGGCCAAGCCTGTGTTTCGCCCTGAGTCTGTAAATTCCTGCCGACATCTCCTCGACCTGGAAAGTCCAGTTAGGGAGCTCTTCTATTTCTCGCTTCATGCGGCTACCCCTGCACCGACAGCAGGAACGGCTGCTCGAACGCTTCCGCAATCCAGCGCAGGAAGCGGGCGGCATCGGCGCCGTCGATCAGGCGGTGATCGTAGGAAAGCGAGAGCGGCAGAATCAGCCGCGGCTCGAACTTTCCCCCATCTTTCGACTCGATCCACTCCGGCTCCATGCGCGACCGCGACAGCCCGAGGATCGCGACTTCCGGATAGTTCACGATGGGCGTAAAGCCCACGCCGCCGATCCCGCCGAGATTCGTAATGGTGAAAGTCCCGCCCTGCATTTCCTCGGGCGTAATTTTCTTGTCGCGCGCCTTCTTCGAAAGTTGCGACAACTCAACCGCCAGTTCAACGATGTTTTTCTTGTCCACGTCGCGAATCACCGGGACCAGCAGCCCGCGGTCCGTATCGGCGGCCACCCCGATGTGGATGTATTGCTTGTAAACAATTTCTTCTTTCTCGATGTCGATGCTGGCATTGAACTGCGGAAATACTTTGAGGGCCGCGGAACACACTTTCAATGCGATCGCCGTCACCGTCATCTTACCGCCGGCTTCTTCGGCTTTCGGCGCAAACCGCGCACGCAATTGTTCAAGTTCGGTGATGTCGGCGCGGTCAAGCTGGGTGACGTGGGGAATCGTGTTCCAGGCCTCGGCCAGATGCTCGGCCGTTTTGCGCCGCACGCCGCGCATCGAAACCCGCTCCACCTTGCCCCATTTCGCAAAGTCCGGAAGCTGCGGCTGCGCGAAGTGGCCCGCGCGCGGCGGCGCCTGCGCCGCGGTAGCTGCCGCCGACAGCAACGCCTTGGCATGAGTCTTAACGTCGTCTTCGCTGATGCGCCCGCCCGGACCCGTGCCTTTGACCTCGTAGATATCGACCCCGATTTCGCGGGCAAATCGCCGCACATGCGGCGCGGCCGGGATGGGCTGGCGATGCTCCGTTCCCGCGACTTTTCCCAGTTGCACCGGCATGCTAAACACCGGTGCCGATTGCTGAGGCTGGTCCGGAGGCAGCGCCTGTTCTTCGGTTTTGCCCTCGGCGCGAATCGCCGCCTGAAATGCCAGCCGTGCTCCGTGCTGTCCGGAAACGTGCTCGACGGGAGCATTGCTGGATCGCGCCGGGGGTGGCGCGGCGGCTCCGCCTTCCAGCGTGAAGATCACCTGTCCAACTTTAAGCTTGTCGCCTTCTTTTACCTTTACTTCTTTGACTACGCCGCTGACCGATGACGGCACTTCCACCACCGCCTTGTCGGTTTCCAGTTCCATCACCGGCTGGCCTTCCGAAACTTTGCTGCCGGGAGCAATCATCAATCGAACCAGATCGCCCTGCGAAATATTTTCTCCGAGTTCGGGGAGCTTGAATTCGCCGGCGGTTTGGGGCTGGGCGCGGCGATCGCGCTCCGGCGCAGAAGCAGAAGCTGCAGAAGCTTGAGTGGCGGGCGCCTCCGGGGTCGCCTGTGATGCTGGAGCGGCAGCAGCGGCCGGTTTTGGCGGCGCGACCGTTGCAGCCGGTTCAGGCCCGGGCTTTCCTCCGGCTCCGTTCTCGACCGTGAAGATTACCTGCCCAACCTTGATCTTGTCGCCTTCTTTGACGCGAACTTCCTGCACGGTTCCGCTTACCGACGACGGCACTTCGACCACGGCTTTGTCGGTTTCGAGTTCCATCACCGACTGGCCGGCGCTCACCGTGGCTCCCGGCGCAATCATAAGGCGGACCAAGTCGCCCTGGTGGATATTTTCTCCCAGCTCGGGAAGTTTGAATTCAATCACCGCGTCTGTTTCCTTTTCTATCTCACTCAGATTTGTCACTGCGCCTGTAGGCATATCGTGATACGAATTCCAATCAGCTGACCGCCGGATTCGCCTTCTCGGGATTGATTCCCAGTTCCCCAATCGCTCGTTTCACCACGTCGGCGCCGATTTTTTTCTCTCTCGCCAGAGCGCCCAGAGTCGCGAGCACGATGTGTTTGGCATCGACTTCGAAGAAGTCGCGCAATGCCACGCGGCTCTCGCTGCGTCCGAAGCCATCGGTTCCTAGAGAGACGAGTTGACCGGGCACCCACTTGCCCAGACTCTCCGGCAGCACCTTCATATAGTCAGACGCCGCGATGAACGGCCCCTGCGCATCTTTCAACGTCTGCGTCACGTAAGGAACCTTCGCCGCTTCCCCGGGATGCAGCATGTTCCAGCGCTCGCAATCGTTGGCGTCGCGATACAGTTCCTTGTAGCTGGTGACGCTCCACACGTCGGCTCCGACTCCGTATTTTTCTTCCAGAATCTGCTGCGCCTTGAGCACTTCGAACATGATCGCGCCGCTGCCCAGCAGTTGTGCCCGCAGCTTGGCGTCGCTCTTGGCCGAAACTTTGAAGCGATAGAGCCCTTTCAGAACGCCGTCCCGAACATTTTCCCCCGCGGGCATTGCCGGCATGGCCAGCGGCTCATTGCCCACGGTCAGGTAGTAGAAGATCGATTCCTGATCGACGTACATCCGCTTGATGCCATCCTGAATAATGATGGCAATCTCATACGCGAACGCTGGATCGTAGCAGAGCAGGTTCGGAACCGGAAGCGCCAGCACGTGACTGTGACCGTCCTGATGCTGCAGCCCTTCGCCCGCCAGCGTGGTTCGTCCCGCCGTGCCGCCGACGAGAAATCCGCGGCAGCGCATGTCGGCCGCGGCCCAGATCAAATCACCGATCCGCTGGAAGCCGAACATCGAGTAATAAATAAAGAAGGGGATCGTGTTGATCCCGTGATTGGCGTATGCCGTGCCCGCCGCGATGAACGAGCACATCGACCCGGCCTCGGTAATGCCTTCCTCAAGAATCTGCCCGTTCTTGGCTTCCTTGTAATAGAGCAGCGTGTCCATATCGACGGGCTCGTAATTCTGCCCCACGCTGGAATAAATTCCCACCTGGCGGAAGAGCGCTTCCATGCCGAAGGTGCGAGCCTCATCGGGAACAATGGGAACGACGAGCTTGCCGAGTTCCGGATCGCGCAGCAACTTCGCCAGCAGCCGCACGAAAACCATGGTCGTCGAAACCTCGCGTCCGTCGGTGCCTTTGTGGAACTCCTCGAAGTGCGCGTCGGGGATGGCCGGCAGCGCTGCAGCGCGCACTTTGCGCGTCGGCATGTATCCGCCCAGTTGCTCGCGACGCGCCTGCATATACTTGATCTCAGCGCTGTCGTCCGACGGACGATAGAACGGCGCGTTGTGCAGTTCGTCGTCGGGAATTGGAATTCCAAACCGCGAACGGAACATCTGCAACTCGTCTTCGTTCAGCTTTTTCTGCTGGTGGGTGATGTTCTTGCCTTCACCCGCTTCGCCCAGCCCGTAGCCCTTGATGGTCTTGGCCAAAACGATGGTTGGCGCGCCGGTGTGGTCAACCGCAGCGCGAAATGCCGCATGTACTTTGATGGGATCATGTCCGCCTAGCCGCATGCGAGCCAGCTGGTCGTCAGAAAGATGCTCCACCATTTTCAGCAGCCGGGGATCGCTGCCGAACAGATTCTGCCGGAAGTACGCTCCACTCTCGACAAAATATTTCTGATACTGCCCGTCGCTGACTTCGCCCAGGCGCTTGACCAGCAGGCCATCGCGATCATTCTGAATCAGGCTGTCCCAGTCCGATCCCCAAATGCATTTGATTACGTTCCAGCCCGCGCCGCGGAAAATCGCTTCCAGTTCCTGAATAATTTTTCCGTTGCCCCGCACCGGACCATCCAGCCGCTGCAGGTTGCAGTTCACCACGAAGATCAGATTGTCGAGCCGTTCGCGCGAGGCCAGCGTGATCGAGCCCAGCGATTCAGGTTCGTCCATTTCGCCATCGCCCAAAAACGCCCAGACTTTTCCGCCTGTCGACTGCTTGAGCCCGCGATTCTCCAGATACTTGATGAAGCGCGCGTGATAGATCGCCTGGATCGGCCCGAGTCCCATCGAAACCGTCGGAAATTCCCAGAACTCGGGCATGAGCCACGGGTGCGGATAGGAACTCAATCCTCCGCCGGGCTTCAGTTCGCGGCGAAAGTTCTGCAGCTTCTCTTTCGAAATCCGACCTTCGAGATAAGCCCGCGAATAGATTCCGGGAGCGGCGTGGCCCTGAAAGTAGACCACATCGCGGTCGCCACTCTCGGTTTTCGCGCGAAAGAAATGGTTGAACGCAACTTCATATAAAGTCGCAGCCGAAGCAAACGTCGAAATATGTCCGCCAATGCCTTCCTGAATTTTATTGGCGCGCACCACCATGGCCAGCGCATTCCACCGCACCAGGCTCTTGATGCGCCGTTCCATCTCCTGGCTGCCGGGAAACGGAGGCTGCTGCCGCGAAGGGATCGTGTTCTGGTACGGGGTGGTGGCCGTGAACGGCAGGTTGATCCCGCCCTCGCTGCGCGCGTGCAGCGCTAACTGCTGCAGCAGGCGACCGGCCCGGTCGGGGCCGCCTTTTTCAAGAACATAGTCCAGAGAATCGACCCATTCCCTGGTTTCCAAAACCTCTAAGCCGTCGGTTTCCGTCTGAGCCACGTCTGGTTTCTCCGTAGAAGAACGCGCAATACTCCATCATATTCAATCGCGCGGATTTTTGCTGGCGGCCTCCGTAGTTCACGGCTTTGTTCGTCTCTTGGCGGCGGCTGGTTTAGAATCGCTCGGGCGAACGCCTGCAGGAGGGACTTCGTGTTACGGATCGTTCTGGTGTTGGCAGTGATCGTGGTGCTAGTCGTGCTCGTCCCGCGCCTGCTGTCGCACTCGGCTGCACCGTCCGAGGGGAGCAACGCGCCCGACTTCACTCTGCCCTCGCAGGAGGGCTCGCCGGTCAGCCTGAAAGACTATCGCGGAAAATGGGTCGTCCTTTATTTCTATCCCAAGGATCAGACTCCGGGGTGCTCCCGTGAAGCCCACAACTTTCAGGTGGACCAGCCAAAGTATGCCGAGCATAACGCGGTCGTGCTGGGAGTGAGCCTGGACAGCGTCGACTCGCACAAGAAGTTTTGCGCCAAGGAAGGTCTGAACTTCAAGCTGCTGGCCGATACCGATCGCAAAGTCACCGCTTCCTACGGCTCGCTCACCAATCTGGGGCTGGTAAAATTCGCTGCGCGGCACACCTTCCTGATCGATCCTACGGGCAAGATCGCAAAGGCCTACACCAGCGTCGACCCGCTCAAGCACAGCGCCGAAGTTCTGGGGGAGTTGGACACACTGCAGAAGTCCGCAGCCGTAAAGTAGATCCCCCAAACGACGGCCTGTCTTCCCGACGACGCCCTTGCCGGACTCGGTAGCGATGAAGTTCTTGCGACCCATACGGCACACGGTAGAATGATTTCGCCCTCTTGAAAGGCGACCCAGAAAATGCCCGACCCGGAAATCGTTGTACCCCAATCCCCCGCTCCCGCGCCAACTCCTGCGCCACAACCCCCGAACGAGATTTTCTACGGGCCGAACGGAATTCGCGCCGGTTGGCGCGTGATAATTTTTCTGGCCCTGGTGGTCCTCGTTACCCTCGTCTTGATTACCCCGTTTGTGCTGATGCGCGCGCTCCGAGGCGCCGGGCCGCAGGTCGGCATCGGAGTCGGTGGCCTCACTCCGCTGGGACTCGGCATCTCCGAGGGAAGTCTCTTTATCATCCCATCGATCGCGGCGCTGATCATGGCGCGCATCGAGCACCGCAAATACGGCCAGTACGGATTGCCCGCTCGCTTTGCCTTCAGAAAAGATTTCTGGATCGGCATACTGGTCGGCTTCCTGGCGATCAGCGCGTGCCTGCTCGGAATCTTCGCGTTCCACGGCTTTCATCTCACTGGCCTGGCCATTCACGGCAGCACTATCGCGTCCGCGACCGTGGCCTGGGGCGTGACCTTTGTGATCGTCGGCCTGGCCGAGGAATTTTCTTTCCGCGGATACCTGCAGTACACGCTCACCACCGGCATGGGTTTCTGGCCATTCACTCTCGTAGCGAGCGACGGTTTCTGGCCCTCGGCAATTCTGATGTCCGCCCTGTTCGGCGTGGCTCACATGGGGAATCCCGGTGAGACCTGGTTCGGACTGTTCTCCGTGGTGCTGTTCGGTTTGCTCTTCTGCCTGTTTCTGCGGCGCACCGGCAATCTGTGGTGGGCCGTGGGTTTTCACGCGGGATGGGATTGGGGCCAGACATTTTTCTACGGCGTCCCGGATAGCGGCATCGCGCCGTATCACAATTTGTTCGGCTCCGCCTTCGATGGTCCGCGTTGGCTCACCGGCGGCAGCGTCGGTCCGGAGGCCAGCGTGTTCACTCCCATCGTGCTGGTGCTGGTCGCAATCCTGTTTACCCGCGTTTATCGCGAGAACAAATACCGGACTACTGAAAGCTGACTCCTGACCGCTGACGGCTGATAGCTGACGGCTGACAGCTGTTTCCCGAGTGTTACACTTTTCTCTTCACCCATCCTTGGCGCTTGCCCGGAGTTCGTTCCCCAATGTCTGAAACCCAAATGCCCAGCCCCCGGACACGTGTCGTCCGCGAACCCGATCGTGCGGTTTACGATCGCGAAACCGTCTACCGCATTCTCGATGAAGGATTTCTCTGCCACGCCGGCTTCGCGGTCGACGGCCAGCCATTCGTGATTCCAACTTCGTACGGCCGCAAAGACGCCAGCCTCTACATTCACGGATCAGCCGCCAGTCGCATGCTGCGCCAGTTCAAAGAAGGCGTCCCGGTCTGCATCACTGTGACTCTGCTCGAAGGCCTCGTGCTCGCCCGGTCGATTTTCAATCACTCGATGAATTACCGCTCGGTCGTGATTCTGGGCAAGGCAACGTTGGTGGATGATCCGGCGGTGAAACTGTCGGCGTTGCGAATTCTGTCAGAGCATATCCTGCCGGGACGCTGGGATGATTCGCGCCAGCCCAACGACCGCGAACTCAAAGCCACGTCGGTGCTGCACGTTCCCATCGAAGAATTTTCGGCGAAGGTCCGCCAAGGTCCTGCCATTGACGACGAGGAAGACTATTCGTTCCCGACCTGGGCCGGAGTAGTGCCGCTGGAAATGTTCGCAGGCAAGCCGATTGACGATGCCAGGTTGCTGCCAGGGAAAGAAGTGCCAGCGTACGTGCGAGGATACACTCGCAAGCGCTGAGCGATGGATTTATGTAGGGACAGCCGCCCCTTACGGAATCAGTAGCAGCTTGCCCGCGATTTTCCGCGCTTCCATGTCGCGATGCGCCTGCGGGGCTTCCACCAGCGGATACGTCTTCGCAATGTGGAGCTTGAGTTTTCCGTCCGCGATCATCGCGAACAGCGCACCGGTGCGCGCCAACAATTCCTCGCGCGTGGCGGTGAAGTGTGCCAGCGTGGTACGCGCCATGTAGAGCGAGCCTTTGTCCGAGAGCTTCGCAGGATCGACCGGCGGCACGGGACCGCTCGACATGCCGTAGAGCACGAGCATCCCGCGGGGCCGCATCACGTTGAGATTTTTTTCGAACGTGGCTTTGCCTACGCCGTCGTAGACCACGTCGACGCCTTTGCCGCCGGTCAGGCGTTTCACTTCGGCTTCGAAATCCTGCTGCGTGAAGACAATCACTTCATCCGCGCCCGCCTCGCGCGCCAGACGAGCTTTTTCGTCGCTCGAAACCGTCCCAATGACTCGCGCACCGATGGCGTGCGCCATCTGCACCAGAAGCAGTCCGACGCCGCCGGCAGCCGCATGCACCAGCGCGGTCTCGCCGGCCTTGAGTTTGTGCGCGTCGTTGGCCAGATAGTGAGCGGTCAGTCCGTGCATCATGGCAGAGGCGGCTTGCTGATCGCTGATGGTCGCGGGCACGGGCACCAGGCTCTCCGCGGACGCTGCCACATATTCGGCATAAGACCCCAGCGCGCCGCTCCACGCTACGCGGTCGCCAACCCTCACCGCCTTCGCCTGCGGTCCAACCGCCGACACCACGCCCGCGCCTTCCTGCCCGGGGATAAACGGCAGCTGCGTTCGCAGACTTCCATCGCGGAAATGGCCGTCGATCGAGTTCACGCCGGCCACGGAAACCTTCACCACTGCCTCGGCCGGCTTCGGTTGAGGAATCGGGAACTCTGCGAGTTCCATCACCTCAGGCCCGCCGGTGTGCTGCACTCGGATTGCCTTCATGAGATGTTCCTTACTCTCGCTCTGTCATCCTGAGGCCCGCGCTCTTTGCGGGCCGAAGGATCTATGCAATGGCCAGTTCCGATGCAGTCGACAAATTGCATAGGTCCTTCGCTTCGCTCAGGATGACAATGCAGAGACGACAGGCCGAGTAGATTTTAGATGGTTGACGCTTCGCCCTACGGTATCAGCAACAGCTTCCCCGTCGTCTTTCTTCCTTCCAGATCGCCGTGCGCCCGCTGCGCCTCGGCCAGAGGATAGGTGTGCTCGATCCGCAGCTTGAGCTTGCCGGCCGCGATCATTCCGAACACCGCGCCGGATCGCGCCATCAGTTCTTCTCGCGTCTCGATATAGTGCCCCAGCGTGGGCCGCGTAACATGGAGCGAACCTCTATGCGACAGCCCCATCAGATCATACGGAGGCACCGCGCCGCTCGAACCGCCGAACAGCACCATCATCCCGCGCGGGCGCAGAACGTTCAGCCCCTTCTCGAACGTCGTCTTCCCCACCGAATCGTAAACCACGTCCACGCCTTTGCCGCCGGTCAGTCGCTTGGTCTCGGCTTCGAAATCGGACTGAGTATAGAGAATCACTTCGTCCGCCCCGGCTTCGCGCGCCAGCTTGGCCTTCTCTTCGGTCGAGACCGTGGCAATCACGCGCGCCCCAATATTGTGCGCCATCTGCACCAGCAGAAGTCCCACGCCGCCGGCGGCCGCATGCACCAGCGCGGTCTCACCGCGCTTCAAGGGATAGGTGTCATGTGAGAGATAGTGCGCCGTCATCCCCTGCAACATGGCGGCGGCAGCCTGCTGCTCCGTGACTCCCGCTGGAATCGGAACCAGGCGGTCCGCGATCACGGCGGCGTATTCGGCGTACGAGCCCAAAAGCCCGCACCAGGCCACGCGATCGCCAACCTTCGGTGACTTCGCGTCAGCGCCGACGGCCGTGACCACACCCGCGCCTTCTTGTCCCAACACAAACGGCAAGGGAGCCTTGTAGCGACCCTCGCGGAAATATACGTCAATAAAGTTCACGCCCGAAGCGGCTAGCTTCACCACCGCTTCGTTCGCCTTGGCCTCGGGGACCGGCAACTCGACCAGTTCCATCGCCTCCGGACCACCGGGTTGTTTGACTTGAATGGCTTTCATGAGAGTTTGGCTTCGCCAGTCTTCCTCGGGATTCCAGCTGTGGGACTCCGGCTGCCGGATTCCGGCAACAGGTGATTTTACATGGCAACCGCCAGAATGCCAGCCGTTTGGATCGGCATCGCCTCTGCTACACTGGCACGTCTTTCCGCAAGGAGCCCCTTGATGGCCGAAACCAAACCACAGACTTTTGCGAATCACACCCGCTGGGATCCGCTGTATCACTTCTTCGTACTGCCAGTCTTCCTGCTGGGGCTCATCCTGACCCTGATTCATTTCTTCGCCCACATTACCCACGGGGATATGCGCGATCACATTCACTCGTTTCTGCTGATTCTGCTGGCGCTCGCCCTCCTGACCCTGGCGTTGAAAGTGCGAATGTATTCCCTCAGAGTGCAGGATCGCGTCATCCGCCTGGAAGAGCGGCTGCGGCTGACCCAGCTTCTGCCCGAGCCCCTACGCTCCCGCATCCCTGAATTGACTGAGGACCAGCTCTGCGGACTGCGTTTCGCCTCGGATGCCGAGCTTCCCAAACTCGCCGAACGCGCCCTGAATGAAAAGTTGTCGCGCGCCGACATTAAAAAAGCCATCCAGACCTGGCGGCCGGACTACTGGCGGGTATAAAACAGCTCAAACTGTTGATAAGTTACTGATTTCGTCAACTGACGCTACAATCTCTTTGCGATGTCAGTTTGCCCAACGTCATGGTCGGTGCGCGCAAGACGCGCTTGCACCCTGATCAGCATTCTCCTTTTCCTGGCCTCCCTGCCCTCTTGCGATTTACAAAGCGATCACGCGCTAATCACCCGATTCGGCGAGAAGCGTGGAGAACTTGAGCGCCTCCACCAAATGATCGACGAAGACAATCTGGAAGGGCGGATTCATGCGGGCTACGCCGACCCGAAATTGTCCCCTTCCCGACTGGAGGAGTACAGGTCGCTTTTACGCGATGCGGGAGTAACACGGCTCTGGGCACACGGCAAGTCAAAGCCATTCGAACTTATGGTCGACGGGAATGGTTTCCTTGCTCAGGGCGACTACAAGGGATACCTGTACGATCCCGCACTGCAAAACCCGCCTGCGCCGTCATTGGACGATAGCTGCTTCGACCCAGCGAAAATCCCCGATACCCAGCGCTCGTGCAGTGCTGTGCGAAGTCTTGGTAACGGTTGGTGGCTACTCCGATACGAGTATCGGTGAGGTTGGCCAACAATCGCCTTTTCACTCATTGACGGTCAAATTGCTCCGCGCCAAGGAAGCCAACGGGAGACACCGGACCGGGAACCGCACAGCACCCCTCACGCTCCGGCAGTCTCCCCGCTGGCGGGCCGAATTATAGCGCGAGCCGAGATGTAGGGGGCTTTGAGCGAAATCGCCTGTTAACAACACCTACGGGGTGCATCTAGCGTTATTCGGATAGAGCGTATTGAAATCACTCATTGGGAAGCCGGAATCGCGCACCTCCGCTTTCCAGTCCTGCCACGCCAATGGGAGGTAATCACACGACAGGTTGCATCCCCATCCCGGCTTGACGAGGCACCGAAAAGAGAAGGCGAATGCACGTTTGCGCTGGATCGGGGACGCCTCGGAATCCAGATCAATCGCTAAGTACGGTTTGCCGATTGGTGTCGGGAAGGCGTAATGCCCTAGTCGTCCAGCGAGGTGCGGAGGATATTCTGCGTACTCGGTCACCATTCCTGCCGAAGCACTGAACGTCGGAAAGATAGGCATCGAGCGCATTAGGGATGCGCTTATTTCCGTCACTTTTCCGTTCTTCACCGTAAACCACGCATCGAACTTCGCCTGCGGTTCCAGCCTCAACGCGGAAAGCCATCTGTTTCGTATTGTGAAACCCGTCACGCAATAGTCGCGCTCGCAGGCGCGCGAGGTGAGCAGCCGTTTGTGTCTTTCAGTAAATTGACGCGCAGCGGCTTCACTGGACTTGCCCGCTGTCAGGGTCGTGAGGTCCCTTAGCAATGCTTCCGCTTGAGACTTGATAACGAGGGCATAACACGAAAGGGCAATTCCGGCGGCACCGACTACGAGTGCCGACGCTCCTACGATGCGTGACGCGAGTCGCATTCCGTGAGTCTAGGCCAATGACGGCTCCGAAGGCCAGTTGGTGCTAAATCCCGATTACGCTCAAACCCTCAATGTGCAGCTATCGCTTGCTTACATCAGCGAGCAACAGTGTAGGCTGCTTGGTACGCCATCAAGATGCAGATCACAATTTGGCCGCGAATCCAGACATCGCGCCTGCTCACCCGAACTGACGATCTAATGGTCGTTATCGACCAAATGAAAGACAGCACGAACACGACGGCTCCGACGAGAACCCCGAACAGTTGATGCCTTCGCATCCCGGTGATTATGTAAAGCAGGCCTAGGACAGCGTCCATGCTGTACATCAAAAGCGGCCAAAAAGGATCCATTGGTCGCTGGGACTTCTCACGCATGTCTTCTAAGGTCTCAAACATGTTTCTCACCACAAATGCTAGACCATTTTGATCTCCCGATGTACGTTACCTCCGGTCAACTGTCGTAATACCCCATAGCACTCACTGCCCCTAGAAAGGGGCCGGGGTGAGCCGTCCCGCGCCGGAGTATTCCCCTGTAGGCACCGGCTTAAGCCATAGACAAGAAATTAGCGTGAGGGTGTAACCAAGATTGCCATCGACAAGCGGGCCAGAGAGAGCGAAAAGGGGGAATGAGGAAAGCTTGGCTGGTTTCGTGCCTGCTTCTCGCCAGTTGCGCTGCGAAGAAGCAGCCGGTTGCGGCGACCTCGCCTCCCATACGAAGCCAGTTGCCTCCGCCCACTGCCGAACTCATCGAACATTGTGTAGTCGTCAAGCAGGAAAATGCCAACACGGTGACCTGCAGTTGTCTGCCCGGGACCACCGTGATCGATTCAAAAACTGGGCACACCCGGCTAGTTTGCAAGACCGTGAAAGAAGGACAATGAGACCGGGAGCAGCTCGGCGTCTGTGAGTTCGTGGTGAAAATCCCTACTACGAAACCCCTCAATGAACGAAATAGCCTGGTGACAACACTTATTGGCGGACTTCCCATAAGCCGAAATCTGGGGCCGGAATTTCCGGCTAAAATCCGTGACTCGGCAACACTCAATTTCTTTAACCGACCCGTCTGCTTAGACAGCCAACCGGTGTCTGGAACCAAGCCTCATTCCAGTCGCGCGGTTGGAACGATGACTTGAAAGCGCCAGTTCGCTACGTCGGCTAGACGTTGCTCCGGTCGACCATAGCCACACGACGGAAGTTTCTCGGACTTTACCCAAAGCATTTTCAGCTTGTGAAACTTAAGGATCCAGCAGCTGGGGAGGATCTGAACCATAAATATTTTCCTCTTGACTTCGCTCTATCGCAAGGATGATAAAACGATTCAATACGGACTTTTGTTGGCCTTTGCCGCTTTTGCTTTTTCGAGCGGATTGTACCTGGTTATCCCAAAGACGTGGTTCAGGAGTTCTGCCATGCGTGATAGTTCAAGTTTGCAGGCTGTTCGTTTTTCCGTCTTCCTTTGTCTCGTGCTGGCGTCTTGCGTCCTTCCGGCCAGCGCCCAACTCTATACCGGTTCAATTTCAGGAATTGTGACTGACTCTTCGGGAGCGGTCGTGCCCGGAGTGCACGTTGCGGCCACCGACTTAGACAAGGGCTTTGCCTTCCCAGGCACGACCGACGGCTCCGGCCACTATTCGCTGCGGAATATCCCGCCGGGAACTTATAAAGTGTCGGCCGAGGCGGGCGGCTTTCAGAGTGAGCTGAGGACGGGAGTTGTGATCACCGTCAATCTCAACGCGGAGATCAATTTCTCCTTGAAAGTGGGTGCGCCTTCCCAGACGGTCGAGGTAAAGGAGAGCGGCGTGGAACTGCAAACCCAGGACGCCGTGACCGGCCAAGTGATCGACCGGAGGGCCATCAACAACTTGCCGCTCGTGGACCGGGATGCACTGCGACTCACTTTTCTGGCTCCCGGTGTCGTATCCGTGGCCGAGGCCGGGCACAACGATGAAGGCGGTACGGGGGTCAACTTCAACTCCAACGGCGGCCGCAATAGCACGGCGGACTTCCTGATGGATGGCACCAGCATTACCAATATCGAGCAGAATGGCGGCACGAACAACGTGCTCCGCAACCCTCCCGTGGATTCCATCGAGGAATTCAAGGTGCAGCAGACCAACTTCAGCGCGGAATTCGGCTTCGCCGGTGGCACGGTGATCAATGCCGTGACCCGCTCCGGCACGAACGCGTTTCACGGCAGCCTCCACGAATTCTGGCGCAATCAGATTCTGGACGCGAACGACTGGTTTTCGGACGCAACTGGAACACCCATCCAACCGTTGCGCAGAAATCAATTCGGAGGCACGTTCGGCGGGCCCATCATAAAGAACAAGACGTTTTTCTTCTTTGATTACGACGGCCTGAGACTAAGATCATTTACCTCCAACGGCGGTGCCGTCCCCACACTATGTCAGAGGGGCGACCCTTCGGGCAACTGTCCCGTTGCTGCTGCCCATGGCGGAAATGCCCTGGGCGACTTCGAAGAAACCTGCACGTCGCAAGGGTTCAGCTTCGACAACACGGGACTTTGCTCAGACCCGTCTGGTCAGCTTTGGGATCCCTTTTCGGGGAGTTCGACGGTTAACACAACTGGCCGCTTCGCGACCCGCCAGACGTTTATCCCTTTCAACAACCTGTCCACCTATACAACTGCCGGCTTGCCGGGGGGGGCGGGCAATCTGATTGATCCCCTGGCCGCGAAGCTCCTCCTGCTGTTTCCTAAGCCCAACCTGGCCAGCTCGACGCCTACGAATGAGGGAGGCTCAAATTTCTCTTTTGCCGGCGTAAATCCAAGTTCCGACAACACTTTTGACATAAAAGTTGATCACCACTTCAACGACAGGAACCTGCTGAGCGTTAAATATAGCCAGGATAACTTCAGCGCAAATAGTGCCAACTGCTACGGAGACTTTGCCGATCCTTGCTCGGTCTCCGGCCCCGTGACCTCGCGTACGCACTTGCTGGCTGTGAACTATACGAAGACGTTCAATGCCAAGCTGCTGATGAATATCACCTACGGTGGCAGCCGCAATTTCACCTATGGCGGCCAGGGAATTGGCGCGAACGTTGGGTTCAGTCAATTCCAAAAGGATCTGGATAACCTGTTTAGTCTTCCGGGGCAGAACTGCGATATCGCTGCGCCGTCCGCTGGTGCATGTTTCGGCGCCGCCGGTCTGGAAGAGCCCGGACAATTGTTTAACGCCGTCCCCAACATCGTCCTGGCAGGCACCTATGGCTCTCCCGGTCTCTCAGGAACCTTTTTCGTGATTAGGCAAGGGCAGGACACGCAAAGCGTGGCCGACACGGTCAGTTGGCTGCACGGAAAGCACGAGTTCAAGTTCGGCGGCGAGACCCGCGTGGCCCGCGACAACTACGTTCAACCCGGCGCGCCCGCCGGGCAGTTTAACTTCAGCTATATCGGCACCGCCCAGTTTTCGGACGCGGGAAACGACGGCACGAACAATAATGGCGCGCCCGCCGACGGAGGAGACGACTTGGCCAGCATGCTGGTAGGCGTGGGCGATCCGACCAACGGCACGCCTCCTCCCTCCGGCTGCTTCAATGGCACGGGCGGATGTTTCCGCGGGTTCAACAATTTCGTGTCCACCCAGAATTGGCGCTATGCCGGGTTCGTCAACGATACGTTCCATGCTACTTCGAAGCTGACGCTGAATCTGGGCCTCAGGTATGAATTGTCGCTGCCGCGGACCGAGCGCTTCAACCGCATGGAGTCGCTGGATCCCAGCAAACCCGCGGCGATTCAATACAACGCATCGCAACTGGCCATGATCAACACCTTCAACAACACCCCGCTGGTAGCGGGCAACCCGGCTACAACGCCGAATACCTTGGGGATTCCGAGCCCAACCGTATTGCGTGGGGCCGAAGTCTTTGCCGGGGTAAATGGGGCCAGCCGGTACACTTACAATCCCTTCTATAAAGGCATTCAACCGCGCTTCGGGTTTGCCTGGCAATTACCGCATAACTTGGGGGTGGTGCGGGGGGGCTACGGCATCTTTTACGATGCGCCGAGAAGCGCTGTCTCGGGAACCGGTCCGGTGGGGTTTGATGGGTTCGACATACAGCCTCCGTGGATCACTACAAATCAGAGCGCCGCTAATGTCGCCAACCAGATACCCTGTGGCCGGCTGAGCAATCCCAACGCTAACCCTAGCCTTGGCTGCAATGTCACCAATGTCGCGTTCCCAACGCCACCAGGAAGCGCCCTGGGAGCCTTTAACAACCTGGGCTTCTCTGCGAACGGGCCAATCCCCATTATCAACTCGAAAATTCCCTACGAACAAAGCTGGAGCCTCGGGATTCAAAAGCAATTGCCAGCGAAAATCCTCCTGGATATGAACTATATCGGCAAGAAAGGGACCCATCTGTATGAGGGCGGCTTTAACACCCTGCAACTCCTCCCTCGTACCTTTGAAAAGGCGGTCCTGTCCGGAGCGCTGTCGCCAACGGATATTGCCACGATCAACGGACTAAGCGTGGCAAATCCGTTTGCCTCCCCTACTCCAGCCACATGCACTAGCCTCACGGACCCCAATTACATTTGCAACCCCACGAGTGGCGAGGGTTCGCAGGTCGCACAGATCGGTGCGACCCAGCTTCTGTCACCATTCCCACAGTTTGCCGGCTTTGGCGGTGATGCTTTCCCGACCGCCGATTCCAGCTACGACGCTTTGCAGGTCCGCGCCGAAAGGTCGTTTGCCAATGGACTGGAGTTCCTGTTCACCTACACCTGGTCGAAGTCCATTGACAATTCCTCGTTCCAGGATTTCAGCAACCAGTTTCTGGGTAATGGAGGAGGTGCGGCCTCGCGCCAAGACCCATATAACCCAAGGGGCGACCGGGCCGTATCTGTGTTCGACATCCCACAAGTTTTTCAGGTCAGTTACGTTTATGAGTTGCCGATTGGTCGTGGCAAGGCTTTGGGAGGCAACATGAATCCCATCTTGAACACCATTGTGGGCGGGTGGCAGACCAGCGGCATTGTGACCATAAGCGACGGCAGACCACTTACTCTAACGGGATCCCATGCCTCTATCCCAACCTATGGTCAGAGACCCAATTTGTCGGCACCCCTCCAGCGCTCCTCAACGTCGTATCAGCACTTAGTGAATGGTCTCGCGGCACCAACAGCCAGTTACTTCGCCAATCCCAACGCATTGTCGGTGCCCCCTGATTTCACGTTCGGCAATGCCCCCCGGACAACGACCAGTGTGCTTTCCCCTGGTACCCGGAATGCGGAGCTAGCCCTCTTCAAGGAGTTCCCCATGGAAAGGGTTCATGAAGGGATGCGGATCGAATTTCGCGCGGAGGCCACCAACGCGCTGAATCACCCACAATTCAAAGCTCCGAATACGAACGCTGCCAGCGGCACTTACGGTCAGATCGTTCAAGGTAGCAACGGAGTTACCCTCAGCAGCGCGCGCGAACTGCAGTTGGGGCTGAAGGTCTACTTCTAAGAAACGCATCACGTTCGGATCCACCGAAGACACTTGGCAACCCCGAAGGAGAACCCGGTCACGCCGATCCTGACGGCCCGCCCTTCAAGTCGTCGGTAAGTGGCGGCGCAGAAACGTTTTATAAACCCGTTACGGTCACTGACCTCGGCGCAACACCAGCCAGAGATCAGTCATCCAACTGAGAACTGAGCTCCCGGCCGTCCCGGTAACCTTCCGGTGCAGGTGCCGAAAGTAACCCCGGCTGACCCTTTTCGGCGATTGACCCGGTCGCGGCCCTACGAGTACGATTTGGTAGAATTCACCGGGCATTCATAGCCGGGGCATGCCCGCTGGCATATCAGGAGAGGACGCGCAACTCATAGAGAAATATGCGATTTGCCAACCTCTGTCTCCGGACTGCCGTGCTTGCCTCTCTGGTTCTGGCGGCTTGTTCTTGCCAGACCGCGCAGAAGCCGGTTTCTCTCCTGCCGCCGACCACGGCGCCCGCGCTTAAGCCGACTCCGCCCGCTGCTCAGGTTCCGACTCCAGTAGCAAAGCCGGCGGTGGCGCAGACCCAGAACGTTCCGGCTCAAAAATCTCCATCGCCGCAATCGCCGGCGCCAGCCAATGGCACGGCCACGGCCCAGGCTTCATCCCCAACTTCCGATCCAGTTGGCGATCTGGTTGCCCGCGCCGAAAAGGAATACCAGGCGGGACTGGCGAACCATCAGGCCGGCAAGACGGACGACGCCAAGCAGAACTTCGATAACGCGCTCAATGCACTGCTGAGCAGCAATCTTGACGTTCGCTCTGACGATCGTCTGCAGGCGGAATTCGACCGCATCGTGGCCGGCGTCAACCAACTCTATCCCGGCGGCACCAGTGCCGACGCAGACTCGCAACAGGAAGCCCAGCAGAAATCCGAGCCCGCGCCGATCGATCTAACCAACGACGCAACTAACGGCGTCACTCCCGCCGCCGATGCCAGTGTTAAAGCCAAAGCACAAGCCGAGATCAAGAACACCCGCTCCGACCTGCCGCTGATGATGACCGACCAGGTCGCCGGCTACATCACTTACTTCTCCGGCCGCGGACGCGGCGTCTTCGAGCGCGCCTTCGCCCGCTCCGGCCGCTACCACGACATGATCGTGTCCACGTTAAAGGAAGAAGGTGTCCCCCAGGATCTGATCTATCTGGCGCAGGCCGAGTCAGGATTCCATCCGCTGGCGGTTTCGCGCGTGGGCGCTCGCGGCATCTGGCAATTCATGGCCAGCCGCGGACGCGGCTACGGCCTGCACCACAATATGTGGGTCGACGACCGGCAGGATCCGGAGAAATCCACCCGCGCCGCCGCTCGCCATCTGAAAGATCTCTACAACCAGTTCGGAGATTGGTATCTCGCCATGGCCGCGTACAACTCTGGCCCGGGCACGGTGCAGGCCGCGGTGAAGCGCACGGGCTATGCCGATTTCTGGGAACTCTACCGCCGCAACGTGCTGCCCAAGGAGACGCGCAACTACGTCCCCATCATCATGGCGATGACCATCATGACCAAGAACCCTTCGCAGTACGGGCTCGACCAGGTGGCGAAGGATCGTCCGGTGGATTACGACAGCGTCAAAATCAGCTACCCCGTGGATTTGCGCCTGGTGGCCGAGTGCGTCAACTCGACCCCCGAAGAACTGCAGGAGTTGAATCCCAGCCTGTTGCGCCTGACCACCCCGCGCGAAGGCACTTTTGAGTTGCATCTGCCGTCTGGGACCAGAGACGAGTACGCGACGGCGATCGCCGCGGTTCCCCCCGACATGCGGCTATGGTGGCGCTATCACACAGTTCATTCCGGTGATACGCTAGCCTCGCTGGCTCGTACCTACCACACCACGGCCAAGTCGATCGCGGAAACCAATCACCTTGAAAGTGGCAGCAACGGCGCCGAACTTGAGGCCGACGCGAAGCTGGTGATTCCAGTCGCACCCGGCAAGCATCCCATGAGTGACACGGCGACCTACGCCCGCCGCATCACCCGCTACAAAGTTCGTGCCGGGGACACAGTGGAGAGCGTCGCCGAAAATTTCGGCGTCTCGCCCCAAATGCTGCGCCGCTGGAACGGCATCCGTGGCGATAGCCTCCGCGGGCGGAAAATAGTAGCTCTGCATCTGCCGGTGTCGCCGAGCACGCACGAATCGGAAGTAGCGTCGTCGCACACCAAGGCGAAACATCCGGCCGCCGCAACGAAGCCCACGGAAACAGCCGTGACCAAACCGCCGGCCACCAAGTCCGCGCAGATCGAACGCGTACCCGTACAAGCCGCGGTCGTCCACCACACCGTAAAAAGCGGCGAGACCCTGTACTCCATCGCCCGCGCCTACCGCACCACCGTCGCCGCCCTCAAGCGCGACAACCGCAACACCGCAGTCCTCCGCCCGGGCATGATCCTGATCGTGCAGTCCGTGCGCTAAGTCCCATCCCCGAGTTTTTTCTCGTGTTACACTCTTGCCGCTATGAAGTTCTGGGTTGTGGCAGCCGCGATCAGCCTGGGGCTCGCCCAGCAGCCGGGAAAGCCCGCGGGCGGCAGTGTCCCCGCGAAGAGCGACCCTCCCCGCGTTACGACTCCAGCGAGTCAGCAGAAACCAAATGCTTCTTCCGCCGGATCTCCCATGGCTTCCGGGCCAGTGCCGGGCAATCCCGGGGCAGGATCGTCCGCCGGAGCCGCCGCTCCGCCCGGCGGTCTCCGCACCAACCTTACCGACTCGGACCTTGTGATTCGATTGACCCGGTTCACCGAAGCCTTGGCGTTAGTTGCCGCTCTGCAATTACTCACGCTGATCTGGCAAGGCTTCGCACTTCGCAAAATTCTTCGCGGCAACGCCAGTCATGCTCACGAAATGGAACATCAAAGCAGCGTAATGGACGAGCAACTCAAAATCATGGCGGCGCAACTCTCGGCCCTCAAAGACACGGCCAGCGCCGCCAGTGCGAGCGCAACTGCGGCCCGGGAAAATGTAGACTTGATTGTCAAAAAAGAAAGAGCCCGTCTGCGCATCGAACTGGCGCCGTTTTATCTCAACTTCGGCGCCCCCTCGCCCGCCAACTATGCGGTGCAGCACGAGGGTTCGACCGACGCCTTCGTCCTCAGCTCGCACGCCGCAGTTTATGTCAGCGATTCCCGCGAACCAGATCCGAGCCTCGGAACGGGCAAACCCATGCCCATCCCCAGCGCCATCACCGCCCAGAACCCGGTCGTCACGGCGCAGGATGTGTTGCATCCTTTCACCGAGGAAGAGATCGACAGCATTCGCCAACTCAAATCTTTTGTTCACTTTACAGGATTCGTCCGTTACAAGGACGTGTTTGACGCGGAGCACGAAACCCGCTTTAACCGGGTGTGGAGCATCGCCCAAATGAACAATCTGGGGCAAGCGCCCTTCACTTATTGGGAGCATTGCGGCGGTGCGGATGAGAACCGCGAGACCTAAGCGAGCAGCCCACAGTTTGTGCGCGCAGTCCTTGCAGGCGGCACCGAATCTCGTGCTATAATCGCGCGCCGTTACAGCAGAAGGTTTCCGGTGGTATTTTAAATTCTTCGTGTCCGCAGCCGCGGAGCGCATGCGCACCCGGCTGCCAATGAAATCAGGAGGAGCAATGACGTTCAACGATCCCACTCTCTACGCCCGTGATGAAGAAGAAGAATTCGGCGATAGCGGCGCTTACACCGAGTCGCTGGAAGAAGATTTCGAAGAGGAAGAAGAGGAAGAAGAATCCGGCTTGCCGGCTCCCGCAGCCATTGAACCGGAACCCATGTCCGCTCCCGCGCCTCCCGCGCCCAGGCCCGCGCCCTCCGCCCCGAGCGGCGGAGGCGGCAAACCCAAAGCAAAAAAGAAAGCGCCGAAGAAACCCGCTGCCAAAAAGAAACCGGCAAAGGCAAAGAAGGCTCCGAAAAAGCCCGCCAAGAAGAAATCTGCCAAGAAGCCGGCAAAGAAAAAAGCCGCGAAGAAACCCGCCAAGAAAAAAGGCAAGAAGCGGCGTTAAGTCGGCTGCTGGCCGCGAACGCCTCCGGTAAGCAACGCATCAGAACCGCGCCCGACCCTGGGCGCGGTTTTTTGGTAGTGGGTCAGTTTGATTTCCACGGCTAACGGAAATCGAGGACAACCACTGCGTAAATGATGGCGATAGCCCAAAGCCAAAGGAATATTCCAGCGCAACGAATGTATGTGGGGTACTGAGGCTTCTTGGGTATGCTTGAAAACGGAGACCATGCGAATTTCGTTTTCGCGTTCTTCCGTCCCCACGTCACCAGTATGTCCGTCCTAAATACGCACAGCCAACCACAGACCGCAAATCCGAGAATCATTACCACAAACCAGATGGTTTTGAATGTTGTCATGCACCTGTCTTTTCGCCGAGTGCTTTCAGGATAGGCCCCTTGTCAATCCGTTTGTCATGGACGCGGGAAGTCCGTGGAAATCAAACTGACCCACTACCGGTTTTTTTCTTGCCGTATTTGTCGGCATCACTCGGCGTATAATTCCGCCGCCCGCTCGGAAAGGTTCCCCATGAAAGCGTCGCGCCCGCTGCAAGCCTGCCTCGCCACATGCATTTTCACGCTCTCTGCCTTGGCGCAGAGTCCGACCATCCCAAAGCCGCCCGACACGCCGAGGCACGCCGTCAGCGACGAATACCAAGGCGTCAAAGTCACTGACGACTACCGCTGGCTGGAGAACTGGGACGATCCCGCTGTCAAGCAGTGGAGCGCGGCCGAGAACGCACGCACCCGCGAATATCTCGATCACTTGCCCGCGCGCCCCGCCATCAAACAGCGCTTGAAGGAACTGGTCGCCGCCGGCTCCGCTTCGTACTACTACCTGCAATTCCGCGCGGGAATGTTGTTTGCCATGAAGTACCAGCCGCCGCAACAGCAGCCCATGCTGGTAGTAATGCGCTCCGCCGACGATCCCGCCAGCGCGAAGGTAATTTTCGATCCCAACACCGCCAGTGCCAAGGGATCGCTTGCAATGGATTTCTACGTGCCGTCGTTCGGCGGCAAGTACGTGGCCGTCGCCCTCTCCGAGGGAGGCTCGGAAGACGCTTCAGCGCACGTCTTCGAAGTAGCCACCGGCAAAGAACTGACCGACATCGTGCCGCGCGTAAACTTCGCCACCGCGGGCGGCAGCATTGCGTGGAAGGCCGACAGCTCCGGTTTTTACTACACCCGTTATCCGCAAGGTGCGGAGCGTCCGCCGGAAGATGCCAATTTCTACCAGCAGGTTTATTTTCACAAACTCGGGGCCGATCCCAAACAAGACACCTACGTGATCGGCAAAGATCTTCCCCGCATCGCCGAGATTCAACTTCGCACCAGCGACGACGGCCTCTGGCTGCTCGCCGCCGTCGGCAATGGCGATGGCGGCCAGTTCGCGCACTACCTGATGGATCTGGACGGCCACTGGACGCAGCTCACGCACTTCGAAGACGGAATCGTCTCGGTGAAGTTTGGAGTGGATCCGGCGCTCTACTTGCTCTCCCGCAAAGATGCGCCCCGCGGACAGATTCTGCGCCTGCCGCTCGCTCATCTTGATCTTGCCCAGGCCAACGTCGTGGTTCCACAAACTCCGGGCGCGGGCGCCGACGAAGCTAGCCGGGCTTCCATAGAAAACTTCGTGCCTACCTGGAATCACCTCTACGTGATTGACATTATGGGCGGTCCATCGCGAGTGCGGATTTTCGGAGGAAGGTCTCCCGACCGAAGCGCGGGCGGAGGCCGGGCGCCGTCCCCCTCCTTCGATCAACTGCCAGCGGTAGACCTGCCGCCGCTGTCGTTCGTCGGCCAGGTAGTTCCCATCGGCGGTGGCGACGTGCTCTTCAACACTTCTACTTATCTCGACCCGCCCGCGTGGTACCACTTCGACGCCGCCAGCGAGAAAGCCGCACGCACCGCGCTCTTCGAAACTTCGTCTGTGAACTTCGACGATGCCGAGGTGGTTCGCGACTTCGCTATTTCAAAAGACGGCACCCGCGTCCCAGTCAACATCATCCGCCGCAAAGGAACGAAGCTGGACGGCGCCAACCCGACCCTGCTCTATGGATACGGCGGCTACGGCATCAGCGAGCAGCCGTTTTTCCTCGGATCATTCGCGCGCATGTGGCTCGATCAGGGCGGCGTCTACGTCGACGCCAATCTTCGCGGCGGCGCCGAGTACGGCGAGGAATGGCACAGCGCCGGCAACTTAACCCACAAGCAGAATGTGTTCGATGATTTCCTGGCCTGCGCCCAATATCTGATCGACCAGAAATACACCTCGCCGGCGCATCTCGCGATTCTCGGCGGCAGCAACGGAGGCCTGCTCATGGGCGCGGCCTTCACCCAGCGCCCCGACCTGTTCCGCGCCGTCGTTTCCGAAGTCGGCATCTACGACATGCTGCGCGTCGAACTCGATCCCAACGGCGCCTTCAACGTCACCGAGTTCGGCACCGTCAAAGATCCCGACCAGTTCAAAGCGCTCTACGCCTACTCGCCCTATCACCACGTAAAGGACGGCACGCCCTATCCCGCAATCTACATGCCCACCGGCGAGAACGATCACCGCGTCAACCCCATGCAATCCCGAAAAATGATCGCACGCCTGCAGGCCGCGAGTAGTTCCGATCATCCCATCCTGCTCCGCACCAGCTCGAACGCCGGCCACGGCGCAATCGGCGCGTCTCTCGACGAACAGCTCGAGCAGGACGCCGATGTGTTCAGCTTCTTATTCGATCAGTTAGGAATTCAGTACAACGCGCTGGCTAAGTAACGCAGAATCAGGACAATCGACGAGACCGGTTTCCACGCCGCGGGAGTTCTAGTACGCTCCGGGGATTACCTGATTCAGCGGAGACATTTCCGCGGTGCACCCGGCTTTCGGATGGCAGGTGAGCGTCACGCGCCGCACAATCTTGGCTCCGCTCCCTTCCGGGAATTCCATCTGGTACGGCGCGGTTTCGAGCTTCCCCATCATCGGCTTCAATTCTTCGTCGCCCTTGATATAGCGCACCTGCTCCACTTTGCCGGGCGCGAACACCACGGAAAAGAACGCGACGCCGGACAGCGTCGTAGTACTGCTAACCCTGGCCTCAAGCGCATCTTTCAGTTCGTCGGCGCGTGTCTTTGTCCACTCCCCGTTGGGCAGCCGATGAATGTCAATCGGCGGCGGGGACGCGCGACCCGTCAGGTTTTTGTAATGCGTAAGAATCTCATTTCGTCTCGCCTGATAGGAGGTGGCCGGATCAAGTCCCGCTGATGCGGAGGTTGGCCTTGTGTACTGCGCGGCGAGCGCCTGCTCATACACGCGCTCGGCCTGTTTCTTTTTTCCCAACTTTTCGTAAGTCTGGCCCAAATGGTCGCCGACGACGCTCTGCTGTCCCAGCATCCATGACGCGCGCAGAAAGCTCTCAGCCCGCAAGGTATCTCCCATTTGAAAATAGACCCAGCCCGCGGTGTCCCAAGTGGCCGCGAACCGCGCGCTGATTGGAGCACTGGCATCGTCAGAACCCGCCGCGCCGACGGAACGAGCATCGAGTGCGGCCACAGCCTTCTCCGCATACTCCTTCGCCAGATCGAGGTGCGTTTTGTTCACCGCCAGCAGATAAGCCGCATCGTTCAAGACTCCCGGATCAACCCCCTTCGGATCAGTTCCGGCCTGAATAGCTTTCTGAATATAGGGAATGCCTTTGTCCGCCTGACCACTTTGTACGTACGCTTCCCCCAGCGCCAGGTTGAGGCTGGCGCTGTCCGGTGACCCCTTCACCGCGTTCTCCAGTACCGCGGCCGCATCCGCATTCTTGCTCTCGGACGTCAGCAGCCCGCTGAGTTTCAGGGCCGCATCGTGATTCTTGGGATCCACCTTCAACACCTTGCGCCATTCCTCAATGGCTTCATCCTTGCGGTTCATATAGGTCAGGTAATTCGCCGGCCCCTGGTAGGCGCGGAGGTTCTCGGGACTCACTTCCTGCTCCTTGTGCCACTCGGCCAGCGCCTCGTTAGGCTTGTTCTGCATCATGAGGAGGGTTCCCAGGTTCATGTGAGCTCCGGGGTACTTAGGATCTCCGCGGATCACCTGCTCAAACAGTTCCTGCGCCCGGCTGCGGTCCCCGCTCTGCATGGCCGTGTAGGCGTCACGGAATTTCTGATCCAGGTCGGCGTGGTTTCCCGGGCTTGCGCTGGCTTCCATGTGGTCGCTGCTGATCGGGATCTGCTTCCACTCGTCATCCGAAACGGCTTTGCCGAAGTCACGGTAATTCTCCCAGCGGTCCAACGCAACTTCAGTTCTCTTGATAACCAAGCGGCGCGAGGAGATCAGCGCGCCATCCTCCAGCCTTGCCGTGGCGTGATACTCCGCATAAGGCTCAACCAGATCCACCGCCTTCGGTGCCACCAGGGAGTAGCCCTCCGGCAGCGTAAGCTTCGACTGGTACACGATCTCGCCGGGCGCACCCAGCAGAACAGACTCCTTCGGCTTCTTTGTATCTTTAGTGGATTCAATCCCCATGTTGGGGGGCACCGGCGGCGTGATCTGGTGGTCCTCCCAGCCACCATAGCTCTTGCGCACGTAGTCGTAGGATATCCGGAAAGGCTTGTCGGTCTCGTCCGCGGGCGTCACCGTCACATTGCTGACGTCGCCCCCAAATCCCAACGCGTACGAGAACCGCTGCACTCCCTCCTTCCACTGCGACTCCGAGAGTTGCCGGAACATCATGCGCAGCGCAACTTCAGTGTCGCCGCGGTAGATCTGCTCGACGCGGCCAGTGAAGGTTCCGGAAGTATCCAGCTTCCCTTCTGAAGTGAATCTCTGCTCCTGCGGGAACGGCGGATTCGCCGGCGTCGTCATCAGCACGGGCGGCTTGCTCGATGGAATGACCAGCGCTTGCTTGTCCCGCAGTTGCTGCATCAGCAAGCCGTAAGGCGCGACTTCCGGCGTGGTGTCGAGCCAGGTGTACTCACCGCCGGCTTTCGCGACCACCGTGATGACGTGATTGAACTGCGCGGGGGACGGAACATCCGGATCGAGCTTTCGGCTCGCATGGATCAACGCCGGCCACGCGTCATACCCCTCCGCCTTCAGCAGCGACGCCAGCAGCGTGTGTTTGTCTTTGCAGTCGCCGTAGCCGTTGTCGAGAACGTCGTCGGCCGCGTGCGGCTGGTAGCGTCCAATGCCGAAGTCGAGGCCGATGTAGTGGAACTTCAGCGAGACGAAGGTATAGAGCGCGCGAGTTTTCTCGTCGTCGGTCTTCAGGCCTTTGGTGAGTTCCGCCGCTTTGTCCCGAATCGCCGGCGTCACCGCGAGCGATTCTTTCTGCAGCCCTCCGTACCACTGCCCTACTTCGTCCCAACTGGCGAACGTGGTCATCTGCACATCTGGATTCGGCGGAATGCGCCGCGGCACTTCGGCGGGATCCTTTTCTTTCACTTCCAGATTAGGTTGCGACCACTGGTAAATGCGCCGCCCGCCTTCTTCCCTGACTTCAGGCTTGAACTCGGGGCTCACGACCTTCACGTATTTGTCAGCCGGAACGCTGATCTCCAACCGATGATCCTTCACGATCGCATTCTTTATGAACGATTCTTCGTACCAGAAATGTCCGGGGACCTCAGGTTTCACCACGCGATAACGGACCAGGGATTCCAGCACGTCGCCGACTCCCAGACCTTTGACCGCGATGTGCTTCTCATGAATATCACTGTAGAGGGGAGCGGTGCGGGTCACGTCCGCGGGCATGTCCTGAATGTTGTAATCCGGAGTCTTGACCACTGTGCCGTCCGGCTTGCGCACCCGCACGTAGTCGACCTCGACGGTCTCATTGGCGCTGGTATAGGTGAAATTCAGGACGGCGAAGGCTTTTACTCCAGCTTCGGCGAGGATTCTGATTACCGCGGTATGTTCCCGCGTGCCGGTACCGTCCGCCTGTTCGACGATCACCGTGTGCATCTTCTCGATGACGTAGGCTTCCTTCGAGTAGTCCGGCGACGCGGAAGCGGGAGACAAAGCAGCGGGCTTCTCTGCTTGCTTCGTCTGGTCTTTCTTCGTATCCACCTGGGCGGGCACCGGGACTCCAACCGATGCGGAGAGCAGAACAGCCAGCAGAATTCCAGATCGCATACACGTCACCTCGTTCAGCGGGAAACGGGGAAGCTTCCGGAACGGCGACTCGTCACTTCTTCTTTTCTCTTCTTCTACTTCTTCGACCCCACCGCGCCCAGGCACTTGCCGTACAGCTCAAGCAGATGCGCGGCGTAGTCTTCGGGCTTGGCAGCCGCGCCGCCACCGGTGAAACCGACGCCCCCGCTGCTGGCGGTCTTGCCATACCCCGTGGTCATGGCGATGAATTTCATGAGGTCGAGTGCAATGTCTTCATTACGGCGCCCAGCGCCCGCGCTGGTGCCCACGGCTTCCTCCATGATTCCCTCTCCTCTTCCTCTAGCGGATATGACGGGTATCTCTTCGTCCTCGAAGTCTTCGTCATCGAGGTATTCGTCGTCGAGATATTCCATGATGCTGAAGGACTCCGTCAGCGATGATAGCAGAGCAAGAAGTCTGTCATCCTGGCAACGGAAAACCTGAGCGAAGTCGAAAGGAGTGTCCACCCCACGTTGGGTCAGTCGATCTTCAAAATTACTTTGCCGTAGTTCTTGCCATCCTGCAACAGCTTGTAGGCTTCGACCGCGCGCTCGAGCGGAAACACGTGGCCAATCTGCGGAGTCAGCTTTCCATCGCCGATCCATGTTGAAAGCTGTTGCCAGGCCGGCTCCATGATCTCGCGCTTCTGCGACAAATAAGTCAGCCACAGTCCCTGCACGCTGGCCGACTTGGCATACATGGCGCGCACGTCCAATTGCGGCTGTTTGCCGGTGGCCGTGCCGTATTGAATGACGCGTCCGAAATCGCGCAGACAGCGCAGGCTCTTCGCAGTGTGTTCTCCGCCCAGCATTTCGAAGACGGCGTCAACGCCTTCCCCGTGCGTGAGATTCCTGACGACCTCTTCATAGTCATGCTGCTTGTAGTTGATGCCGTGCTGCAGGCCCAGCCCCTTCACGCGAGATAATTTCTCGCCGGATGACGAAGTCCCGTACATTTCGACCCCGAGCAACTGGCCAATTTGCACGGCCGCCGTGCCAACGCCTCCGGCGACAGCGTGGATGAGCACGCGAGGAGTGCGACTCGCCTTGACGGAATCAAAATCCCCACCCTGTCGCAAAGGACGCGACAAGGATGGGGCACCCGATTCCAATTGAGTCATGCCGGCTTGCCAGTATCCCAGATAAGCGGTGAAGTAGTTGACGGGGAACGCGGCAGCCTGCTCGTCGGTCCAGTTTTCTGGAACCGGCCATAACATATTTGAATAGGCGGAAGTTTTCTCCGCGAACGCGGCCCACTGGCCGTATCCCATCACGCGACGACCGCTGCTCCCGTCGCCCGCGAGTTCGACTCCGGCAAATTCCCGCCCGACCACCAGCGGCGGTTGCGGAGTTCCCGGATAGCCCCCGCGCGTGGTCATCAGGTCCGCAAAATTCATCCCGCCCGCTGCCACCCGTATGCACGTCTGTCCCGCCTTCAACGTGGGTTCGAGAACATTCTGGACAGCGAGCGCATCCGGTCCGGACAGACTGGTGAGAACCAGGGCTTTCATGGGGAAAAGTTTAGCAGGCGGGAGAGTTCGCGAGCGCAGCAGCGCGGGGGACTCGAGTGTCAGGGGTCAGGCCCAAGACTGCGGACCAAAGACTGCGAACCCAACCCCCAACACCGATCGGTCCCCGGTTTCTACAGCACCACAAAGAGCGCGATGCGCACTCCCGGGTGCAACAGGTCAAACAGAAAATATTCGCCGTCGACATAGTCGATGTAGCAATCGTCGGTGTAGGCCCAATCCACGGGCCAGGCATCGACAATCACGAACGAGTAGCCGCCATACTGGAAGCGTGGCTGACCGTTAACGATTTCCGGTCGTTGTGCCCGAAACGTATGGCTGCGGCCAAACTGGGCGCGGAACTTATCGTCGGGAATGCGCGCGCTCTTGCCGGCAGGACGGCCGTGTTCCTGCTGTTGCTGGCCCGCCTTCATCTCGTCCGGCGATTGTTTCTCCTGTTGTTTTTTCTCGTTCTTGTCCGGTTTCGCAGGCTTGGCCTCGTCCTGCTTGGCGTCTGGCCGCTTGTCGGCAGGCTTGGTTTCTTCCTGTTGTTTGGGTTCTTCCTGCTGTGGTTTCTCGTCCTGTCCATAGACCGCCGCCGAAGCCGCGATCAGGACCGAGAAAACCGCAACGTTCAATAATCTGAAAGCTCGCATATGTTTACCTCCTTGCGATCTGAATAACTAGCTGGGAACTATCCGTGACAACCCATGGCCGGCGATCTGCCGATGCAGCAGTTTCGCGATTGCCCAATTCAGATGCCCGGACAGCAATCCCTGCCCCGAATCTTTTCCTGTAAATGTGGACCGAAAAAACTGTAGGCGAAGGTCAGCCTTAAGACCCTGCTCCCCAGACCAGAAGAACCAAGGTCGAACACCCAGACCTGAGACCCGCACTCGGCTTCCCTACCCACTCCCCACCCGCAGGTATATACTCTTGGCGTTAGCTTACTGGTCGTTAGTTAGTAATCGTCAGTTAGTAATCGTCCGGCCGAGCCCCAGCAGGCCGGGACGGGGCGTACATTTATACGCTGTATCCGCTTCCCCTAATTCATGCGCGCCCCGCATGCGCAAGGCCGATTCCCGTCGGGGGCGGCGTGGAACCGGCACGGGTGCATCGCCTGGTGGTATGGGCATATGGGCAAACTGCATCCGCGGAGGTTTACCGTGGATCTCATTCTTGTACGTTTTATTTTTGTCATTGTTGTTGCGCTTACTTGCTTCGTCATTGAGCCCTTTGGTCAGCCCCGCAACATTGACGCGGGCCTGGGCGCGCTGATCGGAGCGTTGATCGTCCTGTTCGAGTGGAAGCTGCGCATGATGAGCCTCACCCGGCTGATCGGCGCTGCCATCGGGAGCTTCCTCGGAATCTGCGGCGCCTACCTGTTCGCCCTGGTCATCCGCAATAGCACTCTGGAGGAACACACCCGGAGCTTTCTGCAGATCCTGGTCATGCTTCTGATGGCCTACGTGGGCCTGATCATCGGCGCCAACAAGGGTGACCTGTTGAACCTGGCGGCTCTGGGCGGAATTTTCGGCGGCGAGAAGCAGGGCAAGAAGGCCTACAAGATTCTCGACACCAGCGTGATCATTGACGGCCGCATCGCCGATATCGCCGAAACCGGATTCCTCGACGGCATCATCGTGACCCCGCAATTCGTGCTGCGCGAACTGCAACTGGTCGCCGACTCCGCCGACTCGCTAAAACGCAATCGCGGCCGCCGCGGCCTCGACATCCTGCAGCGTCTGCAGAAAGTTGCCACGCTGACCATCCAGATCGTCGAAGACGATTTCCCCGCCGTCCGCGAAGTCGACCTCAAGCTGATCGAACTGGCCAAGGTCTACGAAGGCAAGATCATCACCAACGACTTCAACCTGAACAAGGTCGCGCAACTCCAGGGCGTGCAGGTCCTGAATATCAACGAACTGGCGAATTCGCTGAAGCCCATCGTGCTGCCCGGCGAAACCATGCGCGTCTTCATCCTGAAAGAAGGCAAGGAATACAACCAGGGCGTCGCCTACCTCGACGACGGCACCATGGTGGTGGTCGACAACGCACGAAAAATGATCGGCAAGACGATTGATGTTTCGGTGACGTCAGTCCTGCAGACGACGGCCGGGAAAATGATCTTCGGCAAGTGGGACGAACGCGCCTCGTATTCGCGACAGGCCGTACCCGTTCCTGTCGCTGCGCAGCCTGTACCGATGTCGACCCCTCCCGCACCGCTGCCCAGCAGCGTGGTGGAAACTAAACCGGGGCCGTAAAGCCGCCACCTTAGCCGCGCCGCAAGATCTAAAATACGTGGATGCCCATGGCGGTGGTTCTCCGGCGACCGCAGCCCAGCGAGTATGGCTCGGTCAGGGCTTTGATCGAGACTGTGGCGAACGAAACATTTAAGGACCTTTTTGCTCCGAAGCCCGTACCCCTCGAGTTCAAGGATGAGGATTGGCCGTTAGCATGGGTTGCAGTTTCTGATGAAAAAATTGTCGGCGTGATCATCACGAATCGGGAGTGGGTCGACGACCTGTGGGTATTTCGCGAGCAGCGCAGACGAGGCGTCGCACGCAGATTGCTGGCACAGGGCGAAGCCGAGATCGCTGCCCGTGGTCACCAGACAGGCCGCCTGCGCGTCGTTCGGTCGAATGCGGTCGCCGTGCAGTTCTATCTCAGTCAGGGCTGGCAGATTGCGCGTGAGTTCGCGCACGAAAAATATCATCATGCCATGCTGGAGATGACGAAATCTGTGCAGGGAATTTGAACTAGCCCTCGGCACCCTCGTATACTTACACCCCGCAATGAAGGTGATCGTCATCATCCCGGCTGCCGGTCTCGGCACGCGCATGGCGCCCATGCCCAGCGCGCTCGTTTCCAGTAAAGACGCCAAAACCAAAAAGCCCCATCCCTCGAAACAATTCACCGACTTGGCCGGCACGCCCATCCTCATTCATACGCTCCGCAAGTTCGCCGCCGTCGACGCCGTCACGGAAATCTGGATTGCCCTGCGCGAAAATGAAATCGAAGGCTTCAGCGAGCGCCTGCGCAAGGAAAAGAAGGAAAAGAAAGATGTGCTGACAAAGAAAGTCGAACTGGTCATCGGCGGCGAGCATCGCCAGCAGTCGGTGGCGAACGCACTGAACCTCATCACCGCCGCGCCCGACGACATCGTGTTGGTCCACGACGCGGTCCGCCCCCTGGTTACGCCCGAAATCATCCACGACGTAATCGAAGCCGCGAAAAAATACGGCGCAGCCATCGCCGGCCTGCCCGCCATCGACACCGTCAAGCAGGTCGAACGCACCGCCGAAGGCGCGATCGTCAAAGCCACCATCCCCCGCGCCGGCGTCGTCCTGGCCCAGACCCCGCAGGGATTTCACTACAGCGTCATCAAGAAAGCCTTCGACGAAGCCACCGCCGACGGCTTCACCGGCACCGACGAAGCCTCCCTCGCCGAACGCAGCGGCCACGAAGTCGCCGTCGTCATGGGCTCCCCAAGAAACATCAAGATCACTAACCCCGCTGACATGGAACTGGCGGAGTTCTATTTAAAGAAATAGAAGGGCGCTGCGCCGCGGATCAACGCGGATGCACGCGGATTACAACTATGGAGTCAGACTTAGCGAGCTTAAAGCATCGCGAACTCACGGAGAAAATCATTGGTGCGTTCTACGATGTTTACAACGAACTCGGTCACGGTTTTCTGGAGAGTGTCTACGAAAAGGCCCTCGCGATCGCGCTCGCAGCGGGGATGAAAGTGGAGCAGCAAGTCGCGGTGTCAGTATGGTTCCGAGGTCAACAAATCGGAGATTTTCGCGCTGACATGCTGATCGATCGGAACGTGTTGCTGGAACTCAAAGCCGCTCGCACCATCGAGCAGGCACATGAAAAGCAGTTATTGAATTACCTGCGCGCAACGGATATCGAGGTTGGATTGCTGCTGAACTTCGGAATCAATCCTCAGTTTCGACGGCTGGTTTATGAAAATGAAAGAAAGAAAATCCGCGTTAATCCGCGTGAATCCGCGGCGAGTTAGGGGTTGCTCTTGAGGATCGGCTACGGCTTCGATTCGCACGAATTCCACCCTGCCATTCCGCTCAAAATCGGCGGCGTCACGCTAGCGTATGACAAGGGCCTGGGCGGCCACTCCGACGGCGACGTGCTGCTGCACGCCGTCACCGACGCCCTGCTCGGAGCCATCGCCGCGCCCGATATCGGCGCACTCTTCCCTCCGTCGGACCCGAAATGGAAGGGCGCGGATTCCGTCATCTTTCTACGCGAAGCGCTGAAACGCGTGCGGGACGCCGGTTACACCATAGCCAATGTTGACGCCAGCCTGATCCTGGCCGCTCCGAAAATTGGACCTCACACCGCCGCGATCCGCGCGCGCGTGGCGGAGTTACTCGGCCTGCCCGGCGATTGCGTCGGCCTCAAGGCCAAGACGCCCGAGGGGCTCAATCTCGACAACGCCGCCCTCGCCCATGTGGTCGTGCTGCTGGAAAATTCGCGCCAGAAAAACAGCGCGCGAAAAAAGAACGTCCAGAAAAAGAAGGCAAGAAAGAAATAAGCCCGCAGGAAGTAACCGCTAGGGAATCTCCGCGCCGCCAGGTTTCCCGCCGCGTGCTGCCGCTGCATCGATGAAGGCTCGGAAGATGGCGCGCGAAGCCGTGTCCTGCTCCACCGACCGCTCCGGATGCCACTGCACCGCCACCACAAAATGATCCGGCGCGGTCCCTTCCAGCGCTTCGATGATGCCATCGTCTGTGCAGCGGGCGACGACGCGCAGGCCGTTGCCGATTGCATCAGCGGATTGATGATGAGAGGAATTCACGGGCACGATCAGCGGGTCCTGGACATCGGACTGCGGGCTTCGGACCTCCACCGCGACAATTTCAGCCAGCTTTGAGGCACGGTCAATCTCTACCTCATGCGCGACCGCAACATTTTTCCCGGCTTCGTGATTTACTTTCGCGCGCGTTTCCGCCGGCAGAAAATCTGGAATGTGTTGCACCAGCGATCCCGCGCGATACACGTTCAGACTTTGCAACCCGTAGCAGATGCCGAGCACAGGCTTGCGCAGCTTGTACGCGTTTTCCAGCAGAAGATCATCCACGGCATCCCGCCGCGGATCAGCTGCTGCCGTATGCGGTGACCGCGGAGCCCCGAACCGCGCCGGATCGACGTCGGCTTTGCTGCCCGGGAGCAGAACTCCGTCGCAGCGCTGCATTATTTTTGTGATTTGATCAGGCGAAAGGTCCAGCGCAACCCGAACCGGCTCACCACCCGCCAGCGTGACCGCGAGTTCGTACTGCGGAATCGCCCGCTCGGCATACTCCGGATCAAACGAATGCGGCATCGGGATGGCGATCCGGGCCGGCACGTCAACTCACCCTCTCGATCGCCGCCAGCGTCTTCGCCTGCCGGTAGTGCCGAATCTCCATCGTCAGCGCGAGCACGAAAATAATGCTACCCGCGACCAGCGCCACCGGCAGCGCGATCAGCCGGTAAGCGACCCGCATATCCGGATGCACACCCCGCACCGCGCCCACAATCACCGTCCCCAGAATCGCCAGCAGCAACGTGACCGCAAAACAAAGCAGCGTCGCAATAAACGTTACCAAACAAACCCGCACAGGAATGGCGTACCAGCGAGGAGCCCGGGATGAGCGAACGGTCGCCATAAATTCCACACTTGATTCTACCGGTTCGAACTCAAGCCGCGGAGCGGCGCCATATTTTAGCCCAGGGCGTAAGCCCTGGGTAAAGCCGCGAGAAGTGAAACCGAGCCCCGGCGGGGCGACAGAAGCCACACGACTCAGCCACTGGAGGGATAACTCTCGCACGCGACGCCTCTCGCTGCGGCACAAAAGATTTCCACAATCCCGCGCCTGTCAAGCACAAAATCCTCCCCGCCCCCTAACTCATACTCACCACAGCAAATAAACCATCACGCATCTCCCCGCCCACCCCTCTCAACCTGTTAAAATGGATGTAGTCGTGATTAGCTCCGGGAAATACGCAACATCGGCCTCCGTATCGTCCTCAACCGCCACGTCTAACTCCTTATTTAACAATATTTTACCTCTAACTCGTTTGAACTCAAGATTTTGCCCGCCTCAGGCCATATCTATTCTCGCTAACTCCAACGAAGCAAAGATGTTAGCTCAAAGCCAAGAAAAAAATCACCGGTATATATCCCCCGCACCGATAACCCGAACACCGCGCCAGCTGTGTGTAGAATAAGGCAGCATGTCGCAGGCAGCTCCAGCAATTACGCGCAGTCCCGCCGAAGTCGTCCGGGCGACCCCGGTTTCGCAGGCGCCCAATGGAATTTGCTACGCCATGGCGGGCGAGGTCGCGCTCAACTCGTTTGATCTGGATCGCATGGTTGCCGCCGTTCCGGCGAAGATCGCGACTGCGCTGGAGCGCAAGGCATATTACTTCGTCCCGCTGGCCGTGAGCCAGGGCGACGAGACGGTGATCGCCGACCGCTACGACGTGGCGCTCAGCGACAACGCGGTCTGCCATCGCAATCTGAATCTGGGCGACTCGCAGTGCGTGTTCATCTCGACGCGTCTGATGGACGACAAATTTTCCGTGGCCTTCGAGTTTTATATCAATGTCGGCCACGCGCTGGTCGAGCGCGCCGGAGTTTCCAAGGATTTCAGCGAGTTGGCCTGGAGCCAGGTGGAAGCGGGCGTCCGAGGCGAGACTTCGCTGGATGCCTTTGAGGCGCGCAAACTAGCCACCGGCGGCGGCCTCGACGCCGAGCGCTACAAGAACGAATATCTCGACGCGACTTTTTCCGACACGATTTCGATTTATCTGCTGTCGTTGTACCTCGACGTGGACTACTACGATTTGCGGGAGCGGGATTATCCGCTGCTGGCGCCGTCGGCCCTCGCCGACCGCCTGCGAAAAGTGGCGGAGTTGTTCCCACCGAATAGTGGATTCGAGTTTGCCGTGCTGTACAAGCGCCGCGGGTAAGTCAACTTCGTTTCGCCACGGATTTTCGCGGATTCACGCGGATAAACCCCCACACCTCGAAAACCTGGATCCCTCTCTCCTCTTTCGAGCGTTCAGACTTTACAATCATTCCGCGATGGCTGTGACGGTGCGATCGTTTGCGAAGATCAACCTTGGGCTGCGAATCGGCGCGGCGCGGGCGGACGGGTTTCATGATCTGCTGACGGTGTATCAAACGATTGGGTTGCATGATGTGATTCGGGTGAGCGTGGGGCGCGGCGCCGGAATCGAGATTCAGTGCGCTGATCCGCGCGTGCCGCTCGACGAATCGAACACTTGTTTTCGGATTGTCGAGAAGGCCATGGCCGCGATGCGCGCGAAGGGGCCGGTGGTGATTGAGATTGAGAAGCGGCTGCCGGTGCAGGGTGGGTTGGGCGGGGCTTCGGCGAACGCGGTGGCTGCGTTGCTGGGGTTGGAGCGGGCGCTGGGCAAGAGTTTGAGTGCTTCCGAGAGATTGCGGATTGCGGCTGAGGTGGGGTCTGACTTGCCCTTGTTTCTGCTGGGTGGAACGGTACTGGGCGTGGGGCGGGGGGAGCAGGTTTATCCGCTGGAGGATTTTCCGGCGATGGCTTGTGTGGTGGTTACGCCGGAGGGGGGGGTGTCAACGCCGAAGGCGTTTGCGGAGTGGGATCGGATGCAGGGGCTAAAGCCTGGATCTTCGAGGGCATCTGACGCGGCTCTGAAGGGCCGCTCTTCCACTACGTCCGACGCGGTGCTGAAGAGCCGCTCTTCCACAAAACCTGACTCTGAATTGACGGTGCGTGCGGGCTCCGATAGAATGGGTGAGCTTGGTCGCGGGGTGTCGGCGTGGCTGAGTGAGAGGTACTCCAGTGCTCCTTCTGGTTTTGTGAGAGGGGGTCGGGCCGAGAATCCGCTTCTCTGGCTTGTCCGGGCTGGGATTGAAAACGACTTTGAACGGGTCGTCTTTCCTGAATATCCCGAGCTGAGTGATGGCAAGAGGGCGCTTTTGCGCGCGGGCGCGAAATATGCGTCGTTGTCGGGGTCCGGGTCGGCGCTGTACGGGCTGTTTGCCTCGCGAGAGGCGGCGGCGCGGGCGGCCGCAAGGCTTCGGAAGCTGGGGTGGGCGGCGGCGGCTACCGCGACGTTGACCCGGGCAGCTTACTGGCGGCGGGTTATCAGTTGAGCAGGCCGGCCTTGAAATTTTTGATTGTTGATTTCTGATTGTTGATTGAGAATCTAGTTGTGCCCCGTTTTGGGGGCTCAATCAGCAATCGACAATCAGCAATCAACAATGGATTCACTGGGCCGTCGACTAATGGTAGGTCAAGTGCCTTTGGAGCACTTTGTCTAGGTTCGAATCCTAGCGGCCCAGCCAAGAATCAGCTGTCAGCTTTCAGCCATCAGCTCTCAGCGTGGAGCGAGAGAGACGGCGGCAGGTTTGGCTGATAGCTGAAGGCTGACAGCTGAGAGCTAACTATGGCTACTTTAGTCACGCCGACCGACAAGGCTGAGAAGAAGGCGCCGCCTGTGACTGACGAGAAGACGGATCGAAAGCAGCGGCCGCGCTCGGACGAGAAGTTCAAGATTTTCAGCGGCACGGCGAACGAGCCGTTGGCCGATGAAGTCTGTCACTTTCTCGGGATGCAGCGCGGGCAGGCGCAGGTGACGCGCTTTGCAGACGGCGAGTGCTACGTCCAAATCCAGGAGAACGTGCGCGGCTCGGATGTGTTCGTGATCCAGCCGACCTGCCGTCCGGTGGACGAGCATTTGATGGAGTTGCTGCTGATGATCGATGCGCTGAAACGGGCATCGGCGCGGCGCATCACGGCGGTGATGCCGTATTACGGCTATGCGCGACAGGACCGCAAGGATAAGCCGCGGAGCCCGATTTCGGCGAAGCTGGTAGCGGACTTGCTCACAACGGCAGGGACGCAGCGGGCCTTGATCGTTGACGGGCACACGCCGCAGATGCAGGGTTTTTTCAATATCCCGGTGGATCATTTGTTTGCTTCGCCGGTGCTGGTGGACCACTTCCGGAAGTTGCAGTTGCCGAACTTGACGGTGGTTTCGCCGGATGCGGGCGGCGTGGAGCGGGCGCGGTTTTTCGCCAAGAAGGTTGACGCGGCCCTGGCTATCGTCGACAAACGGCGCGTCGAGATGAACGTGGCCGAAGTGATGCACGTGATCGGCGACGTTGATGGGCGTACGTGCCTGATCATTGACGATTTGATTGACACGGCGGGAACGCTGGTGAAGACGGCAGCGGCGCTCGTGGAGAACGGTGCGACTTCGGTGTTTGCGTGCGCGTCGCATGCAGTGCTGTCGGGGCCGGCGGTCGAGAATATTCGGAACTCGGTGATTCAGCAGGTGGTGGTGACGAATACGATTCCGCTCACGGCCGAGGCGGATGCGGCTCGAACCGAAAAGGGAGGGAAGATTACGGTCCTCTCGATTGCGGGGTTGATTGGGCGGGCGATTCAGGCCAATCACGAAGAGACTTCGGTCAGTAAGTTGTTTACTTAGGTGGAGTTCGAATAAGGAAGCGAGCCAGTCGCGCGATTTTGCAATCTCGCAAAAAGCGCGAGATTGTTCGCGCGGCTCGCCCAGATCCTGCGGCGACGAAAAGCTGTCGCCTCAGGATGACAAACTTAGATTGAGGAATTGAAATTTATGGCGACTGTATTGGAACAGAACTTATTGGAAGCGCAACCGCGGGAAGCTGGGACGAAGAATGATGCCCGCGCGGTGCGGCGTGGCGGGAAGATTCCGGCCGTGGTTTATGGAGCGGGCAAGGATTCGCTGGCGATCAGCGTGGATCCGCGGCATGTGCTGCGTATTCTGAACTCCGTCACCGGACACAACACGATTTTCGATCTTGCCCTCACGGGCGGCGAGCGATCGAAGGCCATGATTGTCGACTGGCAGTATGAGCCCATCAAGGGCACGCTGCTGCACATCGACCTGAAGCGGATCGCGCTCGACAAGGTGTTGAAGGTCAGCGTGCCGATTTTCCTCGTCGGCGAAGCGGCGGGCGTGAAGCAGGAGGGCGGCATCATGGAACAGATGCTGCGTGAAGTCGAGGTCGAATGCCTGCCGGCGGATATTCCGAGCCACATCGATGCCGACGTCAGCCAGTTGACGTTTGGCAAGGTGCTGCGCGTTTCGGAATTGCCGCATTCGGACAAGATCAAGTTCATAACGGATGAGAACCAGCCCGTGGCGCACGTTACCTCGGTGAAGGAAGAAGTGGTGGCGACTCCTGACGCGGTGGCGGCGGACGCGGCTGCTCCGGCTGAGCCTGAAGTTATCAAGAAGGGCAAGCAGGATGCGGAGGAGGAAGGCGCGGAGGCTCCGGCAGCGAAGCCGGAGAAGGCTGAAAAGAAGGAGAAGAAATAATTCAGCCACGGATCTGCGCGGATTTACACGGATTGGGGCAAGGATAAGAATGATTCTCGCGTTATCTGTGATGATCCGTGAAAATCCGTGGCAATGTCGGGTTCGGGCGTGAAACTGATCGTTGGTCTCGGCAATCCCGGTGACGAATATCGGTTGACGCCGCATAACCTGGGCTTTCTGGCGATTGATCGAATTGCCGGCGGCCTGGGATTGGAAGTTCGAAACCGGCAGCATCGGGCGTTGACGGCGCGGGCGGTGATTGGCGGCGAGACGGTTTTGCTGGCTAAGCCCGAGACGTACATGAATCTGAGTGGCGTCTCGGTGCGGGAATTGGTGGAGGAGTACGACGCGAAGCCGGAAGCGGACCTGATTGTGATTCAGGACGAGTTGGATTTTCCGCTGGGTACGCTGCGGATTCATACGCGGCGGAGTTCGGCGGGGCATAACGGCATCGAGTCGATTATCGGGGCGCTGGGCACGCAGGATTTTTTGCGCATCCGGATTGGAGTTGCGCCGGAGCGCAAGGTCGGGGACGGCGTCGAGTATCTGCTGTCGCCGATGCGCAAGAAAGATTTGGAAGTTGTGGATGGCGTGCTTGACACCGTCGAGGATGCGGTGAAGGTGATTTTGAAAGAGGGTCCGGCGGCGGCGATGAACCGCTTTAACCGGAAGCCGGAACAAGAAGATTAGCCACGGATTTGCACGGATTCTCACGGATCAAAAAACCGTGAGATCTTTAGATTTATCCGTGGTAATCCGTGTGATCCGTGGCCAGGTTTGTGGCCGAAGATTGGGAGAAGCGAATGAATCGTACTTATGAGCTGATGTTTATTGTTCGTCCGGATATGACGGAAGAGGATCTGGACAAACTGATTTCGACTTTGAGCGGCGTGGTACCGGCTTCAGGCGGGACCGTGCAGAAGGTCGACAAGATGGGCAAGCGCCGTCTGGCGTACACCGTGAAGCGGTTCCACGAAGGCATTTACGTGCTGATGGTGGTGGAGGGTGGAGGCGCGGTGATTCACGAACTGGAGCGCCGTCTGCGCGTGACCGAGCAGGTCATCAAGTTCCTCACCGTCCGCACGGATGAAGAGCAGAAGCGGCTGGACAAGATCAAGGCGCTGCGCGATGCGCGGAAGAAAGTAAGCGCGCAGCCGGCGGCTCCGGCTCCGGTGGCTGCGGCGGCAGAGCCTGCGGCGGCGGCTCCGGCAGCGGAAGCTCCGGCGACGGCGTAACGCGGTGGCATTCCTCTGCGTTCTCGCGGGTGTTTCTTGGCGGACTCTGCGATCAAAAGCTTTTAACCGCCGAGTACGCAGACAAAATCCGCAGAGATCGCGGAGAAGAACTTTCTGAGAGATATTTGGCAGGCGCGATTTAAGGAGAATTATGGCTGAAGAGACAAGAACAGAACAATCGGCACCGAGTGAGAGACCACGGCCTAGCGGGGATCGTCCCAGTGGAGATCGTCCGCGGTTTGGCGGCGGTGGTGGTGGACGCGGGCCGGGCGGGCCTCCGCGCGAGGGCGGCGGTGGACGCAAGTTTTTCCGGCGCAAGAAAGTTTGCAAGTTCTGCGTCGAGAAAATTGAGGACATCAACTACAAGGATTACCGCATGCTGGGGCAGTTCGTGGCCGAGAGCGGCAAGATCGTACCGCGGCGGTTGACCGGCGTGTGCGCGCCGCACCAGCATCGGCTGTCGGCGGCCATCAAGATCGCGCGAAATATTGCGCTGCTGCCGTTTGCGGGACGGGCGAGTTAACAACATTCGCCACGGATTTGCACGGATATTCACGGATAAGGCTTTTTGAATCATTTGGTTTATCCGTGTTGATCCGCGTGAATCCGTGGCAAAGAATTCTGAAACTGGAGCCATCCATGGAAGTCATTCTGAAAGAAGATGTAGCGAAGCTGGGATCGCGCGGCGATGTGGTGAAGGTCGCGGAAGGCTATGGACGGAATTATCTTCTTCCCCGCAAGCTGGCCATCAAGGCCGACGAGGGCAACAAGGCCGTCATTGTGCAGATGAAGGCCGCTTCAGTGCGGCGCTCCGCCAAGGAGAAGACGCAGGCCGAAGAACTGGCCAAGCAGTTTGAGGGCGTGTCGGTGTCGTTCACGCGGCGCACGGGCGAGCACGATCAGCTGTTTGGATCGGTTACGTCGGGCGACATCGGCGACGCGCTGACCAAGAAGGGCTTCAACATCGATCGCCGCAAGATCCAGCTGCACGAGCCGCTGAAGACGGTGGGCGAGTTCACCGTCCCGGTGAAGCTGCATAAGGACGTGACCGCGCATTTGAAAGTGGTGATTGAGAAGGAAGCGGTCGAGGGGTAGGGCGACGCTTCTACTCACGTGCTAATGGCCGTAAGCTCTGCTGCGATGGGCCGCTAGTAGTAAACTGGGGAATCAGGAGGCGGAACAATGCACCTTGAGCACTATCAATCCACCGTCGAAAATGGGGTCACGATATTGATCGGGCCGCGAGGCGGACGTTATGCCCCTGCTCTGCGCCACTACAACCAGCCCTTAGATGTCCAAAGTGTAGCTACGCTCTTTAGGCAGCAGCAGGAAAGCGACAGTAGAGTCGCAAACCCAAGGAATTTTAGAACGGGCCATTTCGGCCCGATTGTTGATACGACTCGCTGGAAATGCAATAGTGACCAGTGCCCCTGCCAAAGAGGTGAAGACCTCGCTCAGAGGCTTTATAGGAGTTTTGGAAGAAGGGTCTAGAAGAGTTTGGGAGTCAGCCTAGTCGGCGAATCATTCAGTCACGCCCCAGCCCCCGGCTGGGGCTTTTTTCGTAACTTCCAAGTGTTATTTCGGCTTTGGCTCTGGGACGCCGAAATGAATGGCCAATACCAGGTCGCGACGCAGGAAATACGCGTGCTTTTCATCGTTGGGATTGAGTACGTAATACCCGTCGCTCGTTTCCTCCATAAGCTGGAGCTCTGCAGAATCTGAGTTCGCGATAGGAACCTTCGAGGACGCAAAATACATCGTCACCGGGATCGGCATCCCGCCTCCGAAGTGAGCCCCTATGTTCCTGTACAGCAAGCTACCGTAGATTAACAGGACCGAAGCTAGGATGGGGAGCTGGCGCTCCCATTCAATCGTGCGCCGCTGATCTGGATCTTTCAGGGTGTGGAAGAAGTACAGACTGGCGAGTCCTATTCCAAAAAACCACATGCCAGCTGCGAACATTCTTCGATCGTCAAATCTCAGGGCAAACACAAAGAATCCAACGGAGTGCAGGAAAGCAACTACCACAAACCCCTTGGGCCATTTATCGAAATACTTCCGCATCAGAATACCCAGACCGACAAATATCCCCGCGGCGATTAGGAAGAACGTCATGCCCCATGGCTTGAAATCGTAACTAGAGCCGTAGAAGGTGCCGGCGAAGTATCGCCCAAAACCATAGCTGGGGAAAAGGAATCCCGCAAGATAGCCAATGTTAGCCAGTCCCGGTTTTGAGGCTGAGAGGGAATTACAACTCCGGTTGTCGTCCGAAGCCCGAGGAGCCCCTGCGCGCGGAAAGCGGCGATTGCAGGGGCTCCAACCATTAACAGAAACACCAATCCGGTTGAAAATATCTTAGGCTTTAGCGGATCAAACTGTGGAATGCTGAACTGTGCGTGGTGGATCGCGATGATTATGAAACCGAGCGCATATATGAAGCCGACAAACAGCGCCCCAAACTTCACTGCTAATTCTAGCCGCGAGCTCATCGCGGGCCGTTGGGCGGGTGGGGTGACGGTATTCGTTAAGCTTGACATTCAGCCGTTTTCAAACCTTGGCGTCATAGGGTAGCATCCTTGGGCAGCGAACACAAGGCGAAACCGCTGGCAAAAGGCCGAACCGACCACCCATCCCGCTCACTGGCAGGTCAGAGTAAGCCTCTGCAGGGACCCGTTCGTCCATCCCGTGCCGTCGGTCGGCAAATGCGTGAAGTAGACGTAGAAACCCTTTCCCAGAACGTGCGGGTCATCGCCCAGACCAACGGCCGTGGGATAGGCCGCGATCGTCTCGAAATTGCCGAGCAAGGTGGGCACGGTCCAGTGCAGCCCGTCGGGTGATTCGGCGTAACCGAAGTTGGTGTCGTTCGAGATGATCATCACGTAGCGTTGCAGAAAATCGCTGAAGTGGATGTCGAGATATCCCTGATAAGCGGAGCTGGGGTTGAGGTCAGTGGAAGCGCCGCCGATGGCGGGTTGCAGAATCCAACTGCCTTTGTAGAACTTCTGGAACGAGACGGTGTGATGGGGCGCAGGTCCAAAGGCTGCAGCTAGCACGGCCGACACCGGGGCGCGGGCAACCGAGACGTTGGTGGTGGTGTTGACGCCGTCGGCGTTGGTGAGGTGAAGCGTGCCATTGGCGATCCAGTCGGGGAAATAGAGATAAAAATATTGGTGGTCGGGCGAGAGGACGAGCGGTCCGTCTCCGATTTCGAAACCGTCGAGACCGACGGCGTAAGCCTGGTTCAGGCGGATGATCTCGCCGAGGTCGGTCCAGGTCAAGCCGTTATCGGTGGAGGCAACGAGTCCGAGGGCGGCGTAAAGGGCGTCGTTGGGCAGTTCGGCGTGATACGTTGCCAAAAGGTTGCCGGCGCCGGGCATTCCGGCGGGGACTTGAAAGACCGGGCCTCCGCCCATGTAGCCGTAGCTCGGGTAAATTGGATTGACCGCGTGAGGGTTGGGCGAAACGCTGACGTCCTCGGGATCGGCCGTCCCAAGCGGGTTATCGAGAGTTCCTACCGTGGTGGTGAACGATCCCCATTTGTTGTTGCCAACCCAGTGTCCCTGCCACATCTGCCTGCCATGGTATCCACCGTCGCTGCCGAAAAATTCGTAGCCGCTGGCGGTTTTGATGACGCCGAGGGGAGTGTCGGGCCAGTCGAACGTGTCGGTGAGCGGCGGTTCTACCCGGGCCCCGGCGGCGAGGCGCTGCGCTGGCGAGGCTACAACAATCGGCGCAGTCAGCGAGGGGTGGCATAGTTGCGAGAGCGTTTGCGCCACGCTACTTTGGGAAGAGAGCTGGACGAAAGCGGCGAGTAAAGTGAGAGAGGCGAGCGGCAATCGGGACGACATAGGGCGACCTCGGAGTTCGAATCTTCGCAGGGTGAGACGGGCTTGGACGCGTCCGTCACAGGGCTTCAGCGGCCACATCGATTGAAACCCGCGAATCGGAGGAATGTTGCAGGTGCCCAACTACTGGGGCAGTTGAAATGCCAAATCCTTACATTGCACCTTGCCGGACTGTTCTGTTTCGCTCTAAATCTTTGTCCCTGAATCACCTAGGTCACCTAAAAATCCCGGGGCGGCCTATAATTTCTGCTCACGGTTCCACTGGCGACCCGTCTATTCCTGTGCACGCCCGGATACGGCAAATGCCGGGCGGTAGAGGACATAAGACATGCCGGCAGGTGTACTGGTCGTACAACTTGCGGTTGGCGGGCGGGCCCACTCGAAGGCAAAGAGTGAGAGAGTACCAAGAGTCGACAGAGGCGTCGACAGGAACGTCGACAGGAACCAGGACCCCGCGCGGGGCCGCATGGCTGGGCTAGATCGTCAAACGCAAGATCGGCGCATCGATGACACGATGCTTATCCGGGAGGCTCAGCGCGGCAATCGCGCCGCCTTCGAGGAACTGGTGCGGCACTACGACCAGGCGGTATTGCGGCTGGCTCTGCATCTGACCGGGACCGAGCAGGACGCGCAGGACGTCTACCAGGACGCCTTCCTCAAAGCCTACAAGAACATCGGAAGTTTCCGGTTTGAGTGTTCCTTCTACACCTGGATTTACCGGATCGTGACCAATTTGTGTCTCGATCATCTGCGGAAGAGGAACGTCCGGAAAGAGGACGCGCCGGTGGCGAAGGACGCTTCGGGCGGGGAGTACGATCTGCTCGATCAGGTGCCGGATGTGCGGGCGGGAGCGAATCCGGAGCGGGATTTGTTGCGCCGGCAGTTGGGTGCGCGGATTGCGGGGGCGCTGGAGAAACTGACTCCGCGGGAGCGCATGGTGTTTGAGTTGAAGCATTACCACGGGCTGAAGCTACGGACTGTGGGAGAGATTTTGAAGACGACGGAAGAGACGGCGAAGAATACTTTGTTTCGGGCGACACAGAAGTTGCGGGGGGCGTTGGCGGATATGCGGTGAATCAGTTCCGAGTCGCGAGTCTTGAGCTGTGAGTCACGATCGGCTCGCAGCTCAGGACTCGGAGCTCAGGACTCGAAGGTGGCAACGATGAAATGTGAATGGGTTCGGGAAAATATTGCGCTGTCGGTTTATGGCGAGCTGGCGGATGATGCTCGGCATGAACTGGAGCAGCATGTGGCGCGCTGCGCGGACTGCGCGGCGGAACTGAAGGCGGAGCAGGAGTTTCACGCGCTGCTGGAGCAAGGGTGCGCGGGCGATCCGCTGCTCGGCGATCCGTCGCCCAATCTGCTCGCGGCTTCGCGCATGCGGCTGCAGGAAGGGCTGGAGACGGTGAAGCAGGGCAGCTTCTTCAGCCGGCTGGCGTTTGATCCGGCGAACTGGCTGCTGCAGATGAAGTTTTCTCCGGCGCTGGCCGCGGCGATTCTGATTTTTGGATTTGCGGGCGGACTTCTGACCATGCACGAGATCACGCCCCCCATTATTGCGGACGGGGGCTCGCGCCCAGGTCCTCCGACGGTTCCGAACGACGCTTCGATCGCCGGGATCAGTTCCATCGTGCAGGATCCGAACACGAATCAGGTCAGCATCAAGTACAACACGGTTTCTACGCAGGAAGCGCAGGGGCCGCTGAACGATCAGAAGATCCAGCAACTGCTGCTGTTCGCGGCGCGCAACAACTACAACTCGGGGGTGCGGGTGGATTCGGTCGATCTGCTGGCGCAGCGCAGCGGCGACTTGCAGGTGCGCGACGCGCTGATGTATGCACTGCAGAATGATACGAATCCGGGCGTGCGGTTGAAGTCGCTGGATGCGCTGGGCAACTATGTGAAGAACGATACCAACGTGCGCGACGCCGTGCTGCGGGCGCTGGTAAGCGATGGGAATTCCGGCGTGCGGATTGAAGCGCTGCGGCTGATTGAGCCGGTGAAGGCGGACGGCAGCGTGCGTGGCGTGCTGATGGCGCTGGCGGCGAAGGATTCGAGCCAGTACATCAAGTCGCAGGCGCGGACCATGCTGGCGCAGTTGCCGGAGATTGATTAGGGGCTGATTAAGAAGCGGCGAGGGCAGGAGTTGCCTTCGCATGCTGGGGCGAGACGCCCCCGCGACAGCCGGCGGGACGCCGGCGCTACTAAAAGCATTCGCCGATTGGCGGCGAGAAATGAGGTGGATATTTTGAAACGGTTGCTACAGATTGTCGGGCTCGCCTGGATGCTGGCCCTGGCTGCGCCATTTGTGCTGGCGCAGGAAGCACAGGTATTGCGCGAAGGCGGCGCCTGGGGGCAGGAGATCACCGGGTCGCTGGCGGCGGTGAAGAACTTGAGAATCAAAGTTGATATGGGGACCGTGGTGGTGCGCGGCGGGCAGGAGCAGAGCATCAGTTATGTGGTTCATACGCATTTCGGCAATTCTTCCGAGCAGGATGCGCGCCGGCAGTTTGAGCAGTACAAGATCACGGCTTATGTGAAGGGCGAGACGGCCTGGATTGTGGGGGATTGGCAGGGAGGAAAACGTCCGCGGCATTTTTCGGGAGAGTTTTCCGTGAAGGTTCCTCGCGAGATGACGCTGGTGAAGCTGGAGACCGAGGGCGGGAACGTTGATGCTACGGGCCTCGCGGGCCGTCTGGAAGCGGAGAGCGGCGGCGGCACCATGCGGCTGGATGATATTGGTGGCGGAGTGAATGCCGAGACCGGAGGCGGTTCGATCGATGTGGGGACGGTCAGCGGCGATCTCGGACTGCACACCGGGGGCGGTTCGATCGAAGTGCGGCACGCAAACGGCGAAGTCGTGGCCGAGACCGGCGGAGGAAGTGTCGAGATCAAGGCCGGAGCACAGGGCGCGATCATTGAAACCGGCGGCGGCAGCGTGGAAGTGCGGCAGTGCAACGGGAAGCTGAAGGTGTCGACCGGCGGCGGCAGTGTGGATCTGAAGGATGTTGGCGGTCCGGCGGAGATTGACACCGGTGGAGGAAGCATCCGGCTGACTTCGGGCACGGGACACGTGCACGCGGAGACGGGCGGCGGCAGCATTGAGCTGTTCGGCGTGCCCTCGGCGAAAGCGGAAACCAGCGCGGGCGGAATCACGGTGAAGCTGGTGAAGACCGGCGCCGAGCGCAATGATTCCGATCTGGAAACGGGCGCGGGCGATATTACCGTCTACCTGGCATCCGATGTAGCGGTCAACGTGCGGGCCAGCGTGGATATGGGCAGCGGGCACCGCATTACATCGGAGTTCCCCGATATTCACATCACCAGCGAAGGCGGCCAGTGGGGACCGAAGACGTTGACGGCCGAAGGCCAGCTGAACGGCGGCGGGCCGACGCTGAAGGTGCGGACTTCGAGTGGGGACATCTGCTTCAGGCGCGCCAAGTAGGAAGAATTGTTGATTGGTCGATCAAGAATCATCAGTCAGCAATCAGCAATTCAATGCAACGTGTTCAATCGAGGGAGATGACCATGCGCAGATACGTTATGACCAGCATTGCGATTTTGCCACTGCTTCTCACCTTTTCGCACGCGGCACAAAAATGGGCGGGACCGGATTCGCCGGCGCAGTCCTGGGTGTTTGCCAGCGAAGACACGGGCACGAGTTCCTATCTGGGCGTCGACATCTCGGACATTACTACCGAACGCTTGAGCGCGCTCAAGCTGAAAGAGGAAAAAGGGGTCGAGGTCACGATGGTTGATCAGGATGCTCCGGCGGGCAAGGCGGGGATCAAGGAGCACGACGTCATCCTTACCATGAATGGCACGTCGATTGAGAGTGGAGCGCAGTTGAGAAGGATGATCCATGAAATGCCGCCGGGGCGCGTGGTGAGCTTCGGCCTGAGCCGGGACGGCGCGCCGATGACGGTGAAGGTGCAACTGGCCGACAAGCACAACGAGTTTGCCCGCGGTCTGCATCCGGGCGATATCCATGTGAAAATTCCGGATATTCATATTCCGGATATCGAGATGCCCAACTTCGAATGGGTGGTAACGACGCGGTCGGAACGCAGCGGTCTGATGGTGGAGAATATTACTCCGCAGCTGGGAGAGTTTTTCGGAGTGAAGAACGGGAACGGCGTGCTGGTGCGGTCGGTGGAGAAAGGCAGCACGGCCGAGAAGGCGGGATTGCGCGCCGGGGACGTGATCGTGAAGGTCAACGACCAGGCAGTGCATGACACCAGCGACTTCACGCATGCGGTACGATCGCGCAATGGCGGGTCGGTCAGCATCGGCGTGATGCGGGAGAAAAAGGAGCAGAACATCAACCTGACTCTGCCCGAGCGCAAGGAATCCGGCGAGCTTCTGGAAGAAGAGAGCCTGGATGGTCCGGTGATCGATGCTGAGGCTGCGGATGAACTCAGCGAGTTGGGAGAGGAAGTCGCCAAGCTGCAGCCGCAGATGGAACTGGCCGTCGAGGATGCCCAGACATCGGTTCGGGAGCTTCGTAAGGACCTCAGTCAGGATGTCCGCGAGGAGCTGCAGAAGAATCTTTGCGACCAGCAGAAGAAGATGCGGCAGGATGTCGAGAAGCTCAAGAATCAGTCGCAGGCGCAGCAGAATCAACTCAAGCGGGACCAAGACAGGCTGAAGATGAAGATGGACAGGATGCGCACGGAATTGCGCGGGCATTCATTCGACATCTAGCTTGTTTCGTAGGACCTACTCCCGTTCTGCGCGCGAGATCCCTTCGACTTTGCTCAGGGCAGGCTCTTCACTCCGCCTGAAAAGCGGCTCCGTTCAGGATGACGCCGGAAAGTGGAGAGTCTCGCGTTCCGAGCTATACAACTAACGGCTAGCGGCCGCTGGCGGTGGCTTGAGATTGAGTGGCGAGGCAGACGCGGTTGCGCCCGGCCTGTTTGGCGGCGTAGAGGCCGTTGTCGGCGGCGCGGATCAATTCATCCCGGGTTTTGCCATGATCGGGGAACGCCGCGACTCCGGCGCTGATGGTGACTGTCCGGGGCACACCCGGAAATTGAAAACCCTCTACTAACCGGCGCAGTTTCTCGGCGATGGTGACGGCCGGACGGACACCGGTCTGAGTCAGCAGGACGGCGAATTCCTCTCCTCCGAAGCGGCAGACCACATCAATCTTGCGCAACTGCTGATGGAACAGCGAGGAGACCTGTCGGAGGACTTCATCTCCCAGCAGGTGGCCGAATTCGTCGTTCAGCCGCTTGAACCCGTCAATGTCGGCCATGATTACCGCCATGCCGGTGCCGTAGCGGCGGGCGCGCTCGATTTCCTCCATGATGCGGAGCTCGAAAAAACGGCGATTAAAGATGCCGGTCAGGCCGTCCAGGTAGGCCAGTTGTTTGACACGCTCGACGTAGTGGGCGTTCTGAATGGAGTTGGCGCAAATGTCGGCGACCGACTCGAGTGACGGCAGTTCGCTGTCGCGGAATGCGTTGGGCTGCGAGCTATGCAGTGTGAGCACGCCGAGAGTCTGGCCGAAGGAAATGAGCGGAATGCTCATGCGCGACGCGGACTCCTGGAAAAGCCGTTGGCGCTCAGGAGTGACGCTGAGGTCCTTCTCGATGACGGTGCCGCTGGTGGCGATCACGCTCGACCAGGGCTCGCGGCCCGCGGGGAAACGATCCCCGGGCGGAATGCAGGGAGTGAGCGTGCCATGATGGGCGCGCATCACCAGGTCGCCCTCCTCGCGTAAGAGCAGCGAAACGTGCGAGACCTCAAAGGCTTTCTGGATTACGCAGCAGACCCGGGCCAGCAGTTCCTCCAGATCCATGACGGCGGTGCTTTGCTGCGCGATGGTGTTGATCGCCTCCAGTTGCCGGGCGCGCTGGCGTTCCAGCGAGTACAAGCGCGCATTCTGCAGCGCGATGGAAGCTTGCGTGGAGAACAGAGTCAGCAGCTTGATGGTTTCATGATCGAAGTGGTCGAGGCAGTCGCTTTGGCAGTCGAGCACGCCGACGACTTCATCGCCAACCATGAGCGGAATCGCCAGCTCGGAGCTGGTTGATTGCGCGGAGCAAATGTAGCGCGAGTCTTTGGTCACGTCGGGAGCATAGACGGGGCGTTGCTTTAGAACCGAAGCACCGGTGATGCCGTCGTGATAGCCCAGACGAATCTTGTCCTTGCCCGCATCCCAGCCGATCTGCGAACGGACGTACAACTGCTGGGCATCCTTGTCGAGCAACAGGATGGCCACGTTCCGCAGGTGAAAATAGTCGCGGGCAATCGCCAGGATGCGCTGCAACACCTCGTCCAAGTCAAAGGTGGAGAGCACCGCCTGGCCCGCCTCATAAAGGACCGCGAGTTTCGGCATGTCGAGAGAAAGTGTACGACTGGGGATGGGGTTACCGAAGTGCCCAAAGTAACCGCGAGCGGCGAGCTATGAGTTTCGAGCTTCGAGGTTGCGCGCTTCAGACCTCAAGCCTCAAAGGTCTACTCGGAAATGCGTTGAATTATCGGCGACGGCTAGCGCCACTTTCTGGCGGTGCGGATCAGGCCGTAGGCTACCAGGCAGAACCAGAAATCCAGAATCATGCCGAGATCCACGTGCATGGGGTGGTGACGGGCGGCTGGAGGCAGAGAGGGGAATAGGGCAAAGTACACCACGTTGCCCAGAATAATCGCCAGCAGGGCCTGGAGAAAATTGTAGAGCACCGATGGTTTAGACACCATAGAGGGCGTCTTCGGATGCCTTCTATTTACGTGGGGTTACCCTGGTTGGGAAAGGGCTTACGCCGACCTTGTGGAATCATCAGACGTGTGTCTAAGTCCAGCTAAGTACTGGCCGTCCCGTTTAATGAGTACTGCGGCGATATTACGGCCAATCACTCGGGGTGCTGTTCGCCTAGACGTTGAATCCAATCGCTGCGGACGGGCGGAATATAGTTGGGTAGCAGCAACCCGCCACGGTCAAACCAGTCACCTGCGGCTGGACCCACGTAACCGCCCATCCACGTAGCCGGATTCTTGCGCCAGTGCCGTCGGATATATCGGATGATTTGCTCATAGCACTTCTCAAATTCCGCTTGCTTGTTTTGGAAGACCCCGTAAATGCGCCCCTGGGTCAGAGCAGGGCGGCCCTCCCACGTCGTCACACCGGACAGCGACAGCTCGAACACCGGCTCCGTTTGCTCATCTGCGAGGTAATAGGGCGACTGTGCGGTCGCCACGAAACGCCTTTGCAGGTTGGGAGCGAATCGTTCGCTCCACAAAACCAAAATCTGTCCGCTCATATCGTCAGGAATGAACGCTTGGCTCTCCGGTGTGGCGGAGTTTCCGCGCCGCAGGGCTACCTCCAGTGGCTCTCTGTCGCGCATAGCAACCAGTAGTTCGTTCAAGTCCCTGGGAAGCACGTGTAGCTGTGTTTGGCGGCCCATCACCTCGATTGTAAATGGCTCGGTCGGCGGCAACCGTGCTGGCAGGAGATAGCGCTCATGACCAGGATCCGGGCCCGCGATCCCGCGGTTCTCCTGCGAGTTTAGACCGAAACGGTCCTGCTGGGCTGACCTCTTGGGACTCGCGAGCGATCCGGTCGCCGGTTCCTGCTAACATTCTTTTTTCACTCCCACGGAATCCTAGCGCATGCTTGAACTCTCTACTCCCGTCCAATATGTGAAGGGCGTTGGTCCGCGCATTGGGGAAGTTCTCGCCGGCAAGGGGATTCACACGGTCGGCGACCTGCTGCATTACTTGCCGTTTCGCTATGAAGACCGGTTGAACCCGCGGGGGATTTCCGAGTTGCGGGCGGGCGAGATGGCGACGGTGGTCGGAGAAGTGCGCAATTCGGGGCTGTTCCGCACGCGGGGGGCGCCGATTTTTCAGCTTACGGTGGGGCAGGGGCGTTCGCGGTTGCGCTGTTTGTGGTTTAACGCGACGTACTTGCAGGACAAGTTCAAGCCGGGGCAGATGATTGCGCTGTACGGGAAAGTGGAAGAAGATCAGCGCAGCCGGGAGCTGCAAATCGTTCAGCCGCAGTTTGAAGTTCTGGGCGACCCGACCGACTCCGGGGAGAATGGCGCTGATAAGAAGGCCGCCGAGTCGCTGGAGATTGGGCGCATTGTTCCGATCTATGAGGCGATTGGACGGTTGACGCCGCGCTGGTTCCGGCGCGCGATTCGCACCGCGCTCGATAATCTGACGCCCGAGCTGGCGGACCCGATTCCGGCTGCGGTGCGCGCCCATCTGGGATTGATTTCGCCGCGGGCGGCGTTGTGGAACGTGCACTGGCCGGAGCCGGGAGAAAGTTTTGAGGCTCTGCAGTCGTCGCGCACGCCGGCGCATATCCGAATGATTTTCGATGAGCTGTTCTTCGTCGAGTTGGGGCTGGAGCTGAAACGGCGCGAACAGAAGGCGCAGACCGGGATTGCGTTTCGCTTGGACGACCGGGCCCGCGCGGCCATAAAAAAGATTTTGCCCTTTCATCCCACGGCGGCGCAGAAGCGCGTGCTGAAGGAAATTGCGGCGGACATGGAGAAGCCTTATCCCATGCGGCGTTTGCTGCAGGGGGATGTGGGATCGGGCAAAACGATTGTGGGTTTTGAAGCGGCGATCATCGCGATCGAGAACGGATGCCAGGTGGCGTTGATGGCGCCGACCGAGATTCTGGCGCAGCAGCATTATTTCTCGGCGCGACGGATTCTGGAGGGTGCGGGATATCGGATCGTGCTGCTGACTGGCTCGCTGGAGGCTGACCGCAAGCGCGAAGTGCGGCGGCATATTTCGCAGGGGAATGCGCAGCTGGTGATTGGAACGCATGCGTTGCTGGAAGAGAAAGTGGAGTTCGCGAAGCTGGGGTTGGTGATTGTGGATGAGCAGCATCGGTTTGGCGTGCTGCAGCGGATGAAGTTGATGAGGAAGTCGGGTGAGGGAGAGGACCCCCGCCTCGCTGCGCTGGGCGGGACGGGCGAAGGCGCCCGTCCCCACCAAGGCTCTTCCCCCACGACCTTGGCTCCTGCGGAGCCTGATGTGCTGGTGATGACGGCTACGCCGATTCCGCGGACTTTGGCGCTTACGCTTTATGGCGATCTCGATCTCAGTGTGCTGGACGAGTTGCCGCCGGGGCGCTCTCCGATCGTTACGCGCTGCGGTGCGGACGATGAGTCGCCGAAGGTTTGGGAGTTTGTGCGCAAGCAGGTGGCGGCGGGGCATCAGGCGTATGTGGTGTATCCCGTGATTGCGGAGAATGAAGAGAGCGAGCTGAAGGCTGCGGTGAAGATGTATCGCGAACTGAGCGGGAAGATTTTCGCCGATTTGAAAGTTGGACTTCTGCACGGGCGCCTCGACGCTGAATTGAAAGATCAGGTCATGCGTATGTTCCAGAAGGGCGAGTTGCAGATTCTGGTGGCGACGACTGTGATCGAAGTTGGCGTGGATGTGCCCAACGCAACCGTGATGGTGATTGAACATGCCGAGCGTTTTGGGCTGGCGCAGCTTCACCAGTTGCGCGGGCGCATCGGGCGCGGGGCGGCCAAGTCGTATTGCATCCTGATGACGGGGGGGAAAGTTACCGAGGAGGGGCAGCGGCGGCTCGACGCCATGGTGAAAACCAACGACGGATTCAAGATCGCCGAACTCGATCTTGAACTGCGCGGGCCGGGAGAATTCTTTGGTACCCGCCAGGCGGGACTGCCGAGCTTCCGGGTCGCCAACGTAATTCGGGATGCGCAATTGCTGGAGGCGGCTAAGCACGAAGCGGCGGCGGTCATCGCCGGGCCGAACGAGGAAATCTCTGCCGCGGAAATCAGCCGCGCTCTCGTGCACATGCGGGCGCTCTGGCAGCATACGTATGGGCTGGTGGAGGTTGGGTGAGCCGGACTTGAGCCGACTCCCGATTCTGTTCGGGCCTCAGTTGCCGGTCCCGATCTTTTCGCTGCGCTTGAGCGTCCGGTCAAAAAACTCGGCAGTCGCGGAGTAGGCGCGCACCCAGTCCTTCCACCTCAGGAAGCCGTGGATCTCATCCGGCAGGATCATTTGTTCGAAAGGTGCGTGCTGCGCGCGCAGCCGCTGTACCAGGTCCACGGTTTGGCTGAAAGGGACGTTGCGATCGTCATCGCCATGGATGAGCAGCACGGGTGATTTCCATGTGCCCACGTAGGCATCGGGCGAGGAATCCCACGCCAGCTTGATCGCGGCATCCGCGTCCGGCGGGCGCAGCGACAGGTTGCCGGGCAGCTCCGTCTGAAAGATGCTGAAGTCGTGTACTCCGTGAAAATCCACTCCGGCTTTGAACAGGTCTGAATTTCGCGCCAGACCCATCGCGGTTAGAAAGCCGCCGTAAGAACCACCCCACAAACCGATTTTTTTCCCGTCGACGGCGGGAAGCGATTGCAGGTAGCGTCCCGCGGCGGCTACGTCTTTGTACTCGGCTGCTCCGCGCCAGCTGGCGTTGGGCGCTTCGCGAAAAGCGCGTCCGTACATAACGCCGAGGCGGTAATTCACGGATAGCACGACGTATCCCCGGCTGGCCAGATATTGATTCTCGGCGTAAGCGTTGTGGTAGTAATCCATGTAGTGGAAACCGAGCATCATCTGGCGGATGGGGCCACCATGCATGAACACCAGTCCCGGATTCTTTCCGGTTGTGTTGCGTGGCAGGAAAAGCTGGCCGTGCAGGGTGACGCCATCCTCGCTCTGGAAAATTACCTGCCTGGGCGTCACTAGCGAAGCCGACGGAAAATCGCTGGGCAGGGCCTGCTTCGCGATCATTTCGCGACCCTTCGCGGTGACTTCGTACGGCATGGCCGGGGACGTTGCCGTGGAGCCGAGGCAAAGAATGCTCTTCCCATCGCCCGTTTGGACTGGAGACCACTCCATAGTCTCGCCGCTGGTCAACGCCTGCGGCGGCGTACCGCCAGATGCCGGCACGCGCCACAAGTGCCGGCGGTCTACATCGTCCTGGTTGGAGGAGTAAATTACCCACGCCTTGTCGGCGCTGAGCGTAACGTCTTCCACATCAAAGTCGCCGGGCGTGAGCAGTTGGGCCTCACCGCCTGCGGCAGAAATCGAATACAAATGATTGCGGCCATCCTGCTCCGAGGCAAATACTACGCGTCCGTCGGCGGTAAACTTGAGCGAACCGTCTTCGGTGAGCCCGGGCAGTGAATCCTCCAGCCTGCCGCCACTGCGCCATAGCACGCGACCTGTGCCCGTGCTGGCGTCGGCAATCCACAGCGACCACGGCTCGGGGCGCGCTGGAATCAGCGGCAGCTTGTGCTCGGCTCCGGCGGTGCGCACGAAGACAATCGATTTGCCATCCGGCGACCAGCGCGGCATGGAATCTTTGTCCACGCTGGGCAGGAGATACCGGATATCGCTGCCATCGAAATCGTAAACGGCGATGAAGCTATGACCTTCACGCTGGCTGACGAAGGCGACATGTTTGCCGTCGGGCGACCATTTGGGCTGAACCGCCGCTCCGCGCACGGAAGCCAGTTCCTTGGCCTGCTGTTTCCCATCTACGCTGGCCAGCCACAACTTCTTTTTCGCGGACCATACCACCCACTTGCTGTCTGGCGAAATCTGAATGTCTTCACATTCTTCCTCGGGGCAGCCCATGTCTCCCAGGAGCCGAGGCGTCGCGGCTTTGTCCTTGGCATCCACATCCAACGCAAAAACCTGCTGTTTGGCGCCCTTCGTCCAGCTTTCAGGATTGGCGCTCTCTTGCGCGTCGTTCAATTCGCTGCCGATGGCGTAAACGACTGTCTTGCCGTCGGGCGTGAGGCGCAGACTCGCGATGGGCTGGCCATCGTCATCGCTGTAATGACTCACCGGGCGCGCGGTGTGAACGAAGTCCGGGCCGTCCGCCACCCAGACGTTGCGGACTCCCTTGGCGTTGAACACCCACGCCACGCGGCTGCCGTGCGTGGCCGCCACGAGTTCGCTTGGAAAAGGCGAACTCATCACCTGCTCCAAAGTGAATGGAGATTGAGACCATGCGGCCGTTGTGCAGACCAGGATCAAACCGAAAGCGACGTGAAAGCGAAGGGGGGAAGATGTCATAGGCTGCTAGGGTAAGCAAAAGTAGCGCATCTGCCAAGAGCAGTTGCGGAGAGCAGTTTGCCCCCACGACATCGACGGTTCCGATCTGGCCTAGACCCGAACTGATAGAATCAAAAACGATGGCAGGGTCTTCCCAACTGATTCAAATTGAGCTCGGCGCTCCCGTGCGGGTGCCGAAGCCCGCGTGGCTGCGGGCGAAAGCTCCGGTGGGCGACAACTTTCACAATCTGAAAAAACTGGCTCGCGGGCTGGGACTGCATACGGTTTGCGAGTCGGCGCAGTGCCCCAATATTGGCGAGTGCTGGAACCACAAGACGGCGACGTTCATGTTGCTGGGGGATATTTGCACGCGGCGCTGCGGGTTTTGCGCCGTGCCCAAGGGGCGGCCGGAGCCGATTGATCTGGATGAACCGCGGCGGGTGGCCGAGGCGGTGGCGACGCTGGGGCTGAAACATGCGGTGGTGACCAGCGTGAACCGCGACGACGACAACATTGGGAGCGCGCGAATTTTTGCCGAGACCATCCGCGAGATTCGCGAATTGACGCCGGACTGCCGCGTGGAAGTGCTCATCCCGGATTTTCAGGGGATCGAAGAGTCGTTGCGAATTGTCCTGGACGCCAAGCCGGACGTGCTCAATCACAATACCGAGACGGTACCGCGGCTTTATCGCGTGGTGCGGTCCGGGGCGCGCTACGAGCGGACGCTGGCGTTGCTCGAGAACGCCAAGAAATTTTCTCCCGGCATAGTGACCAAGAGCGGTGTGATGGTGGGTCTGGGCGAATCGTCGGAAGAACTGATTGAAGTGTTTCGCGATCTGGGCGGGCGTGGAGTTGACATTCTGACGGTCGGGCAATATCTGCGGCCGTCGAAAGATCATCTGCCCATTGCGCGTTTCTACGAGCCGGAAGAGTTTACCTATCTGCGGGAACAAGCGCTGCGCTTCGGTTTCCGCCATGTCGAGTCAGGACCGCTGGTGCGGTCGAGTTACCACGCGCACGAGCATGCCGATGCCGCTGCGCTGCCGCGGGCGGTGTCGTAGCTTGCGGCCGACGGGATTCCCCGCCATTTTTTTTCTCTCACAAAACAGGGTGCTCAGGGTTAGTATCCCCATCGAGGAAATCGGCATCAGGAGGCCACTCCTGCCGTGGTGACCGTTCTGCTGGTGATTCTGGGATTTTTCGCCGGCCTGCTGGGCGCGCTGACCGGCATCGGCGGCGGCGTGCTGCTCACGCCTATTCTTGCTCTGCACTTCGGCATTCCGATTCGCCAGGCCATCGCAGCCAGTCTGGTCGCCGTGATTACGACTTCGGCGGCGAGTTCCTCGGTTCATCTGCAGCGCCACACCACTGACATTCGGCTGGGCATGACACTCGAACTGGCGACCGCGTTTGGCGCGGCGGTCACGGCGTATCTGGTCGGATACTTTAACCGCAGCGCGCTCGAAGGAATATTCGCCGCTTTTCTGCTGTACAGCGCGATCACGATTTTGACCAAACGCGGCAAAGTGAAACCGCTGGAGGACGAGTCGGCGATGATCGTCGACGAGACGGTGATCCCGCCTTACGAGCCGAAGCGTTATCCGCTCGGAATGGCGGCGTCGCTGGTGGCGGGCGCGCTTTCGGGACTGCTGGGGATTGGCGGCGGCCCCATCAAAGTTCCGGTGATGTACCTCTTCATGAACGTGCCGTTGATGGTGGCGACCGCGACTTCAAACTTCATGATTGGCGTGACGGCGGCGGCCAGCGCTATTGTTTATTACCGGCGCGGCGACATTCTGGCGCAATACGCTGCGCCGCTGGCGGTGGGCGTGTTTCTGGGATCGCTGCTGGGAGCGCGTCTGGCGCCACGCATTCACACCAAGGTTGTGGTGTATCTGCTGGTCGGCGTCATGTTTTATCTGGCGGGCCGCCTGATCGTTCACCTGTTGCAGGGGTGGTCATGAGCGAGGCGCGGGAGCCGAAGTTTGACAGCATCGTGGCTTGGGTGCTGCGCATCGGGGCGTTTGGATGTTTCTTCATCATGCTGACCGGGCTGATCACCGGGCTGTTCGTCAGGGGGCCTCTTTCTGTCGATATTGAGCTGGCCGGAGTTCTGCTGATGCTGGCCACGCCGGTGGTGCGAGTGGTCGTGGCGTGCTTCTTATTTTTTCAGGAAAAAGATTGGAAGTATGGATGGATTTCGCTGGGCGTGCTGGTGATTCTGATGTTGGGGTCGGTGTTTGGGATCGGGGAACATTGACGAGTCTGTTTGTCGAGTCTAAATGTTCAGGGCATCGAATCCGCAAAGGACAGCGGCTTGGAATAAACGAGTGTCGGCAGTTAGAAGCTTTCGGCCCTGTGGAAGGTCGCCGCACCACTCGAGTGCGGCTGCTAACTGGAACGCGTCGGCGGCGCGCAGGTCGTAGCGTTCCACGATCTGTTGGGCCTTGGCACGCACTTCATTCGAGGGTGCCACAACCGTCCAGGCCTGCGCGAAAACAGACGCTGTGGTGCGCGCCTGGGCCCAGTCACGCGGGCTCAACAGCTTCAATCGCAGCAGGCGAGCCAGAGCGCTCGCAACCTCAACCGGAGTCGCCCACCAGACAACAATCTCGTATTGCTTGTGAAGCGACAAAGCATGGGCGGTCCTCGGTTCCTGGACGCAGAGGGGAACCAAGGCACTCGTGTCCCAGAAAGCAACCGGGGGAACTATCGGCCCTCGCGCTCTTCCTCCCATATTCGATCCATGACCCCGTCGGGAATATTTCCTGCCGGTTTGGGCCAGGAAGCGGACGGGCGGCGCCTTCTCACGGGAGGCGTAAGAACGCCACGGGCGATCAACCGCTGCTCCTGCTCGGAATAATCCTCCAGCCCGCAGGGAATAATCCGCGCTACCGGTTTGTTCCGGTCACAGACCAGGACTTCCTCGCCTGCCCGGACTCGCCGGATGTGGGCGCTGAGGCGAGCCTTCAAGTCGGCAATATTGACCGTCCGCATAGGATTATTCTAGCACAACATGACTATGTTGGTCATCTTGGGCCGGGGTTAGAGACTGGCCGCAAGAAACGGCACGGCTGATGCCCTTGTCCATCGCACCACATTGCCGGAGCCCTTCCCAATCAGCTCTCGCCAAAAAAGCGAAGCGGGGCACCGTCACCATCAAACCCCGCACTCTTCAGAAAATGTGCAGCTTGATGCTCAGGTATTTCTTGGGGTCTTCGCGGACGGCTTTTACCAGGTTGCGTCCCTCGGTCAGCATTTCATTGGCGTTGTTGTAGAGGGCTTCGTCTTTGAAGAGCTTGCCGGCGGTGCCCTGGCCGGCTTCGAGTTCAGTGGTTAGCTGGGAGAGCTTGGTGATGGTGGTATCGAGCTTCTTGGCCAGTTCTTCGTCCTTGGCCAACTTTCCGAGTGTGCCTTTGCCGGCATTGAGGTCCTCGGTCACCTTCTTCATGTTGGCGATGGTGTCGTTGGCGTTGTTGTAGAGCGAGGGATCTTTCAGGAACTTTCCGGCGGTGCCTTTGCCCTGCTGCAGATCGTCGACTACGCCATTCAATTTGTCGAGGGTGGCCATGAATTTGTCGTAGGCGTCGTTGCGGCTGATCAGGCGTCCCAGGCTGCCCTCGCCGCTGCCGACCTCGTGCACGATCCCCTGGAATTCCGCGACCGTGGAGGAGAAGCGGTTGTATAGGGTGGGATCGTAGATGAGTTTGCCGAGTGATCCCTTGCCGCTTTCGGCGAAGGCCAGGATGCGGTCGGCGCGCTTCAACAGCGCGTCCATGTTCTCGAGCGTACTCTGGCTGGCGCGCACCACCTGATTGAAGTCGGGATGCACCTCGGTGGGCAGCGTGTCTCCGTTCTGCGCTGGGGGGCCGACGGCCTGGGCGCTATCGATGTCGAGATAGGTTTCTCCCAGAACTCCCGCTGTGTCGAGCGAGGTCATCGAATCGCGGCGGAGGTCATAATCGTATTTGGTTGTGACCTTCATCGTGACTTCGACGGGAGTGAGATGCTTGTCTTTATCGGGCACGATTCGGATGTTGGTGACGTTGCCGATGTCGACTCCGCTCAGGCGCACGGGAGCGCCATTGCGCAGACCGGAAGAGTTATCGAAATAGGATTTAAGGGTGATGCGGGGCGTGAACCAGCCGGCGGTTCCGGACATCAGGAACAGCAGAAAACCCAGCGTCAGACTGGCAACAATCACCGTGATCCCAACCCGCAGTTGCGACCACTTGAGTTGCTTCTGGCTAGGCAAATGATCTCCTCATGATGCCAGTCTGGATGATGTCAATCCGGACCGAGCGCGCTGGCCCCGCGAACAGCTCAGGATCGCGACCGGCTCCTCGCAGCATGATAACAAAAACCCGAGCCGAACTAGGCCGCTTTGGTCCGTAGTGCGGGCAGAAGCAGCAGGGCGAGGACGTACGCGGCCGCGCCGCAGGCCAGAGTTACGGTCAACCCGAACTGGATGGCGATGACCATGGCCGAGACTGATCCCAGCACACTGGCGGCGGCGTTCATGGCCCAGGCCCATTCGACGGCGTTGTCGGACGCACTGTCGCCGGCGGGAAATTCGGGTGCGGGCAGGGCGGCGAGCGCGCGCAGGCCGGTAGGGAACGGCATCCCCATGACGAATCCCAGCGGGATGAGAAGAACGCCGCTGACCACGAGGCGATCTCCGAAATCCATGCCGACCAGAGCCGCCAATCGGCTGGGCAGGAAGAAAACGTCGGCGAGAAGCGTGACGATGACGAGGACCAGCGGCACCCAGCAGAGATTCGTGCGCGGCAGCCAGATCCGCGAAAACAGGCTACCGGCGCCGCTGGAGATCATCAGAAGAAAAATCACGACCGTCAGAGCGTAGGTGGGATGGCCGAGAAACAGCACGAAGCGCTGGATGAATGCGATCTCCACCATAATGTAACCCAAACCGACAGCCACAAAATAGAGGAGCGGAAGCGGCGACTGGCGGCCCTTCGCGCTTCTCAACGCCAGGGGAAGAATCAGAAATGCGAGCACCGCAACCAGAGAAATCACCAGCACGAGCAGCAGCACCAGCACTCCGAGATTTACTTTCCAGTCGATGCCGCCGCGCAAACCTTTTTCGCCCAGGATCTGTCCGGCCTTCAGCGTGAAGAAAAAGAAGGGCGCGTTGTCAGTCACGGGAGCGACGTTGTAGGCATAGCCGCGCGCGAAAGCGTAAGGATCGTTGCTCGCAATCAGATTGGAAAACGGATTCTGCCCTGGATCCGAGGGCATGTAGAGGGGCTCGATTTCCGGGTAATCGTTGAGATGTTTGGTCACCGCTGCTTCTTCGGCGGCAGTGAATGGAGTTTTCTTGGCGAGGACCACGACCGGGATGCCGTCCTCGTCGAGCGATCCCTGCGAGGCGACGATGAAGTTGCGGGCAGGATTGGCAACACCAAGGCGATGCAGCGCTTCCATGGCCACGGCGACTACGCGCAAGGCTTCGCGGGGATGCTGAAATTCCCAGCGGGTGATGGCGATCATGCCATCGGGGTTGAGGTGATCGAAGTACTCGCGGAAGGCTTCGACGGTGTAGAGATTATTTTCGCTGAGCGCGAAGGCTCCGGCGGCGGTCGAGGCCCAGGTGTCGACCAGCGTCATCTGCACGACGTCAAAATGTTGCGGGGTTGAGCGCAGGAACGACCGGCCGTCGGTGACGTGGATGTGTACGTCGGGGCGTTCATAAAGATGCTGCGAATAATCAGCGTAACGGCCGCGCATAATCGTGGTGGCGATGATGGGATTGATTTCGATCCCGGTCACGCTGGGACTGCCGTTGGCCACGGCGCGCAATACGTCCACGCCTCCGCCGGGGCCGATGATGGCGAACTCTCCGTGCGGGCGGAGAACGTTGGCCAGCGCGGGCGGAGCGGACATCAAGTCATGCTCCCACTCGGTGGTGTGCCACTGGGCAAGGTCCGCATTCATGATGTAGGTGGAGGCGTCGGCGTCGATGACGATGGCCTTGGCCTGACCCTGGTCGTCGACTTCTACGCGCGAGAGCGCATTCCAGCGCGCGAACTCGACCCATGCGGGATCGCGAAACATGCCCTTGGCGTAGACCACGTCGATCAGACGGCTGGAGTGGTTCGCGCCGATCAGGGCCAGGAGGGCGAGCGCGAGTAGACCTGCATGTCTGCGCGACGAACGAAGTTCGGCCCAGATGATGCCGGCTGTTGCCATGGTGGCGGCTGCCACCAGAATCACGTTGGGTCCGCCAACAAAATTCAGTAAGGGAACGATCGCCAGGCAGGCCAGCGCACCACCGCAGAGGTCGGCTCCGTAGAGTCGGGGGATGCGGCGGGTTTCGCGCGCGAAGACAACGGCGAACAGAAGTCCGGTGAGAAAAAAGGGGACGGCGGCGGCGAGGTAGATCACGGTGAGGCGCGCGAAGTTGGCCCAGGAAACCTGCAGAGCCACCGGGACATGCAGGATGATTTCCAGCACAACCAAAACGACAATCGAATTCGCCATGCACAGGCGCGCGGCTAGCGTCCGCGTGCCGGTGGCGGCGAGCCTGGGCTTTAACAGGTACGCGAATACGCCTCCCGCACCTAGTCCGAGCAGTGCGATCGAAATCGCCAGAAACGCGAAGTGATAGAAGAGGACGACGGAGAATAGTCGGGTGAGCGCGAGTTCCAGCAAAAGGGCGGCGAAGCTGGTGAGAGCCAGGGCGGCCAGCAGAGTTCTTTCGGGGATTTCGGTGCGGCTCGACGGCGGAGCCGAAGTCGTTAAGGTCGCGGGCATATTTGGATTCGAGGCGACAGTCTAGCAGATGGGCGCGGCGGATTTGGAAGCAGTGCACCGGAGCGCACTTCAGTTCTCGAGAATCAGCTCTCGAGAATGACCTGTGCAATGGCTTGCTCTACGGTGTGCGAAATCGATAGCGCGACATTTTTCGCGCCGAGTTTAGCGGCAAACTCTCCTGCCTTTCCGTGGAAGACCATGGTGGGGCGGCCTCCGGGCATGCGAGTGACCTCGCAATCGCGCCAGCGTACGCCGTGATTCCATCCGGTGCCGAGAGCCTTCATCGCGGCCTCCTTGGCGGCGAAGCGCGCGGCATAGCGCTCGAAACGGTTCGCTTTGGATTCGCAATAGCGAATCTCGCCCGGCGTGTAGATGCGCTGCAGAAAGCGGTCTCCGAAGCGCTCGATGGACTGGCGGATGCGGGGGACTTCGGCGATGTCGATTCCTGTGCCAACGATCATGTTCAGGATGCCTTTCGCTGAATCTTACAGCAAGCGATCTCCACGATAGATCAAACGATCATCAACCAGGCGGGCCTCCGCCGTCAGTGCATGCGGTTTCACTGGGCCGGAGCCATCGATGTGGAAGACCTCATGGCCGTGTGCGACCAGCCAGTCGGAAACTAACATGCGGTGGCAACGGAAATAAGGGCGCTCGGCGCACATGTAGGTCGTGCGGGAATTTTCGGCCAGCGCCAGCAGTTCGGTTATAGACTGCTCGAATTCCGGCGTGAGCATGTAATCGGCGTAGTTGCGGAAGCTCGGGTTGCGCAGGGCAATGTTCGGCGACTCTTCGAGAATCTTTTTGCGATAGCCGCCCAGCGACTTCATCCAGAGGTATTGGATACCCGCTGCCGGCAGCGTTTGCTCCAGAGAATCACGATTGAATTGCGGCAGACGCCGCGACATGGGAAACGCGCGGATGTCAACGACAGCCTGAATCTGATGCACCGCCAGAGCCGCGATGAGTTCTTCGATCGTGCGGGTGGAATGTCCGATAGTGTAGAGAGTTGCCAACCTAGATTGGATGCTGCGGCGCTAGGAGGCGATTCCGTCGACGGCAGCCGCAACCAGTTGATCCTGATCCGCAAATACGGTGCGCAAATCAAGCAGCACGCGCCCTTCGGTGACGCGTGCGATGATGGGCGGATCGGAAGCGCGCAGGCGGGCAGACAAATCATCGGCGCTGAGGCCTTCGAAACTTAGAGCGAGCAGGCGAGTCGGCAGGACTGACGAAGGTGCGGCGCCGCCCCCGATGACCGAATCGCCGTCGATGATCTCGACACGTAGCCTTGGCGACGAGACCTGCGACGCGAGCGCTTCGGCGCGCTGGCCGATTTCTTCTTTCCTGAGGCGCATCATTCTTAATGTCGGGATGGCGTCGTAATCGCGCTTTACGTACGCCAGCAGCGTGGCCTCGAGGGCGGCGTAGGTGAGTTTGTCCACACGGAGGGCGCGAAACAGGGAGTTGGCGCGCATGCGAGCGACCAGATCGGCGCGACCGCTGATCAATCCGGCTTGCGGACCGCCCAGCAGTTTGTCGCCGCTGTAGGTGACGATGTCGACACCAGCACGCAGGCTGTCGAGCACGCTGGGTTCGCCGCTGATGCCGAAATTCTGCAAATCGACCAGCGCGCCGCTGCCCAGGTCTTCCATCAAGGGCAGGCCACGATCGCGAGCGAGCGCGACCAGTTCCGCGGTGGACGCCTGTTCGGTGAATCCCGTGATCTCAAAATTGGAGCGATGTACGCGCAGCAGGAGTCGGGTGCGCTCGGTGATGGCCTTTTCGTAATCGGTGACGCGGGTGCGATTGGTGGTGCCGACTTCGCGAAGGGTTGCGCCCGACTTCGCCATCACGTCGGGGATGCGGAAGGAGCCGCCGATTTCCACTAGTTCGCCGCGCGAGACGATTACTTCGCCGCCTTCGGCGAGCGTGTTGAGGGCGAGGAGGACGGCGGCGGCGTTGTTGTTTACTACGATGGTGGAGATTGCCGTGGAGGGTTCCGACTGGCTTCGCCTGGGCGGGACGGCCCTTTCGACTTCGGTCAGGGCAGGCTTAGCGGCCGTCTGCAGATGAGCCGTGGCGGCCTCGCTCAGCAGGCTGCGGAACAGGCGATCGACGTGGGTGTCACGCTTGCCGCGAACGCCGGACTCGAGGTCGAACTCAAGATTGGAAAAACGTCCAGCGGTTTCGCGGATGTGCTCCAGGGCGGTTGCGGCGAGTGGGGCGCGCCCTAGATTGGTGTGCAGGATGACGCCGGTCGCGTTGATGACTGGACGCAGCGAGGGTCGGAGAGCGCGGCGAAGATGTTCTTCGATGGCGCCATCGAGTCCGTTGAGGGCGAGTCGCAGCCCTGGACGGTCGAGCAGGCCGGAGGAGACTTCTTCCCGCAGACGCGCGAGCACGGCGCGGGCGGCGGCAGTGACGGGCGCGGCTCCGTGGACGGCTGGAAGCGCCTCCACGCCGGGCATTCGCAAAACCTCGTCCACCGACGGGAGTTCGCGAAAAAGTTCCGATTTCGCCACGCTCTTCATGCTTGAATCACTCCAACCGGATTATCCCATGAAAACGCCGGAATGCCCTCGGTTGGCGGCCTGCGGCCTACAGCGTGTGCAGATAGGCGAGCAGGTCCCGAATGTCCTGCGAACTCAGGGTCTGGCTGTAGCCGGGCATTTCGTTGCGGCCGAGGCGGATGATGTCGATGACACGCTCGTCGTTGGCGGGCAGTCCACTCAGAGAAAGATATTTATTCTGGAATACGCCCTTGAGCCCGGGACCCTTCTTGCCCTTCGTGGAATAGGGCTCATGGCAGCGGTCGCAGTGCGCGTCGTAGATTTTTCGGCCAGCGGACTGTTGCGGAGTGAGGCCAAGTTCGGCGTCAGATTTTCGTCGCTCAACGTCGCAAGCGAAGATCACGGCGAGTATCGACAAAACCGCGACGGTCGCGCGCAAAACTCCGGCACGATCATTTTTCGGCGACTGCATCATCAATGTCTCGTCGTTCACTTGCATTCATCATCCTCAGACCGCGAGCCGTGCGCGGCGCTGCGAGCGGCTTTACAATGATAAAGCAAAGCCCAAAGCATTAACGTTTCCAGGGTTCGTCATGGCGGTTGCTATCAAACGCGTGTATGAACTGGCATCGCGCAGCGACGGGGCGCGCGTGCTGGTCGACCGCTTGTGGCCGCGGGGGCTGACGAAAGCCAAGGCAGCGATCGACGCATGGCTGCGCGACCTGGCTCCGTCGAACGAATTGCACCGCTGGTACCATGCCCGACCAGAGCATTGGCAGGATTTCCGCAAGAAATATCTGAAGGAGTTGTCGCAACCGGAAGCCGAAAGTTCCCTGCTTCAGTTGTATCAGCTAGCTCACAAACGAAAGCGCCTAACCCTGCTCTTTGCGTCGAAAAGTCAAACGCACAATAACGCGGTCGTTCTGAAGGAACTGCTCGACGGCATGCGCAAGCCTCCGACGGGCACGGGGCCCGGGGCGGTGAGCGGAATGCGCCGGCGCGAGGCCGCGGTGCGGCGCCGGTAGCGAGATCGACCGAGATCGCTCGCCAGTCTGGTTCGCAGGTGGGCCGCCGGGCTGCGCCCGTCGCCACATGAGCAGAGGCGAACTCAGTATTCATTCACATGTGATTTAGAATCGTGCCGCATGAGACCTGTTTTCCAATGGAACCTGGGCGGGCGCGCGCTGGAACTGGGCAAGCGCACGCTGATCATGGGGATCGTCAACGTGACTCCGGATTCGTTTTCCGATGGGGGAAAGTTTCTGGATCGCGACCAGGCCGTCGCCCATGCTGAGAGATTGTTGGAGGAAGGCGCCGACATCCTTGACATTGGCGGCGAGTCCACACGGCCGGGAGCGCGCGTCGACGCCGGCATTGCGAAACCAGTCGAGGCCAGGAAAAGCGCCGGCACGAATCTCAAGGCATCAGCCATCGCGCCCGCGGTCAGCGCAGAAGAGGAACTGAGGCGGGTGCTGCCGGTGATTGGTGAGTTAAAGAAGAAGCATCCCGCGGCGGTGCTCTCGGTTGACACCTACAAGGCGGCTGTCGCGCGCGCGGCGGTAGGCGCGGGAGCCGAGATCGTGAACGACGTCAGCGGATTCCGCTGGGATGCGCTGATGGCGAAGACGATCGCGGAGCTTAACTGTGGCGCGGTTCTGATGCACATGCGCGGGCGTCCCGAGGAATGGCGCACGTTGCCGCCGCCGGGCGATATTGTGCTGCTGGTGAAACGCGAACTGAAAGAGTGGGCAGAGAAAGCGGTGATCGCAGGAGTGCGGCGCGAGCGGATCGTGCTCGATCCTGGTTTCGGGTTCGGTAAGAGCTTCGAGGAAAATTATCCGCTGTTGGGGCGGTTCAGTGAACTGCAGTCGGCGGGGTTTCCGTTGCTGGCGGGGACTTCGCGGAAATCGTTTATCGGCCGGACCCTAGGTAAGAACGGAAAAGATATTCCGCCTGAGGGCCGACTCTACGGCACGCTGGCGACCGAGACAGCGCTAATTCTGAACGGCGCGCATATTTTGCGGACCCATGATGTGAAGGCGGCCGTTGAAGCCGCGCGGGTGGCGGATGCGATTTTAGCGGCGCGATAGGGTCGGGCTTGCGCTAAAAAAGAGGGCGTCCGAAATCTCGGACGCCCTTTCTCAACTGGTGTAGCCGATAGCCTGCGCTCACCACTTAAGCGTGCGGTTTCTCTTCCTGCTTCTTCTGCTCTTCCTGTTTTTTCTTCTCCTCCGGCGTTAGGGGACGCTGAGGCGGCTGCGCTGGTCGCGCCTGCGCCGGCGGCGGCGTACGCTGCGGCGGGGGCTCCGGCCGATTGGGTTCAGGCCGATTGTTGGGTTGTGCCGCGGGTGGACGATCATTCCTCACCGGTGGTTCAGCCGGACGATTATTTGGCGCTGGCTGATTGGGCTGCGGACGATTTGGCTGAGGCTGAGTTGGCTCAGGCCGATTGTTAGGTTGTGCCGCGGGTGGACGATCATTGCGCGCCGGTGGTTCAGCAGGACGATTATTCGGCAACGGTTGATTGGGCTGCGGACGATTCGGCTGAGGCTGATTTGGCTCGGGCCGGTTGTTGGGCTCTGCGGCGGGTGGACGGTTGTTGTTTGGTTGAGGCTGATTCGGTTCAGGCCGATTGGGTTCAGGACGATTGTTCGGTTGAGCCGCAGGCGGACGATTCGTCTGCACCGGTGGTTCGGCTGGACGATTATTCGGCATGGGCTGATTGTTCGGTACGGGCCGGCTCGGTTGCGCCGGACTTGCTCCCGGACGTTCGTTCGCCGCCGGCGGATTGCCCGGCCGATTCGCCGGTTGATTCGAAGGCTGGCTCGGAGGTTGACCGGAAGGTTGGTTCGGCGGCGCATTACCCGGTCGGTTTGCGTTCATGTTCCCCGGCGGGTTTGCTGGCCGTCCTACGGTTGGCGTCGCCGGTTTTCCCGGAGGAGCCTGCTTCACTGGAGGACGCGCCGCGGCAGTGGGCGGATTCGCGGCCTGCAAATGTTGCATCTCCTGGCGCGCGATGGGCTGTCCGGGGTGTGCGGCCAGAGCCTGCTGCCGGGCCGCGAAAGGCACCGGAGGTGGCGGCGCAGTCGCCTTGGCGACAACCGCGCGACTGGCTACCGCTGCCGGGGGCGCAGCCACGCGATTCGCCGTGTTGGCGTGAAGTCCAAGCACGCTGTTGGAAGTGGGTGCCACCGCCGCTCTCGCGTTCACAGGAGCTGACGCAATCTCCCTGGCATTGACGGCGACAGCGGCTCGCGCTACCGGCTGTCCGCTGGTGAACGCCGCTTGTGGAACGGCCGTCACCGCGCCGGAAACGTTGCGGTTCACATAAGTGACATTGGTGATGTTGGTGGTCTTATTAATGATCGTGGTGTTGTAGACATTGGTCACGACCGTTGTGTTCACCGTCGTATTGCTGACGTTGACGCGATTGACGTAACCGCGGCTCACTGCGTACGACGGCACATACACTTCTCTGGGACCTAACGCAAACCAGCCCATATTGCCGCCGAATCCACCGCCTCCTCCTACGAAGACGACGAGAGCGGGCGCGTAAACCGGCCGCACATCCACGGGTCCCGGCACCCAACCCCAGCGGCCCTCGACCGATACCCACCGTCCATAGTGAAACGGGGCATAGCCCCAGGGTTCGTCATCCACCCAAGTCCATCCCCAGGGATCGACCCAGGCCCAGTGACCTTGACGGTAAGGAGCCCATCCCGCGTCCACGCGAGGAAACCAGACATTGCCGTAGGCGGAATCCGGACGCCAGTCGCCCGTGTCATCCAAATCCTCGTAGCCGACGACATCGTGTGAAACATATCTCGCGGACCGCGAAGTTTCATAGCGGTGATCGCGGTTATAGGCCCAGTTATCGAAATCGTCAGGGTCACCAATATTCTCGACGTCGGCATACAGCCGGTCGGTCCCCTGGAAGGTGGCGCGCTGCCCGGCATGCAGACTGTAGCTTTGTCCGTTGCCGGTCGATTCACCTTCTCCTTCCCGGATGCTGACCACGGTGTAGGTTCCATCTTCGCTGGCTTCCACGCGGTAGCGGCCGGGCTCGAAGATGGAGAAGGCCTGGTTCGGCGTGTCAATTTCAAAAACATCGTCGCGGTCCATGTGGCGAACCCGGACGCTGATCGATCCTGAACTAAGCTGGATCTGCGCGGTGCTGTCGTCAAGGTTAAGGATGGAGACGCCGGTGTTGCTGTTCAGGTCGATCACGGCCGATCCGAGCGAGAGTTCGGCGCGGGAATCTCGGTCGGACCAGAGCTGGTCCCCCGTGGTCATGGGGCGGTTTGGAACCGCGCCCACCCATTCCGATTCTCCGGCGGGCTGAAATGAAACCGAGCCTTGCATGTACCCGAGGCGGGCAACACGGCTTGGCGGATCATCCTGGTCGGGCTGGTCCTGTGCAGCTGCGCGCTGCGTCAGCGCAACGCCCAGTGTGGTTGCAACCAACATCGTGACTGCGAACAGGGTTAGGAAACGGCGCAAAATAGTCCTTCGCAGGTTTTTCGTAAGTTCTCTCATAGTTGATGTCATCCTCGTGGAACGTAGCTTTTCAACGCCCGCTCGGCATGGCCGGCGAGGGTTGACGACCCAAGTCTCGTTCCCTGCTCGTTAGCGAGCGGGGGACAGCAGACCCCAATTTATGATGCTTCTGGAGAGATGTACGCCCCTACAGCAGAATCCGTATGGATTCATTCTCAGCTTTCTCAGGTGCTTTCGCAAGGGTGGGAGTTGATGATGCGGGGGGGAACGCGAGTGGGGTTGTGCTTATTTTCCCCGGCTCACCGGGTTGGGTTTAGCCTCTGAGGCGACCCAGCGAAATAAGGGCGCGCCCCGGGCGCCGATGGCGAGCAACGATCCGAATATCACAACCGCGTCAATGCTTTCGCGGCCCTGACGCGACCAGTACGCCATGGGATCCAGATTTAGCCAGAGTGCGAATTCATCCAGCGTCAAGGCGGCGCCAACTCCATAGATCAGCGCCAGCAACCGGCTCAGAAAAATGGAGCTGGCGGCATCGCCGGTGCCTACCTCGGCGAGTTCGGCATAGCCGGAAATGAGCAGGAGCAGAATTCCCCAGACTAAGTGGTGGATATGCCGTCCTCCCATCTCGACGTAGCTGAAGGGACCAACATGATGCGTGATCGACGCCACCAGCAGGCGCACCCCGACGAAAGTAACGAAGAAGCTGATCGAGGCCAGGAACAGGCGCCGCTGCGGACGGTCGGGAATGCGCTGGTGGATCAGCAGACCGAGCTTCGTTAAATGCAGCACGAGTAGAATCGCTGCGCTTGATCCGATCACGAAGATCAACAAAATCCAGTATCCGGGAATGTGCATGTCTTAGAATCCCTTCGACGAATCCAGCAGAATGGTTACCGGACCCTCGTTCACCAGTTCCACGTGCATCATTTCCTGGAAGTGGCCGGTTTCGCAGCGCAGGCCTGCGGCGCGGATGCGCTCGACAAAGAATTCGTAGAGCCGGCGGGCGTGTTCGGGTGGTGCTGCGGCGTCGAAGGACGGGCGCCTGCCGCGGCGGACGTCTCCGTAGAGCGTGAACTGCGAGACCGCGAGCACGCTGCCGCCGACGTCGTGCACGCTGCGGTTCATCTTGCCGTTTTCGTCTTCAAAGATGCGCAGGCCGGTGATCTTCTCGGCGAGGTAAGCGGCGTCGGCTTCGGTATCTTCCTTCGCAACTCCCAGAAGCGCGAGCAAGCCCAGGCCGATCTCGCCGGAGGTCTGAGCGCTTCCGGTCGAATCGTTGACGGTGACTTTGGCGCGGCTGACGCGCTGCACGACGGCTCGCATGGGATTTTCCCCGCTACTGATTCATCATATCCCGTTCAAACGTTTGACCCCGGCAACGGCCAGCCTTTAGGATTCAAGAGTGCAATCCCAAGTTGACCGAGGCTTTGCTGCAAGTGGCAGGGCCCTTCCTTTACACTAATTCACCGGGACAATTACACTACACACTCGCCTTTTTTCGGATCGAATTGTGTTGGATGTGCCAATGTTGTGAAGCGCGGGAAGGCTTTGGGCTGCGATTTGTGCAACGAAGAAGCCGAATTCAAATCTAATCGAGTTTAAGCGAGGAGAAACATGGCAGCCGTTGAAGAGAAGGTAAAACAGATTATTGTGGAGCAGTTGGGAGTGGATGAGGGCGAAGTCACCTCCAGCGCGTCGTTCGTGGACGACCTGGGCGCGGACTCGCTGGACACCGTCGAGCTGGTCATGGCTTTTGAAGAAGCCTTCGACATCGAGATTCCCGACGAGGATGCGGAAAAAATCCGCACCGTGCAGGACGCGGTCGACTACATCTCAAAGCACGGGAAGGCGAAATAGACTTGGCACGCAGGGTCGTAGTAACGGGTCTTGGTCTGATCTGTGGCGTGGGCAATTCCACCGACGACGTGTGGAGGGCCGTGCTCGCGGGTAAGAGCGGGGTGGGGCGCATCGCCAGTTTCGATCCCACTGCCTTTGCCTGCCAGATTGCCGCAGAGGTCAAGAACTTCAACCCGCTGAACTACATCGAGAAAAAAGAAGTCAAAAAAATGGGGCGCTTCATTCATGTGGCCATTGCCGCCTCCGATGAAGCGTTGAAAATGTCGGAATTGAAGATCACGCCGGAGAACGACGAGCGGGTCGGAGTTCACATCGGGTCAGGGATCGGAGGGTTCGACATCATCGAGCGCGAACACTATGCGTTGGTGGAAGGCGGGCCGCGCAAGATTTCTCCTTTCTTTATTCCGGCGGCCATCGTCAATCTTGCGGCCGGGCAGGTTTCGATGCGCTGCGGAGCCAAAGGGCCGAACGAGGCCACGGCGACAGCCTGTACCACCAGCGCGCATTCCATTGGAGATTCCTTCCGCATCATCCAGCACGATTACGCCGATGTGATGATTGCCGGCGGAGCCGAAGCTGCGATCACTCCCATGGGTGTGGGCGGATTCGCCGCCATGCGCGCGCTCTCCACGCGCAACGACGAGCCGGAGAAAGCCAGCCGGCCGTGGGACCGCGACCGCGACGGCTTTGTGATGGGCGAAGGCGCGGGCATCATGATTCTGGAAGAACTGGAATTTGCCCGCAAGCGCGGAGCCCGCATTCTGGCGGAGGTCGCCGGCTACGGCATGAGCGGCGACGCTTACCACATGACACAACCCGCGCCCGAGCATGAAGGCGGTTTTCGCGTCATGCGCAACGCGGTGCGCGACGCCGGAGTCACTCCCGACGTGATCGGCTACGTGAACGCCCACGGCACATCGACGCCGATCGGGGATACGCTCGAGGCCCATGCCATCCGCAACTTTTTTGGCACGCGCAAGATTCCGGTGAGCTCCACGAAATCGATGACCGGGCACTTGCTGGGCGGCGCCGGAGGACTCGAGGCCGGCATCACAGTGCTGGCGCTGCGCGACCAGATTCTGCCGCCGACCATCAATCTGGACAATCCCGATCCCGATACCGCCGGCATGGATCTGGTTCCCAACCACGCCCGCAAGGCCGAACTCGAATACGCCATGTCAAACTCCTTCGGCTTCGGCGGGACCAACGGCGCGCTGCTGTTCCGCCGCTGGAGCGAATAAGGTATCTCGCGATTCGAAATTGAACCCAGCGGGTTTGTTCCGCAATCGGGACCGTGAAACCCGCGCCAGTCAAGCCTTTCGGTGAATCGTAACTCTCTGAATCCAAGATACATGAGAGTCGTAATGTCCTCTCTCCCGCCTCTGCGGAAAAAGTAACGACACTTTGGTACTTCGCCCCTTGACCCTTTGTGTCTTTTCAACTTTGGCGTCCGCATTCACAATGATTTTGAAAGTGAGTCTTCCCCTCATGGATAAAGCTTTCGCAACCTCCTTCGCCCCCGCCGCCCCGCACCGACGCAAAGCATTCGCCCGCACCGCGCTCGTAGGCTTGAATGAACCGGCCCGCGCGCTTTTGTCGGAAGGCTTCCGCCAGTTTGGCATTGAAACCGTGACCGTGACGGAGAACGCTGCCGAGCGCCTGAAGAAAGAAAAGTTTGAGGCTTGCGTGCTGAGCCTGGGCGAAGGCGCCGACTCCGTGATGCAAGCGGCTCGCAGTTCCCCGTCGAACAGCCGCTGCATTCTTTACGGCATTGGGGGCAACGCGCAGGAAGCGATGAGCTATTCGAAGTATGGCATCAATGCCATGTTCAGCGATCCGCTGGAGCGGCCCGCCGCCCTGAAACTGATTCGCGGCACGCGCATGCTGGTGCTGCACGAATTCCGGCGTTACGTGCGCATCCCGGTCTTGACCGAGGTGACACTGGTCGGGGATGGCCGGCGCCTGAGCGTGAGCAGCATCGAAATCAGCAGCGGAGGCATGTCGGTCAGGAGTGGCGAGGACTTTTCAATCGGAGCCAACGTGGAAGTCTCTTTTTCGCTGATGACCCTGCCGCGCGTCATTCTGAAAGGCGTGGTGAGCTGGCGCAAGCCCAAGTCGATCGGCGTGCGGTTCGACGCCGCCGACCAGCAGCGCCATAAAGTCAAGACCTGGATCGACTCCTATCTGGAGAACTGAGCCGACGGCGGGCTACAAAGGCCTGAACCGCCGAGAACGCCGGGAGCGCAGAGAAAAAGAAAATTCTCTTCAGCTTTTTTCTGCTTCGGTATTTTCTCGGCGTTCTTGACGTTCTCGGCAGCTCAAGGCTTTTGATCTAAATCCCAATCGCGATGCCCGTTCACCGCGTTTAGAATATCTTCGTGCCTGAAGCCAGCACTCGCGACGCGACCGCGCCGGCCGAACCAGCCACCGGTCCACGCCGCTTTACGCTTCGTCAGCGCATCGTTCTAAGAATCATCATCTGGCTGGGATACTGGCTCATTCGTCTCATCGGCCCGACTCTGCGCGTCTCCATTTCCTATGAAGACGGTGCGCAGGAAACCCTGGAGCAGCGTCCGCTGATTGCTTCGTTCTGGCATTCCTGTATGATTCCGGCGACCTACATCTGCCGCGACCTGGGCGTGCGCGTGATGAGCAGCAATAGTTACGACGGCGAGTACATGGGCCGCATCATCCGCAAGTTTGGCTTCGTCGCCGTAAAAGGGTCGAGCAGCCGCAACGCCGTCCGGGCTCTGCTGGGCTTGCGACGCGCGCTCGGAGATGGCTGGACCGTGGCGTTCACTCTCGACGGCCCCCGCGGCCCGCGTCACAAAGTGAAGCCCGGACCGGTGGCGCTGGCGCGATCGGCGGGCGTGCCGCTGACCATGTTTCACGCCGCCGTTGACAAGGCGTGGGTGCTCAACTCCTGGGACCGCATGATGATTCCGAGGCCGTTTTCGCGCGTACTGCTGCGCTTCGGCAAGCTGATCCCGGTGCCGACGGATGCGAGCGATGATGACGTTGAGCGCTATACAGCCGAACTGCAGGCGGCGCTGGATCGCGTCTGCGAATTTTCCGAGGCCCACGTGAGTGAGGTTGGGAACGGAGAGTTTCCCTATTACAAGCGAAGCTGAAGTCCTCTGCGAACCTCTGTGACCTCTGTGGTTGAGGGCTTGCTCGTTTCCCGCTCCTACTCCAGCGTCGACCCGAGCGTCTGGTATTTGTATTTTTTCCCGTCCCAGAAGATCACCGAAGACGTGTCTTCGCCCTCGCCCTTTTCCTCCATGTAAATGCCGAGGATGGTTTTCTTTTTCAGGGCGAGCCGTTTCACGGTCAGACTCTTGAAGGGCAGATTGATGAGCAGGAACTTTGCTTTGGGCTTTTCTGCGCGCCAGGAATCTTTTTCCGCGCCGTGGATGATCAGCAGGCTGATGCCGCGGCGGTCGGGCTCATCGGACGCGAAGGTCGACGTGACCTTAATGTCGCTATAGCCGAGAAAGCTGTCATACGGGTCGGCGACCACGAAGCCGTATTCGTCCTTGTCGGCCATGGGGTTCTTGCAGCGGGCGGCGACCACCAGGTCTTCGATGCCGTCGTCATCCATGTCGGCGACAAACTGCGGCGGTCCGGGCAGGAGCGAACAGTTATCGCCGAACTGCTTGTGAATGAGTTCGTCGGTGACTGCGGGCGATGGAGATTTTGCATGGGCTGGCGGCGGTGGCGGCTGCTTTTTCTGCGCGGCAGCGGCGACGGTCAGCAGGAAAGCAAGAGCTGGGAGGAGAAGCAATTTACGGGACGACATGGTTTTACTTTAGTCCCGTTTTCTGTGGGAGGGTAGAGACAGAGTAGTGACGGAGGTAATGGGAGCGGTGGGCGAGTCGACCGAAGCATGACTCGGCGTTCCGTCCCGGGTTGTCATCCTGTCTCTAACGACGCGGGTGCGTGTCAAGTAGTGTTTGGCAACACTTCTCCGGAGGCGCCAGCAGCCGCGCCATTTCGCTCTCGCGGAAAAGGTTTTGATGTCCAGACCAAGGCCGTGTTCCTTTAATCTCGCGGGGGACGCAGGGTCCCTCCATCCATCTCTTCGGTTCTTGCTCCCATGATTCGTGCTTC